>ERZ1027125.1-NODE-1-length-566977-cov-20.068267_pt1 | contig 566977 bp, 448 predicted proteins | sample MGYA00519249_ERZ1027125 | MGnify/ENA primary metagenome ERZ1027125 (study PRJEB26926, sample SAMN06164580) | human gut metagenome | biome: ENVO:00009003; feature: ENVO:2100002; material: ENVO:00002003 | host: Homo sapiens | place: USA | collected 2012 ... | reverse complement strand
TGTTGCCCTGCGTCCTGTAGCTGCCTTCCCCGTAGTTGACCGTGCGGTTGAGCTTCGCGTCGTTCCAGCCTCCCGTCAGAATCAATGTGTGCGCCCAGCGCTTGCTCTGGTAGCGGCCGAAGAGGTTGGCGTAGTAGCTGTCCAGGTGGCCGTCCGCAGAGTCCGCCGCGCTGGCCGTCAGGTCGCCGTAGTTGGCCGTGAAGGCCGCTCCCATGGTAAAATGGTCGCTGAGGTCCACGTCCATGCCCACGGTGCCGCCCCAGGTGGTGAGCTGGTAGCCGCTTTCATCCCCCCTGGTATCCAGCTTGGCGTAGGAGCCCGTGCCTTCCATCCACATGTGGAAGTAGGGGAGGTCTTCGTTGACGTAGGCGGGGTTGACGCCCATGAGGGTGGTGCGGTTCCTGATCCATCCCATCTGGTCGCGCAGGGCGTCCTTCTGGGCCGTTCCCAGCGCGTTGACCGTGCTGCCTGCCGCGGCTGCCATGGAACGTGCCGCCCGGGAGGTGTTGCCGGACTGGATGTCGTTTCTGACGGCTTCCCTCAGGTCACCGAGCTGCGTGCCTTTCGGCGCGTTGCCGCGGTTGTTCCAGAGCAGGTTGGCCCCCGCTTCCGAGTTGGCCGTGTTGGCCGCGTCCATAAAGGCGTTCTCCGTCTTGACCATGCCCGTCACCACAATCTTGCCGCCTTCCGTCCGGATGCCGAATTCCTGGTAGTAGAAGTCAAAGTAGCCGGAGGCGTCCACCGTGGCTCCGTTGGCCGAAACCGTTCCGGCTCCCGTCGCGTCCACCAGCGTGAAGTTGAGGTTGGCCGTCGGGTCCGCCGGATCGTCGTAGTCCCCCAGGCTTCCCAGGGAAACGGTAGTTCCGTCCAGATTGACGTCTCCGGCCTGCACGGTGATGACCGGGCTGGAGAAGAGGTCGTCACGGTTGGTGTTGATGACCAGGTCCAGATGGGAGTTTTGCAGGTTGAGTCCGTTGGCGACGGTGAGCGTCGTGTTGACCGCTCCGGTTCCCTCCCCTACCGGACTCAGGCGCACATGGGCGCCGCTTGCCGCCGTGAGGCTCTTATAGGTAACGGAGCCGTTGCCGCCTTCCGCTCCCGTCAGTTCCAGCGTGCCCTTGGTGACGCTGAGGGCCTGCCCGATCGCGCCGTTCCCCTTCAGAACCTGCGTGCCGGTGCCGTTCATGGTGATGCTGCCTTCCCCGCTGAGGGTGCCTTCATACAAGGCATTCCCGGCGGTGGTGATTTCCAGGGCAGACCCGTTGTTCAGCGCGCCGGTTCCCGTCAGGCCGGAGATGGTGTTGGCCGCGTTGCCGAGTTCCAGCATTCCGCTGCCGTCCAGGTCCACCTGCACGCCGTCAAGCTTGGAGGTGCCGTTGAGCGCGAGGGAGGCGGTGTCCGCCACATGGAGCACGCCGGTTCCGGAAACGGTGCTGTTGGAAAGTTCGGAGCCGGCTCCCGTAAGCGTGAGCGTGCCGTTTTTACCGATGGCGAGGTTGCCGCCGTTGCCTTCATCCGTGAGCGTTCCCGCTTGCGTTTTTCCAGTGATGTCCAGGGAGGAAAGGTCTCCGGAGTTGGTGGAGTTGAGCCTGATGGAGCCCAGGTCCGCCGTGCCGGAGAGGATAAGGCTGCCGTCCTGCATGTCCAGCGTGCCGCTGGTGTTCAGGGTTCCGGCGAGTTCCAGGGAGCCTTCTCCCGTTTTGGTAATGTTGGCCGTGCCGCCGTTGATGGTTCCGGAGTACTTCGTATCGGGACCGGACGTATTCGGATCTGTTCCCAGCAGCTCGTTGTTCAGGATGACGGATGCCGTCTTGTCGTTCGTGCTGGTGATGTTGATGACGCCGGAGGCCGCGCCGGAGAGGTTGTTAATCGTCAGGCCGTCAGCCGTATCGTCCACGCCCGGGAGGTTGAGTGCGAGGTTGCCGTCCACGATGACCGCGCGGTACGGGTCGAGTTCGGAGTTGCTGGAGACGGTTTTGTCTTCACTGCCTACCGCGTAGATTTGCGTGGCGTCACCGGTGATGCCGATGGAGCCGCCGTTGATGCCCGTGACGGCAAAGCCGAGGGTTTCCAGCAGCGGGTTGAAGACGGCCGTGCCGTAGCCCAGCGCTCCGTTCGTGAGGTTGAGCCACGCGGTGCGGTCGCCCGCTCCCCAGCCCTGCATGGCATTGATGAGGTCGGCGGAGAGGGTGAGGGTGAGGGTTTCAATTTCCAGCTGGGTGCCGTCCGCGTCAAATTGGATCATGGAGGTGCTTCCGGCCAGGTCCTGTGTTTTGGAGACGTTGCCCGTTCCCACCACCAGGCTGGCACTGTCCAGGCTGGCGGCGCCGTTGAGGCCGCTGATGACCGTTCCGGCGTCCGTCATGCCGATGGTTTTAAGCGAGGAGCCGGAGAGGCCGCCCAGCGAGATGGAAGTGACGCCGGAGGCCGCGTTGACGGTAACGTTTTTGGTTCCTTTGTGGTTGTTTCCTCCCGTGAGGGTGCCTCCGGTGATGTTGAGCGCTCCCTTGTAGCCGTCCGCCGTGAGGGCGAGCGTGCCGGAGGTGAGCGTGACCGTACCCGTGTAGCCTGCGCTGGCGTTGCCGAGCGTGAGTGTGCCCGTGCCGGTTTTCAGGAGGCTGCCAGTGCCGCTGAGCGCGCCGTTGAGGGTGATGCTGCCGCCCGTAGTGTCCACGGTGGCGGTTTTGCCGGAGGCGGCGTTGAGGAGGACGCTGAGGGAGGCGCTCCAGTCCGCCGTGGAGTTGAGCGTGCCTTCTCCCAGGGTGAGAGTGCCGGAGGCGCCGGTGATGTCACCGCCCAGCGTGAGGGTTCCGTTGCCGGCCAGCGTGATGCCGGAGTTGGAGTCGTTTTCCAGGTTGATGCCGCCCAGGACGGCCGTGCCGCCGTTGATGTTGAGGTTGCCGGCCAGGGCTCCCTGGCCGTTGGCCCCGCCCAGCTTGACGCTGGTGCTGGTGAGGGTGACGCCCGTGTTGACGTTGACCGCGGAGGCTTGCGTGTTGCTTCCCATGGTGCCGCCGCCGATTTGAAGCGTGGCGATATCAAGGTCTTTCTTCAAGTCCAGCGTCACGCCGTACGTGACGTCAATGAGGTCGGCATTCAGCGTGCCGTTCACCGTGACGGTGCGGTTGGCCGTGGCCGCTCCGTAGCCGGAGAGGACGATGCTGCCTCCGGCATTGGAGAGCGTGCCGTTGAGCGCGTCATGGCCGTTGGCCGCCTTGACGAGCAGGGAGCCCCCGTCCGTCTTGGCGAGCGTGCCGCTGATGTTTTTGAGTACGCCGGAGAGGGCGATTTCATTGCCTCCGGAGAGCTTGAGGGTGGAGCCGCTGGCCACCGTCACGGTTCCGGAGAGAATCTTGGTATTGGCGATGTTCCCCAGCGCCACGGCTCCATTCCCGGAGATGTTCCAGTTGAGGGACAGGAAGCTGTCCTGCCCGGCCGTGTCCACCGTCAGCGTGGTGCCGGTTCCGGAGGCAGCCAGCTTGACCGCGTCCCCGGCGTTTTTCTGCACCATGGTCTGCGTCAGCGTCACGTTCCCGGAGGCCTGCAGGGTGCCGCCGCCGAAGATGATGGAACCCGTTCCCAGCGCTCCGTCTCCGTTGATGTCCACAATGCCCCCTTCCAGGGACGTGGAGCCTCCGTAGGTGTTCGTGTTGCGGATTTGCAGGGTGCCGTCCCCCCTCTTGGTCAGGATGGTCGTGGCGCCCGTGATGTGCCCGTCTCCCTGGAAGGTGTAGGTGTTGTCCGCGCCGCTGTTGCTGACGACGATGGAGGAGGGAGCCACGTCTCCCGTAATCGTCACGGTTTTGTTGGCTGCCGTGTTGTCAAAGAGCAGGGGCTGCCCGTCCGTGGTCGCCGGCGCGGAGCCGCTTCCGCCGTAGGTCCAGTTGCTCACGTCGCCCGCGCTCCATGTTCCGGCGTCCGCCGTTCCGTTCCAGGTGAGCATGTTCGCGGAGGACTCAATCTTGAGCTGAAGCGTTTTGCCGTCCGCGGAAAGTCCCAGCGTGTAGGTCAGTTCCGGATGGGCGTCATTGATGAGATCTCCGATGTTGAAGGAGCCGAGCGTGAGCGTTCCGCTTCCCACCGTCAGCAGGGAATAGTCTCCCGCGTCGGTGAGCGTGTCGTAGTTGTTGAGGGTGACGTTGTGCGTTCCGGTGAGCGTCAGTCCGCCGGTGAGCGTCACCAGGGCGTTTCCTCCCGCCGTCAGTCCCGTCATGTCAAAGGTGAAGGAGGAGCCCGCAGCCATGGCCATGTCTCCGGTGACGTTGAGGCGCGAGTAGCTGCCCAGCGTCAGGCTGCCGATGGAGCCGCCGTTGCTGGTGATGGCGCCCGTGGAGAGCGCATCCGCCGTGCCGGCTTTCACGTTGACCGCGTTATTCACCGCATAATTGCCGATGTCCAGCGTCGCTCCGGAGGAGATGGAGACCGTGCTGGTCCCGAACGCCGTAGCGCTTCCCGCCGCCAGCGTTCCGGCTTCCGCATTGGTCGTGCCGGCATAGGTATTGGCGCCGCTGAGCGTCACCTTGCCCGGACCCTTCTGGGTGATGGAACCCGTTCCGCCGATGGCGTTGGCCACCGTCTGGTCCGCATCCACCGCATAGGTCAGGAAGGCGTCTCCATTGCCGCCGAGCGTCACCGCTCCGGAACCCAGGGAGCCGGCTCCCGTCAGCAGGATGGTCCCTTCCTTGATCAGGGTCTGGTTGGTATAATCGCTGGCCTTGGTCAGTTGAAGCACGCCGTTCCCCTGCTTTACGAGGTTGGCGCCGTTGCCTTCCTTGGCTACGATTACATCCAGCTTCAAATCTGCCGTATTAGTATCGTCCAGCGCAAAATTCCCGCGCGCTATGTCAAAGATGACCGTGCCGCCGCGGAGGGTCAGGGCATTCGCCTGACCGGTGGAGGGGACTCCCTCCGCCACAGAGAAGACGCTCATTCCGGTAGCGGACTGCTGCGTCACAATGGTATTGGTGCCGCTGAACAAGTCGAAGCCGTTTAATCCCCCGCCGGGTATATTCAGAATGACCCGGCTGTTGTTGAACACCATTCTGGTATTGGCCATGGTCGTATTGCCGCCGCTGACATTCCAGGTGCCGTTGTTCAGGGTCAGCGTGCCGAAGTTCCCGCTATTATTGTAGCCGAACGGATCGCCCGCCGTAGTATTCAGCGTGCCGCCGTTCACCATCAGGTTGCCGTAAAGGATGGACTCTCCTCCGTTTCCATTCTTGCCGAGGTTCAGGACCGCGCCCTCGCCCACCGTGGTCAGCGCGGTTTTCGTCTGGGCGGTGGAAACCGTCAGGGCCGTTCCGGCTCCCGACACTTCCAGATTGATGCCGGAGCCGTTGGCCAGATTGGTTCCAAGCGTATTGGCGCCTCCGGAAGCAAAGGCGATCGTGCCTCCGTTAATCGTCGGCATCGTGGCTCCCAGAATATCCGCAATTCCGCCCGTTACGCCGATTTCCAGCCGTCCCGTCCTGTCCACGGTCACCGTTCCGGTCCCCAGGGCCATGTTCGCCTTCACGGCAACGGTTCCTTCCTTGATGTTGACCGCGCCGGAATAATCGTTATTGGAGCTGTTGAAGGTCACTTTTCCTTCACCCAGCTTGGTCATGGCGCCGTTTCCGGAAAGCTTGCCTCCGTTGTTGGTCAGCTCCAGGTCCTGCCCTGCCCCGTTGTTGAAATAAATGGCCTTGGCATTCACGTCCCCCGTCAGGGACGCCACTCCCGTGTGCGTACCGTCAAACAGGTAGGTTGTGGTGTTGTCCACGGCGCCGATCGGGTTGCCGTCCCAGACTACCACGCCGTCCGCCATGCTGACGGAAACGGTCACCGTCTTGTCCCCGGTGTTTACGTTGAAGGTTCCCTGGTACAGGCTGGCCAGCGCCCCGGTCAGGGTCATCGTCCCCGCATCCGCGAAGTTGCCGGCCGTCAGGTTGTCCCAGGAAACCAGCGTATAAGTCCCCGCGGTGATATTCCCGTTAATGTCCAGGCTGACGCCCGCATCCGCGCCCAGCGCCAGGTTGCTCACCGTCAGCGTCGCTCCGTCCGCGCTCAGGGCGCTTCCGTCAACGGCCAGTGAAGCGGCGTTCAGCGTTCCGGTCACGTTCTGCTTCCGCAGCGCCGTCACCTTGGCGGTGGAGGCGTTCAGCGTTCCGGCCAGCGCCGTATCCGCATTCAGGTAAAGGTTGGCTCCGGAAAGGTTCAGCATTCCGGAAAAACCGGAGACGTCCCCGCCCAGCGTCAGGGCTCCCGCATTGTTGCGGGTATTGACAGCCAGCGTGCCCGTTCCGCCCAGGCCGCCGAGCATCTGGAGGCTGTCCCCGCTCGCGATGGCCGCCGTTCCCGTGCCGGACGTTTCCACGGATACCTTGCCGTTGAGGTTCACGTTCACGGTGGCTCCGTTAAAAATGCTCAGCGCCGTGGCCGCATTCGTCCCTTTCAGGGTGATGTCCCCGTCCAGGGAAACTCCCCCCGTGACGGTATTGGAATTCAAGTTGCTGAACGTCACGGTGACGTTTTTCTCACTGCCGCCCAGCGTTACGTTGCCCTGCCCCCACGGGGTCAGGGTCTGGCCGGAGACGATGGAGGCGTCCCCGATATTGTACGTCAGATTGACCAGGTTGCCCGTTCCGGCTATTTCCGTATCCCCGTCATAGGAATTCTTCACCCAGCCCGTTTTAAAACCCCACCTGTTCCCCCCGGCATCGGAAATGATTTTAAGGCCGCCCGTTCCGGTGATGGTGGATGAAACCGCGGTGGCATTTCCATAAATGGCTCCATTCAGGAAAGCAAATCCTCCTGCGGCATCCAGGACGATTTTCATGTCGAAATTCGCGCCGGCGGCATTTCCGTTCCTCAGATGCAGGGTGGAGCCGTTCCCCATGGTAAGAGTACCCGTCCCCGTCACCTTGGTTCTGGCGCCCGCTACGTCCATCACGGTATTTTCCCCCAGCGTAATGTTCAGGTTGGAGCTCCATGTTCCGGTTTCGTCCGCAAGCATCACGGTGCCCTGTTCCACAACCAGCGTTCCTCCTCCTGAAGCGTTGAAGGAATTAAGGCCCAGCGTTAACGTTCCCGTACCCGTCTTGGTGATGGTGCCGTTGATTCCCCCGTTCAGGGTGGAGTCCCCCGCGCCAATGACCAGGGAACCGGGGCCGCTGTTGGTCAATTTGCCTCCATAAGTGCCGGCCCCCAGCAGGAGGCTGCCGCTTCCCGTACGGGTGACGGTCCCCGTCCAGCCGGCCAGTGAAGCCCACGTTACGGCATTCCCGTTCGTGTCCACCAGAATGGAGTTGGAAGCCAGCGCATCCGTCTTGATCTGGCCGGAGACGTCTGCCGTAATGCCCGTGCCGTACTTGAGCGCGCCTCCATTAAAGATGATGCTGCCGGTGCCCAGCGCGGAGGCATGCTGCATTTCCACCGTGCCGCCGCCCAGCAGGACTTCTCCGGAAAAACCGGCGTTGTCCGTGGCGATGGACAAGGTTCCGCTGCCGGTCTTCTGCAGCTTGGAGCTTCCCACCAGGGAACCGGACCCCGTCCACGTGTAACCGGTTGCCTCAGCATTGACGACGATCAGGCCTGGATTCACCTGTCCGGCGATGTTCACGGTCTGCGGTGCATTGCCTGCTACGTCGCCGAAGATGACTCCGTTGCCGTTGGCAAAAGACAATCCCGCATTCCAGGGGGAATTCCCCGTTCCTCCCACCGTCCACGTATTGTCTCCGCCGCCCGTCCAGGTCAGCGACGTGACCTGCGCCACGACGAATTTCAGGGTATTGTCCGTCGTGCTCCAGTTGCCGATGTATTCGGTCCCCAGCAGAATGGTATTGGCCAGATCCCCGGTGATGCCGCCCGTGGCATTAATCAGATTGTACGTGCCCGCGCTCCAGCTCACGCTGTCGCTATTCTCCAGCAGCAGGCTGCCGTTCACCGTCAGGGCGCCGTTCAGGGCCAGCAGGGGATTGCCGTTCACCGTCATGTGAGTGGCGTCAATCCGCACGGCCGCTCCCAGGTTCAGGTTGCCGGTCATCGTATTCTGCCCCCCAAGGGACAGGACGCCGCCGGTCATGGACAGGCCGGCATTGCTGTCCACGGCGGAGACGTCCAGGCCCGCTCCCGCGGACAGGGAAAGCCCGCCGTACCCCGCGGAAATGCCGCCGATGGCCGCATTCCCCGTTACGGAAAGGTTCTTGTTCGTTCCCATTCCGGAGGCATGGCTGACAATGAGGGTGCCCCCTTTCAGTTCCACGCCGCCCGTGAAGGAAGAGGAATTGGCCAGGGTCAGCGTTCCGGAGCCGTCCTTGATCAAACGCCCGGTTCCACGGAATGCATTGTCACTGCCCGTGATCATGTTCCCTGCTCCGGTAATGGTCAGGGCGCCGTTCAGCTGGATATTATGAGTGTTGTCAGCAGTGATGGACATGGTGCTGCCGGCATTCACCACCTCCACGGCGCCGCCGCCCGCGGCGACTGTCAGGCCGTTCCCGAAGGTTCCGTCGCTTTCCTTGGTAATCTCCAGGCGCCCGTTGTTCAAGGTCCAGTACCCCGTATTGACGGCCATGGAACCCAGCCCCGCGCCGTCATAGGCATATTCTCCCACGCGCAGCACGCCGCCGTTGGTGACGGTTACCTTGTAGCGCGTATAATTATCCCCTTTCATGCTGAGGCTGGCTCCCGGAGAGCTCAAATCCAGCGTGGCGTTGTCAATGGTCAGGGTCCTGGTTCCGGAGCCATTCCCCGCTTTCACGGTAGCCGCCGTTTCAATCTTGAACACGCCGCCGCCGGTAATGGTAAGGCTGTTGTCCCCGACGTTGAACGCTCCCTCCGCCTGGGTAAGCGTCTTTCCGGCCTCAATGGTCAGCGTCAGGTCGTTGGCGCCGATGGTCGTAGCCTCATTCCAGGTAACGTCCGTATCAAACGTCTGGTTGGTCGTAATGGTGAGGGGATCAGCCTGAACAGAGGCGGACAACGCAGCGCAGCAGGCAAGAAGAGCGGACAACAAATTGAGGGGCAAATGCAGCTTCATAAAGAAAACAATTAATTATAAATATATTGAGAAAGACGTGGTCTTTTAGCAGAAATGAGACATGCTATTAGGTAGATGAAATATCGGATTTGAAATCCGGACAAGAAGGGCGTCAGGGAAGTCGTGAGAGTGGTGGAAATGAAATAATTTGTTTATGATCAGATGTTTATTTTAAATTCTGTTGGTTTTGTTTTTTGAATAATGTGGCTAATTTGAATGAGGGCATGGAATAGAATGGAGATAACGGAAATAATTTAAAGCTTTGGAAACGGCACTTCCAGATTGACACCGGATTTCAAATCCGTTCATTTTCTTTCCCTGCATGCAGGGCCTTCAGGCAGCCGGGAAGCCATCCATGAAGGGCACAGTAAAAAACCTCCTAAGGATTTCATCATGAAACCGCTTGTTTCCGGAAATTCCGCCGCGGGAGCAGAAGCGTGAAATCCAGTCAGTCCCATGAAAAACAACATCCTTCCCATAAAAGGCATGCCGGAGCCAGGGACAAATTCCGGGACCGGTCCGGAGGGAGCAAAAGCAGCGCGGGATGTATTCTTTCCTCCTTGCTCCCCGCCCGGCAAGTTGCTAGAATACGTCAAGCAAGTTTTTCCCCTTTTCCCATGGCCATTTTTGGTTCCTCCAATCTATCCGACTCCGGCGACCTGCTGATTTTCAACAAAGTATCTCATAAAACCCTGCTGATGTTCGAAAAGGAACTGGGCAGGGACCGCATGACGTACCTGGTGGAAGAAAGCCTCCCCCCGGATGCGGCCACCGCCGCCCATCTGGAATCCACCAAGGCGGACGGCATCCTGTTCCAGGCCGGCGGCAGCGATCCCATTGCCCTGCGTTCCGCCATCATGGAACGCATCAACGAGGGCAGAAGGGTAGTATTCCTGCCCGGTCCCGTAGCCCACGTGAAAGGCTCCATCAGCCACATTCCCCCACGGGTGATCAAGGCCCTGGAAGCACTCCATATTTCCCCCGTGCCGGTATGCACGGGCTTTTACACCAGCTCCGTGCTGGACGCGGAGGCGGATACGGACGCCCAGGCGGATATCCAGGTGCACATTCTCCCCAAGCTGGCTCCCGGGGCGGAAATGGCGGCGCGCCTCACCTCCGCGTGGCTGGAATGCTCCGCCCAGGCCTATGCCACGCTGCCGCAGCTGCACGGCTCCCTGTCCGCCCTGCTGTTCCGCAGCCTAAAGCTTCATTCCGACTGCCGGGTGATCGACGGCATTGACGATACCACGCTGACCTACGGCCAGCTTCTGGCCATCTCCGTGGCCTTTGCCAAACGGCTGAAAAAGATCACCACGAACCGCCGCGTAGGCATCATTCTGCCGCCCGGCAAGGGAGCGGCAATCGCCAACCTGGGCTGCCTGTTCGCCGGAAAAACGCCGGTGAATTTCAATTATTCCGCCTCGGAAGGGGCCTTTGCCAGCTCCGTGAAGCAATCCGGCGTGGACTGGTTCATCACGGCGGATACCTTCATGCGCAAGCTCCAGAACTTCCCGTGGCCCCCCCAGCGGGACCTGATCCTCATGGAGCGGGAGATTCCGCTGCTCAAGGGCTCCGCCAAACGCTGGGGCGTGGCCATCAAATTCCTTACAGCGGGGTTCATGATTAAAAAGCTGGGGCTGGATGCGCCCACGGGCGCGGATGAAGCCGTGCTGATGTTCACCTCCGGCTCCTCCGGAGAACCGAAAGGCGTGCCGCTGACCCACCACAACATCCTTTCCAACATCTCCCAGTGTTCCTCCCGCATCACGCTGGCGCCGCAAAGCAGATTCCTGGGCAGCCTCCCCGTATTCCACTGCTTCGGCATCACGATCGGGCTGTGGTACCCGATGATCGGCGGGTACGACATGGTCACCTACCCCTCCCCGCTGGAGGCCAAGCGCCTGGGCGCCCTCATCAAGCAGTACGGCATCAGCCTGGTGGTCACCACCCCCACCTTCCTGCGCGGTTTCATGAAGCGCTGCGAGCCGGACACCTTCAAAACCGTGCGCTACCTGATCGTAGGAGCGGAAAAATTGCCGGACGAGCTCTCCGCCGCCTTCCGGGAAAAGTTCGGCACCGTTCCGTGCGAAGGCTACGGCCTGACGGAAGCCTCCCCGGTCTGCTCCGTCAACTTCATTGACCCGGCCCCGTCCAACGCCGCCGGAGACTTCATTCCCGGCATGAAAAAGGGCTCCGTGGGCGCTCTGCTTCCCGGCATCGCCGTACGCATCACCAGCCCGCATACGGGCCGCGTGGTACCCGTGACGACCTCCGGCATGATCTGGCTGAAGGGGCCGAATATCTTCCCCGGCTACCTGGGCGGTCCGGAAGCCGACCGCGACATTTTCGTGGACGGCTGGCTGAAAACCGGAGACATCGGTTCTGCGGACGAATTCGGCTTCCTGAAAATTGAAGGCCGCATCTCCCGCTTCTCCAAGATAGGCGGGGAAATGGTGCCCCATGAAGCCCTGGAAGCCGCTATCATGAACATCTGGAACCTGGACCCGGCGGACGAGGAACGGCGGATAGCCGTCGTCACCATTCCGGACCCCGTGAAGGGGGAGGCCGTGGCCCTGCTCACCACCCTGGTGACGGACTACGTGCACCAGGCGCGCACCCTCATCAGGCACGGCCTGATTGACCAGGGGCTCCCGGCCCTGTGGTGCCCCAAGGAAATCATTCCCGTGGAGCACATTCCGGTGCTGCCCTCCGGCAAGCTGGACATCAAGCAATGCAGGATGCTGGCTTATGAAGCGCTGAACATTCCCTTTGAACCATAACCCATGGAATTCCCGGAGGAAACGCCTGCCGCTCCCAGGCCCATCACGGTCAAACAGCTCGTTTACCGCCTGAGGGATACGGTCAGCATTGCCGTGGGGACCCAGTGGGTGGTGGGAGAGCTCAGCAACGTCAAGCACCATACCAGCGGCCACGTTTACTTCACCCTGAAGGAACAGGGCGCGGAAATCTTCTGCGCCTTTTTCAAGGCTGCGGCTTCCAAATGCCCCGTACGGCTCCAGGAAGGGATGAAGGTCCATGTGCTGGGCAGCGCCACCGTGTACCCGGACCGGGGCCAGCTTCAACTGGTCATCAGGCAGGTGAAAGCCGCCGGCCAGGGAGACCTGCAGGCGCGCTTTCTGGAACTGAAGGAAAAACTCCAGCGGGAGGGGTTGTTTGACGCTGAACGCAAAAAGGGCATCCCCGCCTTTCCCCGCGCCATCGGCATCGTCACCTCCCCTACCGGCGCCGTCATCCAGGATATACGCCATGTGCTGGAACGCCGCGCCCCGTGGGTGAAAGCCTACCTGCTGCCCGTGCGCGTCCAGGGGGCGGGAGCGGAGCATGAAATAGCCGCTGCCGTGCGCGCCTGGTCCGCAGCCCCTCTCAACGGCCTGCCGCCCGTGGACGTGCTCATTGTGGGCCGCGGGGGCGGCTCCATAGAAGACCTGTGGAACTTCAATGAGGAAACGGTAGCGCGCGCGATTTACGAATGCACCGTTCCCGTGATTTCCGCGGTAGGCCACGATACGGACTTCACCATTGCGGACTTTGTGGCGGACCTGCGCGCGCCCACCCCGACCGCGGCCGCGGAGCTGGCTACGCCGGACGGTCCGGAATGGCTCCGCAAACTGGCTAGAATGGAACAGGCCCTGCACGCCTCCGCACGGCATTCCCTGTTGCGTTCCAAGCTGAAACTGGATGTTTACCTGCGGGGAAAACTGTTGGATGCGGATTCCCTGCTCTCCCCTTACGCCCAGCGCCTGGACGACATGGAAGAAACCCTGCTGAATGTCGCGGCCACGCGCATTTTTCAAAACACGCTCCATATCAACAAACTGGAACATCAATTACAAATGCGCCATCCCACCCACCGCAACAGGGAGCGCGCGCAGCTTCTGGCCTCCCTCCAGGCCGGACTGGCCCATGCGGCCGCCGTGCGCATGGCGGACTTCTCTTCACAACTGGCTCTTATTCAAGCCCGGCTGGAAGCTCACAGCCCGGAGCAAACGCTGCGCCGCGGATACGCCCTGGTGGAAAACCAGAATAAGCAGCTCATACGGCAAACGAACCAGGTACATGCAGGAGAAAAATTGAAAGTCCGTGTCTCCGACGGTTGTTTTTATGTCAGGGATGACACACCGCAATAGGCTGTCCACAAGAGCCTAGCATTGCATTTTTTGCACTCAATCTAACAAATTGTGTTTTTTCTGGATTTTACAGGAAGTGGAACCTATCCTAATAGAAGCCTGTCACTGCTCCTATTACCCGGTCCCATAACTTCTGTACATATGCCTTGTAAAAACATCACCCGCTACACTTACGAAACGACAGCCTTTCAAGGCTATCGGTTGGCGATCTGTAAGAACAAGCGCTTATTCACTCGTTATTTCTCCGATTCTCAATACGGGGGCGCTGATGCGGCGCTTCAGGAAGCGATGAGAGTGAGAGATAACATTTTCACACTTTTTGAACAGGGGAACCTTACGGTTAGCCAAATTTTCGCAAAATATACCGTGCGTTCCCGCCGTCAGTCCGCCGCTGACCGCCGTGAAAAAATGATCCACGGAAAAAGGGCTCTCGGCCACGTGCGGCAGAAAGCCAAAGTCCGCAGCTGAGGAATCTGCGGAAGCTGTTTTTTCAGCTTCCCCGGAGCCTTGAATCATACCGGAAACGTTGCATCCGGTACAGGTGGAGCATACTCCTATCACATCAAAAAGCCGTTCTCCGTCCGGAGAGCGGAAATACCGCAGCATGCGCGGCGGAGAAAGCGGCAATCTGTACCAAAGCGCCCCCTTTCCGCCATCCGCGCCCGGGAAAGCCAAGAGCGGCCCGGCAAAGCAATTCCGGCACTAATGCGGCTGTGCCGGATAAGCCGATCAAAGGCCTGCGGCACGCTGCCAAGGCATTCTTCCGCCGTCTGTCGCCCGCGGCGCTTCCCGCGGAGGGGGCGCGGGTCAGCCTGCTGAAAAGGGCTTCAATTATCTGCGGCGGCGGCGCGAAGCAGGCTTTTCCGGTTCTTCCACCGGGGCTTCCCCTATCTTCGCCAGCACCCGCCGGGCCTCCGTGGTCCGGTTCTGCTTGAGACACACGTCAGCCCAGCTCCGGTGAATTTTGTTGTAAAGGTCTCCGGACTGGATGGAGGCCAGATTATTCTGGAGCTTCGCCTTGTCTTCCGGACTCAGCGCATCCCATTCTTCAACCAGCTTTCCATACTGGGCTTCCGACAGGGACCACTGTTCTCTGCCCGCGCTTATCTCAGCCTGAAGATTCAGAATGACCGGCTGGAGGGCCTGGACAAACGTGGTGTTCTCACGGGCCACCTTCATCGCCTGGTCCAGATATTTCATCGCCTGGTCATAATCCCGCGCTTTCAGGAAGGCGGCGGCGATGTTCACGTCCTCATAAGCCCGTTTCACCAGGGCCTCCGCCTGGCCGTACTTCTCAAGCTGGGAACGCAGAGCCTCAATGTCCTGGCTTAGGCTGGAACCGCTCAGAATGCGCGGGGCATCCACGCCCAGGGTCATCGCTGTCCCTTCCGCACGGGACAGCAGGCGGGAAGCCTCCTTCAAATCCCCCATCTGCATCCTTACCCGCGCCAGGGCAAGCATCGTTTCCGGCGTGCAGTCCATCTCCGTTTCCGCGGCGCGAAAGCAGATCAGGGCGGCTTCCAACTGGTCAGCCATGGCTTTCAGCTCCGCCTGGGAATACTTACGGCGCGCATTGAGCGGCATATTCAGCTCGTTCAGGATGATTCGGCCCATATCCGGACTGGCGGTCAGGCGGAATTTGGTGAGCAGTTCCCGGGCAATGGCGCTTCCTGTGCCGCCGGGCTGCCCCGTAGTCTTGTCCGGCAGAGTATCCTGAAGCAGCAGAATCTTCACCATGCTCTTCACGTCCTCCGGCTTTTTCAGCATGCTCCTCATGACAGGGGAGGCGGCCTGCTTGCACAACGCGGAAAAACGCTCAAACCTGGCCTGGTCATACGCATAGTGGGCCAGCGGTTCCAGGCATGCCAGACGGACGGATACCTGCTCCTCCGGCGTATTTTTCAAAATCACTTCATAAAGCTTCTCCGCCGTGGCGTCATGCTTGCGGCCTGCAAACTCCCGCGCCCAGTTCAGGCTGACGCCCAGCAGGCGGTTCCTGTCCTCCGCCGGCATGGAGGCGGAATCGGCCAGCTTCTTTTCCAGCAGGGCCGCCAGCATCGGTTCGGACTCCTTCAGCATGCCGCGCCTGTCCATTTCCACCGCCAGCAGCCACGCAAAGGAATCCCGCGCTTCCGGGGAATTCATCCATTCCACCTGCTTGTCCACGGAGGAAGCCATCTGCGCCAGCTCCGCGTCGGAACCGTTCCAGGAGGCCAGCATGCCCTGCAAATGGCCCATGGCCTGCGTCTGGCTGTGCACCTCGTGAATGGTCGGCTTGAACCACCCTTCAATCGTGGGCCAGTACTGAATGTAGCCGAACCAGAGCCCCCCCAGCAGCACCAGAAAGAGAACCGGCTTCCAATAAGACTTCTTCTTGCGTGAGGGGCGGTAGGGCTTGTTGGAAAAATGGCGCTCGGAACTCATGCAGGCATTGAGCCAAAAAGGCGGCACAAATCAAGCAAAATAAACACCTCGCAACGTCTTACGAGGACCGCCCGAAGCCTACCGCCGGGAGGATCTGGCGTTCCCGGACGGCCTGCGCCCGGGAGAGGCCATGCGCACGCGGGGAAAACCGGATTCCTTCCAGCAGGCATCCGCCTTTTCCTTCATTCCCAGTTCATCGTAACAGCGGCCAAGCTGCTTGTAATTCTCCGACCGCTGTTCCCCCTCCAGCATGGGGAGCACCGCTTCAAAAGTTTCCACGGCCTCCTTCCACTGCTCTCCGTCGCACAGGGCGTATGCCTTGCACAAATAGGACTGCACCAGCAGACTTCTGCGCTCCGGCCCCTCCCCGCATTTCAGCAGGGAATCCACTGCTCCGGCATAGGCGTGCAGGGCGCTTTCCCGGTCCCCCGCCATATCGCTGGCGAGCCCCAGGGAATAATAAACCCGGCCCAGGGACAGGACATCCGAGGCAAAGTGGGATTCCCGCAGTTGAAGGGCTTTTTGCAGGTTTTCTCTGGCCTTGTCCCCCTCCCCGGCATCCAGCCACGCTTTGCCTAGCCCTTCCAGGGACTGGGCGGAAATGACGGGGGAAGCCGCGCTGTTGGCAATCGCCTTCAGGAAATCCGCGCGGGCTTCCGGAGCGGCCTTGCGCATGATGTTCACCCACCCCCTCTGATCGTACAGCCCGGCCCAGAATGCATGGTCCGCCGGCAGCACGCCGCGAGCGGCGCCCTCCGCCTGGTAAAGATAAGCCAGGGCTTCCTCATAATTCCCCTGCTCCGTGGAAATGCGCGCCAGCCCGCGCAGGGCGTTAAGGCAGTCATTCAACAAGTAGGAGGCGTTCTCCGAACCGGTAAGGCCCTTTAAAAACAATTCCCGCGCCTCATCCTTCCTGCCGGCCTCCAGCATGGCTTCTCCCATGCTGATGCTCGCCAGGGCCAGGTCACCGGTCGTCTTGTCCGGCTGGGGGCACAGGGCCAGGGCCTTCTTGAAATAGGCGCGCGATTCCGGAATGCGCCCCGTGGCGCGCGCCAGCCGGCCCTGGGCGGCCATAAGCCTGGACCTGACCGGGAGGGCGTCCGTCCCCAGATGGGCGGCGGCGTCCACCGCGTGCTGGAGCAGCACGTTCGCCTCCTCATTCCTGTTCAGCATCTGGTCAATGGAACTCATGGTCTGGAGGGCCCGCACCAGCGGCTCGGCCATTCCCTCCTTCTCATACCCCTCCACGGCGGTTTTCAAATAACCGTAGGCCGGGGAATACTGGTGCTCCGCCAGAAGGGCCTTGGCCACGGCGTCCGCGCGGGGGGCCCACACCCGGTAGCGCCCGGAGGCATATCCGGCGTCAATCAATTCCCTGGCCGCAGGAAGGGCGCGGTCCACGCCGTCCCGGCTGATCAGCTCACGGGTGAGGCCCCAGGCCGTCTCCGTCCGCAACTCCGGATCCCTGATCCATGCCAGGCGTTCCTCCCGGTTGTCCAGAATGCCGGCCAAGCTCTCGCGTGAAGCGAAAACATCCGCCATGAAGCGGGATAAATTCTGCATGGCCTTTTCATCGCTCTTCTGCACCACCACCGGCGGTGTGGTCAGCATCCCTTCATCATAACCGATGCGGTACGCCATATGGTACGTCAGGAACTCCAGCAGCATCACGAGCGCGCACAAGCACAGGGCAATCAGCCACTTGGTGCGCGGAGACAGGGGTTTCAAAGGAGAAGGGGCCTGCATAACAAATGCATAACGTTACCCGGCGCTCCCTGAATTTCAAGCTTTTTGCATGGGGAGGAAATCTCCGCTGCACCTGAAGGCGAACAAACCAGCCGACGACAACCGTTTCCCCGCCAGTCCCCGGGACCGGCCCGGGAAAGCTTTTTCCTGCCTTTTTCCCACTTTCCGGCCCTTCTCTCCGCCTTCCGCCGGGCGCTTTTCTCCGGGCCATGCGCGGCAATTTACGTCAGCCGTTCCTGCGCTTCCGTTCGGACGCCCGGTACAACTGCCAGGCATTCCATAAATTATGCCACAGCACGTAAAACGTAGGCCCCAGCGCGGCGATGGGGCTGGCATACGTCAGCGCCAGGTAAATGGACAGCGTGGTATTCTTCTGCCCCAGGGCCTGGCTGCACTCCGCGGCACGGGTACGCCCCCCCAGCAAATGCCCCAGTCCAAAATTGATCCCGCACACCAGCAGGGAAACTGCGCCGATCTGTTCCAGCACGCGCTCCGAAATGCCGTCACGGGAGGAAATATCATAAGAGGCGTTCGCCGCGATCAAAACCAGAATCACCACCCAGATGCCGAAGGTGACGTCCTTCAGCTTCCGCGGCCACGCAATGGCCCGCGGATAAAAACGCCGCGCCGCCAGGGCCAGGACCAGCGGCAGCAGCATCACCAGGGAAATATTCTGGGCCACGTTCAGGTAAATCTCAAAGCCGCCCTGCCCCACGACCGCCGGCAGAATGAAAGGCAGCAGAGCGCAAATAATGCCGTTAAGCAGCAGGAGGGCCGTCAGCATGAACTCCACGCTGCCGCCCAGCAGCCCCATCACCACGGGAGCCGCCGTGGCCGTGGGCATGATGCCCACGAAGAAAGCGGCCTCCGCCAGGTATCCGTCTCCGAAAACGAGGCGGCACGCGCCCCACGCGGCCAGGGCGATCAGCAGGTTGGCCCCTACCAGGAGCCAGTGCGCGCGCTCCGGCTTCATCCGCTTGAAGCGGATGCCCAGGAACGTCACAAACAGCATCACGATCAGCATCCACTTGAACGTCCAGCTGTAGACGTGCAGACCGGGCATCATGTACCCCGCAATAAAAGCCGCCACGATGGCAAACGTGCGGATGAGGGATTTGAACATGGGGTACGGAGGCAGTAAAACGGTTATGAGGGCTGCCCGCACAAATGGATCAGCCCGTCCACCTGGCGGACAATCAGCTCAAACAAATCCTGCACGCTGCCCTTGGGAACCCGGTTGTTCTCCATCAGCTCCACAATCATCCGCAAACGGGTCAGCAGGCCGATCATGATGCTTTCAATAGCCAGCACCGTCCAGAAAACCTGGTAAGTGGAAGCGCCCGGAAACATGGTGCGGATGCAGTCATGCAACCGGCGGCGGATGGGGGAATACACCTCCTTGATATACTCCACCGCTATCTCCGGAGTCTGCACGTGGCAGATGCCCAGCAGGCGCAGGTAATGGGGGAAATTGCCCAGTTCTTCCAGCTTCACATGCAGGAGGCCGTGGAAGGAAGGGTAAACATAGGCGTGGGCCAGCGCCCGCACCGTGCCTTTCTCCATGGCCTCATTCATCATGGAAATCCGGAAATCCCGCGCCTGCGGCGCATACTTCATCATGACCGCCTTCCAAAGCCCTTCCTTGCCGCCAAAATAATAATTGGCGGAGGCGATGTTGACGGATGCCTGCTGGGAAATCATGCGCAAGGAAGTGCCTGTATAGCCGTGCTCGGCAAACAGGCACTCCGCCGCGTCCAGCAATCGTTCCTTGGTTCCTTGCTGTCGTTTCATGGGGGTGGGGGAAGTTTGGAATTACCGGTCAACGCGGGCGGCGCGGACCTGGAGGGAGTGGTTGTGGGCGTCCAGCCCCTCCACTCTGGCGAACTCCGCCACGTACGGGGCGGACTTGAGCACGGCGTCCCGGTTCATCCGCACCATGCTGGTGCGCCGCTGGAACTGGTCCGCCCGCAGGCCGGAAAACGACTTGCCGGCCCCGCCGGTCGGCAGGGTGTGGCTGGGACCTGCCAGGAAATCCCCGCAGGCCACCGTGGAAAGAGCGCCGGCATAAATGGCGCCCGCCGTGCGGATGCCGTCCAGTACGGCGTCTTCATCCCGCGTGACGAGCACCAGATGCTCCGGAGCGAAGGCGTTCACCAGGTCCACCCCCTCCTGGATGGAGGAAACCAGAAAACCGTAAGCGTGCTTGTCCAGCACCTCCCGGATGATGGAACCGCGGCTCAGCAGGGCGGCCTGGCGTTCCACCTCCGCTTCCACTTGTTCCAATAACGCCTCCGACGTGGTAACGAACACCACCACGCTGTCCGGACCGTGTTCCCCCTGCGCCAGCAGGTCGGCGGCCAGGAACTCCGCGTCTGCGGTCTCATCCGCCAGCACCATCACCTCACTGGGTCCGGGGAGCAGGTCGATGGCGACGGCTCCCACCAGCTGGCGCTTGGCCTCCACCACAAAACGGTTGCCGGGGCCGAAAATCTTCTCAACCGGCTTCACGCTCTCCGTTCCCAGCGCAAGGGCGGCAATCGCCTGCGCTCCGCCTATCTTGACAATCTCCGTAGCGCCGGAAGCCTTCAATGCATATAAAAGAGCGGGATTCACCCGCCCGTCCGGCCCGCAGGGCGTAGCGGCCACAATCTCCCGCACGCCGGCGGCCTGGGCAAAACCGCCCGTCATGATGGACGTGGACACCAGGGGAGCCTTCCCGCCTGGAATATAAATGCCCACGCGGTCATACGGAAGGAAGCGTTCCGCCACCTCCACACCCTGGGCGTTCACGCCGGACCAGTCCTGCCTGCGGCTGCGGTCTGAAAAATAATGGATGTTGGCCAGGGAGACGGCAATGGCCTCTTTCACGGAATCCTCCACGGCGGCTTCCGCCTCCGCCAGCTCCGCCTCCGTCACGAACAGGGAGGAAGGATCCAGATGCACCCTGTCAAACCTGGCGGCATAATCAAAAAGGGCCTCGTCCCCGCGCGCGGAAACGTCCTGGATAATAGCGTTCACGGTATCCCTTACGGAATCCTCCGGGAGAGCGCGGCGGTTCATCCGGCTCTTCATTTCGTCAAAGCAGGTGTCGGAAGGACGGTAAATTTTCATAAAAGATATAATACGGAAAAATGAGAAGGAAGTTTCACAATCTTTAAGCATGCAGTCAAGCCTTCTGTCCTCTTTGATTTCCAAAGGCACTCCATGAATCCCCCGAACAAAAAATCAAAAGACCAAACCATTCTCCCTTGACCGGCACAAAAAACAGGCATAGCTTTTCTTTCGCAAACATTTGGCCGAACGGCCCACTGTCATGAACATTCACGAATATCAAGCAAAACAACTCTTTGAGCGCTTTGGCGTGGCTACCCCCAAGGGCATTGCCGCCGCTACCGCCCAGGAAGCAGCACAAATAGCCCGGAACATGGGCCTCTCCCAATACGTAGTTAAGGCACAGGTACACGCTGGCGGCCGTGGCAAAGGCACCTTCAAAAACGGCTTCAAGGGCGGCGTGCACGTCGTTGACTCCGTGGAGGAAGTGGAAGACGTAGCCGGCAAGATGCTCAACCAGGTTCTGGTCACCAAGCAAACCGGGGAAACCGGCAAGCTGGTCAGCAAGATCATGGTGGCGGAAGCCGTGGACCTGAAGAAGGAATGCTACTTCGCCATTCTCCAGGACCGCGCCCGTGAATGCCCCGTCATCGTAGCCAGCACGGAAGGCGGCATGGACATTGAAGAAGTAGCCGCCACCCGTCCGGAAGCCATCATCCGCGAACACATTGACCCGGCCTTGGGCATCCTGCCCTTCCAGGCCCTCAAGATCGCCGTGGCCCTGGGCCTGACCGGCCCCCTGCTCCGCCAGGCCACCAAGCTCATCACCAACGTTTACAAGCTCTTCACCGCCCTGGACTGCTCCCTGGTGGAAATCAACCCCCTCGTGGTCACCACGGACGACCGCGTGTGCGCCCTGGACGCCAAATTCAACTTTGACGACAACGCCCTGTACCGCCACCCGGAAATCATGGAAATGCGGGATGAAACGGAAGAAGACCCCCGTGAAGTGGAAGCCGGCAAATATGACCTGAACTACATCGGCCTGGACGGCAACATCGGCTGCATGGTAAACGGCGCTGGGCTGGCCATGGCCACGATGGACATCATCAAATACTACGGCGGGGAACCCGCCAACTTCCTGGACGTGGGCGGCTCCGCCACGGAGGAAATGGTAACCAACGCGTTCCGCATCCTCACCAGCGACAAGAATGTGAAGGCACTTCTGGTCAACATCTTCGGCGGCATCATGCGCTGCGACGTCATCGCCCAGGGCATTGTGGCCGCGGCGAAAAACATTGACATGAAAATCCCGCTCGTCGTCCGCCTGGAAGGCACCAACGTGGAAATCGGCAAGAAAATCCTCGCAGACAGCGGCATCGCCATCATCCCTGCCGACAACCTGGACGAAGCTGCCCAGAAAGCGGTCGCAGCAGTCAAATAACCCTCACTATTTATTACGACAATGACATCTCTCATTGACAAGAACACCCGCCTGGTCGTGCAAGGCATCACCGGCAGCGCCGGCGCGTTCCACGCCAAAAACTGCATGGACTTCGGCACCAACGTGGTCGCCGGCGTGACCCCCGGCAAGGGCGGCCAGCTCTTTGAAGGCAAGGTCCCCGTCTTCGACACCGTGGCGGAAGCCAAAAAAGCCACGGACTGCAACGCCTCCATGATCTTTGTGCCGCCGCCCTTCGCCGCGGACGCCATTATGGAAGCCGCTGACGCTGGCGTGAAGCTCATCGTCTGCATCACGGAAGGCATCCCGGTGCAGGACATGCAGAAGGTGAAAGCCTTCCTGAAGGATAAAGACGTGACCCTCATCGGCCCGAACTGCCCCGGCATCGTCAACCCGGCCGCCAACTGCAAGATCGGCATCATGCCGGCCTACATCTTCAAGCCCGGCAGAATCGGCATCGTCTCCCGTTCCGGCACGCTCACCTATGAAGCCGTCTGGCAGGTCACCAACATGGGCCTGGGCCAGAGCATGTGCATCGGCATCGGCGGCGACCCCGTCCACGGCATGACCCAGCAGCAGGCCGTTCAATTCTTCACGGAAGACCCCAACACGGACGCCTTCATCATGATCGGTGAAATCGGCGGTTCCGAAGAGGAAGAAGCCGCTGAATGGATCAAGAACAACTGCAAAAAGCCCGTCGCCGCCTTCATCGCAGGAGCCACGGCTCCCAAGGGCCGCCGCATGGGCCACGCAGGCGCCATCGTGGCCGGAGGCAAAGGCACCGCCGCCGCCAAGCAGGAAGCCCTGAAGGAAGCCGGCATCGTGGTGGCCAAGACGCCCGCCCAGATGGGCGCCGCCCTGGCGGAAGCCATGAAAAACAAGGGAATGTAAGCCCTCATTTACACACTCCCAATCAAATCCTAAAGCGCCTCCTGTTCAGGAGGCGCTTTTTCTTGGAAGGACACGGCATCAATCCCATGATGCTGATTGGACCTGGATATAAGAAGACAGACATCTTTCAGGTATCTAAACAGGAGAAGCTTTCTAGTAATGCACAGAAACATTCCTATTATGTATTTTCCATATTACAAATTCACTTATATAATAATTATAATAAATATCATTATTAAAAATTAAATCATTTTTCTTTACAAAAGATTCAATTTAAAATACGTATTTTAGCATATTTATGAAATATCTCTCTCATCTTGTTTGCTTTTTAGGAATTCTGTACAGTTGCAACAATTTATTAGCAAACGATAATAATGACGATCTTGAAGAAACGGAGCAAGAAGCTTCTGCTTCTCTTAAGATCAAATCTCAAACACAATTATGTTCAGCAGATTATTATATTAAGAAAGGATTAGATAAGGAAGAAGATCGAAAAAGAACAGATATCGGTATCGGAGAAAAAATCACATTTTTACTTGTTGGAAAACCTAAAGGCGACATCAAGGAACTTACTTGGAATATTAAAGGAAACGGCTTCGAAGAAACAAAGGCCGACTTATTAAAAGGATCACAAAAGATTAGTCTAATTGCAAAAAAATCATTAACAAAAGATACGAACGTTCAAATTGTTGCCCAAACCAGTGAAGGGAAGGAAGCAAAGATTTCAATTAATATCAAAGTTCCTACAAAGATAGAGGCAAAGAAATTTAGTGGAGAAATTGAAACAGAAGATGGCAACGATAAAGTTGATACCAAAAAAATTAAATTCCCGAAAGGAAAGTATGGTCTCATAGGATTCATTGAATTAACCTTATTGCCCACTAATGTAAGTTTTAAAAAAATTAACGCTGTTGAGCGAGACGGAGGTCTTGAATGGCCTGAGAGAGACAATAATTCAAAAAAACCGGTACTAGCATCAGCACATACAGGACACGGAGTTAATAAAATTGTTAGAATAAGAGATAAAAATAATCTTTATGACATGGTTGCTGAGACAGGAGATACAGTAGTTAACCTTAACGCAATTCGCAAGTCGGGAGTGAATCCACAAAATTTCTGGTGGATATGTAAAAAATATATTAATTTAAAAGAAGAAAATAAAGATACCATTTCATTAGGGAAAACAAACCAAATATTCAATATAGAAGCAATAAAAATGTCTATAACTATAACTATTGTAAAATTTGGATTAGAATTTAAAAGAAACTCTGATGAAGGTGAAATTTTATGAAAGTACTATCATTTATGTATATATCTATCATTAGTCTACTCATTTCGTTGTGTCCTATTGTTATGGCTGATTCTTCTCTGAAAAGTCCTGCCTGCTTAGATCAATTTAAACAACCATCTGCCACTATCCAGAAACTTTCGGATTTGCTAGAATATCAGCATTTTAAATCCTTTTATAAAAATGCCGAAAAACATACATTTACCTTCGGTTTAACGACGCAAAATAATATTAATACTGAATTGAGCGACAAAATATGGCATTGTTATCTTGTCGCCTCAGCTCCGTTATTTTCCTTTAAAACATATCAGAAAACCGAACCGGAAGTTGAGATTGATGAAATGGCCGATATCAATCAAAAATCCGAGATTTGTCTATTCCTCGATAAATATATAAGACTTATTAAGGATTCGAATGATATGAAAGAATCTTCTAAAAAACAGATTATCCATCATATATTTTTGCCTTATTATGCAAAAATATTAAAACAATTCAAAGAATCAAAAGAACATAATCCCTACAGAATCACGGAATATAAAGAAACAAACGGAGAATCTAAAAACTTAAAAGAAAATAAAACTATTTATATTGAATCTCAAGAACAAATTTCAGAGCTTTGGAATCTTCTCAACGAAGTTGCTGATGGTGAATCATTTATTAACTCTAGAAATCAAGTAATCGAAGACGAAACTAAAGACCTGGAAAAATCTTTTATGGAAATTCTTGTTTCCATCTTTCCTGGTAAATATTCCAAAGTCGAAGAGTTCCTTCTTCAAGCCGGCTATACCAAAGAGGAAATTCCTAATTTGATTGATCGCACCGTCGGCAGGAACAATAAAACTGACTTTCTCTACAAAGGAAAGCATCGCCTTGCACATGACCGGCTTCTTAAGAAAAAGAAATAACTTCTCTCTTTCCGAAACAATGCATTGCCGCAAGCACACAAAGAACATTCACAAACGGACATGAAATATCCGTCATCTTAGGACATTCCTACAAGCACAGTTTTAATGCAGCAATTGCCGCCACGGCAGTACATGTACTCAAGGAACAGGGCCACACCATCCGCTTTCATGACCTCTGCCGGGAGCACTCCAACCCCGTTCGGCCGGACATGGAACTGGTCAGCGACATCCCGGGAAAACGCCTGGACAGCTCTCCATCAGCCGGAAACCAGGGAAGTTGACGGCATTGTCATCATCCATCCTAACTGGTGGGGACAGCCCCGGCTTTTAAAGACTGCATCTTCGCTTTCTGCAGCGTGCATGTTTTTGAAAGAAAAATGTTCTGCATCCTTGTAGCCAGCACTCCGGACATCCGTGCCAAATGACTTGACGAAGTGCGGGAAACGGTATGCACCCTCTTTCCCCCCTGAGAGAGAACCCCGGTAAGAGCCCGCTTCGTGCCAAGATGAGCGAGCATGGGAATTCATGAAAGCCACGGACTACTCCCCTACCGTAAACCCGGCGGGAAGGAAACTGGTTTCCCTTTAAAGCAATTACGGCCAAATTGATTTTCATACTCCCCCGTTAGGAAGGATTTCCCTTAAGGAAGTCCTTCCGGATATCGATCCTTGATAAGCTTTGGCAAAGGGAAAGATACAACGTAAATGCCGCCAAGGAGCAAATCCACATACCTCAGTGGATGGCACAACTCAATCTTGAGACGTGGCATGTAATACAGCACTTTTTCTCCTCGTCATTGCAAATGATCCCTCTCAGAGAAAAAAGCTTTTCTTTCCCTACGTCAAAAAAGTCAAGAAGATAAATAGGAATCTTTCCCTGATTTTTAAACATAAAACTGGCCAAAGCATCCGGAGACAGGGTCCTCCCACCGTTCTCCCTGCATGGAAAGTGCAATGGGGCTATCCGGAACAACCCTGTTTTTTCCGCTTGTCCCATACCACAGGAACGGTGTTCCGCTCCCGTAAGAGAGGACAAGGTAAAATGCCCACAATAAAAAAGAATGGTTTTCATAAAGAGGATACATTATCCATTTTTAATAAAAGCTTCACAGAGAAAATCAATCAATAAAAAACCATATTCGCTGCAGCAAATAATGGAAAGGGACAGCATCGCCATTTTTTAATCCTCCCCCATTAATAATTTCAGAACAATCAGGCTTCTTTCATGCTCACCTCATTCCCCGGCCTTGCCATTCATACGCTGGAAGAACTCCGGCAGAGATAGCTTGCTGAACTGTATCTCCATGCAACTCTCCCTTGCCAGTTTCTAAACCAGTGCAGCCAGGCATTTGACTAAAAGGCAAATGATCCTTTCTCTCTTCTTGCAACACCTGCCAAAAAAGCAAAAAAGAGCCTGTATCGTTAAAATACAGACTCTTAAGAAGAAAAATGTTTTGGCGGAGCGGGAGGGATTCGAACCCTCGGTACCGGTTTTGCCAGTACGTTCCTTTAGCAAAGGAGTGCTTTCAGCCTCTCAGCCACCGCTCCGTCTTGGGTAATGTGTGGAAAAGAAACTACACACTTCCCAAAATGAAGTCAATACATAAATAGTACAGGCAGGAATTACTCCAGGCAGGCATATTGGCAGGTCAGTTCCTTTTCTTCACCGGGTTTCAGCGCCACCTCCCACTGGAATTTCCCGTCCGGATTCAAGAGACGGACAAACGTCCTCCCAACATAAAATCAACCGGAAGCCGTTTTTCACCTGCAAATATAACCCCGCAGGAACATTCAGCGGCCGGACCATGGGAAAACAAGGGCCATCAGTTCCCCCACGGCGGCGCGGACATGGTGCAAGCGGTCCGGAAAACCTTTTTAAACCTCGCAATGCTCTGCGATCACTTCCAGAAAATCATCCAGATACTTCGCGGCCTTCTGCTCCCCGATGCCGTGGACGTTCATGGCTCCCCGGCGGGTGGTGGGTTTCAGCCTGGCCAACCCTTCCAGGGTGGAATTGTGGAATACGGCATAAGCCGGAATTCCGGCTTCACGGGCCAGCTCATTCCTGAGCTCCTTCAATTTCAAAAACAAATCTTCGTCAAACTCGCCCAGGGCGGCCAAATCCCCCGTGGAGCGCACCCTAGTCTGTCCCGAGGGGGCAGAAGCTTTTCCTCTGCGGGCAAGAGGCCAAATCATGGAGGCCTCCTTCCGCCCCATCATCACTTCATTACCTTTCGGGCTCAGGGTAATCAGGGGGCGGTCCGCTTCTCCGCTCATTTTGGTCAGGCCCGCCATCTGCATGGCGCGGAACAGCTGGCGGATGTCGTCCTCGCTCCACCGGGAAAGGATGCCATACGTACTCAGCCGGGCCAGGGAAGTTTTTAAAATTTCCTGATTCTTCGCCCCCTTGAGCATCTGGATGATTTTCGTCCTGCCCCACCTTCCCTGCCAGGAACCGTCCGCCATGCGCACGGACGCGCGCGCAATCCCGCTCAGCGCCTGCCGGACAACCCTGGTTTCCTCCTCGCCCAACGATTGGCCTTCCTCCACCCCCAGCGTCAGGCACTGGTCGCAGCGGCCGCACGGGGCGCCATCCTCCTCCCCGAAGTAATTCAAAATCCACTGCTGGCGGCAGCCGGTGGAATAAGCGAACTCCGTTACCGCCTTCAGTTTTTCCCGGTCCCTTACCTCTTTTTCCCGCAGGGCCTGTTCGTCCAGAGGAATCTTCAAGCCGCTTACGGCGGGGTCCGTCACTCTGGTAAGCTTCACGCGCTGCCCCGGAACGTCATGGCGGCTGATCGCGCCATTGCGCATGAGAACGGACAGGGCGGCCCCCACCTGCATGGCATTCCGGCATTTGAGGCGTTCCCCCATCTCCTCCATGGACCACGCCACATCGTGGGTTTCCGCACTGCAATGCTTCCTTAACAACTCGTACAGTTCCACAATCAGCGGAACGCCCGGATTCACCCCCTCAATAAAAAACTCCTGGGTCCGCAAATCCGCGTGGTTGAACAAAAGCTCGCAATAGGCTTCATCCCCGTCGCGGCCGGCACGGCCAGCTTCCTGGTAATAGGCCTCCACACTGCCGGGAACCTCAAAATGGGCCACAAACCTGACGTCGGCACGGTCAATGCCCATGCCAAACGCATTCGTGGCAATGACGATGTCCGCATGGCGGTTCATGAAGGCGTTCTGAGCCTCTTCCCGCTGCTCATCCGTCATGCCCGCGTGGTAAGCCGTCACGTTCAGGCCAAGTTCGGAAAGAGCCTCATGGACCTGCTCCACCTTTTTGCGGGTGGAGCAATACATAATACCCGTCTTATGGCGCTTCACCAGCTCGTACAGCCTCTTGTACTTGTCCTTGTGCGTATCGCAAGCCGTAATGCGGAAATGCAGGTTTTCCCGCGCAAACCCCCGTACAATCGTCACCGGGTCGTCCAGCCTCAAATGTTCCAGAATATCCTCCCGCACGCGGGGAGTGGCCGTGGCGGTCAGAGCCGCTACCTGCGGGCGCCCCATCGCTTCAATAGCCCTGCCCAGCTTCAAATAATCCGGACGGAAATCATGCCCCCACTGGCTCAGGCAGTGAGCCTCATCCACGGCAACCATATTCACGTCCACCTCCGCCAGAGCACGCATGAACCCCTCATGGCCGAAACGCTCCGGAGCCACATACACCAGCTTGAACGCCCCGTCCTTCATGCCGGCCAGGCGTTCCCTTTGTTCAGGAAAGCTCAGGGAGCTGTTGATCATGGTGGCGGGAATCCCTCTGGCGGCAAGGGCGTCCACCTGGTCTTTCATCAGGGCGATCAACGGGCTGACCACCAGGCAGACCCCGTCCCGGCACAAGGCGGGAAGCTGGTAGCACAGGGATTTCCCTCCCCCGGTGGGCATCACCACCAGCACGTTGCGGCCTTCCATGATGGAAGCCACCACGCGGTCCTGTCCCTCCCTCAAACTGGAAAAGCCGAAGTACTCCTTCAATGCCTCCATCGGCGACCTGATCACCTTGAACTCGCTCATTTTCTCCGTTCAGTGTGCCACAGCCCATTCCGTGACGCAACGCCTTTCCCCTCTTTCTGCGCTCCGGAATCAACGGCCTGTCTTTGAAGGACTCCTCTCCCGGGAAGAGAAAAAATGAGATTTTTTTCTCAAATCATCTTACAAACATCTTGACTTTCCCGAAGAAAAACCTATATTCCTCTCACCGCTTACGCGGTACACGACGCAAGTCAAAGCGCCCGTAGCTCAATTGGATAGAGCGTCTGACTACGGATCAGAAGGTTTGGGGTTCGAATCCCTACGGGCGTGCCACTTGCATCACCACCGGTAAATAAAATAATTCCTGCCTGAACGCCATGGCGGGATTTTTTGTCTCTACCGGTAAATACATATGGGGGCGCCATGGTTTCGACTGGAAGTCTGAGGTGCTGGCTGCATGTGAAGGTTAATCGGCTGGCCTTCTAAAAAGCCGATTAAAAAAATAAATGCAGAGTCTAACGACCTTGCTCTGGCTGCCTAATTAGTTCAGCCGCGTCAGAACCTCAACGCCTGCTAGAGGGGACGACGAACATTCAGCAGGCTGGTGCAATGCGGGGTTGCCGCGCAACGCACGAGACTTCCACAGGCAACTAGCGAGCCTGCCTAGTTGGCGCATGACGAAGCGGCCGCGAAAGCAGCAATATGCGTCTGAACATGGAGATGCCGGCATCAACGGCCTTCAGGACACGGGTTCGACTCCCGTCGCCTCCACCATTTATTTTAATCGCAAGTGCTTGAAATACAGTACTTGCGATTTTTATTTATCCAAAACTTCAGTACAAACAGTAGTACACTGTAAATCATTTTGGAAACAATGTACTGCGGGAAATTGCCGTGCACTGCGGGTATAAAGAAGCCCTCTCCTGCGGTGGGCGGGAGAGGGCTTCGGTGAGAATGTTGTCCTGGGCGTAACGGTTAGTGTGAGTGTAGCCGTCCGCGTCCCGGTACACGGCTGTCATCGTGAACTTGTCCCACTCTCCGAGACATGGAAACTGTAGCTGTAACTATCTATCTGCAATCATGGTATCAGGCTTGATCTTGAGTATCCGGATCAATAAAATCCTCTATCGTCTCGGACTTGATCGCGTTATACTCGATGGCCGAAAATCCATAATACGCAGGGTTATAACCGTCCATGTATCGCTGCATAATGCGCGGAGCGCCTATGTCCACAGTTGTGGCGTTTGTACTGTTGTAGATGTCCAGGTGGCATGCGTTAAATCCTACCGAGTTGTAGGTATGTATGCCCCGCACATTGGCGATGCGTATGCAGCAGCGATTATCGTAGCCGCCTGTCATTAGCCACAACGTCCCATAATTGTCAGTATCCCAGCCACCGTCACGGTACTGGTGATACACCAGCCCGCTGATGGATGCGGGCACGGCTGTGTTGCCGTCAAGGGGTAATAATGCCCTCGTAGTCTTGACAAACTTCCTCCCCGCTGAACGGGAGTAATAAATCTCTCTGACTCTGACCCAGTACCCTCTGGACTCAGAATCTCTTGTGTCAGATATAGTCACATCCAGCACCTCGCCAAAGTGCTCAGCGCTAGTGTGCACCCTAGTGTAATCGTCAACGTCTCTATCCGTCCTCACCGACACCTGTCCGTCACCCATGCCTAGCGTTATCTTGATAGTGGCTTTATAGGCTGACATCCGGACTGGCAGGGTAAATCCGCCAAATTTGCTGTAATTGGCGCGGCCTATAAGAGAGTGATCCAGGCCCATATTGACAGATGACGACTGTCTGGCCGGCACGGTAACCCTCATGAGCTGCCCCGACACCCGCTCCGTCACGGCAGCATTATTGGTGGTGGTAGTAATCGCGGCATCAAGGTAAATCTGCAGGTTGTATGTCTCGGCCACGGCGGCAAGCCCGGCAGCATATATCCGGTTGACGGCCGCAGTATTAGTCACGGCTCCCGCGGCAAGCGGGATGTTGATGCCTCCGTTAGCATTAACCGCATCGGAAAATGTTCCGCCCTGAGCCGTTAGTCCTCCGTCCAGCGTCATATTGCCCGCTTCATCTGTCAGTTTGTCCTGCTTGCCGTTCCACGTTTCACGTTCTTTCGCTGTTATGTGGACTACGGCATCATCCTTGTGCACATTGAAGGAAGACGCGTCGGCTTTTGCAGAAAGAGCGGCAGCATCCGCCTTGGCGTTCCACGCGGCGCGTTCGTCTTCCGTCACATGGATGGCCTTGTTCCCGGTATGCTCGTCAAGGTCTTCCTGGGTGGCAATGAGAATCCCCTTGGCCTTGACCGTGGTTTGATTATTCCATGCAGTACGCTCTTCCTCTGTAACATGGGCAGTTCCATTCTCCACATGTTCATTCAGTTCATTCAGAGAAGCTATGAGGGTTCCGTTGATAGAAGTAATTTTATTCATGATTATTTCTTGTTGTTTGTTGCGAAGTGGCTGAACAACGCCACTGCCATCCCGTCCACCATCGTGAACTCCGAAATTCTGGCTGGTGAAAAACCCGCTCCCTTCCTGGGCGGTGGCTGCTTCCACGGTCAGAGCAACCGCATCCCTGGATTCCAGAGATATTTCCCTTTCCTCCAAAGGCGAGCTGATGATCTGATCCAGCCGCACTCGGACGTGAAGCTCCTTCCATTCATCGGATAAAACGGCAACGTGTGCTACCACTTCGTTGAAAGTTTCTACCTGTTCCTGGAAAATATCATCCTGTGAAAAGCGTCGAGACTGAACGAAGCCGTTCCTGTCCGGGAATACGGCCGTCAGGATAATCTTCCTATAGAAGTTGAAGTGTCCCTGCCCCTACCTCCCACGCGCCACGATTGCAGAGCCGGCGGATATGTTAGCCGTTAATGCAAGCATGGTAAGCGGAAAAACATTTGGGGCGCTTCCTTTTTACATGGGCCGCCTGGTTGCTTCATGGAGAAACCTAGCATCCTTCTTCCTGTTGAAGCACACCGGAGCAAGAACCAAATTTCCATTTGCCTGGTTTCCCTTTCCCTCTTTTTCCTCGTAGAAAGGCCCTTATAGGCCATATTAAAGCAAATCCAACTCGGCAACAGCCGCTTTACGTGCTCCGTCGGCACCCTTTTTAGCGCTGAATTTGACGAATCTAGCTTCAACGGGAACAAAATTGACCTCCTGTTCCACCGGGTTGTTGACGATATTGCCGAAACGGCCGGAAGCCACCGGCTTTCCCCATGTTTTGCCATCCCTGCTGAGGCGGATATCATACATTTCAATATGGCCCGGCCCTCCCTCCATCACAGGCGTATATATCAACCCGGCAATTTTCTGCACTTTTCCCGTATCAATAACAATGTCGCATCCCTGGGGAGGCAGTCCCACTTCCACATAAGTATCCGTTTTCCCGTCTTTCAGCCGCTCCAACTGGGCCGCGGGAAGGTTTTTCCCGGCAACGGTTATTTTCCATTCCTTCCTGTTCAGTTTCCGGACGCCTTCCACGTTGTCCTCCGTTGAGAAAGGAGCCAGGTAATACAACGAGAAATTGCTGAATGAAATGGATTTGCGGGAATCCAGGAAGCGTATCCTCAATTGATCAGCCTTCACCGCCTTCGGCAGCCTGATCATTTTACGGAATCCGATGGTGGTACTTTCAGCCAAGGGTTTCCACTGGCCGTCCAGCCACGCATCCACGGCAAAGCGCTCCACACGCTGGCCGTAATCACGAACATTTTCCTGTAGCTTGATGACGTTGAACTCCTGTTTTCCAGACAATCGGATTTCTACCTCCGCCCGGGTGGTGCCATCAGGAGTGGCCCAGCCTGTAAAGGGGCTGCCGTCAAACAAAAGCCCGGATTCCGGATTTCCGGCCCACCCGGAAAGAGCTTTCGCCCGGGCTCCCCTGGCCAAGTCATTTTTTTTCATCTTTCCAATCACCCTGCCAAATTGGATCATCCTCCTGGCATCCGCCTCCGGAATGATTCCTTCCTTATTGGGAGAGAGGTTGGGAAGAACGTTGGAGTTTTGTCCCACGGTTGAAAAGTAACAGTCCACCAGGTAATCAAGAGATTTGATGGTTTTGTCGTCGCGTTCATGGTAAAACCAGCCTCTCCGTATGGGGAGGCCTGCACGTGAAGGGTACCAGACGAGCCGCTTTTTCCCTGCCAGGCTATCAATGGAGCCCAGATTCCTGTCTTTAGCCCGAATCCCCACATCATTTCCGCCAAACAGGCGCGACGAGGCCGTAACCCCCTGGACGCACCATTCCGTTTCCCGTCCGCGTCCCATCTCGTTTCCTCCCCACCGGACATCTGGAGCCGCCCCGGAAAGCAGAACGTCCGGCTGCAATTCCCTGGCCTTTTTAAAGATCCTCTCCCAGTCGAAGGGAGTCTGTTTCCCATTGACTTTGCTATCCACCCCGGCTCCGTCAAACCATAGAAGATAAACAGGGCCGTAATTGGTCAGCAGCTCTTCCAGTTGTTTGACGTAGAAATCATTGTACTTTTCCGTCCCAAAGCTTTTTTCATGCATGTCCCACGGGGAAAGGTAGATGCAGAATTTCATGTCCAGTTCCCGGCAGGCCGCGGAAACTTCCCGAACCAGGTCTCCTTTTCCTCCCTTGTAGGGAGAACGGGAAATGTTGTGATCCGTCCATTTGGTGGGCCACATGCAGAATCCGTCATGATGCTTCGCTACAAAGATCACTCCCGTTACACCGGCATCCTTGAACGTTTTTACCCAGGAACGGGCGTCCAGCCGGGAAGGATTGAAAATTGCAGGCTCCTCCTTTCCGGTTCCCCATTCCGCTCCGGTAAACGTGTTCATGCCGAAATGGATGAAACCCAGCATTTCCCGCTGCTGGTAATCCAGTTGCCGGCCGGAGGGCCTTACCTTGACCGCCATCTCCACCAGCTCTCCGCGGGAAGCCTGTTCCGGAACCATGACGGACACGCCTTCCTTTCCTTTTCCACACGCGACAGCCGGGTACCCCAGCAAACCACAGAGCAACAGGGCGCGAAGTTGAATAAAGGCAGTCATTTTTTTAAATCAATAAGGGGTATTTTTAGCCGTATATTGATAATACTCTGTTAACAATAATATTCTTTCATCTCCCTCCGGGCCATTCCATCATCCGGGCTGAAATGGGCATGTCTTCTGGCATCCAGACGGCGGCGGTTCCGCACGGGGTTGCCGTCAAAGATTGCCCGGGAACGTGCAGGCATCATTACGCCGTTTGACGAGTGCCGGAGGCCCTTCGGAATTGGAATCTCAAATTGCCGTTCGAATAAAAACTCCACTCTGAATGAAGCCATGAAGCGGGCCGCCAGAAAAGGTTTGTCCATGGAAGAAGGGATATTGAGCGCGGCAAAGGAGAAATGGGAAAAGGGTTGTTAACAGAGGTTCATCTGAAAAGATAATGGCGGCTCAAGCATGGAGAAACCGTTTTCCCATATAAGCCACAGAAAAATCGGAAGACCTCTAAAGAGGGGGCTCATTGATGGAAGCGGACCGGGAAAAGGCGGCGGCAACTATCTCCTTTTCCTGCCCGTCAGTCACCGGCTTTCTCCGCTTTTGGGCAAAGATCAGGTATTCCCAGCCGGGGTAATGCCGGACCACCTGCCGATGAAGAAAGAATGCTCCCGCAAATACCAGGACCGCCGCAATCATGGGAGAAGGAAGTTCTTCAGGAAGGATTCTCGAGAGGAGCGGCATCAACCAGGGAAGGATCAGGCAATGGACGGCATAAATGAAGAAAAAGAGGGGAGCGCATGCCTGAGCGATTTTACGAAAGAACGTCTTTTCCGCCAGCAGAACGCACAGGGAGCCCAGTCCCAGAATCCCCGGAATCCAGCAGGGGATGGTGTGCAGGGTTTCCGTGGAGATGACGCCGCCATGGTTCATCCACGCTATTGCCGCCCACGCGGGAAGGGAAAAGTAACTTATTTTTTTCAGGAACAGCTTAATCTCGCCCAGCGTCAGGGAGGAAAGGCAGAACCCCAGCATGAAAAAAGCCAGGGAGTCCGCCCACGGAACCCGGGGAGGGTCGGAAAACAGCGCGTTGATCTCCGGAAACAGCACTACGGAGAAGAGAACGGCTATCGTCGCGGGAATCAGCAGCTTCCTTTTTCCCAGGGCAAATAAAAGCGAAGAGAGCAGGCTCAGCGCCATCACGTATTTCAGGAACCACAGGGGGCCGTCGTAGGGGAAGGTGGTTCCCACTCCCGTCAGTTTCCAGGGCAGGCTGCTCCAGTCCCACGTGCTTGAATGGCCCAGGCTTAAATAAATCCAATGCCTGAAGAACGCTTCCAGAAAAGCCGCGCCGTTCCATGCCAGATAAAATAAAACGTACCTGCACGGGGAATGACGCCAGTCGAACATTTTCCTGCGTCCCACAAAGTAGGCCGCCGCCATGAACAGAAAAGGCACCCGCTGGAAGAAGAGAGGGAATTCCGCTCCGCTTCCCCCAGCATGAAAAAGGACGATGAAGAACAGGCCAACCACCCTGCCCAGGTCAAGCCAGCATTCCCTCGGCGGCGTCCCGGGAACGGCCCCCGGACGGGTAGCCTGCGCCTTTTCCGGCTCCGTGTCCGGAGAGTATTCTTCAACCATGGACATTTTCATTCCGGCAAAAGAATCAGAAGGGGCTTTTGCAATACGGCTCCACAGCCCTCATGCCGTCATGAAGACGCACCGCCCCGTCCCTGTCCTCCTGGGAAGCGAACAGGTACAGGGCATATCCGCCGAACCCGCCTCCCAGGTATTTCTTCGCCAGCTCCTCCCCCAGTGCTGGAAGGGGGGCCATCCCCTCCTGGAGCTGCACGCTATGGTACAGCGCCACTCCGGCAGCCAGTTCATGAATGCTGCGCTCCATCACTCCGGCGCGGGCAATCAGGGAAGACTGGGCGATGCGGGCATAGTCCCTGCACCCGTCAGCCATTCCCGGCGTATCATGGTCATGCCCGGTGTGGAAGACCGCCATTTTCCCGGCCAGAAAGTCACCGGTGCTCTTGATGTCCAGCACGGGAACGGCGCCGGAACGCCAGACGCACAGCCCCGTTTCCGCAATCACGGCCGGATCCTGCCAGCCAACCCCCAGGGCAAGTTCCGACTGGACGGGGTCCCGGCCCTGCAGCATGGCCCAGGCTCCGCTGCCTCCCAGTCCGGACCGGAGTTCATAGGGCCAGTGGTCCAGGGATACAAACGGACTGATGGCGCAGTTGACAATGTACGCCCCCTGCCGCGCATGCCTGGGAACGTCCAGCCAGCCCCCCGCAAAGTCCACGCGCAGGGGAACGCTAAGCGGGGCCTTGATTCTGTTCACCAGCTGGGTGGTGGAAATCTGTTCGGAACAGGGAGGCGTTTTGGGAAGCACCACATACCGCGCTCCAATTCTTGCGCACAGTTCCCTTTTAAGGTCGCCGTAACAGTCATCTTCCGTAACAGCCAGGATATCGGGCCGTTCTTTCAGGAAAACGTGTTCAAAATCCATTCCCGGCTCCAGATGTTCTCCGCAGACCACCTTGTCCACCATACACAGGCTTTCCAGAATCACTTTTTTATGGTCGTCCGGGATGGATGGTTTTCTGCGCTTGCTTTTCCAGAGCACCTGCCCGGAGGCGAAGGAGACGATGAGGAAATCCCCCAGCGAACGCGCTTCACGGAAGAACTGGATATGCCCGGCATGAATGATGTCGTAAAAACCGGAGACGAATATTTTGGTAGCCATCGTTGAAATGTATTAAGGTGTGGATGTTGCTGTATGGAGAGGGGTAAGCATTAAACCGGAGCGGCGGGAACCGGTGCATGGGAGGAACCGGCCTCCCATTCCAGAGCTATTGTTTCCAATTCCCGGTTCCCTTCCACATAGTCCTCAAAGAGAACCGGATATTGCGGCAGAAGCAGCGGGAGGTCCTCCGGAACGTTAATTTGATGCCGTCTTCCCAGTTTTTTCCTTACCAGGGACTGGAGTTCGCAAAAAGCCATCGGCACCAGGCTGGCGTTGAAGGGCAGGTTCCAGAACCTCGCATCGTCGCTGACAATGATGAATTTCCTGCCTTCTTCCCTGCCCCAGTCAGCCAGCAGGTCATCCATGTTGCCGGGAAGCCGGCCGAAACATGAAACCAGCGTACAGGGAAGAGGGGGCGCTTTTCTTTCCCTTCCGGAGGCGGCAGCCGGCCTGGCCGCCTTTTGCCGTTGTTTTTCACGGATAAAAATCCAGGGCAGGACAGAGATTATTTTCCAGCAGCGTTTCATTTGCTTGCGGGGTTCATTAAAAATGCGGTAGAGAAATTCCAGCCTGCAGTCCACCATCCAGGCAGGGGCCCTTCTGATATGCCGCCCGGAGGCGAAGTTAAAGACGGCGCCCACGGCCACCATAACCCCCCGTTGAAGATGGGGGCACAGCCTGTTCATGAATATTTCCTGCTTGGGAGCGCCCAGGGAAACCCAGACGATGTCCGGCAGGTATTCATTGATTCTCCCGGCAATAGCCGCGTAGTCAAATTCATCCACAGGGCAGAACGGCAATTCCTCAAAAGGCATGTGCTTCACGCGGGGATCTTCCCGTTCCAGGGTCCGGCGAAGGGCATCCAGCGTCTCGCGGTTTCCTCCCAGGAACATCATTCTGTATTTTTTCATGCCGATGGCGTCGCTGAAAATCTGGGCGCCGCAGTATTGGGGCCTGTCCGCATGCAGCAGCCATTTCAGGTAGACGGGCACCCAGCCGCTGTCGCAAATGGTCAGGAGCGCTCCATTCAGCACATTCCTGTATTCCCGGTTGCGCTGTACCTCGGAAAGTACATGGCCGTCCGCCACGCAGATGTATCCGGCGCCCCCGGAACGGAGCACTTCGTCCATGCGCCGGAAAACGCGTTCACGGTCAAATTCGTATCTGATGTTGAAATAGGTCTCCATACGGTTTTCACTCATGGTCAATGTTGACGGGCCTTCAAAACTTCGCGGTAAATGCCGGCCATCCTTTCCGCCTTGCGGTTCCAGTCCAGTTCCCTCTGCCTGGCGTAAAACGCTTCATCCATATCCCGCAGGACCTCCCTGTGATGGAAAAAGAAACGGATGCGTTCCGCAAAGTCCCGGGCGGACCGTCCGGGACGGGTCAGGGGTATCTTGCATCCCACGGTTTCATCCACGATGGTTCCCATGCCGCAGGTATCAAAGCAGAGCACGGGCAGGCGGTTCATCAGGGCTTCCACAAGCACGGTTGAGGTTGCTTCCATGATGCTGGTAAAGAAAAAGAGGTCGCTTTCCCGCATGAGTGATTGAACCTTTTCATTGGAGACTGTGCCGTGCCACACGCATTGCCCCGCCACGCCCAGCCGTTCCGCAAGGTTCCGGTAGCCCCGCCCCCTCTCCCCTCCCCCGCAGATATGCAGCTTCAGCTCCGGCAAATCCCGGAGATGGGTGAGGGTTTGTAATGCCAGGGCCAACTGCTTGCTGGGTATCATGCGGCCTGCCCACAGCAGCCTGAATTGTCCGCCGTCCGTTGCCCTCCGCACTTTCTCCTTCGGCGCGGCGCAGCCGGTTTCGCTCATCAGCAGCGCTTCCCGGCGATGGTACCGTTCCATTTTCTCCCGCACTCCCTGAACGGAAGCCAGCACGGCGTCAGCGCGCTTCATGGCTTTCCGCACCCTGGGCTGGAACCTGGCCTGCACGGTATTGATCACGTTTTTCAATGCCGTCTTCCCCACCTGCCCCCAGCCGCTTTCCCGCAAGTAGGCCACCGGCGTATTTTCCATTCCCCCCACCGGTCCCCATATGTAGGGAATTCCCCCGATTTTCCACAGCATCCCCGGCTCCCGGAAGCCTATCATGTTCAACTGGTGAATGACGTCTATGCGGTTTTCCGCCATGATGCGCCGCGCCAGCGCAAGCGCCCGTTCCTGCCATTTTTTGTAATGGCGGTAAAAACGCCAGTCCCCCTGGTCCCAGCACATCCGGCGAATTTTTTCCGGTACGGGAAGATAATGGAACACGATGTTGCCGGCCTGGGGAAGGCGGGCGAGCTCCCGTTCTATGTTTTCCCTCCATTCCCCCTCCGTAATCACATGCACCTTGCAGTGCATGGCCAGGTGGATGACCCAGTTCCACCCCATGCCGGGTTCGCTGCCCCAGTCCGGGTTGACGGCATAAGCGTTAATCAGGATTTGCATCATGGCTTGTCTATTTGATGGAATTAAGGTAGTTCCGGTGCCTTTCCTCCTCTTCCGGGGCGGCAAAGCGGCGGCGGATGACCCGGGCAGGATTGCCGCCCACCACGGTCATGGGCGGCACGTCTCCGGTCACGACGGCGCCTGCCGCTACAATGGCCCCGTCCCCTACGCAAACGCCTCCCAGGATGACGGCGCCGTGCCCAATCCACACGTCGCTGCCGATGACCGTCATGCCGTCCTCCCAATTCCGGGGAGAATCCCAGATGGCGCAACCGGGCCTGTTAAAGGAATGGTCCCTTTTTCCGATGAATGAAACGCGGGCGGCGCACAACACGCTGTTTCCAAAGCGTATATCGCAGGAGACATGGCAGTGTGGCCCCAATTGCACCCTGTTCCCGAAAATGATCCGTTTGTGAGGGGAATTCAGATGCACATGCCTTCCTATCCTGGTCATTCCCTCCACGGTGACCCAGCGTTGAAGCAGGCGGAACCGTATGAAACTGCGCACTCCGTTAGCCAGGGAACGCAGAAACAGGATGGGCCGGGACCTGCCCGGGGCGGCATTGGCGGAAGCATTCATCATACAATATGTTCCATGAGATGGTTGACGTATTCCCGGAATCCCGCAGGCATCAGGCATTCTTTCAGGCGCGGAGGGGACGGACTGCCGCCGCGGTCCAGGCAGGTTTTCCGGAGAAGAGAGGCCAGCCCCTTTTCATCTTCCGGATCGAACAATTCCCCGTTCCAGCCCCGGCGGATCAGGCAGGCGGAGCCGCAGCGCCCGGAAACCAGGCAGAAGCACCCGGCGGCCAGCGCATCATTGACAACCGCCCCAAACGGTTCCACCAGGCTGGGCAGGACAAAAACGTCGGCCAGATTGTACCAGGCCGCCAGGCGCTCGCCTTCCAGCCAGCCGGTAAAAATGGCGCTGACTTTCAGCCGGACGGCCAAATCCTGCAATTCCGGTCCCAGGCTTCCCGACCCCGCTATTACCAGAACGGCGTCCTCCGGAAGGGCCGCGGCCGCCCTGACCAGGCATTCCAGATTCTTCTCCGGGGCCAGGCGCCCCACATACAGGACCACCCGTTTTCCGTGCAGGCCGTATTCCCGCTGCATGGAATGGCTCATGGAAAGCGCTTCCCGGCATTGTTCCCGGAATGCCCGTTCATCCCTGACAATCGGAAAAAAGACGCCCTTTCCATAATGTTCCCGGTACCAGCGGCATGCCTCCCTGTCCGGGAGAATCACATCGTCCATCACCGGCATCGCCGCCTTCCGCGCCAGCGCATGCATGCGGGACAATTCATTTCCGCGGATCATGTCCATGCTGTCATCGCAAATGCTGACGATTTTGAATTTCCAGCGGCAGACCGCGCGCAGCAGGCATACCTCCAGAGCCAGAATGGAAAACTCCGGAACGATCACCAGATCGGGCTGTCCCTGCCGCAGAATGCGCGCAAGGCCGGAGGGAACGCGCCGCCCGGCCACGCGGACATGGTTCAGGTATTGGGGGCGGAACGCGCAGCGGGCTTCCATTTCCGGCCTGTTGTAGTGGTGGTCCGGAGAATTTTCATATTCGAAAAACACCTCCATCTCTCCAATCCGGGCCAGCGCATTGAAAAAATCAATGCGGTAAGGCGCCAGGTATTGATGAAAGACCATCAGTTTCCGTTTGTTGCCGTTCATGATTCAGTGCCTTTTCCTGTAATATTGCCACGCTTGCCTGAAGAAGCCGGAAACCGTCTTCCGGACGCCCGCATACCGCAGGGAAAACCGCAAGGGCCGTTGAATTGAGCCGCACAGCTCCAGCAGCTCCTCATCGGTACTCCGAAAAAGGCGGCTTAAACAGCATTTGAGGAAGGGGATTCCGTGGCGGCGGGAATGAAAGGGGATGACGTGCACTCCCCGGCAGCCGCCCAGAAGCTCCCTTTGCCTGCGGTCAATGGGAGAAAACAGGGAGTGGAAATAATAAACGGGGGTCTCCGCATGCAGAAAAGGGGCCAGGCGGTAAAAAGGCGCCCGTTCCGGGTCGTTCCCGTACCGTACCAGCAGGGGATTGATTCTGGCGGCGTCTTCCATTTCCGTTTCCGGCGCAAGGTCAAAATAGCCGTTGAAGGAGAAAACGCGTTCCGCATGCAGCAGGGAGCCGAAGAGAACGGCGGCATAGCCTCCCGAGGAACTGCCCACCATCGTTACCCGGCAGCCTTTCGTCTCGTTTTCAAGCCACTTCAGCACCTTTTCCGGAGAATTCAGGCGGCTGTTGATGCCGCCCAGGTACCATTGCTTGAAAACGTCCCGGATGAAGATGTGCCTTCCGCAGCCCGGAACCCTGGTTCCGAACCATTCAAACGTATTCCGCAGGGTGACCCGTTCATGGAACCGGGCGCGGTTGTTGGGAAAGTACAGGTCGTTGCTGCTGAAATAAACGGCGCACCGCGAATCATCCCCCTCCGGAGTGCGCTCCATGAGGTAATTGTCACGGGTCCTGTACGTCTCCAGCACCTCTTCGTCATCCGTCTGGAACACCCAGTCTATTTCGTTGCTGTCCATAAGAAGGGGAGAAAAACTCGTACATGCATGCAGATCATGGCCTTGCACGCGGCCAGCAGGCCGTCGTGCCTGCGGACGTAGTGGAAGTAATACCTGGGCTGGGCATTCCCCAGCGGGGAATACAAATTGCGGAGCCTGCCTGCCAGGGGCACCTTCCGGTCCGTCCAGGCTACGGCCTTGTCATGCCGTTCGCAGGTTCCCAGGCAGGCGGGGGCCACCCGCAGCTTTATTCCGCGTTCGCGCGCCGTACGGGAATAGTCGTAATCCCCCAGCGCGTGCAGGTAGAACCCGTCCAGAATGCCTATGCGCTCCACCACCCGCCGCGGCACCCACAGAATGTTCCCGTGGCATAATTCGCACTCCCTCAGGGTTCCATCCGGAATAACGGGCTTCCCGCCCGCCGTGCCTCCATAAGTCCACTCATCCGTGCCGGGATGGCAGGTGGAGCCGCAGATGACGGCGGCGTGTTCCATCCGGAGGGAGGCTTCCAATAGATGGCTTACGGCAAACGGATGAAGCACGGTATCATCATTCAGCCACAGGTAGAAATCCGCATCCTTCTTCAGGGCGTCCTCCCATGCCGTCCTCATTCCCCGGTTCCAGAACAGAGTTCCGTCCCCCGTGATGACGGAAACGGAGGGGTAAGCCTGCCGCACGGCGTCTCCGGTGCCGTCGGAGGAACCGTCATCCACCAAATGCACGGAGGCGTCCAGCTCCGCTTCCGGCAGTGCGGAGAACAGGGCGGCAAGGGAGCGGAACGTTTTTTCCCTGCGGTTGTGGCACGTCATCAGGACCGCAAGTTTTTTTCCGGAGGTATCATCAGTTTTCATGGAATGCGTATGGAGGGGAGAGGGTTGGAGGAACGGCGGCGGAAGATGCTTTCCACCCATTCGTGAAGCTCGCCGTCCGTCATGGCCCGGAAGCGGCTGGAATAGCACATGGCGATCATCATCCACAGGGAGATGTTCATGATATCCAGATTGAAGTTGGTATCCTCCAGCCATCCCCAGAGCCAGCGGAAGGCCACGAACACTCCCAGCAATTTCATCCAGCGGTTGTTGGAGCGGTAAATGGCCAGATAGGAGGCCTGCCAGTAAAATCCCGTGTAAAGGAAGAGCCCAACCACCCCCGTCCAGGCGAAAATATTGAGGAGGACGGGTTCGCACCAGGCGCGGCGCTTCTGGTCATGGTAGGACTGGCGCTCATCACTGGACATCTGGAAACTGGTTTCATACCCCTGCGCCGGGGTGCGCCCCAGCAAAATGCAGCCGTCCTTCAGGGAGGAAGAAGCCACCTCTTCAAAGACGATGCTGCGGGAATCCGCCAGCAGGTCGTCCTCCACGGAATTTCCCGGCGCTCCGGCGTAGGAGCCGACATCCAGGACATTGAAGACGCCGCCCAGCCCGAGGGCGAGAAAGAGGGAGGGAATTAAAAACAGGGCGTGCCGCATCATCCTGTAAAAGCAGTCCTTGAGCAAATCCCTGCCGCAATAGACGGCCAGCAGGGACAGAGCCACCAGCGCCTTTAAAATCTGGCTCCTGGCTCCCATGCTGACGCACACCATCAGGCATGCCATGACCAGCACCACCAGCTTCCATTTCCGGGGCAGCAGGGGCAGCCACGGCACCAGCATCAGCAGGGGATTCAGCAGGGAGGCGTAAAAGTCCGGATTGAGGGTGAACATGAACAGGAAAAAAACGGGGATGAACACCTTGAACCAGACGGACAGGACCTGCCGCGTCACCTCCGGCAGGCTGAACACGTAAACCAGCACGGGGATGAAAAGCGTGGGGGCATTCGTCACCAGGGCCCGCGCGGACCAGTAGCCGTCCACGGCGAAGACGCCCCGCAGGCAGCAAATGAATACCCACAGGAAATAAATGGAAAAGAGGGGATAAACGGGGGCGTCCTCCCTCCGGAAATACTTCCGCATGATGACGAAGGACACCGACAGCAGGAGGGCGGAGGAAAGGGAAATGGCCTGTTCCGTACAAACCGGGTGAAGGACGGCGGCGGACGAGTACATGGCCAGCATGATCATGGCCTTCACCAGGATGATGAAGGGGAGCACGACCCGGATGCTTGAAGGAAGGCGGGATTTCCCATCAAGGGGCGGCCTTCCATTCGCCTGACATGAAAGGGCCGTATTACGCATGCGCGCTCCTTTCCATCACCTGGGGAGCTTTCCCCTCCTCCGCCCGGCGGATGCGGCGCGCCGGATTTCCCGCCCACACCTCATTGGAAGGGATGGAACGCGTTACCACGGAACGTGCTCCCACGACGGCGTTGTCCCCGATGGAAACGCCTTTCAAAATGAAGGTTCCGGCACCCAGGAAGACGTTGTTCCCAATCCTGACGGGAGCGGACCGGCGCAGAAGCCTGTCCTCCGCTCCCCGCCTGGCTTCCGGGTCCAACGCGTGGAAATCCGTATCCATGATGTGGACTCCGAATCCGGCCTTTACATCGTCTCCGATCGTCACCGACTGCGTGCAGATAATCACGGTATTGCTGATGCCCACCCGGTTGCCGATGCGCAGCACGCCGTCCCGGTCCACGGAAATCAGGCAGCGCTGGGAGGAACGGGAGACGCCGTGGGAGCCGTTCCGCATGGTAAATTCCCTTCCTATGCGGCACGGCACGGATCGGCGGCGGCTTCCCCTGGATATCCTGACGTCCGGAATGCCGAACGAACAGAGGCCGGGGCCGTAAACCGCGTTGCCGGCATACAGGAGCCACCTGGCATACCAATTGTGGAGGGGATGCAGGCAGACGGCCCAGCAGCGGAGCACGGCTTTCCTGGCAAGATAAATCAATTGCTGCATGCGGCCCCCTCCCTTCCCTTTCCTTCATGTTCCTCCGTCCCGTTCCCGGCCTCTCCGGCGATGCTGCCGTAGATGCGCTTCAGTTGTTCCGCATTCGCGGAACGGTCATGGCGCTCCAGAGAGGCCTGCCTTCCGCGGAAGGAAAGACGCCTGCACAAATCCATGTCCCCGAACAGGCGGCACACCAGCATGGCCAGCATTTCCGTCTCTTCAAACCGGTACAGGAAACCCGTTTCCCCGTCGGACACGGAATCCATCATCCCCCCGGCATAGGACGCGATGCAGGGAGTGCCCACCATCTGGGCTTCCCCCAGTGAATTGGACTCATTTTCAATCATGGAGGGGCAAACGAAGACATGCGCCTTCCGGAATTGGCTGCCCATCTGTTCCGCGTCCAGGCGTCCCAGCCAACGAAAACGGTCCCGGACTCCCAGCCGTTCCATCAGGTTTCCCAAATAACGGGCGTAGCCGTTCCTGCGCCACGCAGGGACTGACAGGATGTCCGGTCCGGCCACCTTCACCCTGGCGTCAGGATAATGCCGCAGGACCAGGGGAAGAGCCTCCACCACTTTGTGCAGCCCTTTCAGGGGGTAGTGGGACTGGCTGAGAAAAACCGTATGCTTTTCGCATGTTCCGGCATCCCATTCATGACGGTAAAAGGGTTCCCTGAGCGTGGGCTGGAGAACATGGTACCGTGCCGCGGGGTTCATGGCCCATGCGTGGGAACGGTCCCAGGCGGTACGCCCGATCACATGGCGCACCCTGCCGAACAGCTCCCGTTCGTATTTTCCGCGCGCCTTGATTTTCCGCTGCTGGGCAAAAAGCGTGTCGCGGCGCAGCAGATCGCGGAAGGTAACGGATTTCACGAGTTCCCGGATAGGAATGCCGCCCAGATAGAACCCGGCGCAGACGGAAGACAGCCCCTGGATGGAAACGGCCGTGCGTTCCGCCCCGCAAGCCTGCACCCAGGCCAGGGAGTGCGGATATTCGGAACCGTGGATATGGACCACGTCCGGGCCGAACATGTCCCTGATTTCCCGGAAACAGGGTTCCAGTTCCTTCCTGTACCCCCCCATGTCCGCAGGGGCGGGAACCAGGTAATAGGTCATGGCCTCCCCGTCCAGGCGGCGCAGGGTGCGCCCCGGATAAAACATGACGGCGGCCAGCTTTAAATCCGGGGCGGCTTTCATCAGCTCCTGCGCTCCCGCGTACATCCAGCCTCCCAGAACCGGTTCCGGAAGCCCAAGCATCCGGCACGGTTCGGGAAACAGGATATTGGACAGCCAGAGCACGTTCATCCTTTTTTCCGGAGGGTTCATGTTCTTCACCAGTAGCACCCCCCCTCCACACGGCTGGCGTGGCCTACCGTCTCCTCTCTCCCCGGCCTAGCCCACGCGTCATTGAAAAGCCGGGAATAATCATATTTGGGAGCGCCGGGATCCGCCCCGTAGGCCGGGTCTTCCCAGCGCCTGCCCCGCAGGCCGAACAGCAGTTGAAGAGCCCCGCCGAGATGCACGGCCTGCCTGCCCCTCCTCTTGGCATGGGCCGCCAGATGAAAGCCGTAAGCCCCGCATCCGATGAGGCAGACATCGTAATCCCGGCGGTCCATCTCCCCCTCCATCCACGCCAGGGCTTCAAACCAGTCGGCAAAACGGTCCGGCCCCGCGCCCAGGCTCTGGACGGCGGCCAGCGTCTCCAGGGAAAAGGAAGGAAGGACCTCCGGGTTTTCAAAAATCCTTTCCCTGTTCCGTTCATATTGGAGCGTGATGCTTTCCGCGAAAGGATGGACCACCAGCACCTTCCTTCCCTCCAGGGCCCTGCTCCATGGCCGGGAAGACCAGTAAGGCTCCAGATTCAGCAGGCGCACGCGGGGAACGTCCCGGATCATGGGCATCACCTCCCGTTCATATGGAAGCCAGCTTCCCAGGATATCCAGTTCCTTCATGTCGCAGAGCATCAGCTCGCAGAAACGGGCCAGATACTCCGGCGCGGCCGGGAAAAAGCCGGACCACTCCCTCATCTGCCTCATGATGCTTTTATTCCACCACCACTGGTCCCTCCGGCCTGTGATGTAGTCCAGCGGATTCCTGCCCGCCTTCCCAATTTCCAGATAATTATGCAGGCAGGACATTTCCGTGCAGCCAAACCGCCCCACCATGGCGGGACGGCCGGAGCGGAGAAGGTCCTCAATCATCGCGGAAGCCGCGTCCGCGTCCAGTTCACAGGAAGGGGGGTTCAGTTTCTCCCTGCCGGAACAGCGGTCAAACATGCGGCGCAGCAAATGCAAACCCTGGTGCGTCAGTGAAATCATGGCATGGACAAGTTTAATTACCTCCGCAGGCATTCTCCTCCCGAAGGAAGCGGCGCTTCATGGACCGGAGCTCCAGCCGGCTGCGCCACGTCTTCCAGTTCCTGGCGGCATTCCTGATTCTCGCGGAGCAAGGGGGCTTTTCCTCCGGATCAAAAAAACCCCTCCTGGAAAAATCCATGGAGATGCCGTGCCGTTCAAACAGCTCCGCCACCGGCCCGTACCATTTGCCGTGGATGATGCCCGTGAAAATGTAGGGAATGATCTGGTACCCCTCCCGGGAAAACAGGGAGGGGTCCACCGTCAAAAACTCCATGCGGGAATACTTCGCCCTCCGGCTGCCGAAGCATTCGAACTTCCAGGCGGATTCTTCCTTCCTCAACAGGGAAAGCAGCGCCTCCCTGCGCCACAGGGAGCCCTGGCAGCACGCGTACCAGGGATAATCCGGGTCACTGGTGAAAAGGCCTTCATACCGCGAAGGCTCGCGGGCCGGAATTCCCTCCGGCGTCAACTGGATGCAGGGAATTTCCGGATGGGCGCGCATCTGCTCCGCATACCTTTCCACCGCCCCGCCGTCCACCGGCGCCGTCAGGAAGTAATCCTCCTGCATGTAAAGCACCGTATCCGTTTCCATGGCCTCCAGGGCCCATTTCAGGCATTCGCTCCACGTGGCCCTCCCGCGCCCCGGAATGGTGCGGCCTGCGCAGCTCCTCAGGGAAACGACGTTTTTTTCCGGACCGGAATAGGTCTTGTACTCCGTATTCAGGTAGACGCGGGCGGGGCAATCGGGCCAATAGAGGGACCAAAGCCTGAAAAAAGGCTCCCAGCAGTCTTCAAAGGAATCACAGGTATTGACGAGAATGGAATAGGATTTCATGGAATTATTTGGAAAACTGAATTTTCCTCCAGGCGCTTTTCAGGAAAAAAACAAGGGTGCCGCGCTCCCTGCCGTCCAGAGAAAAAAACCAGAGGAAAAGGAGGAAGACGACCAGGAGCGAGCAGGTGCGGAACAATACCGGAACGGGAGAAAGCGACGCATCAATCCGGGACAGGAGGATGCCCGCGGCAAACGTAGCCGCGCTGGGGACAAGGCACGGCGCCAGCACCTGGAAAGAAAAATCCCGCAGGCTGAGGCCAAGGCGCCGTACGCAGATGGAAAGGGCCAGCAGCCCCCCCGGCACGGTGACGAAGAGAATGGCGGCCACATACATCATGCAGGGAGGCGATCCCATGCGATAGAATCCCCAGGTAGCGCCCAGGAAAAGAATCCCGGAACCCGTTTTCACCAGCGTGTACAGGCGGATGTTCCCCTCCGCGTAAATGGCGGACCCCAGGCTGAGGAAAAGCTGTTCCAGCAAGGTTCTGGCAAGCTGGAGCCTGCAGAACAGGACCGCCCAGGCGGGGACGGAATGAAGCCAGAGGCCCAGGAGTCCCGGAGCCTCCAGAATCAGGGGAATGGCGAAAACCGCCATGAGCAGGTAGGCGAATTTGCAGCCGGACAGGGAGGCCCGCAGCATGAGGCCGCGGTTGCCCGCCCCCTCGCTTTTTGAAATGACCGGATTCAGGGCCTTCAGCATGGTCCCGGAAAAAGCCATGGTTTGCCCGTTGATCTGCTGGGCGACGGCCTGCGCCGCATTGAGGGCAACGCCGAAAAAGTGGTTCAGGACGATGCCGACGCCGTATTCCGACAGCATGCTGCTGGCGGAAACCGTGAAATTCCACCCCGCAAAGCTGCCCATTTCCCGGAAAACGCCGCGTTTCCAGTAACGCCGCGGCGCAATCACGCACTCCGCATAGTTCCTGCGGCAATAAACAAGCATAGCCGTCATGGCAAGGATGGAAATCCCGGCCATCAACACCCCGTACAGAACCAGCTTGTCCGCCAGCACATGAACGACAAGCAGGGCCGCCCCCAGCTTCAGGAAAGATTCCAGAACGCCTATGACGGCGAAATACAGCATATTTTCATGGGCGTTCAGCATGGCTTCACAGGGAACGCCCAGAATGCCGAACACGGTGCTGGCGATCATGGCCCAGTAAACGCACCTGGCGGCAAAAACCCGGTCCTCCGGAATATTGAGAACATGCCCGAACAGGATGGGGGCCGCAGCGTACAGCAGGATTCCGACCATCACGGCAATGGCAAGATGGAGCACCACGCTGATATTAAACACGATTTTCTGCTTCTCCGGGTCCCCTTCCCCCTCCGCGTAGCTCATGAAGCGCTGGGTAGCCGCCGCCATGCTGGCGTTGAGAAAAGCCAGCATGGCAATCACGCCCGCCACCATGTTGAAAATGCCGAAGTCGTCCACTCCCAGGGCATTCAGGACCAGGCGCGTCGCGTACAGGGAAACGAACATGGTGACGCCCATTTTCATATACAGGAATCCTGTGTTCCTTATCACTCTGGAGACGGTGTTCATGAAACGGTGGAAGAAGAAAATACCGGGAAAAAGGCTATGGGGCTAATGCTGAAGAAAAGGGAGTGATCAACGCAGAGGACAGTTCAACGACGCTATCCGTCAGTTTCGGAATATTCGTTGTAGTAATGAAAACGGGAGTTTTTGAAATTCTCCGCATTGAGGATAATAGCTCCGGAACGGAATTCGCCCTTGTCCGCCAGCCCCTGGATGGCGGGGACGTACTGCTTCTCGATCATGCCGCATCTGATGACATAAAGGACCAGGTCCGCATGGCGCGCCATGAGGGAGGCATCCGCCACGGCCTCATACGGGCAGCCGTCCAGAATGATGCGGTCATACCGGGCGCGCCAGTACCGGAGCAGTTCTTCCAAACGGCCCCGGGTCAGCAGCGCGACGGGATTGGGGGGAACGGGACCTGCCGTCACCAGGTCAAATCCCGGGAACCTTTTGCCGGATTGCAGGACGGAATCCGGAGAGGCCTGCGGATTCATCAGCAGGTGCACAAGGCCCCTGGTATTCTTCCCTCCGTAAAAGGCGGAAAGACTGGCCTTGCGGAGGTCTCCATCAATGAGAAGGACTTTTTTCCCGGTCTGGGCATACGCGGCGGCCAGGTTCAGGGCCGTAAACGTCTTCCCTTCCCCCGCCCTCGTGGACGTCAGGAACAGGACGCGGGGCGCTTCCTCCGGATTGGGCAGCAGCATAAGTTCCGCATTGTTGCGGAGGATGTGAAAGCATTCTTCCATGAAGGAACGGCCATTCGTGACGACCAGGGGCAGCTTTTTCCGCTCCTTTCCGGAAAGCAGGGGCAGTTCCCCTGCCAGCGGCAGGTCCGTCACTCCGGCAAGGTCCTTCTTATCCCGCACCTTCGTATTCAGGGCGTTCCCGGCCAGCAGGACCAAAAGGCTTGCAAAGGCGCCTCCGGCCATGCCGCCCATCGTCATCAGGGACAGTTTGGGCGCTACGGGAGCATTGGAGCCGAACGCAGGTTCCAGAATGCGGGCGCTTGGTTCCGTCGTGGCCAGAGCCAGGGCGTTTTCCTCCCTCTTTTTCAGCAGCATCAGGTAAAGTTCCTCCATGACCTTCTGCTCCCGGAGAAGAGGGACCAGGCCTTCATCCTTGGAGGCCATGTCCGACAAAAGCCGGTTGAGTTCATTCCGCTCCTTTTCCAGTTCACCCATCCTCACTTCCAGCGCGTTGCAGTAATTGGCGATGGAACGGCCAATGGATTCGCGCATCTCCTTCATGTTCTCCGCCAGCGAGGAAACCATGGGATTCTGCCTTCCCGCGCTGGCGAACAACTTTTTATGCTGGAGGAAATTGTCATTGAAAAGTTCGATCTGCTTGGCAATTCCCGCATCCTGAATGCCTATATTGGCGGGGATCATGTCCTGCTGGCGGCTCCGGTCCGCCAGCAGCCTGGCGAGCACCTTCACCTGGATCAACTCCGTCCTGGTGGAGAAAAGTTCCGTCCCTATTTCCTGCACCCTGTTGAACGTGGCATCCAGCGTCGTATCCATATCCTTGACGATCCGGCTGTTGCGCTTGTAGTCAATCACCTGCTTGTCCACGCCGCCGAGCTGGCCGCCAAGCTTTCCAATGCGCTTGACGATGAACTCCTCCGCCCGCGAGGCGGCCATTTGCTTCTCCCGCCTGGAATGGTCATTGTAAACCTCAATAAGATAATTCAGGGCGTCTTCCGCCTTTTGCGGATGGGAAAGCCTCAACGTCAGCTCCAGCAGGCTGCTTTCCTTGGAATCGGGCCGCGTTACGCTCAGCCGGCCCAGCATTCCGTCGGTGGCCTCCTTCACGGAAACGCGCTCCACGAAAATGGTCCTTCCCATGCTGCCTGAAGAAAAATAAGAAGTAGGGCATACATTCACCGTGGCGAAGGGAAGCTTCAGCGGAACGCCGAACTTTCCGTGCAGAACGTTTTCCCCGCTCTCCTTCGCCCGGTAAGACAGGGAAAATTCCCGGCCATTCAGCGGAGTAACCGCCAGGGAACAAGGCTGAAACGCCACCTCTTCACTGAACTCCGCCTTCAGGGGAGTCGTATGGTAAAGATCCACTTCCCGGATATTCCGCTTTTCCCAGTAGGAGACGTCGAGCCCCAGCCCCTTCACCACACGGCTCATCACCTCCGAGGACTTGACCACATAGCTCTCGTTCGCCAGGTTGGCCTCCCCCGGCTTGAACCCCAGATCGGAAAGAATGATTTCCGAGACCTGGGCATTCTTCTGCTTGTCATCCCTCAGCATGATGCGGGCGGTCTTCTGGTACAGATACCCCTGCCGGGCGCAGATGAAATAAGCCAGCCCCGCGCCCAGCAGGGCGCACGCCAGAATCCAGGGCCAATACCTCCTGGCCGTGGAAAAAATGAACCGGAAGGAAAAAATATCGTTGTCCTCAGGCTGTATCACTGAAACGGGCATGGAAGGAAAACAGGATGAAGCGTCTTACAGGCTGATGGCGATGACGGCGATAAGCAGGGACAGGCCCGAAAGGCCCCAGGCGTAATACTGGGCGCTTTCGCTCCTCATGTTGATCTTGCGGTCTGACGGAGTGACATAAATAATATCATTCTGCCGGATATAGTAATAAGGAGAGGAGAAAATGGACTTGCTGCGCAGGTCCAGCTTGACGATCTTCCGGTCACGCTCCATTTCCCGGATCAGCACGATGTCCCGGTTGCCGTCGATATTCAAATCTCCCGCCCGGCTGATGGCGTCAAAAATGGTGACGCGCTGACCGTCCACCTGGTAGGAGCCGGGATTATTCACCTCTCCCAGAACGGAAAATTTGAAGTTCATGATCTGGACATTGACGGAAGCATCCTTGATGTAATCACTGTTGCGGAGCTTTGCGGAAATGTCGTGGGCAAGCTGGGAACACGTCTTCCGGGCGGCCTTCATCTTCCCGATGACCGGCAGGACAATATATCCCTCGTCGTCCACCAGGTACCCTTTGGGCCGCGAATTGCCGGTGTTGTTGGAGATGGAATTGCCCATTTCCGCCATGATGAAGGGGGTAGTCAGTTCCGGCTGCTTGCTGCTGACGGAAATATAAAGCTGATCGTCTTTTTGAATAGTCGTCTGGTATTTGGTGACTATATCCTGCCGGGTCTCACCCGTAATGTCCTGGATATAGAGAACCTCTTTCGGATTGACGCAGGAGGCCAGCAGCAGGGAGCAGACAGCCAGGGAGGCCAGCCGGAAAATTCCGGGAGAAAAAAGAGAGGGGCGGTTTATCATCATTAAGGTATAAGGTTATGGTTTTAAATGGATAAATAATCAGGATTCTTCCTGCTTGGACGGAAAAGGCATAGGCACGGAAAGATCGTTCCTGATGAGCATGCTGCCCGAGATATTCCTGAAAGCGTCCTCGCACTGCCGGACGTCCTTATGGGCCAGCAACCGGACAACGGTTTGGAAAACGATCCTGGCGTCCATGAACAGGGACACATTCCGGGCGTAAACGATGTCGTAGCACAACCGCCTGTAGAACGGGATTCCGTTCCTTCCGTATACCTGGGCCATGCCGGTCAATCCGGGCCGGACGGAACAGCGCGCCATGCGGCAGCGGCCGGGAAAAACATCCAGCTGATCCGGAATCCATGGCCGGGGGCCTACAATGGACATGTCTCCCTTGATAATGTTGACCAGCTGGGGCAGTTCATCCAGGGAATAGCGGCGTAAAAAAGTTCCCAGCGGAAAAGACCTCAAGTCATCCGGAAGCAGGAGCCCCTCCGAATCACGGGCATCCGTCAGGGTCTTGAATTTAAAAACCCTGAACAATTTCCCGCGGTACCCCACACGCGTCTGGAAAAAAAACGGAGACTTCCGCGTATGAACCAGGAGTATTATGGATATAACGGCCAGAAGAGGCGATACGATTATCAATGTCCATAAGGATATGGCAATATCCAATACGCGTTTTCCAAAAAACTTATACATGGCTCCGCGCGCAAACTACCGGATTTCAAATCCGGCATCTGACTTTCCGGAGAAAAACGCTCATCATCAATGATGATAAATAACTTGCATGATTCTAAAATTTCCTTTCACGCCGCCTTGCGGAAGCGCTGCCATTTATATATTCAACCACAAGTATCTGATCCGCATGAAAAAATATTAATTCGTCATTGACGACGGATTTGAAATCCGCACTTTTCATGAATGCAACAACAACAAAATGGAAAAGCGAAAAACGCCGCCATTCCTGAAAAATGAAACCGCTTTCCACGCTCACAGGAACAACCAGAATATTCCGGGTTCAAAATGCCGCAATTGAAGAGGACCGCAATGAAAAAACAGGAAAATTAAGGAAAAAGAAACCTGAATTTCCGAGGGCTGGAAAATTCTTTCGGAAAAGGAGGCATTCCGAAGAAATGCGCCTGGGGCATGCGCCAAAAAGCGCACATCTTCACGGACAATGAATTGCCGGCAACAGGCATCAAGACAAAAAACCGGTTCCTATGATGCCATAGGGCGGATGGCATTCCCTGCCGGAGTTGAACCGAGCCTTTGCCGTTGGAGAGACGGCCTTCCTGACCGCTAGAAGAAGGGAACGTTACAGCCGGAATAAAACAGCCCGCTTTTCGCAAGCCGCTGGGACTGGCATAGCACTTTCCCGGAAAGAGTCAATGATTTTGCCGTATATGTTCCCTTTTTTAATCAAACACGGGATTCCAGCAGGGATCGTCCGCCGCATCAAAGCACAGCAGCGCCTGTTCCGGCGTGTTCTTTTCCAAAGCCATGGGAGGCAGTTCATCCCGTCCGAACCAGCGGCTTTCAGACGTTTCCAGATTGGGCTGGAAGGAGCCGCCCTTTTCTTCACATAATACAAAGACCTTGCAAACCCCGTACGCATAGGGGGGAGGGTTGTGCCTGTTGCGGTCATGCAGGGCTATCAGCCGTACCGCTTCCACTTCCAGTCCGGCTTCTTCCCGCACTTCCTTGATCGTGTTATCCCGCACGGACTGGTTCACATCCACCCAGCCGCCCGGCATGGACCACAAGCCGGAACCTTTTTCTTTCACCAGCAATATTTTACCTTCCCGGAAAATAGCCGCGCGGGTATCCATTTTCGGCGTTTGAAATCCGGTCTCACTGCAAAACAGCCCCCGGACCGTACCCATATCCAGCCCGGATTTGGCGCTCATGATTTCCGCGGCGATTTCCCTCAACCGCTGGAAACGCTCCAGATCATAGGGGTCTTTCGCATACGTTATCCCCGCCTGGGCCATAAACTGAAGTTCCACCGCCCATTCCAGCCATTGCGGAGGCAGCGCATTACGGACCGTTTCACCAGCGTCATCCATGCGTCCACGTTACCACAAGGAGCTATCCCGGCGAACCTTATTTTCCATCCGGCCGCCTTCCGTGGCGGATTGTTCACTCAGGCCTTCTGGACCATTCCCCATCCCCATGGCAGATTTCCCCGCGTAACCGGCACGATTGATTCATCCAGTCTTAATGGACCAAGGTACGGGCACTCCCCAGGTTTGCCCTTCCGCATGAAAAAAGACGCCTCATGACGCTCCAGGCCGCATGAGGCGTTGATCATTTTTCCCCTTTTACTTCCGGCACTGCCACGGGTTCCCCCAGGAACCGGGGTTCACGCCCCCACAGCCACAAGTCCAGCATCATCCATACGCGCGCCGCGCGCTCCCTGAACCAGCTTTTAATGCGTGAACTGCGGTTGGGAACATCCGGGGCGCTGACGGCCCACGCGTCCATTTCCTCATGTGCAGCGATGGCCAGGGCGCGTTCATTGTGAAATTCCTGGGAAACGACGATCATGGTTGAAACGCCAAAGACCTCCTTCATCCTCACGACGGAATCCAGCGTCCGCAGCCCCGCAAAGTCACACACAATCCGGTCCTCCGGAACGCCGCGCTCCACCAGGGCCTGCTTCATCCATTCCGGTTCATTGTAGGCGTGGGAGCTATTGTCCCCGGAAACGACAAAAACCGTCGCCTTCCCGGCCCTCCAAAGTTCCGCCGCCGTATCCATTCTATTATAGAAATACCCGTTGGGGCCTCCCATGAACGCAGGGGAGCACCCCAGCACCAGGGCAGGCGCGCGAACGGGAACATCCGCGGAATGCTCAAAAACCCTGCCTCCGGAAGCGGAAGCTATGTACCACTCCGCTCCCGCCGACAACAAGGCCAGCGCCAGAAAGGCGCCTCCCGCCGCTTTCAAAATGAAAACGGCTATCCTGCCCTTCCTGTTCCAGCCACGGTCCAAATGCTTTCCCATCCAATAAACGGCTCCTGCCAGCATAGACGCTCTATTTCACTTTAAGCTTTGAATGTAAATAGTTCTTAACCGCAGGATCCACCGTTTTGATATCCAGCACCGTATCACCCCATTTATTTTTTGCCTTAATGTCCGCTCCGTGATCCACCAGAAATCCCGCCACGTCCAGATAACCGCCCTCCGCGGCATAGATCAGCGCGGTTTTTCCATGCCTGGTCTTTCCCTTTACCTTGGCTCCCTTTTTGACGAGGTACTTGACCATATCCAGGCATCCCCGCTCGGAAGCCTTCATCAAAATGGAGTGGCCTTCCTTGTCCGTGCCATTCAAATCCGCTCCTTTAGCCACCAGCATTTCCATTCCATCCATATTCCGGCCATCAGCGGCATACGCCAGCACATTCCGGCCTCCCTTGTCCCTGGCTTTCACGCTGGCTTTCCTGTCAATCAAGTAGGCAAGAATGTCATTGCGCCTGCACGTTGCGGCTCTCATCAGGGCGGTCGTGCCGAATTCCCGGTCCTTTTCATTGGCGTCATATTTGCATTCTTCCATCAAATACTTGACAATGTCCATATTGCCCCCTTCCACGGCTCTCATGAAAATGGAAATGCCGTACTGGTCCACAGCCTTGGGGTTGGCGCCTTTGGACAGCAGGTAATCAAAAATCTCCTTATCTCCCACATACGCCGCCCAGGCGAGTGGAGACCAGGTCATCGCGTCCCTGCCATTCACGTCGCTTCCCTTTTTCAAGCCTTCCAGCTGCAACCCGAGATTCACCCAGTTCTTCAGCCTGTTTTTTGACTTTAAGGGGTCGAGGGCCGCCTTCACTTCCTTTACCTTCTTTAAAGCGGCATCGTAAGAGTCAATTCCAGCGGCAGCGGCGTGAGAAATGGAAGCCGCACACAGGCAGGCGCCCACCGCCCAAACGGAGAGTTTGTTCAAATTCATGGTCATCATAGGGTGTGGGGATGGGTACCGGAAACCCGGCAGGGAGACCCCCGGAATGGGTTCCAATATAAAATGGAAAAACCTTTTGGTCAATAAGAGAAGGAATGGGCCAACACCGGACCTCTAACAAAAAATGGCTCCTACCCAAAATTCCATGTGCCCGGCTGTCCGGGACCCCGGACAGCGTCACTACACAATCCTGCAAGGGACGCTTGAACATAAATGCCCCGGGGCCTTTTACGGAAAACCAGATGATTTCATCGCAAAACAGGGAGAATACCCCACCCGGCAGTACTGGGGGAGGCTCCTTTCAACACATTCTTCAGGTAACTATTGTTGACCGGAGATACAAGTAAAAGCGGTAATTTCCGTATGCTTGAAGACGGAAAAGGCCCGCCAGAAGCGAGCCTTTTATCTACATAATTTATTGTTATTCAGCGAAGTACCCCCGACCGGACTCGAACCGGTACGTCCTTGCGGACAACAGATTTTAAGTCTGCAGCGTCTACCATTCCGCCACGAGGGCATTGACCGGACGGCACTCTACAGGAATGCCGCGGGGATTCAAGCACGAATCCCCTTCCGGTTTTTAAATCCCTAGCCGCAGACTTCCACAACCATGCTTATTTCCACCGCCACGTTGAGCGGCAGGGCGGACACGCCCACGGCCGTGCGGCTGTGGCGGCCGATTTCGCCAAAGGCTTCCACCAGCAGGTCGGACGCGCCGTTCAGCACCTTGGGATGGTCGTAGAAATCCGGGCCGGCATTCACAAATCCGTTCACGGCCACAATGCGGGAAACCTTTTCCAGGGAGCCCACGGCCTGCACGATGACGGCCAGGCGGTTCAGAACGGCGGCTCGCGCGGCGGCCTGCCCTTCTTCCACCGTCAAGTCCTGCCCTACCTTGCCGAAGTATTTGTCCTCCCCGTTCACGGAGATGCCGCCGGAGAGGTGAAGCAGGTTGCCCGTACGCACGCATTGCACGTAGGAACCCACGGGCGCGGGCGCATCGTAAATGGCGTAACCAAGATCGGAAAGGCGTTGACGTATTTTATCCATAATAGAGAATTTGACAAAGGTTGGATTGGAAGAATGCACCGGAAATATTTGCGTTTCCAGATGCATTTCATGACATTTTGAACAATTTTCGGCCTGTTTGCACGTAAAATGATTGCCATCTACCTCATTTAGTTGCTATTGAAACAACCCGTACATGATGACCGAAGAAACTCCTTCCACAGACCCCAAGCAGCAAATTCCGGACCTTTCCGGCTTGGCCGACTTCCAATTCGGTCCGGCCTGGGCGAGACCGGGAGCCCGTCAGGAACGTTCCGCGTCCTATCCGGAACGCAGGTCCGGCGACAGGCAGGGAGGCGACCGCCGTCCGCGGCGCGACAGCCGCGAAGGACGCCAGCCCCGGGGGGAACGCCGTTTTGACGGTCAGAATGGTGAAAGAAGATTCAACCGGGAAGACCGCACCCGCGGTTCCTTCCGCCCGCGCCGCGACGGAGACCGCCGCGAACAGGCGCCCCGCCCGCCCATGGCGGAACCGGCCGAAGGCCTGCGCGTGGAGCTGCGCCCCGTGGATTCCGGCCTGGCCGCCCTGCACCAGGAGGTGCAGAAGCACCGCCGCACTATTTCCCTGCTGGACCTTGCCAAGGTGGTCATGGGTTCCTACGACCGTTATGACCTGGTGTTCATGAAGCAGGAGAACGGCCCGGACCTTTACCACTGCAAGCACGGCGACGGAGCCTGCTTCATTTCCCGCCAGGAGGCCGTCAAGCATCTCTGGCAGTCTTCCTGGATGCCCAAGTATTACGAGTCCGTGGAACAGGAAGTGGAAGCGCCCAAGGGCGATTTCAAGGCGATTGCCAAGTGTTCCCTGAACAATGAACTGGTGGGCCCCGTCAACTGGCACGGCTACCAGTCCGCCCTGATGAACCTGCACCGCACCAAGTTTGCCAGCATGCCCTTTGAGGCATTCCGTTCCAAGATCGTGACGGACAAGAGCGAGGAAGCCGTGCAGGCATGGCAGGAAGCCGTTTCCAAGCGCACCGCCTGGAAGCCCGTCCGCGAAGGCGCCTCCGAGGTTCTTCTGGAATCCCCCGCCGCCGTGGAACAGGATTTCGAGTCCAACCACTTTGAAGAGTGCTATGACGTCACGGACAAGGTGTTCGTCAACGGAGCCGTGAAGAAAAACCATCTTTCCCCCGGCCTGTGGGCGCACCTGATCCAGTTGTCCGGCACCACGCGCCGCCATCCCAGCATGCTGATTCCGAACCTCTGCCACGGGCTGGCGCGCCACCACATGCCCATTTTCAAGTGGAAGGGCAACCATTACACCGGCCCGGCACGCCCCAAGGCCATGGAAGAAGGCACCGTTCTTTCGGATTCCCTGATGTCCATCGCCACCTGGGCGGCCAACAATCCGGGCAAGGGCGTGGACGCCATGCTCAGGGAGCTGGCCCCCGTGCCGGACCCGGAAAAGGCCACGGAAGAGGAAGTGGCCCAGGCTACGGAAAAACAGCAGAATCTGGTCCGCGACCTGTTCTGGCTGTCCGAACAGGGCTACATTCTGGTTTTCTCCAACAACACCGTCAGCCGTCCGAAGGCCGTTCCGGCCCAGGCCCCCTCTCCCAAAAAGGCTCCCAAGGAGAAGCAGAAACCGGAAGAGAAGGATCCGGACATGCCGGTGGCGGAAGCCGCCGCGCCCCAGGAGCAGAAGGAGGACACCCCTTCTTCCGAAGCCCCGGCAGCCCGGGAGGAACCCGCTGAAGAAACTGACACGGCAGCCGAGCCTGCGGAAGCAGCCGCCCCTCCCGTGGAGGAAGAGCTTCCTGCGGAAAATGTTCCAGAGACGGTTGCCGCAAAAGCCTGACGCCTTTCCCGAATTCCCCCGTCATACAGTCCGCAGGATTATCTTGATTCTGCGGACTTTGTTTTGTAGAAGAAAAGGAAATCAACAGGATTTTACATATGATCAGTACAACAATGGCAACCGCTCTTAATGAGCAAATCAAATGGGAAATGTATTCAGCCAACCTTTACCTGGCCATGTCCGCCTACCTGCAGGACGCCGGCCTGACGGGGTTCGCCCACTGGATGCGCGTCCAGTACCAGGAAGAAACCGCCCATGCCTTGAAATTTTACGATTTCCTTCTGGCGCGCGGAGGCCAGTTTACCATGTTGTCCATCGATGCCCCGGCCGCGAGCTGGTCCAACATTCTGGAAATGTTTGAAGAAACGCTGTCCCACGAACAGGAGGTCACGCGCCGCATCAATGACCTGGTCCGCCTCTCCAAGGAGGAAAAGGACTTCGCTACGGATATTTTCCTGCACTGGTTTGTCAGTGAACAGGTGGAAGAGGAAGAAACCGTCAAGGACATCATCAGCAAACTGCGCATGATCAAGGGAGAAGGCCAGGGAATGCTGCTCATGGACAAGGAGCTGGCGGCCCGCACCTTTACCCCTCCCCCCGCCAATTAACTTATTCAGGAACTTTTCCGGCCATTCTCCGGCACGTTTTCCCCATGAAAACACTTTTCCGGAGAATGGCCGGCAGAACAGTTCGGCTATCAGGAGCGCATGAACATCAAGATAAGGTCGGCTGCAAGGGAGGATGTCCAAAAAACAAGCGCTCTATACGATGATTTTTTTGCCTGTAATGCTGCCCAGCTACCGGAAAATTGCGTTGCGGCAACTGAAACGGGAGATTGCCCGAATCCTGTGATTGAAAGCGGCAGCGGCGATATCATGATCGCGGAAAGAGACGATGCCGTTATCGGATTCGTGCATGTTGAAGAAAACGCGCCACCTCCCTATCCTTCCGTAGTTCCTCATAAATATGCCTGCATCATAGACTTTTTCGTCATGCGGGGATGCAGGAGGAATGGAACAGGACGCCTGCTTTTGGATAAAGTCAAACGCTGGACAAAATCACGAAACCAGGAATACCTGGAACTCATGGTATGGGAGAATAACGGCAGCGGCAGAAGATTTTACGAGCGTGAACATTTTACAACAGCATCCCGGACAATGCGCCTGGACGTGTAACCGACTTTTTAAATGGAATTATTAAAGATGAATGATTTTGAAACAGCCTTGGTGAGCCCGGGGAAAAACAGCCTCATTCCGGAGAAGGACAACTGGTTCGGCCCCCTCGTCGGAACCTGGGATATTGAATGGGTTGACGGGCACGGCACGGAGCATGAACGCCACGTGAAAGGGGAATGGATTTTTTCATGGGTCCTGGAAGGCATGGCCGTCCAGGATGTGTTCATCTGCCCTTCCCGGGAGGCCCGGAATATCAAAACCTGGCCGGACGCCGCCTACGGCACGACGATCAGAATTTACAATCCCCAGCAACGGACATGGGACATTTTTTACGGTGTGGCCGGAGAAGCCACGCGGCTGGAAGCGAGAAAGGAAGGCAGCCGGATTGTCCTGACGGAAATTACCGGGCAAAAGATGAAATGGATTTTTTCCGAACTTACGGAAAATACGTTCCATTGGAGAAACATGGCCACGGAGGACGGGATGCACTGGTTCCTCCAGGGGGAAGCATTCGCCGCCAGACGTATCTAGAACACGCTTGTTCATCGGCATGGCAGGCAACCCGCCGTCTTTCCCTTTCTGCACCCTTCCAGGCCCGTTTAAAGGGGTTTTCCCTGCCTTCATTCCTGTCCAGCAAATAAAGCAGCCCGGACTCAACAATGAGCCATGCCTGCCGATGCCCGCCAGGCATCCATAAGAATTTCCGGGGGTAGAACCGGCTTTTTTCTCTTCTCCGGCAGTCCAGAACTGATGACGGGACCTGCCTCCAAAGGCGGCAGCATCCTGTTTTTCCTGGCGCGCACCCGTATAAAACTTTTCTGAAACAGGCCTCCCTTTCCCATGGAGAGCCCTTGCATGAGGCCTCTTTCCTGTCCGGGCTTGTCATGCTGACGCGCCCTTTTATGCCAGATTTATGCCGGTTTCCCGGCAGTTCCGGAAAAAACTTTCATTCATCAACAGCTTACGACTATTTTTAACATGTTATTCACATTCTATCCTCAAAATACAATCATTCTATTAACATTCAACATATTGTATCCGGAATACCATCAAAAGGCTTATTATCTGCAAATGTAAAATTTTAATAAAAATTTATATTTTTGACTTGCTCGCGGAAGGCGGCGGCGGTAGGTTGGCTGAACCGCCGCCAAGCCTCCGGACGGCACCGTTACCAAACCTACCCCAGACATTCACCACGACCATGAGCTCCATTTCCGAAGAAGCAAACAAGCTGGCGGATTTCATCCTGTTCACGCAACGTTCCTGCATTCTGAATCTTTCTTCAGAATTGAATGAGGGCAAGGTTTCCTATCCCCAGTTTTTCCTGCTGACCTACCTGGCCAGCGAGGACTTCCTGAGCATGTCCAGCATTGCCCTGAAGATGGGGCATTCCACGGCGGCGGCCACCGGCATGGTGGACAAACTTCAGGAGATGGGCTATCTGAAACGCATGAGCGCGGCCAAGGACCGCCGCAAAATCATGGTCGCCATCACCCAGGAAGGGCGCGACCTGGTGGACCGCATGCGCCAGAATATCGTCCGGGACCTGGCCGCCCTGATGGCCGGAGCGGACCCCGACGCACGGCAGACGCTTGCCGATACCGGAAAATCCATCAGGAAGCGCCGCCTGGCCTGATTTCCGGCCTTCTTCCCTCCGTTCCTTTCCGGGTAAAAAAGTCCGGAAGCCGGATCTCCGGCAACGCCTGCCCTTTTTTTACTATTTATTCAGGAGCATGGTGAACAGGGAGGAGCTTCCTTCCCTTGCAGCAGGAGCAGGCCGCGTTCTTCACGGCCTCAAAACGGAGATTCCCCATGAACCGGCCATCCCCGGCATCCCTGTCCGGTCCCATCCCGATTTCCGGCCTTCCGGACTGGTCCGTTCCGCTCCCCCCTGCGGATGATTTTTCCCTTCCCCGCTTTTTTAAAAGGGCTTCCTGCGGAGATTGTTTTTGCCTGAACTGGGGCATCGTGCTAAATACTGGCAGTCACGAATGCAACAGACCATGGATCTCCATACCTATTTACGCAATTTTCCGGACGCCCAGGGCCGTTTTGGCGAATACGGCGGCGTTTACCTGCCGGACGAGCTTGTTCCCGCCTTTGAAGAAATTACGGAAGCCTACCAGACGATAGCCCACTCCGCCCAGTTCATCAATGAACTGCGCCGCATCCGCAAGCAGTTCCAGGGACGCCCCACCCCGGTTTACCACTGCGAACGCCTTTCCCGCCACCTGGGCACTTCCCAGATTTACCTGAAACGGGAAGACCTGAACCATACGGGCGCCCACAAGCTCAACCACTGCATGGGTGAAGGCCTTCTCGCCAAATACATGGGCAAGAAACGCATCATTGCGGAAACGGGCGCCGGGCAGCATGGCGTGGCCCTGGCTACGGCTGCCGCCTTCTTCGGCCTGGAGTGTGAGATTCACATGGGAGCGGTGGACATTGCCAAGCAGGCCCCCAACGTCACCCGCATGAAAATCCTGGGCGCCAAGGTGGTGCCCGTCACGCACGGCCTCCAGAGCCTGAAGGAAGCCGTGGATTCCGCCTTTGATTCCTACCTGAACAGTTATCAGGATTCCATTTACTGCATCGGTTCCGTGGTAGGCCCCCACCCCTTCCCGCAGATGGTGCGCGATTTCCAGATGTGCATCGGCGTGGAAGCCAGGGAGCAGTTCATGGAAATGACGGGGCTTCTTCCGGACGCGGTGTGCGCCTGCGTGGGCGGCGGCAGCAATTCCATGGGCATGTTCACCGCCTTCCTGGGAGACCCGCTGGATATTTACGGCGTGGAACCGCTCGGCAAGGGGCCCAGGCTCGGGGATCATTCCGCCTCCATCTCCTACGGGAGCAGGGGCGTCCTGCACGGGTTCGAGAGCATCATGCTCCAGGACGAGGACGGCAATCCGGGACCGGTCCATTCCGTGGCCAGCGGGCTGGATTATCCTTCCGTGGGTCCGGAACACGCCTACCTGCACGACATCGGCCGCGTGAATTACGTTACCGCCACGGATGAGGAAGCCGTAGACGCCTTCTTCAAGCTTTCCCGCTATGAAGGAATTATTCCCGCCCTGGAAAGCTCCCACGCCATCGCCTACGCCATGAAGTGGGCCCGGGAAAACAGAGGAGGCGCTATCCTGGTCAACTGCTCCGGCCGCGGAGACAAGGATGTGGATTACGTCGTGGAGCATTACGGCTACGGGGAAGACCGCCAGTTCCCCTCCTGATTTCATCCCCTTCATCGTTTCCGGCGGAGGGAGGATTTCCCTGCCCTCCGTCCGCCCCCTTTCCGCAAGGCCCTTCCGCCACGCCTCTCCATGAAAGAATTGTCCAGCCTGGTTCAACGGAGTTTCCACGTCGTTCCGCGGGAAGAGGATTTCCATACCTTGGCTTTGGGCGCGTCCGGCCGCACCATCGTCCGCATCCGCCTCGGCTCCCGCACATGCATCGGCATCCGGTGGGGCAATGACCGCGCGGATAATGATTCCTTCATCCCCGCGGACCGGCACCTGCACGCCCACGGCGTGAACGTGCCGGAGATTTACGACTACGAACCGCTCGGCGCCGGCTGCGGGGCTGCGCTGGTGGAAGACCTGGGAGACGCCAGCCTGCTGGCCTTCCGGGGAGAGTCCTGGCCCTCCCTGCGCCTGCGCTACATCCGGGCCATGGAGCAGCTCCATCTGCTTCACTCCTGCCCGTTTCCGGAGGAGTTCCCCCTCCAGCCCGCCTTTGACGAAGCCCTGTACCGCTGGGAGCAGTCCTATTTTGCGGAACACCTGCTGGGGGCCCACCTGGGGCTGGAAACGGATTCCTTCCTGAACCATCCGGCCCTGGAAGAGCTGGCGCAATTCCTGGCCTCCCTTCCGGAATGCCCCGTGCACCGGGACAGCCAGTCCCAGAACGTGCACATCCACGCGGGTAAGACCTGGCTGATCGATTTCCAGGGCATGCGCGGCGGACGCCCGGAGTATGACCTAGCCTCCCTGGTTTATGACGGCTATGCCCGTCTGGAACCGGAGCAGGCGGAGGAATTGCTCAGGGAGTGGGAAAAGATTTCAGGGCAACCCCTGGATGACCGCATCTTCCGCGCCTGCGCCCTGCAACGGCTCATGCAGATGCTGGGCGCCTACGCCAACATCGGCCACAACCAGGGAAAAACCTGGTATCTGGCCCAGATTCCCGCCGGGCTGGAACACCTGCGGAAGCTTCTGCCCGGCTCCACGCTTGCAGAACCGCTGGCGGCCATGCTAGCATGATCTTTCTCCCTGCTCCTGATGACGCTGACCCCCAGATTCCTGCTTGTGCTGTCCCTGTTCCAGATTTCCCTGGGGCTGGGCTGGATTCTGGGGTACGTGTTTCTTCCGCCCACCATTTTCTGTTATGAGCGGGCGGCGGAACGTTCCCTGGCAGGAGAGTACCGGACCGTGCGCCCGGAAGGTCTGAATGCGGAAAGCAGCATCGTCCTCCAGCCTTACGATTATTTCAACAAGGGGCAGACGGCCCAGCTTCCCGTGGTTTCCCTGCACCGGGAATCCTCCCTGAACAGCTTTGCCGCCTATCCTCCCAATCCCATGGATTACACGGTGCTGTTCCGCCACCTGTACGAGCAGGGGGCCAGGAATGTTTACGTGATGGCTCCCATGGCCTGGGAGGAAGAGCCGGACAGCATCGTCAAGGCCGCCGTGGGGTATGAGCTGGACCGCTTCCGCCACAAGGCGCTGGGACGGCAGATGAGCGAGTCCTCCCGCCACGCCCCCCTCCCGCCGGACTGGAAAGGCCTGGTTATTCCCGCTGCCAACATCGTGGGAAAGACGGACCTGTTCCCGCGCGCGGACAGGCTGGTGGGGGAAGCTCCGCAACTGACCACGGCAGCCCCCGCCCTGGGAACCGTCGTGGAAAACAACGAACTGTTTTCCCCCTCCCCGGAGAACAGGGTTTCTCCGCCGCTTTTCATCCGCTGGGGTGAGGAGATCATCCCCACCCTTCCGCTGGCCGCCGCCCTGAACGCGCTGGACCTGAAACCCGGCGACGTGAGAATCATTCCGGGCGACACCCTTTTCCTGGGCGGCAAGCGTTCCGTTCCGCTGGACAAATACGGCCGCATTCCTCTGGCGGAACACAGCAGCCCCACCATGCTGGACACCAAGGAGGTGATCGTCCCCGTCATGTCCGGCCTGCGGCCGCCGGATACCACCGCCGTCAGAAAACTGCTTTCTTCCGCGGACGCGGTTCTCGTTTCCGAACCGTCCGCCCTTTCCGACACGCCGGACGCACAGGCCCTCCTGGCGGCGCAAACCATCCGCACCCTCATGGGGGCGCTGGCTCCGGCCCCGGCCGTCCTGATTCCGGTAGCCCCCGTATGGGTGCAGTGGGTCATCGTGCTGGACGTCCTGCTCCTGGCAGTCTGGGCCCTCCGTTTCCAGCGCCGGGGGCGTTTCATCATCTGGGGGCTCTGCATCCTGGCGGCCCCGGTCATCGCGTGGTACCTGTTTTCCGTCCATGACACCTGGTTCCCCGTCATGACGCCCGTGGCGGCGGTGCTGTGCGTAGTGCTGGCGGGCTGCCTGTTCCCCTGGCTTTCCCCCCCCTCCCGCGATGCGGACGAAGAGGAGGAGGAAGACGCCGGAGCCCCCCCGCCGGAGGGGAATGGAGCCGGGCACGTGCTCCCCCCGGACAACCTGTACCAGGAACCCAACGAGGTGCCTATCCCCCACCATTCCAAAAGAGAACATCCCGACTCATGACACAGCGCAAGCACATCCTTTTCATCTGCACCGGCAACACCTGCCGCAGCCCCATGGCGGAAGGCCTGTTCCGGAAGCTTTCAGCGCATCATCCGGAATGGCGCGCCGGTTCCGCGGGAACTTCCGCATGGCACGGGCAGGAGGCCAGCCCGGAAACGCTCCACATCCTCCAGGCGCACGGCGTCAACCTCTCCTGCCATGAAAGCCGCCCCGTCACGGAAGAACTGATGGAAAACGCCACGGACGTCTATGCCATGACGGAGAGCCACCTGGCCGCCCTGCTTGCCAATTTCCCCGAGCATGCGGACAAGATCAGGCTGGTCACCTGCTACACGGACAACCGCAGCATTGCGGACCCCATCGGCTGCGGTCAGGCTGCCTACAACAGCGTGGCGCGGCAGTTGACAGCCGCCATCCAGGCCATCATCGCCCGGATGGAACAGCAAGCGTGACAACTCTTTCCTCCCCCATGGCCGCCCCTTCCATACGCATTGACCTGTCCCGCCAGGAGCTGGTGCTGGAAGAATCCGGAAACATCCTGCTCCGGTGCCCCGTTTCCAGCGGAAAAGCTGGCACGGGCCATGAAGAGGGCTCCGGAAAAACGCCCACCGGACATTTCCGCGTCTGCCAAAAAATCGGGGACGGAGAGCCGGAGGACACCATTTTCATCTCACGCCTTCCGGCAGGCCGCTACCCCGCCGCCATCCCGGAAAGCCTGGATGAACATTCGGACTTTATCCTGACGCGCATCCTGTGGCTGGACGGCCTGGAACCGCACAACGCCAACACGCGGAGCCGCTACATCTACATCCACGGCACCAATGATACGGACCTGCTGGGCGCCCCGGCCTCCCATGGCTGCATCCGCCTTTCCCCCCGCGACATGCTGGATCTTTTTGCCCTGGCGGAAGAGGGGATGGACGTGTTCATTCAGTGCTAAACCGTTCTTTTTTAGATACAATCTAAAAAAGTTATTCAGGGAAAAGGAAAATAATTGAACAAAGGTCCTCTTGGGATGTATAAAGTATGAAGGTACCGGTATTTGGCTGCCGGCCTCCTGTTCCATAAACATCCACTCATCCCCAAGCAATCATGGACGATCCGGTCTTATTATCCCGTCTTCAATTCGCCGTTACGATCATGTTCCACTACATCTTCCCGCCGATGACCATCGGCCTGGGGGTGGTTCTGGTCGCGCTGGAAGGCCTCTGGCTGAAAACGAAGAACGAACTCTACCACAAGCAGGCCAAATTCTGGACCAAGATATTCGGCATCATCTTCGCCCTGGGCGTGGCCTCCGGCATCGTGATGGAATTCCAGTTCGGCACCAACTGGGCTGACTATTCCCGCTGCGTGGGCGACATCTTCGGCAGCCCTCTGGCGGCGGAAGGCATCTTCGCCTTCTTCCTGGAATCCGGCTTCCTGGCCATCCTGCTCTTCGGCTGGGACAAGGTGGGCCCCAAAATGCACTTCTTCTCCTCCTGCATGGTCGCCCTGGGCGCCCATTTCAGCGCCATCTGGATCATTGTGGCGAACTCCTGGATGCAGACGCCCGCCGGGTACAAGCTGGTGGAAGTGAACGGGAAAATCCAGGCCCATATCACCAGCTTCTATGACGTGGTGTTCAACCCGTCCACCGTGGACCGCCTGACGCATGCGCTGGCCGGCTGCTGGCTGGCGGGGGCCACGCTCGTCCTCAGCGTCTCCGCCTGGTACATCCTGAAAAAACGCTTCACCGGAGGAGCTGAAAAAAGCTTCAAGGTGGCCCTGGTCATCGGCCTCATCGGCGTGGTGGGCATGGGCATCACGGGGGACTCCAGCGCACGTGAAGTCTCCATCCACCAGCCCGCCAAATTCGCCGCCATGGAAGGCGTGATGGAAACCGGCGCTCCGCTGGCCCTCCACCTCGTCGGCTGGATGAACCCGTCCACCCATGAAGTGACGGGCATCTCCATCCCGTACATGCTCACCTTCCTGACCCATCATGACCTGGATACGACCATCACCGGCATGAACGACATCCCGCAGGACGAACGCCCCCCCATCCTGCCCGTCTTCTACTCCTTCCACATCATGATCCTGATCGGCTGCGCCCTGGGGGCCCTGTTCCTGGTGGGCCTGTGGGGCTGGAAAAAAGGCTGGCTCTTCCAGAAGCGCTGGCTGCTCTGGTGCTTCGTCTTCTCCGTGCTGGGCCCCCAAATAGCCAACCAGGTGGGCTGGGCCGTGGCGGAAATGGGGCGCCAGCCATGGATCGTGTACGGCATCCTGAGAACGGAACATGCCGTATCCCCCACCCTCACCGCGGCGGAAGCCCTTTCCTCCCTGGGCATGTTCTTCGTCATTTATGCCCTGCTGCTGGCCCTCTTCCTCTATCAGATCACCCATAAAATCCACAAGGGTCCGGACCAGGAAGCAAACGAAGACGACGGCACCGGGGAAGGCAAGCTCCAGGTCCCCTTCGTCAAAGACTAACCTTCAGCCCCTCTTAAAACCATGTTGGACAATCTTACTCTTACAGACCTGCAAATCATCTGGTTCATCCTCGTCGGCGTGCTCTTCTCCGGATATGCCATTCTGGACGGCTTTGACCTGGGCACCGGAGCCCTTCAGCTTTTCATCAAGGGTGATGAAAACAGAAGGCTCACGCTAAACGCCGTGGGCCCTGTATGGGACGGAAACGAAGTCTGGCTCATCACGGGGGGCGGCGCCCTCTTCGCCGCCTTCCCGTACGTGTACGCCTCCGTCTTCTCCGGGTTTTACCTGGCCTTCATGCTCCTGCTGCTCACCCTCATCTTCCGCGCCGTCTCCATCGAATTCCGGAGCAAGCAGCCCATGAAATGGTGGCGCAGGGGGTGGGACACCACCTTTTCCATCAGCAGCCTCCTGGCCGCCCTGCTCATCGGCGTAGCCATGGGGAACGTCACCAAGGGCATTCCGCTGGACGATCAGGGCAACTTCACCGGAACCTTCCTCAGCCTGCTGAACCCCTACTCCGTTCTTCTGGGGCTGACGACGGTGGCCCTGTTCGCCATGCACGGAGGCATCTACCTCCTGATGAAAACACAGGGAAGCCTGCAGGAACAGATCAAAAAACTGCTCAGGCCCTGCGTCATCATCTTCACCGTCCTGATCATCCTTCACGGAGCGGCCACCCTGCTGTACGTGCCGCACGTAGCGGCGGCCCTGCACCGCTCCCCCTGGATTTACGGCATCGCGGTGCTGGCGGTCATTTCCATCACCGCCATCTGGATCTTCATCCACAGGAACCGTCCGGGCTGGGCCTTCGTCGCCTCCTGCTCCACCATGGGCTGCATGATGGCCCTCTTCGGGGCGGCCATGTTCCCCAACCTGCTCTATTCCATGCCCAACCCGGAGAACTCCCTGACGCTCGTCAACGGCTCCTCCACGCGTGAAAGCCTGGTCGTGATGACGTACATCGCCATCCTGGGCGTGCCGCTCGTCCTGGCCTACTCCGCCGCCATCTACTGGGTCTTCCGCGGGAAGGTCCAGCTCAACGAACACAGCTATTGACGCCCTGCGGGCAGAGAATAGCGATTAGTGAACATGGAATAGCCCCGTATCAACCCATCTTTCGGCATGAACGCCTCCATCTTCTCCAGACTCCCGCCTGAGGAAATCATGGCGCTCCACCAATCATGGAAAAACGATCCCCTGTCCGTAGACCCTCTCTGGGCCGCCTGGTTTGAAGGCTATGAACTGGGGAGCGGCAACGCTCCGCAGGAAAAAGCAAACGCAGGGAACTGCACGGACGCCTCCCCCTACACCGTCCCGCCGGAAAGCGCGGAATGCCGGGGGCGCGTCAACCAGCTCATCCGGGCCTACCGGGTCATGGGCCACCAGTGCGCGCGCTTCAATCCCCTGGCGTCTCCGGACAAGACCTGCACCCCGGTCAATCTGGAAGAAATGGGCTTCCGTCCGGAAGACCTGGACCAGCCCGCCAACATCGGCACCTTCATGGACGGCGGCACGTTCACCCTCCGTGAAATCATCAGCCACCTGCAAAAAATCTATTGCGGCCCCATCGGGTTTGAATACCACCACATAGACAATCTGGAAATCCGCTCCTGGATTGAAGAAAAAATCAAGCTCCGGGCGAACGGCGTGGACTACGGCCCGGAGGTCCGGCGGGACGCCTTCTTCCATCTCTGCAAGGCGGAATTGTTCGAGGAATTCCTGGGCAAGCGCTTCATTGGGGAAAAACGCTTCTCCCTGGAAGGGGGGGAGGGTGCCATCGTCCTGCTGGACGCCATCGTCAAGCGCTGCCCCGCCGCCGGCGTCTCCCACATTGAAATGGGCATGGCCCACCGCGGGAGGCTGAACGTGCTCGCCAACATCCTCCACAAGCCGCTGAAAACCATCTTCCGAGAATTCACGCCGGACTACCTGCCGGAATCCCCCATTGGCAGGAGCGACGTCAAATACCACCTCGGCTACGCCACCACGCGCCATGTGGACGGCCGCGACCTTCACGTCCGCCTCTCCTCCAACCCCAGCCATCTGGAAGCCGTGTATCCCGTGGTGGAAGGCAGGGCCAGGGCCATGCAGCACAACCTGGAAGACGCGGAACGCAAGCATGTGCTGCCGCTCGTCCTCCACGGGGACGCCGCCTTCGCAGGACAAGGGCTCGTGGCGGAAGTGCTCAATCTTTCCCTGCTGAAAGGCTACCGCACGGGAGGCACCGTGCACCTCATCATCAACAACCAGATCGGCTTCACCACCGGACCGGACGAGGCCCGTTCCTCCCGCTACGCCACGGACGTGGCGCAGATGCTCCAGTCCCCCATCCTGCACATCAACGGGGAAAGCCCGGAGGACCTGGTGTGGGCGGCGGAATTCGCGCTCCAGTTCCGCCAGAAGTTCGGGCGGGACATCATTCTGGACATGTACTGCTACCGCCGCCTGGGCCACAATGAAACGGACCAGGCCGCCTTCACCGCGCCCATGCAGACCAAGCGGATTGAGGCGCGCCCCACCGCCGCAGCCCTGTACGGAACGGCGCTCAGAGAGCGCGGGGAATTGACAGAACAGCAGGAGCAGGACATCCGGAAAGACCTTTGGGAAGGCATGGAACAGGCCTACCTGCAAATGAAGGAAAACCCCGCGGACTACATCCTGCCCGCCACCGCGCAGGATGCGGATGAAACGCCCATCCCGCGTACCAGCGTACGGACGGGAATCAGCCCGGAGCTGTTCCAGCGCATCGGAGATATCCTTACGGAACTGCCGGACGGCTTCACGCCCCACCCCACGCTGGAAAAACGCTTCCTGGCCCGCCGCCGGGAGGCCTTCCGGGAAGGCGGACTGCTGGACTGGGCCATGGCGGAAGCCCTGGCCTGGGGCAGCCTGCTCGCGGAAAACCACACCGTGCGCCTGTCCGGCCAGGACTGCCAGCGCGGCACCTTCTCCCAGCGGCACGCCGTCCTGCATGACTTCAATGATGGCTCCCTGTACACTCCTCTGGAAAAGCTGAACCACGGCACTACCGCGTTCCGCATTTACAACTCCTCCCTGTCGGAAGCCTCCGTGCTGGGCTTTGAATACGGCTATGCTCTGGAAAGCCCGGACGCGCTGGTCATGTGGGAGGCCCAGTTCGGGGACTTCGCCAACGGAGCGCAGGTCATCGTGGACCAGTTCATTGCGGCCGCGGAGGCCAAATGGCACCAGAAAAACCGCATTGTGCTGCTGCTGCCCCACGGCTATGAAGGGGCGGGCTCGGAACACTCCAGCGCCCGCATGGAACGCTATCTCCAGCTCTGCGCGGACGACAACATGCAGGTCATCAACCCCACCACCCCGGCCCAATACTTCCACGCCCTGCGCCGCCAGGTGCACCAGAACGTGCACAAGCCGCTGATCGTCTTCACGCCCAAAAGCCTGCTCTCCCGTCCGGAGGCCGTCTCCCCGCACCGGGAATTCCTGGTTCCCTCCCGCTTCCACGAAGTGCTGCCGGACCCGGACGCTCCCGCGCCGGACCAGGTAACGCGCGCCGTCTTCTGCACCGGGAAAGTTTACTATGACCTGGCCGCCTACCGGAAGGAACGGAATATTTCAGACACAATCATTATCCGCCTGGAACAAATCTACCCGCTGGCCCAGGAACAGCTCACCTACCTGCTGGCCCCCTACCAGAAGGTGCGCGACTTCGTCTGGTGCCAGGAGGAACCCTCCAACATGGGGGCCTGGGGCCACCTGCGGAACAGGCTGGGGCGCCTCTTCGCCACCTCCTTCCGCTATGCGGGGCGGCCGCCCATGGCCTGCCCTGCGGAGGGCGCCAAGGCCCTGCACGCCGCCGCGCAAAAAAGACTCATCGCCACCGCCTTCGGGCCGCGGGCGCAATCCTGAACCCATCTTCCTCCCATGAGCGACATCCTGATCCCCAACTTCGGAGAATCCATCACCACCGCCACCGTAGCCGCGTGGCACAAGAATGCCGGCGACCCGGTAGCCAAAGGCGACACCCTGGTGACGCTGGAAACGGACAAGGTTTCCACGGACCTGGAGGCGGACGAAAGCGGCGTGCTGGAAATCCTCGTCCCGGAAGGAGCGGAAGCCCCCATCGGCGCGGCTCTGGGCCGCATTTCTTCCGCTGACGGAACCGCAGCCGCACCGGAAAAGGAAGAGGCTCCCGTACCGCCGGAACCGGAGAAAACCACAGCGCCGGGAACACGGGAGGAACCCGCTTCCACCCCCCCTCCTCCTGCGGCCGAATCCCCGGAACAAAAGCCGGAAAAGGAAACGTCCGCCCCGGAACAGCCTCCCGCCGGGAAAAACGGGAAGTCTGACAAGGAAACCGCCCCGCGTTTCATCAGGAAACCCATGAGCCCCCTGCGCCGCACCATCGCGGCCCGGCTGGTGGAGGCCCAGCACCAGGCGGCCATCCTCACCACCTTCAACGAGTGCGACATGTCCGCCGTGATGGAGCTCCGCAAACAATTCAATGCGGCGTACCGGGAACGGTACGGCACCAAGCTTGGTTTCATGAGCTTCTTCATCAAGGCGGTGGTCAAGGCCCTTCAGGAAGTGCCCCAGGTCAACGCCAGAATTGACGGCACGGACATCGTGGAAAACCTGTATTACGACATTTCCGTAGCCATCGGCACGGACAAGGGACTCGTGGTCCCCGTGCTGCGGGACTGCGACCGGAAAACGCTCCCGGAACTGGAACTGGAACTCGCCGCCCTGGCGGAAAAAGTGCGCGGCGGAAGCTTGTCCATGCAGGACCTGCAAGGGGGCTGCTTCACTATCTCCAACGGGGGAACCTACGGTTCCCTGCTCTCCACCCCCATTCTGAACCCGCCCCAGAGCGGCATTCTGGGCATGCACGCCATTCAGGAACGCCCCGTGGTCCGGGACGGCCAGATCGTCGCCCGGCCCATGATGTACCTGGCCCTTTCCTATGACCACCGCCTGGTGGACGGCAAGCAGGCCGTGCAGTTCCTTATTGCGGTGAAAAACGCCGTGGAGAATCCGGTGTTTGAGCTATGAGGACCGGGGAGAAAAAGACTAAATACTAAAGAGGAAAGACTGAATGTCTTTCCTGTTTTACAGGGGTTCTCCGGGATCAAAATCCCTTCATTCCATGGAACGGGAAAACCACTCCTTGCCATAAGCATGGATATGACGCTCCAAATCAGGATTGGTGATTCTGTTACGAATAATCAAGTCTACCTCCACAGGCAGGTTCAACTCCGTGAGACGCGCTTGGAGAGTCAAAAGGACGGACAAATCCAGGTCCTCGCCCTCCAGGGCAAGATCGATATCGGACGCAGGCTTCCACGTGCCCAGGGCGCGGGAACCGAATAAAACGGCTTTCCTAATCTGCGGAGTCTGTGAAAGAATTTCCCGGATGCCTGAGCGCACCTTGGCCGTCAGGCCATCGTTCAGTCCTCTTTCTCCGCCATCATGTTCAGATTTTCCACACATGGGGCCAGCATGGAAAAGAATTTTCCCTTAATCAGGGAAACCGCCTCTTCCGCGCTGGAATCATCATAAGTATGTACAAACAAATTGCGGCTTTCCAACGCCTGAAACCAGCAATCAATATGGCCTATCAAGCCTGCGCCAAACGCCTGCCTGATGGCTTCGCGGGGGCTGTTAACGCTGTAGCCGTCATAGACCAGTTTATCTTTCAACGTTTTCCAGCACAGCTCAAACGTAAATTCATAAGTCTGCACCAGTCCGGCCATTTCCAATTCATTGTATTCCGGCAACGCGCAAGCATGGCGCAACCGGGAAAAAGCCTTATTCAGGTTTTGAAGCCTTTGTTTCCAGCGCAGGTTACCGTTCATCTTTTTTAACGGAGAAAAAGAGCCCCGTTCCGGGGCTCTTCCCGTGAAAACCGTTACATGTGGATGGCGATTCCCTCGGAAGCCAGCATGGATTCATGGATGGCTTCCGACAGCGTGGGATGGGCAAAGATGGTGGCGTGAATATCCTCGTCCGTCAGTTCCGCCTGAATGCCGACGCCCAGCGTGGCAATCAGTTCCGTGGCTTCCGGCCCCACGATGTGGGCGCCCAGCAGTTCGCCGTGTTTGGCGCCGTACAGGGTTTTCACGAAGCCGTCCGTTTCTCCGGCGGCCACAGCCTTGCCAATGGCCTGGAAGGGGAATTTGCCCACCTTGTACTCCACGCCCGCTTCCTTGAGGGCGCGTTCCGTTTTACCCACGGAAGCCACCTGCGGGTAGCAGTACGTGCAGCTTGGGAAGAAGCCGACCTGCCTGGGCTGGTAGTCCGGATTAAACATGCCTTCCACGGCCTGCACGGCTTCAAAGGTGGCCGTATGCGCCAGCAGCACGCCGCCGATCACGTCGCCCGCCGCGTAAACGCCGGGAATGGATGTGGCGTAGCGGTCATTCACCTTGATGAATCCCTTTTCCGTCAGCTCCAGGCCGGGAGCGGCGGGAACGACCGGCTTCACGCCGATGGCCACCAGGCAGACGTCCGCCGTGATTTCCTCTTCCTGTCCCTTGCTGTTTTTCACGCTGGCCTTGACCTTGCCGTCGCAGGTTTCCGTGACGGATTCCACGGAGGCTCCCGTCATGACCTTGATGCCCTGCTTCTTGAACGCGCGTTCCAGCGTCTGGCAGGAATCGTCGTCTTCATTGGGAAGCATGCGCGGGAGCGCTTCAATGAGCGTTACCTTGGTGCTGAAGGAGTTGTAAATGTAGGCGAATTCCGTGCCAATGGCGCCGGAACCGATGATGATCATGCTTTCAGGCCGCTTTTCCAGCACCATGGCTTCCTTGGAACCGATGATGGTGGCGCCGTTGAGGGGCAGGCTGGGCACCGTGCGGGTGACGCAGCCGGTGCTGATCAGGATGTTTTTTCCTTCCAGAACGCTCGTCGTTCCGTCGGCGGCCTTCACTTCCACCTTGCCGGGGGCGGTGATGGAGGCTTCCCCCGTGACGGAGTCCACCTTGTTTTTCTTAAACAGGAAACCCACGCCGCCGGCCAGGCGGTCGCTGACCTTGCGGGAACGGCCGATCACCTCGCTCCAGTCCACGCTGACGCCTTCCACCGTCATGCCGAATTCCTTGGCCCGGGCCGTCACGGTCAGGTAAGCCTCCGCATTTTTCAGAAGCGCCTTGGTGGGGATGCATCCCCAGTTCAGACAGGTGCCCCCTACCCGGTCGCGTTCCACGCACACCACGGATTTTCCCAGCTGGGCGGCGCGGATGGCGCCCACATAGCCGGCAGGGCCTCCACCAATGACGATGAGATCATATTGCATGAAATTACTATAAAGGCATCCCCCCTTGCGGGTAAAGAAGGAATATGAGCATGCGCCGCCTGAACGGCGCCCCAATGACAAAAGATTAAATAGAGGGGAAATGCCTGTTAAAGACTATTTTCTCTTTTGTATTTAGTCTTCCGTCTTTATTCCTTCCCCTTCACCCACTCCACCAGGTCCCGCATTTCCGCGGCGGTGTCTGCGTACAGGCCGTCCGTGTAGGTTCCGCGGTCGTACAGGATGTTCCCTTCCACCATGGTGAACACGCAGTCCTTGCCGGAAGCGGCATAAACGGCATGGGACGCTTCGTTGAAAATCGGGCAGAGGTTCGGTTCATCCAGGTCCAGGGCAATCATGTCCGCGGGAGCTCCCGGAGCCAGCGTTCCCAGCCCCGGCGTCCGGAAGATGCGGGCGCCCTCCGCCGTGGCCATGTTCAGCGCCTGCGTGGCGGGCACCGCGGTAGCGTCCCCGCTGCATCCCTTGGCAAGAAGGGCGGCCAGCTTCATCGTTTCAAACATGTCCAGGCTGTTGTTGCTGCACGCTCCGTCCGTTCCCAGGGAGACGGAAATGCCGGCCCGCGCCATGTCCCGCACGCGGGCGAAGCCGGAAGCCAGTTTCAAATTGCTGACCGGGTTGTGGGCGATTGCCGCTCCGGAAGAGGCTACCAGTTCCAGTTCCTCATCCGTCACGTCCACCATGTGGGCCAGCACGGTGCGTTCATTCAGCAGCCCCATGTCCCGGGCATAAGCCACCGGGCGCCTGTCCCCGTGCAGGGAGCGGCACTGCTCCACTTCTCCGGCGGATTCGGACAGATGGATATGCAGCATCAGGTCCAGTTCCTCCGCCAGCTTCATGGAACGCCGGAGCACGTCGTCACTGGTGGTGTATACGCTGTGCGGCATCAGGGCCACCTGCACCCTGCCGCGGCCCGCAAAGCGCGCCGCCTGCTCCCGGTACAGGGCTTCCGCCGCATCCCATCCGCCGTACGCCGGAGAGGGAAACGCAAAAAGAGCCTCCCCGCCCACACAGCGCATTCCCATGCGCTCCGCCTCCCGGAGCACGTTGATTTCCAGCAAATAGGAGTCCACAAAAGCCGTCGTGCCCGTCCGCATCATTTCATACATGCCCAGCCGCGCCCCCAGGGAGACGATTCTGTCCGTCAGGCGGGCTTCCACAGGGAAAATATGCCCGGTCAGCCATTCCATCAGAGGCAGGTCATCCGCAAAGCCGCGCAAGAAGGTCATCGGAACGTGCGTATGGGCATTGACCAGCCCCGGCATCAGCAGGACATTTCCCAGGTCCCTGCGGGCGGTGGGCTTCCACCGGGCTTCCAGCTCTGCGGCACTCCCCGTTTCCAGAATTTTCCCGTCCCGGACGGCGACGGCCGCATTTCCGGCGGCGCCGGCCTGCCCCGCGCCCGCCAGCATGCGGGAAGCGGTCACCAGCAAATCACACGCTTGTTGTTCCATGGCGCAGAATGTACCCCACCGGGCCCGTTCTGGCAACTTCATCTCCCGGTGCCCGGGGATTTCATGCAAATTTGACATTTCATGTTTGACTTCAAAAGAGAAAACTGCCAAGAATGAACCACAGTTAAATTCACCATTTATCCCCATATGAACAAGACTATACTGCTAGGTTTGGCCCTTGTGGCCTCCGTGTCCGCCGCCAATGCCTACCACGCCGACAAATACGACGGCCAGTTCGGCATGTCCCTGGAAGGAGCTTACGGCATCGCCACCAAGGATGCCATGCCCAACGTGGCCGGCGGCAATCTGAGCATTTTCAATTACATTGAAACCGGCAGCATTGTTCATCAGATTTCCCTGAACGGCGGCATTCTGGCAGGCTCCCACCATCCCAGCGTGCATGACCTGGGCATCAGCGGCCCCTATACCGCCAGCGTCCGCTCCACCTACGTTCCGATGATGGCCGGTTATACGCTGAACCTCCCCATCGGCGATTACACGATGTTCTATCTGGGCGGCAAGGCGGGCGCCACGTACGGAGACATTAAAACCACCATCCACGGGCTGGAAGACGGGAGCCGTTCCCACACCATCTCCACCACCAAGTTTTCCTGGGCAGCCCAGGCCGGGTTCAAGTTCAGCATCTCCAAGAGCGCTGACTTCCTGATCGGCTATGAATATTACCAGATTCAGGGCTACAGTGATCCCGGCTACCACACCATCAAGCTGGGCTTCTCCTGGAACTTCTAACAATTAATCATTGAGTTCATTACTGCCTCCCGGCGGCTCCGTACACCACGGAGCCGCCTTTTTCATGCCGGGGGGAGGAGACGCATGCCATGCGGTAACCAAGGCATCAGCAAACACGTGCTCTTAAAACCAGCGCATGCCGCGCTCGCGTGAAGATTCCGTTGCCTCCAAAAGTGCTCCAAAAGGAAAAAGGCCGCTCCATCCCAAAGGATGGAGCGGCCCCGGAAAGATCAGGATTTCCGGGAATCCCTATTTGACAGGCTTGAACGGCTTGGGAGACGCGTAGACTTCATAGTCCTTGATGCGGCCGTTTTCCCGGTTCTGGCGCGGCAGGTAGCGGAAGCCGGAGAGCTTCTGTACCTTGCCCAGGTCCAGCACGATCATGTGCGGGTGCGTGGGGTTGTCTCCCTGCCACTTGGTGTGCCAGTAGGTGGTGGGCTGGTTGTCCATCACCAGGCCCGCCTGGGCGGCTTCCCCCGCCGTTTCATGGGAATCCGCATAGACCACGGACCACTGTTCGCGGGGAAGCAGGTTGCCGGAGGCATCCAGGAAATTCAGCTCCGCAATGGCGGCGTGCGGGCCGTTGTCATGGGCGTTCTTGCTGACGAGGGCGATGTAGCGGGCCTGGACGGGAGCGCGGAATTTGATTTCCTGCTGGTCCGCGCCCTTGGCGAAGGTTCCCTTGTGCACGAGCTGGCTGGCAGCGGGAGCTACGGGCTTGCCCACACGGAAGACGTCCGCCATGGCAGGGTCCCTGTTGACTTCGTAAATGGCTTCCTTCACGCCTTTCACCGTGCCGGAGCCGCCGTCCACGTCCAGCACCACGATTTCATTTTTCCCCGGTTTCAGGTATTCGCCGGGGCAGTAAAGCGCCTGCTGGGAACCGATGAACCAGAAGCGGCCCAGATTGTGGCCGTTCACCCACACGACGCCCTTTTTCCAGCCGTCCCGCATGTCCAGGTAGGTATCCTTGGGGTTGGAGACGTTGAAATATCCACGGTGGAACACGGGCTGGTCGCCGCCCGGCTTCTTGCCGGAGAAGGACAGAAGCTCCACGCCCTTGCACGGGAGGTTGTAGATGAGGAAGTTTTCCAGCTTCTTCCCGTCCAGCGTGATGGGGCCGCGGATTCCCTTGCGTTCCCCCTGGATTTGGCCGCCGAAGTTGATGCGGCCCATGTTTTCCACAAAGATATCCACCGTATGGAGGCCCGCGGGAATAACCACGTCACAGGCGTCCTGCTTGTAGCGGCGGTCTGCCGCACCCTGCCTTTTGCCGTCCACGTAAACGATGGCGCGGTCCTGCATGTTGTTCATTTTCAGCTCTCCCTTCACCGGGCCGTTCACTTTCGTCCGGTACAGGATGAAGCCCAGGCTCTGCCCCAGGGCTTCCATGTGCACGGGCTCCTTGCGGATGACAGGCTGCGGGAGCCGGTTGAACATGCCGGCTTTCTCCGTGAACGTGATGGGCGGCAGCTCCATCATTTCCGGCTGCGCGGGCGGTTCGGGGAGCTTGTACGTATCACCGTAATAGTCCTGAATGGTCTGGCGGAAGGTACGGTAGCGGTCCGTCAGGGTTCCGTTTTCAGAGATGGGCGCGCCGTAGTCGTAATTGGTCACGTCCGGCGTGTAGGCCCCTTCCCAGTTCGCCCCGTTCATGAAGCCGAAGGAGGTGCCCCCGTGCGCCATGAAAAGGTTGGGGGAGACATTGTTTTCCAACATCCACTTCAAGTCGCGGTTGAAGCCTTCCGTACTGCCGCCGTTTTTGGGCTTGCCCCAGTGGTCAAACCAGCCTACCCAGAATTCGCCGTTGATGCGGGGAGTCTTGCCCTTGTGCTTTTCCAGGTTGGCAAAGGCGCCCTTGGCTCCGCCGCCGAAGTTCATGGCGGGAACGATGCCGGGCAGCGTGCCGTTGTTGATCATCCAGTCGTTCGGGCCGTCCGAGGTAAAGGGCACCACGCCCGGAAGCTCCTTTTGGATGACTTCCAGGTGTTTTTTCACGTAGTCCTTGTCGGAGCCGTAGGAGCCGTATTCATTTTCCACCTGGGCCATGATGATGGGGCCGCCCTTGGTGATCTGCAGCGGTTCCAGCATGGAGCAGACTTTCTTGAGATAAGCCATGGCCGGTTCCAGGAAACGGGGGTCCTGGGAGCGGACCTTCAGGTCCGCATCCTTCAGCAGCCAGCCGGGGAACCCGCCGAATTCCCATTCCGCGCAAACGTAAGGGCCCGGACGCACGATGACCCACAGGCCGGCCTTCTGCGCTTCCTTGACGAATTCCACAAAGTCCAGGTTGCCGGAGAAGTCCCACTTGCCGGGTTCCGGTTCATGCACGTTCCAGAACAGATAGGTGCAGACGGTGTTCATGCCCATGGCCTTCATGCGCTGGAACCTGTCCTGCCAGTGCTCACGCGGCACGCGCGGGTAGTGCATTTCCCCGGAGATGATTTTGACGGGCTTTCCGTCCATCAGGAAGTTTTCCTGGTTGGTGGCGAAGACATGCTTGGCGCCGTCATTGGATTCCGGCAGGGGCATGGGAGCGGCCATGCAAAGGTGGCCTGCCAGAAACAGGGCGGAAAAAAGTGATATTTTCATGATAATGGAGTCAATAAACGGTTCTAGGGAATAATAAGGGGAATTATGATGAAAAACCGCCTCCTTTCAATTTAAAAAGGAGCCGGCGGGCTGGTTTTATTACGGAGCGGCGTCATCCGGTCTTTCAACACGTATCACCTGATGCCTTTCCTCAAACGGAACGCCCCGGCGCCGGGCCTCCTGCGTTTCCTTCTTCATTTTTTCATCCACCCAGTACAAGTGGGATTCCAGGGGGTTGTAAATCCGGGGGGAACAGAACCGCGTGGGGGATTCCGGCCAGCGTATCCAGCGCCAGCAGGCGACGTACGTGTAGGGTTCCCGCCAGCCGGGAATCCAGACGCAGAGTTCATGAATGCGCTTTTGGGCGCGTTGAAGGGCTTTTTTCAGGGCGGCGCCATCCGGGGCATTCCGCTCCGCGTCCAGGGCCGCATCCAGTTCCGTGTCCGCCACGGCAAAGATATTGTTCGTGTTGCCCACGGGGTTGCCGCGGGCATCGTACGCCAGCTCGGAAGCAAAGGTTTCATAAAGCCGGGGGAACGGCGTCTGGAGCGGCCACGCCCACAGGGCGGCCTGGTACCGTTTTTCAAATACCTTCCGGGAACAGACATTATAGGTCAGGGGGTCCAGGCGCAGGTCCACCCCGCATTTCAGGGCCTCCTGCCGTAGGATGGAACAAACATTGGTCATCAGGGTGGAGGAGTCCGCGAAGGTCAGTTCCACCACCAGCCGTTCCCCCCGTTCATTCTTCAGCACGCCGTCCTCCCCCATTTCCCGGTAGCCGGCGCGGGCAAAATGTTCCATGGCTTTTTTCTTGCTGTATTCCGGCGCTTTCAGCGGAAGCGTCAGATCGCCGTACCCCTCCATGTAGGAGCCCAGCCTTCTCATATTCCCGCGGAACAGGGTATCAATCACCATGCCCATGTTCACGGAATGCGCCAGCCCCCTGCGAATGCCGGGGTTTTTCAGAAGCTTGTCCGCACAGTTCAGGTACAGGCCGTACGGGGGGCAGGCATAACCGGCTTCCAGGCTGTACTTGTCTATGTAGCCCCGGTGCACTTCCGGCAGTTCCAGCCTGTTTTCCCACACTTCCGGCTTGCGGACGTTCATCATGTCCAGCTCCCCGCGGCGGAACATTTCAACCGCCTTGTTTTCCAGGTTTACAAATACATGCTCCACCTGGTCCGCATTGCAGGAATAGCGGTAGTATTTCCTGTCCTTCGCCCACCAGTCCTTCACGCGGGCCAGGGTGATGCGCTCGCCTATCCGTATTTTACCGGGAACCACCACGTAGCCCCCCGTATTCGGCGGAACCTTCCACTGGTAGCGTTCCAGAAACAGGGAGTTGAAATCATGGTAAAAACCGGGATGGGCCGGATGGAAATCCACGCAGGCCATGTAAGGCAGCAGCGGCCCGGGTGACGGAAGCGTCAGGGCAATGACGGAATCCCCGTATACCGTAATCTGGTCATACGTGGAACGGAACAGGGTGGTCCAGAAGGGGTCCCGGGCAAAGCCGGACGTGCGGAGGCAGATATTCAGCAGGAAGTCCTGCGCCCTTACGGGGCGGCCGTCCGAGTACGTCGCTTCCGGGTCCAAATGGTAAAAAACGGTTTTCCCGTCCGCGGAGACGGCCCAGCGGTCCGCTAGCCCCGGAATGGGCCGGAAGGTTTCCGGATGCAACCCCACCAGGGGAAGCCACACGTTGTCAATGGCGGAGTAGTTGAAAAAGGTCTCGCTTCCCGGTCCGAACGCCCGCAGGGTTCCGGGAAACGGCGTATTGATCCACAGCCGGACCAGCCCCCCTTTCACGGCCCGGGGGTCACCCACTTCCGGTTCCTCCATTCCGGTCTGCCATTCCAATCCAGCAGGAACCTCCTCCAGGGGAAGCTGGCGGATATGGTCTTTCAGCTCCAGCCTTCTGCCGATGCGTTCCACGGAACGCTCCTGCTCGGCCAGACGCCGCCCATCCCCATCGCCACGGGAGACGGACAGCAGGCTTTTCTTCCGCTCGCCGCCTGCCAGTTCCCGGAGCAGTTCCCGCTCCACAGATCTGTTCCACCGTTCCACGAAGCCGTCAAACACGGCAGGCATGCCCCTGCCGTCCGTCCGTCCGGAGGCCTCATGCCAAACGTCCGCTTCCCGCTGGGCGAAGTAAAGGACTCCTCCCAGAAAGACGGCGAGGACCAACGCCCCCAGAATGTACAGCCAGCGAAACACAGCTTAGATTACCGCCGCATGTTAACCGATTCCGGAACCACCGGAAAACAAAAAGCCCATCTTCCGCCCGTGGCTGTTCCCTTCGCCTGAAACAGCCCGCAAGACGGAAGATGGGGGTGCAATCAACAATTAGTCCTGAAAAGCAATTAGAATTCGACCGTCACGCCGCCGAAGACTCCCAGCCCCCGGGCCTGGCGCGGTCCGAAGTTATAGTCATTCGTGATGATGAAATTCTGGTCAAACAGGTTTTCCACACGCACATGAAACGCCACATTGTCCGTCACCTGGTACCTGGCGAACAAACGCGCCGTAAAGAAGTTGTCCAGACGGGCATAGTTGTAGTCCGTACGGCCCATGGCGGATGTTACGCCGAAGCCGACCGTCAGTTTTTCAACCGGAGAGGTATAAACCTCCGCGTTGATGGTGTGGCGGGCAGTATTGGCCATCTGGATGGTTTCATATTTGCCGATGGAGTCGCGCTTGGGCATCGTGAAGGTGTAGTTGGCATAATAGCCGCTGTTCCACGCATCCTTGAACTGCCCCTTGAACGCTACTTCCACGCCATAGGAAGTGGCGTGGGAGAAGTTGTCGTAAGTCGTGTAGGAGTTGGGCCACGTGCCTACGCTCCTGGTGCCGATTTCATCGTTGATGCGGGTCCAGAATCCCGTCACGGAAGCGTAATGGTTGTCCGCCAGGCGCTGTTCCACGCCCAGGTCTCCGCCCAGGGATTTGGACACATCCAGGTCCGGATTGCCCACGTAGCCGTAATTGGCGGCGTACTGTTCAAAGTAGGTGGGGGCGCGGAATCCGGAACCCACGGAACCGAAAATACGGGTGGGGGAATCCTTGCCCGTCACCTTCCAGGAATTGGAATAACGCCACGTGAAGTGGTTGTTCCAGACGGAATCATGCTCCAGGCGCAGGGCCACGCTGGCGTCAAAGTTGTCCGTGGGCGCCCACATCTGCTCCGCAAAGAAGGCAAGCGTGCTCTGCCATTCATCCTTGGCCACGTAATTGTTTTCGCTCATGTAGTCGGAGCGGTCCCAGGCCATGCCGGCGACCGTCTTCCATTCCTTGTTCCACGTAAGTGCATTGCGCCATTCCGTCTGGAAGCGGCGGTTGCACATCACGTTGGGCTGGAAATCGAAGCCCGGCGTATGCGTGGAATAGTCCATGTTGTAATGCCCGATCATGAAGCTGGTGGACCACAGCTTGGTAATTTCCGCATCCACGCGCCCCGTCACCAGGTTGCTGCGGTTCTTGTCTTCCGTGTTGTACAGGTGGGGGTCCGTCACGGCGGGCCACTGGTCGTAATCCACATACGGCGTGGGGTATTCAAAGTAGGAATCCAGGCGGCGGTAGGTAAAGCCCACCTTCACCTTGTCATTGACGTCATAGCCCAGGCGCACGGCTTCCTGCCACTGGCGGAAGTCGTTCATGCCTTTCCGGTTGTCATAAATGGCCGGATAAATGGTGGGATCGTTTTCCGTGGATTCAAACCCCACGCCCACAAAGTAGGAAAGCTTCTTGATCTTGCCTGAGGAAGTCGCGTAGCTGTTGAAGGAATGGAAAGAACCGGCTTCCGCAAAAATCCTGGTCACGGGATCGCCTTCCCCTTCCGGGGTGTCCATGGCGACAACGCCGCCAATGGCGCCGGAACCGAAGACGGCGCCCTGGGCGCCCTTCACCACTTCCACATTGTCCACCGTAAAGAGATTGGTGATCCCCAGCAGCTTGTTGCCGGACATGTTGACATCACTGATGCGCATGCCGTCAACCATGGTCAGGGTGTAGGTTTCCTTGTTCATCCCGCGGATGACGGTGTTGCTCACGGAACCGCGCTGCCAGGTGCCGCCGCCGTCCAGCGTGAAGACGCCGGGAGTCTGGGAAAGGGCTCCTGTCAGGGTTTCAATGCCCGCTTTCTGGAATTCTTCCGGATTGATGATGGAAACGGATACCCCGGACCGGTTGTACGGCACGCCCGTAAAGTGGGACGCCATGGTCAATTCCGGCATGACCTGCATGGTTTCCGAACTGGCGGAGGGCTTGGAGTCTTCTTTTTTAGCAGACTCGGCAAGAGAGGACTGGCCTGCGAATGCGGCAAGGCCAACGGCAATAGCGCCCATCTGAAGGGCTTTCTTCGTATAAAGCATGGTTGTGGTGCCTTACGTTCGGTAACTCGCCGAACAGTTGGACAACCCCACAGGCTGGTCTTCTGGCTTGCGAGACAGGCTCGCTTACAGTGGCGGTACCGCTCCGGATTCACACCGGTATTCCCCAATCTATTTCCTGCCCGGCTACGGGCGTCCCTGAGGTCTGTAACCCTTCCCATGAGGGTTCATGAGACGGATGAAATACCAAAGAGACCGGTATGACAAGCCAAAAAAATTTTTCTTTGAACATTCCGCCGCTTTATGGACGCTTCCTCTTTTCAGCCGCCGCGCGCCATCCCGTTTTTCCAACCGGAGTTCTCCATTTTTGTCTTGTCACCCCCGGCGCGTACAGGACATGATGCGCCCATGACACGCCTTTCACCCTCCTTCCCGCAGCGGGGAAGGATTTCCGTTTTCAGAGGAGTTCCCAACTTCCGGAAAAACCGTTTCTTCAAGGCGTTTCCTTCCTTTTTCCGGAACAGGCGCCATCCTGGAACGCCGGTCTTAATTACTACGGCATGAACAGTTTTTCACACGGAGGGGATTTAAAATCCCTGGCGGCGGACGCCGGACGGCCCGAACGGGAGATTCTGGATTTCAGCGTCAACCTGAGGCCGGAGGGAATGCCGGAGTTCATTGCCTCCGCGCTGTGGAAGGCCATGGATGCAGCCGTTCCCTACCCCTCCCCGGACATGGCGGAGCTGCGGGAACTGGCGGCGGTTCATTACGGGCTGCCTTCCGGTTGCTTCACCTTCGGCAACGGAGCCAACGAACTGATTCACGCCCTCCCGCGCGCGCTGGAACTGAAACGGGCCGTCATTCCGGAACCCGCTTTTTCCGAATACAGGCTGGCCTGCCTGCGCCACGGCACGGACGTTCTTTCCATCCGGACGGAGGAACGGGATTCCTTCATTCCGTCTTCCCTCCTGCCGGCGGAACAGGCCGCAGACGGAAGCGCCGTTTTCCTGGCTAATCCCTGCAATCCATCCGGCGGGCTGCTGGACGTTCCGGCCCTGCGGCAGGCCGTGCGGAACCGCCCCGGAGTCGTCTGGATTATTGACGAATCCTTCATTGACTACGCGGACGGAACGGAATCGCTTCTCCGTGACGCGGCCCTTCTGCCCAACCTGGTTGTCCTGCGTTCCCTGACCAAATTTTACGGCATCGCCGGCGTCCGGTGCGGCTTTTCCGTCTGCGCCGCTCCACTGGCGGAACGGCTGAGGCAGTCCCTGCCCGCGTGGAACGTGAACGCCTTTGCAGCGACTGCGGCGCGGGCCGTGCTGGAACAGCCGCCTTCATGGGCGGACGGGGAACGCGCCCTGAACCGGGAACGCCGGGAAGACCTGTTCCGCAGGCTTTCTGCCCTGCCGGGCGCCGCCGTGCTGCCGTCCGGGGCCAACTTCCTGCTCTTCCGTCTGGCGGGGGCGCCTTCCGGCCTGGCCGCCCGGCTCCTGAAAAACCACGGCATCGCGCTGCGCGACTGCTCCAATTATCCGGGGCTGGAAAACGGCGGCTGGTTCCGTGCAGGCGTCCGCACGCCGGAAGAACACGCCCTGCTGGCAGAGGCCCTGCGGGCCGAGCTGAAGGGAGGCGGCCCCGCCATTCTCCGCAAACTGCCCAAACCGGCCCTGATGATTCAGGGCACCTGCTCCGATGCTGGAAAAAGCGTGCTCACGGCGGCCCTGTGCCGCATTTTTCTTCAGGACGGCCACCGGGTGGCCCCGTTCAAGGCGCAGAACATGGCCCTCAACTCCGGCGTAACCGCGCTGGGGGAGGAAATGGGCCGCGCCCAGATGGTGCAGGCCCAGGCCTGCCGCATCGACCCGGATGCCAGGATGAATCCCATCCTGCTCAAGCCCCATTCCAACACCGGCTCCCAGGTGATCGTGATGGGGCGTGCCGTAGGCCACATGGAGGCGCGGGAATATTTTACGGCCAAAAGGCGCTTCTGGCCGGACGTGCGCCGGGCGTACGATTCCCTGGCGGACGAGTATGACGTCCTCTGCCTGGAAGGGGCCGGAAGCCCCGGAGAAATCAACCTGAAATCCGCAGACGTGGTGAACATGAACATGGCCCGCTATGCGCGCGCCAAAGTTCTGCTCACCGGGGACATTGACCGGGGCGGCGTGTACGCCTCCTTCCTGGGGACGTGGATGACGTTCGCCCCCTGGGAAAAAGAGCTGCTGGCGGGCTTTGTGGTCAACAAGTTCCGCGGAGACCCGGAGCTGCTGGCCCCGGCGCACAGCTACATGCTGGACCGTACGGGCAGGCCCGTGCTGGGCGTCATCCCGATGATACGGAACATCAGCATTCCGGAAGAGGACCGGGCCGCTCTGCCCTTTGAACAGGACGAGCAAGCCAGGCACGCGGACTGCCTGGACGTGGCCGTAGTGATGCCCGCCCACGTCTCCAACTTCACGGACTTCGCCCCGCTGGCGGCGGAGCCGGACGTTCGCCTCCGCCAGGTGCGGACACGGGAGGAATGGGGGAACCCGGACCTGGTCATCCTGCCCGGCACCAAGAGCGTGGCGGCGGACCTGGCCGGACTGCGCGCCGCAGGGCTGGAAGAACCCATCCGCCGGCACGCTGAACAGGGAAAGTGGATGCTGGGCGTCTGCGGCGGCCTGCAAATGCTGGGAACGGACATTCTGGACCCGCTGCACATGGAATCCGCGGAGGAACGGACGCCGGGGCTTGGCCTGCTGGAGCTTTCCACCACTTTCGCCGCCGCCAAAACCCTGCTCAACGTGCGCCGGGCAAGCACGCCGCTGGCCCCTCCCGCGGCGGGCTATGAAATCCACCACGGCGTCACCCGCCATGAGGGAGCGAGCGTCCCCATCATGTTCCGGGAAGACGGCTCCCCCTGCGGCTACGGCAAAGGCCGAATCTGGGCCACGTACCTGCACGGCATGCTGGACGGCGACGAGTTCCGCCGCGCGTTCATCAACATGGTCAGAGTGGATTCCGGTTTGTCCCCCAATCCATCCCTGCACGCCTCCTATGACCTGGACGGCGCGCTGGACCGCCTGGCGGACGTAGTCCGGGAGCATCTGGACCTCAAGGCCATCTACCGTATTCTTCAACTGAAACGCTGACCCATGCTTCCGTGCCCGTTCATCCTGCCTGCGGCCCTTCTGCTGGATATTCTGGCGGGGGATCCGCCCAACAGGTTCCATCCCGTCTGCCTGATCGGCTGGTGCGCGCGCCGCGCGGAAACCCTGGCACGGCGGCTGTGGGGAGGGACTTTTACGGCGGGAACGGCGGCGGCTTTAGGAACCTGCGCCGCCGCATGGCTTGCCTGCGCGGTATTCTGCCTTCCCTTTTCCGTCTTCCCCTCCCCGTGGATTCCCTGGATTCCGGCCGTTCTGGTCATTTACATCTGCATGGCCCCGCGCGGCCTGGCGGAACATGCGCTGCGGGTGGCGAACGCCCTGCGCAGCGGGAAGGACGGCGAGGCGCGGCACGCCGTTTCCATGATCGTAGGGAGGGACACGGAACGGCTGGACCGTCACGGCATGGCCAGGGCGGCTATTGAAAGCGTGGCGGAAAATCTGACGGACGGCGTCTTTTCCACCTTGTTCTGGGCTACAGCAGGCTGTTTGGCAGGAGGTCCTTTCGGCGCGGCCTTCGCCGCGCTGACGCACCGCGTTTTCAATATTCTGGATGCCATGTGGGGGAAAAAGAACGACCGGTACAGACGCTTCGGCACCTTTGCCGCCCGCACGGACGATGCGCTCAACTTTATCCCCGCGCGCCTCATCCTGCCGTGCATTTCCCTGGCGGCCCTCTTCGTGAAGGGAACCTCCGCCCGGAGGGCGCTCACTACGGGCTGGGCCTTCCGCCGCGCCCATGCCAGCCCAAACTCCGCCTGGAGCGAGGCGGCCTTCGCGGGCGCGCTGGGCCTCCGCATCGGCGGTCCGGTCTCCTACAAGGGGATTCCTGCGGACTATCCGTGGATAGGAACCGGGCGCACGGAAGCCGCCGTCAGTGACCTGGCCCTGGCCATACGCCTCATGTGGATGACCGCCGCCGCGGGCACGCTGGTCTTCTCCCTCATCCTTTTCTTCATTCCCCGCTTCTGACCATCATGAACAAACTGCATATTCCCCCGCTGGACGAACAGGCCGCCAAAACCGCCCTGGAACATCAGAAAATACTGGCCAAGCCCCCCCTCGCGCTGGGGAAGCTGGAACCCGTAGCCATCCAGATTGCCGCCATGACCGGCAATCCCGCGCCGCGCCTGAAGGACAAAGCCGTGGTCCTCTTCGCCGCGGACCACCACATTGCCGACCACGGCCTCAGCCTGACGTCCACGGACGTCACTTACATCCAGACCCGCAATTTCCTTCAAGGCGGCGGCACCATCAACGCCTTCACGCGCAACGCGGGAGCCCGCCTCTCCGTGGTGGACGTGGGCGTGAATTACGACTTCGGCGACCTGCCGGGGCTGGTGAAAAGAAAAGTTATGCACGGAGCCAACGATTTCAGCAGGGGCCCGGCCATGACAAGGGAACAGGCGCTGGAATGCCTGCAAGTGGGAATCGACATGGCCCGGGAGGAAAAAGCCAGGGGGCTGGACATCGTGGCAGCCGGAGAAATGGGCATCGGCAATACCACGCCCTCTTCCGCCATCGTGGCCGTGCTCACGGGAACCCCGGTGGAAACCGTGACGGGGCGCGGCTCCGGCGTCAAGGGGGAAGTCATCCGTAAAAAAATAGAGCTCATCGAACAGGGAATCGCCCTGAACAACCCCGACCCTTCCGACGCCATCGACGTGCTGGCGAAGGTAGGAGGACCGGAAATAGGGGCCATGGCCGGACTGATGCTGGGCGCGGCCTCCCTGCGCGTCCCCATCGTCATTGACGGCTTCATTGCCGGGGCGGCGGCAGCCATCGCCCAGGGCATACGCCCGGAAGCGGCTCAGTACTTCATCGGTTCCCACAACTCCGCGGAACCGGGGCACAAGCTCATCATGGACCACATCGGCGTCACCATGTACATGGACCTGGGCCTCTGCCTGGGGGAAGGCACGGGGGCGGCCCTGTTCTTTCCTCTGCTGGACGCCGCCACGCGCGTGCTGTCTGAAATGAAAACCCTGCCGGAACTGGACATCACCGTTCCGCGCTAACTCCTCCTTTCCCTGCGCCATGGCCGTCATTACCACCATCCGCTCCGCCTTCGGCTTCCTGACCCGGCTGCCCGTAGGCCCGTGGCCGCTGCAAAACGACCTGAACGGCATCTCCGCATGGCTCCCGCTGGTCGGTCTCGTCGTGGGAGGGCTGGCAGGCGGCCTGACCTGGGCGGCCACCCTGCTCTTCCCCTCGCTGGTCTGCGGCGTCATCGGCTGCGCCTGCTGGGTAGCCATCACGGGCGGCCTGCATCTGGACGGAGTGGCGGACTGCGGGGACGGACTGCCCGTGGAAGTGCCGAGGGAACGCAGGCTGGAAATCATGAAAGACTCCCGCCTGGGCACCTTCGGCGGCACGGCCCTGTTCTTTAACCTGGCCTTCAAGGGCGCCGCGCTGGCGGCGCTGGCGGCCTGCGGTTCATGGGAGCTGCTGCTCACGGCGTGCGCGCTGGCCGGGCTGCTGGCCCGCAGCCAGATCTTCATCGCCATGCGCTTTCCGGGCGCGCGCCCCGGCGGCATGGGGGAAGCCTTCAAGCAAGGGACGCGCCCCGTCCACGACCTGATAGCCGCCGCCGTCACCCTGGCTGCCTGCGCGCTGGCAGGATGGCACGGGCTGTACGCCCTGCTCACGGCCCTGGCCGGTTCCACGGCCCTGCTCCTGTATGCCCGCCGCCGCCTGGGAGGCGTCACCGGGGACGTGTTCGGCTGCACCGTGGAATGCACGGAATGGCTCGTCCTGCTCACCTTCTGCACCTTATGAAAACTCCGCACAAATGCCGCGTTCCGGGCCTCAACATCGGCTGCACCTCCTTCATCATCCCGGACTACTACGTCCCCGCCATCAGGGAATGCGTCCATTACGCGGATGACATCGCCCTGCTCCTGCTGGAAGCCGGAGAGCACGGGGAGGGACTCATTACCCCGGCGGAAATCCGGGAGCTGGCCGGAATCGCCGCGGACGCCGGGGTCAAGTGGAACGTCCACCTGCCCACGGACGGCGGCTTCGCCACGGAGGAATCAGGGCGCCGCTACACGGAAAACATCATCCGCGCCATTGACCTGACCCGGGAACTGGAGCCCCACACGTGGGTCATGCACGTGGTTACGGACCACATTCCCGGCCCGGACATGCGCCCCCATCTTACGGAGCGTGAAACGGAACGCATCCTCCGCAGCCTGGAGCAAATCACGCCCCATCTGCCCGCTCCGGAATGCCTGGCCCTGGAAAACCTGGAACGCCACCCGACCGACTACCTGGACAAGCTGGTCTCCGCCACGCCCCATTCCCGCTGCTTTGACATAGGCCATGTCTGGAAGGAAGGCCTGCGGCCGGAAGAACTGCTGCCGCTCTGGCTGCCGGACATACGCATGTGCCACCTGCACGGGCTGGAAAAACGGGACCACAAATCCCTGCACCACATGGCCGCCGCCACGCTGGACGCCATCCTCCACCCCATGTGGGACATCCGTTTCTCCCCCCTCATCACTCTGGAAGTCTTCAGCCTGGACGACTTTCTGAACTCCCACCAGGCCATGCTGGAATCCCATGAACGCTACATCTCCAAACACTGACGCCAATCCCGCACGCATGACGCTCGTCCTGGGCGGCATCAGAAGCGGCAAAAGCCAATACGCCGAACAGATAGCCGCCGGATTCGGGAAAAAAATCCTGTACGTCGCCACGGCGGAGGTGTGGCCCGGAGCCGGATCCATGGAATACCGCGTGCGCAAGCACCGGGAACGGCGCCCGGCAAGCTGGCTTACGCTGGAATGCCCCCGCCATGTGGCCGCCGCCGTCCGGGAATCCGGCCTGCTGGATCAGGTGGACGGCGTCATTCTGGAATGCGTAACCCTGCTCACCTCCAATACCCTGTACGCCCAGAAGGACCCTACGGACTACGAACCATTCCAGGAAGCGCTGATTGAGGAAATAGAGGCCTTGAAGGAACTTATCCCCCAATCCCCCGTGCCCTGGGTTCTGGTCTCCTCTGAAACCGGCATGGGCATCAGCCAGGCGGACGCGGAAACGCGCCACTACTGCGACGGGCTTGGCATCGCCAACCAGCTTCTAGCCAAAAGCGCGGACGAAGTTTACTTCATGGTTGCGGGGCTTCCCGTAACCGTAAAAAAATAGCAGACGGTCAATTCTTCAGCGCAATATACTTCAACACTGCCGGACACATCCGCGCCAGTAAAAAGTACAGTCCGCTCAGAGCCAGAAAAACAAGGGGTACGGCCATTCCCCATATCCAGAAGCTTCCCCTTGGAAAACCGAGCCTGAGCATGCCCTCATAAACCAGGGCATGCGCGGCATATACAAAAAAGACGGAGGGAGCCAAACGGGCGCAGAAAGAGGAGATTCCCGGAAAATACCGCATCATCAAGAAGGCGCAGGATGCCAGCCACAGCACGCCCATGCACAAGGATAACGCAGACTCCTGAACGGTGCTGTACATTTCCCATATAAAAATAACGGGAAACACCATCAGCACGTACAGCCACGCTTTACCGACTGCATTCTTCAACTCTTCAAGGGAATAACGGCACAAAAACATGCCAAGGGCAAATGCTCCAAAACCCCTGGGATGGATAACGCAGAAAACCTTGTCCATGTATTCGAAGGACAAGTAAAGGGAATTGCTCGTACTGAAAAGCACCAGGGAGGCCATGGACAGAATGAGCAGACAGGCCCGCGGCATCCGGAATAACGCTCCTGAAACCAGCACAAACACCATTAAATCCCGCAAAAACCATAAAACAGTTCCCAAAGGAGGGCGCCCTATTCCCAGACCGATCATCCATTTTACAATGTCCGCGGGAAACCCGAACAAGGCCATGGAAACGAAAATCCAAAACAAATAGGCACACAGAATCAGAAACGCTTTTCTCCAGTTAAGCCAGGGCACCGGGGCCGGGCTGCCCCCATACTTCCGGGCCAGGAAGTAACCCGCCGCCATGAAAAAGAAAAATACGCCCGCACGTGTTGCATACACAGTGAAGCCATGAGAAGCGGGAGTATGCTGGATCATGATAAGCAACATGGCCAGCACACGGATAATATCTACCCACGGGTCACGGCACTTCTCCGTCAGTTTCCTTCCCCGGACGATGCCCGGCGCATGTGAAGGAGAGTTCGTTAACGCTTCATACATATGCCAAATACAATAACGAACATCCGGGGCGCCATGATAGCATGGCCGTCCTTCATGGCAATACGAAACAGGGAGCCAAACGCAAGAAAAAGTTCCAATTGACAGGGTCCGGAGGATATGTTAGGCATGCCATGCCTCCCTCACCAACCGGAGGCGCTTCCGGGAAGCCCGTGGTACGGGCAGGAAATAGATGGGGAATCCGGTGTGAATCCGGAGCGGTACCGCCACTGTATATTGCACGGCTTAAAAACCTGCAATGAGCCAGATCGCCAGCCCCGAAGTATTTTATGAACCGCCGGCGAGTATTCCGGCATTCAGACCATACACATGCATTCATCCAACACGCTCCGCTTGAACGGAGCAGACTATGATGGTCCGGCCTCCTTGAAGTCCGGAATGTTCAACACTCCTGAAAAAACACCGTGCCACGCCAGGCACCGGATGCAGGCTGTGGCTATGACCCTGGCCTGCCTCGGCATGCTGGGAACGGTCCATGCCCAGGATACTGCCAGGGAAGACCTGGCCGGCGCTTATGACGCCACTGTAGCCAGAACCGCCTCAGATGCGGCCCTGGGAACGGTCTCCGCCACATTCAACGTGACAGGCTCCAGCAACGTGCGCGGAATCTGGGGAAAATCAGGCACCCTCAGCATTGGCGCGATTGCCGGGGATGCCGTATTCAACGTCTCCTCCACGGCAAACAACGCCTTCGGCATTGACACCTCCTCCGGAGTCAATGTGGACATCGGCACCCTAGCAGGAACATTCAACATCTCCGCAGCCAGAACGAATGCCACCGGCATCCGGAGCTACGGGAAAATACTCTCCATCGGAACGATCACGGAAGACGCCCTCATCTCCATCACGGCCAATTTCTCCTCCAATGGCATTTACGCCTATCAGGGGCGCCTGGACATTGGAACGATGGCCGGCAAAATCTCCGTGGACCTGGGAACAGGAAACTATGCGAGGGGACTGTATGCCTACGGAAATACCATGGACTACCAGGGCCCGCGCTACAAGGACGTCAACATCGGCACCTTTTCCTCCACCGGCAGCATTTCCGCGGCGACGGCCGGCGGCTACGGAGCCAGAGGCATCCAGTCCAACTACGGGCAGGTGAACATTACCCGGCTGGACGGTCAAATCACCGCAGCCTCCGGCTCCAATGATGAAAGCGAGGACTTTTCCGCCATCGGCATTGAAGCCAGGGAAAACATCACGCTGGGCGACATGGGAGCAACGGGAAGCGTTACCGCCACGACCAACGGCATGGACGCCTACGGCCTCTTCGCCGGAGAAGAAGGGGGTTACCAGACCCATTCCAATATTACCATCGGCAATGTGGGCGGCTCCATCCGGGCGGAAGCCATGGCCGGAACGGCCGCCGGGGCACGTTCCACGGGCTCCCTGTCCGTGGGAAACATCAGCGGTTTCATCTCCGCCTCCTCCACGGGAGCTGCGGAAGCCTACGGGCTGCTGGCGGAATTCTCCCTGACCACCGGCACTATCAACGGAACCGTCAGAGCGGCAACTGCCGGCAGCACGGCGGCGGCCCTGATGGGAGGAGCCGGCATCACGACGACCATCGGTTCCACCGGCGTCATTGAAGCAACGGCGACGGGGGACGAAGCAACGGGGTATGCCCTGTACAGCGGGTCCAATACGGGTTCCGGCTTCTCCACGGAAAACACGGCGGACAACGTCACCGTCCACGCCGGAGCTTCCATCAGCGGCATCTGGGAACTGGGCGGCTCCGGAGCGGAAGGCTCCGTGGATACCATTACGCTGCTGTCCGGAACGGACGCCGCTCCGGGACTGTTTGACTATACGGTGAGGACAACCGTCAACACCAGCAAGTCCGATACGGCCACCCACCATTCCTCCGTCACGCTCAACGTGGGCAGTGCGGACAACGAAGCGAACTGGACCATCTCCACGGAAAAAACTGCCGGCCTGTTCAACCGGGTCAACGTGGGCCACGGCTCTGCCGTCACCTTGACCGGGAACTCCCAGATACTCCGTGACGGGGCCGTCGTCAACAACCAGGGCTCCATCTCCGGCAGCGGCACGCTCACCATTGCGGAAGGCATGACGCTGCTCAACGGGACCCTGGTGCAGAATGCGGCGGGAACGGCCCTGGAAGTGGGCTTTGACGGCCTGAACGTAACTCTGGACCTGGCGCAAAACGCCACGGTAGGCGCCACGGTGCTCAACGCCACGGATTCCGCCTGGGTCGTCACGCTGGACCAGATCAAGAACGGCATCACCGCCATGTACGGAGCCAGGGTGGACAACTTCCAACTGGAAAACTACCGCATGAGCTACCGCCTCCAGGGCCAGGTATTCCTGGGTGAAGGCGCCCCCATCGTCGTCAACCCCGGAGAAAGCATCCATGTGGGGGAAGGCTCCAAGGTCATCATCGGGGAAAACCTGCCTGAGCACGGCATCGTGCTGGAAGGCGGGGAGGCTGACTTGAGCCAGTCGGACGCCGTCATTTCCTCCGGAGCCGTCAGCGGCGTTTCCGGACAACTGACGCTGGCGGGCAAGGATGAAAAGGAACAGACCCTGAACTGGGAACACTCCGGCACGGCAGGCTACAGCGCCTCCGCCGCCGACGGAGGCGCCTTCGCGAACCTCAACGTCACGGCACAGGATGTGAAGGTTGTCGCCAGGGGTTCCTATGCGGCGGAAAACGTCGTCATCAGCAACAACGCCACCCTCGTTCTGGACGGCTGGGACGCCAGTCTGGGCGTGGAAGGCGGGAGCATCCGCCTGGGTGAGGCATTCGCCCATCCGGCTAATCCGGGGCATCTGGTGCTGAACGGCTCCACCGTTCTATCCGGCGTGGAAACCAACAGCGGTTCTACCGTCTCCGGTTCCGGCGCCTTCAAGGGAGAGGTTACCTATTACGGCAGTGAAATCGTGATCGGCTCCGGCTCCTCCGCAGGCTACCACAACTATGAAGGCGGCCTGAACGCGTGGGGGGGAGTGCAGGAACTCACGTTCATCGTGAACGGAACGGCGGCGGCGGACGCCGCCCATACCGGAGCGGACACCTATTCCCAAATGAACGTCTCTTCCTCCTACCATGTGGATGGAGCGCACGTCAATGTGGTCATTGGAGACAACCTGCTTTTCAGCAAGGAACAAAGCTTCTCCCTCTCCCTGGTCAACCTGGACCCCGATACGGTCATTGATCCGGACGGATCCCTGTGGGACCTCACCGGCATCGACCCCACGCTGAAGGGCCGCACGGACCTGGTCACGGATACCGGCTTCACGGTTTCCGACGACGGCCTGCACCTGATTTTCAGCGGCAAGGTCAACATCAACGCCGTGAAGGCCCTGCGCGGAGAGGAAGCCTCCCGCATCGCCAACACGCTGTGGTCCTCCGTCCGGGTGGTGGACAGCTTCGCCCATACGGCGGCTTCCCAACTGGATTTCCGCGGACCGGGAGCGCGCAACATCTGGTTCTCCGGGCTGGGGGACTTCATGAACGTCTCCTCCGCCACGGGAGCCTCCGGCTTTGACTACAAGGGCGGCGGCTATGCCGTGGGCATGGACTACGCCTGGACGAAAAACTGGATATCCGGCGCGGCCTTCGGCCAGACCTTCGGTTCCTTCCACTCCGCGGACAAGCAGTTCAAGGCAGACCAGGACGGCCTGATGCTGGCCCTCTACCAGCGTTACCACCGCGACCTGCTCCGTGGAAACAGCGTGGACATTGACGGCTACTTCACCTACGGCCGCATGGACAACGATGCGGACGGCACGCTGGGCGGCAGACCCGCCACCGCCTCCTGGAACGATGACGTGTACGGCTTCGGCCTGAAGGGAACCTGGAACATCCGCCTGAGCAGCACGGATGTGCTGAAACCCTTCGCAGGCATTGAATTCCTGCACGGCTCCCAGGGTTCCTTCGGGGAGCGTTCCGGTTCCGGCACCGCCTGGTACCAGGACGGCTCCGTGCAGAACTGGAGCATCCCCGCCGGCGTCACCTGGCAGAAGCAGATCGCCGTCGGCAGGGGCCAGTACCTGCTGCCGCAGATGACGGTTGCCTACGCCGGAGACGTCTCCCGCCGCAACGCTTCCGTGAAAACGGACGCCTTCGGCACGCCCTTCCGGGTAGACGGCGTCCATCCGGGACGCCACGCCCTGATCGTCCATGCGGGGCTGAACTGGGTCATTTCCAGCGCCTGGAGCGCCGGAGCCTTCTACCATCTGGAACAGAGGGAACACATGACCAACCAGAGCGTTAACGCTACCGTGCGCTACTCGTTCTAAACGTTCTTCCCATTCGGAAACATTCCGGAGGGAATCCACTGTGGATTCCCTCCGTTTTTTCGGCAGGCTTCCCACATTCCACAGGAAATTCTTGACTCCACAGCCCTCTTGCCGCTTAATTCTTCCACTTCACGTGCCGTCGTGGCGGAATGGTAGACGCGCTCGACTCAAAATCGAGTTCCAAAAGAGTGTGGGTTCGAGTCCCACCGGCGGTACCAATAAATAAACCCTGAAAGCTTAATCCTTTCAGGGTTTTCTTTTATCAGTTAACAGCTCTCGGTTAAGAAGCAGAAAACTGAAAGCAATAATTTCCAGAAGAAACACTCGTGTGTTTATATAGATATAATTTCTGAAACTTTTTCCGGAACACTATATCTATAAATAAAATCATCAGTAATTACATACTTTATATTAAAAATTATTCTACTGTAATTTTCCAATATTCGCCCTCGCGATGTAATTTTACATGCAACAAATGAACTAGTCTTTCTGCTTCCCTGCAAAAATCTCCTACAATATCGTCATGGGATTCTCCTTGTTGAAGATGCCACCAATGGTATTCCATTTCCGGAATCAATCCAAATTCATCCACCCCTGTATAGTTTCCAAGTAAATCTGATAAATGCTGAAGCATGTCTTTTTCAGATTCTACTCCTCCTTTCAAACCACAGACAACATCTTGAAGACATCCAAGACAATAAAGCCTAACGGCATCCTTGCCTTTTGGAGGAATTATTCTGGCGGCTGAGGCAAATGCTCGGAGATCGTCCTGCAACTCAAAATAATTAATTGAAAGCTCTCCAAAATGCGAACTCAACAAAAGCAGGGCTTCGTCCATTTCTTCGCCCAGGGAATTATGTAAAGAATCAATTGCCCATTTCACATAATCATTTAAATCTTCCAAAAAGACTCCTTCAAAGGCCAGTACCTGCTTGCTTGTTGGCCGTGCAAGGAGAGCTTCAATCATGTTTTTTTCAATCTTTGCCATTAATTAATTCTTTTTATTATAAAGCCATAACTCCTCCTACAATAGCACCAATTGGGACAGTACCGATTTCCTCCGGTAATGCAATTTGAGGCCCCAATTGTCCACCAATGAAAGCAGCTAGCGCTCCTGCTAATGCACCTTCCCAAAATGCATCCCATCCACTGCCAACCGGTTCTTGCACAGGCCCAGAATCCGAAATTAGAACTTGAAATGGTCCAGGACCAGTAAGCAACGCCACTTCGTCTATCCATTCACGTACTACTTCCAATTCAGGATGTATCGTAATGAATTAATTATTTTATAGAAATAATCTTAGTGCAGTTCACTGCATTTAACCTAGCTTTCAAAAATTCCGTACGATGATTATCCCATGATTCTTTTGTACCATACTTTCTCCAATAATCTGTAAAATCTCTTTCACGACGTGTTTTGGATGCCGTGAACCATTGGAAAAATCTTTTTATATTCTCTTGACAACACTCTCCAAAGGAACACGATTTGACAGTAGGATGTTTTCCATCAAATGGACCTCTTTCTATTAAACCAAGTAAATCAACAAGCTTGACCGGATTATTGAGAATCATTCTATAAACATTATTCCCTATCTTTTCAGCAATAGGATCTCTATTGATCCACCTGCCGTCAGCTGAATTGTAATGACGATAATTGTAATAGACGAGAGTAAGTTCCTCATCACAATATTCGCTACTCCACTGCATAGGTTGAATCACATCTCCTGCCCATGCCTTTTCCCTGGAGAGGAGCTTATGGACGGAAACAGACTATTCGCGGACAAGGGAAAATATCTCGGGAAAAAGTACGGAAAGTTCAGAGTGAGGAAGGAGATTCGCTCTTGGATGATCGGACAGGGATTGACGATAAACTCCGGAAAGTTTTCCGTAGTTGTTGTCCAGGAAGTATACCCGGCATCCGGCAAGCAGACCTGCAATGCAGATGTGCAGGCGGTCTGAAATGACGATGTCCAATTCCTTCAGAATAGAGAGAAGGCCCCCTATTAGAAAAGCCTGCTCGGCAGAACCGTCACCCCAGCCATTCCAAAGATCGGAAATATCACGTCCCAGGATCAATTCCGCAGGCAGAGCGCTCTCCTTGCCCCGGCGCGGCAGAAAAGCCCCCTGCTGCCAGTAATTTTCGCGGAATGCGCAGAAAGAAGATTCCTGCACGGATTCCCGGATTTTTTCCAGGAGGGAAACCGCCCATGGTTCCGGACAAGCGGGAGTTCCCTTTTCTTCCAGGATAAAAGACGGCAAGGAATTAGGGCAGAAGTAAAGAGCCATGTCGTCCGCCGGGAGAAATTGCGCCCGATCATTGAGCGAAAGGCAATAATCCAGGGAACGCTGTTCCCGGCAAAAGACCAGGTGCCTTTCATCAAAGGAACGAATAAGAGAATCTACCTGATAAAAGCTGTGCGGAAGGATAATGCACCGTTCCACTGAGCGGGCCGTCAGTTCCTCTTTCTGCTCATCCAGAGAACCGTAAAAGGACACGAACCTTCCGCCACCGCCATACACCACATGCCGATGAGGTTTTTCCTGCGCCGGCAGATGATGGCGACGGAAAAACTGCCGCGTGGCGATGTCAATAAGCAAATCTCCTATGTTGCCATGGTTGGCGCAATATTGAAATCCACCCAGTTTAATGAGAGCAGGAAGAATGGAAATGGATTCAGGCATGCGGTATGATTTCACAAAATTCGTTAAGAGTGCCCAGGCAATCCCTGGAAGAAACGTGTGGCACTTCCAGTCCCATCTTGCGCCAGACGCAGATCTGGTGGAGAAGCTCCGTTCCGGAGCCTTCGCAGATGTTATGGAACACGTTGACGAATAATCGTTTAATTGGAATATTCATAATTGTATAGGGAATTGCAATGAATAAGAAAAAGAGATGGTCCATGCTCCTGACGAATATGGCGAATCCGGACGTGCTGAATCTCTCGTTGTGCGGTTAAAAAATGAGCTGCATGCAGCGACGCCTGCTCCATTCGGAGCATCCATGCCTATTGGCGTAAAACGGAAAGCTCCCGCCTTTGGGCATCCCCCCTTGAACGATAACGGATGGGCTGCCTGCTATTGACGGCTATCCGTAAAATGTTTGAAAAATGCCACCGCCCCCGCTTCCGGAATTGTAAATTCTGGATAATTTGCGTTGGTGAACAGTTTACGGGCTCCCCGGCCATTGACAGCTTCCACGGTCAGGGTAACCGCTTCCACTGTTTTGACCATGTCTTCGCTACCCTCCGTGGATGTGCCGGTCATGCACATATCCAGCCTCGCCCATGCCTGAACGGCCTTCCATTCGTCAGACAGAACGGTAAGGGCGGACACTACTTCGGAAAAAGCCTGCAACTGTTCCGGCGTCAGCTCCCGGTGCCTGTAGCGCTGATTCTGAACAAACCCCGCCATATCCGGGAAAACGGCAGTCAACGTGAATTCATCCCACTTGCCGGGTCGCGGGAAATAAAATTGTAATTCTTTCATGTTAAATTGTTTCTATTTTAAGATAGTCAGCCGGATTAATCCCTTGGATGACGCTTACCCTGAACATGGCCATCTCTGCGGAGCAAGTATCTATAATAGCGTAGTGGACGTCATTGCTGACGAGCCCCAGAGAAACTTCCCCCAGGTAATAAGCTTGTGGATTAAGATGACGGCGGTTGAAATTGTAGTGGTTCCCGTGCCCGGAGCTTATCCCCGTATGCCGGGCCAGATAAATACTGCAGGTACCGGATGAAGAGGGAACCGCAATCAAATCAAGCCGGGATACCCAGTCCAGGCTCAAGGCAGCCCAGGAAAGCTCCGTTACAACCTGTCCGTCTCCGGACCTGGCCACTACTTTTCTGCTGGCTGCATCCACATAAAAAAGCGGTCCGGGAATATTCTCCACCGTTGTGGCGGTGACGGTTCCGGAATACCCGGTCCAGCCGAATTTAGTTTGAGTCGCGGCCAAATTCACACCGGAAAGCAGAGACATCACCAGCGCATAGCTGCCGGTTCCGGCAGGGCTGATGGCTCCTCCGTAATTGGTATTGGTGACGGCAGACTTGACCAGGACGCATTTGTGCGCCGTCAGCGTGCCCGCCCAGGACAGCCCGCACCAGTCCGCCAAGGAACGCTCCATCTTGACGTTGCTTCCCTCCAGGGTGGTAACGGTTCCGTTCGCGTGGTCCAGATGGTACACATTCCTCAGAACGGACATGACGGCGTGGCTGCCCGCGTTGAGGCCGGTTGTGGAGGCTCCGGCCGCAAGCGCGGATACGGCATTGATACCGCCGTTGGCATTGACGGTTCCGGAAAAGGTGGACGCCTCCGCCGTCAGATTTTTCAAAACGGCATCTTCTCCCAGCCGAATGCCGCCCTGGGCAGCCAATCCCAGAGCGGCTACTTTAAAAGTCTGTGTTACCAGTGCATGTTCGTCGGACACCTCCACCGCATCCGTAGGGGCCACAAAGATATACTGTCCGGAGTTTTCCGTTTCCAGAACAGTCAGGCAAGAAGCATCGGAGAGAAGAGCCTGGACAGAGCATGCTGCCGTACATGTCAGCGCATAAGCCGCGCCCGGTATGGTATTCACTTTCATTGAGCAGATTTAGCACCGGAAAAGAGACAGGAATCATCCATGCTGATACGTGCATGCCTCCTGCCACTTCCCCGGAGGAAGGCACGCCGCATGCGGAGCCAACCGACATGAAAAAATGACACCGCTTGACAGAAAAGATAAACCAAGATGTTTATTATGAATATTTTATAAAATAATCACAAACCACTCACCTGCGAACGCGGGAAACATGTAATCCATTGATAATAATATATCCTTTACCCATGATTTCTCCACTTTCCGACATTAAAAAAGACCAGGGACTCATATTTTTATCTAGATTACAGAATTCCAACAACTTACCGCAACAAGGACATTCACGCTGAATTTGGCTGCGGAACCAATCCCTACAATTGACTCGAATTCACGCAAGGCAGTACGTATATAAAAGAGTATGACTTCGTTGCCCGCATCTTCATTGGTTGAAACCGTAGCCAATAAAATCAAACAGATGATCCTCAGCGGCAGCCTGGTCAACATCCTGCCCGGCGAACGGGAGCTCGGGCACAGATTGTCCGTAGGAAGGGAAACCGTCAGAAAGGCTCTGGCTCTTCTGGAGAGGGAGGCATGGATCGCTCCCGCGCGCATCAAGGTTCCGCGGCGCATCCTGAAAACTACGGAGGAAGGAGCGGGAAAAACCATCCCCTCCCATCCTGTTCAGGAAAAAAGGGGCATTATCGGCTTTCTGACGCCCCAGCCCCTCAAGAGGCTGGCGCAAAGCGTGCTGGCGGAGGTGTACACCATCTCCAAGATTCTGGAGGAAGACGGCATCAGCGTCCGCATTTTTGAAGCTCCCTGGATTTTAGGCAACAACCCGGACAAGCGTCTCGCCAAGCTGGTGACCAAATCCGAATGCGTCTGCTGGATACTCCACCGCTCCTCGGAACAGACCCAGCTCTGGTTCAAGACACACGGCATTCCCTGCATCGTGCGCGGCACTTCCTACCAGAGCAGCAACCTGCCCTATCTGGACCGCCATTGGGCGGCCACCACGCACCATGCGGCGCAGCACCTCTGGAACAAGGGGCACCGGACCGTCGGCCTGTGCCTCCCCCCGGACCCGTTGAAGGGCCACCAGTTAATGCAGAAGGGCTTTTTCAGCTTTGCGGAAAAGGGCTGGAACCCCGTGCTGATTCCCACCCCGTTTGAGACGCCCCTTTTCTTTGAATACCTCGCCAAAGCGTTCAAGGAACATCCGGACATGTCCGCCCTGGTAGCTACGCGGGGCAACCAGATCGTTCCCCTCCTTTCCTGGGTGGAAGCCCGCTCTTTAAGCATTCCGGACCAGCTCAGCCTGATCAGCCTGACGTATGAACCCTTCATGGAGCGCCTGCTGCCCACCATCACTTATTACGAGGAGAACCAGACAAAAACGGTTCACAAGCTCATCCGGATGCTCCGTGCCCTGACTGCGGGCAAAAACATCAAGAGCATCTCCGTCATCCCGGAAATCTACCCCGGGCAGTCCGTCTCCGTGCGCCACACGCCGCCGTCCGCATAAATACGCTTTCCCGGAAGAAACAAGGGACGCCATGGGCATAAAAAGGCGCGTAAACGCCATCTGTGCCCTGGTAATAAGCCCCAGGCTGTACAGCACGGATTTCCGCATGCCTCTTCCGCACACAAAACCCACCGGACCACCGGCGGCGCCCGCCTTGGGAGAACACCTGGCCGCCATCCCGGAAAAGCATGAAAACCGAATAGCGGATGCCCGGCGTTTCCCTCTCTTCCGCCCGGGCTGCGGGAGTCCCTCCGGCAGACCAATAATGTTTGACATCCCTCCGGGCTCCAGATAGGTTCGACTCTGATTTCATCCCCCGGCCCCCACGCTGCGGAACGGGGCTCCACAGAACTCTCCCATCCACCATTTCCCCCATGAAGCCATTGAAAGGAGCATGCATCATCGGCCAGTCCGGCGGCCCCACCGCCGTCATCAATGCCAGCGCGCTGGGGGCCATCCAGACGGCCCTGCAATGCGAACCGGTCACCCGCGTGCTGGGAGCCGCCAACGGGATTGAAGGAGTGCTGAAGGAACGCCTGTTCGATATGGCGCAGGAAGACCCGGAGGAACTGGAATTGCTGAAATACACCCCGGCCTCTGCCCTGGGCTCCTGCCGCTACCGGATGGCGGATCCCGCCGTGGATGATACGGACTACCGCCGCCTGCTGGAGGTGTTCCGGAAGTACGATGTACGTTACTTTTTCTACAACGGCGGCAATGATTCCATGGATACCTGCAACAAGATATCCAAATTCATGCAGCAATCCGGCTATGAATGCCGCGTGATCGGAATCCCCAAGACCATTGACAACGACCTTTACGGCACGGACCACTGCCCCGGCTTCGGTTCCGCCGCCAAATTCATCGCCACCTCCTGCATGGAGGTGCACCAGGATCTCCGCGTGTACGACAAAGGGCGTGTCACCATCGTGGAAATCATGGGCCGTCACGCCGGATGGCTGGCCGGTTCCGCCGCCCTGGCCACTTATGCGGGCGCCGGACCGGACCTGGTTTACCTGCCGGAAGTCCCCTTCCGCATGGAAGAATTCTGGCAGGATGTGGACCGGATTTACAAGCGTAACGGGAGCTGCATGGTCGCCGTCTCGGAAGGGGTGCAATATGCGGACGGCCGCTTTGTCGCGGAATCCGGGGACAGGGACGTCTTCGGCCATACGCAGCTGGGCGGACTGGGCGCCATGCTGGCGGAATCCGTCAAGCGGCAGACCGGGGCCAAGGTCAGGAGCATTGAACTTTCCCTCCTCCAGCGCTGCGCCTCCCACGTGGCCTCCAAAACGGACATTGATGAAGCCTACATGGCGGGGAAAGCCGCCGTGGAAGCGGCCGTTTCCGGCCAGACGGACAAGATGGTCGCCTTCGAACGGAGCACGGAAAACGGCATCTACTCCTGCAAGACCAAATTGACCAGCCTGGGAGACGTGGCCAACGTGGAAAAACTCGTCCCCCGTGAATGGATCAATACCCGCGGCAATGGAGTTGAACAGCCGTTCATCGACTACGTTCTGCCCCTCATCCAGGGAGAAACGGCCATGCAGAAGGAATGCTCCCTGCCCCGCTTTGCGAAGCTCAAAAAAGTGCTGGCGGACCCGGTACAGGGATAGCTTTTTTCTGGCAGCACCTTTTTCTCCATTTTCCATAACAGAGAGGAATTCAGCCTACCCGGAACTTCTCCCGGCCAGGTAAAACACTCGGCCAGCCACTAGCCCAACCCCTTTTCCGGCTCAAGGCAAATACGCGGGAAGGAGATTGCATAATTGACCGCAACTGCGGCATTCACGCTGTTTCCATAAGGTATGTACAACTTCTTGAAAAAGAAAAATCCCGGCAGGAAACAGGCTGAATGGCACGGCAGGGGCGGAAGAACATGAAAAAAGAGAAGGCGGATGCAACCCATGACTGCTTTTTCTCCAGTCCAAGAGGCCTTCCGTGCCGGCTTAAAAAGAACACCGTAATAACAGGAACGATAGTTCCCTTCATCATCCGGAAGAGAAAAATAAATTCGGGAAAGGAATCGGCCTGTTTCCTCATCCATGAACTTTATTTTCTCCATTCAATTTCTTCTCCGCGCCCGGATAATTATGGAAAAAACCGGCTTCCCGTTTAATCCCCAGATAAACTTTCCCCTATCATCTTTAACGAATTTATTTGCACTTTCTTAGAAATGTTTGAAATAAAGTTTTAAATTCCATTTTATTCATTTTCCGGTCTTATATTAGCGCGACAGAGGAACATTTTTCCCGATATTTCTGCAAGTGCCCTCATAAAGTCAGCTTCCTTTTCTTTTGAATATAATCCGGCCCTCAATCACCTTTCCCCCAGGGAATAAAACGGAACAACAAGATAAACTTTTGGTTCAGAAATCACCTGCGCCAAAACTCCACATCAAGATAAAAAACACTCATTGCCAACAAGTTTAAAACTTTTCTTCCCGTTATCATTTATCTTTCAATAAAAGTGAGCTGGACCCGAAGAAAAGGCTCCCCTGGCAATCCGTCCCCCCCAAGGAGGAGCCGGAACGGAGACGGTACAGAACTCCGGGACGGGGATATGAATCACTTTTCGGCTTCACGGGGATGGGAAACTCCTTTGTGCCGTTTCCCGTTGTTTTGTAACCCGCAATTCCGCAACACCCTTTTCTTCCGCTAGCCCTGCGCCCTGTTTCCTCTCTGGAAGATGATGGAACCGGCTTTTCCTCCATATTCAATTGTAGAATAATTCTTTTCCGGCATATTAAATTCAAATAGCGGGAAACAAGGAAATGAAAAATCTTGCAAGCAAGGGTGAAAAAAGGCTAAAATGATAAAGAGCTCCAAAATTCGACGCCTATCATTTCATCATGTAAAAACGGCTTGTTTCCGGATATTTTTTCGGAAACTGGCATGAAATCGGTCCCCGACCAGCTACTATCCAAGTTTTCCCCGCATGCCATGCTCGATTACCTGTTTCAACATTTTTATTCTACGCTGGCAATTGTTGCTTTTTTTATTGCCATCCTCATTCTGCGCGCCTGCGGCAAGCGCGGCAGGCGCTGGATTCCCGTCTCCACGGCGCCCTTCGGCTGCATGGCCTTCCTGGTCGTCTTTCTCCTGCTGACGGCCTTCATCATCTGGTTATTCAGCTTTTTCACCACGGGTCCCATGGTGGAGGACCTGGCCTTCACGCTTGCATGGCTGGCAGCCATGGCCTGCGCCCTGGCCGTCATTTCACGCCTGACCGAATACTGCCTGCAGCAGGACAAATCCGCCAGCAAGCTTTATCCGGGGGAATCCCGGAAGTTGCTTCCCGTCCAGCTCCGGAACAAGGGCATCCTGCTGTTCGTGCTGATCGGCGTCATCAGTTGCGTTATTGACATCATCACCGTACCCTTCCCGGTTCCGGAACTCCCGCCGGGGTCCGCGCTGTCTGCTGCCACCCTTGTTCCCCTGCCGCAGGAAGTGCCCGTGGAGGTCCATATCTCCTCCCGTGTCACCAACAGGTTTTTCGGAGAATGCGACTTTGACCTGACCGTCCGGGAGAAAGGCGGGAACAAGCATGTTTTCCCCGCCATCCTGATCAATCCCGGCGGGGAAAGCGCCATCACCATTTACAGGCTGCGGCCGGAGGAAAAACAACGCCAGGGCAGCTTGATATTCACCAATGGCATGCAAAGCTGCCTGTTCAACATGGATACCATGCGGATGAAGTCCCTGAGCGGTCCCGCCTCCAATTATCCCCCACCCACCCGGGAGGATCTGGATGGACAGGATATGGACCTGCGCCTGGAAACGGTGGGACTCTACCAGGGGCTTTCCTGCATACGCGGCGCGGAGCATACGGATACAACGCGCGCCTATGTTCTGAAAATCCTGAAGGATACGCAGCCATGACCGGAACGCCTCAAAAGGGTCGTTGACACGGGCTCTCCCGCTCCCTTACTCTGGATACGGCCAAAACAGCCATAGCCATGATTAAGATTACAGCCAAAAGCATCGTCAAAGCAGGAGCCAGGGAAGAATTCATCGCCACCGCCCGGGAACTGGTGGAAAACAGCCGTGCGGAAGCCGGCAACGTTTCCTACCACCTGTATGAGGACATTGATGACCCTAATATCCTGACATTCATTGAAGAGTGGAAGGACCAGGCAGCCGTGGACGTTCATGCGGATTCCGAGCACTTCCAGCGCATCATCCCACTCCTGAGCGACATGACGGAGGAAGCCATTGAAATTTCCCTGTACCGGGAAGTGCTGTAACTCCGGCAGGAAAAACCGCAGCCTTATTCCCTACCCCTTCCGGGAAAGGAAAAAGCGCCCCGTCCCACCAGGGAGACGGGGCGCAGGAAGCTTCGCATCATTTACCGTCAGAATGCGAAGCAACCACACCCGGAGCCCCAGAAATCGGAATACCTGGGCCGCGACGCATTCGCCGCGCCCTCCATCAGCATGAACGCGGAATGCATGCAGCCGTGTTCATGGCAGTGTGAGGAATGCCGGTGCTCCTGCTGGAAAGGCACGCCGGCCCTGGCCGCCTTCTTCGGGTCCAGGGGAGCGCCGTATCCGCCGAACACGGCAATGGGGGACCACTCGGGCAGCACCGGAATGGGCGCCGGGTCCAAATCCTTGAACGGTCCCGCGGCATAAACGATTTTGCCGTCCATGACGGTCAGCACGGATTCTATTCCCTTGATCTCCTCTTCCGGAACGGAGAAATAATCTTCGCTCAGCACGACCATGTCCGCCAGTTGACCGGGAACAATCGCTCCTTTTTTGCCCGTCTCGGAGGAAAACCAGGTGCTCCCCTGCGTATAAAGCCGGAGGGCTTCCTCACGGGAAAGGCAGTCTTCCTCCCGGTACATCGGTTCTCCGCCCACGGTCTTCCCGGTGGTCAGCCAGTACAGGGAAACCCATGGATTGTAGCTCGCCACGCGCGTGGCATCCGTTCCGGCCCCTACGGGAATGCCCATTTCCAGCATTCTGCGCACGGGCGGCGTATGTTCCGCCGCCTCCTTGCCGTAGCGGTCCATGAAATATTCCCCCTGGTAGGCCATGCGGCACTGCACGGCAATGCCTCCGCCCAGCGCCTTGACGCGTTCCAGATTCTTCTCGTCAATGGTCTCGCAGTGGTCGAAGAACCAGTGCAGGCCGTCAAAGGGAATCTCCCGGTTCACTTCTTCATACACGTCCAGAAAGCGGGAGATGCTCTCATTGTACGTGGCGTGCAGCCGGAAAGGCCATTTGTTGGCGGCCAGCAGGCTGACCACCCCCTTGAGTTCGGATTCCATGTCTCCGGGGAGGTCCGGACGCGGCTCCAGAAAGTCCTCAAAGTCCGCGGCGGAAAAGACGAGCATTTCACCCGCTCCGTTGCAGCGGTAATAATCGTCCCCCTCTCCCGGCCTGGTCATCCTGATCCATTTGGCAAAGTCCTCCTTCTCTTCCTTGGGCCTTTGGGTAAACAGATTGTAGGCAATCCGCACGGTCATTTCCCCGCGCTTGTGCAGCTCTTCAATCACCTGGTAGTCCTCCGGGTAATTCTGATAGCCGCCTCCTGCGTCAATGATGCTGGTCAGGCCCAGGCGGTTAAGTTCTTTCATGAAATGCCGGGTGGAATTGATCTGGTGTTCCAGGGGCAGTTTGGGCCCCTTGGCCAGCGTGGCGTAAAGAATGGTGGCATTTGGCCGCGCAATCAGCAGGCCGGTGGGATTGCCCTCGCTGTCGTGCTGGATTTCCCCGCCCGGAGGGTTGGGCGTATCCTTCGTATACCCGCAGGCGCGCAGGGCGGCCTTGTTGAGCATGGCGCGGCAGTACAGGTGAAGCACAAAAACGGGCGTATCCGGCGCCGCCTCATTAATCTCCTCCAGCGTAGGCATCCGGCGTTCGGCAAACTGGAACTCGCTCCAGCCGCCCACCACGCGCACCCACTGTCCCGGCGGCGTTCTGCGGGCCTGCTCCTTGAGCATGCGCATGGCGTCCGCCAGGGAGGGCACGCCGTCCCAGCGCAGTTCCATATTGTAATTCAGGCCGCCGCGGATCACGTGCAAGTGGGAATCGTTCAGGCCGGGAATGACGGTCCTTTTCCCGGCGTCGATCACCTGGGTATCCGGCCCCTTGTACTGGGCAACGTCCTCGTCGGACCCCACGGCCAGTATCTTTCCATCCTTGACGGCGACGGCGCGGGCCATCGTTCCGCGTTCATCCAGCGTTGCTATGTTGCCGTTTGAGATCATCAAATCGGCGTAAACCTTATCATTGTTTTTCATTGTTTTCATCATGGTTCGGGGTTGTTCCCGGAATGGTTCCGGCCTGCGCCCTGAAAAGCCAGGGAGACAGAATGCTGCTGATCAGCGGCATGAATACCCAGGTCAGCAGCGCCACCACACAGGCGTTGAACAGGAAAAAGGAGAGCCATGCGGGCAAAAGGGCGCGGATGGGCCCTCCCACGGTAATGTTCAGAAGAAAGATGACCAGGCACACGCCCAGATAAGTAGCCGCCGCCGTCTTGTAGCGCGGCGGCGTCATCATCGGGGTGCCCGGCTGGTTCAACCAGGCGTCCAGGCCGTTCATCTCCTGGATATGGGCCTCCCCTTCCGTATGGGCTCCCAGCAGCTTCATCCAGCGTTCGTACTCCGGGGAGGAAACCAGGGCTTTTCTGGCGGCGGCGCTCGCGAAACGGTCCACCACCACATACTCCCCGTTTCCGTCGGAGGGCCGCAGGACGCTGATGCCCACATGCCCGGGGCAGCTCAGCACAAAATTGACGAAATCCCGCATGGCGTGCTCAAACTGGCCTTCATGCCCCGGCAGAATATGCCGGCGCACCACAACGGTCACTTCCTCTGAAGGATTGATGGCGTTCATGCCTGATGAATGTTCAGGTTTTTTCTTCCGGCGCGCACCCCCGTGTTAACGGAGGGAGCGCCGGAAAAACTCTGCGGGCAATCAGGCGTCATGCTTCACCACCTGCGGGGACAGGGCGGACTGGGGAGCATGGTGAACCATCGTGTAGGCGTACTCCACGCCCACGCCGTAAGCGCCGCCCTGCTGCTTGAGCAGATTCATCAGGGCGTCGTAATGTTCCTTGTTCTTCCAGTCGCGCTGGAACTCCAGAAGGGCGCCGATGGTCGTCAGCCGCGTGCCGCCCGCCTGGACGATGCGGGAAAGGGCCGCTTTCTGGGCGTCCTTGGAGGTGGCGCCGCAGCAGTCCTCCACCACGTAAATGTTATAACCGTCGCCGATCATCTCAATAGCCGGCCACGTGACGCACACTTCCGTCCAGAGCCCGGTAAGGAGGATATTCTTGCGGCCCGTCGCCTTGATGGCCTTCCGGAACTCGTCGGAATCCCAGGAATTCATGGACGTGCGTTCAATGACATGCTGGCCTGGAAAAATATCCAGGAGCTGGGGCCAGACATAGCCGGAAAAGCCCTCCGTTTCCACGGCCGTAATCACGGTGGGCACCTGGAACAGCTTGGCGGCCTTCGCCAGCAGGGTGACGTTATTGATCAGATCGGCACGGTTGATGTTGGCTACGCCAAAGGTCATTTGGGGCTGGTGGTCAATGAAAACTACGGCAGCGTCTTCCGGCGTATACAGCTGATGATAATGCGAGGATATCAGGGACATCGTCTTATTCTCCTTATTAATCTATATTTAATTGCTAAAAGCGGGCATTGGCAGGTTTTGAAACTGCTGGCCCATGGTTGGTTGGAGGCCGGTTTCCCCGTTTTTGTTGACACTATGCCAAAGTGTGACCAACCGTTAAAAATGGCTGGCCTCCTGAAAAAACGCTCCATCCCCCACCGACCGGAGCTGAAAGCGAAAATGGCCTCTTCGGAAAAAGACAGTCATCGCCTCATGCAAGGCGCCCGCATCTCCGGAGATCACGCCCTCGCCTTCGCGAACACTCGGAACGACATAAAACAATCGCCCGGGCACAGCCCCGCCGGAAAGGAAAATCCCAACACGCCCCTGCCGGAAGAAACGCCGCTGCGCAACGGGGCGTGGACCGCTGCGGGGTGATTTGGATTACTTCCCTTCCCCGTGCTTGATGTTCAGGACATCCAGAATCTTCTCATACCCCGGCAGACGCCTCTGGAAATCCTTAAAATCCTTGTCCTCCTTCCGGCTCCAGCCCGTCTCCGCATAAGCGGCTATGCGGGGAAAAACGCGGCGGTGCAGCTTTTCCACATCCGCAATCCACTCCGTCCAGACCTGGCAGCCAAGACCGATGACATTCTTCTGCTCTTTCGGCTTCAACCCCGCAAAAACGGGTTCAAAGGAATAGGATTTGGACAGGGGAAGCTGGCCGTAATCCTTATTCATATAAGTCATGCGGGAAGTGGAATTGACCACCTGGTGGCCTTCCCGGATCGCCTTGGCGGCTATTTTGTCGGCCCCGCACCAGAAATGAATAATGGCCTTACCGTCCAGCTTGCCCAGAGCGGCCCCCTGGCCGCCGTCATTGTGCACGTCGGACCCCAGAATTTCATTCCATCCGATCATCCGTACTCCCTTCTTTGCCAGCATGCCGGAAATCCGGTTCGTAAACATGATCTGAAGATCAGGGAATGTCTTGATCCCCTTCTTCTTCATGAACTGCTCAATGTGGGGTACGTCGGCCCAGTACTTCTTATAGCGCACCTCGTCCCCGCCGATGTGGATGATGCCGCCGGGAAACAGGGCGACCAGTTCCGTCATGACATCTCCCAGAAACTGATAGGTCCGCTCGTTGGTGGGATCAAAGGCAGTTCCGTCATTGAAGCTCACGGGAATCTCCGTCACGGGCTTGGCGGACAACTTCAATTCCGGATAGGAAAACGTAGCGGCGGCGGAATGCCCCGGAATATCTATCTCCGGCACAATCGTTATGTTCCGGTCGGCCGCGTAGCTCACAATACGCCTGATCTGCTCCTGCGTATAAAAACCTTCATGGGGCCTGCCCGCATACTTGCCGCTCCCCCACGTCTCTATCTCCGTGTCTCTCCGCTTGCTGCCGATGGAGGTCAGCTTGGGATACTTTTTAATCTGGACGCGCCATCCGGCATCGTCGGACAAATGCCAGTGCAGGATATTCATTTTCAGAAGCCCCATCTGGTCAATCAGCCTCTTCACCTCCTCCTCTCCAAAAAAATGCCTCGCTTCATCCAGCATGAAGGCGCGCCACGCAAACCGCGGGTAATCCAGCATGGAAAAAGGCTTCTCCGCCACGGTCCAGCTTACGGCGCCCTTGTCCGCTCCACCGTCAAAAAACGCGGCAGGCAGCATCTGCGCCAGGCTCTGCCCGGCGTAGTACACCCCTTTTGGAGCAGCGGCCTTGATCACGATATTTCCAGGCGCCGCCTCCAGCCGGTAAGCCTCCGGTCCGTACTGTTTCAGGGAAGCATCCTTCTCAATGCGGATAGTTTCTGCGCCCCCCGCCCCTGCCAGGGACAGTCCTGTTCCGCGTGATAAAAACTGCTGCAGCAGCCGGGCCTGCCGCTGGAACCCGGCGTCCTTCTCCCGGCACACGATGCGCGTGCCTCCATCCAGCTTCACGGGCTTTGCCGCGTTCCCGTCCGCAACCTTGACGGATACGGGCCGGGGAATGATCTGGTCCTGCGCGTTCACGGGCATGCAGCACACTCCGGAGAGCAGGAAAAGGAATACAGGGGAAACATAGCGGAACATCGTATTCAGTATACACCACTTCTCCCGGGAGTCTTTCCTTTTCTTCCCGCCTTTTCCTTAATCCCGTTAAAAGAGTCCGGAAAACACCCGCTCCATGACACGCCAGCCCGTCCGCTCCGCCTGAAATGCCATGATGCGCCCCTTGCCTTCCTTTTTCCCGCGGCGTATGATGATGAGCATGAAAAAAGACGACACGCCGGGCCTGTTTGCCGCCTTCGCGGACCGGCCCCTGGCGGACCGCCTGAGACCGGCCGCCCTGGAGGAAATCGTGGGCCAGGACCACCTGCTGGGGGAGGGAGGGCCCATCCGGCTCATGGCGGATTCCGGCAAGCTGACCAGCTTCGTCCTGTGGGGGCCGCCCGGCTGCGGAAAAACCACGCTGGCGCGCATCCTGGCTACGCGCACGTCCATGCACTTCGTCGCGCTCTCCGCCGTCTTCTCGGGCATGGCGGATCTGAGGAAAGCCTTTGACGAGGCCGCCAAACGGCGGGAATACGGCCAGGGAACCCTCCTCTTCGTGGATGAAATCCACCGGTTCAACCGCGCCCAGCAGGACGGCTTCCTGCCATACGTGGAAAACGGAACCGTCACGCTCGTGGGCGCCACCACGGAAAACCCCTCCTTTGAACTGAACAGCGCCCTTCTCTCCCGCTGCAAGGTCTTCGTCATGCATTCCCTGGACGCTCCGGCGCTGGAAAGCATCATTGAGCGGGCGGAATCCCTTCTCCAGCGCAAGCTGCCGCTCGCCCCGGAAGCGCGCGCCACCCTCATTGAACTGGCGGGCGGAGACGGCCGCTACCTCATCAACCTGATGGAAAGCGTCTTTGACCTCTGCAAGCCTGACGAGACGCTGGACACGCCGGCCCTGCTGAAAATCGTCCAGCAGCGCGCCCCGGTTTACGACAAGGACCGGGAGGGCCACTACAACCTCATCAGCGCCCTGCACAAGTCCCTGCGCGGCTCTGATACGGACGCCGCCCTGTACTGGGCCGCACGCATGCTCCAGGGCGGGGAAGACCCGCTCTACCTGCTGCGCCGCCTCACCCGCTTCGCCATGGAGGACATCAGCCTGGCGGACCCCGCCGCGCTGCAAATGGCCATTGCCGCATGGGACACCTATGAACGCCTGGGCTCTCCGGAAGGAGAGCTGGCGATCGCGGAACTGGTCATCTACCTGGGCTGCGCCCCCAAATCCAACAGCGCCTACACCGCCTGGGGAGCGGCCCGGAAGGCGGCCAGGGAATACGGCTCCCTGATGCCTCCGGCGCACATCCTGAACGCTCCCACCAAATTGATGAAGGAGCTGGGCTACGGAAAAAATTACGCGTACGACCACGACGCGCCGGACGCCTTTTCCGGGCAGAACTACTTTCCGGACAAAATGCCCCGCCGCCAGTTCTACAAGCCGCCGGAACGGGGCTTTGAACGGGAAATCAACAAGCGGCTGGCATACTGGGACAAACTGCGCCGCCAGCGGGCAGAGGAGGATTCCGGAAGCTCCGGCACGCGGAGGAGCCGGAAAAAGCCCCCCGCTCCGGAGGAACAGGCCCCCTCATGAGGCATCCGCCGGCCACACGGCCACTTCCGCAATCCCCTGCCCCGGCGACAGCCGGATGCGGACATACCTGGCCTTCGCCTCCCCGGAACACGCGGCGGTCAATCCGGCCCCGTCCTTCAGAAGAACGGTTTTCACATCCTTCCAGGTTTTGCCGTCTTTGCTGACCTGCACCACGGGAGGCTGCCCTTTCCATATTCCGGCGGCTTTCGCCTCCACGCGGTCCAGGCTGAACTCAAACTCCATGTCCAGCCTCCACCATGGCTCCCTGTCTTCTGCGGACGGCACCCATGCGGAAGCGCCGTCGCCATCGGACGCCTTCATCGCGTCCTGAAGATTGGAGGAAGCGGAACAAGGCCTCAAAACCGCCAGGTTCGCCTTCTCTCCGGCTCCGGTTCCGGACTGCCCGTACCGCGCCACCTGGGCGTCCCTCTCCTGCGCGGTAAAACGCTTGTAGGGCCTCTCCCGGGTTTCCGCGCTCCTGCCCGCCACGTACGCCGGGGCGTTCCGGGAAACAATCTGGATGCTGTCCCCCTTCAATCCCGGGGAAGACGCCTTGATGACCGTTTTCCCGGCGTAATAAGACCGGAACTCAATAGCCGCGCAGCCGTCAATGAGGTCAATGTCCGTCCCGGGCGTGAACGTGATGCTCTTGCCGGTGGGAAACTCCCCGGGGCCGGACTCCACCGTGAGCGTTACCGGAACGGCATTGGCTACCTGCCTGCCGGAGGCATCCGCCACCTTCACGGTCACGTGCACGTCGTCCGTGCCGTCAGCCGGGCTGATGGCCTTCTTGTCCGCGGACAGCTTCACCTGCGCCGGAGTTCCCTTCACGGGCCATTCCGGCGGGGGAATGTTCCTGAACTCATTCCTATACCAGTACCAGGCCCGCTTGGGAATGCGGAAATAATCCACAATGCCCATGCGGCCGCCGGAGGGCCAGATGCTGCCGTGGTCAAAACCGCACCAGACCGCCTCCCCCACGCGCCAGGGATAGCGCACTCCCGCCTCCTTGTCCTTCTTCATATCCCCCCAGCCCGGCGCATACGCCCCCGGCCTCTTGCAGCTCACGGAACCGTACTCCGTCACCATGCTGGGCCTGCCGGGCGTCTTCACGTGGGAGCCGTCCCCGTTAAAGGCGGCCATGTCCCCCAGCTGGTCGAATTTTCCGCGCTGGCCACCTCCCGCGCACACGGGGCGCGTCGGGTCCAGCTCCTTCACCAGGGCAATGAGCTTGCCGCACAGGGCCCTGGCCTCCGGCGTATGCCGGGTAAAAAACGGTTCGTTGCTGATGCTCCAGATGACGATGGAAGGGTGGTTCCGGAATTGCAGCACCATCTCCCTCACCTGGCGCATGCAGCTCTCCTCAAACGCGGCGCGGTCCTTCTCGTCCGTGGGGTAGGCGTCGCAATTCCAGTACCTGTCGTGCTCCTTGAAACCGCCCATGCCCCAGAAAATGCCTTCATTCAGCATGCACATCCCCTCCCGGTCGCAGGCGTCCAGAAAAGCCGGGGAATGGGGGTAATGGGAGCCGCGGATGAAATTGAACCCGGCGTTCTTCATCAGCAGCACGTCACGGCGCGCTCCGGCGTCCGTCACGGCATCCCCCCATCCTGCGTGGTCCTGGTGCACGTTGGCTCCTTGCAGGTAAACGGGCTTCCCGTTAATCAGCATGCCCCGGTCCGCCGTCAGCTCCAGGGTGCGGAAGCCCAGGGGATTCTCCGCCCGGTCCAGCACTTTTCCCCCTTCGCCCACCAGCTCCGTCGTCACGCGGTACATGTTGGGGGCTGACGGACTCCACAGCCTGGGAGCGGCCAGCGGGGGCAGGTCCGTCTGAACACGGGCTTCCTTTCCCGCGCCCAGCTCCACGGGCTTCTCCCCGCGCAGAACCACACGGTCGCCCTTCTCCTCGCGCACCGTGTGGCGCACGGAAAACTTCTTCATTTCCGGGGAATCATTCTTCACCTCCGTCAGGATGCGGACCTTCCCGCAGGAAGGAGTCACTTCCGGCGTCTGCACCCAGACGCCGTGCGCGGGAAGATGCACGGGAGAACACACGTTCAGATGCACGTTCCGGTACAGGCCGCCGGAAAAGGTATGCTCTCCCGCCCGCGGGGCGATGCGGGGACTCCAGCGGTTGTCCACGCGCACCTCCACCCAATTCTCTCCGGGCTTCAGGAAAGGCGTCAGATCCGTCCGGAACGCCGTATACCCTCCTTCATGCGTTCCTGCGGCCTTTCCGTTCACCGTCACCTCCGCCACCTGGAAGGCTGCGCCGCAATCCAGAAAAACCTTCTGCCCCACCCATTCCTCCGGCATCACGAGCTTCTTGCGGTAGGAGCCGCGCCCCGTGTAAAAGGAATCGGACATGAAATAGGGCAGGCTGAACGTATGGGGCAGATGCGCCGTCTGCCAGCCGCTCTTTCCGGGCTCGTCTTCCAGCCGGAACTCCCAGCCGCGGTTCCAGACCATCCTCTTGCAGGGGGCCGGAGCTTCCCCAGCGACGGAAACGGGCGTTTCCGCTCCGGCTGCGGAGAGGCACAGAACGGCGGCGCCCAGCATGTAAGCAATCATCTTGCGCATGAGCATACTACCAGACCGCGGCATTCTTTCTTTCAATCAAAAAACATTCCCGCGCCTTGTAGCCCCGCAACGGCAAAGCCGTGCACCCCTTCCGGGCTGCACGGCTGGAAAAAGCCTTCCTTCAGGAAAGCGGCGCTTGCGCCGGTCCGCTACTGGGTAATGATATTCAACTCCGCCACAGTGGCGCTCTGCTCGCCGCCCTTCACCGGGGAGCGGGCGTCCAGCTTGAAATAGCGGGCCTCCACAGGCTTGCCGAAGTCGATGCGCTGAACGGCGGGATCCTTCCGGATGTAATGGTAGGTGAACTGGCCTTTTTTCACTTCCTTCCAGTTCTGCCCGTCATCGGAAACGGAGAACGTGTACTGGCTGATGAGGCCCTTGTCCTTGTCCATTCTGGGCGTGTAGATGAATCCGGTGAACTTCATTCTGGTTCCCATGTCCACGGCAATGGAGTGGGGGAAGCCCGGCAGGCCGTTCGTATAGGACGTGTGCCAGCAGGTATCCGGATTCCCGTCAATGGCGAAGTGGGCGAAGCCGGTATCCGGCTCTTCCGAGGAAGCGCTCAGGATCTTCCATTCGCCCTGCCCCTTGACGAGGGGGAATTTCCGCTCGCCGGGAGACGTGGGAGGCACCTTGCCGGATTTTCCGGCGGCAGCCCAGGCCCTCACTTCCCCTTCGGGAAGCTTGAAGGGTTTCCGGTACGTTTTTTCCGGTCCCTTGTTGACGGAATACTTCATCTCCGCTCCGGGCGTGGAGGAAACCAGGCTGACCATGCCGTCCCCGTCCCGTTCAATCACGGGGGAATGGGGCACGCCCAGTCCCGCGCGCGCCAGGTTCAGCAGGGCGGACGTGGGGGCCAGCACAAAGCCCAGGGGGGTGGCTTCGCTCAGCGTCTGGTACTTCGCCAGGGGGCGCGGCCCGCAGGAGGAACCGCCCAGCCCCATCTGGAAGGCGTCCAGATTCACGACCACCTTGTCCTTCTCCGGCAGCCTGTCCAGGCTTTTGGCGTTGTTGAGCTCCTTCGGCGTATAACGCAGGATGGACACTTCCAGCGGGGCCCTGGGAGAGGCGGAGCCTACCCACAGCGCCGGAGCCGCCTTGGGTCTGGACAGGGCCACCCAGTCCGTCTCCATGCGGTTGCCCATGTCCTGGGGGCGGGAATAGGCAAAAAACATGTCGTCCACGGAAGTGCGGAACACGTCCTTCCAGCAGCTCGTGCGGCGGTCCCGGTAATTGTCCCACGGCCCCAGCCCCAGGTATTCCACCTGGTCATAGGCGGCAGGCATCCCGAAGGTGACGCCCAGCCGCAGGAGCTCTTCCCCCTTGGCGGAGGGATACATTCTGACGGAGGCATTGATGACGCCGTTGCCGAACACCGTCCAGGCAACCTCCCCGGAGAAGGAAAGGCCGGAGCCTTTCGTCCGGAATTGCGCCGTAATGCGGGCCACGCCGGGAGAAATGACGGCGGCCTTCACATCGGAATACTCCGCCTTCATGGTCTGCATCTTCATCTTCCCCTCAACCTTGCTCCTGATCCAGGCGTCGTTGTCCACCGGGGAACGGTACGCCTGGAGCGCCACCGGATAGCCGGGCAGAATCAGGTCCTGGCTGCCGTACCGGAGGGCGGAAAGCATGCCGTCCTTGAAGGAGGCGGAAAAGCCCTTCCCCTGCACCACCACGGGATCGCCCTGGCGCACGGAGACGGCGGGCAGCGCCGCCGGAGCCTTCACGGAAGCCTCCTTCTCCACGGCCGCCGGGAACCACTCGTAAGCTTCGCACTCGTCCGCCACATGCTCCAGTTGTTTGGCGGAAAGCTCCTTCACGTCTTCCGGCAGCTTGAACCGGGCGTCCGCCAGAACCATCAGGGAGCCCGTCTGCATGGCGGCGGAAGGCAGTTTCACCGTCACGGACTTGCCGGGGGCCGTCTCCGGCAGAGCCATGCGCTCCACGGCATGCTTGCCGCCGGGCGCGAGGGACACCAGGTAAAGCGTATAGCCCTTCAACGGCTTGTGGAAATACTTGTTGCGAACGGTCAGGGAACCGTCCTTGCGGTCAAAGGCCATGTACTGGTACACCTTCTTTACTTCCTTCGTCTTGGCCGTGGTGTTCCGGTTGCCCAGAATGATGCCGTTGTCGCAGAAATTGGCCTGGTTGGGCCTGTCCCCGAACATGCCGCCGTAGGCCTGCGTCACGCCCTTGAAGGGAGCGGGCTTGTAAATGCCGTTCCCGGCAGGGTTGGCGCGGAGGGACTGGTCCACAAAATCCCAGATGGCCCCGCCCACCATGCGAGGGGAGGACTCAAAGGCTTCCATGTACTCCTTGAAATTGCCCAGGGCATTCCCCATGGAATGGGCGTATTCGCACACGAAGAAGGGGCGGGAAGTCTTCTGCCTCCCCCAGTTTTCCACCCGGTCCACGGGCGGATACATGGCGGAATCCATGTCCACGGCCTTATGGCCGTGCGGGAATTCGCAGTAATGGAGGGGGCGCGTATCGTCATAGGCCCTGATGGCTTCCGAGGCCGCTTCAAAATTCGGCCCGTTGCCGGACTCGTTGCCCAGGGACCAGAACACGATGGAGGGATGGTTCTTGGAACGGTGCACCATGCTCATGTTGCGTTCCACATGCGCCTTCTTCCATGAAGGCTTCCGGGAAATATCCATGCCGCTGTTGCGGATGCCGTGGGCCTCGCAGTTGGCTTCATCCATCACGTACAGGCCGTAGCGGTCGCACAGTTCGTAGAAATAGGGATGGTTGGGATAGTGGGAGCAGCGGACGGTGTTGATGTTGTGCGCCTTGATGATCTGCACGTCCTTTTCCATCACCTCCCGCGGGATGGCGCGCCCGTAGTCCGGATGCGCTTCATGACGGTTGACGCCCTTGAACTTGACGGCCTTTCCGTTGACCAGCACCGCGCCGTTATCGGCGATTTCCACGGAACGGAAGCCGATATTGACGGACCGGGGGTCCTTCCCGTTCAGGGAATAGGTCACCTTGTACAGGTTGGGCGTTTCCGCCGTCCACGGCTTCACGCCGGGAAACTTCCTGTCCAGAGCCACCTGAACCTCGCCTCCGGCGGGAATGGCGGGAACTTCCAGCGTGCCGGAATCCAGCCTGCCCCTGTTGTCCGTCTGCACGCGGCCGGAGCCGCTCGCGCCCTCCCAATTTAAATTGGTGGAAATCCCTTCAATGGAATAATCCAGCTTCATTCCGGCGGGAATATCCTTCTTGCCGGAATTGCGGATGGTGAACGTTCCGTCCAGCACCCCGGTCGTGTAATCCTTCCTGTCCAGCCCCGCCTTCAGGAACAGGTCGCGCACGTGCACCTGCGGCTGGGCGAACAGGGTCACGTCCCGGAAAATGCCGGAAAGGCGCAGGAAATCCTGGTCCTCCAGATAGGAGCCGTCGCTCCAGCGGTACACCTCCACGGCAATCGTGTTCCTGCCCGGCTTCACATAGGGAGTCAGGTCGAACTCGCCGCCCGTATAGGAATCCTCGGAATAGCCGACTTTCCGGCCATTCACCCACACGTAAAAGGCGGACTCCACCCCGTCAAACCGGATCATTACCTGCTCCCCCTTCCAGGAGGCGGGGAGATTGAAATCCCGTCGGTAGGAGCCCACGGAATTGCGCTCCTTGTATGCCGGCCAGTTCCTGGGCGGCTCTCCCATCACCTTGGGGGGATTCGGCTTGAAGGGATACGGGACGTTCGTGTAAATGGCCGTTCCATAGCCCGCAAGCTGCCAGTTGGAAGGCACCTTGACCGTATCCCATCCGGAAACGGAATAGGAAGGCTTGAAGAAATCGGCAGGCCTCCCGTCCGGCGTCATGGAAAACTTGAACTTCCAGTCACCGTTCAGGCTCAGCGTCTTGTCTCCCGCCGGGAGAACGGAGGCGCGGGGAGCCTCCTTGTTGATTCCCGTCACCTCTTCATTCTCCCAGTCCGGGGCTTCCCCCAGCAGGGGAAGCGCCGGAGCCAGGCACATCACGGAAAACAGGAATGCTCGTACCGTCTTCATCTCGGGTCAGGTGCTGGATTGCTTACTTGTACTTGTTGATGGAAGGGTCCTGATAGCGCTCGGAATCCTTCTTTCCTTCCTCCCCCCCGGAAGGCTTCAAGGTCCATTTGCAGGAATCCGTGTACGTTTTCCCGCCCACGGAGGCCGTGGCCGTGATGGTGTTGACACCGGGCTTGAGAGTCACTTCAGGCCAGACGGCGCGCTTCAATTCATCCGGCTTGACGCTTCCCACGGCCTTCCCGTTGACGGCCAGCTTCACCGCAGGGGCATTGCTGTAAACCTTCACGGGCACCGTCTTTTCCGTGCGCTCCGCAAACCTGCGGGACGTAATGTACACAGTCGGCTGGGGACTCCAGTTGGCCTTGTAGAAGAAATAGGCGTCCTTGGGCGTCTTGCGGTCATAGGTCACCAGCCCCTTGTCATTGATGCCGGGGCTTTCCCCCTCAAAGCGGGAGGCGGAACCGAAGTCAAACATGTTCCAGACAAAGGAGCCCCACACCTCCGGCCTCTCCCTGATGCACTTGTAATTGATCTCATGCGCCTGGGACTGCCATTCCTCCGGATGCCAGAACCCCGTGGGGGACGGCCTTTTGGCCGGATTCTCATGCATGCCCGTGCTGGCGCCATGGCCGTATTCGCTGACGGCGATTCCCATTTTGCCGCCGTAATCGCGGATGTAGCCGTTCAGGTTCCCCTTCATGGTTTCCGGGCCGCCCCCGTACCAGCCGGGATACGTATTGAACGCGATGTGGTCCGGAATATTGTTCAGCTTCTTGCGGCCCGCCTGGTTGCTGGCCGCCACTGTCATGCGGGAGGGGTCCGTCTCCTTCACGAACTTGTTCAGTTCCGTCAATTCAGCCTCCATGTCCACCCCTTTGGAGGAAGCCTCCGGCTGGTGGCCGATTTCATTGAAAATGCCCCACATGCAAATGGAGGGGTGGTTCCAGTGCTGGTAAATCATTTCCCGGGCCTGGAGGCGGTTGTTCTCCCGGAACTCCGGCGTATCACGCACCAGGTTGACGTTGGGCACCTCGGACCAGACGACCAGCCCCGTCTTGTCGCACAGGTCGTAAACATTACTGGAGGCGGGATAGTGGCCCGTTCTCAAGCCGTCCGCTCCCATGTCTGCAATCAGCCGGATGTCCCGCGCCTCATCTTCCGGAGAAAGCGCCCAGCCCTTCCCCTTCATGTCCTGGTGGCGGCTGACGCCCTTGACCTGCATGGGCTTCCCGTTCAGGACAAAGCCCTTCCCGGGATCGACGGAAACGGTCCGGAGGCCCAGAGGCTGCACTATTTCGTCCGTCTGGCCGTCCGCCGTCCTGATGGAAGTCTTCACCTGGTAGAGGTAGGGATTCCTGACTCCGTTCCAGAGCACGGGCTTGGCGATCGCCAGCGTTACGGGAACCTCCAGGTTCTTCTTTTCCCCGGCGGCTTTCACCGTCTTTCCGGCCACCTTCCTGCCCTTCATGTCCAGGATTTCCACGGCTACATCCACGTCCCGCGCCTTCCCGTCCGAGTTCAGCAGGGTCTTCACTTCCACCTCCGCTTTGGACTTATCCAGGGACTTCGTCGTAATGAAGACGCCGGGGGAGGCGTAAAAGAGGGGGTCAATGCACACGCCGTCCGTTTCAATCAGCTCAATGGGCCGGTACAGGCCGCCGAACATGGAAAAATCCCCGCGCTGGGGCGCTATATGTTCCCGCTGCGTATTGTCCACCAGAACGGAAACCGTGTTGGCGCCTTGTTTCAGGAGGGGAGTGATTTCATAACAGAAAGCGGTAAACGCCCCCTCATGCCTGCCGGCAGGCTTCCCGTTGACGGAAACCTCGGAAACGATGCTGGCGCCTCCGCCGCGGATGAAATACCTCTTGCCCGGCCTGGGGGCCACCGGAAGAGTGCGGGAATAAACGGCGGAGCCGCGCCGGTAGGCGTCGCTGTTGACGGACTTGGCGTCTCCGCGCTGCCCCTTCACGCCGTCCGCGGCATCCTCCGCATTCCAGGTATGGGGAACCGCCACCTTCCCGGAAGAGCCTCCGTTGAAGCTGTAATCCCAGGAGCCGTTCAGGGAATGGACCTCACGGGCATCAGCCGCCAGAAAGGAGCCCAGGGCGCAGCACAGCCCGGCACACGATACGTTGAAAGAGTGAATTCTGATGTTCATGGTACAGCGGAATAATTTATCTCATACGTTCAGGCATGTAAAATACTTTCATCCTGCGGGGGAGTTCTCCCCTTCTTCTAACAAGAATTTATTGGCGTCAAATGGATAGTGTTCAATTTGACATTCATGAACATAACCATGCTTTCTAACATTTTCGGTTCCTGCACTACCAGAAACTTTGATTTTCCGATCGGATCAAAGAAAACATAAGTAACAACATATCCTTTACGGTTACGCGTTTTCCGATGGAAAGCATAAGTTTTCTTTACTATAAGGATGGCCTTTTTCATTAAAACCGTGTTTGTACAAACACGAGGAATGAGTATGAGAAAAGCACCGAATACAAATAAGTTGAAATACGTTGGAGCCGCGCTTCTGGAAGGGGAATCAGTCACCCTGATCCAGGCTGCAAGGCTGGTATTGGAAATCAAGGAGGCCCTGGGAGATGAAATCTGCACCATCACCCGGTGCAGGGAAGTCGTCTCCCTGGGACTGAACGCCATCAAGAACAAACACCATACCGTCAGCTTCGGTACGGCGGCCGTGGAATGCCTGCGTTCCAAAAGCCATCGCCGTCCCCGGACGCTGACGGACATCAGGAGCATCATCCACAAGCTCAAGAAGAGCAACCCGGAACTGGAGCACACGCCCCTCCGGAACCTGAGCGTGGAGGAATGCCAGAGCATCCTGATGAACACCTTCACCACGTCCCGTCAGAGGCACAAGGCGAGGCTCATCCTGAGCGGCATCTTCTCCTTCTCCGTCAAGCGCGGATGGTGTGATGAAAACCCCATCCTCCGCGTGGATACGCCCTTCCTGCGGGAGCAGGAAATTCCCGCCCTGACGCTGAAAGAAGTGACCCAGCTTCTCAAGGCGTGCATGGATGAATTTGACGGAAGCTGCGTGGCTGGAGCGGCCCTGATGATCTTTGCGGGCATCCGTCCGCAGGAAGTGGAACGCCTGCTCTGGGAAAACATCGCCATCCGCGACGGCTGCGTGATCCTGAACTCCAAGCATACCAAGACCGGAGGCGCCAGACACGTCACCATCCTGCCCGTGCTTGCCAAATGGCTCAAATTCTGCCGTGACAAAAGCAAGCCCGGACCCGGCACGCCCATCTGCCCGAAGGGCTGGACGATCAAGTGGCGCAAAATCCGCAAAAAAGCCGGCTGGGGCGGAAGAAAGAAATCATGGGTGCCTGACTGCCTGCGGCATACCTATGCCAGCTATCACGCCAAGCACTTCAAGGACTACAACCTGCTGCAAATGGAAATGGGCCACCGCTCCTCCTCCCTGCTCCGCACGCGGTACCTGAACATGAAAGGCATTTCCCCGCAAACGGCCACGCGCTTCTGGGGGCTGACGCCGGCCAAGGTCATTGCGGAGACGGAACCGCCGGAAGAACCGCCGGCGGCCTGATGGGCAAAGAGAAAAACGCTTTGGAACGGAAGGCCCTTTTCCCTGCCGGGGCATGGAAAAAAGGCCGTTTCCTACAGCTCGTAATAGGTATATCCGTTCAGGCCGGAACGGAACACTTCCAGAGCCCTCCGGCGTTCTGACGGCGATATTTTCCCGTCGGCTACGGCCTGTTCCGCAAACGTGCGGAACTTGTTGATCAGCTCCTTGGGGTCATACTCCACGTAGGAAAGGACGTCAGCCACCGTATCGCCCTCCACTTCATGGGTGTAAACGGGGCGGCCGCCTTCCAGGTGCACGCCCACCACGTTCGTATCCCCCAGCAGGTTGTGCAGGTCTCCCAGGGTCTCCTGATAGGCCCCCACCAGGAACACGCCTATGTAATAATCGTCCTCTCCGGGCTTGATGGCATGGAGGGGGAGAGCGGTAGCCACGTCCTCACGGTCGATGAAATGGTCTATCTTCCCGTCGCAGTCACAGGTAATGTCCGCCAGCACGGCCTTGTTCGTGGGCCGTTCGTTCAAACGGTGCAGAGGCATCACGGGGAAAAGCTGGCGGATGGCCCAGGAATCCGGCAGGGACTGGAACAGGGAGAAATTGCCGTAATAAAAGTCCACCATGGAGCAGGAAAGCTCCCGGAGGTCTTCCGGAATGGTTTCCATCTCCGCCAGCATGCGGGAAATGCGGCTCAGGATGTGCCAGTAATAGGCCTCTCCCAGCCCGCGCTGGCGCAGGGTGGCGTTCCCGTAAAAAAACTGGGCGCGCAGCTGGTCCCGGTAATAGCAGGCGTCATTGTAGCACTCCTGCATGTTCTTCCTGGCCAGGGTCCGGTCCGTATCCGCAAAAGCCTTCAACAGCTCCGGCGCATCCTCCGGCAGCTCGGGCGGCGGTTCCTCGCCCGGCGCGCTCGTCACGTCCAGCACGTTGAACACCAGCACGGAATAATAGGCCACCACGGCACGCCCGGACTCCGTCACCAGCGTGGGATGGGGCACCTCGTACTTGGTGCACATATCCCCCACCACCTCCACCACGTCACGGGCGAACTCCGCAATGGAATAGTTGCAGGAGGAATGGAAATTCGTCTTGGACCCGTCGTAATCCACGGCCAGGCCGCCGCCCATGTCCAGCGTGCCCAGCGGCGCTCCCTCCTTCACCAGGTCCACGTAAATGCGGGCGGCCTCCGTCAGCCCCTCGCGCACCACGGAAATATTCGGAATCTGGGAACCCTGGTGGTAATGGAGCAGCTTCAGGCAATCCAGCGCATCCACCTGCTTCAGCTTATCCACCACGTCCACCACCTGGGCCGCGTTCAGGCCGAACACGGACTTGTCCCCCGCGGACTCCTGCCACAGGCCGGACCCCTTGGCCGCCAGCTTGATACGCACGCCCAGATTGGGGCGGATGTCCATCCTCCGGGCGCGTTCCAGAATCACGTCCAGCTCGGAAGGCATTTCCAGCACAATGAAAATATTCAGCCCCATCTTCTGGGCCGTCAGCGCCAGGTCAATGAACTCGTCATCCTTGTACCCGTTGCAAATCAGGTAGGCATTCGGATTGTGCATGTGGGCCATGGCGGCAATCAGCTCCGGCTTGGAACCGGCCTCCAGACCGTAATCATACTTGGTGCCGAACTCCGCGATCTCCTCCACCACCTGCCGCTGCTGGTTCACCTTGATGGGGTAGACACCCTGGTACTTGCCCTGGTAATCCGCTTCCTTGATCGCCTTCCGGAAGCTGTCGTTCAGCTCCGCAATGCGGCTGCGCAGCAGGTCCCGGAAACGGAACAGCACGGGAACGGTGGTGCCGCGCTCCTTCAGGCCTTCCAGCAGGTCGCACAGGCTGATATCCTTCTTCCCGCCGTCCTCGTCGTTCAGGCGTACGGTCACCTCCCCTTTCTTGTTGATCCGGAAATAACCGTTCCCCCAGTCGTCAATGCCGTACAAATCTGCGGAATCATGATGACTCCAACCCCGGACTTTCTGCTTGATGCCTTCTTTAGCTGCTGCCATGTCAATCTGTCTGGTCAAATGTTCTAGCCCAGGCGGGCTTCAAAATCTTCATAAGTAAAGCGGCGCACCGTCTCCACGGAGCCGTCCTTCCTCTGGACGGCGATGTCCGGGTGGCGCACGCCGTTGAAAAACGTGGTCTTCACCATCGTATAATGCGCCATATCGTCAAACACAAGTTCGTCGCCCGCCGCCAGGGGCTCCGCAAAGGAATAATCCCCTATCCGGTCTCCCGCCAAACAGGTGGGCGCGCCCAGGCGGTACGTATGGGAGCCCTCCCCGGCGTTCCCCGCCAGCGCGTAGCTCTCCCCGGCCATCTGCACGGCGGGCTGCCGCGCGGAACGGAGGGAGGCGTCCCGGACAATCTGGAATACGTCCGGGCGGTAGGGCATTTCCAGCGTATCCGGCATGTGGGCGGACGCGGAAACATCCAGAACGGCGTGCTCCACCCCTTCCGAGGAAAAAATATCCAGCACCCTGCACCGCAGCACGCCGGTATGAATGGCTGCGGCCTCTCCCGGCTCCAGCCAGACCTCCACCCCGTAGCGCTCGCGAATGCGGCGGACGAGCTCCGCCAGCAGCTTCCGGTCATAGCCGGGCTTGGTAATCCAATGGCCCCCGCCCATGTTCAGCCACGTCATCTCCGGGCGGGACAGGATGTGGCCGAAGTGCCGTTCCACCGCGCCCAGCGTAGCCGCCAGGTCATCCGCCCCCTGTTCGCACAGGGTATGGAAATGAAGGCCGGAAATACCGGCCAAATCCGCCCCCTGCATGACGTCCGGCGTGACGCCCAGGCGGGAGCCGGGCGCGCAGGGGTCATACAGGGGCGTGTGGCCGGTGGAAAACCGGGGATTGACGCGCAAGCCGCACTTCAGTTCCCCGGAAAGAAAGCGGGGATGCCGCATCACCTCCTCCCGGAAGCGGCTCCACTGCGTCAGGCTGTTAAAATCAAGGTGGTCGGAAATCTCCGCCAGCTCCGCTATTTCTTCCGAAGCATAGCCGGGAGAATAGGTCAGCACATGCTTCCCGAACCTGCGCCGGGCCAGCCGCGCCTCCCACAGGCCGGACGCGCAGCAGCCGTCCAGCCAGGGGGACAGGGCATCAAAGCAGGGCCAGCAGGAAAAACCTTTCAGAGCCAGCACGATACGGCACCCGGCGGCATCCGCCACATCCCTCAGGATAAGGGCGTTGCGTTCCAGGGCAGACTCGCTGATGACGAAGGCGGACATAAAGCAACGACAACCTAAGCGATTCAGAACGATTTGCGAGAAAAATTTGAGTAATCTACCATCATACCCTCAAGGCGGCACGCATGAAAGGCTTCCGCCGCGCCTGCGCGGTTCCCCTCATCAAACGGAAACGTCAAAAAACGCCACAAATCGGCACTTCCTGCATTCTTTTCCTTGAAATGGGATGTGTTTTCCTCTTTTATAACGTAACCATTGCGATTGCCATGACTAACATTCATCCCTTCACCACTGCAGCAGCCTGCATCCTGACCGCCGGAGCAGCGCTCTTCACCAGCTCCTGCCAACCTACCTCTCCCGAGAGCTACGCCCGTCAATTCGCTACTGCCCAGCACGTTTCCGTACACGGGTACAACGGCCGTGAAACGCTGACCACCAGGGTTTACGCCGACTGGGGCGGCATGCCGGCCAATGCGCGCCGCGCCATGGAGGAATACATCAAGGGAGCCGAATGGAAAACGATGGACTACATCCGTCCGCAGTACTTCATCCAGGTGGACCGCTCCTACTGGGCGATCTGCATTGACAATGACGGCAACCTGGTGGGCATCATTCCCTTCCGCAATGGCAGGGACGCCCGCAAGATGTCCGTCAACAACCACTTCAAGATGCTGGTCAACACGACGGACCGCGCTCCCGCCCTGGGCTATGCCATCCTGAAAAACCTGGCCTATGCGGACGGCCTCCGCGTCAGCACACGCAAGGCTGACGGCCTGGAAACGCCCGTTCCGGCGCCCCCCGCCGTGAAGGTGGTCGTTCCTCCCAAGGAAACCGCTCCGGCTGCCGCCCCCGCCGCCAAGCCTGCCGCAGCTCCGGCTGCCGAACCCGGCACGACGGAGGAAACTCCTGCGGAAGACGCTACCGGAACGGAAGAAACTCCCGCTGCGGATAACGCGACTGAAGGCGGCGACGCCACGGCGACGGATGACGCCGCTTCCGACGACTTTTAAGATGCCTCCCCTTCCGGGGATGCCATCGCCTTAATTTCCATCACGCTCCGCCGGCACGTACGGCGGAGCGTTTTTTATCCCCGTTCCTCCGGAACAAAAGCAAGTTTGCCGTTATTTTCACCTTCTCCCCATCCTGAAAAAAGAGAATGGAAAAAATGCGTTTTTAAGCGGGACCGTATTTCCGGGAAGGGGAAACTTCCTCCGCTGAATATCGGAAAAGCTACCGCAGGAAAGGCAGGGAGGCTCCCTGCCCGGATGGGGGCAGAATGGCCGTCCCGGGGAATACGCCGTTTTCCCGTGTTTTTCCATGGACAGCCTGCGGAAAAATGGCTTGCCTGAAAAGCCCGGAGGATTCCACGCGGACCGCATGGAGCGCCGCAAGCCTTTGCGGCAGATGAAAAGAAACTGAGGGCCAGCGAACGGATATTGAAAAAAGTCCGTTAATCAAAACAGCGTACGCCCTCCGTCCGCCTGTTCATGCGGAAGCCGCAGAAATTGGCGGCTCTTACCGCAAGTCTTTTCAGAACAGGAACGCGGCGCGGAGAAAAGCGCCTGTGAACAGCCCGTTTCATGGGGAAACTGCCCTTCCGGCAAAGGCGGTCACAAGCTGAATGCCCTGCCGGAAGCAGGGCATTCCCATTCACCCGCCTTCACCAGAGGCACATCTGCCGGCCCTGATGGAAAAGAAACCGGAAACTGCTGCGGAATCTCAATTCCCGCCCTTCTTCACCTGGTCGGGCCACGGAACGGAGCTTCCTTCCGGCGCGCCCAGTTCATTACCCTTCTTGTAGGTGGGCATCTGCGCCTTCCGCTCGCGGAGCAGCTTGCCCATCAGGCCGGCCATTTCCTTCAACTTCCGCGGTTCCCTGGCAGCCAGGTTTTCCTTTTCACCGATATCCTTCTTCAAATTGTACAGCTCAAAGCTCTGGTTCCCGTGACGGTAAATCAGCTTCCAGTCCCCGTGGCGCAGGGCGGTGGAAGCGCCGTACTGAGGAGCCTGACGATTGTTTTCCCCCCAGTTGTTGGGCTGGTGGAACAGCAGGGGACGGTCCGCAGGGAACCGGCCTCCCTTGAGCAGCGGGACCAGGCTCAGGCCGTCCAGCTTCTGCGGAACCTTGGCGTTCCGGCATCCCGCTATATCCAGAAGGGTCGGGAAAAAGTCGTCAATCACCACCGGAACAGCGCACCTGGAACCGCCCTTCGTCACGCCGGGCCAGGAAACGATCATGGGCTCCCGGATGCCGCCCTCCATGCACGATCCCTTGCCGAAGGAAAGGGGATAATTGGCGTCCTCATTGCCCAGCCTGCCGGAAATGGCCAGGCCGCCGTTGTCCGACATGAACACCAGCACCGTGTTCTTGTCCATGTCATGCTCCTTGAGGTACTTCATGATATCCCCCAGGCTCTTGTCCATCCCCTCGATCAACCCGGAATAATGCTTCTCCACCGGAGACCACTTGTGCCCGTCCTCCGGATTCTTGTAGGAATCCGCAAACCTCTTGTCGTAGGCGCGTTCATCCAGCGGGGCGTGCAGGGCGTACTGGGCCATGTACAGGTAAAAGGGCTTGCCGGCCTCCTTCGGATTGGTCCTGATGGCTTCCAGCCGCTTGAGGGCCTCAAGAGTCAGCGCCTCCGTCAAAAATACGTCGTCCTGGTAATAATTATTCTCATCCAGCCCGCGCACATGGTTGAACCCTTTTCCGTAATGCTTGGAACCGCGGTAATCTGCCGGGTGACCGATCTCCGTACCCGCAATATTGTAGTCAAACCCCATATTCAACGGGTTGGATCCCGGCGTTCCCTGGGTGCCGAAATGGGCCTTCCCGCAGTGCACGGTGACGTAGCCGCACTTCTTCAGCATCTCCGGCAGCGTGGCCGCTGTGACGAAGGGGCGCGTCATGTTGTAATGCATGTCTTCCCCGGAAATGGGGCGTTTCGTCGTCCCCCGGGCGGGAATCCCGACCGGCTGGAGGCCGTTGAGGGCCCAGTCCGGCGGCTGGAGATTTTTGTTGTTGCGGTCCGTCGTTCCGTTCTGCTCCCTCACCCAGCAGGTCACGCGGTGCCGCGCCGGATTCATGCCGGACATCAGGCTCACGCGGGAAGGCGTGCAGAGGGGATGGGCGTACGCATCCGTAAACGTCATGCCCTGCGCGGCCAGCTTCTCCATGTTGGGCGTGCGGTAGCGCTTGTTCAGGAACGTCTTCTTCGGGTTGCCCCGGTCGTCGGACCAGAACGGGTGGGACGTATCCTGCCAGCCCATGTCATCCACCAGGAAAACGATGATATTGGGCTTCTTTCCGGAAACGGGGTGGGAAGTATTGCTCTGGGCGGACGCCCCGGCAAGCAGGGAAAACGCGCCGCAGGCGGCGGACAGGAGACAGGCGGAGAACTTCATGGTCGCAGCATATTTAATATAATCGTCAAAATCCTTTCAACCTAAAAATACGCACAAGCAACCTCTGGTCTTTCCTCTTTTTTCCGGAAAAAGGCATCATCCTCCGGGAAGCGGCGGAAACGCTTTTGCGCCACCGGGTTTAGGCTTGATTGGCCAGCAGGCGGAGTATACATTCCTCCCCATCATGTCCGAGCGCAAGAAACCATATCCCTTTGACGTTTTTGAACCCAAATGGCAGCAGATCTGGGACGAAAGGAAAACCTTTAAAGTAAGCAATCCCGGAGAAGGGGGCTTTGACGCGTCCAAACCCAAATACTACGTGCTGGACATGTTCCCCTACCCCAGCGGCGCGGGCCTGCACGTGGGCCATCCGGAAGGGTATACCGCCACGGACATCGTGGCGCGCTTCAAGCGCATGAACGGCTTCAACGTCCTTCACCCCATGGGGTGGGACTCCTTCGGCCTTCCCGCGGAGCAATACGCCATCAAGACCGGGCAGCACCCCTCCGTCACCACCTTCCAAAACATTGACAACTTCCGCCGCCAGCTCAAGATGCTGGGCTTCTCCTATGACTGGGACCGGGAAATAGCCACGACGGACCATGAATACGTGCGCTGGACCCAGTGGATCTTTCTCCAGCTTTACAACTCCTACTACAACAGGGAACTGAAAAAGGCGCGCCCCGTCTCCGAACTGGAGGAACAGGGGCTGAGCCGGGAGGAAATCGACCAGCGCCGCCTGGCCTACGTGGCGGAAGCGGCCGTCAACTGGTCCCCGGACCTGGGCACCGTCCTGGCCAACGAGGAAGTGGAGGAATGGAAATCCAAGGGCCACCGGGTGGAACGCCGCCCCCTGCGCCAGTGGATGCTGCGCATCACGGACTACGCGGAGCGCCTCATTGACGAACTGGAGCCGCTGGACTGGCCGGAATCCATCAAACTGCTCCAGCGCAACTGGATAGGCAAATCTGAAGGGGCGGAAGTGGACTTCACCCTGAACGGGAAAACCATCACCGTTTACACCACCAGGCCGGACACCCTCTTTGGAGCCACCTACATGGTCCTCTCCCCGGAACACCCGCTGGTGGACACCATCACCACGCCGGAACAGAAAGACGCCGTGGAACAGTACCGCGCCCAGTGCGCCTCCAAGAGCGACCTGGAACGCACGGACCTCTCCAAGGAAAAAACGGGCGTCTTCACCGGAGCCTATGCCGTCAACCCCGCCAACGGGGAACAGGTCCCCGTCTGGATTGCGGACTATGTGCTGATGGGTTACGGCACGGGAGCCATCATGGCCGTTCCGGCCCATGACGAACGCGACTTCGCCTTCGCCCAGGTATTCGGCCTCCCCATTCTCCAGGTGGTCCAGCCGCCCAGTGAAGACATTGACTGGCGCGGCTTCTGCGGTTATGAAGGCGCCAGCGTGAACTCCGGCTTCCTGACGGGGCTGCCCACTCCGGAAGCCAAGGAAAAAATGATCCTCTGGCTGGAGGAAAACGGCAAGGGCCGCCGCAAGGTAAACTACAAGCTCCGTGACTGGCTCTTCTCCCGCCAGCGCTACTGGGGGGAACCCTTCCCCATCGTCTGGGAAGACGGCCGCCACCGCGCCCTGCCGGAAAGCGAACTCCCCGTGCTCCAGCCCGATCTGGACGACTTCGCCCCCACGGGCGACCCCCGCGGCCCGCTGGTCAGGGCCACGGAATGGATTGCGTACACTCCCACGGCCCACCGTGAAACGAACACCATGCCCCAGTGGGCCGGCTCCTGCTGGTACTACCTGCGCTACCTGGATCCGGAAAACACGGAACGCTTCGTCAGCCGTGAGGCGGAACAATACTGGATGGGCTCCACCGGCAACCCCGGAGGCGTGGACCTGTACGTGGGCGGCACGGAACACGCCGTGCTCCACCTGCTCTATGCCCGCTTCTGGCACAAGGTTCTCTTTGACCTGGGCTACCTCACCACCAGCGAGCCCTTCCAGAAGCTCGTCAACCAGGGCCTCATCCTGGGGGAAGACGGCCAGAAAATGTCCAAGTCCCGCGGCAACGTCGTCAACCCGGACGACATCGTCCGCGAATACGGAGCGGACTCCCTGCGCCTGTATGAAATGTTCATGGGGCCCCTCAAGGACGTGAAGCCCTGGGCCACCAAGGGGGTGGAAGGCATCTCCCGCTTCCTGGCCCGCGTCTGGCGCGTGGCCTTCCGGGAAAACCAGGAAGGCGAATGGGAAATCAACCCCAAGCTGGCGGCGGACGCTCCGGAAGCCGCCGTGCTCCCCGTGCGCAAGGAACTGCACAAAACCATCAGGAAAGTGACGGAAGACATCAATGACATGTCCTTCAACACCGCCATCGCCAAAATGATGGAATGCACCAACGCCATGACCTCCGCGGACGTGGTGGACGTACAGGACTATGACGCCTTCCTGACGCTGCTGAACCCCTTTGCCCCCCATCTCACGGAAGAAATTCACAGCCGCCTGCAAGCGAAATTCCCCGCCCTGGCGGAAACGCAGCTCTGCCAGAAAAACTGGCCTGTCTGGGAGGAAGCCCTGCTGGTGGAAAACACCGTTCCCATGGTCATCCAGGTGAACGGCAGGCTGCGGGACAAGCTGGAAGTGCCCAGGGACATCTCCCGGGAAGAACTGGAAAAGCTGGCCCTGGCCTCCGCCAAGGTAAAAATCTTCCTGGACGGCGTCACCGTGCGCAAGGTAATTGTCGTGCCCGGCCGCCTGGTCAACATCGTAGCCAACTGACACCCCGGAAAGACTCTGCCATCATGACCATGATCGCCCCGTCCCTGCTGGCCGCCGACTTCTCCCGCATCGGGGAGGAAGCGCGCCGTGCCTTTGACTCCGGAGCCGACTGGCTACACCTGGACATCATGGACGGCCACTTTGTGGACAACATCTCCTTCGGCCCGGAAATCTGCGCCGCCGTCAGAAAAGCGGTGGGGCCGGACCGTTTCCTGGATGCCCACCTGATGATTGAACGGCCGGACCACTACTTTGACCGCTTTGTCAAAGCGGGCGTCAACCTCATCTGCTTCCATGTAGAGCTGGGGGACCCCCACTACATCCGCGACACCCTCAGGCGCATCCGGAAAGCCGGAGTGAAAAACGGTCTGGCCGTCAACCCGGCCACGCCCTTTGACGCCGTAGTTCCCTACCTGGAGGAAATAGACCTGCTGCTGGTCATGTCCGTGGTGCCGGGCTTCGGCGGACAATCCTTCATGCCCTCCGTGCTGGACAAGGTGGAAAAAGCCGCCGAATGGCGCACGGAGCACCAGGCCCCTTTCCTGATTCAAATGGACGGAGGAATCGGCAAAGACAATGCCGCGCAGTGCGCCCTGGCCGGGGCGGACGTGCTGGTGGCGGGCTCCTCCACCTTCAAGGCTCCGGACATGGCCCGCGCCATTGCGGAAATGAAGTAACCTGCGAACGGTCCTTACCCAGCCCGTTATTCCGGAAAATCAAAAAATCCGGCATTCCCGGGAGGAGTGCCGGACTCTTTCATTCATGGCTCCGTTAATCAGAACCTGCGGCGGCGCATCAGCAGGGCGGCCAGCCCCAGCAGGCCGAGGGAGGCGGAAGCCGGTTCCGGCACGGCGGCCAGCGTCACTTCCGCCCTCAACGCCGGTCCCCATACGGAACCCTCCGTACTGGTAAAGCCCGCATTCTTATACACATCCCCGATGTCCACGCCGTCGGCTTCCTTGCCAAGCCTCAACCTGGCGGAGGAAAAGCTCACATCACCCCAACTGGTGGCATCTGAAATCTGCGTCGTCGTAAAAGCCACGTAATAAGTTACGCCGCTATCAAGCTGCAAATTATTGAACACGGCCTTCTCCCAGGAGGCCGCTCCGTCTCCGGCGCCATCTCCGGCCATGTCAACGGTGGTCGTGGACTGCCCCACGAACGTCGTTCCGTCCTTGGTAGCGGCGGAGGAAAAAATCGTCACGTACAGCCCGTCGGTGGCATCCGTTCTGTTCGTCGCCTTGGCAATATCCAGTGATTGCAGGAACACCGTGGAATTCGGTGAAATCCCTTCCCCGGAGGAAAGAAGCATGTGGTCCAGGTCAAAGGAAAAACCGTAATAGGCTCCGTATCCCCCGGAAGTCAGGGTGGAAGGATCGTCCTTGGTCGTCGTGCTCAACACAGTAGCCGCCTGTGCCGTTGCCAGGCTGGCCAGAACACCAAGAATACATAGGCACTTCATAAATTTATTCTTATTAATGGGTGAAATACGGAATGGAACCCGTTGCCCAAGGAAATAGCGGATTATGAATCCGTTAAAGATTCTACAATCCGGAAAAGCTGTCTTTCTCCAGGCTCCGGCTTGGCTGGAAAAAACTCCAAATGGACATTCCATCAACATTTCCCACATTCACTTTTTACGGCCGCATATCGTCTGGTAGTCCAGGACCTCCCGGCTCTGATGGATGCCCTCACCGGAATGCAGTGACGGCTATTAAAAAAAACTTCCGCTATGCTCCAGAAAGAGTTTCAACAACGAAAAGCAGGAACTCTGCCGCTTTCAGGCGCCAGTGCCGCAAAGCCACAATCCATCCACACTTCCACCGTCCCCTTTCACAGCCGCATATCTCCCGGGAGCCAGGGCCTCCCGCCCTGATGGAGGGCGCCGCCGAAGCGTAAAGACGGTTATTAACCATTACTGGAACGAAAAGAAAGCCCATTACATCAGGAACACCCTCTGACAATTCCCATGATATGGACAAGCTCAAATTCTCCAAAACCTTTTTCTTTCAATTTTGTAAGCTTGACTCCGGATTCATAATCCGGAGACATCATGGCCGCACCCCTTCCCGGACCGCAGCTACTCCGCAGAGACGCCCATCATATCTCCCTGACGGGCAAACAACTCCATGCCTTCCGCCGTCTTTTCCAGCAGGTCGGGAGCCAGGCGTATTCTGCCCGGTTCAAAAAAGCACATCACCGTGGAGCCTCCAAAGGCAAAATACCCCTTCTCCCCCCCTCTTGCGGCGGGAACGTCCGGAACATACGTCTCCTCAATCAGCCCCACCCCGGTGGCGCCCACCTCCAGCATGGCGACCTCTCCCCACAACTCCGACCGGATCAGGGTCAAATTCCTTTTATTAGTCCATAGCCACGCCAGCCGGCGGCGCAGGCAGTACGGAGACACGCTCGCCAGCGGACCGCCCAGCCTCGTCCACGGGCCGGGCACCCCGGACACCGGAAAATGAAAACGGTGGTAATCCGTGGGGCACAGGCGCGACAAAACGACGGCGCCTTCCGCATACCGTCCGGCCAGCGCTTCACTCCCCATAAGGGCGGGCAGGTCAAAACTCTGCCCCTTCACGAAAACGCTCTTGATTCGGTCAGCGCGTTCCCAGCCCATGTGCCGGGCATCCGCGGGAAAAACGGCCGTATCCTCCCCACCGGCCAGAGGGCGAGCTCCCGGTTTCAGGCGGCGGTAGAAAAAATCGTTGAAATGCTTGAACTCTCCCATCCCCTTGAGGGAATCCTCCATATTGATGCCGTACTCCTCCACAAAAGAGGGGATGGACCGCGCGCTGGAAGAACGGTTCTTCAACCACCCCAGCAGACGGGAAAAAACGCCGCGCTTGATCAGGACATGCAGTGCAGCCCGGCCTGTGGAAGTGCCGTAAATCCATTGCAGGTACTTCTCCCCCAGCACCTGTTCCCGTTCTTCCCTGCCCGTGTAGCGGTTGTAATAGCGTATGCCCTCCATGAAACGCCTAGAGTGTCGCCCGCTTCCCCATTTGTCCAGCCGAAAGAGGCTCGCCGCCTCCTATTTCCCCTGTGCGCGCTCCGGATCCTCCTCCGTACCGGAATCCTTTCCTTCCGCCGCGCGGTCATACCATTCCCGTGCAAGATTCAAATCCTGCGGAACTCCATTGCCGTGTTCATAACAGGCGGCCAGCAGGTACTGGGCGTCCCTCTCGTCCGCTTCCGCAGCCTTACGCAGCCAGTACATGAACAAATCCTCATTCTTCTCCACCAGGCCGCCTTCCCGGTACTCCAGGGCCAGGTCAAACATGGCCTCCGGCTTGCCCTGCTCCGCTGCAAGCTGCAGCCAGTGCAGGGCCTGCGTATCGCTCTTCTCCGCGCCCAGACCTTCATGAAAACAATCATACAGGTCAAAGGCGGCATCCGCATCTCCCGCATCCGCCTTCTGCTTCAACCCGGGCAACGCCCTGTGAAACCAATCCTCCGCCCGGTCCGGGTCCTTCTCCACGCCGTCCCCCTCCTGGTAAATGCGCCCCAGACGGAACTGGGCGGAGGGATTCCCGGCTTCCGCCTGCCGGACGATCTTACGTTTCCACTCCTCCAGAAACTTCTTCATCCTGCCGCTTCTCCATTTCAGCGCCACCAGAAAAACGACCGCTACCAGCACCATCAGCAAAATAGGCGTCCATTCCAAAAAATCATTCAACCAGTCTATATGCATCTTATCTTTATATTGGATTGCTCCGGCTTCATCCATCACAAACTGTGAACGCGGAAAAAAATCCCATGCCGCAGGAAATGCACCGCTTGCCTGCTTCCCTTTTCCGGACAGGCTGTCCGGAAACCATAATAAACCATCCGGAAAGTTGTTCATCCGGCGTCCTCCCCAACATAAAAATCCTCCTTAAAAGAATATTCAATAAATAACCATTTATCATAATAATCACCTCCCTTACCATGCAGACATCATTAAAAACAACTGCACTATTCATTCTACGCACCCCGTGAGGGTGCGACTGACATGGACAAGCCGCTTTGTCTTGGCTCCCGGGTTTCAATCCACGCACCCGTGAGGGTGCGACTCCTTGGCCGCGTTACAAAGAGCGGAGTTGACGAGTTTCAATCCACGCACCCGTGAGGGTGCGACCAAGGGTTCCGGCGGCCTGAAGGGGTTTAACTCTGTTTCAATCCACGCACCCGTGAGGGTGCGACGGTCGCCCAACAGGAGACCAGAATCAAGGAGCTGGTTTCAATCCACGCACCCGTGAGGGTGCGACGGCGTATTGCCCCTTGATGCCCGTCGCCTGCGTTGTTTCAATCCACGCACCCGTGAGGGTGCGACTTGATGTAATGGCCGCCCTGGCGCGTCAAGGCCGGTTTCAATCCACGCACCCGTGAGGGTGCGACTTTTTTCAAGAGCATGTAGACAGGCAGGGAAATAGTTTCAATCCACGCACCCGTGAGGGTGCGACAAGCCTTCGTAACAGATATTCTGGCTTTTGGCAAGTTTCAATCCACGCACCCGTGAGGGTGCGACCGGACAGGAAGGAACCGTCGTGGCGCTGACCGCGTTTCAATCCACGCACCCGTGAGGGTGCGACCCTGAAAAGGACGCGCTGCCCGTGGGTGCTGTGCGTTTCAATCCACGCACCCGTGAGGGTGCGACTGGTGAAACGGTATCACGCGGGGTTCCTGTCCCCGTTTCAATCCACGCACCCGTGAGGGTGCGACCTGCGGCGGCTTTGACTTTGCCGCGGGGGGCGATGTTTCAATCCACGCACCCGTGAGGGTGCGACGCGGTCATCATCGGTAGGTGCTTCTCATGGGGTTGTTTCAATCCACGCACCCGTGAGGGTGCGACGGCCTGAAGGATACGGGTTGAGCATCAAGGGCGCAGCAAGGGGTTTGCGCCAACCTGATGCGGAAGCCGGATACGGTCAGGTCCGATAAGAGGTGATTCTTTTGTCAATATCCATTTCCCAATCACTTGCAGCAAGCGCCGGTCTCCCGGGAATTTTCTGTGAGCTTGGGGTTGGCGCAAGGCGGCATCAGACGCGGCGTTATTCCGTAATATTCCATCTTCGCCGCGTCCGGTCCGGCTTGCATTCAACTTGGTTCATTGATGCTAGCCGTTCCCCTCTGCCGCGTCCAGCAACATCTTCCATGTTCCTTCAAACAGAACCGTGCATCCCCGGAGCCGCCAACATGGAGACACAAAAACAACAGGCCTCCCGGGCGGCGTGCCGTTTTCCCCATTGCCGGAAGCCGAATTCCCCTCCGGTTTCCGCTGCCATTAAAAAGGAGCCGCCCTTGCGGACGGCTCCCGTTAACGAATGAATGACGGAATATTCCTTACAGGGCCGTCGGAATTTCCTTGCCCAGTTCGGACGCCTTCTTGGCGGAGCCGTCCCCGGCAATGCGTTCCAGAATCACGTCCTTGTAGCTCATGCCGCCCAGGATGATCGGCAGCACATGCACGTCGTGAGGAACCATTACGTCCAGCACGTACGCCTCCGGGGATTCAATCATGCGGGTGATGGCCGCCGGAAGTTCCTCTATGCGGAGCACGCGCTCGCACTTGACGCCGAATCCGGCGCAGATGAGCGGGTAGTTCGGGTAGATGACGTCTTCCGTCTTGTGGGTGGGGTCATAGCTGTCGTGCGGGTCCGCCAGGAAGGTCTGGGCCCGGTTGGAGTCATACTTCAGGTCTTCCCACTGCACCACCATGCCCAGGTGCTGGTTGTTCAGGATGATGCATTTGACAGGCAGGCGCTCCACGTGAATGGTAGCCAGCTCCTGAATGTTCATGAGCATGGAGCCGTCTCCGTCAATGTTCACCACCAGCTTGTCCGGACAGGCCAGGCACACGCCCATGGCGGCGGGAAGGCCGTAGCCCATGGTTCCCAGGCCGCCGGAGGTAGCCAGACGACGGGGCTTGTCGAATTTGAAGAACTGGGCGGCAAACATCTGGTGCTGGCCCACGCCCGTGCAGATGATGGGATCCTTGTCCGCCGTCTGGCGGTAGAGTTCCTCAATGACGGCCTGCGGGGAGATATAGCCCTTGCGGTCTTCATAGGAGAAGGGGTACTGCTTCTTCCAGTCTTCAATCACTCCGAACCATTCCGGAGTGCGGGTAAAGCCGGAGGATTTGCGTTCCCAGCCTTGAGCGGCCAGAGCGGCGTTGAGAACCTGGAGGGCGTCCTTCACGTTCGCGCGGATGGGGTGCGCCACCTTCTTGTTTTTGTTGATCTCGCTGGCGTCAATGTCAATGTGGACGATGGTGGAGTCCGGGCAGAACATGTTGACGGCGCCGGTCACGCGGTCGTCAAACCGGGCGCCCAGGGCGATCACCAGGTCCGCTTCATTCACGGCGTTGTTCGCAAACACGGCTCCGTGCATGCCCAGCCAGCGCAGGGAAAGAGGGTGGGTCTCCGGCATGGCTCCTATGCCCATCAGGGTGGTCGCCACGGGAATCTGGGAGCGTTCCGCAAATTCCAGCAGGTCCGCGGAGGCTTCCGCGGAGATGATGCCGCCGCCGGCGTAAATGACGGGACGGCTGGCGCCTTCAATCAGCGGAATGAGTTCTTCCAGCTTTTCCGTGGGAACGGGCAGCACGGGGTTGTAGCCGGGGAGGTCCATCTCCATGTCGAAGTCCGGCGCAAACACGGCTTCCTGCACGTCCTTGGGCATGTCAATCACCACCGGGCCGGGACGGCCCGTGGAGGCGATGTAAAAGGCTTCCTTGATGATGCGGGGCAGTTCTTCCGGTTCCGTCACCAGATAGCTGTGCTTCACGATGGGGGCGGTCATGCCGAACACGTCCGTCTCCTGGAAGGCGCCGCGGCCGATCAGGGAACGCATGACCTGCGCCGTAATCGCCACCAGCGGAGTGGAGTCCAGATAGGCGTCCGCAATGGAGGTGATCATGTTGGTGGCGCCAGGGCCGGAAGTGGAGATGCAGACGCCCACCTTGCCCGTAACGCGGCCGTAGCCTTCCGCGCCGAACGCGCCGCCCTGTTCGTGGCGGGGCAGGATGGTCCGGATTTTGGGCTGATGGCTCAGGGCCTGGTGAATCGGCATGCTGGCGCCGCCGGGATAGGCAAAGACGACGTCTACACCTTCACGCACGAGGCATTCCACGAGCACTTCGGCTCCTGTCATGCGGGTTTTCGTCGGGGCGGATGATGTTTTGTCGTTTGTGCTCATGTGCAAATAATATTTTATTTGTTCAATAGGAAAAAAGGTTCTAGCGCATTCCGGGCGTAATGTGAAGCCTTTTCATTAAAATGCAGGCGTGCATCCCGGGAGGAGGGGAAGGCCGGAAAGCGCCCCTCTGCGGAAGCCGCTGGAGAGGGAATCAGGCCAGGGACGCGCGGCGGACGTGCACGCAGTCCATTCCGGCGGCTGCGGCGGCCTCCATGCCGGGTTCCGCGTCTTCAAAAACCACGCAGCGGTCCGGGGATGCCCCCAGAAGTTCCGCCGCTTTCAGGAACATGTCCGGCGCAGGCTTGCCATGCTCCACTTCATCCGGCGTCAGAATCACGTCAAAGAGACCTGAAAGTCCGGCGGCGGCCAGCGTCCGGGACGCTCCCGGCATGGCGCTTCCCGTGGCGATCGCCTTGGGGGCGTCTCCCAGGGAATGCACGAATTCCACCACCTCCCGGATGGGCTGCATGCCCTCCTCTTCCAGCATTTCCAGATAAATTCGGCGCTTGTCCGCAGCGGTAGAAGCAGCATCCATGTGCATGCCGTACCGTTCATTCAGAAAACGCACCACGTCGTTGGCGGATTTACCGCCGCAGGAATAAAATTCATCCGCCAGGAACACGCGGTCCGGCGCCCCCGCACGGGCCAGGGCCTTGCGCCATGCCTTGTAATGGAGCGGCATGCTGTCCACCAGGGTGCCGTCCAGATCAAAAATATATCCTTCATATTTTTTTTCAGGCAAATCCACGCGTTTCTTCATAACGGAGGCACAGGATGCCACAAACCCTTTTTCCGGTAAAGCCCGCAGTCTGCCCGCGCTTAGGAGGAATGCCTTAAAAAATATATCAAGAGCTTGACATTTTGTCCTGTTATTCTAATGTTTCTGCCACCTCGAAACGGAAACCGAACCTCTTTTAAAACATGGCCAATACCAAATCCGCACTCAAGCGCATCCGTCAGACAGAAACCCGCACCGCCCGCAACCGCGCTGTGTCCTCCAAGCTGAAGACCCTCCGCAAGAAGATTGCCACTGCGGTGGAAACGTCTGACAAGGAAGCCGCTGCCGTTGCCTATAACACTTTCTCCTCCGCCGTTGACAAGGCCGCCAAGGTGGGCACCATTCCCGCCAACCGCGCCGCCAACTACAAGAGCAAGGCCGCCAAGGCCATCGCAAAAATCGCCTGAGTTTTCACTTCGGTTTTCTGACGATCTTTATGGCAAGCCGCTCTGTTCTGCTGAGCGGCTTGTTTTATTTTCCCCTCCCATGCAGCAATCCCGCCTGGATAAAGCCAAACTGATTATTGACCGTCCCGGGGACTTCAAGGTTTGCGAAGCCTGCGGCTCCATCGTGTCCCTGACCACTGCCGTGTGTCCCAACTGCAACGCCTACCGTTTCGACTCCAATACGGAGTACGTCGTGGAACAGGCCGTACTGCTTGCCTCCCGGGAACAGCGTTCCGTCACCCCGGAAGACCTGGAAAATTAAGGAGTCCCGCCCGGCGCCGTTTTCCGCCGTATTCCTGTTTCTCTGTTTTCCTCTCCCGCGGGTTCGGCCACCGCTCCGTTTTCGTGAGAAAAACGGCAGATGCCTTCCCGGTGGAAGGCGTGCCCATTTCTCCGCATCCCTCCAGCTCCGGATGCGCGCCGCTACTTGCGCAATTCTGCAATGCGCAGGATAGTGGCCTCAATCAGGTTGGCCGGGCATGAAGCGCCCGCCGTAATCCCCACCTTCAGGGATTTGCCCAGATTCTGCACCACCGGTTCCGTGGTCATGCGGCGGACTTCCCGCGTTTCCGTGTCAAAGGCATCCACGTACTGGATGGATTTGATGCTTTCTGCGGATTCAATGAAATACGTGGGCACATGCTCCTTGGCGATATCCACCAGGTGCGTGGTGTTGGAACTATTGTAGCCGCCCACCACGAACATGACGTCCAGAGGGTTCTTCAACAGCTCGTACAGGGCGTCCTGGCGGTCCTGGGTAGCGCCGCAAATAGTGTCGAACACATAAAAATTATCATCGTCCCCGTCCCTCTGGACGACGGCGTCCTTCACCATCCTCTGGAGCGTCTGCGTCTCCGTCTTCAGCATGGTGGTCTGGTTGGCGATGCCCACTTCCTCCAGATCCCGGTCCGGATCGAATCCCGGGGAATAACAGCCTTCAAACCGTTTCAGGAACGCCTCGCGGTCTCCGCGGCCCAGCATGTAGTCGCACAGGATGCGGGCGTCCTCCAGATCGTAAACCACCAGGTATTTCCCCTTTCCCCGTTCCCCCAGGGCCCGGGAGGCCGTGGCGCTGGTTTCCTCATGGGTGGCCTTGCCGTGAATGATGGAGGTAATCCCCATGGCGGCGTAATTCTTCACCCTTTTCCAGACCTTCATCACGTCCCCGCAGGTCGTGTCCACAATCTGCACGCCCTTTTCCTCCAGCGCATCCATGAAGGGAGTGGGCACGCCGAACGCGGGAATAATCACCACGTCGTCCGCGGCAATCCGGTCATAGGAGGAATCAAGCTGCTTCCAGGGAAGCTTCTGAATGCCCATTTCCTCCAGCTGCCGGTTTACCTCCGGATTGTGGATGATGTCCCCGATCAGGAAAATCCGCCGGTCCGGGAACACCCTGCGGGCCGCATACGCTATGTCTATGGCGCGGCGCACGCCGTTGCAGAATCCAAACTCCCTCGCCAGGAAAAATTCCGTGTGGCCCAGGTTGTACACGTTGCCCGCAGACCGGATATGGGAAATCAATTCACTCTGGTAATGCTGCTGGATTTCCTTCTCCACCTGTTCCATCACCTCGGCTCGTCTCACATTCACTCTGGCTTTGCGGGTTGAGTCCTGATTCATGCTCACAGCTTCCACACTTTCCTTCTTTCGTCAAGACAATCACAGCTTGCCAACCGGGGCTTTTCACGGTATGCACAGGCGCATGCTCCTGGCCCTGGCCCCCATGAAAGATGTGACGGATCTGGCTTTCCTCAAGACGTTGAAGGACTTGAATTCACTGCCGGATTATTTCATCACGGAGTATTTCAGAACGGTGGCCCATCATAAAAAGATGTCGCCATACATCCTGCGCTCCATTGATGAAAATCCCACGGGGCGCCCCATTTACGGCCAGCTCGTGGGCCATGAGCCGGAGTACCTGGCGAGGGACGCGCTGGCCCTGATGGAGCACGACTGCGCGGGGGTGGACCTGAACATGGGCTGCCCCGCCCCGATGGTGTGCAGGAGAAACGCCGGAGGGGGCATGCTGCGCTCCCTGAAGGCCATGGACGCGGCCCTGGGCGCGCTCCGGGACGTTCTTCCCGCCGGGGCCTTCACCGTCAAATGCCGCCTGGGATACGAGAATCCGGACGAGTTTGAACGCATTCTCCCCGTGATTGCCGCCCACACCCCGGACAGGGTGTGCATCCACGCCCGCACCGTACGGGAAGGCTACCGCTCCCCGGTGCATCCGGAATGGGTAAAATGGGCCGTGGAAGCGCTGGACTGTCCGGTGGTCGCCAACGGCAACATTGTGGATGCGGCCACGGCGGACGCGTGGGTGCGGCTGGCCCGGCCCGCAGGCCTGATGATCGGGCGCGCGGCCCTGCGCAATCCATGGATATTTTCCCAGCTTCACGACCGTTTCCAGGGTAGAGTCCCTGCTTCCCCCACCTTCCGGGACGTGCTGCATTACATCCGCCGCCTCCATGAGCGCACGCTGGAAATGCAGGAGCGTTATGTGGAGGAAAAACACATCCACCGCATGAAAAAATACCTGGTTTACACCGCGCGCGGGCTTCCCTATTCCTTTGACCATTACATGAAAAGGGCGAAAACCTCCCGCGATTTCATGCGCATTTGCGAGGATATCCTGGACAATGACGCCCCGTTTGCCCCCACGCCGCCGGAAGACACGCACCTGTTCGCCCATTTCCATGCCCTACTTGCGCAAGAGGAAGCTTGTCTCCCTCCCGGAATTCAGGTATGAATTCCGGTGTTCATGAATCCGCTGCCTTCCGCCCTTCTCCTGGGCCTGACCGCCGCTCTCTGCGCCGCCCATGACGCCATTCCGGACGGAGTGGAATTCCTGCGCGCCTACATGCCCGCGCAGGACAGGGAAACGATTACGGAAGAACGGCTGGACCGGGAAGTCCGCCTGGCGCTGGACGCCCGCAGCCAGTTCCCCTGGGCCGGCAAGGTTCCGTGGGAGCTTTATGAAAACAACGTGCTCCCCTATGCCGTGGTCAACGAGCCGCGCGACGAATGGCGGGAACAGTTCCACAACCTCTTTGCGCCGCTGGTTTCCGCATGCAAGACGGGCCGGGAAGCCGCCCTCACGATTGCCTCCTGCATCCAGAAAACCCTGAATGTGCGCTATTCCACGGAAAGAAGGGTTCCTCACCAGGGGGTGAAGGAATCCCTGCAATCCGGCAAGGTTTCCTGCACGGGCCAGAGCATCCTGCTCGTCTGCGCGCTCCGCTCCGTGGGCATTCCGGCCCGCATGGCCGGCGTCCTTACCTGGAACCATGTGCGCGGCAACCACAACTGGGTGGAAGCCTGGTGTGACGGGGAATGGAAAATGCTGGAGTACAACGAGAAGGATTTCAACACCCCGTGGGTGATGTCCGCCATCAGCATGCTGGACCCCCGCAAACCGGAGAACGCCATTTACGCCACCTCCTGGAAGAAGGAGGGCGCCGGAGAGTTCTTCCCGCTGATCTGGGAAGCCCGCTACGACGAAAAACGGCGCGCGCTGACCTTCCCTCCGGAAAGCCGGACCGTCCCCGCCGTCAGGATCACGGACCGTTATATGAAACTGGCGTCGGACTGGGTGGCGGCACAGCCGGAGTACCTGCCGGGCAGCAGGCTGATGCTGGATATCAGGGATGGGAAGGAAGGCAGCGGCAGAAGACTGCCCCTGCGCGTCGTTCTCAAGTCGGAAGAAGGGAAAGTCCTGGCGGAAGGCACCACCCCCGGCCCATCCGACGACATGAGGAAGTTTCTGGAAGTGCGCCTGCCGGACAACGTCTCCCGCGGCATTCTGGAATTCATGCTGCCCGACGGAACAGTGCGCCATGAACCCGTGGCCCATACGGAAGCCCCGGTGCAGATTTTGAATTTCTCCGTGACCGCTCCATGAGGATTCCCCTGTTTTTCAATAATACGGCGCGCAGCGCCAGGGCCGACCGCTTCCGCCGCTGGCTGGACGGCCACCGGGATCTTTTTGACGTCATTGAGCCGGAAAGCAGGGAAGACATGCTGCGCCACCTGGCCGCCCGGGCGGATTCCGGAACTCCCGTCGTGGCCGTGGCGGGCGGGGACGGCACGCTGGGCGTGGCGGCCAGGGCCCTCTGCAATACGGAAACGGCGCTGGCCCCCTTCCCCGCGGGAACCATGAACGTCTTCTCCCGTGAAATCGGTATCCGGCAGGATTTTGACCATGCTCTGCATGTTCTGAATGCGGGACGTCCCAGGGACGTGGACCTGTTCGCCTTCAACGGGCAGCCCTTTCTCCAGATGGCGGGCATAGGCGCGGACGCCCGTGCCGTGGAACTGACCACGTGGGAAATGAAAAAGAAATGGAAGGCCTTCGCCTACGTCATTGCCGGCGCCCGGGTTTGCACGGAGCGGCAGCCCCGGCTGACCCTGTCCACGGATGACGGGCGGGTGGTGGCAGGCCGTTCCATCCTCTTCGGCAACGGGCGCAGGTACGGCGGACCGCTGAATTTCTTTGCGGAAGCGGATAATGACGACGGTCTTCTGGACGCCGTGGTTTTCAAACATTCCATTCCCTCCATCATCGGGGAATGCCTGATGGCCGCCGTCCACGGAGGCTTCCATTCCCGGCGGAACGGCTCCTTTGAATATATCCGGATGACGGGGGGAACCGTCATTTCCGCCGGACAGGCCGCCTGTGAACTGGACGGCGATTATATGGGCAACGCCCCGGTCCGCATCACGCGCCACGGCACGCTGAAGGTACTCGCCCCCTGAAGAGGAGCCGCAAAAGGCTTCCTTCAACAGGCCGCCCCTGCGCGCCTTAACTGAGCAGAAAACGGGTAAACGTATCCAGCATGCAGGAAAGATGGACGGTGTGGCCCTCCGGAAGCCCGATGAAGGCCAGTACAATGGCGGCATCCATCAGGGCCGCGACGCCAATCCATTTGACCATCGCCGGAAGCGGGGAGGCGGAAGGTTCGTAAAAGCTCCAATCTTCCTTCACAAAGGAGAAATCCTCCCCTGAATCAAAACGGCGGAATTGTTCCTCCAATTCCTCAACCGGCATTTCATGGGGGCAGACGTAGCCATGGGCGTCATCCCCCACCTCGCAATAATAAAGGCCGTTACCCACCGGAACGGACTGCATGTGCATTCCGTCCCCGCCAACAAGGGAGATATGGGCTTTATGAGAAGAGTTCCCGTAGCGGAGGAACAATTCATCCAAGCTGCCGCACGTTTCTCCGTTAAACAGATAACGAGGGGAGGCTGTCATTTTCTTATTTATAAAAATGAGACACCGGAACACAAGAATTTTTGACAGGAGAGATGGCGCATCCCTGTCATACCCGCGGAAACAGCGCAAAAAGACCGTACCGACAAGCGGTACGGCCTGAAACAAAGGGGAAATTTTCCCGGAGGGAATGCTACATGCCCATGATCTGATAGCCGCCGTCCACGTAAATCACCTGTCCGGTGATCGCGGCTGCGCCGTCGCTGGCCAGGAAGACGCCGGTAGCGCCCAGTTCCTCGCCCGTGCAGGAACGGCCCAGGGGGGCATGTTCCTCATACACCTTGAACATGGTGTTAAAGCCGGAAACGCCGCGTGCCGCAAGCGTCTGCATGGGGCCCGCGCTGATGCAGTTGACGCGGATGCCGCGGGCGCGGCCCAGATCATACGCCAGATAACGGGTGCAGGCTTCCAGGGCGGCCTTGGAAACGCCCATCAGGTTGTAGTTCGGCACCACCTTTTCGGAACCCAGGTAGGACATCGCCAGAATGCTGCCGTTGTCGGACATCATGGGCTCCACGGCGCGGGAAAGGGCCACCAGGGAGTAGGCGGAGATATCCAGGGAAATCTTGAACGCCTCGCGTCCCGTATCCAGGAAACTGCCGCCAAGGGCTTCCTTCGGGGCAAAAGCCACGGAATGCAGCATGCAATCCACCTTGTCCGTGTGTTCCCGGACTTTTTCAAAGAATGCATTGATGGATTCATCATTGCTGACATCCAGATCGTAAACGGGGACGTCTTCGCCGAAGTTTTCATGGACCAGCTTGAGCACGCCGTCCTTGAGGCGTTCGCCCTGATAATTGAAGATGAGCTTTGCGCCCGCTTCATGCCATGCCTTGGCAATTGCGAACGCGATGCTGCGCTTGTTCGCCACGCCGATTACGACACCAACTTTGCCTTCGAGTAATTTACTTGACATAATGGTAAGTGAATACTGCCCTACTTTCCTTCATTTGACAAGAAAAACGGACGTCACGGCACTCCGTCAGGCCCCCGTCTGCTGGCGGCAGGCCTTGACCGTGTTAGCCATCAGCATGGCGATGGTCATCGGCCCCACGCCGCCGGGCACGGGGGTAATGGCCCGGCACTTGGGCACCACTTCATCATAGGCCACGTCTCCAACAATCCGGTAGCCGCGCTTGGCGGAGGCATCTTCCACGCGGTTGATGCCCACGTCCACCACCACGGCGCCGTCCTTCACAAAATCAGCCGTCACAAATGCGGGCCTGCCTATCGCCGCCACGATGATGTCTGCGGAACGGCAAAGCTCCGGCAGGTTCTTCGTGCGGGAGTGGGCCACCGTAACGGTGGCGTTCGCCTGCTTGGACATCAGAAGATGGGCCATCGGCTTGCCCACGATCATGCTGCGGCCGATGACCACGGCATTCGCGCCCGCCGTTTCAATGCCGGCCGCCTGCAACAGCCTCATGCAGCCCAGCGGGGTACAGGGCACAAAACCGGTTTCATCCTCCAGCACCAGCTTGGCGACGTTCTCCGGGTGGAAGCCGTCCACATCCTTGGCGGGGTCTATTTCCAGGACCACGGCCGCCTCGTCGATATGGGGGGGAGGCGGGCTCTGCACCAGAATGCCGTGGATGGAGGGGTCCGCATTCAAGTCACGGACGACCTGGAGCAGTTCTTCCTGGGAGGCATCCGCGGAGAGAACGATTTTACGGGAGTTCATTCCCAGCTCCGCGCATTTTTTCACCTTGGAATTCACATACACCTGGGAGGCGGGGTCCTCCCCCACCAGAACCACGGCCAGGCCGGGCGTTATTCCCTGTTCCCTGAGCCGGGCAATGTCCTTTCCAACCTCTTCCAGCACCTGGGAGGCTACCTGTTTTCCGTCGATGATTTGCATAATAATGATTGATTAAGTGGCGGGAAGTCCGGAAGCCCCTCGCTCAGCAGCCCGGCCAGAAGGCGGGCGTAGTCCGCTACCTGCTCATCCGTTGCGTCCGGAGGAATGAACAGGCGCTTTTTCCATAGAATGTTCACGTTGGAACACGGCTTGGGAATGGCGTAGCGGTCCCAGGCCTTGTTCAGCCTCCAGCAGCTTTCATATTCGATGCACACGGGAACGATGGGAAGCCCGGACTGGGAGGCCATCTTGATGATGCCGTGGTGCACCTGGTAAATGGGGCCCTGCGGACCGTCCGGGGTGAGGCAGAAGCAGACGTCCCCCTCCTGCACCTTCCTCATCATTTCCATGTAGGCCAGGGCTCCCCGCCGTCCGGAGGAACCGCGGACGGAATCCAAGCCGAAGTGTTTGCATACGGCCTCCACCAGGGCGCCGTCCTTGCTGGCGCTGGTGAGCACGCACATCTTGAGCGGCTTCTGGGCCAGGGACCAGGCGTAGCCGGGCACCGTCGTGCGGTTGTGCCAGAGGGCCACCAGGAAGGGCGCCGTGTAAACGTCGTCGTGCTCCTCCTTGATGGAGCGGATATTCAGGCTCATGCAGATGGGCTGGAGCAACGACCACAGGCCGAAGCCGGCCAGCTTGGTCCACCAGCGGGAACGCTTTTCGGACGTTTTTCGGACAATGGGGTTGAGCAGCAACATGAATCCTCGGCAATATCACATGAATCCGTCCACCGTAATGCGGGCGGGCGGGGTACTTGACGGAGCGGGAAGAGCCGTTCCGCGGGAGGGGGCAGTCCCCATTCCCGGACGGTCCGCGCGCGGCTCCACTTCCTGGAGCATGCCGGCGGAGTTGTCCTGCGGGGATGCCGGCGTACCGGAAATTTTCACGGGGAGAATGATTTCATGCCCCTCCTGCGTAACGCCGGACGGCAGGCGTCGGCTATCCACCATGTAGGAGGGGATTTTAAAGACCAGCTCTCCCGTCACGGCGGAACCGTTGCTGTACAGAACCCCGGTCACTCCCAGGAAGCCCTGCTCAAACAGGGAAATCTCTTTCAGGGAGGCGGAACGGTCCGTTCCGTCGCTTTCCAGCAGAAAGGAGCCGGACGTAAAGACTGGGGAAGAGTAAGGCAGCCTTATTTCCGTGTTCCGGGCGGTCATGGCCGCCAGCAGGCGCAGGACGGGCAGCCTGAGCATGGTCGCCTTGATGACGGAACCGCTGTACCCTTTTACGGAGGGCCTTTTCTGTTCGTCCGTCACGGGCAGCGCAAAGTCCAGCTTCAATTCATGCTTTTCATCCACTTCCTGTTCCCCCATCTGTACCTTGAGGAAGGAAGCGAAGTCATCCCCCACCAGGGAGAGGAGGTCAAAATTCCTGCCCGTCAGGGTCCAGGCCTGGTGGCGGAAATCCGTACCCAAGAGGAAATTCCCCGTAATCATGAAGGGGCTGAGGTCCGTAGGCTTGTTGAGCAGGCGCCCCTTGTCCAGAAAACCGGAGAAGGTGAGCTGCTTGACGCCGTTTCCGTTTAAAATGATGGAGCCGGAGTCGACGCCCATCAGAGGCCAGCCCTTGATTTTCAGCTTTTGCTGTGACAGGTCCAGCACGTATTCCGGTTCCGTACCGTTTCCGGACGTGCGGATGTAGGCTTCCGCCGTCATGTAGAAGGGGCCGTCATTCCGCTCCAGGGTAAGTTCCTCCGTCTTGTGGGCGTAACCTACCTCCAGGCGCGGAGAGGTGTACCGCCGGAAGACGAACGGGAGTTCCCGCTTCGTCTGCGGCACGGCAAATTTGGAGAATCCGGGACGCAGGCCAATCGTGACCTTGGCCATGTTCAGGCTTTCCCCCTTGATTTTTCCCATGAACAGGGACGTGGCGGAGATTTCTCCGGAAACGCCTTCCATCATTACAAAAGACAGGCAGGAATCCTGCGGGAAAGTGACCTTGATGCGGGCGGCCTTCATGGAAAGGCCGTCCATCGCCATGCCGGAGGCTTCCACCTTCCCGCCCCAGGCGGCGGAGAGGTCCGATTGCAGCCGCCCGGCGAATTCCTCCGTATTGAAGGAAGTCAGGCGGTACATGTACGTTCCCGCCAGGGCGCCCACAACCAGCAGGACCAAGATGCAGAGGCCAATGAGGAAACGCTTGTTTTTCAGCACGGCCTGCTTGGCGTCCCCGTGGTCGTCATTGTAGGTCCGCCGGCGTTTTTCCACACGGATGACCTTGCTGCCGTCCGGGCGCACCACTACTTCCCTCTTTCGCTCCACGCCCTGGGAATCCGAGGCATGCAGCTGGCGCATGATATTGTCCGCCCCCTGGGAGGAAGAAGAGGACTCAGGATCGGAATCACTGTTCTTCAATAGTCTTAATCCGGTTAAAGGTTACTGGGCATTGCTGAGGGCGGGAAGAGGCGCGAGCCCTGCCGGAGCTTCCTCATCCGGAACGGCGGTGCCCGGCGTGTAAAGCTGCTTGCCGCCCGGGTCCACCACTTCCGCCTTCACCATGATGATGATGGCCTTGCGCTCTTCCTTGGATCCCTTGGAGCGGAAAAGGCGGCCCACCCAGGGAATATCCCCCAGAATGGGGATTTTATCCTCATACGTGATGGAGGTGGATTTTTTCAAGGCGCCGATGACGAGCGTGCTGCCGGTGGCAATGCGTACCGGAGCGGTCAGGCGGCGCGTGGAGAATACGGGCTGGAGAATGAAGTTGTCGGAAGCTTTCACCATGACGATGTCTTCCTTCGCATTTTTCTCCTGGGAGGCCACGGGGACGAAGAGCGGCGTACCGTAGTTGATGAAGCCGTCAAAGTCCACGATTTCCGGCACTACGGTCATTTCCACGATGGATTTGTCATCGCTGATGCCGGTTACCTCCACGTTGAATACCGTGCCGAGCTGCCTGGTTTCATAGGCGGATGGGTGGGCGGGCGTGATGGGCATGACCGGCAGGCGGTCTCCGCCATCGTCGTCATAGTCGCCCCAGTCGTCTCCGTTATTGTTGTTGCCCGTGCTGTTGGGAACTTCGGGCGGATCGTATTCCGTGGGGTAAATCAGTTCCTTGCCGCTGAAGAAGGTGGCTTTTTCCCCTGGGCGCACAATCACGGAAGGATGCTGCATGATGTCCGTGCCTTTCTTCTGGCTCAGGCCGCGCATGATCATCGTGATGTCCGCCTGGCTCCACATGCCGCGCATGGTGACGATGCTGGGTGCACCGCCGGGAACGTAGGCCACGCCGGTGCTTCTGGCGGAGGAACCGCGCTCAATCATGCCGTCAATGCTGTCTTCCGTAAAAACCTGGTTGCCGGACCTCAGTCCACCCACCACCCCTGCCGGGACGGCGGCTCCGACCACGCTGGCGGCGCTGTCCAGCACAGTGTTGTTGTAGTCATTCTTGTTGGTGCCCGCACCGCCCATGAACCACTTGGAGGGGTCCAGGTTCAGGTTCACGATCCAGTTGAAGCCCAATTCTTCCAGGTCCGTCTGATTGACTTCCAGGAACGTCGCGCTGACAACCACCTGCAGGGGCTGTTCCGCCGTCTTGGACGCCACCAGCTCCTCCAGCATGCTCAAGTCCTTGGGCGTGCCGTGGAAAAGGAGGGTGGAGTTGCCCGAGTTGTATTTGATGAAGCTGCCTTCCGGGAATTTCACGCCCAGGGAGGCCAGCGCCTTCTGCGGGTCCACCCGTTTCAGGGTCATGCCGGAAGAACCGGCATCCCCGGAACCGAAGGGATCGGCATTTTCCGAATCGGAGGATTCCGACAGGCCGGAGAAGAAACCCGGAGGAAGGGCAATGGCCTTGGTCACCATGTAGGAGGTGCCGTCAGAACTGGATACCAGCTCCGCGCCAAAGGCGTTCGTGCGCAGAATGAGGCCGGAAGCGCGCGCCACGTATTCCAGGGCGTCGCGGAGCGGCACGTTTTGAAGATTAAGCGTAATTCTCTTGCCGGCGGTCTCCTTGGCTGAAACGCTGTCCGCAGGACCGGGGTCCACGGAAATGTTCACGCCGCGCTCTGCCGTCGTCATGGCCGTTGTATCATGCGTCCTGGCCAGGCTGCGCAGATAGTCCACGGCTTCCTGCACCGTTGCGCCGTCCAGCTGCACGCGGGGCAGACGGATCATGCCCAGCTTCTGGTCCACATTCACCACCGGATTGTCCAGCGGCTGGGAGAAGGAAGCGGGTTCCTCCGGCGTTTCCGTCAGCGGAACGGGCATCTCCCACAGCTTGGAGACGTCCGCCAGGGCGCTGCTCCGGGTTTCATCCCTGGCAGCGTCAAAGTAGGCGGTTCTGGCGCGGTTGACCAGCTCCATGCCGCGCCGCGCCGCCGTGTTGTAAGGGTCCGTCTGGAGGACGGAGGTAAATTCCTTCAGGGCCGCATCATACTGGCCCAGTTCATAATAGCCGTAAGCCAGGCGAAGCAGGCGGTTGACTTCCTCCACGTTCTTGACGTGTTCCGGGGATAGGGCCGGATTCGTGCGAACCGGGTCCCGGGCTATTTCCAGCGTGCGCTTGGCCAGGGCATGGTCCGGCGTGGCTTTCAAGGCATCTTCCAGCAGCTTGACGGCCTCGTCGTAACGCCCCACCTTGATGTATTCCTGCGCCACGGCCACGCTGGCGTCCGCAATGCTGGTTTCCAGAAAACGGCGCCGCTTCTCCATGTTGGGGGACTTGGGCAGCGCGGTCAGGCTCCTGCGGTAATTGTCCAGGGCTTCCTGGTACTTGCCCTCGGAATACAGCTGACGCGCCTGCCCCAGCAGCAGCATGGAAGCCTGGGCCTGCTCTTCCATCCGGGCCGCAGTCCGGCGGGCGGCCCCTGCTCCTTCCTGGGCCAGCCCCTGGCCGGCTCCAATACCGGCAACGGCAAGCGCCAGGGCAATTTGCTGAATGGCAGACATGGAGTGAGGGAAACGTCTAGTCATAGGAATTTCCGGGACTATACCGAATTAAAAACCGCCCGTCATTATAAAAACGCCCAGCAGAGCAAAAAATATCGGAAAGAGCAGCCGCACCCCTCCGGAGGGAATGCGCCTTTAAACGGCAGAGAGTTCCAGCACGCCCACATGCCCCGGTTTCAGGGGATGGGGAAGCCCGCGTTCCATCAGTTCCTTCCGGTCAAAAACCCGGTCTTCCCCCTCTCCGGCCATCAGGTTCCTGACACGCACGCGGTCCGTCTGGATGCCGCACCAGCCGAAGGCGTGCTGGGCAATGGAAATGCGGAGGTTGTAGAAGTTGATCTCCGGGGAAAGGTTCCCCACCACCAGCACGGTGGCCCTGGCACGGGCATCATGCCGGAGCATGGCGTACACCCAGTGGCCGGAGGTGTCTTCCGCAGGTTCCCTGCCAAAGGTGGTGTTTTTCATGTTGGCCCAGTTCAGGCCGTAAAAATCCCCGCGGTCCAGTGCCGGATGCTGCATCAGGGGAAGCAGCCGCTGATGAAAGTTCCTCAGCTCCGCGGAGTCCTCCGGCAGCAGAGAGGCGTCAAACCGTCCGTCCGCCACCCAGGGCTGGAGCTGGGGCAGGCAGGTGTAGTCAAAAATGCTGGTGCGGCCGTCATGGCCGCCATAGCCGCCGGGGCTTTCCGCCCGCTCCCCTACTTCCTGCCCGTTGTACACCAGCACGGGACCGCGACCGGACGCGTACACCAGCGTCATGATGGCCGGCAGGACGGTACGCCCCACGCCGCCCCAGGAGAGCGGGGAGCACACGCGCGTTTCATCATGGTTCTCCACATAGCGGACGCCGTTGGTCATGTACTTGGGGTTGCTGCGGAAAAGACGGTCGAAATCGTTGGCCCAGTTATTCTCCGTGTACATGTGGAGCGCCAGATGGTAGCAATCGGAATCGTAAACGGCATTGAACCCGGCTTCCAGCAGCGCGGCGCAGGGATCGCCGGGAGTGGTCTTCATGTGGTCGTTGTACGCCTCCGCCATGAAAAACACGTCAGGCAGACGGACGCGGGAACGGGAAATGGCCCATTTCCAGAAGGCCATGGGGATCATTTGGGCCATGTCGCACCTGAAACCGCCGATGCCCAGGCCCTGCCAGAAGGAAAGGATGTCGTCCATGATGCGCCAGGTCTTGGGCACGTGCTGCTTGGGGCTGGTCCAGTCCGGCAGCAGGCGGAGGGTCGGCAGTCCGGCCAGGAAGTTATAGCCGTAGTTGAGCTTGACCGTTTCATACCAGTCATACCTGGTGGGGTTCCACGTAACGGCATTGTTGCCCGTGACGCGGCCGAAGGTCATTTCCCCTTCAAACAGGCCGTCCGGCAGATGCAGGGGGGGGCCGTCCCCCGGGCTGTTGGAGGTCAGGTAAAAGTACCCCTGCTCCGGAGAGAAAAACGTATGGTGGTCGTCCCCTTCCCCGAAATCGTCATGGCCGTCCCAGTCCGCCAGGTAGGCGCGGGAAACATGGTTGGGGATGAAGTCGATCATCGGCAGCAGTCCCACCGTCCGGCAGCGCTTCACCAGGGCCTTGAATTCCTCCATTCTTTTTTCCGGCGTGGAGGCCAGGTCCGGGTCCACGTCAAAATAATCCACTACCGCATAGGGACTGCCGGCCAGGCCTTTTACGATGGATTCCGGCTGGGCGGGCAGCTCGGGATAGGCCGTCTGCGTGGCGTGCCTCAGCACCCCGGTCAGCCAGATGTGGGTAAAGCCCATCCGGGCTATTTCCCTCAGGGCCTTGTCCGTCACGCCGTTAAAGGTGCCGCACCCGTTCGTCTCCCGGGTCCCCCAGTCCACCCCATGGGTTTCCATGTTGGAGAAATGGCGGACAAACAGTTGATAAATGACCGGGCGCATGAGCTGAAAGGATGAGGTCTTGCGGCCTATAATGCTAACTTTTCCAGGTACTCTGCAAGTGTATTCTGTTCCACCGGGGCAATTTGCCCCAGCATCAGCAGGGCCTCCTTCCTGGTCCGGAGCGTTCCTTCCAACTGGAGCTCCTGCAAACGGGACAGCCATTTCCTGAAATCGGGACCGGGGGGCAGTCCCAGGTCCAGCAGATCGCGCCCGGTCACCAGGGGCGGAGGCACCAGGGGTGCGTCCCGGTAGGAATCCATGGCGTCCCTGACAAACTGCCAGTTGTCCATCAATCCGTTGGAGGAAAGGCAGTCCAGGCGGTGAAGCTCCAGCTCGTCGCTGAAATGCGGAGCGCTCATGAACATCCGCAGGGTGGACTTCTTCATCTGCTGCACGTTCATGAAGCGCATGTGGCGCTCCACCATGGCGCACACCGCATCAATCACGGCATTGGAATATTTCAGTCTCCTTAAAATGTCCCGCGCCATGGAGGCGCCCTCCTTGTCATGACCGGAAAAACGGATGCGCCCCGTTTCATCCACCTGGCGGCAGGGAGGTTTTCCGACATCATGCAGCAGCACGCCCAGGGCCAGCTCCAGAGACACGGGGGCGCCGTCCTTCCCCAGCGCGTCCAGCATCATCAGCGTATGGGCATACACGTCCCCCTCCGGGTGCCACTGGGGAGGCTGCGTGCAGCCGATCATGCCGTATACCTCTGGAATAACATGCTTCATCAGCCCCGTTTCCACCAGCATTTCCACGCCCCGTTTCCTTCCTGGAGACAATAGAATCCGGTCCAGTTCCTCCCGGATGCGCTCCGGCGCGATGCGGGCCAGCAGCGGGGCGTTCCTGCAAATGGCGGCATAAGTTTCCGCTTCCACCCGCACTTCCCTGGTAACGGCGAAACGGACGGCGCGCATCAGCCGGAGGGAGTCCTCCTCAAAACGGCGGTCCGGCTCCCCGATGCACCTCAGCACGCGGGCCCGGATGTCTTCCACGCCGCCCACATAATCCACCACATAACCCGGAGGAACGGAAAACGGATCTTCCAAGAGGCCGTTCATGGTAAAATCACGGCGCCGGGCGTCCTCCTCCGCATCCGTGAAGCAGACGGATTCCGGGCGCCTGCCGTCCCTGTAGCAGCCGTCCCTGCGGAACGTAGCCACTTCAAAGGAGAAACCGCCACGGCGCACCAGCACCACGCCGAAGGCGGCGCCCACTTCCCAGGCGTCCGGGAACAGGCGCAACACCTCGTCCGGACGGGCGGAGGTGGCAATGTCAATGTCCTTCACGGGATATCCCAGCAGCCTGTCCCGGACGCAGCCTCCCACAAAATACACCGTGTGCCCCGCTCCGGCCAGCAAGCGCGCCACAGCCTCCGCGGCCTTTCTCAATGGAATATTTTCCATGGAACAGGCTATTCGGGCATGGGCCGCAAGGGGGGAGCGGAAAGAGAAGAGGGCTGCTCCACACCGGAGGAAGCAGGCGGGGCCGCTGGCCGGGGCGCGGCAGGCTGCGGAACGGAGGGAATGCGCGTATCCGGAGAGTTGATCCTGGCCGGCAGCGGAGCCGGCTTCACGGCAGCGGGGGCGGCCGGGGCCTTTTTCTCGTCCGCCTTTCCATTCTTTTTCCCTTCCAGCTTGCCCATGACCGCGTACAGATTCGCGTCAAACAGCATGTCCGGCGTGCCGCGCATCAGGATTTTCCCCGCAGGGTCCAGCAGGTACACCCGCGGCGTGAGCATCACGCGGTAATCCTTGAACGCCGCCGCCTTTTCATCTACCAGGGAGGGAGTATCCATCTCCAAATTCAGCAGGGCCTTTTTCACGTCCTCACTGTTTCCGGGGGCCACCGGCATGACCGTCAGGCCCGGAAATTCCTTCCGTAGGGAAACGGCCTTTTGCAAAAACTGGACAGAGCGCACATCCCGGGGATCCCAGAAAACCAGCAGCACGGGCTTGTCTCCGGAGGGGACCGTCACTTCCGCGCCCGTGGCGGTGGAAGGCAGGCTTATTTTGGGCCCGGTCTGTCCAATGTTGAGATTGCGTATTTCATACAGCTCTTCCTTCACCAGATTCCGGACCGGAACGGGACCGAAGCTGGAATCATAGCATTTGATGATGGCGTCTTTCAGCAGCTTTCCGCGTGCCGCCACCAGCCTGACGTCATCCTGGAGCATTCCCGTCGTTTCCTTCATCACCATGGCCAGCCCCAGGGCGGACAGCCCCTGGTCTTCCGGAAACTGGTTGTAATCCTTGATTTGTTCCAGAATAACGCGGCAGCGCAGGTCGCGGGAGTTGCTCAACGCATACGCCGCTTTTCCCGCTCCCTTTTCCCGGAACAGGGTATTTTCCAGGGAGTCCAGGCAAAGCACGACAATTTTCCTGGCAACGTCTCCGTTGGGGAAAGCCTGCGCCACGGCCTGGGGATGGTCCAGAAACCAAATGACAGCCGGGAGAAGGTAGGGTTTTTGAGTCTCGGGCTTTTGAAGGTCCCTCCCCACCTGCCTCCACAATTCCTGCGCCACCGGAATGGCGTTCGGACGGCTCTCCATCAGTTCCGCTCTTTTTTCATCGCTTTCAGCCGTTTTGAATGCGGATTCCCAGTCGGACTGCCTCATTTGCCAGTCCGCCAGCGCATTCTTCATGCCAGCCTCGTCCGCCGGAGCCCATCCAAGCAGGCTGCATGCACCGGCTATCACGCAAAACGCTCTCTTCATACCCTGCCACTATGCCCTGATGCGTCCCGCTCGTCAATCAAACCCCGCGGCAAAACGCCTCCTATTCTTCCTTCCCCGCTTCTTTCCAGCCGTTTACGGCGTGGAATGCGCCATCCGGAGACGAACAAACCCCGGCGAATCCCTTCGCCGGGGCTGCTGTTCAACTAACTACCTATGAAGACGGTTGAGTCCTTAAGTGGATGAAGTGCTCTCTCTTTCACTGCATCCGGATCATAACCGTTATGGGTGAGACAGCCGGGCGGGAAATATGTTCAAACATTCCTTCTTTTGTATGACACAAGGTCCGCCCCCCTCCTGCGGGGGCAAAAAAGCGGCTGCGGAATTCCTTCCGCAGCCGCTCCAACTAACTACCTATGAAATCAGGGTCGTTCCTGGTGATTCGGAAGGCTCTCGTTCCTTCTTTATCGAACACCCCTGTCCATTCAGCATACTTGCATGAACCAAACGCTCAAGATTTTTCTTTCCTTTTCATGCAAAAAGCCCGGTTCCCCGCCGCCTTACGCCGCCACGAAGTTCCGTTCGTCATTGGTCAGGGCCCGCACCTGCACGGCCATGAACCTCATTTCATTAAGCATGTTCAGATAAAGGAGGGAGGAACGGGTGCGCGTCTGGTTGCGCTGGGCGCGCTTGATCTGGCGCTTGGTGGCCTTTGCCACCAGTTGAAGGAGCTGTTCCTGGGCCACCATGGTATAGTCGAACTGGATGTACGTTCCCGTCTGGAGCATCTTGCAGTATTCATCCAGAAGCTTCATTAGAGCGGTATGCACCTCCTTCAAGTCGTCCACCTGGTCAATCGTGAACGGCGTGTGGTTATTGTCCACATACGTGAAGATGGACTCGGAAAACTGCGCCAGGCTCTGCGTGGCTTCGTTCAAATGCTCCAGGGCCTGCACGAAGTGGTAGCCCATGTCCAGGGAACGGGACTGCATCTTGTACAGGATGGGGAGAATGTCGTACTTGTGGTGCTCGCTGCTGGTCAGGGCCAGGCGTTCCGCGGCGTCCGCCAGCTCTTTCAGGGCCTTCCGGTCCCCCTGGAAGAAGTTTTCCACGGTGTCATTGTAGATTTCCCGCAGCTTGAGCGTGCTGTCCACGACCTGGTGGCTGCACACGTCCAGAATGTTTTCCTCCGTAATCTGGTCAAAACGCTCTACGGAAAGCTTGTTCTCCCGCTTGCGGTGCATGATGGTGGATTTCACCAGGATGACGACCACCAGGGCCAGCAGCCCGAAGATGGCGTACACCTGCCCGTAGTGCAAGACGGTCGCCATGACGGCGGCCAGCGTGAAGGCGGCCAGGCCGGTCATGAACCAGCCGGAGATTACGGTCAGTACGCCGGTCACGCGGTAAACCGCGCTTTCCCTGCCCCACGCCTTGTCCGCCAGGGAGGAACCCATGGCTACCATGAACGTCACGTATGTGGTGGAAAGGGGGAGCTGCTTGCCCGTGGCCCACGCGATCAGCAGGGAAGCCACCGTCAGGTTCACCGTGGCGCGGATCAGGTCAAAAGCCACGCGGTCCTTGGGGTTCAGTGGCTGCGGGGCAGCATCCCACTGATGGTTCATGCGCACCAGCATGCGGGCGGGGATAAGCTTTTTCACCCCGCGCCCCAGCGCGATGGCGCTGCGCACGATGGCGCGGGCGGGGGGAACGGAGCCGAAGCGTTCAATGCCTCCTTCACCCTGCCGGGAAAGCTCCACGCCGGTGGCGATCACCGTCTTCGCCTTCTTGGAGAACCACAGCGCAAAAATCATCATGCATCCGGCGGCAAAAAGAATGTAATGGTTCACCGGAACGCCCTGCCCGGGCATCAGGCATTCCATGGCGGTGATGGAGGAGGCGGAGCCGCCGGCCTCCACTACGCCTGTGGCGTACTGGAAGGAATCCAGGCCGCCCATGAACACGCCGATGAAGTTCACGAGGTCGTTGCCCGCAAAGGCCAGGGCCAGGGAGAAGGTGCCGGCCAGCACGGTCAGGCGCAGGATGTTCGTCATGAACAGGTGCTGGAGCAGGAACATGAGCACGGAAAAACCGCCGAAGGCCACCAGCAGGGCCATGCCCAGGTTCTGGTCAATGTATTGAATGAAGGAAGGCTCCATCAGGGTGGATTCCTTCAAGCCCTTGAACACGGCAAAGTAGGCCACCGCCGTCATGGCGATGCCGCACCAGAAGCAGCCGAACCACTTGAAGCGGGACTGGTATTTGAACGTAAACGCGAGGCGGGAAACCCACATGACGATGGTGCCCACCGTGAAGGCGATGGCTACGGAAAGGAGAATGCCGGTGACGATTTCAAACGCCTTGTCCGTATTGATGAAGTCCCACACGGACTGCGTCATGTGAAGCTTGGAAATCTTGAACAGGGCCGTCGCCACGGCGGAGCCCAGAATGCCGAACACCAGGGAAACGGTGGTGGACGTGGGAAGGCCGAAGGTATTGAAGGTATCCAGGAGTATCACCTCGCTGATCATCACCCCCAGGAAGAGCAGCATCACTTCGTGGTAACTGAACATGTTCGGGTGAAAAATGCCGTTGCGGGCCACCTCCATCATGCCGCCGGAGAAGCAGGCGCCCACCAGCACGCCGATGGAAGCCACGGTCAGGATCACCCGCACGGGGGCGGCCTTGGAACCAATGGCGGAGTTGAGGAAGTTGACGGCGTCATTCGCTACGCCGTTGATCAGGTCAAATGCCGCCAGAAGCAGCAGGGCTACGATGATAATCCAGTAAATTGAGTCCATAACTGTCTCTTGTGAATGGTGGGCGGAGGGCGTCCGCGAGCTGCACCACCGCCTCTTTACACGGAAACGGACGATTTTGCTACTGTTTTGTTACAGAAAAATCCTTTCGCCTTCTCAACGGGAACGGGGGAGGAAATCCAGCTCTTCAGGATCGGGCCAGCGGTGCCGGGGATAGCGCCCCGCCAGGTCTTTTTTCATCTGGCCGTAGCCGTTCCGCCAGAAGCTTTCCAGGGAGCCCGTCACCTGCCAAGGCCTCTGGCTGGGGGCCAATACCTCCACCTTCACGGTCACGGAGCCGTTGGCAATGCGCGGAGACGCCGCCACGCCGAACAGCCGCTGCACCGTAAGGCCGATCACAGGCGTGGAATCCTCCCCGTACCTCACTTTCGCGTGCTGGCCGTTGGTCAGCGTGAGGCTCACCGGAGCGTAATCGTCCAGCGCCTTCGCCTGCCAGCCGGAGAGCCAGTCCCGGAGCACGGGAATGATCTCCCTCTCCTTGATGTCCTTGTAGCCCACGGCTCCCTCGCAAACCAGGGAGATGGCAACCAGCTTGTCTTCCTCTGAAAAACGGGGGAGTTCCAGTTCCGGCATCCAGACGCTTAAACCGTTCAGGCGGCGTATCCACTGCTCCACGGCGTCATCCCATTTCACCAGCTTCAAGGTTCCGTCCACCACCTTTTCCGCCAGAATGGGGGCGGCCAGCTCCGGCGGAGCGTCCCCGCGGTCCCGGTCTTCCAGCACCAGGTCTTCATACATCAGTCTCCGGTGCAGGCGCACGCGGCGCAGCACGGCGTCAAAGACGGCCGCCTCCCCGCCGGAAAAACGCTCCGGCCAGACGGCGCGCAGCTCCTCCGGGTCAATGAGCGTACAGCGGCCCACACGGGTTTCCACCGCCTTTCCGGACAACTCCGCCACCTCCGCCGCCACAAAATGCTCCCCGTGGAACGCCACGCTGCCTTCCGCCAGCCTGCCCCCCACGCCGCCGGCCATGCGGCACGTGTTGGCGGCCACTCCGTTCCGGACGCCCACATGGTCCGCAAAGCTCTCCATCATGGCGCGGACCACGGCAGGCCGCGCCGCCGTGAAATCAGGCTCCGGCATTTCCCGGGATTTCCCCCGGCTGCCGATGGACAAAAGCTGCCGATACGCCATCCACACTTCCCGCGCCCCACGGGCGGAAATGCCCCAGCGGGTGCACGCCCCCGCCTCAAACCCGGCGTCCACAGCCTTTTCCACCGCGCGCCACTCCGCCTGAAAATCCGTATAGTCCGCAGAATCGCGCAGGTTGTCGTTCAAGCCGCCCTTCATCGCCACGCCCTCCCCCTGCATCAGGGCCGCAATGGCGGCAAGCTCCACCACGCACTGTTCATCCTGCCCGGCCGCCATCAGGCGCGCCAGCCGCGGCGGCAGAGGAAAAGCGGTCATCCTTCTTCCCACGTCCGTCAGGCTCCCGTCCGCCTCCGTAGCTCCCAGGGCGGCCAGCAGGTTCACGGCCCGCTGCATCACCAGGGGGTCCGGCGCATCCAGCCAGCGGAACCCTTCCGGCGCGGTTATGCCCCACGCGGCCAGATTCAGCACGGCCCCCGCCAGATCCACCCGGAAACATTCGGGCGGATCAAAATCCGCCTTCCGCGCCTGCTCCGCCTCACTCCACAACCGGAAGCAGCGGCCCGGAGCCACGCGCCCGGCACGGCCCGCGCGCTGGGCGGCGGACGCCTTGGAAATCTTCGTCAGGTGCAGCGTATCCATGCCCCTGTAGGGGTCCCAGCCGGACCGGCGCACCAGACCGGAATCAATCACCGTGCGCACCCCCTCAATCGTCAGGGAGGTTTCCGCTACATTGGTGGAAACGATGACGCGGGGATTCTTCCCCTGCTCCACGGCGCGATTCTGCTGTTCCGGGGTCAACGCTCCGTAAAGAGGAAAAACGTCCCGGCCGCCCATCCACGGCCTGCCGGCCAGCAACTCCGCCGTTTTCCGGATTTCATACACGCCCGGCATGAATATCAGCACGTCCCCGCAGCCGTCATCCTTCACCGCCTCCTTCACGGCGTCCGCCGCCTGCTCCCACACGGGAGGGGGAGCCACCCTGCCGCGGCCGTCGCTGACCAGCCGGGGAGCCCGGTAAACGGTTTCTACGGGATACTGCCTTCCGTGCGCCTCCAGCACCCGGCAGGAGGCGCCCATGTAATCCCGCAGGCCGGATATTTCCAGCGTGGCGGACATCACCGCTACGGCCATGTCCGGGCGCGGGCCTTCCTGCAAGTCCAATACGCGCCCCAGGGACAAATCCCCGGAGAGGCTCCGTTCGTGAAACTCATCAAACACCACGGCGCTCACCCCTTCCAGGGCGGGCCGCTCCGTCAGCCAGCGTTCCAGCATGCCGTCCGTCACGTACGCAATGCGGGTGCGGGGGGAAATGTGCCGTTCAAAGCGCACCACATACCCCACTTCCTTCCCCAGCTCCACTCCGCGCAGCCGGGCCACGTGGCGCGCCAGCAGGCGCGCGGCCATCCGGCGGGGCTGAACGACGACGATCAGGCCGCGTTCCCCCAGCCCGGCGTCATCCATCATGGGGGGAACGCCGGTAGACTTGCCGGAGCCCGTGGGCGCTTTCAGCAGGATGCGCGGAGAGGGGGCTTGCAGCGCGTCCAGCAATTCTCCGCGGATTTCCTCAATGGGAAGGGAGGGGGAATCCATACCGGGTTACAGGGGAATCCGTTCATGCCCGGGCCGTTCAACCGATGCAGGCCAGCAGGAACCAGAAGAACGGCACGGTAAAGGAAGGACTGTCAATCAAATCAAAAATGCCGCCTATCCCCGGCAGCAGGGAGCCGGAATCCTTGATGGCCAGGCTGCGCTTCACCAGGGAGCCCGCCAGGTCCCCGTAAACGGACAGCAGGAAAATGAAGGAGACGCAGCCCACCAGCACCAGCATCTGGGGCATGGACAGGACGGAGACCCTGAACATCGGGAAAACCAGCCCGATGGCCGCCGCATTCGTCAGCACCCAGGAACCGAGGATGCCCTCCCACGTCTTCTTGGGGCTGATGTGGGGAATGAGCCTGCGTGAAAAAATGCGGCCTCCCAGCAGGAACCCGCTGACATAGGCAAAAATGTCCGCCATCTTCGTCACCAGAATGACCCATAGCACGCACATGACGATGGACGGATAAACATACCCTACCCTCATATAGGCCAGATGCAGGGCCAGAATGGCAAAGGCGAACAGCCAGCCGGGATAAATGAAGGAAAGCAGCGTGGTCCCGACGGAACGGAGCGCCCGGCTTCCCACCACCGGATACTTCATTTCACGGATAAAGGAAATCACGACCAGAAGGACCGGGGCGGCAAGCGCCACCAGAAGAGGAAGGGGAATCAGGAACGGGGCATTCTCCGTAGGGGCGATTTCCCAGAACTTGGTCACGTAGCACGCCCAGGACAGCAGCACGGGATACGCCGCGCCGAAAAGAAAGCTCAGGTTCGGCTGGGAGGCTTTTCTGGAACGCAGCAGCATGTGCCTCCATTCCCAGGAGGCCAGGATGCAGAAGATGCAGACCAGCCCGTAATACCCAAGTTCACGGTCCCACCACAGGGCCCCCGCCAGCAAACCCAGCAGAACCACGGTGCTGAATGAACGCTGCAGCAGAACGCCCATTTTGCTTCCGGAAGGCTTCTTGTCCTGGTTCGGTGTTCTCATCATCACGCGAAGTGTACAGAAAACCTCCGTGACCTCAATCCTGAAATGTTCCCCTCCCCGCGGCGGCCATACTGGAAACATCCGCGCCCCGTCCGGCCCTCCCCCGCCGCTGACAAGGAAGGAATGCCTTCCCCGCTCCGGGAGAAATGCGGCGGCGGAAAAAGAAAAAGGCTGCCGTCAAGCGGGCGGCGCTACGGCGCACGGGAAAAAGTCTCCGGAAACCGCGTTCTCCTTCCTGTACGGCCCCAATATGACAAATGCCGGACTTCCGCACAGAATTTCAAACTTTATGGTGTATTTGTCCACTAATGAATTTGCCTCTTTCTTCCTCTCTCCCGCGCCCTGCATTCGCAGAGGATTGCAACCCCGCCGGATGCCGTTCCTTCCGGACGGACGGGGGTTCTTCCGCCCTCCGGCAGTCCCTTTCCCCCTTCCGGAAACCCGGCGCGTAAAATAGCGTCATGTGGACGTTTTATAAGATAGACAATCACCTACAAATCAGTAACACTCACATCCCAGCACTAGCTTTTTTTCCCTGATGGAGAAAACCGCACCCTTTTCCGTTATGAACATGCACTCATTCCGTTGGATTCGACTTACAGCATTCTCGGCCCTGGCCGCAGCCGCCATCACCTCCTGCGCCTCCGCGGCCACGGACTTCAACCAGGTGGGCAAGCAAATGTCCCTCCTGCTCCAGAACTTCCACTTCTCCCGCAAGGAATTCAGCGACGAACTGTCCGGAAAATTCTTGGAAACCTACCTGCGCAAGGTGGATCCCAACAAGATATTTTTCACCCAGCAGGATGTGGACGCCCTCAAGAAGAAATACGGCAGGGAACTGGACGACTACCTGATGTCCGGCCAGATGATGGACGCGGCCCAGGCCATGCACGCCCTGTACCGGCAGCGCGCCATGCAGCGCATCGCCTATGCGCGGGACCTGCTGAAAAAGGGCGGCTTTACCTTTGACAAGGACCGGTCCATTGAACGCTCCCGCCGCAAGACCGCCGCGTGGCCCAAGGATGAGGCGGAAATGCAGCAGGTCTGGAAAGACATGGTGGAGGAACAGCTCCTGTCTGAAATCCTGCGCCGTGAAACCGTGGCGCGCCTGGCGAAGGAACAGAACAAGCCCGACCCGCTGGCCAATGAAAAGCCTGCGGAGGAAAAACTGCTCATGCGTTATGAACGCATCCAGCGCAACATTCAGGAAACGGACCTGGAAGACGTGGCGGAAACCCTGCTCAGCGCAGTAGCCATGACCTATGACCCGCACACGGACTACATGGGCGCCCGCCAGGTGGACCGCTTCAAGATTTCCATGGGCACGGAGCTCACCGGCATCGGCGCCCTGCTGGGCAGTGAAGACGACGGCTCCACCAAAATCACGGGTATCGTCGTGGGCGGTCCGGCTGACAAATCCGGAGAGCTCAAGCTGAACGACCGCATCGTGGCCATTGACTCCAACAACTCCGGAGAAATGGTGGACATCCTGTTCCTGAAGCTGGACAAGGTGGTGGACATGATCCGCGGGGCTGAAAACACCCAGATGCGCCTGAAGGTGGAACCGGCGGACGCTCCCGGCCAGGCCAAGATCATCACGCTGACCCGCTCCAAGGTGCCGTTGAAGGACGAACTCGCCAAGGGCGAAATCATCGAACTCACCGGCGCGCCGGAAGGGCAGAACCGCATCGGCGTGCTGAGCCTTCCCTCCTTCTATGCGGACATGGAAGGCGGCGACCGCCGCTGCGCCAAGGACGTCAAAAAAATCCTGGAACGGATGAACAAGGAAAACGTGGACGGCCTGGTCATTGACCTGCGCAGCAACGGCGGCGGTTCCCTGGAGGAAGTGCGCCTGATGACGGGCTTCTTTACCGGGAACGGCCCCGTGGTGCAGATCAAGGACACCCGCGGCAACGTGGACATCAAATCCGCCCACAACCGCCAGAAGCTTTTCAACGGCCCCATTGTGGTGCTCATCAACAAGCTCAGCGCCTCCGCCTCTGAAATTCTGGCCGCGGCCCTCCAGGACTACGGCCGCGCCGTGATCGTGGGGGATGACTCCACCTTCGGGAAGGGTTCCGTGCAGCAGCCGGTGGACATCGGCCAGTACCTGCCCTTCTTTGCAGCCAGGGACCGTGCCGGCCTGCTGAAAGTCACCACCCAGAAATTCTACCGCGTGGCAGGCGGCTCCACCCAGCTCAAGGGCGTGGAGAGCGACATTCAGCTTCCCACCGCTACGGCGGCGTTTGAACTGGGGGAAGACATTCTGGACTACGCGATGCCCTATGACCAGATCACGCCCTGCACCAATTACAAAAAGGACTCCTCCATCACGGCCATGCTGCCCGCATTGAAGGAAGCCAGCGCGAAGCGCGTGGAAAAAGACCGCGACCTCCAGATTGCCAGGGAAGACATCGCCATGATGAAGCAGCGCATTAAGGACAACAAGCTCTCCCTGAACAAGAAGACGCGGGAACAGGAAAACTCCACGCTGGAAGAGCGCCGCAAATCCATCAACAAGGAACGCAAGGGCCGCTTTGCGGAAATGGCCAAGGAAGACGCCACCAAGTACAAGATTTACCGCCTGACGCTGGACGACGTCAACGCCAGGGAGCTTCCCCTGGCGGACCCGGACAAGGACAACGAACAGTTCATGCACCTGGCGGAAGACCCCACGGCGGAACTGGACGACTCCCCGGAATATCCCTCCGGCCTTGACCCGGAACTCCGCGAAGGCATCAACATCGTCCAGGACATGTTGAAGCTGGAATCCTCCGGAAAATAACGGTCCCTTCCCCATTCCTTCCCACTCGCCCCGGTTTCCTCCAGGAACCGGGGCCCTTTTTTCCGGGGTAAAAGGCGGCCGCCGCTCCTTCCGGAACGTGCCGGAATGAATCCGGGACTTGCCAGCCGGGGTGAAATAAGGCAGTATCTTTGCCCGTCAGCAATGAGCACCATCATGAATACGACATATAAAATTGCCATCGGCGCGGACCACGCCGGAGTCGACCTCAAGGAAACCGTAGTAGAACTCCTCAAGGCATGGGGCCATGAAGTGACCGACATGGGTACCATGACCAAGAATTCCTGCGATTATTCCGACTACGCCAATGAAGTCGCAAGCAGCATTGCTGACGGTACCAACGACCGCGGCATCCTCATCTGCCGGTCCGGCATCGGCATGAGCATCGCCGCCAACCGCTGGGTGGGCGTGCGCGCCGCCCTCTGCCGCACGGCCCCCGCCGCGGCCCTTTCCCGCCAGCATAACGATTCCAACCTGCTGTGCCTGGCCTCCGCCTATGTGGACAATGAAAGCGTGGAAGACGTGCTGGACGCATGGCTGCACGCGGACTTTGAAGGCGGCCGCCATGAACGCCGCGTCGTCAAATCCTCCGGCAGCCCCCTGCAATGGACGGACCCCGAACTGGCCGCGTTCATCCAGGAGGAAGGCCGCCGCGAAAGCAACAACATTGAGCTGATCGCTTCTGAAAACTTCGCCTCCCCCTCCGTCCGGGAAGCCCAGGGCTCCCTGCTGACCAACAAATACGCGGAAGGCTATCCCGGCAAGCGCTGGTACGGCGGCTGCGAGGTAGTGGACAAGGTGGAACAGCTTGCCATTGACCGCGTGCTGAAAATCTTCGGCGGGGACCATGCCAACGTGCAGCCCCACTCCGGCTCCCAGGCCAACATGGCCGTTTACTTCTCCGTATTGAAGCCCGGCGACACCATTCTTACGATGGACCTTTCCCACGGCGGCCACCTCACCCACGGCCACCGCGCGAACTTCTCCGGCAAGCTGTACAACGTAGTTCACTACGGCGTATCCCAGGAAACGGAAGCCATCGACTATGACGCGCTGGAAAAACTGGCCCTGGAAGTGAAGCCGCAGATGATCACGGCCGGAGCCAGCGCCTATTCCCGCACGATCGACTTTGAACGCATGGGCCAGATCGCCAAGGCCTGCGGCGCCTACCTGTTCGTGGACATGGCCCACATCGCGGGCCTGGTGGCCGGCGGACAGCATCCGAACCCGGTTCCCTATGCGGACTTCGTCTCCTCCACCACGCACAAATCCCTGCGCGGCCCGCGCGGCGGCTTCGTGATCTGCAAGGAGGAATACGCCAAGAAGCTTGATGCCGCCGTCTTCCCCGGCATGCAGGGCGGCCCCCTCATGCACGTGATTGCCGCTAAGGCGGCCTGCTTCGGGGAAGCTCTGAAACCCGAATTCAAGGACTATGCGGCCCAGGTCGTGAAAAACGCCAGGGCCATGGCGGCCAAAATGGCGGAACTCGGCTTCCGCGTCGTCTCCAACGGCACGGACAACCACGTATTCATGGTGGACCTCCGCAACAAGGGCATCAACGGGGCGGACGCGCAGGAAGCCCTGGACCGCGTGGGCATCACCGTGAACAAGAATGCCATCCCGTTTGACACGGGTTCCCCCATGAAGCCCTCCGGCATCCGCATCGGCACGCCCGCCGTGACCACCCGCGGCATGAAGGAAAAAGACGTGGAACAGGTAGCGGAATTCATCGCCCGCGCCCTGGCGCTGTACGTAGGCGACCAGGTCTGCCCGAACCCGGACGGCTTCGCCCAGCTCAAGAAGGAAGTCTCCGCCTTCAACCGCAACTTCCGCCTGCCTCACTAATCAAATTGCTCTTTCACGTTCAAGCCGTCCCATTGCCAGCAATGGGACGGCTTGCGTTTTTCACAAGAAAAGAGGGAAGTGCCGGGAGCTGCTTCAAGGGGCTCCCCTTTCCGCGTTCAACTCCCTCCGGTACACTAGCGAGGATCTGCCGGGATGTTTCCCCCACCCCCTGTAGCCGCCATATAACAGGCGGCTACATCGGCAATGCCATGGCCGTTGGAAAGGGGCGCATTCTGCCTGGGGATGCGGTACCGGCCGCCCACCAATCCTCCGCCATACGTACTGACCGGATCACAGCAAGTGGTTATATGGTCCAAGACGCCGGCAGCGGCCGCCAAACGGTCTGCACCCAGCGCCTGCAAGGAATTACCGGACAATCCCGCAGCATTCACCGCGACACCGCCAACCGGGAGAGGTGACCCTACATTGGCCGCCACCCCGAATTGGACCATGCCGCCGCCCAGGGAATGCCCGGTGGCCTGCAAGGACACTATTCCCGGCACATGATTCAACAAATGGCGAATCAGTCCCGCCGCCCTAATGTAGCAAATGTCACAGGAATACAACTGGAAAATATCCGTCAATACATTGGGAACAAAGACACGCACATGTCCCGTATCCGTTCCGCGAAACGCCACATATACGTTGCAATCACCGTTCTCGGCGACCTCCTGCTTGATGTAGGCATTAAACCCATGGCGCACATGGACATGTCCGCTGTCGGGATCGTAGCCGGGTGCACCTCTAAAGGGAGAGAAGGCATGATCCAGGGAGGCCAATGGAACGCCTGGCAGAAGGGCTGCGTCAGGGTGCGGCGCCATTCCCATCAGATACCCTCCGGCTCCCGGATTAAGGTAGGCATACCGGGAAAAAGTGATCCAAGTGGGAATGAGGGCAGGATAATGCGTATTGTCCCTGTAATGAAGGCGACAACTTATCCTGGCCGTCATAATGCCGGCCAATATCTGGACCAGAGCGGAATGCCGGGTCAGAGGCAACCCCGAAAGTCTTTCCATGATATAATTATAATGAGGAAGCGCCGCATGGCCTTCCTGAACGAGAAAGGCATCCAGCCTGCGCTTTCCATCCTGGCGGGAAAAATACCTGGTTGCTATAAAGTCAAACAAGTGCCTGAGATGAAGTAATGGAGTCATGGTATTTATCGAATTGAATTTTGAATATAATTCAGCACATCACGTTCTTCATCCGTCAGCGTGCCGCCCAATTGCTCTTTTCTGGACAAAATCTCCCGGGAGAACAGGAGGGCGTCCTGGTATAGAGACGCGATCTGGTTCTGTTCCAGTTGGTCCAGGGCTTCAAACCCCTTCAGCTTGCCCAATTGGGTTTCCACCCACTTCCTGATTTCCCGTTCACCGGATTCAGGCGCAGAGTTCGTAAACTTCTCCCATTCCTCCAGCCAGGTATTCGGGATTTCCACTTCAGACAGAGCCTGGAGCACTTGCTGCTCCAGATCATCCAGCTTGCCTTCCAGCCGTTCCATTTTTTCCAGGAACTGCTTTTCATCCGATTCCGGAAAATGGAAGGATGAATCATTATTTTTCTCGTCAGACATGATGTTTCAACATGGGTTGCGGTTTGCCGCCGCATCCGGAAAGGACGCGTCCAGCGGCAAACGCTGCACGAATACCCTGGCCTCCCGCGTCCGGAAAGAAAACAGGGGCTTTCCCAATACGGGGAACCATCATTCACAACAGCCATGCGCGCCTTTCAGCGGCATGGAAAAACCCGGCATGAACAAATGCCGTTTATACCGCCACCGTGCGGCCGCAGCTTCCGGCTACTTCCCTTCCCCTCCCAAACGGCTCTCCATGGACAACAGGGTGCACTTGGCGGCAAGCCATGCGTCCCGGCCCTTGAGAACCATCATTTTATCTCCCACGCTGGAAGCATAGGCCTTTTCCGCATCCCGAAAGAGCTGCTCCAGATACTTGACCAGTTCCTTCTGGACGGCGATGGCTTCTTTCAGAGATCCGGCGTTGTTTCGGCGGAATTCCAGCAAGTTCAAGTTGGCCCGCGTCACTTCCTCCCAGGGAACCATGCCGGACTTGTACTGTTCCTGCGCCAGTTCAGCCATGCTGGATAAAAGCCGTTCCCTTTCCTTGAGAAGGTATTTCAAGGTTTCTTCCGCCGGGGAAACGGCCGAAAAGCAGACGAGACAGAGTATGATCAGGGTAGTTTTCATTACTCCCCTTTTATCCCCTCCCTTTATTCTGTCAAGATGGAAAGGAACGTATCGCTTTGAAACAAAGAAGCTCTCGAAGATGAAAAACAGCGCAGCACGGACAAACATAGCCACCTCCGGAAAGAATCCCCAGCCGGGAATTCTTTCCTTTTATCCTGCCTTTCTCCTTCTTCCGGGGCCGCTCATACGCCGCCGGCCTTCCGGACCGGGGCGGACCATTCCTTGCCGCTTACATCCGTCAGCACTACGGAAAGCGGACCTTCCGGAACCGCAGAAAGCGCGGCGGGGAGTGTTACGCCGGCCCTGGCCCCCAGCGGAACGACCAGCCCGAAGGCGCCCGGCTTGACCTTTGCCAGATAAGCGTTCTCCATAGCGGAGGGGGGAAGCGCGGAAAGCTGGTCCGCCTCCATTTTCCACAGGGTGTTGCCCTGGCCGTCCGTCAGCCTGATGCGGACGAGGAAGGAGCCGTAGGTATCCACGCCTTCCGTGCGGAATACGTTGAAGCGCAATTCCTGCCCGGACAGGGAGGCCCCGCTGACTTCCAGCAGGGGCTTCACGGATTTGTTATGGAGCGGCCCCCATACGCCGCCATGAAAGAACTGGTTGGTTCCCAGCGTGACCAGCATCATGAACACGGCTCCCCAGATGGAAACGCGGGCCATGCGGCCGTATCCCAGCGGCAGCGGACCGGACCCCACCCAGGCAAACAGGGAGGAACGGCGCGCGCAGCACGGAAGTTTGGAAAGCCTGCCGTCCAGCGAACAGGAACCGCCCCCGGTCAGGAACAGGAGCAGTCCGGCGCACATGCCCAGAATGCCTATCTGCCATTCGTCCAGGCAGGTGGTTCCCAGCCAGCCGGAACCCAGCAGAATGCCCAGCGCCAGGCAGAAAACGCCCACGCTCGCCAGGCGCGTCAGCAGCCCCAGCATGAGCATCAGCCCCACCAGGAATTCAATGATGGTAAACGCCACCATGAACCACCAGAGTTCGGACGGGTGCGTCACCAGATATTCAATGACCGGCTTGATTCCCAGCGCATTGGGAAGGAAGTGGTTGAATTTGACGCCGATGTATCCCGGATCATCCGGAATCAGCTTGTTTTCCAGCACCAGGCGGCGCCAGAACGCGGAGAAGTACGTCCAGCCTACTACCAGACGCAGAGGGAGGGCCATTACGGCAGCCCAGCGGTAGGCTTCGGGCTGCATGGCGGAATCATGGGAATGTTCTTCTTTCATCTGGTCAAATTCTTCAGTATTCCGCCATCCTATTTCCGTCGGAAAAAAATCAAAGGATAAAATGCCCGGTCCGTGACAGCGGACGCGTCAAAGATTTACCGGGAGGCCATGCCGTCCCACACCGGGAAGTAATAATGCAGGGAGGGCGCGGGTTCATTCAGCAGGCGGTAGTGCCACCATTCCGGAGAATAGTTGGCGAACCCCTGCTTTTCAAAAGCCTTTTTCAGAATCATCCGGTTCCGGTGCTGGGCCGGGGTCACCAGTGCGGTGTCCGTAGCGGAACTGGGGTCCAGCAGGTCATGATGGCCGCCCATGTCCACGGGCTTTCCAGTTTTGGCATACAGCAGGGAGACGTCCACAGCCACGCCGCGTGAATGTTCCGAGAAGTCGCGCACGTAGTGGTCCCCGAACACCTTGGCCTTGTCAATGTTCGGGTAATACCGGGCTTTCATCTTCTGGTCTCCGGCGTCCGCGCCCCATTTGCAAATGTCCAGCACGGCGGTGTGGGGGCGGTAGGCGTCATAGATTTCCAGCAGGTAGCCCTGCCTGTACAGGTCTTCCGAGACTTTTTTCAGGGCGTGCGCCGTCTGGGTGCGCAGGATGGCGCGCCTGCCGTGGTAGCCGTCCAGCGGACGCCCCACGAAATTGTCATACCCGGCATACTTCAGGTTGGTCTTCACCAGCGGGGCCACCTGGTCCACGTACACAAAGCCCGGCTGCATCACGGGCTGGAGGGGCTGGTTGAAAGAGGGCTTGAATTCCCCGCTGCCTGAGCAGGAAGCCAGTAAAATGAAAATGCCGCATGCCGCGGCCACGCAGGTCTTCATGACCACGGAGCGTAGCACGGCATGCGGCGCAAATCCGGTCAGGATTCCGTCATTTCCAGGAATCCCTTGATCTTGCTGATGCGCGTGGGATGGCGCAGCTTGCGGAGGGCCTTGGCCTCAATCTGGCGGATGCGTTCCCGCGTGACGCTGAACTGGCGCCCCACTTCCTCCAGGGTGCGGGGGCTGCCGTCCCGGAGGCCGAAGCGCTGTTCAATAACCTCGCGCTCGCGGTCCGTAAGGGTGTCCAGCACATCCTTGATTTTCTCTTTCAGGAAGGAGAAGGAGGCTTCCTCCATGGGATTTTCCGCCGCCTTGTCTTCAATGAAGTCACCAAAGGAGGTGTCGTCGGAATCCCCTACGGGGGCTTGCAGGGAAATGGGCTGCTGGGCCATTTTCAGCACGGAACGCACGCGTTCCACGGGCAGGTGGATTTCCTCCGCGATTTCCTCCGGCGTAGGTTCACGGCCGTATTCCTGCACCAGCTGTTTCTGAACGCGCATCAGCTTGTTGATGGTTTCAATCATGTGCACGGGAATGCGGATGGTGCGGGCCTGGTCCGCAATGGAGCGGGTGATGGCCTGGCGGATCCACCAGGTGGCATACGTGGAGAATTTGTAGCCGCGGCGGTATTCGAACTTTTCCACCGCCTTCATCAGGCCCATGTTGCCCTCCTGAATGAGGTCCAGGAAGGAAAGGCCGCGGTTGGTGTACTTCTTGGCAATGGAAATGACCAGGCGCAGGTTGGCTTCCACCATCTCGTCCTTGGCCCGGCGGGCTTCGCGGAGCCACTTGCGGAGCTCCTGATAGGCTTCCCCCATTTCATCCGCAGTCATCCACATGCGCAGTTCCAGTTCCGCAAGGTGTTCCTTGAGCTCCTTGTTGGACGGGTCCTGGGCTACCTTCTTCTGCATGCGGAGCACGCGGTCGCGGGCCTCGTCAATCATGGAGCAGAAATCCTCAATCACCTTGTGCTTGAAGTACAGGCGGCCGAAGAGCTTCACCAGAACGCCGGTGATCTTGTCAAACTCCGCCTGGCGGGCCTTCACGGACTTGGCGGCCTCCTTGCTGCGGTACAGCTTGCGGAAGGCGCTGGAAGCGTCCTGATGGGTCTGCTGGATTTGGGCGCAGAGCTGGGCCAGCCCCTTCATGTAGCGTTCGCGGGAGTCGATCTTCTTGTCAAGGATGACGCGGTCAAAGCGTTCCTCGTTGTCCAGCAGGCGGTAGGCCACGTCCAGATAGGCGTTCGCAATGAAGCCGAAGCGGTGCACGCAGCGCTGGACGTTCTGTTCCGCATCCTCAATCCTCTTGGAGATGGCCACTTCCTCTTCACGGGTGAGCAGGGAAACCTGGCCCATCTGCTTCAGGTACATGCGGACGGGGTCGTCCAGAATGTCCATCTTGGCTTCAAGCTTTTCCTCCTCGTCTTCTTCCTCCGTGTTGATGCGGGTGCGGTCCGTGTAGCTGTCCACGTCGGACGCGTCAATGATGTCAAACGCCATGCTGCGCAGGCGGTCCATGATGGCCTCATAGTCCTGCTGGTCAACGATGTCGTTGGGAAGGGAGTCATTGATGTCGTCAAAAGTCAGGTAGCCCTGCTCCTTGGCGAGCTTGATCAGTTCACGGATTTTTTCCTGGATTTCCGGGGCGTCAATCGGATTCGTGACCTTGCGGCTGGCGGCCCTCTTGCGTTCCTCTTCCAGGATTTCGCTCAACTTCTTGGGAGCTTCCGCCTTAGCGGCAGGCTTGGAGGCCTTCTTTTCGGCGGGTTTCTTTTCCGCCGGCTTGGCAGGAGCCTTCTTGGCGGCGGGAGCGGCGGCTTTCTTGGCCGGTGCGGCCGCGGGCGCCTTTGCCGGAGCCTTTTTGGCGGGTACTGCGGCCTTCCCGGCGGCAGGGGCCGGAGACGCCTTTTTCACCGGGGCTTTCTTTTCCGCTGCGGGCTTGGCGGCAACGGGCTTTTTAGCCGCCGGAGCGGCGGCCTTGGCGGGGGCTTTTTTGGCAGGGGCTGCCTTGGAAGTGGTTTTGGAAGTTTTTGCGGCAGGCTTGGATGCTACTTTTTCCTTGGATTCAGAAGCTTTTTTGCTGGCGGAAGTCTTCTTGGGAGAAGAGGAGGATGGGTCACCGGATTTGGACATATCTTGAAAAGAAGAGGGCACAATTCACCATTATATCAATACCCGGAGGTATCGAGGCACTACATTGTACCCAGCAAACGCTTCAAGTCAACACTAAGTTTGGATAATTCCAGCCTTCTGGCGGCGTCCGTGGAGGGGTCCGCCAATTCCGCCATCAGGGACGCGATATGCCTTTCCAGGGCCGCCTTAGCAATGCCGGAGCAGGCTTCCTGGACGCTCCGGTCCACATCGGGGATGGGCACCGGGTCCAGGTTCAGCAGGTTCAGGGCATCCCGTTCCGGCTGTGGCAGGGACGCCAGAAAAGCCTGAATGGCCGCGGGACTGTCCGGAGAAGGAAGCCGTGCCAGGATTTTTTTCAGGATCCCCCCCCCTTGCAGCATCCGCATCGGCTCCAGCAATTCTTCAATACGGTCCACGATGAGCCCCTGGGCACGGGCGTTCTGGAGGGACAACTCGCAAAGCACGGCCACGGCACGGTCCATCTTCACGGGGGGCTGCGTCTGAGAAACTTCCGCAGCCGCCGCACGGTCCGCGGACTGTGCCTGTTCCCTTCCCTTGCGGCGTCCGGCCGTCCTGACGGCACTCCGCAGGTCATTCACGGTCGTGCGCATCCTGGTGGCGACGTCCGCCGTTGCCAGGTCGCGGGCCACGGGGTCGCTCATGCAGGCCAGCAGAGCCGTCATCTCACGGGCAAAGGCGGCGCTGGCGGCGGCGTCAGTCAGCAGGCCGCGTTCCTTGGCGCGTTCAATGCGGACCTCAAAGAAAGGACGGGCCTGCTCCACCATCTCTGAAAACGCTTCCTTCCCTTCCCTCTTCATGAAGGAGTCCGGATCGTCCCCCTCCGGAAGATTCACCAGGTAAACATCCTTGCCGAATGGGGCCAGCTCCCGGAAGGCGCGGTCCGCCGCCGCCATGCCCGCCTTGTCCGCGTCAAAACAAACGACAATGCGGGAGGCATAGCGTGAAAGCGTTCTGGCGTGCTCCGGCGTGAACGCCGTTCCCAGGGGAGCCACGGCAAAGGAAATGCCGGCCTCATGGCAGGCGATGACGTCAAGCTGCCCTTCGCACAGCAGGGCCTTGCCGCTCTTCCCCATGGGACCGCGCGCCCTGTCCAGGGCAAACACCACATCCCCTTTCTTGAAAATGGACGTTTCCGGGGAGTTGACGTACTTGCCCACGTTTTCCTGGGGCCGCAGAATTCGTCCGGAGAACGCCACGCATTCCCCGTACACATTGTTAATGGGGAACATCAGCCTGTCCCGGAACCGGGCGTACAGGTCCCCGCGCTCTCCGCGGTTGGCAAGGCCGGAATCTATCAAAACCTGGTCCGGAAGCCCCTCCTTACGCGCCCAGGCCAGGAACTCCCGTGAAGAATCAGGAGCCCAGCCCACCTGCCAGCGCTTCGCCATGTCCGCCCCGTATCCGCGGGAATTCAGGTAGGCCCTGGCCTCCGCCGCCTTCGGGGAGCGGAGCAGGAGCCTGTGAAAAAACTCGGCCGCCTTCTTATGGGCCACCAGCAGGGCCGTGCGCGCCTTGCGCCGCTTTTCCTCCGCGGCGTCATACACTTCCTCCACCAGGGTAATGCCGGCTTTTTCCGCCAGCCGCCGCACGGTATCCGCAAAGCCCAGGTTTTCCATCTTCATCACGAAGGTGATGGCGGATCCCCCTTCCCCGCAGCCGAAGCATTTGAAGTTCTGCCGGGTCTGGTCCACGATGAAGGAAGGCGTCTTCTCATTATGGAACGGGCAGCACGCCTTCCACCGGGACCCGGCCCTTTTCAGGGAAAGATAGGAACCCACCACATCTACAATGTCAGTGGCTTCCAGAACGCGCCGGATGCTGTCTTCATCAATCCTTCCCATAAGGCGCGGCCAGTCTATCACAGCCCCGCCGGGTGCACAAGAAGACAGAATCAGGACGCCATTCACAGGAAAACAGGGGGAGGAAACAACCGGGCGCGCACTGGAAAAACAGAGGAGCTCCCGTGTTCCTCAGGAAAACCGGGTGAAACGGCGCGGCGGCATCCGGCCTCCCCGTCCGCACGGAACGCATTTCCCCATTGAGCGCGGGCGCGGAACGTGTTAGCCTGTCTGCATGAAGCACATTCACCTTCTGTTGCTGGCTCTGCTGGCCCTGTTCGCCGGCTCCCCGTTCCGGGCGGCCGCGGAGGAATCCTTCCGCGACCGGGTAGTGGTCATTCCGGTGGGGGAGGACTCCCTGACCAGCAAGCAGAGCTTCGGCTTCATGAACCGCATCCTGAAGCGGGCGCAGGAGGAACAGGCGCGCGCCGTGGTGTTTGACCTGAACACGCCCGGCGGCCTGGCCTGGGAAACCAGCGAGATGATGATGAAAAGCATCCAGCCGCTGACCATCCCCACTTACGCCTACGTGAATCCCAAGGCCATGTCCGCCGGGGCGCTCATCTCCGCGGCGTGCGACAAGATTTACATGGCGCCCGTCTCCTCCATCGGCGCGGCGGGCATCATCACCTCCTCCGGGGAGGAGATGGACCCCGTCATGCGCAAGAAGGCGGAAAGCGCCTTCTGGGCCTTCACCCGCTCCGTGGTAACGGAAAAGGGCTACCGCCCGGAAGTAGTGAAGGCCATGATGATCCCCTCCGACCAGGAGCAGCAATTCGGCCCCGTCAAGCTGGAAAAAGGCGCGCTCCTGACCCTGACGGGCAAGGAGGCCGCCACGCGGCTGGAAGACGGCAGGCCCCTGCTGGCCCAGGGAACGGCCACCTCCGTCACGGACCTGCTGGCCCAGGAGAAGGTGGACGCCCCCACGGTCACGGCGGAACCCACCGCCTTTGAACGCATCGGCCTCTGGATTGCGTGGGCCTCCCCCATACTGATCCTGCTGGGAATCGGCGGCATCTACATGGAATTCAAGACGCCTGGGTTCGGCATCGGCGGCATCGTGGCCATTGCCGCGTTTGCCCTGTTCTTCTTCGGCAACAACATCGCTGGGAACCTGGCCGGGTATGAAACGGCGGCCCTGCTCATTCTGGGCGTGGTCCTGCTGTGCGTGGAATTCTTCGTCATCCCGGGCACCTTCATTGCGGCCATTGCGGGCGGTATCTGCATCTTCCTGGCCCTGTTCGGCGGCATGATCAGCTCCTGGGAATGGGACCACATCATCCGGAACGGACAGTGGGACGACGTCAACACGCTGGCGATGGTCCTGGGCATCCCCCTCCTGAAACTGGCCCTGGGCCTGACCGGGGGCGCCATCCTGATCGCCGTGCTGATGAAGTACCTGCCGGACTCCGTCCTGATGCGCCGCGTCACGAACGCCACGGTCAGCGGCGGCCCCGCCGGGGAAGCCGTCAACATTGCGCGCGTGCAGGTAGGCGACCGGGGGAACGCCGTCACGGAGCTGAAGCCCAACGGCAAGGCCATGATCCATGGCGAAATATGCGAGGTTTTCTCTCGACAAGGCATACTCATTAAGGGTACCCCTGTGCGCGTCGTGGACATCCGTCCGTTCGACCTCGTCGTCGTCAGGGACGACTCCCCCTCCGGGGACTGACGCCATCACGCTTTTCACTCACTGCCATGCCTCTCACCGTTGGACTTATTTCCCTGGGCTGCCCCAAGAACCTGATTGACTCTGAAATCATGATCGGCCACATGCAGAAGGCCGGCATGACCATGACTCCGGAACCTGAGCTGGCGGACGTGATGGTAGTCAACACCTGCGCTTTCATTGACCAGGCCAAGCAGGAAGCCATCGACGCCATTCTGGACGTCGTGCGCGCCCGGGAGAGCGGAGCTTATCCGGAAAACCAGAAGCTGATTGTAGCGGGCTGCCTGTCCCAGCGCTTCCAGAAGGAACTGCCCGCCCTGCTGCCGGAGGTGGACGCCTTCATCGGCCCGGACCAGGTCACCAAACTCCCGGAAATCATCACGAAGGTGATGGAGCGGACCGCTCCGGATAAAAATTTTATTGAAGGCAAGTGCAAGTATGTTCCGGACTGGGACACGCCGCGCTACCGCCTTACTCCCCCGCATACGGCCTACATCAAGATAGCGGAAGGCTGCAACCACGGTTGCGCCTACTGCATCATCCCGATGATCCGGGGACGCCACCGCAGCCGCTCCCAGCAGGACGTGGTGCGTGAAGCGGAAGCCCTCATCCGGTCCGGCGTGAAGGAAATCTGCCTCATTGCGCAGGACATTACCTACTACGGCATGGACAAATGGACGGATGCGCGCCCGAACCGCCGCAGCGCGGTGGACTCCTCCCGCGGGGAATCCCTGGCCTCCCTGATCCGCGCCCTGAACGCCATTGAAGGGGAATTCTGGATCAGGCTTCTTTACACCCACCCCGCCCACTGGAGCGACGAACTGACCGCCGCCATCGCGGAAAGCCCCAAGGTGGCCCGCTACGTGGACATCCCCCTTCAGCACATTTCCGGCAACATGCTCAGCGCCATGCAGCGCGTGACGGACGGGGACTACATCCGCAACCTCCTGCGGGACATCCGGAAGGCCGTTCCGGGAATCGCCATCCGCACCACCTTCATCACCGGATTCCCCGGAGAGACGGAGGACGACCATCAGGAATTGATGGAGTTCATTGAGGAGTTCCGCTTTGAACGGGCCGGCATCTTCACCTTCTCACGGGAGGAAGGCACGAAGGCCTACAAGATGCCGAACCAGGTGCACCACCGCACCAAGGCGCGCCGCTACAATGAAGCCACCATGCTCCTGACCCGCCTTGCCTCGGAAACGGGCCAGGAACAGATCGGCAGGAAAATCCGCGTGCTGGTGGACGCTCCCGGCGTTGCCAGAACGGAATGGGACGCCCCGGACATCGACGGCACCGTTTCCGTCCCCCTGACGCTGCCTGTCGGCGAATTCGCCACCGTCACCGTAACGGATGCCGTGGCGTATGAACTGACGGCGGAATAGGCTGCCGCCATTGGTCAGGCAGGGAGGAAACAGGATTCAGGGAAACCAGCACGGCGCGAGCCGAAATATATCGTCCCATCCCTGCTCCCCGGCATCTGCGCCAAAGGCGCTTATTGTTTCACGCTTGATTCCGGGAGAGGCGCACTGACCGGAGGGGCTTCCTGCGGCGCGGCTCCCGAAGGTGACGGGGAAGCGGAGTCCGGCACAGGAACCAGGGAGGTGTTCATGCGGGACATATCCAGCTCACGGGAAGCCGCTGCGGCTTCCGGGCTGACGGCGCCCATATTGGCGGGCAGCGGAAGCAGGGCCCCGTCCGGCCCTGCCATGTCGGGAGCGGTGACGGGATAAAAGCCCATCATTTCCTGCGGATTGACTACTTCTGACAGGCTCACGTATCCCTGGCTGCCGTCCTCAAATTCAACCTTGGCGAACAAATCTCCGCAAACCAGCACCTTGGCTGTTTTCACGCCCCCCTTGACGGTTCCGCTCGTGGAAAAATTATTCTCCGGATTCTGTTCGAACACCATCAACTTTTCCTTCTTGAACGTGACGGATTCCCCCGGCTTGTAAGACGCCTGGTCCGCCCTGTGTTTGGCCGCCATTTTCTTGGACGTGATGCCCACGGGATCCAGCGCCGAACTCTGCCGCTCCCAGGCATTCATATGCTTGTTGGGACCGCAGGAAGCCAGAAGCGCCAGCAGGGCGGAAGGGAGAAGTGCCAATTTCATTTGCGTATGATTTTAACTGGCACAGATTGCGGATGGAAGCAGAATTTGCGCCTGTTTATTCAGGATGCCATTTCAAAAAGAAAAATCCTGTCTTTCCTGTCCAAGCGCCTTCCATTCATGCCGGACAGGCGGGAAAACTACCGCGCGTTTTTCCTGCGCCAACCCCGAATCATGGCGCAAAGGCAACGTATTAGGCTTGCCGCATTCCTCCGGGGAATGCTATTCTGCCTCTCACGGTTTCCACGGCTGGCACAGGTCCATCCGGGAAACCGTTCAAGCATGCGTTCTGATATGGATGAAAAGAGATTAGCCGGCGTAGTTCTGCCATTGTTCTCCCTGCGCCGCAACAACGACCACGGCATCGGGGACCTGACGGCCCTGCGCCAGTGGATTGACTGGGCGGCGGACGCCCACGTGGGATTTCTCCAGCTCCTGCCCGTCAATGCCCTGGGGCGGGACGAATGCCCTTCCCCCTATTCCGCCATCAGCTCCATCGCTCTGGAGCCCCTGTACCTTTCCCTGGAACCCTGGACCATTCCCGGCCTGGAAGAACGCGTCTTCAATGAAACCGGGGATACGCTGCCGTGGGAACAGCCCTCCGGCCCCAACCTGGTGGACTACCCCAAGGTCAGGTTCTGGAAAATGTGGATTCTGCGGGATGCATGGAACAATTTTAAGACCAAGCCGGAATATGAAGGCATCATGCCCAAGTTCCGGGAATGGGTGAGGGAACAGGGAAGCTGGCTGGAAGACTTTGCCTGCTTCCAGGTCCTCTGTGACCTGTTCGGCACGGAAATCTGGTGGCACTGGCCGGAACAGGACCCCGCACGGGCCAAGGCCATCGCCGCCGATTACGAGGAGGAAAAGGACTTCACCCGCTGGCTTCAATGGCTCTGTGAAAAGCAGTGGGAATTCATCCGGATTTACGCGGACGAACGCAACGTGAAACTGATGGGGGACATCCCCATCGGCGTTTCCCTGAGCAGCGCGGACGTCTTCTTTGAACGCTACCTGTTTGATACGGACTGGTGCGGCGGTGCCCCGGCGGAAGGCAATTACGCGGAGGACCCGTTCACGGGAAAATGGGGGCAGAACTGGGGCATTCCCCTGTACAAATGGGACGTCATGGCCCAGGACAACTTTGCCTGGTGGAGACGCCGGGTGAAATACTGCACCAAGATTTTCAGCATGTACAGGATTGACCACATCCTGGGTTTTTACCGCATTTACTCCTTCCCGTGGAAACCCACGGAAAACGAGGTTTTCCTGCCTCTTACCCTTGAGCAGGCGGCCCAGAGGACGGGCGGCAGGCTTCCCGGCTTCAAGCCCCGCGGGGATGACAACGCCGTGGACCGCAACCTGAACCTGACGGACGGAGACCTGTACCTGCGCCTCCTGCTCTCCGCCGCCCCCGGGGTCAGCGTGGTGGGGGAAGACCTGGGCTGCGTGCCGGATTACGTGCGCCCGAACATGCGCCAGCTTAACATTCCCGGCTTCAAGATACCCCACTGGGAAATCAGGACGGACGGCACCATCACCCCCGGAAAGGAATACCATGAATGCTCCTTTGCGGCGTTCGGCACGCATGACTTTGAAACCATCATGCAGACCTGGAATGACAGCTACGCCAAGATTGAGCGTGCGCAGAAACTGGGCCTGTGGGACGGCACCTCTCCCAAAACGCCGTCCGGCCCGGAGCAGGAAAGCATTGTGCACCAGGCGGAAGACGGAGCGCGCCTGCTGAAATGGTTTGCGGACTTCGCCGGCATGCAGCCGGAAACATGGCTCTCCTGCTGGAACCTGGAAATCAAGACGGCCATGTACAATGCCCTGTTCCGTTCCAACTCCCGTTACGCGGCCATCCTCTGGCCCGCCCTCTTTGACGTCAACAAGCGCCTGAACATTCCCGGCACCACGGGAGGCGCCAACTGGCGTGAACGCATGCCCTTCAAAGCCGTGGAAGCTTATGACATGCCCCAGACCGCATGGCTGCGCGCCGTCATCGGCGGTTCGGACCGCACGCCGCTGCAGGGCGAAGACGCCATCAGGGCGCTCAAGGAATCCAGCAGGCGCCTCTTCCCGAAGGTCACCGTCAACAATGAACGCTTCCTGAAACGGATGCTGATGTGGCCCAACGGAAAATCCCTGTAAGTTCCGGCCAGTTTCCGGAGCGCCGCAAGCCCCTGCGCCGCTTCATGGCCTTTATGGGAATAACCCCCTGGAATGGATAACCCATTGCAGCTTTCTTCAACTTTTCCTTCCGTTGCATCCGTCCTTGCCTCCTGCCGGAAAAGCTTCCATACTCCCCGCATGACCTGGAGCTGGAACAAACTGTCCCCCGCCAAATGGGAAGACGCGTGGAGTGAGCGCATTGCCGGAAATCCCAATGCCTCCATCACCATCATCAAGGGAGGCAAGACCATCAGGATTACCGTTTACTGTGACCGGGAAGAAGACGCCCTGACCCTGAAGCAGTATTTTGGCGGCACTGTCCGGGAAATCAAGACACGTGACTGGGTGGCGGCCCAGAACCGGGAGGAACGCGCCCCGCTCAGGATAAGGAATTCCCTGGTCATCACGGAACAGAGCTCCGCAGAAAAGCTTGCCGCCCTGCAACAACAATTCCCCGGACGCCGGATCCTGAGCGTTCCGGCGGAAATGGCCTTCGGCACCGGAGACCATGCCACCACGTCCACCTGCCTGCGCTTCATTGCCGACTTCGCCCAATCACGCAAAGAAACAGCCTGGACCATGACGGACATCGGCTGCGGAACCGCCGTACTGGCGATTGCGGCGCTGAAGCTGGGGGCGGAACACGCCACGGCCTTCGACTTTGACCCCATGGCGGTTGAAGTGGCCCGTCACAACATGGAACGCAATGCCGTCACGGCGGAACAGCTGGATTTATTTGTAGGGGACGTCTTTGAATGGACGCCCGCAGCCCGGCAGAAGGGCAACCTGGTCGTCGCCAACCTGTTTTCCACCATTCTGCAAAAGGCTTTTCCCCATATCATCGCGGCGATGAAGAAGGATGCCGTGCTGGTCATTTCCGGGATTCTGGCCTCCCAGTGGGAAGAAACGAAGGCGGCAGCGGAACATCACGGCCTTTCCTTTGATCGGGTCATCAAACGCGGCAAATGGGTCACGGCTAAAGGTTCCCTTTAATCAACTTAATCATTTTAATATAATTTATGTCAAAAAGCAAAGAACATATAAAACGTGAATTAGAATATCTATATGAATACGGCAACATGATTCTTATAGACGAAGCCATTAAATATAAAAAGATTCCTAAAGAAACAGAAAATATAATAAAAAATAAACCGAGCTATCAAGAATACAAAAACAAAAATCTCTCGCTGCTTTCCTCCTATCAAGATTGGTTTACAAAATCCTACAATATCGTACGGCAGATATTACCTGATAGACATCAGGAATTTTACGATTTATATAAAACAGAAAAAAGAAAAAGTATCGATTCTTTAACATATACAATAAGTGATTATTTTTTAGGATTAGTCGTTAAAAAAGGATCAGAGGAAATTGTAGATCGTATTAGTATATTTTCTTCAAAAATGTCTATACAAATTTCAATATTAGAAGCTTGTTTAAAACTTATAGATTCTAAATTAGAAAATATTGAAGAATTGTTACAATATGAACTCTTTGAAAATGAGTTGCAAGCTGCACAAAATTTACTTAATAAAAAGTACATAAGGGCAGCTGGAGTACTAGCAGGAGTAACTCTCGAAACTCATTTATTAAAAGTGTGTAAATTTCATAACATTATATTCCGGAAACAAAATCCAACAATATCTGATTTTAATGAAGAATTAAAAAAATTAGAAATCATTGATCTCCCAACTTGGAGATTAATACAAAGGCTCGGAGATATTAGAAATATGAGCGCTCATTCTAAAGAAAGAGAACCTACTCCTGATGAAGTTATGGATCTTATCAGGGGAGTAGAGAAGTTAATCTCAGAAATAAATTAACAGAATTATTTACTTTAATCTTGCTCCGACCAACATTCTTCTGTAGCTGTCATTCAAATACCATCGGCAGAAAAGAAAAACGACGTTACAAGATTATTCTATATAATTCCGTAAATTAATTTATTCTAGAACGATATTCTTGTATTTCCCCGGGAGGCGAACAGTTTTTCCACATACTTGGCCAGCATGTCCACTTCCAGGTTCACCGGCTGGCCGGGAACGGCGCGTTGCAGGTTCGTGCGTCCGAAGGTATGGGGCGTGATCCAGAATTCAAGCAGGGAGCCGTTCAAATTCGCAATCGTCAGGGAAATGCCGTCAATGGTGATGGAGCCCTTGTCAATGCAGTAGCGGGCCAGTTCATCCGGAATGCGCACTTCCAGGCGGTGGTCCTGCCCCACGGGCTCCAGGGCCGTAATAGTTCCGGTATTGTCCACATGCCCCATCACGAAGTGGCCGCCGAAGCGGTCCATGGCGGACATGGCGCGTTCCAGGTTCACCAGCCCCCCCGGCTGGAGGTTTCCCAGGCTGGTGACGCGGAGGGTCTGGGAAAGCAGGTCAAAGGAGACGCGCTCACCGTCCAGGGCGTCCACCGTCAGGCAGCAACCGTTGACGGCGACGGAATCCCCCAGGGAAAGTTCATGGCCGAATGGAATAATCAGCGTCAGTCTGGCTCCGCCGTTGATGGGCGTAAACCCTTCCACGGTTCCTGTTGTTTCAACGAGTCCGGTAAACATAAGAGTAAGCTCCGGTTCCGGCCCTTAATGGCCGAAGCAGGTGAAGAAGATGAACACGATGGCGGTGGGAAAAGCCGCCCAGGCAAACAGCCACAGGGGATTGATGCCCTTGAAGTACTTGCCCAGAATGGCCTGCCCCGCCGGGTTGGGGGCGTTGGCGATTACCGTCAGGCCGCCGCCCGTCACGGCGCCGGCCACCACGGAATACTTGACGGCTTCCGGCAGGTTGGGAACCGTGGACGCCAGGAAGGTGACGGCGGCATTGTCGTTGAACGCTGTCAGCAGCGTGGCCCCGATCATGGCGTAGTCCCCCAGCCGCGTCAGCACCGGTTCCAGCCACCAGGCCTGGACGCCGCCCAGAATGACCAGGCCCGCCAGGAAGAAGCCCACCATCATGGGAACGCGCAGGGACATCTGGTTCTGGTACTGCGGGGTAGCCACCGTAAAGCCAATGAAGAAGAGGAAGCTGCCGATGAACATGACCGGCTCATGGGCGAAGAGAACCGTCCAGGTCAGAAAGCAGACGTGCGCCAGCGTCACCCACGCCGGTATCTTGTCATTGCGGTCTTCCCAGGACTGGGGAACGGCGTCGTCAAACTCGTTGAACTCGCGTTGCTGGGCGGCCAGGCGGGCGAATTCCTTGCGGAAGAGGAAAAAGTAGGCCAGGTTGGAAATGATGATGGCTGAAACGGCCTTCCAGCCGAAGTGCTGGATCATGTGCGCAAGACCCCAGTCCCACTTTTCCGCCACCATCACCACGGGGGGGGCGGCAAAATGCGTCAGGGTGCCCCCGATGGAAATATTCACAAAAAGCAGCCCCAGCGTTGCATACATCAGGGTCTTCTTCGGCTTGAGGTCGTAAAACTTCTTGCTCAGGATCAGGGCGCCGATCGTCATGGCGGCAGGTTCCGTAATCAGGGAGCCGAGCAGGGGGGCAAGGGTCATCACGGAAATCCACCAGGCCCCGGGCGAAGATTTTCCAAGTTTGGCGCCGTAGTTGACTACGGATTCCGCCAGCTTGAAGATGGGGCGGGAAGAGGCGATGATCATGATAATCATCACGAACATGGGCTCCGTGAAGGAGCAGTCGTAATTCAAGTAGGCCGAGAAGTCCTCAAAGGAATAATACTTCCAGCACACGAACATGAAGGGGATGATCCAGATGCCGAACACGGCTTCCACTTCCCCCAGGAAATGGAAGATGGCGGACGCGAAGGAGACCGGAAGACGCTCCTCCGGGTGCATCACGCGGAAGTTGGTTTCCTTGAGCTTTTCCTTGTAGCGCAGGGCCAGCTTGTGGGAATAGCGTTCAAACCGCCCGGCCAGGAACGTATGGATAATAGCCCCCAGGAACACGAGCGTCACGGCCAGGTTGAACCCGCCGGACTGCTTGTTGCGCTCCGTGAGCACCTGGGACAGGCTGGCATCCGGCGGCGCGGGCTTGTACTGGTTCAGGGGAATGGGAAAATGGCTGTACTGTGATTCCCCCCCCACTTCCGTAGCGGGATAGGCAGGTTCCGCCGCGCGAGCTGAAGCTTCACCGGCAGGAGCCCCCAGGAAAAAGGCGGCGGCAGCCACGGTAGTGAGCAGACCCGCACGGCGCGCCAGAACTTTGAAGAAATGACAAATACAGCTCATGTCTGCGGACAGACTAAACACCTCCCCTTTCTTCCGCGAGCTGAAAATGAGTCTGTATGCTTTTTAACGGGAACGCGTTCAGGCGGGAAAAGCCCGCACGGACCTGAAAAGGAGCGCGCACGGCAGGGAAAAGGCTGTCATGCCTGCCTGAGTTTAAGGTTGAACAGGAAACTTAAAAATAGTAGTTGCAGGTATGCGCTCCGCCCCAGGCCTCCTTTCCATTTTCTTGATTGCAGCCGGTGTCGCGTGCGCGGAGCTTCCGCCCGACCTGCCGCCCGCCACTCCCCTTCCCCTCGCGCCCGGACCGGTCATCGGCGGCACTATCAAGGGGAACCCTGCCGCCGGCGTTGTCCCCGTCAGGGAACTGATTGAAGCCAACCGCAGGAATGAAAACATTCCCATGGCGGAACCCATTCCCGGAGAAACGGTTTCCTCCATCCCCCAGGCGGAGCCCATCCCGAATGCGGAGCCTATTCCCGGGGAAACGAACCTGCATGCCCCGGTGCAGCCCGCAGGCCCGGTCCCGGTCATTCCTCCCACGGCCTTTTCCCCCGTTCCGGTTCCCCAGCATGAAACCCGCGTTGCCATCCTGGGCTATCATGATTTCAGCCGTACCCTTCCCGCCACGGAAATGCGCATGAATACGGACGTGTTCCGCGCCCAGATGCAGGCCCTGAAGGCCAGCGGCGTGCCCGTCATTTCCATGAAGGAATTCCTGGAATGGAAACTGGGAAGCAGGCAGCTCCCCGCCAAATGCGTGATGATCACCATTGACGACGGCTGGAAGAGCGTTTACACGGATGCCTACCCCATCCTGAAGGAAACGGGATTCCCGTTCACCGTTTTCCCCTATACCAAATTCATCACGGGCCGCGGCTCCGCCATGAGCCATGACCAAATCCAGGAAATGCTGGATAACGGCGCCACGCTGGGCAGCCACTCCGTCAGCCACCTGTACCCCAGATCATGGCGCGCCGCCCAGCGGAAGGGAACCCAGGCGGTTCTGGACCTGGCTACGGCGGAAATAAGCAATTCCCGGAAAATCCTTCAGGAAAAATTCCCCGGTTCCGCCGTGGAAGCCTACTGCTACCCGGGCGGATTCGTCCTGCCGGACATGATCACCAAGGCGGAGGAAGCCGGATTCCAGGCGGCCTTCACGGTGATTCCCAAGAAAGTAACCAAGGACACGGACCGCTGGCGGGTTCACCGCTACATGGTTTTTGGCAAGGATCCCAAGACATTCACCAGAGCCCTGAATTTCAACGTGCCCACGGCTCCGGAAACGCCGTCGGCCACTCCCGGCAACAATAGCAGCAGCGGGAACAGCCTGAATTCCTATCCGGCCCCGGCCCAGCCTGTCTACCCGGCGGCCAATACCGTGGTGAAAAACCAGAACCCGGACATCTCCATTTCCCTGGCCCGTGAACCAGCCTTCGATCCCAAACAGGTGGAAATGCGCGTTTCCGGCTTCGGCCTGGTGAATGCCCAGTATGACCCCAAGGAAAAAATCCTGAAATGGACGCCTTCCCGCCCCCTGCGCCTCAGCCCCGTAACCGTCCAGGTGCGCTGGAAAAACCTTGCCGCCAACCTGTGGCAGACAGCCACCTGGCAATTCGGCATCGCGGAGCAGGAAATGCACTTCATTCCCCAGAATGTAGTCAAATAATTCCGGCTGCTGTCGCAGCCATCGTCCCTCCGGAGCGCGGGTAAACGGGCAACCGGAAACTTCATACCCGTGTTTTCCGCCATAAACTCCTTCCTGGGAACAAGGGTCTCCGGCCCCTTGTAAAAACTCCGAACGGAAAAAGAGATGGCACTCTCCCTCCGCAATGTGGCGGAAAAAGCTCCTAAAAACCCGCAAGTCTCAAAACCCCTGAGAAACCAGGGCTCTTTCCAGCAAATTGAAGGGAGCGCTGCAAGCTCTTGCGGCAGCTGAGAGCATATGCGGCCAGAAGCCGCATCTTTTGCAAAACGTGAGAAAATGGAGAAAATCATTAACACCCTCTCCGTTCTCCTGCGGAAAAGTTTTATGCCGGAAAATCCGCCGCCCTCTCTTCCCGGACATGGGGTCCTCCGGACAGAAAAATATATCCCCGGTTCATGTTTTTCCTGCCGTTGCAGACGGCATGGGATTCCAAATGCATTCCTCCTCCCATTCCTCCTCTCCCACATGGGGGCTCAATGTTAGAATAGCCTAACATTCATAAGTTGAGGAGACTTCCGCATCAACGTGGAAAGCTCCCCCGGAATGCCAAAAAAACTGACATTTGGCTTGCCCGCATGGTGTGAAGTGGCATAATCATTCGGCACCATTATCAGGTTCAGCCAGGCACGGACATCCACATGAAGACGAGCACTAAAACTTTCGCCATTGCAGATACAGCCGCTAACGCAGACTATCTCACCAATACTTCCGAACCGCTCGGAGAAACGATGACCCTGAACGTGGGCCCCTCCCACCCCGCCACCCACGGCGTGCTGCGGCTGGTGCTGGAACTCGATGGTGAAGAGATCATTAGCTGCGATCCGGTGGTGGGCCACCTGCACCGCGGCATGGAAAAAATCGGGGAGACCATCCAGTACAACCAGTTCGTCCCCTACACCGACCGCTTCGACTACCTGGCCCCTCTTTCCAACAACATCGCCTATGCCTGCGCGGTGGAAAAACTGCTGGGCTGGGAGCTGCCGCCCCGCGGGCAGGCCCTGCGCGTGCTGGCCCTGGAGCTTTCCCGTTTTTCCTCCCATATCCTGGGCGTCGGCGTGTACGGCATGGACGTAGGCGCCATGACCGTGTTCCTGTACTGTTATGAGGAACGCGAAAAAATCCATAACTTTTACGAACAGCTCACCGGAGCGCGCTTCACCTCCTCCTACACCCGCATCGGCGGACAGACGCGCGACGTCCCCAATGAAATGCTGAAGGAAGTGCTCGTCTTCTGTGACGAAGCGGGCAAGACCCTGGATGAAACGGAAGCCCTGCTGCTCAAGAACAAAATCTTCATCGACCGCCTTCAGGGCGTGGGCGTCATCAGCCGTGAAAAGGCGCTCTCCTGGGCCATTACCGGAGCCAACCTGCGCGCCAGCGGCGTCAAGCGCGACCTGCGCAAAACCAACCCCTACCTGGGTTATGAGAATTACGAGTTCGACGTTCCCGTGGGTGAACACGGCGACTGTTACGACCGCTTTACCGTGCGCATCGAAGAAATGCGCCAGTCCCTGCGCATCATCCGCCAGGTCATTGAAACCATGCCGGACGGCCCCATCAACATGGTGGACACCAAGGGCACGCTGCCTGAAAAGAAAAAGGTCATGACGGACATGGAATCCCTGATCCGCCAGTTCATGGCCACCACCATGGGCGTGAACGCCCCCGCCGGGCAGGTTTACTTTGCCGCGGAAAACCCGAAGGGCGAGCTGGGCTTCTTCCTGGACTCCAAGGGCGGCGGCCTTCCCAACCGCCTGCGCATGCGCTCCCCCTCCTTCTGCAACCTGTCCATCCTGCCGGAACTGCTGAAAGGCCACCTGGTTTCCGACGTTCCGGCCATTCTCGGCTCCTTCGACTTCGTGATGGGCGAATGCGACCGCTAAACACACGCTTCCCTTTTCCTTTCCAACTCAAACACCAAATTTCCTCCCCATGTCCGATTACGCTGAAAACGCCATCGACGCGACTATCGCCCACCAGCCCAGCCCGGGCGAACGGTTCTACCCGGCCTTTGAAGTAACGCCGGAGCTTGACGCCGCCGCCAGCGAATACGTCACGCATTATCCGGAAGGCAAGCAGAAATCCGCCGTGCTTCCCATCCTGCATGAAATCCAGAAAAAATTCGGCTTCATCAGCGCAGACGCCATCACCTGGGTGGGTGAAAAACTGAACATCTCCGCCGCCCACGTGCTGGGTGTGGTCACCTTCTATCCCGGCCTGCGCCAGATGTGCCCCGGCAAGACCCACATCCGCGTGTGCCGCACCCTCTCCTGCGCCATGGCGGGAGCGGACAGCCTCTTTGACGCCATCTGCGCGCGCCTGGGCATTGACAAGAGCGGCATTGACCACCACCACCCCATCGGCGTCAGCCCGGACGGCCTGTGGAGCGTGGAGGGAGTGGAATGCCTGGCCAACTGCGGATTCGGCCCCAACATGATGGTCAACGACCTTCTGTATGAAAAAGTCACTCCGGAACTGCTGGAGGAAGTGATCGCCAAGCACCAGAACGCCTAACCCTTTCCACCCCGCACCAGATTTTCGCCATGAGCATCACCTATCTTCCCGGTAAAGAACCCCACCCCAGGGAAACGCGCCGCATCCTGAAAAACGTCAACCGCGAAGGATGGAACACTTCCATTGACTGCTATCTGGCCGACGGCGGCTATGAGGAACTGAAAAAGGCGCTCGGCATGGAGCCGAAGGCCGTCATTGACGAGGTGAAAAAATCCGGACTGCGCGGCCGCGGCGGCGCGGGTTTCCCCACAGGCGTGAAGTGGACCTTCATTCCGCCGAACAACACGAAGCCCGTTTACCTGGTCTGCAACTGCGACGAATCCGAACCCGGCACCTTCAAGGACCGCTACATCGTCCACCAGGACCCCCACCAGCTCATTGAAGGGATGGTCATCTCCAGCTACGCGGTAGGCGCGCACCTGGCTTACATCTACATGCGGGAGGAATTCCCCATGGCCGCGGAAATCATGCTCAAGGCCCTTCAGGAAGCGCGCGAACGCGGCTTCCTGGGCAGCAACATCCAGGGTTCCGGCTACGATCTGGAAATCCACGTGCACCGCGGCGCGGGCGCCTACATCTGCGGTGAGGAAACGGCCCTGCTCAACTCCCTGGAAGGCCAGCGCCCCTACCCGCGCATCAAGCCTCCCTTCTTCCCGGCCGCCATCGGCCTGTACGGCTGCCCCACCATCGTGAACAACGTGGAATCCCTCTGCCAGGTGAAGCACGTCATCGCCATGGGCGGAGAAGCCTACAGCCAGGAAGGTGCCCGGCGCTCCCCCGGTACCCGCATCATCGGCGTTTCCGGCGACGTGAAACGCCCGGGGTTCTATGAAATCGTTTCCGGCTCCATGACCTTCGGCGAACTGCTGTATGACGTCTGCGGAGGCCCGCGGGACGGCCGCGAGTTCAAGGCCGTCATTCCCGGCGGCTCCTCCTCCAAGGTCATGCGCACGGACGTGGAATACAAGGTGCAGAACCCGGACGGCACCATGGGCAAAATCTCCTTCTTCGACATTCCGCTGGACCTGGACAGCATCTCCCAGCACGGCTCCATGTCCGGCTCCGGCGCGGTCATCGTCATGGACGACTCCCGCTCCATGCCCTGGGCTATGAACAACATCAACCGCTTTTACGCGCATGAATCCTGCGGCCAGTGCACCCCCTGCCGGGAAGGCTGCCCGTGGATGATGAAGCTCAGCACCCGCATTCTGGAAGGCAAGGCCGCTCCGTCCGACGTGGACCTGCTGATTGAAGTGGCCAACCAGATTGAAGGGAAAACGGTCTGCGCCTTCGGTGAAGCCGCCTCATGGCCCACCCAGGCCATGGTCTCCAAGTTCAAGGAGGAATTCGTGGCCCTGACGGACCCTTTCAACGCCTGCCTGCCCCATACCAGGGAAGGCCGGGAACAAACCCGTTTCCTCACCCGCTAACAGCAGAACGCAACACCACTTTTCAATACCATTTCCCTCCCATCCGTCATCATGAGTGAAGAAGCTTCCAAACTCCCCAAAGACATTGCCGCCGAGGAAGGCAAGGTGAACGTCCAGATCAACGGAACGTGGCACCGGTTCCCGCGCGGCACGCGGATTGCAGACGCCTGCCGTTCCGTAGGCGTTCCCATCCCGTGCTTCTGCTACCACCCCAAGTTGGCCGTCGTCGGCTCCTGCCGCATGTGCATGGTGGAACAGGGGATGCCGCCCCGGCTGGCTCCGGGCCAGACTCCCTCCTATGATGAAAACGGCTACCAGCGCATCCAGTGGATGCCGCGCCCCATCATCTCCTGCGCGAACACGGTGGCGGAAAACATGGGCATCCGTACGGACAGCCCCCTCGCCAGCGAGGCGCGCCGCGGCGTGATGGAATTCCTGCTTACCAGCCACCCGCTGGACTGTCCCATCTGCGACCAGGCCGGGGAATGCAAGCTCCAGGAATACTCCAACGACTACGGCCAAGTGGAAGGCCGCTATGAGGAAAAGAAGACCAAGAAGGGCAAGAACCTGAGCATCGGCCCGCGCGTGAACCTGGACCAGGAGCGCTGCGTGCTCTGCGGCCGCTGCGTGCGCTTCATGCGCGACATCATGCATGACGAAGTTCTCACGATGGCCCAGCGCGGCACCTTCAACGCCATCACGGTCTATCCGGGCCGTGAGCTGGACAGCAACTACTCCCTGAACACCGTGGACCTCTGCCCGGTAGGCGCTCTTACCTCCAAGGACTTCCGCTTCAAGATGCGCGTCTGGTTCCTGAAGGAAACCAAGACCATTGACGTGGACTGCGGCACGGGCACCAACATCATCCTCTGGACGCGTGAAGACAAGGTGTACCGCATCACCCCGCGCCCGAACGACGCCGTGAACTCCTGCTGGATGCCGGACTCCCACCGCCTGAATTACAAATACATCAACGCGGAAACGCGCATTCCCCAGCCCGTCATACGCACGGACGCGGGAGCGCCCCACCGCCCGTCCACCTGGGAACCCGCCCTGGCCTCCGTCACGGAAGCCGTCAAGCGCGTCTCCCCGCACCAGCTCGCCATCATCGCCTCCGGGCGCATGACCAACGAAGAACTTTACATGGTCCGCCACCTGGCCGCGCAAATCGGCACGGACATGGTGGACATCGTCCCCCGCATGGGAGAAAGCGACGGCATGCTGATTGCCGCGGACCGCAACCCGAACACGAACGGGGCCAAGCTGGTGCTGGGCATTGAACCCGGCTCCAGGCTGGCCGCCATCCGCGACGGCGTGCGCAACGGCTCCATCAAGGGCATCCTCACGCTGGGGGAAGACCTCACCGCCCCGGAAGCCGGCTTCACGGCGGAAGACCTGAAAAAGCTGGATTACCTGTTCATGACCGCCCACAGCGTGAATGAAACGGCGCGCCACGCGGACCTGGTTCTGCCAGGCGTCACGTATGCTGAAAAATTCGGAACGATGATCAACGTCACGGGCCGCATCCAGCGCCTGAACCGCGCCATCCAGCCCGTGGGCTACGCCAGGGATGACTGGCAGATTCTCCGGGACATCACCCTTCTGCTGGGCGGCAACCCCGCGCTGAAAGACTTCAACTCCGCCCTGGACATCCTCACCGTCATGAGCACGGAATACGGCGCCCTTAACGGCGTCACCTGGGGCTCCATAGGAGACGGGGGCCAGCCCATTCTGGAAACCGGCGTCACCATTCCCGTGGTGGAACATGAAAAAAGCCAGGGCCGCTAATCACACTTCACACGCACACAACCTGTTAATCCGCCATGATTGATTCGATTCTAACCTTTTGCGACGAAGTGCTCAGCAACCCTGTGTGGTTCTACGTCATCACCCTGCTGATCAAAATCGTCATCTGCTTCGCCATCACCATCCTGTTCATTCCGGTCTGCGTGTACATTGAACGCCGGGTGGCCGCCTGGATTCAGGACCGCGTGGGGCCCAACCGCGCCGGCATCCCGCTGAGCATCTTCCGCCGCTTCGGGGCGAAGTCAGACCTGCCGTTTAAAAAGACGCTGGACTACTTCGGCCTTCCCCACGACGGCAAAATCGCCAACCTGTGCCGCTTCTTCCGCCTGGACCGCGACATTCCGATCTTCGGCCTCGTGCAGCCCATGGTGGACGGCGGCAAGCTGTTCCTCAAGCAGGACTTCACGCCTCCCTTCGTGCGCCGCGTGTACTTCTGGATCGCCCCCATCCTGGTGCTGGCCCCCCCGCTGATGACGGCGGCCGTGGTCCCCTTTGCCGGAGACCTTCACACCTCCTACGGCAACGTAAACATGGCGGTGGCCAACCTCAGCGTAGGGCCCCTGTGGATGTTCGCCATCTCCTCCCTCTCCGTATACGGCCTGGTGCTGGCCGGATGGTCCTCCAACTCCAAATTCCCCTTCCTGGGCGGCGTGCGTTCCTCCGCCCAGATGATCTCCTACGAAATCAGCATGGGCCTGTCCATCATCCCCGTGCTGATGATTTACAGCACGCTGGACCTCTCCAACATCGTGGAATACCAGGCCGCCAACGGATGGCTGCTGCTTCCCGTGTGGGGCGAGGGCCTGAGCTGGCAGCGCTGGATCCTGCTGGTTCCCATCGCCATCAGCTTCATCATCTTCCTGACCTCCATCTTCGCGGAAGCCAACCGCACGCCCTTTGACATGTCCGAATGTGAAACGGACCTCGTGGGCGGCTACCACACGGAATACTCCTCCATGAAATTCGCGCAGTTCTTCATGGGTGAATACGCCGCCATGGTGGTAGGCTCCTCCCTGGTCATCACGCTGTTCCTGGGCGGCTGGTCCATCGGCTTCGGCCTGGACGGGTGGCTCAACGAACACGTAGCCAACTGGGTGGCGGTCATCTGCCAGCTCATCGCGTACGTGCTCAAGCTCCTCTTCTTCGTCTTCTTCTTCGTCTGGGTGCGCTGGACGCTCCCCCGCTTCCGTTACGACCAGGTGATGAAGCTCGGCTGGATGGTCTTCTTTGAACTGGCCGTCATCAACATCTTCATCACGGCCGCCATCCTGTACTTCGTCAAGTAATCAACCTTCTTCATCCCGACAACATCACTATTATGGCCTTCAAAACGATCAAGCGCCCGAAGATTTCCCTCGGAGAGCGGTTCTACTTGCAATCCATCCTTGGCGGTCTCTGGATCACCATCAAGCACCTCGTTCTGGCTCTGCTGGGCAAATCCCGCAACAAGAAGGAACTGGCCGGCTCCGGCATAGGCGTCACGATGCAGTACCCGGAATTCCGGTGGGACAAGCACCTGCCGGAATACTACCGCGGGGCTCCCGTCCTGGTGAAGGGGGAAGACGGCCGCGAACGCTGCGTGTCCTGCCAGCTCTGCGAATTCATCTGCCCTGCCCGCGCCATCACCATCACCCCCGGCGCCATCAAGGAAGGCCCCTGGGGCAAGGTGGAAAAAGCGCCCAGGGAATTCCAGATCGACATGCTCCGCTGCATCTACTGCGGCATGTGCGAGGAAGCCTGCCCGGAACAGGCCATCTTCATGAGCCAGGACTACCTGTTCACCCCCACGGACAAGGCCCAGGCCATCCACAACAAGGCCAAGCTCTACGAAATGGGGGGCACCCGCAAGGGACTGGTCAACAAGTGGAACCAATACAAATAAATCACCCCGAAACATTCACTCCAATTTCCGTACGTTATGAACATTTTTGCCAGTGACATACTCTTTTACGTCTTCGGGGCCCTGGCCGTGATCCTGTCCCTGATGGTCGTCTTCATGCGCAACCCCGTTTCCTCCGCCATGATGATGGCCCTCTCCTTCGGAGCCACGGCCGCCGTCATGATCGGGCTGGGCGCCCACTTCCTGGGCATTCTCCAGATTCTGGTATACGCCGGAGCCATCATGGTGCTCTTCGCGTTCATCATCATGCTGCTGAACGTGAAGCGGGAAACCTCCCCCTTCCGGCGGCCCGTCTCCGTCGCCATCGGCGTCATCATCGCCGGCCTCTTCCTCGGCCAGCTCATCGGCATCATCTACTCCCTGCCCGGCGCGAAGGAAACGCACCGCTGCCCGATGGCCACCGCGGAACAGGCGTGGAACGATCTGAAGATCGGCCAGGACAGCGCCAATTCCGGGAAAACGGAAACCAACAACCTTTCCGGGGAATGCGCGCAGAAACCCTGCGTTGCTTCCGGCGGATGCACACGAGGATCGGACTATGCCATCACCAAGACATCTCTTGACCAATTGCTCCATTCCACCTGCGGCATAGCACCGTCCATCACCCTCCCTCCCCTCTCCCCCCAATGTTCCGCACACCTCTATCCGGAAGGCACCACCATCCGCGCGGAAATAGACAACGGGGAATTCCCGGATACCGCCCTGCTGGGCCGCACCCTGTTTGACAAATACAACCGGAGCCTGGTCATCGCCGGGCTGGCCCTGCTGGTGGCCTCCATCGGCGTCGTCGTGCTGAGCCGCCGCCCCTTCGGCAAATAACCCGAACCCCTTACCACAGCCATCATCATGATACCTCTTACGCATTACCTGATCCTCTCCGGCGTCCTGTTCGCCATCGGCCTGATGGGGGTGATTGTCCGGCGTGACATCATCGTCATCTTCATGTGCCTGGAAATGATGCTCAGCGCGGCCAACCTGTCACTGGTGGCGTTTTCACGCGCCCAGGGCACCATGGGGCTGCCCAATTACGACGGACAGGCCCTCTCCATCTTCATCCTGACCATCGCCGCGGCGGAAGTAGCCATCGGGCTGGCCCTCATCGTCTCCCTGTACCGGGCCAGGCGCACGGCCAGCACGCAGGACCTCAACACGCTGAAAGACTAAGAGCAACATACCACTTCAAGAACATGTTTAATATTGATATTCAATACACCTGGCTCCTGCTCTTCCTGCCGCTGGTCGTAGCCGCCTTCAACTGGTTCCTGCTGACCCGGCGTCCGAACGTCGCGGCCCTCACCTCCACCTTCTCCTGCCTGGCGACCTTCGTTCTTTCCCTGGGCCTGCTGGACCAGACCGGCTCGGACTCCTTCTCCTGGCTTCCGATCTCCGACGTCTTTTCCGTTGACCTGGGCTTTGTGCTGGACCCCCTTTCCACCCGCATGATGCTGGTGGTCACGGGCATCGGCCTGCTGGTCCACATCTTCTCCCTGAGCTACATGGCGGACGACAAGGCGAAAACGCGCTACTTCGCAAGCCTGAGCCTCTTCATGTTCTCCATGACGGGCATCGTCCTGGCGAACAACATCGCCATGACCTTCATCTTCTGGGAGCTGGTGGGCCTTTCCTCCTACCTGCTCATCGGCCACTGGTACACCAGGGACGCCGCCGCAAACGCTGCCAAAAAGGCCTTCATCTGCAACCGCGTGGGGGACTTCGGCTTCCTGATCGGCATCCTGACCCTCTGGGCGCTGACCAACACGCTGGACTTCAGCCTGATGGAAATGCCCGCGGGCCTCAGTGAAACCCTGCTGAACATCACGGTGCTGTGCCTCTTCTGCGGGGCGGTGGGCAAATCCGCCCAGTTCCCGCTGCACGTGTGGCTTCCGGACGCCATGGAAGGCCCCACCCCCGTCTCCGCCCTGATCCATGCGGCCACCATGGTGGCCGCCGGGGTGTACATGATGGTGCGCGTCCAGTACTCCATCGGCGTGGAAGCCTTCCCCGCCCTAGCCTGCAACGTCATTGCCGTCATCGGCGCCGTCACGGCCGTCATCGCCGCCTTCATGGCCACCCAGCAGAATGACATCAAGCGCGTGCTGGCCTACTCCACCCTCTCCCAGCTGGGCTACATGGTCATGGCCCTGGGCCTGCTGGCCGGGGAAGCGGCCATGTTCCACCTCTTCACCCATGCCTGGTTCAAGGCCCTGCTCTTCCTGGGCGCGGGCGCCATCATCTTCGCCTGCCACCATGAACAGGACATCTGGAAAATGGGCGGCATCATGAAGCGCATGAAGCTGACCTCCCTTACCTTCATCATCGCGACCATGGCGCTGGTCGCCATTCCGTTCACGTCCGGCTTCTTCTCCAAGGAAGCCATTCTGGAAGCCGCCCTGCACAAAAACCCGGTCTTCTTCTGGATCGGCGCGGGCGTGGCCCTGCTGACCACCTTCTACATGATGCGCGTGATCTTCGTGGTCTTCTTCGGCAAGAGCCGCAGCCACAGCTCGGAACACGCCACGGAAGTGGGCGGCCTCATGCTGGTTCCCCTGCTGATTCTGGCCGTGCTGGCCCTCATCTCCGGCTACGGCTTCATGGCTGACAGGCTGGTGCCCTTCAACGGGTTCGTTTCCGAAAGCTTCCATATCGGCATGCCCTTCTACGTCTCCATGGGCGCGCTGGTGCTCGGCATCCTGCTGGCGGCCGTCTTCTATGCGGGCTCCCCGGCCTCCGACAAGCTCTCCGGCAATGCCGTCTCCCGCGCCCTCGCCAACCGCCTCTACATTGACTGGTTCTATGACAAGGTGCTGGTCAGGGGCATCCAGGGCTCCCTGGCCGCCATCATCGACTTCATGGACCAGTTCATCATCTCCGGCCTCATCGTGGGCGGCCTGGCGCGGCTGACCGCCGCCGTCGGGTCCCTGCTGCGCCGCCTCCAGTCCGGCAGCATGGCCGCCTACACGGCCCTCTTCGGCATCGGCCTGCTCCTGGTCATCTACTTCACCGTCTTCTATTCCTGCTAACCTACCAACCAATCACACACCATGCTTATCTGGCTTGTTCTCATTCCTCTGATTGCCACGGCCCTCATCGGTCTGTGCAAGGCGCCCGCACGCCCGACAGCCCTGCTCAGCGCCGCGCTGACGCTGGCCCTCGGCATCTGGGCCCTGGTTAGCTTTGACGGCTGCTCCTCCTGCTGGTCCCGCTTTGAAGGGATGGACCTCCAGCTCACCTTGGCCCCGGCCCTGGCCAAAGTGATGCTGCTGCTGACCATCCTGGTGACCTTCGCCACCGTGCTGGGAACCAACCCGCCCAAGGGAGGGGAAGCCTCCTGGTACAACTCCGCCCTGCTGATTTCCGCGGGCGCCACCGGGGCCTTCCTGTCCGACAACATCATCTCCTTCTTCGCCTTCCATGAGCTGGCCCTCATCCCCACCTTCGTGATGATCGGCCTGTACGGACGCGGCGACCGCCGCACCACGGCCTGGCGAGCCACGCTTTACCTGGGGCTTGCCTCCATGGTGCTGCTGGCCGCCCTGCTGATGATCGGCACGCAGGCGGGCTTCACCTTCTCCGGATTGAAAGACTTCATGGCCGGCGGCCGTGAGCTCGCCCACGCGGAACTCATCGGCGCCCTGCTGATCGCCGGGTTCGGCACGCTGATTTCCCTCTTCCCCTTCCACTCCTGGGCAGCCCCCGCGTATGCCTCCGCCCCCGCTCCGGTGGCGATGATGCATGCGGGCGTGCTCAAGAAGTTCGGCCTGTACGGACTCTTCATGTTCCAGCCGCTGATGGAAACTGGCTTCCTCCCCTGGACGAACATCCTCCTTGTCCTGCTCGTCTGCAACGTCATCTGGGTAGGCTACGTAACCGTCAACCAGAAGAGGCTGGATCTGCTCCTGGGCAACTCCTCCGTGATGCACATGGGCTACATCTTCCTGGCCTTCGCCGCCCTGGTGGCCTCCGGTTCCGCGGAAGCCAACCCCTGGGCGCTGAAAGGGGCCGCCCTGCTGATGCTGGCCCACGGCCTGACCATCGCCCTGCTCTTCCTGCTCTGCGGACAGATTGAAAAGCAGACCGGCACGCTGGAAATCAACTCCCTGGGCGGCCTGAGCACCAGACTGCCGCGCATGGCCTTCGTCTTCGGCCTGGCGGGCATGGCCTCCATCGGCCTCCCCGGCCTCGCCAACTTCCCGGGGGAATTCATGGTCTTCTTCTCCGGCTTCGCCGGATTTAACGACAGCTTTGGCCCTGTCCAGATCGCCACCATTCTGTGCCTCTGGGGCCTGGTCATCGGCGCGGTGTACATGCTGAGGGCCTACCGCAACATCTTCCAGGGGGACCTCTCCAAGGCCGCAGCCTACGCCACGGAACTGCTGCCTTCCGAACGGGCGGCCAACTACTTCCTGACGATCACCCTGGCGGTCTTCGGCTTCTTCCCCACGCTGGTGCTCCAGTTCTTCTCCTGATTCCCCTTCCGAATACAATCCAAGTTTAACCCGATCTTCTTTTACCCATGCAAGCGTATATTCCGGAATTCATCCTGGCCGGCCTGGCGATGCTTATGCCCCTGGCCGAGACCTTCTGCAAAAAGACGCCCAAATTCGTCTTCGGGCTGATTGGCGCGGCGGGTGCCCTGGCGATGCTCCCCTTCTACATGGGGGGACTCTATGACAACGTCTACATCATCCTGGCGCTTGTCGCCACGGCAGTCACCCTGCTGCTGTCCGTGGACTTCCGGGCCGTCATCAACCTCTCTTCCAACGACTCCAAGTCCCAGGACGGCACGGGGGAATTCTACATCCTTCCCCTGCTGGCCTGCGTGGGCATCACCTCCCTGTGCAAAGCCTCCAACCTGGTGGAACTGTTCGTCTCCCTAGAAGTGCTTACCCTGAGCTCCTTCATCATGGTGGGCTACTTCCGCCGGAACCTGGGCTCCACGGAAGCGGGCATCAAGTACCTGATTCTGGGCGCCGTCAGCACGGGCTTCCTCGTCTTCGGCCTGGCCTGGTACTTCGGCGTCACGGGAACCTTCATCTATGACGGAGCCATCGTCAGCCACGCGCTGGCGGGCCAGACGGCCCCCGCCATGTACCTGGCCCTCGCCATGCTGCTGCTCGGCACGGCCTTCAAAATCGGCGCGGTTCCCATGCAATTGTGGATTCCGGACGTATACCAGGGCGCACCCACTCCGGTGACGGCTTTCCTTTCCGTAGCCTCCAAGGTGGCCGGCTTCGCCCTGCTCAACATCATTCTGGCTCCCTTCGCCGCATTGCCCCCCGTTGAATTCGTCGTGGCCCTGATGGCTGCGGCTACGCTGCTGGTGGGCAACCTGGGCGCCATTCCGCAGACCAACCTGAAGCGCATGATGGGTTATTCCTCCATCGCGCAGGCCGGCTTCATCCTTCCCCTCTTCATCGGCACCGTGGATGGGCGGCTTGCCCCGAACGCCCCGTTCTACCTGGCCGTGTACCTGGTCATGACCTTCGGCGCCTTCTTCGCCCTCGCCATGATCCGCATCCAGCGCGGGAGCGAGGAAATCTCCGCCTTCCGCGGCCTGGGCAAGACCAATCCCCGGCTGGCCCTGGCCATCACCATCATGTTCGCCTCCCTGGCGGGCGTGCCTCTGACGGCCGGCTTCTTCGCCAAAATGATCTCCTTCGTGCACGTCATCAACACGGGCCTGTACCTGAGCTGGATGCTCCCCGTCATGATCATCTGCGCGGCCTCCGGCTTCTATTACTACTTCAAGGTCATCCGCTCCATGTACTGGGACAAGCCCGCAGAAGACGCGGACCCCGTACAGGTTCCCGTCATTTCCGGAGTGATGCTGGCGGCCTTCTCCATCTTCATCGTGCTGGGAGGCCTGATGCCCCTCTTCCTGAACCCCATCCGGTAGAACGACACTTCCCGTTCATCATCCCGAAGGCCGTTCCCGCATCCGCGCGGGACGGCCTTCTTCATTCCGGAAGCGCCGCGGGCCTTTGCGGCAGTTAAAGGAATCAATCAGCCGCATTGAACGAAAGCAAACAAATGGAAGACCACATCATGGGGGCGTCCTTCCGGATATGCAATTCCGGTTGCCGTAAAGGCTTGCGGTTCTCCCCCAGTTTCATGAATTTCTCCGGAATGCTCATGCCGAAAAAATCTTGAAAAAAGTGCAGTTTCCATGCGAGATTTCCCACAGGGCAAACGTAATTAGCCCGTACTAATTATTTGCTAGCCTCCATCCCTCCGGACGGAGAGCGGCCAACCATCAATCAATCATTCAAAACCATGCGTCTTTTCTCCGCCACAGCCGTCGTTTGCGCCGCCCTGTTCTCCGGAACCACTCTCCTGCATGCCCAGGAAGACCCGGAACTGCTGGCAAAACGCCAGTGCCGTTCCGTCCATGTCATGCAGCAGGGCCACCCGGCCCAGGCGAGCGCCCTGTACAATGAAGTGAAAGCCAAGACATCCGTTCCGGGCACCTACTTCTGCGCCATGAATTTTGACGACGGCTACATCGGCTTTCAGGAACAGTCCAACGGTAAAAAAGTCATCATCTTTTCCATCTGGGACCCGGTGGCCCATGGGGACAACCCCAACAGCGTGCCGGAAGAAGAGCGCACCAAACTGGTAAAGCTGGGTGAAAACGCGCGCTCCGGCCGCTTCGGCGGCGAAGGAACGGGCGGCCAGAGCTTCGTGGACTATCCCTGGACCGTCGGGGAAAACATGCGTTTCCTCGTCTGCGTCAAAAAGATGGGGAAATTCAAGGAAATCAGCGGCTACTACTTCAACAACAAGGACAAGTCCTGGGACCTCATTTCCAAATGGAAAACGCATTCCTCGGAAAAGGAACTTTCCTTCTCCGTCGGATTCGTGGAAGACTTCATGCGCAACTTTGAATCCGCCAAGAAAGCCCGCGGCGCCTTCTTCGGCCCCAGCTTCGCATACAAGGACGGCAAATGGCACCCCAACACCAGCGTGACGTTCACCGGCGATCCCACCCCCTCCACCAACGTCATGGCAGACATCCAGCCCAACGGTTCCGTTCTGCTCCAGACGGGCGGAGAAACAAAAATGACGGATTTCAAACTGTTCCAGAACCGTCCCCTGCCCCAGGATGCCAATCCTGTCCAGCCTGATGAAGTCGTCACCAGGCTCGTTCAGGAGAACATCAAATAATCATGTCCCTTACCGGCTGGCTAACCATGATCGTTTCCATCGGCGGCGTATTGACCGCCGCCGCATGGGCGTATTACAAGGTGCTCTCCACTCCCAAGGAGACGGAACACCTGGGCAGCCCCACCCCTCCCATGCCGGAGGACCCGGAGGAATAAGGCTCCGGCCCGGCGCATGAACAATTCCCGGTCCGCGGAAACTGCCCGGATTTGTCCTGCCCATCCGGGGATTGCCGCAGCCCCCCGCGGCCCTCAAGGTAAAACTGAGCGCCAGCGGACTTTTTATCCTGAAAACCAGTACCCCCTGCCGGACGTTTTTCATTTCAGCTGACGCAGGGCTTGCGGCGCTTCCGCAACGCGTGCCAGCCAAAAACCTGGAACAGGATAAATACGCCGTCCATCTGCTCAATAGCCACGCAAACGCACGACGCACGCGCCAGCCATCCCCAGCGCATCCACGCATGCAGTCCGGGCCGTCCGCCATTCAGGCAGTATCCGGTTCACGGATATTCCTTGAACAATTTTCCCTTTTAACCGTCCGACGGGGGAAGGATGAAACCCAGCCGGTCAATGCCGTACCTGGCGCATTCCTGCCACAGGGATTTTTCCAGGGCTTCCGCCGTCCGGCGGCGTTCCTCCTCCGGCATGCTTTCAAAGTACTCCGGCCCCAGGTGTTCGCTGATGGCCTTGTCCGCCATGCGCGTCACCAGGTCCGCCCAGAAAATGTTGTCCCGGTACTCGTCCAGGCAGTCCTGGAAAAAGGCGTTTTCCTCATATTCCCGGGTGAAGGCGTAACCGCCCAGATCGTCCGCGTAGGCAATGCGGCCCTTCAGTTTGGGCGTGGCGGATAGTTCCTCCATCAGCCGGGAGACCAGCTTTCCCCACGCCACCAGGCGTCCTTCCGCCCCATCCTGCTGGTTGGAGGCGGCCACCGTGGCGGCGGTGGAAAGCATTTCCGCCAGATCGCGCGCCTCGTCGTCGGATAATTTCAATGTCACCGGCATGGAGTCAGATCAATCCGAGTTTCATCCTGCCTTCCTCACTGACCATGTCCTGGTTCCAGGGGGGGTCCCACACCATTTCCACATCCGCGGCCTCCACGCCTTCCAGCGCTTCAATGCGGTCCTTGGCCTCCATCACCAGATGGGGTCCCATGCCGCAGCCGGGCGCCGTAAGAGTCATTTTGACCGCCACGTGATGCAGGCCGTTTTCCAGCTCGATGACGGTCACGTCGTAAATCAGGCCCAGGTTGACGATGTCCACGGGGATTTCCGGATCGTACACGCATTTCAGCGTATCCCATACCCGTTCTTCAAGCGTGGCGTTTTCATCCAGTTCAGCCGCCTCCGGGGAGGCTTCCGCCGCTTCCGCTCCCAGGGCGTCCGCATTTTCCCTGGAGATGCGGGCCAGGCCATGGTCCGTAGCCACGGTATAGGAGCCGCCCAGTATCTGGGTGATATACACGCGTTCCCCCTCCGGCAGCGTGAGCACATCCCCGCTGGGGATCTGGACCGCCGTCACTTCTCTTTTGAGTTCTACTACCTGGTTCAGCATAAATCCTTGCGATTAAAGGAACATCCGGCTACGGACATGCGCGGGAGGGAACAGGCCCCACGAGGCCGGACCGCCCTGCGGCATCCGGAACCTTCCGCGCAGGAGCAACATAAGGGGTATTTGCATCACCGTCGAGGTCAAAAACTGTTCTGCCGTGACCGGAAACGCCCTTCATGACAGGAAAGCGCATGCCGCAATGTTTTGGAAAAGCCGCCGGAAGCGGAAAGCTTCGTTCTTGCCTAGCGGCGGGAAAAGGTGTAAAAGGTCCGGGCTGTCCAGGCTGCCGTCAGTCCGGGACCGGCCACACGCGCATCTTCAACTTAACATTCCATGTTAGATTACTTACGTAAACATACAATCGTCATCATGGCAGCCATGGCCCTGGTGTTTGTGGGCCTCATGTTCATCGGCGGGGACGTAAGCGGCGGCTCCCTGACCGGCATGTTCAAGCAAACCTTCGTTTCCGTGGACGGCAAGTCTTACGGAGAAAAGGATTACAACAGCATGGGCAGAACCGGCCTGTCCGTGGCTTTCTCCTTCCCTTCCACCTTCGGCCCGCTGCTCCAGGACAATTTCAGCTCGGAAGAAAGCCTGCGGGAACTCTGCCACCTGCTGAAAACGAATAATCCCAACGCCGCTTTCCTGGCCTACCGCGGCATCATCCGCAGGGAGGCGAGCCGGCTGGGCCTGACGCCCAATACTACGGAGATTGACGACGCCATCTGCAACATTCCCGAATTCCAGGATGAGAAGGGCGTCTTCGACCCCCGGAAGTACGACAATTTCATTTCCATGCGCGGCAACATGGGCAAGAAGCTTCAGGAGGAACTGCTGCGCGGCCTGATGGAAGACACCATCAGCCTGGTGCGCATCAAGGATGTGCTGACCGGCGGCATTTCCGTGGAATCCGGCTTTGCCGAAGCCGTGGCGGAGTCCAACAGCCAGCAGATCACGGTCAACACCGCCTTCCTGGAAAAGAGCGCCTTCCGTCCCAAGACGGACCCGGGAGAAGAGGAAATCAAAACCTTCTGGGACAAGCACAAGGAAAATTACAAGAACGAGGAAGCCCGCTTCTTCACCGTGTACACCTTCACCCCCGCGGGCGATGCCCAGGCTCCCAAGCCCGGCGATATTTCCAACGCCACCATGGAAACCATGAACCTGGTGGAAAATGACATCTGGGAACCGCTGAACGCCACCAACGGCAGGAACATGGACCAGGCCATCAGTGAAGCCCTGGCCAAGACTCCCGACGTCTGCAAGATGGAGAAGAAGTCCTACACGGCCGTGACGCGCAAGAATGCGCCCCAGGAAATCAACCAGCCGATCAACCAGTCCGCCTCCGACGGACGCAGCGCCACCCTGCTGGACGTGGCCTTCTCCCTGACGGGAGCCCCCGCCCTGAATGCGGATGCGGACGCCAAGGCCATTGAAGAAGCGCGCGCCAAGACCGGAGCCGAACAGATCAGCACCATGCAGGTGCTGGAAAACGGACAGGTCGTCCTGGTCCGCCTGGAAGGCGTTACCCCGGTAAAGGCGCTGCCTTATGAAACCGCCCGCAACAGCGCCCGCGCTGACCTGCTGGAAAGCATGACCGTGGAATCCATGAACAAAGCCGCCGCCGAACTCAACACGGAATTGCAGAAGGCTGAAAAGCCCGTGGAACAGTTCAACGCCATCGCCGGGAAGGCCGGAGCCAAGACCGCCGCCTACGGTCCCTTCATCAATCCGAACGCCCTCCTGAGCAGCGTCAACCTCCAAAACGCCAGAAGCCAGGAAGAACTCCAGGCCCTTCTGGACCGCGCCATGAATTCCCGCCTGGCTCCGCCCAAGGAACTCCCGGTCCCTGAAGAAGTATTCCAGGCGGTTTCCGTCATTAACCCCGGCCGGATGGCCCAGCCCATCAACACGGGGGACGGCATCCTGCTGACCCAGCTCGTCAAGCGCGAACTGGAGGATACGCCGGAGTTCCAGATCAAGGCCACCCAGCAGATTGCCCCGGCCCTGACCGCCCAGGCCAAATCCATGATCATGCTGGACTGGCTGAAAGCGTGCATCGCCCAGTACAAGGTGGAGATCGCCCCCATCCTGAACCAGGAACGCTAACACCCTTCCTTTCCATGGCAGCCGTCATTACCCCCGTGTCCCGCCGCACAGGGGCGGAATGCCGCCAAAATGCCTTCCTATGATGGCCCCCGCACCGGGGCCATCATTTTTATTGCCCTTGTTCCGCCATCCCTGACCCCCTCCCCCCTCATCATCCATGAGCGCCCTCCCTGCCCAGTCCAGGTACATCATCGGAACGGAAGCCTGCGAACGCTTCAGCTTCTACGGCATGAAGTCCATCCTCATGCTGTACATGACGGGCCACCTGCTGATGAGCGAAAACTGGGCCACCGCCACCCTCCACGTCTTCGCGGGAATGGTTTACCTGCTTCCCCTGGCGGGCGCATGGCTGGCGGACAAGGTATGGGGCCGGTACAAGACCATTCTTTACATTTCCCTGCTTTACTGCGTAGGGCACGGAGTCCTGGCCACGGCGGACCTCTTCCATACCATTGAAGCGCGCCGTTACATCCTGATGACGGGCCTGTTCATCATCGCGCTGGGCGCGGGAGGCATCAAGCCCTGCGTCTCCGCCTTCATGGGGGACCAGATTCCGAATAAATCCCCGCAGTTGATGACCAAGGCCTTCAATGCCTTTTACTGGGCTATCAACCTGGGCTCCTTCTTCTCCTTCCTGGTCATTCCGGCCATGGAACAGCATTACGGGTACAGTTGGGCGTTTGCCGTTCCGGGCATTTTCATGGGCATCGCCACCTTCGTCTTCTGGCTGGGCCGCAAGAAGTACCACAGAACGCCGCCTGAACGCAACAACGGCCGCGCCGGCTTCTGGAAAGTGCTCTTCATCGTCCTGTTCCACGGGGGCTGGAAGAATGCGGAGCAACGCTGCGGAGCTTCCGCCGTGGAGGACGCCCGGCACATCCTGAAAATCCTCTCCATCTTTGTCTTCATCATTCCCTTCTGGTCCATCTTTGAACAGACGGCCTCCTCCTGGGTGGCCCAGGGCAGCAGGATGATTCCCCTTTCCATCCCGCTCCCGGGCGGCGGAGACTGGTCCATCGGGCCGGCGCAAATCCAGGCGGCCAATCCCATTTTCGTGATGGTGTTCATTCCACTGATCACCGTATTCGTCTATCCGAAGGTGGTGACGCTGGCGCGGCCCCTGGTGCGCCTTGGAACGGGGCTGGCCCTGAGCTCCGTGACGTTCCTGATTGTCGCTTTCCTGCAATACAGGCTGGAGGGAGGAGCCTCCATGTCCATCGCGTGGCAATTGATCCCCTACTGCGTACTCACCATTTCCGAGATCCTGCTCAGCACCACCGGCCTCGAATTCGCCTACACGCAGGCTCCGCTGCATTTGAAAAGCGTCATCACCAGCTTCTGGAACCTCACCATCTTTGCAGGCAACATGCTGGTGGCCGCCATCACCTTTTTCCTGTCCAACGGAGAATCCGCCAACGCCATCTCCACGGACCGCTTCATCCTGTACGCCATACTCGCCGCCGTGGTGGCGGTGGCCTATTCCTTCCGGGCGCGCAGGTACGGAAAGACGGAGTAGAGGAAGCATCCCCGACGCGCGGGAATGACGTTTTTTCCGGCTCCGGAGAACAGCAGACATAATAATGTCTTGAAAAAGACAGCCGGACCGTGCGAAATTCCGGCACGGCCCGCACATCCTGTACGCGGGCATACTTTCGGGAAAGTATTGGAAATACAAATTACAGAGAAGATATGAGGCGAACGGGGATTTACCCCTGTTCCCCGCCGCACCGGAAAAGTTGCTTCTGAAACAATCTTATCGGCAGCGCATTTCCAGTCCGGCACAAGACGATATATCTTTGCTTCATGTTTAATACTTCATTTAAATCGGCCTCGGCCTTGTAAACAACCGGTACTTTCCGTAGCGGTTGTCCCCTTTTGTTTGCTCCCGGATGATCCCTTCCGGGAGGAAGTTCCGTATTATTGGAATTTCAACGTTAATCTATCTGCCACGATGACGGCGCCGCTGTGCCGTGCCCTCATGGCATACAACATTTACTAAATTAATGAGTAATAAAAACAAAACAATTCACGAATTCGATTTCAATTTCATCTGCGAATATTTCTCGCGCCTGGAACGGCAGGGCCCCGGCAGCCCGGAGGCTACCCTCAAGGCCCTCGGCTTCATTGACAATCTGACCGGACAATCCTGCATCGCCGACCTCGGCTGCGGCACGGGCGGACAGACCAGGACGCTTGCCGCACATGTTCAGGGAAGCGTTACGGGGCTTGACCTGTTCCCGGATTTCATCCGCATCTTCAACCGCCAGGCAACGCAGTCAGGCTTGCAGGACAGGGTAGAAGGCATCGTCGGTTCCATGGACAAGCTCCCTTTTGCAGAAGAAGAACTGGACCTGATCTGGTCGGAAGGGGCCATTTACAACATCGGCTTTGAACGGGGGCTGAACGAATGGCGCAAGTTCCTGAAACCGGGAGGCTACCTGGCCATTTCCGAAAGCTCGTGGTTTACCGCGGAACGTCCGGAAGAGATTCACCGCTTCTGGATGGACATGTATCCGGAGATAGACACCATACCCAATAAGATAGCCCAGATACAGAGGGCCGGGTACGTGCCTGTCGCTTCCTTCATTCTGCCGGAAAGCTGCTGGACGGAGCATTATTACGCTCCGCAGGTTCCCGTGCAGGAAATGTTCCTTCATCAATATCCGGGAAATGAAGCCGCCGCGGAATTAGTCGCATCCCTGCGCCATGAAGAGGAATTATACCGCAGGTACAAGGAATTCTACGGCTACGTGTTTTACATCGCAAAAAAGATGGAACAATGATTCATTTAAATGCTTACGGCTGGAATGAGAAGTTAAGCCGGCTCAAACGGGAATCTACGTACAGCGCCCTGCCCCATGGCCGCATCGCCATCGTGCACAGGACGTGTTATGAGATCGTGGCGGAGAACGGAGTGTTCCAGTGCGAATTAAGGGGAAACATGATGTATGAAAAACCAGCCTTTGAACTGCCCTGCACGGGCGACTGGGTGATTTTCCAGCCCTTTGATGAAACGAAAGGAATCATCGTCGATGTGCTGCCCCATGAACGGACCCTGTACCGCAAGAAAAGCGGAACGGTTTCCGACAGGCAGGCCATCGCCTCTTACGTGGACAAGGCATTCATTGTCCAGAGCCTGGATGATAATTTCAATATCCGCAGAGCCGAGCGTTTCATGGTTCAGATATTGGAAGAGGGAATCAAACCCGTACTGGTGCTGAACAAGGCCGATCTAGGGTTTGACAGGCAGGGCATTGAAGAACAGGTCAAACACCTGGAGCGCCGGATGCCTGTATTTTTTACAAGCATTCATGAACCCCAGTCGATTCTACGGCTACGGGAGTCCATTCCGGAAGGGGAAACAGTGGTGTTTGTCGGTTCCTCAGGCGTCGGGAAAAGTTCCCTGGTGAATGCGCTGTGCGGAAAACCGGTCCTGTCCACCTCCCATATAAGCTCCTCCACGGGCAAAGGACGGCACACGTCCACCCGCCGGGAAATGGTATTGATGGACGGTTCGGGCGTTTTAATAGACACTCCGGGCGTCCGGGAATTCGGCCTGGCGATCGGCCAGCCCGGTTCCCTTGCAGAAGCGCTGGATATTTCCGACTTCGCGGCGGCATGCCGTTTCAAGAATTGCGGGCATATCCATGAGCCCGGATGCGCCGTCCTGGAAGCAGTGAACACCGGCCTGCTGGACCGCGAGGTTTATGAAAGCTATCTGAAGCTCCGGCGGGAAGCGGAATACTTTTCCGCTTCGGAACATGATAAGCGCAAAAAGGGAAAATCCCTTTCCAAACTCGTAGAGGAAGTGAAGAAGCGGAATTCCAAATTCTAACCTGCGTTGAAACGGTGCGGGCATTCCTGAAACGGGAATGCCCGCATTCTTGTTTTACCCGCTATAACGGCCTATTCCGTATTCCAGTTAAACCGTGGCCGCGCTCCTATCCCCTGATGTCAATGTCCAGATGGGCGAGCAGCCCTTCCAGCCCATGCCGGGAAAAGACCGCCTTTTTCAGCTTGCACATGGCGGGATTGATCGAAAAGTTGAAAGAGGTTGAAAAATCGGCTTTCTCCAAATTGGTTCCGACGAAAGAAACCCGTTCCAGGTCACAGCGGTCAAAAACGGATTCCGCCATGTCGGCGTCATTGAAGTACCCCTCATACATCTTGCAGCCGCGAAAAACGGTTTTCCGCAACCTGGCTTCTACAAAGCTGGCATAATCAAGATGCGAGTTTTCAAAGACCAGGCCGTCCGAAAACCTGTCGATGTCCGTAAAGTCTGCGCCAGTCATCTTGCAGTCGGCAAAGGCAACATCCCGGAGGGCTCCCTTGAAGCTGGCCAGCGTGAAATTGCACGCCCTGAACTCGCACTTCTCAAAATCGGTATTCCGGATGACCAGCTTTGAAAAATCACACGCGACGAATACGCAATCATAGTATTCATCATCCAGCTCCATTTCATGGAAATCCACTTTCTCAAAGGTCTCGTTTTCAGTCATATCATGTTGATGGGAGTTGCCGCTCCGTGTTTGCTTCAATGTTCCGGAATCACCGTTTTCCGGGAAGCAGAACGCAGGAGAAAACTTTCCTTCCATACCCGCCGAATTATTCTACTTTCCTTCCCTGCCTTTTAGCATGGAAGCTGGCTGTCTGCAAGCCGTCCCGCCTCCGCGCATGCTCGCAGGCCCGGCTGACGCCTGAGGAAAAAGATAAAACCATTCCGGATGCTCCCTGCCGCCGCCAAAAAACGCGTTGCCCCTCTCCATTTGCTATCTACCTGTTCCCATCCGTATAGTTCCAAACGAGCCAACGCTACACCCCGAATCCTGAATACGGCGCCCTTTTTCAACATGGTTTAGGCGCCTTTTAAAAACCGGATGCCTCCTCCCGCCAAGCCAGCCTTTCCGGAATTTTCCTCCAGCCGTATATCTTCATTCACCGGCTCCATGAACCCCGGTAATCAAGATGACACGGAACCAAAATATACTCGCCTTCTCCTCAGCCCATTACGCAGGCTACGTCATGTGTACCGTTCCCAATACCTATCGGGAGGAGATGGACCGGCAGACGTCCCACCCCTCCTGCGGCTTTTACGCAGCCTCCTATGTCCTCAATTGCTTCAATCCTGATGCCGCATGGACGAATATGGAGCTTTTAAAATTGGCCGTTCAATATCCCCTCACCAATCGTGCAGAGGGCTGTTTAAGCGAGGTAGGGGAAGTTTTCCATCCCCACGATTTTGCCCGTTTCATCCATGCGAGAGCCAACGGAAGCTGCTCCGCCGCCTGCCAGTTATTTCATGAACAAACCATCCGGGACACCATTGATCAGGGAGGGTATGCCCTCGTTCCTTTTCAAGTTATCAATGATAAGCAAAACGAAAAACACGGTTTCCCCCGGACTGGCGTCCAGTGGACGGACCTTCCGCATGCACATTGGTGCGTTATTGCCGGATATGCAACAACGGATAACTCCAAACTGCTCGCCAAGCACTGGGGAGAAAACCGGTTATTTGATATAGATGAGCTCGGTAACAGCAATCAAGGGTGTTATCCCCTCCAGCAAACCAATAACATCACAGCACAGCGCGCCTCCAAAGTGCAGTTGCTGCAGAACCAAATCATCACCATCCTGCCCGCACAAGCTTCGCCAGGCCGCCGGAGAGGCTGCGCCTGCTGACCTGCAAGGCATCTTCATCGGTCTCCCGCTCTAAAAAAGCCAGCCCATGGAAACGGATTTTCCGTCCAGTGAAGCAGGGAGGCACGCAGGCCCGGATAGAGGGACCGTTTCATGAGGAAGGAGCCCTGGGAAACGGTCCCGGTTTAAAAAAATGCCACGGAGCCTGCCTTCGTGAACAGCGTTCTGGATTCCAGACAAGTTGCCGAAGTCCATTTCCGGAAACCGTCCTCCCTTTTTTAAGGATGTGAATGAAGCTCAGGAGATACGGCAGTCGTTGAGCAACTCGTCCATGTAGAAGGTCATTTCCGCCAGGGCCTCACGGTATTCCGTCTGGGGAAGGAGCCACAGGATTTCACGGGCAGCCTCGTTTTTCTCCAGAGCCACCTGGATCGACTTGTCCAGGGCCTCCGCAAAAACGGGGTTATCCTGAAAGGCGGAGTAATCCACCACTTCACGGTTTTCAATGGCGTCTCTGAGCGTGGCTTCCACGTTCCTGTCCCCGCATTCCAGCAGGTTGAAGATGGGGAGGGTCAGCTTGCCCTTGGTGGCGTCCGTGTGGAGCGTTTTGCCGGCATCGTCTTCATCGCCCACCATGTCCAGGCAGTCGTCGTAAATCTGGTAGGCCACCCCCAGCAGGTCTCCCAGCTGGTAAAGGGATTCCTCCACTTCCGGGGCCACTCCGGAGATCCACGCCGCGCCGCCCGTAGCGGCGGAGAACAGGGAGGCGGTTTTTTTCCGGATGATTTCAAAGTATTCCTCGCGGGTCATGCTCAGGTCATACAGGCGGCTGGACTGGGCCACTTCCCCCTGGCATACGTCCCTGACGGTGTTCGCCAGCCTGCGGCAGAATTCCGTGCTGCCGAACTCGGTACCAAGCACCATGGCATGGGAAAAGAGAACATCCCCCAGCAGTACGGCCAGGCTGTTGCCCCACAGGGCGTTCGCGGTGGCCTCGTCACGGCGCTTGTCGGCCTCGTCAATCACGTCATCATGCACGAGGGAGGCCAGATGCACCATTTCCAGCAGGGCTCCCAGCCGGATGTGGGCTTCCTTGATGCCGCCCGTGGCGCCGGCTACCAGCAGAACCAGGGCCGGCCGGAGCATTTTCCCCTTGGACTGGCACACTGTTTCCATGTAGTCGGTGACTTCCGGGTCAAAACAGGATGCCTGGGCTTCCACAAACTCAGAAACTTGCTTCAATTCCGGCTTGACCAGTTGAAGATAGTGCTTCTGGGATCGTAATTTCGAAAAGAACGGGATGGACATGATATGGACGAGGGCCGGCGCTGGTCAGCGCCGCAGGAATTGTGGCATATTTGAAGTTCTCTAGCAATGTATTTCACAGGCCATCTTTGCATGGCCGGGCGGCAATGAGCCAAACCCGCGCTGCCGGACGCCGGGAACCCTGCGGAGATAAGGCTCACTTTGACCTTGAGCCGGGATGTTTTCCTTCTACACTGGCCTATCATGAGAGCCTTGGTCTATGATTGCAGCGCGGGCATCAGCGGAGACATGAATCTGGCCGCCCTGATTGATTTGGGCGTGGACAGGGAAAGCCTGGAACGGGAGCTGTCCAAATTGCACGTGCACGGGGAATGGAAACTGGAATGCCGCCGTGCGCAGCAGTCCGGCATCCAGGGAACGCGGATTGACGTACTGACGGTGGAAGAAGGCCATTCCGGCCACGGCCATGCACACCATCACCGGACCATGGCGGATATCCGCAGGCTTATTGGGGCAAGCGGCCTTTCAGACGCCGTAAAGCGGACGGCCCTTTCCATTTTCTCCCTGCTGGCGGAGGCGGAGGCCCAGGTGCACGGCACCACGCCGGAGGAAGTCCATTTCCATGAAGTGGGAGCGGTGGACTCCATCATTGACATCACGGGGGCCGCCATCTGCCTGGAGCTGCTCCGGGCGGACGCCGTCTTCACTGGACCGGTGGAACTGGGCTCAGGCACCGTGACCTGCCAGCACGGAACGATGCCCGTTCCGGCCCCGGCCACAGCCCTGCTGGCGAGCCGCTTCCAGTCCACCCTGAACGGAACCACCCATGAGGCCACCACTCCCACCGGAGCAGCTTATATTGCCGCCCTGGCGCGGCCTGTCCCGGCCCCGCTGGCGGGCCGCATCACCGGAACCGGCTACGGCATCGGCCACCGCCAGGGGCTCCCCCTGCCTAATATCCTCCGGGTGATGCTGGTGGAAACGGAGGAACAGGAGAGTTCCCCGGAATTGCTGACGGAGCTGTGCGCCAATATAGACGACATGACGCCGGAACAGACCGCCTACCTGGCGGAAAAGCTGATGGAGGCCGGCGCGCTGGACGCCTGGCAGGAGTCCATCTGCATGAAGAAGGGGCGCCTGGCGGTCAAAGTCTGCGCCCTGTGCCTGCCGGAACAGGCGGACCGCGTGAGGGAAGCGTTTTTCCTGCACAGCAGCACGCCGGGGATACGCCAGCATGATACGTGCCGCCACATCCTGCGCCGGGAGAGCGCCTCCGTATGCACTCCCCACGGAACGGTGCATGTAAAAACCTCTTTCATGAACGGACGCCCCCATCACCGGAAGGCGGAATTTGAAGATTGCAGAACCCTGGCGGAAAACACCGGACTGCCGCTGGAACAGTGCCAGTTGATGGGGCTTTTCCCCACCCCCTCCCATGACTCCTCCTCCACAGACTCCGTTTGAACGGCTGCGCGCCGTCCTGCTCCCCAGGGAGCGCATCGCCGTCGCCCTGTCCGGCGGGCTGGACAGCAGCGTGCTGCTGGCTGCTGCCGCCAAGGTTCTGGGGCCGGAACACTGCCTGGCCCTGACCGCGCAAACTCCCTATGTAATGGAGGAGGAAGTGCGGGACAGCGCGGAGCTGTGCCGCCGCCTGGGCATTCGCCAGGAGACACTGGCGTTCCCCATCCTGCCTTCCCTTGCGGATAATCCGCCACTGCGCTGCTACCTGTGCAAGCATGCCCTGTTTTCCGCCCTGGCTGCCAGAGCCGCGGAAGCGGGCTTTCCCCTGCTGGCAGACGGCTCCAACACGGATGACCTGGGCGACTACCGCCCCGGGCGCAAAGCCTTGCAGGAACTCGGCATTCTGAGCCCCTTTCTGGAAGCCGCCATGGACAAGGCGGACATCCGCAGCGTGGCCCGCGGACTTGGCCTGCCGGAGTCCGTCAGCGGCAAGCCGGCCTATGCCTGCCTGCTGACCCGGCTGGAGCACAACCGCCCCGTGACGGAATCCCTGCTGCGGCGCGTGGATGCGGCGGAGGCCTTCCTGCGCTCCCTGGGGCTGAAAGGCTGCCGCGTCCGGGTTCACGGGGACGACCTGGCCCGCATTGAACTGCCGGAGGAGGAACGCGGACTGTTCCGGAGCGGGGAGCTTGCCGCTCCCGTAGCGCACCGCCTGCGGGAGCTGGGCTTCCGCTACATCACCCTGGACCTGGAAGGATATTCCAGAGGCAGCATGAACGAACCATCATGAATGACATTACCGCCATCCTGCATCAGCTTGAGGAAGGCCGCCTTTCCACGGAGGAAGCGGCGGAAAAAATCCGGGCCGCCACTGCGCCCGCATCTTCCCATACGGATATTGATTACGGCCGCCTGGAGCGCACCGGATGCCCGGAAGTGATTTACGGCGCAGGAAAAACCCCGGACCAGATTGAAGAGATAGCCCGCGGCCTGCTTGCCGCCGGACAGAACGTGCTGGCCACGCGCCTGAACGTGGAGGCGCTGGACTACCTGAACCGCGCCTTTCCGGAGGCGGACATGCACCCGGAAGCGCGCCTCATGCGCATCATGGCGAACCCCGTTCCGCAGACGGAGGGCTTCGTCGGCATCGTCAGCGCGGGCACCTCGGACCAGTCCGTAGCGGAGGAAGCCGCCCTGACGGCGGAATTCCTGGGCAGCCGGGTGCTCCGGTACCGGGATTGCGGCGTGGCGGGCCTGCACCGCCTGGTTTCCCATCTGGATTCCATCCGCCGGGCCACCGTGCTGGTGGCTGTGGCAGGCATGGAAGGAGCGCTTCCCAGCGTGCTGGCCGGGCTGGTAAAAGCCCCCGTGATCGCCGTACCCACCAGCGTGGGCTACGGAGCCAATTTCCGCGGAGTAACCACGCTGCTCGCCATGATGAACTCCTGCGCCAACGGCGTGTCCGTCGTCAATATAGACAACGGTTTCGGGGCCGGATTCAACGCTCATCTGGTCAACAGCCTGGCGTCCCGGCCCCGCTGAATGCCGCGGCCGCCGCCCTTCCATGACGGAACCGCCGGCATCCGCCATGGACAGATTCACCGAATGGGCGTTAAATGTCCCGGAAGCATTCCTCACCATCCCATCATGACCAGATTTCCCTTTTTCCATGCCCTTTCCTGCTCCCTGCTGGCCCTGGCCTCCCAGGCGCTGGGGTGGCAGCCCTCCGGAGAATCCGTCCCCGCCGCCCCGCAGGAATTCCGCGCGGCGTGGATTTCCACCGTCCATAACATTGACTGGCCCTCCCGTTCCGGCCTTTCCGGCGCTGCCCAGCGTGCGGAGCTGCTGACGATCCTGAATACCTGCGCTCAGTTGAAGCTGAATGCCGTCTTTCTCCAGGTGCGCCCGAACGCGGACGCCCTGTACCAGTCCTCCCTGGAGCCGTGGAGCCAGTGGCTCTCCGGGCCCGGCGTCAATCCGGGGTATGACCCCCTGGCCTTCGCCATTCAGGAGGCCCACCGCCGCGGCATTGAACTGCACGCCTGGTTCAACCCCTTCCGGGCAAAGGCCAATGTGAAGCACGCCGTGGGGCGCAACCACATTTCCCTCACCCGTCCGGACCTGATGAAACGCAACGGCTCCGTTCTGCTGATGAACCCCAGCGCCTCCGCCTCCCGTGACCACGCGATGAGGGTTATCCTGGACGTCGTGCGCCGCTACGATATTGACGGCGTGCACCTGGACGACTATTTCTACCCCTACCCCACGCCCGGCCGCACCTGGTCCCCCGCCAGCTTCAGCGACGGAAAGTCTCCCTCCCAGCGCCGGGCCTGCATTGACGACTTCGTGCATGACATGTACAAGTCCGTCAAATCCTCCAAACCCTGGGTACGCGTGGGCATCAGCCCGTTCGGCATCTGGCGTCCGGGCGTTCCCGGCGGCATTGAAGCGGGAGTGGACGCTTACGAGCACCTGGCCTGCGACGCCCGCAAGTGGCTTTCCCGCGGATGGGTGGATTACCTGGCCCCGCAGCTTTACTGGCGCTGCAGCCCGGCCAAGCAGAGCTTTCCGGTCCTGATGCAGTGGTGGGCCGCCCAGAACACGAGCCGCCCGGTGTGGCCCGGCATCGCCACCGCGCGCATCATGAGCAGCGAAGACCCGGGGCGCCCCGCCTCTGAAATAGCCGCGCAGGTCAACTATTCCCGCTCCCTGGCCAGAAGCGCCCCCGGGCAGTGCTTCTGGAGCGTCAAATCCATCATGCGGAATGCCGGAGGCATCCAGAAATACCTGAACAGGCTGTATCCCTCCATGGCCGTCCCTCCCGCCATGCCCTGGTGCGGAACCGGAACGCCAGGCCAGCCGCAGAATTTTTACGTGGCGGACAACGGTTCCACCGTAACCCTTTCCTGGCAGCCGTCCGGCAATCCCTCCCGGAAATGGGCCGTCCAGGCGCGCTACGGCAGCCAGTGGGCCACGCGCATCCTTCTGCCGGGCAGCCAGACCCGCGTGACGCTGCCCAAATCCTTCCTGGGGGATGCCGGGTCCGTCGCCGTCAGGGGCGTCAGCGCCTACGGAGCCCAGGGCCCCGCCGCGGCGGCCAGAAGGTAGGAAGCTTTTTCCGGCAGCCTCCGGCGGGAAAGGAAAAAAATGCCCGATGTTCTAAGTTTTTTGAACAACTCCAAATCCATCCATGTCCAAACTTCCATGAATTCCCGTGGCGCGGACATGAACAGAAGGCGTTTCATCGCCCTTTCCTCATTGGCGGCGCTGGGAACAATCAGCCAGGCCCGGGCAACAGGGCCGTCTATACAACCACAGCACAAGATGACTAAAAAGCAAGATCCCTCCACGGTCGGCTATGCCGACGGCAAGTACGTGTTACCGCCCCTTCCGTACGCCTACGACGCACTGGAACCCATGCTGGATGAAAAAACCGTGCGCATCCACCATGACAAGCACCATGCGGCCTACGTCGCCGGCGCGAACGCCGCGGCTGAAAAGCTCCGTGAAATCGCGGACGGCAAGCTGGACGCCTCCGCCACTACCAACTGGGTGCGCAACCTGTCCTTCAATGTTTCCGGCCACGTCCTCCACACCATTTACTGGACCAACATGACGCCCGATCCCAAGAAGGAACCGCAGGGCCCCCTGGTGGACGCCATCAAGGAAAAATTCGGTTCCCTGGAAGCCATGATGAAGGAATTCAAGGCCGCCTCCCAGGGCGTGGAAGGTTCCGGCTGGGGCATTCTGGGAGTGGACCCCATGAGCAAGACGCTAGTGATCTGCGGCGCGGAAAAGCACCAGAACCTGGAAATTCCCGGTCTCGTCCCCATCCTCGTCTGCGACGTCTGGGAACACGCCTATTACCTGAAGCACCAGAACCTCCGGGCGGATTATATTGAAGATTTCTGCCGCCTCATCAACTGGGACGACGTGGAACGCCGCTACCAGGAAGCCATGGCGTCCTGACCGGTTCCGGCAGACATTGATTTTTCTTTTTCTTCAACGGCACGGGCCTTCTAAGGTCCGTGCCGTTTTTTGGCGTACTTCCACCCGGCTCTTGCATCCGGCGGAGCAATAGGGCATACTGCCGTGGACTAATTATCTATCACCACGCGCATGAAAAAAGTTTTCGTTTCAGGCTGCTATGACATCGTTCACGCCGGTCACATCCAGTTTTTTGAAGAAGCCCGGGCCCTGGGCGACTATCTGATCGTCTCCTTTGCCTCGGAACCCGTGCTGTGGCACCACAAGCAGCGCAAACCGTCCATTCCGGACGAACACAAGAAAGTGCTGCTGGAAAGCCTGCGCATGGTGGACAAGGTCATTCTGGGCACCGGCATGAAGAAGGGCCTGGACTTTGAAGAGGAATTTCTTCAGGAAAGGCCCGACGTCCTGGCCGTGACGGAGGACGACCTTTACAGCGGCATCAAGAAGGAGCTGTGCTCCCGTGTGGGCGCGAGTTATGTGGTGCTTCCCAAGACGCCTCCCAAATTCGCCCCCGTTTCCACCACCATGCTGGTGAACCGGATCAAGGCCCCGTCCACCGTGCCGCTCCGCGTGGACTTTGCCGGAGGATGGCTGGACGTTCCCCGCTACGCCAGAAAAGGCTCCTATGTGGTCAACTGCGCCATCACCCCCATGGTGTCCCTCTGCGAATGGCCGTATGAAAAGCGGTCCGGACTGGGCGGCAGCGGCGCGTGGGCCATGCTGGAAGGACGCGACCCGGTCGCTTCCGAACTCGCTCTGGGCGTCGGCTGGCAGGACCCCGCCGTCATTGCGGAAACGGGGCTGTGCGTCTGGCGTTCCGGCAGTTCCCCCGTGCTGGACGTCAAGGGCACGGGCGACTTCCTGGAAGGAAGAATGGCCATTCTGTACACGGGGGAGGAACACGACACTCCCAGAATGGCGGACGAACAGCGCGATTACGTGCGCATCTCCCAATCCTCCCTCATTGCCCGCACCGGAGTGCTGGAACGCAACATCAACACCCTGGCCGCAGGCGTGGCCCTGTACTACAGCGTTCAGCTTGACGAAGGAATGCAGCCCCTGCCGGACATCCCGAACGCCCTTGCCAAAAAATACCTGGGCGGCGGCTACGGAGGGTACGCCCTGTATCTCTTCCCCTGCCGGGATGACCGCGACCAGGCCGTCAAGGACAATCCGGCCATGAAGCGCGTGGAACCGTACTGCCGCCAACTGTTCAAGTAAGCCCTTCTCTTTCATGTCCCTGATGCGGAACAGCCTGGTAGCCTCCGGCGCCATCTTTGCCTGCCGCCTGACAGGCATGGCCAGGGAAATCGTGTACACTTCCCTGTTCGGCGCTACGGGGGTGCTGGATGCCTTTTATACGGCCTTCCGAATCCCCAACCTGTTGAGGGACCTGTTTGCGGAAGGGGCTCTCTCCCAGTCCTACACCAGCGTAGCCTCCAAAACACGGGAGGCGGAAGGCGACGCGGCCGCCTGGGAGCTGACCAACAAGGTAGCCACCCAGCTTTCCACGCTGATGGTCGCCATCGTGACGCTGGGCATCCTGTTTGCCGGCCCCGTCATGGAGGCCCTTTACAGCGGGGACCATTCCCTGACGGACCAGTTGTTCGCCACGGACCTGAGCCGCATCATGTGGCCATTCATCGGCTTCGCCTCCCTGTCCGCCCTCGTCATGGGGGCCCTGAACATGGTGGGGATCTTCGGGCTGCCCATGCTGGCCTCCGCCGCCTTCAACGTCACCTCCATCCTGTTCGGCCTGCTGATCGGATACTTCATTGACCCCACTTTCGGCCCCAGGGCTTTGTACGGCTTTGCCTGCGGCGTCACGATCGGAGGGGCGGCCCAGATTGCCGTGCAGCTCCCCAAGCTGCGCAAAACCGGCTTCCGGTGGAAGCCCAACTTCCATTGGGACGATCCCCGCGTGCGCAAAATCTGGGGGCTGATGCTTCCCTCCGTGCTGGCTTCCGGCGTCACGCAGTTCACCATCTTCATCAATACGGGTTTCGCCCTGGACCTCCAGAAAGGCTCCGTCACCGCCCTGACCACGGCGTTCCGCCTCTGGCAGCTTCCCGTGGGTCTCTTCGGCGTGGCGACGGGCATGGTGGTCCTCCCCGCGGTTTCCCGCATGATGGTGGGAGACGGCAGGAAGGAAGTGGCTGCCCACATCGCCAAAGGGCTGCGGCTGGTGGCGTTTTTTGCGGTGCCCGCGTTCCTGATCCTTTTCATCCTGGGAACGGAATTCGTCTCCTCCGTGTACCAGTGGGGCCGCTTCAACCAGGAGGCGGTGCGCTATACCGGGGAGGTGCTGGGCGCCTACTCCCTGGGCCTGCTGGGCTACGCCGGGACCAAGGTGGTGCAGCCCGTCTTCCTGGCCCTGGAAAAACGCTGGGTTCCCCTGATCGCCGCCGCCGTGGCGCTGGCCATCAGCATTGGCCTCAACTACTACTTTGTCTACGGCCTGCATAAAAATGCGGCGTGGCTGGCGCTGACCACCTCCGTGGTCACCACCTTCAACTTCCTCTTCTACTTCCTTTACCTGCGCCGCCAGCTGGGCGGCGTGGACGGACGGACGCTGTTCTCTGGCCTGGGCCGCATTCTGGCGGCGGGAGTCCTGCTGGGAGCCGTGTGCTGGGCGGGTAAAACGTGGTTCCTCCAGGGCTTTCTGGACTGGTCCTTCCCGGCCAGGCTCCTGGGCATCTCCCTGGTCTGCGGCTGCGCCGGGATCGTTTACCTGGCGGCGGCCTTCCTGTTCAAGACGCCGGAACTGGACGCGGTACGGGCCAAATTCATGAAACGCTGACATTGAAACTTCCCTTCCGCGAGGGGAGGCGCGCTCTCCGCAAGAAAAAGAATGGTCTTCACAAGCATTCTCCTTGCCAGGGGTGCGCTCAGTGAGTAAAGTTTTTCCGCCTGTGCGGGGAATAGCCTGTTTTCCGCCAGGGCATCAAAATTCTACGATCGCACCACAACAATGGACATGATTTCCCCCAGCATTGCTGCATTGACCCCTTCCCTGACCCTCAAGGTGACCAACCGGGCCAAGGCTATGAAGGCCGCCGGTGAAGAAGTTTACGGTTTGGCAGGCGGTGAGCCGGAAATGGACACTCCTGACAACATCAAGCAGGCAGCCATCACGGCCCTGAATAACGGAGCTACCAAGTACACCCCTTCCGCCGGTCTGCCCGCACTCCGCCAGGCCATTGCCGACAAGCTCAAGAGGGAAAACAATCTGGAATATGATCCCAGCCAGATCACCGTGGGCGCCGGCGCCAAGCACGCCTGCTTCAACGCCATCATGGCGACCGTCTCCGAGGGAGACGAAGTCATCATCCCCTCCCCGTACTGGGTCAGCTATCCGGAAATGGTCCGCATGTGCGGCGGCATTCCCGTCATCGTGGAAACCACGCCGGAAAACGGCTGGAAGCTCACTGCGGAACAGTTTGAGGAAGCCATGACCCCCCGCACCAAGATGGTCATCCTCACCACGCCGAACAACCCGACCGGAGCCGTTTATTCAGAAGAAGAACTGCGCGCCCTGGGAGAAGTGGCCCTGAGCGAAGACATCCTCATCCTGGCTGACGAAATCTACGAACACCTCGTGTACGGAGACACCAGGCACGTCAGCATCGCCTCCCTGAGCCCGGAACTGTACGACCTGACCATCACCATCAACGGCTTCTCCAAGGGCTACGCCATGACCGGCTGGCGCATGGGCTACTCCGCCGCTCCGGCCCCCATTGCCAAGGCCATCCAGATGATTCAGGACCACACCACCTCCAACGTCTGCACCTTCGCGCAGTACGGCGGCATTGAGGCCCTCACGGGAGACCAGAGCTTCATCAGCGACATGCGTGACGAATACGACATGCGCCGCCAGTACGTCCTCTCCCGCCTCAACGCCATCCCGAACGTCAGCGTCGTGGAACCGCAGGGAGCCTTCTACTTCTTTGTGGACACCAGCAAGCTGGGGCTCACCTCCCTGAACCTGTGCGACAAGCTTCTGGAACGCTACAAGGTGGCAGCCGTCCCCGGCATCGCCTTCGGCAATGACAAGGCCATCCGCATCAGCTACTGCACCACGCTGGACATTCTGAAAGAAGCGCTGGACCGCTTTGAAGAATTCTGCAAGGCGCACTAAGCGTCAAATACTGATTTTTCCAATCTTCAGGACCGCTTCATTCATGAAGCGGTCTTTTTTTATTCCTCATGAGAAGACTTTCCGGCAGGACCGGCAGAAACAAAACACCCGGCAAGAGTGAACTTGCCGGGTGGAGGAAGAGATATGAATTCCTTTGTGCCTAAAAGCTCCGCGTATATCCCAAATTGATCGTCCAGGGACGATCATATTTGTCTCCGTAGACATATTCGTAGTCCAGGTGCACCTGATCGCGGGCGCTGAGCTGCCATGCTACGCCGCAGCCAACCATGCCGCGGGTTCCATCCGTATTCGGACGCCACTGATTGCCGGCGGCCTTTACTTCACCGCCATTGCTTGCCTGCTGCGTAACACCAGTTTTCACGTAGCCCTGCACCAGCTGCCTGCCTCCGTTGACGCTCCATGTGCGTCCGGCTCGCAGGCGTCCGGCAAATTGCCAGACGTCGGCTGCGCTTCCCGCCACCTCCAGGCCCTGGTTCGTGACGATATGCGTGGAACCGGAATGGAGCCATGCGATTTGCACGGAGGGTTCCAGGAACCATCCTCCGGCGCTGCTCCACTGCCGCCCGGCTTCCATGCTCATTCCCAATCCCCAGTTGTCATAGCCGCCACGTTCCGTGCCCCCGGGCTGGACCGCGCTCCATGCGGCATTGTAGCTCATTCCCTTGAGAACCGCGTCCGCAAACCACCCCCTGCTGTGCAGCCATGAGGCGTAAAGGCCTCCGTAACCGCTGTCCGTGCTGCCCTTGCTTCCCCAGCCGTCATGGAAGCGGCGGTCACTCCGGCGATATCCTCCGAAGAGACCGGCAGCCAGCATGCTGTTTCTCCCGGATGCAACAATCCAGTCCGCGCCGCTGTCCGCCCCATACTGGTATTCCGTAAAGCCGCATACTCCGGCGATGCCCAGGTCCGTGTCCGTGCGTCCGGAAGCCGTGCGCGCCCAGTAGTGCCCCCTGGGCGCCTCTCCGGCGTTCCTGGCCTGTTGGTCCTGCTGCCTGTAAAAGTCCGCTCCCATGCGCAGCTCTCCCATGCGTTTGGAGAGGGTGTCAAGCTGTTCAAACCATCCCGTACTCATGCAGCCAAGCACATTGAGCAGTACGCCGCCCAGGTTGTTGTAGCCCTCCGGCGACAGGTCGTATCCATTGCCTGCTGCGTTGAGTTTAAGGCCGTAGGAGTAAAAACCCGCATCAAGCGTTCCGGTAAAGAGCGTTGCCGCATTACTGTCTTCCGCCAGACTGTCCCATGTGATCATGTCGTGTATGAAGGACGGGGAGGAGGGAATGCCGCCTTGCAGGATGAAATGAACCGTGTGCGTGCCGGAAGCCTCCCCGGCGATGGCGATGCGGTCGCTTGTTCCGGCGGCCAGGTTGATGTTCATGGTAAAGGCCTGCGATCCGGAGAGGGAGCCGAGCTTCAATGTGTCACGGCCGCTTCCTTCAAAGGCTACATGCCCTCCGTCGCCCTTCAGGCCTCCCGAAAGCTGGAAGTCCTGCCCTGTGCCCGATGTATTGGCCAATAGGAGCGTTCCGGTGTTGGCAAGCGCCGATTCCACCTGCGCGCTGGTGAAGACATACATGGCGTCCGTGTTGGAGAATGCCTGGCCGCCCTTGAGCAAGCCTTGCAGAATAAACCCTTTACTGTTGGTTTGTGCGGTGGCGGCCGTGTCAAATGTTGTACCTTCCTTGACCTCCAGGATTCCGGCGCTGAAGAGGTTGTCCGCTCCGGCAGTGACCAGGCCGGAATTGATGAGGGTTCCCCCCGTGTGGCTCGTGGCGGAGGTGATGGTGATGCCGGCCGCGTCACTATTCAGCTGCAGCGCGCCGCCGCCTGTAATCCGGGCGATGAGCGTCCGGTCGCTGTCCGGATCGGCCGGAGCGTCCAGAACCCAGGTTTTCCCATCATGGATGTTCAATTCCTTGAGTCCGTAGGTGAGATGGATCCCCGTCTGGCCGCTGTGCTCATTGGTGCCGGCTACGGCAATGTAGCTGTAGGTCGCGGTAACGGTATCCTGATAGGTAACTTCGCGTTCCTCGCCGCCGGTGATGGCTTCGCCCGTATCGGCATCCACCAAGTCCAGAAGAGTTGTATTCGCGACGTTCCCGGCTTGTACCACCAGCAGGGCGTCCGCGTTGATGGTGCCGTCCAGAGCCAGTTCCTGAAGATCGCGGTCCAGGAAGCCCGGCTGGGGAGCTATGTGGTCCAGACTGTCTTTCAGACCGGAGACGGCCAGCGTGGATGCCGACGTGATGTCAAGACTGCCGGAGACGGAGAGCTGGTGTTCCAGCCGGGAAGCGTCACCATCCACCTGGACGGTAAGCGTTCCTCCGGCCAGATGCAGCTTGCTGATGGAAAAATTTTCCGCGACGGAGAGTTCGGAGCCGCTTCCGAGCCGCAGGGTTGCGGTGCCGAGCACGGTTTGTCCTGTGGCGTCCGGACGGAGCCGGGTATCAGTCAGGGCAATGGTTCCGCCAAATCCGGCCAGCGAATCCGGGAGGGTTACGGTGCCTGCGGACCGGATGTCCAGTGTGCCGGAACCTGTGATGTACGCGCCTGAGCCGGTCCGAATCTGTTCCATGTCGTTAATCAGGATGCTGCCTTCGTTGAGCGCAACTCCGTTCGTGAACAGATTGGTTCCGGTATTCCTCAGGTCAAGGACTCCCTGTCCGGTTTTGAGCATTGCGTCGGAAGCTGTGACGTTTCCGTTCAGCAGGAGCGTGCCTTCGGTGTCTACCGTGCCGTTGAGAACGATCGAGGCGGCATTGATCTCGCTGACGGCGCCTTTGCTTCGAAGAGTGGCTCCGGCATTAAGCGTAAAGGAGGTTCCCGTGTCCGTCATGCTCCCCGTGCGGCCGAAAACGACCCCGTCCCTGAGTTCCAGCGTACCTCCGTATACAGTGGTTTTTCCCCGGAAATTGTTGTAACGGCTGGCAACCAGATGGGCGTCCGTACCCTGATAGCGTGTTCCGCTGAAGACGACCGTGCCGGAGGTGTCGTGATCAGTCCCATTGTCATCCGTATACCGGTTGATCGCGAGCGTTATTGCGTAGTCCGTTCCTGAGGTGATCGGGTCGTCAAACTGGATGTTCCGTCCTTCTCCGGCCGCCAACTGCAAAGAGCCTAACCTTTCAACATGGATGGCGTTGGCTGTTCCCCCGTCTACGGTAAACGTTCCGTTATCGTTGCGCGTGAAGGTTCCCCCTGTCATATTGCCGCTGAAAAGAACGTCGTGGGTCTGCGCCAGGAATTGCTGGGCGGCGTTGGTGCCGAAATTGTTGATCAGGATGGCTCCCCCTGCCGTGGGCGCGTAATTGTTCGTGAAATTCGCCCCGTCCCGAATGGTCAGCTGCTGATTCTTCAGGTAAATCGCTCCGCCACTTCCGGAAGACGCCTGAATGTAATTTCCGGTGAAGGAAACGTTGGCTCCCAGAGTGCAGGCCCCCCCTGAAGACATCCAGATGGCACCTCCGTCACCGGATGACGCGGAGATATAGTTGCCCGTGAAGCTTGCACCCGCCCCAACGGTGAGGGATGCAGGGCCTCCATTTGCCCGCACCGCAACCGCCCCGCCGGCCCCTTTTCCCGTTCCGGCGGCCAAGATGTAATTCCCGGTGAAGACGGCTCTGTCTCCCAGTGTGACGGAGGCGTCTCTAATCGTGATGTAGGTGCTGATCGCCCCCCCTTCACTGGCTGCTCCGTCTGCCGAGGTGGAAATATGGTTGCCGCTGAAAGTCGCGCGGTCTCCCAGGGTAATGGAGGTGGCGTTTCTATCGGCGCCTATCGCTCCTCCGTAGCTGGACTTGCCAGCCTGGACATAGTTGTCCGTGAATGTGGCGTCATCACCTATTTCAATGGAGGAGGAACCGCCCTTGGTAAACATTGCGCCGCCCCCGCCGCCTGCTTTGTCTGACGCCAAAACATGGTTGGCATGGAAAACGGCGCCGTTGCCCAGAGTGATCCGGGCGTCGTTGGAGAACGCCAGAACTGCGCCTCCTCTAACCTCTCCGCTTGCGGAAGATGCGTAATTTCCGGTGAAAACGGCATTGTCATCCAGCGAGACTGAAGCGAGACCTTGACCCTGAATGGCAATCGCGCCGCCGCCCGGAGCGGTGGAATCATCATAGATTCCCGTATTGTTGCGGAACGTGACCGCTCCGGTAAGATTCAGAGTGGCATTGCTGCCAAATCCCTCCACACGCAGAACCCGGTTGCCCGCATTCTCCCAGATGATGGAATTCATGTCAGCGCCATGGTCTCCTTTCTTCAGGAAAAACATGGGAGTTGTTCCCAGCCCAGCCAGATCCAGCGTGCGCGCTGCCGCCGTGTTGTCGGACTGAACGTTAATGAGAAGATTCAGGCCTCCTGTCAGCGTGGAGTCGTCGTTATGCAGGACAACCGTGTCGTTGGCACGCAGCAAACCGGACGCCCTCAATTCTTCCAATGTGCCGTACAGGTTGCTGCCCGGCATGGCGGACTGGGTGTTGTTCACCGTGTAGTCCGCACCGGATGCGGCCGGGAAGGTGCAGATGAACAGGCTCGCAAGCACGTAGCGGAGCAAAGAGGAAGGAAGATGTAGTCTCATGGTATTGAATGGATTTGGAAACGGATTAGTCGATTTTGAGCAATTTTCAGAAGTTATACGCTTGAAAGGCTATATTAGGCTATGACTGGGGAATCGGCAGCTGCGCGCGCAGCAAAACAGGATAAGTTTAGCAGGAGATAAAATCGTGACGCTGAATGGTTCATGGATATAAATGTCATGTTTTCCAGTAGGGAATGAATGCAAATTAGCGGATTTCCAATCCGGAGACAGGGCCCATGCGCCAACGGCTTGAAAGAAGGCTCCATCCCTGGAACGGGAAATAATATCAATGCAACTAACCTATAACATTTTGACGACAAGCTTTTTGGTTCCTTGAAAAATCCTGATGGCAACAGGAAGAATAGAAAAATTCCCATCTGTTTCTTTCCCGAATGCACGTCTTCCGTCCATTCAAATTTTCTGTCTATGGTCCAAATAATTTTGTATTAAATGCTTTTTTTCAAATTTATAGCTTGTCTCCGGATTGGAAATCCGATTTTGATACAAATAATTGATTGTGAGATTCATAGAAATCGCTTCAACACTGAGGCAGAAAGAAACAATGAAAATGAAAGCAAAAGGGAAAGAAGGACTTACAGCGCAAACCCGGCGGCCGCGCCATAGCCCTAAGCGTAAAATCAACGAAGAACTCATCAAACTGGTTATGGAGCTCCGAAAGGTTCGCAACATTGGAATCCGGCTGCTCAATGTGAACTTCTTTTGAAGCAGGGGAAGAAAAGTCATTCCCCATTCAGCCTATTCAGACAGACCGTTCTTTGCAGAACCGGAGCTTCCCCGGCTCAAAAAACTGATGGATTGAAGGACAAATTATCCCGTTCTACCAGAATGCAGACAAGATACGGAAAGAAGCCGGACGTGCTGAAGGAAGCGCTGGACCGCTTCGAAGAATTCTGCAAGGCGCACTAATCGCCGACTCAGCTACTTCCCACTTTCCAGGGACCGCCTCATTCATGGAGCGGTCCTTTTATTCTTCGGGGGAAGGCTCGCCGTCCCCCTGTGACACCCGGCACCAGAATCCCCCGTCCAGCTCCGGCATCAAAGGCTTATAGCCGTGCTGCCGCAGAAAAGAATCATCATCCCGTGAACTGGTGTGGATGATGTCCGGTATACCCTGCTCAATGTAATCATACTGCTCCCTGACCATTTCCTCCGACGGGAAGTTTTGAAGGAACCAGTATCTTCCGCACGGCTTCCAGTCCCAGGTAATGCCGAAGCCCCTGTCCAGCCAGCCCAGATACAGGACGGAGGCTTCGGAAAAAGAGGCCAGCCGTTCCCGGACGGCGGGGGAATAAAACTCCCTGCCATTCCAGACAAAGTCTCCTTTCCGGACGGCGCCCGTCAGCCCGGCAGCCACTCCGGTCCCCGTGAGGCAGGCGATTGCCAGCGTTGCGGCCGCCATCCGCGGCATGCACAGGGAAAAGCGCCGTTCCGCCCGGGCCACAAAGAAGATAGTCACCCAGATCATCATGGGTGAAAGGATGGAATTGTAATAGTAGTTGTACACGCTGAACATCTCCACCTTGAAGAAGATATACAGCAGGGCCGTAAAGAGGAGCGCCTTTTGCGTTTTTAATTGACGCCAGCCCGCTATCGCCAGAGCCCAGATGACGGCCACCCACATCAGTACGTCGGACAGGCAGCGGACCGGAGCCGGCCTGAGCAGCCTGGCCCACCATGTGGTATCCTGGGACACCGTTCCATAACGCACGGAGCACAACAGGTACTCATTCATCGCTTCTTTCCAAACACCGTTGGATACCAGCCAGGCCGAACAGGGGACAACCACGGCCAGGAAGCCGGCTAGCGCCACCCCTAAAGCCACCGCCGCTTCTTTTCTCCGCCCGTTCCACCACAGCCACAGGCACAGAACCCCGCCTAAAGCGCACACGGGAAAGGCTATGGAGAACTTCATCATGGAGGCTGCCCCGGCAAATACCCCGGCCGTGCCGAACAGAAACAGCAGGCTGCGCCTGTCCCGCATCCGGAAATACCGGACCAGCCCGTAAACCACGGCCGCCATCCCCGGCCAGCACAATTCCTCCACCCCTCCCCCGCGCTGGAAGGGAAACGAATCAAACAGAAACAGGCACAACAGCATGGAAGCCAGCAGGCTGCCGCGTTGTGACAGATAAAAACGCGCCGTCCCGCAAGCCAGCAGAAGCGTCGTAAAAAGGGTTACGCACTGAATGAGGAATATTCCGGCAAATGAATGCCCGTCAATCCACGCGGCGGCATAATAAATCCAAACCAGCAGGGGCCCCTTGCTGTCCGCCATTTCCACATAGGGGAGAAGCCCGTGAAGCAGCCCCCGCCCGAACATGAAAAAAATGGAAGGGTCCGGAGATGGATAAAAGGAGTACAAGGGAGAGGTATCCGAACACGCTCCAATCACGATAACGGACCAGATAAGAAGCGTCAGCGGGATTTTCCACCCCAGCATAGCCATGGAATCATTTTTCCCTGTCATAGGTTGGGTAGCAACAAGTGGGATTGTGCGGATTACAAATCCGAACTAGATAGGCAACAATGCGAATGTAAGAAGAATATTCATCATATTCAAGCATATATGACAATTTCTAACAAATATTCTTCTTGTTAAGAATATCCGGGGAAATAATGGGTAGAGTTGGAGAAATGCATTTGATATGAAAAAGTAGTATTGACTTCGGATTTGTAATCCGCAACAGGCCGTGACACGGAAATGTACGCCATGCCTCGCAACCGGGTTGCCCTGTCCGGAAAGGCATGATTAAATGAATCTTATATGAATACCCCCGTTCTCAATGACAACCTGCGCGCCGCCACGGAAGCCCTTTGCAACCTGCTTGCCAAGGAAGACCAGGTTGTGGCCTCCAAGGCAAAAATCGGCCTCTTTTTCCAGAATCCGGAGGCAACCAAGCTTTTTGAAGAAGTAAACGCCTACGGAGAAGAACTGCGCAACAAGCACTTGGCCGGCATGCCCCCCACGGAAGAGGAAATCTCCAAGTTCGATACCCTGCGTGAAAACGTTGTCAAGAACGATGCCGCCCGCGGCTTCCTGGAAGCCCGCCAGACCATCGATGAACTCCTGAACACCATCAATCATTATCTGGGCATGTCCATCGACCTTGGCCGTGCGCCCACTCCGGAAGAAATCGAGGAAGCCCGGCAGCGCGCCATGAGCGCCCAGACTTCCTGCTCCTGTGGCGGCAGCTGCGACAAGGAAAGCTGCGATTGCGACGGCAATTGCGACCACGACCACGATCACAAGGACGGGGGCTGCGGCTGCGGCAACCACTAAAAAAGCGATCTTTCAACCTTTCGTCAAACGGCTTCACTCCCAGGTGAAGCCGTTTTTCATTGACGGCATGCGTCAACGCCGCCCTTCCAGGACATGTACGTATCCAGTCCGGCACACGCCCTGGCCTGAAAACCGTCAGGGGCTTCACAAGCCTTTGCGGCAACCGGAAAAACTGAGCGCCAGCGAACCAATATCAAAAATTGCGGCCCATGACCGCATATTCTCTCAGATGCCGCAGAAGCCTGCGGCGTTCCATAAAGGCTTTTTCAAAAGAGGGCCGCATTTGCACGCCGCCTGCATTTTCCCCACCCCGCTTTCTTCATCAGGACGGGCAAGACGCTTGAACGGGAGATGGGCCCATGTTAGCCTCATTCTAAGGAATCATGACTTTTTCCAACCGCCCAGCTTCCGCTTCCCTGCCGTTTATCAAAACGGATTTCCCGTTGTTCCTGGCTCCGATGGCCGGAGTAACGGACCCCATTTTCCGCACCATCTGCAAGGAACTGGGGGTTGACGTCATGGTGACGGAGTTCGTCTCTGCGGAAGGCATTCTCCAGGCATGGGAGAGAAACCGGAGGTACACGAAGATAGAAGACGCGCACCGCCCCATAGGCATTCAGCTTTTCGGCGCGGACGGGAACCACATGGGAGAGGCCGCCAGAATAATCCTGGACCATGAGAAACCGGATTTCATCGATATCAACTTCGGCTGTCCGGTCCCCAAAGTGGTGGGCAAAAATGGAGGGTCCTCCCTGCTGAAAGACCTTCCCCTGCTGGCCTCCGTGGCCGGAGGCGTGGTGAAAGCCGTGGGCGACCGCATCCCCGTCACGGCCAAAATACGCATTGGCTGGGATTTCCAGAGCCTGTGCGCCATGGACGCGTGCCGCCTGCTGGAGGATGAAGGAATTTCCATGATTACCATTCACGGGCGCACCCGTTCCCAGCAGTATTCCGGCACGGCCAACTGGGACATCATTGACGAATGCGCACGGGCCATGTCCGTGCCGGTCATCGGGAACGGGGATATTTCCACCCCGCAGGCGGTAGCGTACGTGAAGGAAAACACAGCCGTCAGCGGCGTCATGATTGGCCGGGCGGCCATGGAGAATCCATGGATTTTCGGAGACGCCAAATATTATCTGCTGCACGGCGCCATGCCTCCGGCCAGGGATCCGCAGGAAAAGACGGACCTGATCCTGCGTCATGCCCGGATGGCCCTGGAGTCCCGCCATTACGGGGACGAACTCCACACCATGCGCCACATGAGGTCCCGCATTCTGGCTTACACGAAGGGGTTTCCGGGAGCCAAGGAAATGCGCTCCCGCCTGGCTCGCGTCTCCAGCATGGCGGAGCTGGAAGACCTGCTTTCCACCCTTCCCCGCCGGCGCTCCTGAGAGCGGGAAAAATCCCGCCCTCCGGGAGATTCCGCAGGCCCGGCAAGCGGCATGGGAGGAAGGCCGTCTTCCCCTTCCCCCTCCGCACCTGAAAAAAAATGCCCTTTTGAGGGAAGCTAAGTTGACTTTACGCCTCGAACCTGTCAGAAATAGGGGAGTATCCTGCCGTCCCGTTTCGGCAGACTTCCAACCATAGACTCCAGAGATCGACGTGTACTCCAACGAATCATATCTCATCGAACTTCTTACGCAGGCCGGCTATCTGAATGAAGAGATTCTTCAATACGCGCGCAGTCAAAAATCTCCCACCCAGGACCTGGTCGATTTCCTGATCCAGGCCAATTATCTTACAGAAGACGTCATCGCGCAGGTGGCGGCTTCCACATCCCTGCTGCCCGTCGTGGACCTGGGCTCCATGCACATTCCCCAGGAGGTGCGCGAACTCATCACGCCGGAGCTCGCCAGGCGCTTCCGGGCCATCCCCATTTCCGACGACGGCTTTTCCGTCAACATCGCCATTGACGACCCGCTGAATCTGGAAACCATGGACAGCCTGCCCCAACTGATGGGGCGCGACGTGATTTTCAGCGTCGCCACCCACAGCGCGGTGGAAAGCCGCCTGAAAGAATTTTACCGTGACCTGACCGTTCCGGCAGACGCCGCCGGCCTGGATGGGGACGACGGAGACGCGCCCATCATCCGCCTGGTGCAGCAGATGCTGACGGACGCCTTCAAGATGCGGGCGTCCGACATTCACATTGAGCCCATGGAAAACCGGCTCCGCATCCGCTACCGCGTGGACGGCAAGCTGGTGGAGGTGGCCACTCATCCCAAGAAGCTGCTCAGCCCCATCATCGCGCGCCTCAAAGTGATGAGCACCACCATGAGCATCGCGGAAAAGCGCATGCCCCAGGACGGCCGAATCCAGATGAACATCGGCGGCAAGCAGATTGACCTCCGCGTGTCTTCCGTGCCCAGCAACCATGGGGAAAGCATCGTCATGCGTATTCTGGACAAGTCAGCCCTGGTGCTGGGTCTCCCCCAGCTCGGGTTCTTCTCGGATGATGAAGCCGTGTTCGACCGCCTCATCACTCTTCCGGACGGCATCATCCTGGTAACGGGCCCCACCGGTTCCGGTAAGACCACTACCCTTTACGCGTGCTTGAACCACATCAACCGCCCGGATAAAAAGATCATCACGGTGGAAGACCCCGTGGAATACGAACTTTCCGGCATCAACCAGGTGATGGTAAAGGCGGACATCGGCATGACCTTTGCCGCCGCCCTGCGCGCCATGCTCCGCCAGGCCCCCAACATCATCATGATCGGGGAAATTCGAGACATGGAGACGGCCAGCATCGCCATCAACGCCTCCCTGACGGGTCACCTGGTATTTTCCACCCTCCACACCAATGACGCCCCCAGCGCCGTGGCCCGTCTGGCGGACATCGGCATCAAACGCTTCCTGATCGCCTCTTCTGTCCGGGCCATCATGGCCCAGCGTCTTGTCCGCAAGCTGTGTGACCGCTGCAAGGTGGACGGCGTGCTGACGGAAAAGCAGGCGCATACGCTGAACATTGACATGTCCCGTCTCACTCCGGGCCAGATCAAGGCCCCCCACGGCTGCGACTTCTGCCGCGGCGGCGGGTTCAAGGGACGGATGGGCCTGTTTGAAATTTTCGAGATCGACGACGAAGTGCGACGCATGATCAACGAGAACCTGACCTCCCCCCAGCTGCGCCAGCGCGCCCGGGAACTGGGCATGAGAACCCTGAGAGAGGACGGCGTGCGCAAGGTGCTGGCCGGCCTCACCTCTCCGGAAGAAGTGCTGAACGTCACCATGGGAGACGCCAACTGATTTTCCCCCGCAATTCATTCTGATTATTATGGACACCAATCTTACACTGGAACTTTTTATCGGCCGGGGAATGATCGACAAATCCCTGGCGAAGGACATCAAGGAGGAAATGACCGTCTCCGGCAAGGAGCTGCCGGAAGTGCTGGCAGACTTCGGCATCATCGGCAGCAAGGACGATATCTGGCAGATGATCGCCAGCGACCTGGGGACGGAATTCATTACGCTGGACAACTTCCAGCCGGACCCGAACGTGCAGAACATGATGCCGGCCACGCTCGTGCGCCTGCACGGCGCCCTGCCCGTGCGGCACGGCCCGGAAGGCCTGTACGTCTGCCTGGTGGACCCCCTGAATCCGCAGACGGTGGAGGACCTGCGCTTCGCCCTCGGCCAAGACATCCACGTCCTCATCGCTCCGGATTACCAGATTTCCGAACGCATCAACGAACTGTACGGCGGGGAATCCGCCGCCATGACGGACCTGATGCAGGAGCTCAACAACATGCAGGTCAACAATGAAACGGAAGATTCCGCCGCCGCGCCCGTCATTCGCTTTGTGGACCTGGTCATCACGCAGGCCATTAAGGAAAAAGCATCCGACATTCACTTTGAACCCTTTGAAAAGGAATTCAAAATCCGCTACCGCGTGGACGGCTCCCTTTATGAAATGCAGCCGCCGCCCGTTCACCTGTCCGTCCCGGTTATTTCCCGCGTCAAGGTCATGGCGAACATGAACATCGCGGAACGCCGCGTTCCGCAGGACGGCCGAATCGTCAAGCAGATAGGGAACCGGGCGGTGGACATGCGTGTTTCCTCCCTGCCCACCCAGTACGGTGAATCCGTGGTGCTCCGCGTGCTGGACCGCTCTTCCGTCAACCTGAACCTGGACAACCTGGGGCTCCCCCCGCATATTCATGAATATATTCTGGATACGGTCCACAAACCCAACGGCATTTTCATCGTCACCGGTCCCACCGGCGCCGGCAAGACCACCACGCTGTATGCCGCCCTGCGGGAAATCAATACCATTGATTCCAAGGTGCTGACGGCGGAGGACCCCGTGGAATACGACATCGACGGCATTATCCAGATCCCGATCAATGAAGCTATTGGCCTGGATTTCCCGATGGTGCTCCGCGCCTTCCTGCGACAGGACCCGGACCGCATTCTGGTGGGGGAAATGCGAGACATGGCGACCGCCCAGATCGCCATCCAGGCATCCCTGACGGGCCACCTGGTGCTCTCCACCCTGCACACGAACGACTCCGCCGGCGCCATTACGCGACTGGTGGACATGGGCTGCGAACCTTTCCTGGTGGCAGCCTCCCTGGAAGGGGTGCTGGCCCAGCGCCTGGTGCGCACCATCTGCCCGGACTGCCGCACGCCGTATGAACCCTCCTCCACCATCCTCTCCCAGCTTGGCGTGTCTCCCTATGAACTGGGAGACAAGCATTTCTTCACGGGCCGCGGTTGCGACAAATGCTCCAACTCCGGCTACAAGGGCCGCAAGGGGATCTACGAGCTTCTGGATATCAACGATACCCTGCGGGACATGATTACGGACCGCGCGCCCTCCGTGGTGCTGAAGCAGAAGGCCATTGAAATGGGCATGTCCACCCTGCGTGAAGACGGTCTGAGAAATATTTACGACGGCAATACCACCATTGAAGAAGTGCTGAAGTATACTTAATGGACAGCCGGATACCGCACCCACCATTTCAACCACCAAGCAGAAAACACTTAAAACACCACATATATGCCTAAATATCAATATACAGCACTTGACCATAAAGGCGACCAGAAAACGGGTACCCTGGAGGCCAATTCCGAAGCGGAGGCCATGGAATCCATCCGGGCGCATGGCCTGTACCCCACCCAGATCGTAGAAGCGGGAAAAGGCAAGATTCAGCAAACGCCCGCCGCCAAGAAGAAGGCCAAGGGAGGCAAGAAGCAAAAAGGCAGGCTGGGCGGCAGAATCAAGGCCAAGGCCCTGATGATTTTCACCCGCCAGCTCGCCACCCTGATTGACGCAGGGCTTCCCCTGCTCCAGAGCTTGAACGTGCTGGCCAAGCAGGAGGCGAACCCCAACCTGCGCGTGACCATTGAAGCCCTGGGCGATTCCGTGCAGGGCGGCTCCACCTTCTCCGAAGCCCTGGCCCAGCATCCCAAAATCTTTGACCGCCTGTTCGTGAACATGGTGAAGGCCGGTGAACTCGGCGGTGTGCTGGAAGTCGTGCTGAACCGCCTGGCGGAATACCAGGAAAAGGCGCAGAAACTGAAGAGCAAGGTGATCTCCGCCATGGTGTACCCCTCCATCGTGCTGTTCATTGCGGTGGGCATCGTGATCTTCCTGATGCTGGTCATCGTCCCCAAATTCAAGGCGATGTTCGCGGAACAGAACCAGGAGCTTCCCGCCATTTCCGAATTCGTGTTCGGCATCAGTGACTGGTTCATGGCCGCGCCCTTATTCGTGCCCAACGCCGTCATTCTGGCCGCCGTCGTCGCCATCCTGTATGCTATCTTCACGGCCATGAGCAAGACGCCCAACGGCCGCCGCAAGATTGACTCCGCCCTGCTGACCATGCCGGTCATCGGCAACGTGCAGAGCAAGAGCGCCATCGCCCGCTTCGCCCGTACCTTCGGCACGCTGGTGACCTCCGGCGTTCCCATCCTCCAGGCGCTTACCATCACCAAGGATACCGCCGGCAACATGATCGTGGGAGACGCCATCGGCCTCATCCATGATTCCGTGAAGGAAGGTGAATCCGTGGTAACGCCCATGTCTTCCTCCAAGCTCTTCCCGCCCATGGTGATCTCCATGGTGGACGTGGGTGAAGAAACCGGCCAGCTTCCGGACATGCTCCTCAAGATCGCGGACGTGTACGATGATGAAGTGGACAATGCCGTGGGAGCCATGACCTCCATGCTGGAACCCATCATGATCGTATTCCTGGCCGTGGTCGTGGGCGGCATCGTGTTCGCCATGTTCCTGCCCCTACTGCAGGTCATTGAAAAAATGGGTTAACCTCCCTACGCAGAACCAGATGAAGATTCGATCCGCATACAGCCGCCTCCGGGCGGCAAAGGGCTTCACCCTCATGGAAATCCTGGTGGTGATGGTCATCATCGTGGTGCTGGCCACGCTGACCATCTCCATCTACACCTGGCTTGAAACCAGAAAGAACGAGCAGGCCACGGAATCCATCGTCCGCAAGATTGAAATGGGGCTGGAAAGCTACCACAGCGACCATGACCGCTACCCCTACGGTACGGAAGCCCCTTTCAACAATCACGGCGTGGCCGTGGCAAACGGTGAGGAATACAGCTCCAACGTCGTTTACATGGCCCTGTTCGGGGACCACAAGAATGAAGGCGTGCCCGGCAGGGATACCACCATTTACAATGACGAACTGAACCCCGCCACCCAGCCCAAGAGCAACCCGACCGTCCGGGAAGTCCACGTGAAAAGCAAGGACGGGAGGCCGGTCACCCTCTACATTCTGGCGGACCCGTGGGGCTCCCCCTACCGCTACCGCCTAGGCAGCGAGCAGGCCATCCCCACCAAATCCGCCAATGCCAAGAACCTGAAAATGGGCAACGGCCTGAATCCGGATTATGATTTCTGGTCCTTCGGCAAGGACGGGGACAGCGATCTCAAAGACCCGCATGCCCCTGAAAACGAGGACGACATCGGCAACCTGCCGAAGTTCTGATCCTTCCTTTTTCTCCGCGAACGGCCCTTTTTTCCGGCAGCCTTCCTCCCTCTCCGGCGGAGGAAGGCTGCTCTGCGTACAGGGCACTATTTGCTGGCATCCGGACAGGTTCTGGCGTATGATCCGGGCATTGCCATGAAACGCATTTCCCTGATTGTTCCCTGCCTGAATGAAGAACAGGCCATTCCGGCGTTCAAGCAAGAAGTAGACCGGGTTTTCAAGGAACACCTGGCGGCCTATGCCCTGGAACTCATCTTCGTGGATGACGGTTCCACGGACCATACCTTGGAAATGGTCAAGAAACTGGCAGAGCATTCCCCGGAGGTGAAATTCATCTCCTTTTCCCGCAACTTCGGGAAGGAAGCTGCCATCTATGCGGGGCTGGAAGCTGCTACGGGAGATTACGCGGCCGTCATGGACGTGGACCTTCAGGATCCTCCCTCCCTGCTTCCGGAGATGGTGAAAGCCATCGAGAAGGAAGGATACGACTGCGCAGGCACGCGCCGCGTCACCAGGCAGGGGGAACCGCCGCTGCGGTCCTTCTTCGCGCGCGCCTTTTACAAGACGATTCACCGGATATCGGACACGCACATCGTGGACGGGGCCCGGGATTACAAGCTGATGACGCGCCCCGTGCTGGAAGCCCTGCTTTCCCTGAAGGAATACAACCGCTTTTCCAAGGGGCTGTACGAATGGGTGGGCTTCCGCACCAAATGGTTTGAATACGAGAACGTGGAACGGGTAGCCGGAGAAACCAAGTGGTCTTTCTTCAAACTGTTCCTGTATTCCATTGAAGGCATCGTGGCCTTTTCCACCGCTCCCCTGGCGCTGGCTTCCATCATGGGGGTGCTCCTCTCCTTCATTTCCTTCCTTTCCATCATTGTCCTGACGATCCGTGAATTGATCTGGCCCCATTCCGCCTACGGCTGGACTTCCATGGTGTGCGTCTTCTGCCTGATGGGAGGCATCGTTCTGCTGTGCCTGGGCATCCTGGGCCAGTACCTGGCCAAGACCTATACGGAAGTTAAAAAGCGCCCCATTTACATTGCCAGGGAACGCTCCATCGCTCCTTCCAACTAGCCCTCCCCATGGATACCGAACCGGATTTCAGCATCGTCACGCCCAGCTATAACTACGCCAGGTACGTGCGGGAGTGCATTGAAAGCGTCAAGAATCAGGAAGGAGCCACCTTTGAACACATCATCCAGGATGCGGGCTCCACGGACGGAACGCTGGACATCCTGAATTCCTATCCGCACCTGAAACTCCATGTGGAAAAGGATTCCGGCATGTCGGAAGGCATCAACCGCGGATTCCGCAAGGCACGCGGCAAGTGGGTCATGTGGCTGAATACGGACGACCGGCTGCTGCCGGGCGCTCTGGCTGCGGTCAAGGCTTTTGCGGATTCCCGGCCGGATGCGGACATCGTGCACGGCGCCTGGAACTTCATCGGCCCGGACGGAGCCCTCCAGCGGCCCATGAAAGCCCTTCCCTACAGCCTGAACATGCACATCTGGTACGGAACTTACCTGGCCTCCACCGCACTGTTCCTGCGCCGGAGCACCACGATTGAAGAAGGGTTTCTGCTGGACGAACGGTTCCGCTACGATATGGACGGGGAATATTACGCACGCCTGGGCCGTGCCGGAAAAAAGTTTGTCCATTACAACAGGCTGCTGGCGGATTTCCGCTGGCACGGCGACAACCTGAGCGCCCCCAATGTGGAACGCCGGGACATGGACGCCGAATTAAAACGCCAGAAACAGCACAGCGAAGACGCCGCCATCAAGCGCGTTTACGGCTATTCCTTTTCCAAGCAGAGCTGCAACAACATCCTGGACGGCTTCATGCGGGAGGCCTACCGCATGAAAAAGGCCTTCCTTTACCTGACCACTCCCTGGGAAAAGTAATCCGCTGCTCCCTCTCCTTCCCTCCTCCCCGGAGCCTCCGGCCCGTCCTCCCAATCTCCGGCACTCCCTTCCTTTCCACAAAGGCGCTTCCCGGTACGGCAAAGGCCGCAGCCGTTTTACAGCCGCGGCCCGTCACAAACCGGATGGAAAAAGGATAAAACCTTAGTTAAGGCTGTCAAACAGCTCTTCTTCCCGGAAGAATCTCACCAGTTCCACGGCGGCGGATTCCCGGCTGTCGGAAGCATGGCAGATGTTCATCATGCTGTCCGTTCCGTAATCGCCGCGGATGGTGCCTTTCTGCGCCTTCTGGGAATTGGTGGGCCCCAGCAGTTCGCGCACGCGTACAATGACGCCGGGCCCCTTCAGGGCGATGGCGATGACCGGAGAGCTGGTCATGAAATCAAGCAGTTTCGGGAAAAGCGGTTCCCCATTGACGACAAGGTCCAGAATATGGGCGTAATGTTCCCGGAGCACCGGCTCGTCAAGCTGAATCATCTTTATGCCGCGCAGGCGAAACCCTTCGGACAAAAAACGTTTCAAAATGGTGCCGGAAAGGTTTTTCCGCACGCAATCGGGTTTCAGCAAAATCAGCGTTGTTTCTTCTTGAGTGTTTGGCATAAAATTAGCGAAGTTTCAGGATGAAGTGAGGGAATTACACCCTAATCCCCGGCAGGTCAAGGATAATTGCGCAACTGGTCTTTTCCGCCGGGAAAGGAATTCGTCACAGGCTTCTCTTATAGGAATCACACCGGTTCCGCCATCCGGCAAGCCAGCGCGCCTCTCCGCGGGCCGGCGGGCTGTTGTCCACGCGACGCTGGAGCACCCTTTTGGCCGCCTCCGCAAACTCAACCGCCGCAGGCTGTCCGGGAGAGGCCGGGCGCATCTCCTCCAGCACCTGCCTGAGCCCCCAACCCTGCCCCCGGTATTGTTCCGCGGGGTTGGTTCCCTCCCCCTTGAAATTCACGTAGTCAATCAGGGCATACATGCCGTTGGGCGCCGTCGCCACGGCATTGTAGCGGGCAGCCATTTCCGCCGGACGGCGGGACTGGCTCTTGATGCGCCCCAGGGCAGCCACGGACCTGGCAATAATGAAATCCGCCTGCATTTGCAGAGCCGCCGGGCTGGACAGCCACTGGCGCATCCGTTCAGGAAGGCCGCCCCGTACGTCCGCCGCTTCAAATTCCGCCCTGGTGCGCCACGGGGCCGCGCCGGAAAACCATTCCGGAACGCGTGCTCCCCTCTTACGGCAAAACTGGACAAAGGAGGGAAAGCTTTCCTCAAACATTTCCGTAATCCCGGCGGGGAACCAGATGAAATGCCCAATGCCCAGGGAGGGGAACGCCTCCCCCCGGTTCCAGGAAACCAGCCCCTTTACTGTTCCGGCGCATTCATTCTGCCAGATTTTCCGCGCGATCTTCGCCTTCACTTCTCCTGCATCCGGAGCCGCCTGAACCCAGCCGGGCGCGCCGCACGCCAGCATCAGGATAAAACCTGCCATTTTTCCATGCATGGGGTTACTTTCCTTCCCCGGCGCGGGCAAGTCAAGCCGCTTCAATTTCTCGTGCCAAAGACGGCGCCCCATGCTACGCTTGCCGCGCACGGCATGATTCTGGCGTTTAACAAACCTTACGGGGTCCTTTCCCAATTCACGCAGGAGGCTCCCCACCACCGGACACTGGCCGAATTCGGCTTTCCTGCCGGCGTGTATCCCGTCGGCAGGCTGGACGCGGATTCGGAAGGGCTGCTGCTTTTATCCGATGAGAAAGCCCTGGTGGACCGCCTCCTGAACCCCTCCAACCGGCATCCCAGAACCTACTGGAGCCAGGTGGAAGGCGTTCCGTCCGCCACGGACCTGCTTCCTCTGGAACGCGGCGGCCTCTCCATCCAGGGGTACCGCACGCTGCCCTGCCGGGTGCGCCCCATGCACGGAGAGCCGGACGTACCGCCCCGCAATCCTCCTGTCCGCTACCGCGCAGCCATTCCCACCTCATGGCTGGAATTGACGCTCGTGGAAGGAAAAAACCGCCAGGTGCGGCGCATGACCGCCGCCATCGGGTTTCCCACGCTCCGGCTCCTGCGCGTCCGGATCGGGAGGTTCACCCTGTCCGGCCTGGAACCCGGCGCGTGGAAGGAGCTGGACTCCCGTGAACGAAGGGAGCTCATGCCGTAATATAGGCTTGATTAGGGGGAGGCACAGCCTGTATATGTCTTTCCGCATCAGGAGATCCTACCTAGACCTTTTTACATGAAAGCCGAACTCGTCGAACAAGCCGCCAAAATCATTCCCGAGCCCCAGATGCTGATCAACGTGGTTTCCCGCCGCGTTGCCCAGCTCAACAATGGCCGCGCTCCCTTGGTCCCCACCACCCCCCACATGGGCAACGCGAACATTGCCCTGACGGAGATTGTTGAAGGCAAGCTCGTCTATCATGCGGAATCCGACAGTCTCCAGGAAGACAGCCAGTAAAAAGCACGTCCCCCTTATTGCCGTTCCGGCCCGGATTTCCGCACGGAACATCCCCTCTTCAACCAGGCCCCCGGCTCTTCCAGCCCGGGGCCTTTTCATCCCTCCCCTCCAGTCATGAGCTCCGACATCTCCACCAACAAGAAAGCCCGCCGGGATTACGAAATCCTGGACACCTACGAATGCGGCATGGAACTCAAGGGAACGGAGGTCAAATCCATCCGCGCCGGCAAGGTGAACATCGCCGATTCCTTCGCCAGGGTGGAAAACGGCCAGATGCTCCTGTACGGCTGCGACATCCAGCCGTGGGAAACTGCCGGAGAGTTCTTTCAGCACCAGTCGCGCCGCCCGCGCCGCCTGCTGCTCCACAAACGGGAAATTTTCAAACTGGAACAGCAGACCTCCCAAAAAGGCTGTTCCCTGGTCGCCCTCAAGCTGTACTGGAAAAACGGCAAGGTAAAACTGGCGCTGGGCCTTGGCAAAGGCAAGACCCACCGCGACCAGCGCTATGACCTGAAGGCCCGCGTGGAAATGCGGGAAGCCCAGCGGGAAGTGGCCCGCATCAACCGCCGTTAATCAACGCCGTCCGCTTCTTCCTTTCCGGAGGCCGTTCCCGTTTCCCTGCTCTCCGCTCTATATTCTGCCGGAGTGAGCGGGAACGCCCTATAGAAAAGCCGCCGCGGGAAAGGGACTATAACTTCCAATCCACGGGCAACTCCACCTGGCCGCCCTTCTTGTCGTCATAACGGATGAAACCGTGCTCCGCCCCGTACCAGTGGACATCCCGCGTCACCTTCACGTCAAAACAGCAATAGCGGGCAATATCCATCAGCAGGTCCGTATTTCCCGTCTGCACGTATTCCGCCCACCACTTGAGGGCCTGGGTGCCCACGGCCGTTTTTGAAGAGCCGATGGAAGCGGCGGCCACGGAATCCAGCTTGACGCGCACGCCGCCGCGCTGTTCGATGTCCTTGCACAAATCGAGGTTGTTCGTGATGTCGATCATATTCCACATCGTATAGCGCTGGAGCACGCCGTAGTCGAAATGCTCGTGGTTGTACCCTACCACCAGGTCGGCCTGGCGAAGCTGCAGGATAAGGTCGTCCACCATCTCCTCGGAATAAATCGTGTATTTGCCGGAAGCTGTGGAATAAGTCACGCCCACGGAAACGCGCATGTCGGCCGTATTGTGCCAGCCGCCCACCTCCGCTGCGGAATGACGGGTTTCCAAGTCAAAATACACGATGTCTCTCATCGGAGGAAACGTACATTATTTGCCACTTTTGGACAAGTCCCACTTGAACGGAAGGCGCGTTTGTGGTGAAAATAGGCTCATGCAGCCCCGTTTCCACATCGTCATGTTCCATCCGGAAATTCCGCATAACACGGGGGCTGCGGGGCGGCTGGCTCTGGCAACGGGATCCAGGCTCCACCTGAGCCGGCCACTGGGGTTCAGCCTGGATGAAAAGCACGTGCGGCGCACGGGACTGGACTACTGGGCCAAAGTGGACCTGCATGTCTGGGACAGCCTGGAGGAGTTAAAACAGGCGGCAGATCCCTCCGCGCGGTTCTGGTACCTGAGCACCAAGGCGCACCGCTCCCACTGGGAGGCGGATTTCCGGGAGGGGGATTACCTGGTCTTCGGCCCGGAATCCCGCGGACTGCCGGAAAGCATGCTGAAGGAACACGCGGGCACCGCCCTGACCATTCCCATGCCCGGAGAAGGCTCCCGCAGCCTGAACCTCTCCACCGCCGTGGCGATTGTCCTCTATGAAGGATTGCGCCAGCTCGGCATCTGACACGGAGACCGGAGCAATCCTTCTTGCCGCCCCGGTCACGACAGGCCACGGGCATGAATGGACTTCCCGGCAACGGCAGCGGTCCAATCAGAAATGGAAGGCGCTCCCTAGCCAGGAGAAGAAGCGGTCTCCGCGCCCTTCCGCCGCCAGGGGCGCACCAGATAAAAGAGAATCAGGGAGGCGACAGCGCCGCAGGTATCGCAGAACATGTCTTTCTGGGCGTCCCATATATCGCCCTGGGAGCCGAGAAAATCATTCGCGTCATTCCCGCCCACAATGACCGCATACTGCCATTCAATGATTTCATACGCCGCGGCTACAGCCATCACGAAAAAGAGGCCGAAAATCCCCGCCAGCACTTTCCCCGCATATTGCTTGCGCACCAGATACTCCGCTACGGGAAACGCATAAAACCCCACCGTAAAATGGGCCACCCGGTCAAACGGGTTCCGGTGGGCTCCCACCAGCTCCCGGAACCACTCGAAAGGCACTTCCGCAAACGTGTAATGCGCCCCCACCGTATGGCAGGCCAGCCAGAAAAACATCAGCGTGTAGGACCAGTTGCTGAAACGGAATCTCCGGAACCCGGTCGCCAGGAGGACGACCGCCAGCGCCACGGGAATCACCTCCGCCACCCAGACGGAACGGGAAGAAGGGGAAATGCCAAGGGCAATGAACAGCACGGCGAATACCGCCAGCAGGTAGAAGGGATAATTTTTCATGAGGGAGAAAGGAGAAGCAGAAAAGCGCGGGAGCCGACACAGGAAAGGCGCCGGAGATAATCTCCGGCGCCTTTTCCGTTAAAAAACTTTTACCGCATGTCAATGGTAGGCACCGGAATGCGGTCCTTGGGGCCCGTATAAAGGGTCAGGGGCCTGTACAGCGTATTGTCCTCCATCTGTTCCAGCACCTGGGCCACCCAGCCGCAGCAGCGGGCAATGGAGAAAATGGCGGTGAACAGCCTAGTGGGAATGCCGATGCTGTAATAAACCGTGGCGGAATAAAAATCCACATTGGCATTCAGCCCCTTGCGTTCCCGGACAAGTTTGGCGATGCGTTCCGACATGCGGATCCACTTGGGTTCCCCGATCCGGGAGGAAAGGCGGATGGCCATGCGGCGCAGATGCGGAGCGCGGGGATCCAGCACACGGTACACGCGGTGGCCCATGCCCATGATCTTTTCCTTCCGCGCCAGTTTGTCCTCAATGTAGGAATCCACCTTGTCCTCCGTACCTATTTCCTTGAGCATTTCAATCACGCCTTCATTGGCGCCCCCGTGAAGCGGCCCTTTCAACGTGCCGATGGCCGCCGTGATGGCGGAATACATGTCTGAAAGAGTGGCGATGCAGACGCGCGCCGCAAAGGTGGAGGCATTCATGCCGTGGTCGGCATGCAGGATGTAGGCCACGTCCAGAATGTGGGCTTCATCCCGGTTCGGCTCCTCCCCTTTCAGCAGCCACAGGAAATGTTCCGCCTCATTCAGATCCTCCCGCACGGGGGGAAGATCCAGCCCCTGGCACAGACGGTAATAGTACGCCACCATCACGGGCACCTTGGCGATGAGGCTGAGGCCTATCTCTTTCAACTGGCCGGAATCCTTCGTCCGGTCGTCATACATGCCGAGCATGGAAACCGCTGTCCGGAGGGCGGACATGGGCCGGGCGGACTTGGTGGCCGTTTTAAAGAAATCCAGAATGGGCTGGGGAAGGTCGCGGTCGGAACGGAGGCGCTTCTTGATGCCCTCCAGCTCATCCCGGTTGGGCAGCCGCTTGTTGAGAAGCAGGTAAATCACTTCTTCAAAACAGCACATCTCCACCAGGTCATCAATATCGTAGCCCAGATACAGCAGACGCCCTTCCTCACCGCGCACATCACTCAAGGCAGATTCATTAGCTATGATTCCTTTTAAACCTTTGGGATATGTGTGTCGTGCGGAAAAAGTGTCATTGCTCATGTTTTAAAAAATGCTACTAGTGATGAAGATTACCGATTAAAAGTCTAACAATCTTCCAGAAAGTCAAACCTTAATTACGCCTTCACGGCCCACGCGGGGCGTTTGGCGCAGGTGATGTGGGGCGCCCTTACATACAGCGGTTCCGCCGGACCTTCCAAAAGTTCCTCCCTGCGGCCCGCGGCCAGGGACTGCCATGCGACTCCCAGAGCCTCTGCATGCGGGTACACGGGAACGCCCCCCGTCATTTCCCGGGCTGCCAGAGTTTCCGCCGTTTCCGTGGAATAAACGGGCACGCCATTTTCCAGGCATTCCGCCATGCGGGCGCGGGCCTGCTCTGCGGGCAGCACTTCCGGAGCGGCCGCCAGAATGCCGTTTTCCAGCCTTCCCCAGGTCCAGCCGCCGCGCCGGGCGTCGGACATCACGCAGGCCTTCCCGTCGTGAATGCCCAGTCCGTTCCAGGAGGAAAACGCCGCCACGCGGGAACCGTGCACCAGGGAAAGGCCGTCCGCCACGGCAAGAGCCACGCGGATTCCCCCGTAGGCGCCGGGCCCGGAACCGACCACAATTTCCTTTAAACACCGTCCTTCCAGGGCATCCAGCGCCTGGCGCACCGCCTCAAAGATGGCGGAGGAATGGTTGCGTTCAGCTCTCCATTCCACCCGGCACAGCAGTTCCTTTCCGCCCCATGCCGCGGCGGAAGACTGCGCGCAGGAAGTTTCCAGAACCAGCAGAGCATCTTGCATGCGGTGGATTATACAGGAAGTTCCGGCGCGCATAAAACATTTTTTCCCCCGCTTTCCGGAAGCAGCAAATTTGGTTCGCATTTATGCGGAAGTCCCCTTATGCTGGCCTTGCACTTCACCACCGCATGCCCAAGGCACCCAGACACACACCGCCGCGCCAGGACTGGCGCCGGTATGCAGAAACCGCCCGGAAGCCGCGCTCCACGGCAAGCCTTGGCGACATGATGAGGCAATGCAACCGTGACGCCTGGGACAAGACCTACCGCGCCCAGGTCACCTCCGAATGCTGGGAGGACGAATGCCAGGAATTCACCTTCATGGACCTTCCGCGCAAAACCCGGTTCGTCAGGCACGCCGTAGCCACCCTTCTTCTGCTCCCGCTGGCCCTGATTACGGCCATGTCCCTGTGCGACCAGCTCGCCCACGCTTCCGGCAGTCTCAACATCCTCTTCTCCATCCCCGTATGGTACGCCCTGATGGGGGCGGCCGTGTGGGTGGTGCTGGGCAGCAGCAGGCTGTTCACCTCATCCCTGCTGTACCTGTACGTGCTGGGCCATGAACTGACTCACGTGCTGGCGGTCTTTTGCAGCCGCGGCTCCATCCATGCCTTCAAGGCGGATCTGGACGGGGGATACATCCAGACGGATAAAAACAACCTCTTCATCTCCCTTTCTCCCTATTTTCTGCCTCTTTGGGCCATGCTGTGGGGGCTGGTCTGGGGGATGGCGTACCTCTTCTGGCCCACGGTCACCTGCCAGGCCCTTCTTTACTCCGGCCTGGGCTTCTGGTGGTGCTTCCACCTGTTCTGGACGGCATGGATCATCCCCAAGGACCAGCCGGACCTGGCGGACAACGGAACCTTCTTCTCCCTAATCCTTGTTTACTTTGCCAACCTGCTTCTCTTCCTGGTGCTGCTGCGCCTGTTCAACGCCGTAAGCCTGCACCGCTTTTTGACGGACTGCGTCCACAATGCGGAAAGGCTGTGGGACGCCCTCAGGGACCTCCTCATGCTGGCGGCCGGCTTGTTCCTGTGAAAAATATTCTTTTCCTTACCGGCAAGGATGAACGGCAGAAGGTGAAAAGGAATCCAACCTTTCAGCAAAAAGGAGATTCCATGCAAGCCACACACTTCATTACCCTGACCATGGCCGCCGTTTCCCTGATGGGCTGCAACCCCAAGGAAACCGTGAATGCCCTCACCTCCGATCAAAACGTCACCCAGCAGATGGCCGTGAGATTCGCGGAAAACATGGTAGGCCTCCCGCGGGCACTCGTCGTCTCGGATGCCAGAAAAGCGGCGCCAGGCGATAAAGTCACCGTCAAGGGAGCCGTACTGGGGGATGAACCCGTTTTCTCAAAAAATATTGCCTCCTTCACCATCGGGGATCCGGCCCAGCTCCTGGCCAACATGAAGGAGCGCGGAGTGTGGTCCACCGGAACGGTGCCGGTGGAAATACGGAAAAACAACACGATGACCGTTCAATTTGTGGATGACCAGGGCCAGCCCATCAAACACTCCGCCAAAGGTGTGAACGGGCTGAAGGAACGTGACGCCGTCATCATTACCGGAACCATTGATCCTCATTCCACTCCTGAAAATCCGGTGCTGAACATTGAAAGCATCGTGATTGAATAGCAACCCTTCTGTGCCAAACCCTGATTCATGTCAAACGGTTCGGGCGTCTTGCGCCTGAACCGTTTTTCGTATCAGGATGCGCGCATGGGATTTGATCCAGCATCTTTGGGAATGATAACACTGGCCGCCACTTCGGCGGCAGCGGGCGCGGCCTCCGCGTCCGCCCAGAAAAAAAGTGCAGAAGCCACCAGGCAGGCGGCGGATGCAAACGCCGCCACCCTCAGGAACGAGGCGGACCTCCAGAAACAGACGGGCGTGGAAAATGCCAAACGCATGCAGCAGGACGCCACACGGCAAATGGGCGACGCCCGCCTGGACGCCGCCCAGTCCTCCCTGCTCCGGGATGGTTCCGTGCCGGTCAGGGAACAGGCCCTGGCGACGCGCCTGCAAACCCGGATTCAGGATGAAGCGGCGGCAGCCATGAGGAATGCCCAGTCCCTGTACAACCGGGCGAACATGGAACAGTACATGGGCCGCGCCAATGCAAGAGCCCAGAAAACCGCCGCGGCAGGCACCCTGCTCTCCGGATTCGCCCAGGGAGGCAACGCCCTTCTCAAATGGTGAGGCAATCGGCGATAGCTGGAGACCAATCAGCGGGAACCGGAATCTGCCTGAGGAACCTCCGCAGGCGCCGGAAGGACTTCCGGCACCACGCCGCCTATCCCTATTTTGATATTCACGGGAACCGGCCTGATGCGGGAGGCCCCCTGGTACAGGGCGGCCACTTCTACAAACCGGGGCGATTTCCTGAACAGGAAGGACTTCCCCCTGTATTCATTATAAGAATGGTCGCAGGTAGGGACAGGCTTCAATCTTGCGCCTTTCACATCGTGAAACACAAAATCCTCCGCCCGGAACATCTTCTCCGAATACACCTCGGAATACACCATGAACTTCCATTCCTCCCCCGGTTCGTTCGCCGGCGCATGACGGCTGCGCCCCGTCTGCCTGGTCACTTTCAGCGTCACCGTCTCCAGCTTGGACATGTCGGCTACCTCCACCCGGTTATTCTCCAGGGCTCTCCGCACGGCAATAGGGTCCGGCACCGGAATGGAAACTCCGCTCTCCTTCAATTCCACCATCCCGAAATCCAGAGACTCCAGCCCCTGGCACAAAGGGAGAAAAAGAGTGCCGCTCACCTGAATCCAGCGGGCTCCCGGAGAAGGAACATCCTTTAAATTAAGGCTCACGTTTACCCGCCTCAAGCTCTTGTCCTCAATAACCCCTTCCCATAGACGGACGGAGCGCACCCTCAGACGCACGCCATTGGAATCGACAGCCGTCAATTCCTGTTCCGGCTGTTCCGGAGCCAGCATTTCAGAACCGGGAAACACGCAATACAGCACGATGCCTGTCTTGGTGAAATTAAAAGGCTCCCCCCTCACCAGTCCCATGGAAGACAGCCCGATGACGGGGCCCTTCAAGCTGGTGCCGGAATAAGAAGCGCTCTTGATGGGAACATCCGCCGCCATCAGCGTTCCCGCACACCAGCAGGCGATTGTGACAAACCATTTCATCTGCTTATTCGGACTAACAGCCGGGAATGGCAGCCCCTCCCAGGCCGATCTTCATATCTACGGGCACCTTGCGGAACATGCGCTTATTCCAATAGGAAACCACCACGCGCAAGGAGCGGCAGCGGGCGGAAACACGGTAATCCTTCCCCCACATGCGCATCTTCCTGCCCCGGCTGTTCAAATCGCCGCGGCCTTTCAGGGGAAGCCCGTTTTCCTCCCTGACACTCATGGAATTGAAATAAAAATCACTCCTTCCCTCCACCTTCAGATTCCAGCGGTTAAAGTTTTTTTCCAGCGTAAGGGCCACCTTGTCCTTCCGCGGCTTTTCAAGAGGCAATTCCACCCTGGTTCCTTCCTCCAGCAGAGGCAGGACTACAGCGGGCAGCTCCACCAGGTCATCAGCAAAAGCGCACAAAAGAAATCCCCGGAGGCGCACCCACTCCGCACCGGGATCAGGGCGCTGGATAGCGACGGCAAACCAGACGGGATCACCGTGTCCCACGCCGGACGCCTTGGTTGCATCGGCGGAAACCCTGTAAATCTTCAGGCTTCTTCCCGTTGAATCCGTGCAGACAAGCTCTTCCGGGGCCTCTTCATAAAAAACGGGGCCCCCAAGCTGATCTTCATAAACGCATGACATCCCCAGCAGCAACTGGGGAATAATTTTGGTCACAGGATCTTCCACCAGAATTCTCAGGAAGGACAAATGCAGCGCCGCATCCCGGAGCAACGGAACATTCGTTGAAGCAACAGCGGGATGGATAGCTGAACACACGAGAAAGAGACACGCGGAAAAACACTTCATGGAGGTAGCGACGGGGGCAATCTAACAAACACTAACGTCTGCGCAAGGAAAAAGGAACGCTTTGAAAACAAGCTGGACATAGCGACCACTCAGTATTCCTGCTTTCCCGCCGCTCTCCGTGGTTTTCCTTTCCTCCATCCACTATTCATAAAAAAACATGGTAAAATGGAAATCTGCTCAAATAACAAGGAAATAAAATTACTTTAAAAAATATAGCCAAATCCAGAATTGCTATATATTCACATCATATAAGTGCTGAAAGCCCTCCCCATTTCAAGAGAGTGTAAATCCCGGATAGAGTCCAACCTTGTCAAGTTGACTTCGCGCGTTCCAGCTCTATAAGTCATTTTATCCATTCTAACCTTTAAGATCTTTTAATCCAACGCCATGAGAACAGAGAAATATTTTATGATTGCCTTCGCCTGTGCCCTTATGAACGTCATAGACGTTCATGCAGAAAACAGGATGCTGGAAATCACATCCCAAACAGAAAACCCATCAGCTGATTGTATCATTAAAAAATTGAATAAAAAAAGGATAAGGGGCGAAAAGAAATAGGCATAGGAGAAATTGTAACACTGACACTAACACGCAAAGGAGGCAAGCCATTGAATAAGAATACGAAGGTTACCTGGACTAAGAAGGGAAAAGGAGCAACGTTAAATGGACGCGGAACCACTGCAACCTTGATGGCTGACTTGATCATGGAAAATAATAATGTTACCGTCAAAGCAGAAGCTGAGGATTTTCCTCCGGCAGAAATTACTTTTAACCTTAAAAAACCTACTCGTTTAACAGGAAAAAAAGGAGAAGAATACAGCAATCAATCAAATATTGGGTTCGGCATTACTGGGTACATTATCATTACTGTACATCCAACGTCCGTTAGCTTTTCCAACTGTGGTATTATAGAGAAAGATGGGGGTACCGTCCTTGACCCAAAAGAACCTCCGCCATTTAAACTTAACGACCATGATCCCGGCAATAAGGGAGATCCTCCTAATTTGCGCAATGAATTAGATGACCACGTAACTTTGGTTATGTTATTTAACACCATTGCCAAATTAAACGGAACGTGCAAATGGACATGGTTATCCAATTATGAAGCAACTCAAATTAAGAAGCGTATTGAACAAATCCAACAGACATTTACCGTCACACGGACAAATGATCCTGAATTCCCGAAACAGAAAAACTGTTCCGGAACCATTACAAAATTCAAAGTCCCTTTTTCGGTAAAGGCTATAGAACAAATATTATAAATTTTTATATAAAATGATAAATATATTAATATCAATTGGAATTTTCATTTTTTCCATCTATCCTACTATGGCAAAAATACAATTATTTGATGCCAGCCTCGTCAAACCTGATTCTCTTGAGGTTTTAAAAAACGCTCAGACATCAGCATCAACATTAAAAAAACTTCTTGATAAAGGTCAATCAGAAGAATTTTTCAAGGAAGCAGCCATGGAGCTCGAACGCATCAGGAAGTCTACAGGAGAAAATGAATTTCCAAGTGAAGAAATTCGTAACAATATCCCTTGGATTCTTTATTTTATCGCCAATACACCTCTTCTTACCATAGATTCAGCCGATCAGGCAAGGCGCACTATAAACAGCCGCGACGCAGATCTTTATCTTAAGGAGGAAGCCCTGGAAATGCTCGCCATTTCCACTTATCGCGACCTTTTTCCCGATGATAAAGCATCAAGAGAATCGATGGCATCCTACGGGGCTGCCATTATGCGTGACTTCCTCAACGGCACTAAATCAAAATCCTACTCGGACGAACCGGTATTCGTTTCTGATAAAGAAGCAAAAGCCACGCTGAAGAAAAACATTGAAATCATGGAAAACGCATTTTCTAAAATTGCTCAAATCCAAAAAAAGGAACAGGACCGGAAACAGAAAAAAAGATAAATGACGTCTCTAAAGACATGAACAAACGGATTCATGACAACGACCAGCAATTCAAGGATTACACCGTTGTAAGCAACACGCAAACTTCCCGAAACCTTCTGCTAAAGAACATTATTGAACGCTCGGAGAAGAATTTCATGATTCTTCTTACTAATTTATTTCCCGGCAAAAAAACAGAGATTCGTAAATATATCAAGATGGCAGGATATTCCGACCAAGAGATTCATCAATTTATCGATCGCACCTTGAAAAAAGATTGAAAGGCCAAATTGCTTGATAGAACACTTGGCACTCGAAACTAAAATCAATCCGGAGTTAGTGTCAAATTACTTGCCTTAATCAATTCATTACAAAAGCTTTCGTTTTTTCGGATGGGCCACCATTGAGAATGGCGGGTATTCTCTCCGTTTTTACCTGCTGTTCCCTGCAACGCACAACGCAACAAGCCAAGCATGGTTTCTCTTCTTCCACTCAGCCATCATGATGGAGAAATTGCGGGCATGTCTTGTGAAAAGTACAAAATGTACCCTTGAATGTAGCTCGACCCAGAAGATCAGAGATGCATTAGGGGAATGCAATAAATAAAAATCCTTGCATTTTCAATACTTACGCAAGGTATTAGAAGGATTTAGGTGGCGTCCCCGGCAGGAATCGAACCTGCATCTAGTCTTTAGGAGAGACCCGTTCTATCCATTGAACTACGGGGACCGGACATTGTCCGTGCAGGACAATAAACGGGAAGGTTTCCCCGCTCAAGCAAAAAGCAGGGCAATTACTCCATGAACCTTGATTTTGAAGCATTTTTTTCCTAGAACCGTTTTCGTGAGTTTTTTCCCAACTGCTTGTTTTCTCTCTGTTCTCTGCGTTTCCCTGACCGGATACGGCCATTGTCATGACAGCCTGCCGGACGCAAGGCCGGCCATACGCGCCATGTACCGGCCCGCCCCAACCCCGGATCAAACAGGATTGGGCCCGGAGGAGGTAAAGTATTACCCTCTCCGCCTTTACTGGGAATGGGAACGGTATACTCCCCGGGTCCTGTCTCTGCTTTTGCCGGAAGCGGCCCGGAATTATGAAATGGCCGCTGTGGATTGTCCCTCCTGGGAGCCGGAACGCGCAGTCGCCCTCATAGGAAACGAACTCCACTGGGCGGTAGCGGCAGAAGGCAACAAAACAGATTATTTTATCAACAGCGCTCCCCTGTGGAAGAGCTGGTGGGCCTCCCTTCTTGAAAAATATCTTCCGGATTATTTTCCGGAAGAAACATTCCCTGCATGGCTACACCCCTCTGCCGCTCTGCTGAATGCATGGAAGGATCAAAAAATCCGCCGTCTGCATTGGCAGGAGTACAGCAGGAATTACGTTCGCCGCGGCGTTGCCATCCTGCCGCATGCTCTGGCGCAGGAACTCAAAACCACCTGGAAGAAGTGCATGGAAACCGCCGTGCTGGACATTCCTGCGGAGATGTTCGGGTGCTGTGACCAAGGATATTCCTTTTACTCCGCGGCTCCCGGACTGATTGCCACGGAACTGCATTCTTACCGCGGCCGTTTACCCCTGAAACGCCAGATGTTCCACATTTTCCATCTTCTTGTTGACGCGGCGAGCATGGATAATTTTACGCCTGAGACCCAGCTCATGATTCATGAGTTATGCGCCGACACCCGCAGAATTGCCGGGGAAATGAAGAAAGTTCCCCCGCGCGGTTTTTACTGGCGAGAGTTGGACGCAAAATTTTATTCTTCCTGTCCTGACTCGGCAAATAACTTTTGGGAAGGGAAAAAGCCCTCTTTGCGCCAGGGCAAGTCTGCTGAAGCATTCCTTCGGAAAGAGTGTATGACGCTGCCTCTTTCAACAAATCCGGTCTGGAAGGATCTGTTCCCCAATGCTCCGGAACACGCCACGGCCTGGATGAAAATTTATTCGGACGGCCAGTGCGGGGGCGCCTATATCCACCAGGGATTTCTCCACACAGCCACCACGTATCTGGGACGGCATTCCCGCTTTCTGTACGATTTCAGCCGGATGGACCATCCGCCCGCCATGACGCCCTATGATTTGTGGTGGAACGGGGAAGAAATGAGAGTCCGGCGTTCCTTTTTGAAACTGGAACCTGCTGCGGAACAGGAATTGAAGACCTATCTCCATTTGCTTTCCCGCTTCCGGGGCGGCAAGAATCATCACGGAGCCTTCTCTGGCATGCTGTTCAGTACGGACCTGGGCTGCAAAGACCTGATTCTGCAAGCTCTGAAAGAAGAATTCATGGAAGATGAGGATTCCTGCCCCCCTATTCAGTCATCCGTGCTGGACCACGTTTATTCGTTCTGGACTTCGGGAGACGTCAATTATCTTCAGGAAGGCTCCGGCCAATTGAATCAGCTCCGGAAAAACAGGGAGGAATTGGAACGGTATATGAAAAAACATCCTCCGGAACAATAAATCCGCCCTTCCGGAAGCGGAACGGGGCGCACAAAAGCCTTGAGCCGGGGATGGAAGAGCCGTAGCGTTAAAGGTACCGTCACCGCATCCCCGCCATGCTCAATTTCGTTTACGATAACAAGACCACGCTCATTTTCGGAAAAGGAACCCAGCATGAAGCGGGCGCCCTTCTCAAGCCGTTCGGCAAAAAAGTCCTCCTCCACTACGGAGGCGGCAGCATCAGGCGTTCCGGCCTTTACGACGCCGTCACGGCTTCCCTGAAAGCCGCCGGCGTGGAGTATGAGGAATTGGGCGGCGTCCAGCCGAACCCCACGCTTCCCCTGGTATATGAAGGCATCCGCCTCTGCCGGGAACACGGCCTGGGCCTCGTGCTGGCTGTGGGAGGCGGCAGCGTGATTGATTCCGCCAAGGCGATTGCGCTGGGCGTTCCCCATGAAGGGGACGTATGGGACCTGTATCTTTCCAAACAACAGCCGCAGGCGGACCCGCTGCCCGTCGCCACCGTGCTGACCATTCCCGCCGCAGGCAGCGAGAGCAGCCCGAACACGGTCATCACCAATGAAGAAACCAGGCGGAAGCTGAGGTACGGTTCTCCCAAATTGCGCCCCGTGTTCAGCATCATCAACCCGGAATTGTTTTTCACGCTCCCGCACCACCAGATGGCCAACGGCGTCAGCGACATGATGAGCCACATTTTTGAGCGCTATTTCACCAGAACCCTGCATACGGACCTTTCCGACGGCCTTTGCGAAACCACCCTGCGCACCATCATGAGAAACGCCCGCATCCTGAACGGGAACCTGCACGATTACGACGCCTGGGCGGAGATTGCGTTTTCCGGCAACCTCGCCCATAACAACCTGCTGGGCGTGGGCCGTGAACAGGACTGGGGCTGCCACGCCATGGAGCACGAACTGAGCGCCCTGTATCACGTGGACCACGGCGCGGGCCTGGCCGTCGTCACCCCGGCATGGATGAAGTATGTTTCCCCCAAACACCAAGGAATGTTCGCGCAGTTCGCCGTGAAGGTGATGGGTGTGGAGGGTTCCTTCCGGGAGCCGGATGCCCTCATCCGGGAAGGCATTTCCCGTCTGGAACGTTTTTACCGGGAATTGGGGCTTCCGACGACCATGGAAGAGTTGAACATCAAGTCCGGGGATTTTCCACTGATGGCGGAACAGGCCATCAGCGTGCGCGGCCCCATCGGGGGGCTGGAAAAACTGGACGCCCGGGACGTCCAGGCCATTTACCGCCTGGCATGCGAAGGCCCGCTGCCCGATTGACGGCATCCCCGTTTCTTCCTTCATCCTGCATTCCGGGACGGCCAGCCATGCAGGCCGTCTTTCCCTCCCGCAGAGACATGAACATGCATGCGGTTCGGCTCCCTCATCCGGCAGAGCTGATTCGGGACGAGGGGACGGCAGTGGAATATAAATATACCCAGGCAGTCCCTTTCCCTGGGAAGAAGAGAAGACGGCGGTTGCATATCCTCCGGAGGGGAACCTGAGGAAGCCGCCCTGAAAGCTCAAAAAGGACGCCGCGGCAGACGATCCGCACCGGAATACAGGCCGGAACGTAAAAGAAGTCCGGTTTGCTCGTTGAAAGTCAATCCTTCCAACGCTTCTGGCCATTGAACGGCATTAAGACAATCTCCCGCATGTTGTAACCTACTTGTAACTTGCCAAATATTTTACATGGAAGTAGTCTGGTTGAATGAACAGAATCTTTTCCCTGCTTTTTCTGGCGGGAGGCTTGCTGGCTTCCGGAATGCCGTGCCCGGCAGCCGCTTCCACTCCACCACAGCGTCAGGACGGCCCGTCCGCCCATGCCGATGACAAGGGAGGACTTCCGGAAGATTCCACTTCTTCATCCCAAAAAGGCGCCAAGGATGCGGACAAGGCAACTTCCATCTCCCAGCAGAGGAAGCAGTCCGTTGAGGCTATTGAAAAGCTTTTGGAAAAGAGGTTGTTCAAGAATGCGGCCAAACAGGCTTTAAAACAGCTTGACGAATACGACGACCAGTACAGCGGAGCGGACCTTCTTCTTTATTACCAGGCTTTGACCCGTCTCAATGCCCTGGACGATTCCACGAATCTGGATACCATCCTGCAAGAGCAGATGAAACGCCACGGCGGCAATCCCTATTTCCTGATGGACGCTGCCCATCTGTACCAGAACGCCAGCCATACGTTCAAACTGGTGGACGGCGCCTACATCCGCAGCGCCGAGCCATGGGACGGGGAATATTCCGGGGAAGCGAGGGACCGGGTGGAAGCCCTGCGGTGCCTTTCCAAGGCCATGCAACTGGCGGAGAAGGAAAAGAACATGAAGCTTCTGGGACAACTGCGCTTCATGACGGCTCAGGCGTTGCTGGTGAAAGGCAGCCGCTACAGTTCCCTTTCCCCCTTCCAGGCTTACGCCGCCCTGGGGAACCTCACCAGCCTGAAGGAACTGCCGGGGTACGTCGCCAGGGAGGAAGCCCCCCCGTTCCGGAACGTCGCCACCGTGCCCGTCACGGTCAATGCCAAAACGGGGAAGCCGGAAGTCGTCTTTTACCATGCCTCTTCCTCCTGGGAGACGGCTAAAAACGACGGGGAACGCATGCGCTGGCTGCTGGACGCCGCCATTCAGGCGAACCCGGAACTAGCCAACCAGGTCAACTATTTCACCGCCTCCTGGTGCCACCGGCTGTTCTCCTATTCCAATACGGCTCCGGACCAGGAGTTCGTGTACGGCCCCGGCAACGCGGGCATGGTGGCGGGCATCAACCCGGAGGAATTGAAAACGAACCAGACCGTCGTTAAAACCGACCGGACGGGCAACGGAAAATTCCTGCTCACCACCCTTCCTCCGGATTACGATTTCATCCGGATCGCCGCTGCGGTCCGAGTAACTCCGGAGCCGGATTATTACGTTAACGCCGGCAATCTGGCAGCCAATGAGTTCCTGGCCCGCAACCAGAGGCCCGCTGCCGCGGAGCTTTTAGGCAAAATCCTTCAGACCTGGAACGCACAATCCTGGAATCAAACGGACAAGGAGGATTTCCTGCACGTTGCGGACAACCTGAAGAAGCGCATTGCCTCCATCACGGAACCCAACGGAATGTTTGATGCGGATAAAAGAACGCTGCTGGCGGGGGAACCGGTGACGGTCGCCTTCTCCTACCGCAACGCCGCCCAGGCCAGCGTGACGGCCCGCTCCGTGGATATGAAGCGGTGGCAGGAGGAACGCATGGACAAGGTGCAGACCTCCAGCACGCTGGGCAACGCGTACAGGAAAAAGTATTCCAGCCTGGGGACCCTCCTTTTCAATCTGCTGCATGAGCCGTCCTACGCCCGCTATCTGGGTGAAGAAATCAAAGGGGAAAAGGTAGCTCTGGCTCCCGGGGAACGGCACCTGAACCGCATCGCCCAGATTCCCGTGCCCACCCGCAAGCCCGGCTGGTACCTGCTTACCGTCACGCTGGATAACGGCTACCGGTTCCACCGCTTCCTCACTCTGTCAGACATGGTATTGGTGCGCCGTTCCGTGCCGGAAGGCAACCTATGGTTCCTGGCGGATGCCGGAACGGGAATGCCCGTGGAAGGGGGCAGCCTGCGCCTCCTTCGCTACCAGGAGGATAAAACGCTCCAAAAACACCAGGTGAAGGGAACCACGGACAAGGACGGAGCCATGATAGAAACAATCCCTCCCCGCGGTTCCCGCACTCCTTCTTACAACATGTTCCTGGGCATCGCTTCCAAAGGGGACAGCTATGTGCTGGCGGGAGTATCGGATTACGGCTGGGAATCCGGCAATTATCTCATGGATACGGCAAACAAGGCCTCCGACCCCTATTCCTGCTTCTTCCTGGAAAGCCAGCCCGTATACCGCCCCGGACAGACGGCGCGGTTCAAGGGCGTCCTCTTCCGTCCGGACATCGCAAATCCCGGAACGAAGGACTGCGCCGGAAAAAAGCTGACGCTGACCATTACTTCCCCAACCGGGGATGAGAGCGTTTTTCCGCCAAAAACCGTCACGACGGATTCTACCGGCTGTTTTGAACTGGAACTGCTCATTCCTGCGGAAGCTCCGCTGGGCCAGTATGGAGCCAAGCTGAAGCTGCATGATTCCGCGGACCCGGATTTCCGGCTGTATGCCCCTCTCTTCCGTATGGAAGAGTACAAGAAGCCGGAATTCTCCGTCAGGATGGACGCCCCCTCCAGACCCATCCGCCTGGGCCGGCCCATTCCCGTCTCCATTCAGGCGGACTATTACGCGGGCGGTCCCGTAAGCGAGGGGAAGGCCACCATTACGATCACCCGGACACTGGGAGCGGATGTCTGGACGCCCTACTGGAAATGGAGCTGGCTGTACGACAGGTCTTTCAGCCCGTACTACATTCCCTTTTCTCCGGATGCACCCCTGACCGTCCTGGAAAAGACGGTGCCGCTGGATAAGGACGGAAAAGCGTCCGTGGAGCTTTCCACGGCGCAGGACGCCCGGGATTTCGCATCCCAGAATATCACCTACCGCGTCTCCGCCAGCGTGACGGATGCCTCCCTGCGGGAAGTTTCCGCTTCCGGGCAGGTCATCGCCACCTTCCGCCCGTTCAACATCTTCACCGCCCTGAACCGCGGCTACGCCCCCACCGGAACGCCGGTGCAGGCCTCCATCACCGCGGCCACGGCGGACGGCGCCAAGATTGCTCACGCCAAGGGAACCTCCGTTTTGCAGCATATCCGCGCGGACGGCAGCCGGGAGGCTCTGGAAACCTGGAATATCACCACCGGAAAGGAAGGGGAAGCCACCCTGTCCTTCCAGACCAGGGAATCCGGCCTGTATGCCCTTTCCTCTACCCTGAAGGACGAACACGGCAACAGGGTGGAAGAGTCTTTCCAGTTCCTTTCCTACGGCAAGGGCAAACAGAATCCTTTTAAAATCAATCCCCTTTCCATCACTCCGGACAAGAAGGAATACGCACCGGGAGATACGGCCAAACTGCTCCTCGCCTCTGATTATCCGGACGCCCGCGTCTGGACCTTCCTGCGCAATTCCTGGAAAGACGAGTCCCGCAGCCTGGTCCCTCTGGACCGGCAAACCGCCCTGGTGGAATGCCCCCTGACCCGGGAAGACATGCCCAACATGGGCGTGAACGCCTTCACCGTCAGAAACGGGGAACTTCACACGGCTTCCGCCGAACTGCTGATTCCGCCAGCCAGCCAGATTCTGGCTCCTTCCGTAACACCGGGCAAATCCCAATACCAGCCCGGTGAAGAAGGGCGAGTAACGGTTCAGGTCAAAGGGCCGGACGGCAAACCCGTCAGGAACGGCATCGTTACCCTGGCCGTCTATGACAAGGCTCTGGAATATATCGCACGCCCCAATATTACGGACATCGCCAAGACCGTCTGGGGGAGCCTGAACGAAACCGGCTTTCTCAGCCTGAAAAAAATGACGGCCGCCGGAACGCAACAGGACCGCGGCCCGGACCAGCCCTACTTCCAATCCCTGCTCTACAGTGACTACGGCTATCTGTTGCGGAGGGAAAAAGGAGCCGTCAACGGCTTTGCTACCGCAGGAGTCAGATCCGGTAATTATGCTATCAGCGGAAAAGCCGCAAGCCGCGTATTGGCTGAAGGAGCGGCAGTCCCCGCCGCCGCACCGGTTCCGGCCATGCAGCAGATGGCTTCGGATGAAGAAAGCGCAGAAAGTGATTCCTTTGCAGCCGGACAGGGAGACGCAGACGTGCAGGAGAACAGTTCCCCGCACATTCAACTGCGCACCAATTTTGCGGACTGCATCAAGTGGTGCGGCACGCTCAGGACGGATGAGGAAGGGAACGTTACCGTTCCTGTGGAGATGCCGGACAACCTGACCACCTGGAAAGCCGCCGCCTGGGCCATCACCCCCGGATTGCAGGTAGGGCAGGCTTCCGCGGAATTCCTGACCACGAAGGACTTCATGGTCAGCATGCAGGCCCCGCGCTTCTTTGTGGAAAAAGACGTAGTGATGCTCAGCGCCCTGGTCCGCAACCGGACGGACAAGGCCGTCCGCGCCCGCGTTTCCATTTCCCTGAAAGACGGTTGCCTGGAACTTCTCCCGGCTGACGCTCCGGCCGTAAAGGGGCTCGCCGCAGATACGGACAATTCCGCCGTGCGGGAAGTGGACGTTCCCGCCCAGGGGCAGGCAGTCGTCAACTGGTGGACCGCCGCCATCAGGGAGGGAACCGCCGCCGTCGCCATGGAGGCGGCGTCCGGCTCCACCGGAGACGCCATGCAGATGAACTTCCCCGTGCTGGTGCACGGCATGAAGCAGCTCCATGCGGGGAGCGCCGTGGTGCTTCCCGGAGAACAGGAGCAGAAACTCTCCATTTCCCTGCCGCAGCAGCGGCGCAGGGAGGAAAGCGAGCTGGTCGTCAAGGTTTCCCCCAGCATCGCCCTCAGCATGGTGGAAGCCCTGCCCTACCTGGCGGAATACCCCTATGGCTGCGTGGAACAGACGCTCAACCGCTTCCTGCCCGCTCTCGTCGTGACGGACGCGCTCAAGCAGCTCGGTCTGAATCCTGGCGCGGCGCTGGAAAGCCACCGTAATCTGAATCCCCAGGCCATCAAGAACAAGGCCTTCCATGACAGCATCATGAAGAAGCTGGAACGCAACCCCGTTTATGATGAAGCCGCGCTGAAGAAGATGGCCGCCAAGGGAATCTCCTCCCTCCGGGAGAAGCAGCTCTCCAACGGTTCCTGGGGATGGTTCGGAGGAGCCAGCGAGGGAGACCCCGTCATGACGGCCCATGTGGCGCACGGCTTGAAGATTGCTTCAAACACGGTCAATGTCCCGGATGGGATGCTTTCCGGAGCCGTCCGCTGGCTGAAAAACTATCAGGAAAGCCAGGCCGCTCTTCTTGAGAAAGGAGACGAATACCGGAAACTGGAAAAACTGCCGGACGGCCCGAAGAAGAAGGAAGCCATCCGCAAGCTGGGGGATTACCGCCTGACGGTCTCCGCCACGGACACCCTCGTTTATTCCGTTCTGGCGGAATGCGGCGTCAAAAACCTGCCCATGGAACGCTACCTGTTCCGCGACAGGCTGGAACTTCCCGTCATCAGCCAGGTTCAACTGGCGGAAATCCTGCTGGACGCCCACCGCATGGACGACTTCAAGAAGGTAATGCCCATCATTTCCCAGTTCCTCCAGCAGGACGACTCCCTGCAAACCGCATGGCTGCGCCTTCCCAATGAAGGCTACTGGTGGCGGTGGTACGGCAGCGGCGTAGCCACGCAGGCCGCCTACCTGAAACTGATGGCCAAGAGCGACCCCGGCAATCCCGTCACGGCGCGCCTGGCCAAATGGCTGCTCAACAACCGCGCCAACGGTTCCTACTGGGACTCCACCAAGGATACGGCGGATTGTCTGGAAGCCCTGTCCGCCTACCTTCTCCAGACCAGGGAAGGCATGGAGGACATGGAAGCGGAAATCCTTTACGACGGCGTTCCGGTCAAAACGGTCGCCAGTACGAAGGAGACCCTGTTCACCTTTGACAACGCCTTCCGCATGAGCGGGAAAGACCTGGCGGACGGCAGCCACGTCATCACCATCCGCAGGAAGAAGGGCAGCGGAAACATTTATGCCAATTCCACCCTCAGCTACTTCTCCCTGGAAGACCCCATTCCCGCCGCGGGGAATGCCGTCACCGTGGAACGCTCCTACTACTGCATCCGGAAGGAAACGGTGAAGGACGACTCCGTGAAGGACACCCAGACGGATGCCGGAGAGCTCGTCTCCCAGGGCAAGGACCTGACCCGCCGCACGCTGTTGAAAGACGGAGACGTCATCGCCAGCGGCGACATCATTGAAGTGGTGATGACCGTGAAAACGAAGAACGACGTGGAATACCTCATGCTCCTGGACCCCAAGCCCGCGGGATGCGAATCACAGGAAACCACCAGCGGCTACGCCTGGATGGGGACCGTATCCGGCTACAAGGAAATAGGGGATGAAGAAATACGCGTCTTCCTTTCCTCCCTGCCCATGGGACAATACCAGATCAGCCACCGCCTGCGCGCGGAACGCCCGGGACGCTTCAGCGCCCTGCCGGCCGTCATTGAGGCCATGTACGCGCCGGAACTCCGCGGCAACAGCAAGGAACACAAAATCGGCATCTCCATGCCTGCCGAATAGAAGCCCGGCCACCCGCAGGGACCCCGATAAAAACGCCTGCATCAGCGTCCCCGTAAAGGAACAGGACTTCAGCCAGGGTCTTCTTATTCCTGTTCCGCCTCAAATCCTGCCGCATGGAGTTGAGGCGGAAAGCGGGCAATACCGCCACTCCCGCCCCATAGGAGCCGATGCAATTTTGGACGAACGGCGGGTCAATCATTTTCCCGTTAAAATCAAATGAAGACGGAAACCGGACCTGCCCGGCGTCAGGGGGAAAAAACCGGAGAGCCATACCTTCCCAATTCCCCGGATGAGCATGCCCCTCTCCCCGCCTGGCCGTTCTCTCCGGGGCTGCGGTTCCGCGCTAAAAACTCTTGCAATCCGTCCGCGGAAGCGGAGAATGCGTTGCCCGCTGCGCAGCGGGCCGTACCATGGAATCCGGAACCCTGAAGGGACATATCGCGATGGGAGCGGCGGCCATTATCTGGGGCCTCATGTCTCCGGTCAGCAAACTGGTCATGCAGCCGGGGGAAGTCAGCTCCGCTTCCCTGGCTACCTTCCGCCTGCTGGGAGCGGCCATCCTGTTCTGGCTGGCCTCCGCCTTCGTGCCCGGGGAAACCATTGCAAGGAAGGACCGGCTGACCCTGTTTTACGCCTCCCTGTTCGGCATCATTTTCAACCAGATGGCCTTCACGGTGGGCGTGGGATTCACCTCTCCGGCGGATGCGGCCATCATCACCACCATTACGCCGGTACTGACCATGATTCTGGCGGCCTTCGTCCTCCGGGAAATGATCACGGGAAAAAAAATCATCGGGGTCTGCGCCAGCGCCATCGGAGCCATTCTGCTGGTTTCCGGCAGCGGAGGGCGTGCGGCGGCCCTGCCGGGAGACAACAACCTGCTGGGGGACATCCTTTGCCTGGCCTCCCAGTGCAGCGTAGCCGTTTACTTCGTCTTCTTTAAAAACCTGATCGGCAGATACTCGCCCGTCACCCTGATGAAATGGATGTTCACCTACGCCGCCATCGCCTGCCTGCCCTTCACCTTCCGGGACGTGGTTTCCATCCGTTATTCCGCACTTCCCATGCAAACGTGGCTGGGCATTGCCTACGTGGTGGCATTCGCTACCTTTGTAAGCTACATCTGCCTGTCCTTCGCACAGCAGCGGCTGAAACCCACCGCGGTCAGCATGTACAACTACTGCCAGCCGGTGATTGCCTCTTCCGTAGCGGTGCTGTGGGGGATGGACCACTTCGGCTGGATGAAAACCCTTTCCGTCCTGCTGGTTTTCACGGGCGTGCTTCTGGTCACCAGAACCGGAAAAAAGACCGCCGTTCAGGAGCCGTAAATAATCGGGAACTTCAGAAAACGGCCTTCTACAGCCACGCAGGAATGAACACACTTGTTTAGGGAGGCGGGGCATTCCCGAAAAAGCCACTTGGTGAACTCCCTTCTGGGAAGAAGGTCCTCCCGGTCCCTACGGACGCCGGGCGGAACACAGCAAGAGAAAATTCCCCTCCACGAAGGGGCGGAAAAGCTCCCGTCCAAAAACCGGAAGCCTTCCTTCCCAGGCAAAAATCCGCGGATACAAAAAAAGGCATCCCTCCCTCAAAGCTAAAACGCCACTAAAGCCCCTGACACTCCGTGATCTCCCATCCCCCTCCCGGCAGCCCTGAAAAAATAGATGGGAAAATACGCCCCGGCAAGGTATAATACGCCCGTAGTCTCCGCCTTTTCCCCTTTCCGGGGAGTCCTGCTTCCCTGCCATGAACCGACTCTTTCTATCCTGGGACAAACCGGCCTGCCGGGCTGTAGCGGAGCGGCTGCTTTCCCTGGGAAACGACTTCCACCGGAATCTGGTGCTGGTCCCCACACGGGAATCCGGCAGGCAATTGAGGGAATACCTTGCCTCCATTTCCAGCGCACAGGCCATCTTCGCCCCCCAGGTTATTCCGGCGGACCAGTTCCCCCGGCTGGAGGAAAAGGAGGAAACGGCTTCCGTCCTGGAAGAGCTGGCCGGCTGGCTCCAGGCGCTGGGAACCTCTCCCCACCGTCTTTATCCGCGCCTGTTCCCCCGGCACATGCCGGAGGATTTTTCCAGCATGCTGGAAATGGCGGGCAGCCTGCAAAGCCTTAAACACGCCATGGCGAACCAGGGCATTTCCTGCGGCATGGCCCAGGATTCCTGCGCGGGCCGTGACGAACGCTGGACGGACATGGACAGGTTGTCGGAGTACTGCACGCAACAGTTGAAAGGCTGGCAGCTTGCGGACAGAACCGCCATGGAGGCGGAAGCACCGCCGCATCTGCTCCATTCCCTGCGGGAAACAGGAGGGCACGTCATCCTGGCCTGCGTAGCGGACGTTCCGCGTCCCCTGCGCCAGGCCCTCCAGCATGCGGAACGCAGCGGCGTGCCCGTCCAGATATGGATACACGCGCCGGAAGAGGAAGCCGGTTCCTTTGACTCCTGGGGATGCCCCCTTCCGGAAGTCTGGACCCAGTGCCCCATCCATATCAGCGACGCCCAGATCAGGATCACGGCCAACCCTGCCCGGCTGGCCGGGGAAACGTGCCGCATGGTCGCCCGCACAGCGGAGGGAACAACGCCGGACGTCGCCCTGGGCGTTTGTGATCCGGACATGAACGTAGCCCTGGATGCCGCCCTGCGGGAATACGGCTGGGGCCTCCACAATCCGGAAGGGAAACCCTTTGCCGGAACCGGCGTCATGGACCTGCTCCGCCACCTGCGGCAGGCGCTGGAAGAAAAGGGCGCGGCGCGGCCCGTCTTCTGCCTGGCGCGTTCCTCCCTGCTCTGCGCCTCCCTGGGAATAGGCAACCAGCAGTACTGCTGCGCCGCGCTGGATAAAATCCAGCAGAAGTTCCTTCCGGAATCGGAAGATTACCTGATTTCCAGGCTGAAGGAATTTTATCCGGCCGCCCTCCCTTCCATCCAGGCCATTCTGGCCTGGCGGAACCGGATGGCGGAACCCGGCACGCTGGGGGAAAGGCTGATGGAATGGTTCCCGGCTCTGGCGAACGCCTACGGTCCGGAAACGGAAGCCATGGAAATGCTCCATTCCTGCCTTTCCGGCCTCATACGCCTTCAGCAACGCTCCACCGCCTTCTCCAGACCGGAGACGGCCCTCCAGCTCCTGATGAAATGCCTTCAGCCGCTGCGCGTCAAAAACAGAAGGAAGGCCCACGCGGTACTGGATTCCCTGGGCTGGATGGAAGTCCACTTCCGCCCGGAGAAACACCTTATTCTGACGGGATTGAACGAGGGGACCGTACCGGAAGGCGGCGTTTCCGACCAGTTCATGCCGGAGGAACTGAGGGAAGCCCTAGGCATCGATTCCTTCAACCGGAAAAAAGCCCGGGACAGCTTCCTGCTGACCGCCCTGCTCCATTCACGGGAACGGGAGGGCAGCCTCACCATCATTCTCTCCCGGACCAGCAGCAAAAACGATCCGCTGACGCCTTCCTCCCTGCTCATGCGCTGCCCGGACGCGGAACTGCCGCACCGCGTGGAACAGCTTTTCCGGGAAATCAGCGATCCGCCCGCACCCCTCCCCTACCAGCGCGGAAGCTGGTACCTTCAGCCCGCAGAAGGCTGGAAGGCCGCCACGGACATCGGCGCGATGGCGCCCGGCTACAAAAACCCGTGGAAGGAAAAAGGGCTGGCCTTCTCCCCTTCCGTCCTCAAAAGGTTCCTGGCGTGCCCCATGCGCTTCTGGATGCGGGAGGCCCTGCACATGAATGAGGAGGAGTTCCTGCCGGACAAGGAGGACATGGCCGTCAACGAACTGGGCACCATGCTGCACGATGTGCTGGAATGCTTCTGCCGGGAACACGCCGCCCTGAAAGACGGCATGGAAGCCGCCGCCCTTCAGGACGCCATCACGGAAATACTGGAACAAACCTTCCGGAAACAATACGGCCCCACGCCCCTCATGCCCCTGCTGCTGCAAAAACGCTCCATGGAGCAGAGGCTTTCCGTTTACGCCGTCCAGCATTTGCAGGACCTTCAGGAAGGCTGGTCCTGCATCGCCTTTGAGCACCAGGTGGAAGACTGGTCCCTGGGCGGCTTCCCCATGAAATTCCGCATTGACCGCATCGACCGCCACGCGGACGGCCGCATACGGGTCATTGACTACAAAACGGGAGCAGCCGCATCCTGTGAAAGAAAGCATCTGGAACCGATCGGGCGCCCGGACGCCCTGTCCCTGCTTTCCCCGGCCCTGCGGCCCTACACCAAACGCCAGAAAAACGGAAGGCTGGCGCACGCGCGCTGGAAAGACCTGCAACTGCCCGTTTACGTGCTGTGGGCCGCGGAAGCCTATGGCGGCCACCCTTCGGCGGCGTATTACGCCCTTCCCGCCAATCCGCTGGACATCGGCATCTCTGCCTGGGACACGCTTCACGACCCCATGCCCGGCTATGAGGAATGCGCGCTGGACAGCGCGCGCGCCTGGACGGTGGAGCTGATGAAGCTCCTTCATGAGGGCCGCGGGCTCATCACCGCGGAGGAACTGGGCTGGAACCCTCCCTCCTACGACGTGTTCAAGGACCTGATGGCCTCCCGGCGTGAAAGCCTGCAGGACCTGCTGGGCCTCAACCTCACCCCCCACCTGCCTTTCTGAGATGTTCTCCCTGACCAACATGCTGATCTCCGCATCCGCCGGAACGGGAAAAACCTACCAGCTTTCCCTGCGCTTCCTGGGGCTGCTGGCTCTGAACCACGGCAGCCACCCCGAACGGCTCATCGCCATCACCTTCACCCGGAAGGCGGCAGGGGAATTCAAGGACCGCATCCTGACGGACCTGGCTGCGGGGGCTACGGACGAGGAGGGGGCGCAACGCCTGAAAGAACAGCTCTGGACGGTCATCAAGGGAACACCGGGGGAACCCGGCATCTGGCCCGGAGCAACGGAGGCATGGAAGGCGGAAAACCTGCACCGGGAGCGTTTCCGGCATCTGCTGCACATCCTGGTGCAGAACCTGGCGCGCCTCAACCTCTGCACCATTGACAGCCTTTTTGCCCAGATTGCCTCCACCAGCACCTTTGAGCTGGGCGTCAGCGGCTTCAGCATGATTGACACCACGGCGGAGAAGCTGGCGCGCCGCGAAGCCCTGCTTTCCCTGTACCGGGAATGCTCCGTGAACAGGGAGCGGAGGCGGAATTTTGAAGACGCCTTCCTCTCCGGAGCGGACTCCGATGCGGAAGCCGCGGATGCGGAGGATTCCATGATGCGGCGTCTCAACACCTACCACGAACTTTTCCTGGACGAACCGGACGCCGGAACATGGGGAAACCCCGTCGCGCTGGGCTTCACGCCGGAAGAACTGGCCCCCCCCGTTCCCCTGGAACAATTTGACGCCGTCCTGCATGCCGTGGCTTTCCAGGCACAGCAGGCGCCCGCTCCGGAAGGGAAAAACGGCTCCAAAAACAAAGAACTGTTCCTGCGCTTCCTGAACGGTTTCTCCCAATACGCCAGGCTGGGCCGCGTGCGCTTCCGCACGGACGGAGGTTCTTCCTGGAACATCACCGTGGAAGAGGCGCGGGAAAAATTCAAGGACTTCTGGTCCCCTCCGCTGGAAGAACTCATCCAGAGCTGGCTGCGCATGGAGGTCCTGCAGGCGCTGCGCCGCACCCGCGCCACGCACGGACTGATGCTCCTTTTTGAAGGCAAATACTCCTCCCTGGTCCGCAACAAGGGAAGGTTCCTGTTTCACGACGTCACGCGCATGCTGGGCGGGGGAGCCGTCACGCCGGAGCTCAAGAGAGACCTGCAATACCGCATGTACTGCCGCTATGACCATTGGATGCTGGATGAATTCCAGGACACGTCCCAGTCCCAGTGGCGCGTCATCAAGCCTTTTCTGGACGACCTGACGGAATCCAAGGCCGGGAGCGAAGGCAGCATCTTCGTGGTGGGGGACATCAAGCAGAGCGTGTACCAGTGGCGCGGCGGGGATCCGGAGCTTTTCCGCTCCGTTTCCACCCAGCTTCAACTGGAAGAACGCGGCATGTCCACCTCCTACCGTTCCGTCCAGCCCGTGCTGGACCTGGTGAACGACATCTGCGACTACGCCCGGACGGCGCCGGACTGCGAACCCGCCGCCCTGGAACAATGGGGGGAATATCCGGAGCACCGGTGCGCCCCCCATCTGGAAGGCCGGTCCGGCGTCTCCCAAATCTGGCAGACGCCCAAGGCGGAATCCTCCACCGCCAACGACCTGGTGTGCCAGGCGGCAGCCGACATCCTGGAACGTACCGGAGCCCTGCGCCGCGGCCTGGAAACCGCCATTCTGGTCAGCACGAAAAACCAGGCGCTAGCCATCAAGACCTGGCTGACGGACCACGGCGTTCCCGCGGAGGTATGCGACGACGTTCCGGTGGGCGTGGATTCCCCCCTGGGAAAAAACCTGCTGTACTTCTTCCGCTGGCTGCTCATGCCGGGAGACCCCTTTGCCGCAGGCCTGCTCACCCATTCCCCCCTCCGGCCCCTCGTCACTCCGGAACGGCCTGAAGGCATGGACTGGAAGGCCTGGCGCCTCCTGCTGGAACGGGACGGCTACGCCGCCGTCATGGAGGAACTGGAGCGGAGGCTGGCCCGGACGGGAACGGAACTGACCGAATTCCACCGGGACCGCCTGGCCGTCTGGAAGAATGAGGCGGAACAGGTGGACGAGAAGGGCGTTTCCCTGGATGAATGGATCAGGCACATGGAAGACGTGACCCGCCGGGAGGATCCTGCCGGGGGCATCGTCCGGATCATGACCATCCACAAATCCAAGGGCCTGGGATTCGACATCGTCATCCTGCCCCAGATCGGCAGGGACGCCCCCTTTGCAGACGGAAGGCACCTGACCCACTTTGTCAAAAAGAACCGGGAGGGCAGCATAGAAGGAATCGTGCTGGTCCCTTCCAGGCACGTTTACACGAACGTTCCACAGCTCCAGGAGCTTTACCGGGAATGGCGCGCCCAGCAGCAGTTTGACGGCTTCTGCAAGCTGTACGTGGCGCTCACCCGCGCCAAGCGGGCCACGTACGTCATTCTCCCCTACCGGGAAGAAAAAGGTGAAATGACCGCGGATTCCATGTGGAAGGTCGTCCGTTCCGCAGCCCGGTCCTGTGAAAAAGGAACGGAAGACACGCTTCCGGAATCCGGGGCGGAATGCCTGTATTCCTGCGGCCATGGCGGGTGGTACGGAGAATTCACGGAATCCGTACGGGAACGGGCGGAGGAAGACACGCCGGAATGGCCCCTCCAACGGCCGATGGTCAGGGAGCGGCTTTCCCCCTCCGGCCTGCCGGCGGCAGAAGACGCGGCCCACGAAGGAAGATATGCCGACGATGCGGAATCCGCCGCATTCGGTTCAGCCGTTCACGCCGTCTTTGAACGGATTACCCGCTGGGATGAATCGGACAAGCCGGAATGGGCTCTTCATCCCGCCACGGAGGCGGAACGCACGGTGGCCGCCTGCATGGAGATTCCCTCCATCCGCGAACTCTTCACCCCTCCCGGAACGGCACGCATCATGAAGGAACAGCGCATTGAAGCCATTGACGGGAACAGTTGGATCTCCGGCGTGATTGACAGGCTGCTCCTTCATGACGGAAGCGCCTGCATCGTGGACTTCAAGACGGACCATGCGAACTCTCCGGAGCAATTGCGGGAACGCCACTCCAACCAGTTGAACGCCTACGCCCGCATCGTGTCCAGAATCACGGGAATACCGCCGGAACGAATCGCGTGCATCATTGTTTCCACCCATTTGAAGGAAACCATCCGCATTTAAAGGAATTTTTTTCCTGAAGGACCGGCAGTTGTCTTTCCCCGCATTTTCCTTGCCGTTCCTCCCTGCGTTCCTATGTTAACGACGGATAATCCCCTATGGAAAAAACCGTTGCCGCGGCTGGAAAACATGCCGCCCCGAAGGCGCGGAAAGGGAAAGGCCGTTAAATAAAAAAGCCGTCCCGCGCGGACGCGGAACAGCTTTGAATAAAAACGGTTGGAACCTTCCTGGTCAGGCGCGGCGGCGGCGCAGGCACAGAGCGGCCAGGCCCAGCAGGCTCAAAGTAGCCGTAGCAGGTTCCGGAACCTGGGTCAGGGAAAGGTAATTGAGGGCCGTACGGCCAAAATTGCTGGAACCGTCCCCCTGAATCGTGAGAGTAAGCGTCCCGTCTTCCCCCACCACGATGTGCTCCACCGTGGAATAAAGGCCCTTGTTGGCGGAAGGATTGGAGCCGTCTGCGGCATTCCCGGGAGCCAGAACGCCGGAACTGTCGCCCGTCGTCGTGGAAAGCTCGTTCCAATCACCGCTGGCGTTTGTGCCAAAGTTTGTCCAGGTCGCGTTGGAAGCGTCGGCGCCTCCGATCGTCCACGTCTGTCCGGCAAAGACGTCCTTACCCGTGAAACCGCCGAAAAGGGACAAGGTATATTCCCCGGCGGCAAGACCGCTGAAAGTCACGGTAAAAGAACCGGAACCGGTCGCCGTCTGCGTTAAAAGGCCGTCCCGGAAGCTGTCTCCCAGGGAGAAAGGCATGCTGCCGCCAAAAGCGTTCTTCCACCCGTTTTCTTCGCCGGGCGTCTTGGTCGTGGTATGGCCGTCATCCCCCACAGGGTATCCGGCCGTGCTCCATCCCAAAGTGACGTCGCCCGGCATCGTGCCCAGGGCTGCGGAGGAATGGCCGTAATTCATATTGAGGGCTCCGTCTGTCGCGGCGTCATCGCGCCCGAAGTCAATTTGCACAGTCGCCGCCTGCACTGCCAGCAGGGAACTTGAAATCAGAGCCAGAGAAAACAAGGACTTCTTCATGGTGACACAAAGTAAACCGGATCAATAATCCGATGTCAATGGAAAACACTAAAAATTAAATAATATATCTTTTTTGTTTTCCATGTATTGAGGGATTCATATCAAGATATAAATATATATAATGTATTTAATATAAATAGATTTAATATTAATTAAAGATTTTATGCAATCATCGGATTATTGATCCGCAAGAGCATTCCTGTTCCACCGGCATTCGAGTAAAGAAAAGATGGCCGGAGGGCGGTTTATAAAAACAGCCGGACTTTTACCGCGCCGCCGTTTCCACCGGAATACGGCCGCGCCGGGAAAACAGCTATTCGCCAAAAAAGACGGTCAATGTTCAGGCACAGCCACCCGGATGCTTTCAATTCCCAGATAACGGGCAATGGAACGGTTGATAAATTCATCCGGGTCTCCGCTGCTCATGCGCCACATCACGGAAACATAGGGAGCCAGAGGCACGGGCTCATAAGGAGGGACCGCAATGTTTCTCTCTCCCTTTTCCAGTTCATGGCGGATGAACATTTTCCGTTCCTCGCACTGGCGGTGGATGCGCGGGAAGGCATCCAGATACCCGGAGCATACCCACAGGGCCAGCCCGGCCGCCGCAAGCAGCACGCAGGAAGGAATCCAACGCCTCTGCGCGGCGTCCATCCATACCCCGTACAGTCCCAGGATGCCCGTCATCATCAGCACCGTAGCGGAAAACATGGCATGCCAAGCGGGAATCACGCGCACAAAAAAGCTGATTGCCATGGCATGGGCCACCAGAATGAACAGAAGGGAAACGCACATGCGGCGGAGAGAAGCCCCCTTCCAAGTCTTCCAACCTCTTCTCCACGTCAGCAGGGTCAGGGCCACGGCGACGGCTGCCAGCAGGATTTTAGGAAGCGGCATGAACTCGTAAAAAGCATTCATCAGTTCCGGAATGGCGCCGAAACGCTCCGCCCAGGAGTGAAGGACGGCGGCGCCACCCGCCGTCTCCGAATGAAGACGCACGCCGTTTCCCGGAGCCAGCAGAAGGCAGGCGCCACCCAGGGCATGAAAACCCCAGCCGACGAAGAACCAGCGGGGAAGAGCCAGGCTCTTCCAACGCGCATACAGCCAGTACAGGAACAGCATGCCCAGGGAAGCGGGAATCTGGTTCTCGTTGGTCATCCCGGCGGCAAAAGCCGCCACGCCTATCCAAAGCCAGGAAAAGGGCCTGTCCTTAATCCGGGAGGTCCCGGCCCATAAGCCGCGGTACAGGCACAGGAAGCCCAGCCAGACGGCGGCTGACCACGCATAGTTTGTCCCTCCGGACAGCCAGAACATCGTGATGCCCGGCCTGGATGAAGACGTGAGCAGAAGAAGGGCGCCCACAGAAAACAGCAGAACATCCCGCCAGTGCCCGGAATTCACCCTCCTTCCCCGCGCCAGGTAAAACATCATCAGGGCCAGGGAAAGAATCACGAAGGGATTGACGGCCAGGAAAAGCCACTTCCCCGCCGTGGCCGTAAAGACAGCCAGGAATTCCCCCAGGCGGGGATTCCAGTTCATGTACGACCACCAGCACCGTTCCAGCACGGGCTGGAAGGCAAGACGGTGGCCAGCCCCGAATACGGAATGCATGAAGCTGTCCCCGGTGAAGGGGGTCCACCAGGTGAGCAGCATGGCGTACACGAGAAGCGCCAGCACCACCGCCCGGAACAGGAAACGCGCCGCCAGTGACTGCTTCATGGAATCAAGCCGTATCAAGGGTCGCCGCCCGCGTTTAATCCGTCACGGCCTTGAATACCGGGGTGGGCAGCTTGTCCGGCTTCTTGCCAAAGAAATCCCCCACGTCCTTGAATGTCACGAACAGGAAGAAGCCCATCAGCAGGAAGACGAAGCCGAACTGCACGAATTCCAGCACTTTCACGTTCAGGGGGCGGCGGAAAACCAGCTCAATGGAGTTCATCACCACGTGGCCGCCGTCCACCACAGGAAGAGGCAGGATGTTCAGGATAGCCAAGTTCACGTTCAGCACCACGGAGAACCACAGGGCCAGCTTCCAGCCTTCCTCCAGGGAGAACATCTTGTAAAACTGGTTGGCAATTCCCACGGGGCCGGAGAGGTGCTCCACGCCCACGCTGCTGCCGGGGGCCACCACCTTCGCCAGGGTATCTCCCATCCATTTCAAACTCTGCTTGATCTGCGCCCACGGAGTAGGATGCACAGTTACGTCACGGCCCACGGAGCTGAGGTCCCAGGTTACGCCCAGAATGGGCTGGGCGCCCTTGAGCAGGGAGCCGTTCGCGCCGTTGTGCCAGTTCTCCGGAAGCCTGCCCTGGATGTTCACCTGCCTCGCGGCGCCATCCTTGCCCGTCACGTCCAGCAGAAGCGGTTCATTCTTCTTCAACAGCCCATCCAGCGCCGCAGGGCTCCAGATGCGTTCCCCGTTGGCAGCCGTCACCACGTCGCCCGGCTTCAATCCGGCCTGGTCGGCAGGAGAATTGGGAAGCACTTCCCCGATGACGCAGGGCATCGCCTGCATCAGCCCTACCTGGCGCATGCCGGAGCGCTGCCACCAGGACGTTTCCGGAATCCGGAACCCGCAGGAAATTTCCATCTCTCCTTCATGCCCAGGCCTCTGCACCGTAAAAACTACCTGGTCATGCTCACCCAGCATAATCAGTTCCCGGACGCCTTCCATATTGCCCGCCCACTTGTCCACCGGGCGGCCGTCCACCTTCACAATCCTGTCGCCGGGCAGAATGCCGGACTGGGCCGCAGGGCTGTCCGGAGCAACAAAGCCGACCGTAGTCACCCCCATCTCCACATCAGGCTTGCCCACCATCCAGACGGCCACGGCAAAAAACACGGCCAGCAGGAAAGAGGCGATGGGGCCGGCGGCGGCCACGATGATCTTGTCCAAGGGGGTAACGGGCTTCAAATCCTTGGGAAGCTCTGCTCTCCCTTCAATAGCCTCCATCGGAGCCATCTGCGGCAGGGAAACGAAGCCGCCGGCCGGAATCCAGCCCACCCCCCATTGCACGCCGTTGACGGTCTTTTTCCAGATGGGGCGTCCAAACCAGATTTGGAACCTGTCCACGTACAGGCCGCGCCAGCGGGCGGCGAAAAAGTGACCCAGTTCATGAATGAAAATCATGAAGTTAAACAACATCACCACACCGAAGATAATGGCAATGGTGGTAAGAACGGAAAGAATGCTATCCATGGTAGTGCTTTGTGGGTCAGGTTATCATGACGCCTCCCGGCGGACAAGCTTCAAGGATGTCCTAATGACAGAGGGAACATTTAAATTCTGGACATGCGGCAGAAAACACCATAACAACGAAAGATGATTGTCTCCAAGTTTCTCATGACGGGCATTCCGGCAGCCGCATTGATAGCCTGTACGCCCTTTCTTCACGCCGCGCCTCAGGAAGAAGCGGACATCCCCTCCATGACCCGGACCTGGACGAACAAGGAAACGGGCGCCACCTTCCAGGCTAGGCTGGCCGGCTTGAACAGCGTCAACGCGATCATGCAGAACGTCTTCACGAAAAAGAAAATCCCCTTTCCCCTCAAAAAACTTTCCAGGGAGGACCTGGACTGGATTGACTTCCACAAGGAGCTGGTCGGCAAGACGGATGCAGAGCTGGCTAAAATGGTCATCCCGAAAGGAGTCCTGGGCAAACAGCTGAAAGGGCTGACCTACCGGGAAAAGGACGGCAAGTTCGTCAAAATGGACGGCAAATGGAACGCCAGGTATTTTATCCTGTATTATTCCGCGAGCTGGTGCGGCCCGTGCAGGGCCTCCCTTCCGCGCAACCTGGAGGTGTACCGGGATAAAATCGCTCCCCGCAAGGATCTGGAAGTAGTCCTGTGCAGCATGGACCATGCGCTGGAAGGCGCCCAGAAATGGGCCGTTTCCAATAAGATGCCGTGGCCGGTCTTCCTGTTCGGCTACCTGGACAACCTTTCCAAGGAAAGCCCTCTGATCCGCAAGAATTATCCCGGTCCCATCCCCTCCCTGGTGCTGGTGGACGCCAACGGGAACAAAATCGCTTCCGGCAGCATGGATGGACTGGTGCGGAAGGTGGAGGAGCTGGCCAGCGCGGAAAAGGAAAAGGAGGCAACGGCCGAATCCGAATAAACGAATCCTCCCCTGGCGGGATTTCACGTTTTTTTCCGCACCCGGACATGAAGACGCAAAACAGCCCCGGAAGGCTAACCTCCGGGGCTGTTTGTTAATGTTTACTGAACAGATGGACTCTGCTGCGTCTTAGGCGCGGAGAGCGGCACCATCCTTGGCTTCAATGGCTTTCTTCGCTTGGGCGAAGATGGCGTCAAAAGCCTTTTCGTCGGAGACGGCCAGGTCGGCAAGAACCTTGCGGTCCAGATCAACGTTGGCGGCTTTCAGGCCTTCCATAAAGCGGGAATAGGTCAGACCGCGGTCGCGGACGGCAGCGGAAATACGGGCGATCCAGAGACGGCGGAATTGTCCCTTGCGTCTCTTGCGGTCGCGGTATTCATACTGCCAAGCCTTGTAAACAGCATCCTTGGCGTAGCGGAAGAGTTTGCTGCGGAAACCGCGGAAACCCTTGGCACGCAAGAGAATGCGCTTACGGCGCTTGCGAGAGGCCGGTCCATTAGTGGCACGTGGCATAGCTTATTTCTATTTCTATCTTGAACAGACTGTTCTTCCTCACCTCCCTGCAGTCTCGCCTGTTCTTATCTTCTCATTGGAAGAAGGCTGCATGAAGGCCCCCCGTTCAGCGGGGGGAAAGCTCGGCGTTGGTCGAGCGTTTCCGCGGTTTAGGCGAAAGGCAGGTTCTGCTTGACTGCCCAGACTTGCGTTTCGTCCACCAGAGCCACCTTGCCAAGCTGACGCTTGCGCTTGCTGGATTTCTTCTGGAGGATGTGGCGCTTACCCTGTTTACGGCGCAGTACCTTGCCCGTGCCGGTAACCTTGAAACGCTTGGCGACTGCCTTGCGAGTTTTATTGATACCACCTTTGCGGGTCATGGTGGAAGGAGTATAGGCGCCAATCCGCTCTTGGCAAGTGGAAAATGACCCCGAAACATTTTTCCGGTTAAAATGGCACGCTTCCCCACCTGCCCGGTCCCCCTCCCGGACCAGTGCGGCACGCTCAAATTCCGGAGGAAAGGCGGCCTTCCTTTTTCTCTCCCTCCTTCGGGACATCCGCTCTTTTGGCGCAGGAGATGGAATAAAGCAGCAGGACGGGGAACAGCAATTCCAGAGGCAGCATATAGCGGACTTCATACGTAGTCGCCGCCGCGCCAATGGCCAGAACCACTCCGTAAAATGGCACAAAAGGGATCAGATACGCCTTTTTCTTCATCATTCCGTAAACGAGGAAGCTGAGCACGCAGCCGTAAAACAGGGAAAGCTGCGGCATATCCCTGACATTGCCCGCAGGCAGGTTCCAAACCATCTGGCTGTTCAGAAGAAGAATCTTCCCCGCCAGCAGGGGATTGTCCGCAGAAACGGAGAAAAACAGATTCCTGACAAGTTCCCCTTTGCCGGACAAGGTCCACGCAAACCCATACTTCATTCCCGTCTCCCAGGACTCAAACAGGCCCGTGTGGAGATACTTCTGCCCGTACCCGGCTGACACTGCGGGATGCAGGGAATCTTCATAAAGGCGGTACTGCCTCATGATGACGTCCCTAGGCATGATTTCCCGTTCAATCAGCTCCATGTCTCCGTCACTCACCTTCCCGCCCTCTGCAACAATATCACAGACCACATGAGCCATCTTGGCATACTTGGTGCCGGACGCGCCGCTTTCCGCATCCATCAGAAAGGGAAGGACGAGAAAAGCGAACAGCCAGCAGCAAATTCCCCCTATCACGGGAATCGCCAGGCGGCGGAATTCCTCACGGTGATGGAACATATGGACGGACAGGGCCGCGACAGTAAGAAAAAACGGAACGGCTCCGTCATAGCGCAGGCTCCCGGTTCCGGCCAGCCCAAGACCGATCAGCCACAGGGCGGAGGTGCGTTTTTCCAATAACCAGGAGCATAATCCCACCGTAAGCGCCATCAGGAAAATGGAATAGGGAACGTCCTTGATCACCGTCGTCACCATCTCAAACTGGAACATGTAACGCGCCAAGACATCTGATAGAACTACGACAAGTATCTTATATAACTTGTCTGTCTGCCAACTCCGTGCAGGGGGTCTGCATCGACTCTGCCTCCCCCTTACAAGCGACCAGCAGGTCACCCCAATCCACCGCCTCGTCGTCCTCCCTGGCCATACCTTCCTGGAGCATCCTCTCCCTGGCGTCGGCCAGCAGGTGCATCACCCTGGCCCGCTCGCTGGCGGGTTGATCGGGCATGCGGGGGCTGCCGGTAATCACCACGGCAAACCTGGCCGCGTAACTCTCGGCGCTTACCGTGCGGCTGGGCCAGCACCAGGCCGTCCATACACTCCACGGGGAACGTTTGCGCCATGGCTCATCAATGCGGCACAATGTTGCCGGAACCCTGGCCAACACCTCCCGTCCAATCGTCCAATCTTCCGGGGCGCGGTCATCCAGGAGCGTCCAATCCATCTCCCGATAAAGACGTCTGGCTATCCAGCCTCTCAATGCGTACAAACAACCGAATACCCGCCAGTCTCCATTGACAAAATCTCCGGAGGTATACATCTGGCACCAGGGGCGCTGCTCCATCCAGCGCAGCCAGCCGCCATCCAGCAGAGCCGTATCACAGTCGACCTTGACCAGGATGTCGTCATCCTCCGCCTCCCGGCACATCTCGGAAAGCATGCCCCGGATGCAGTCAGGCCCCCGCAGGTTGCCGTGACGCTCCCAGGAGGACTGCACATACTCCGCTCCCATGCTCCGGAGAGCCTCCGCCGTCTCCTCCTGTACCGGGCTGGACGCATCGTCCACCACCGTTACGCTGGCACAGGGTACGGACATCCTGGCGCACCGCACGCAAGCCACCGCCTCAGCGGCGTCTCCGGAATACGAAAAAATAAAGATTCTGATCATACTATTATATATAGGGTAAAATTTAGATGGCGGGGCCGTATGGATAAAAAGTGCCGTGATTAAGCGGAATCTGGATGGTGCCCAGCATGTGCTGGTAAACCTCCTTGTCCTGCACCGTCGCAATGTGGAATGAATAGGAAAACTCTTCCGACTCGTCTGCCAACTCGTCCGAGAGTATGAGAGGGTTGACCGTGCCCTGCTCATACATGATCGACGTGCCGGTCAGTTTCCCCTTGCCGTTGAATTTGACGTCCAGCCAAATTTCCCCTCCCGTGAACCCCTCCTTGGTGAACCAGCCGGAGGTGTCGTCTCCGGGAGTCTGTCCAATGTACACTCCCTGGAGCATCAGCTTGCCGCGCCGCATCCGGAAGCCGGTAACCTCGGTGTTATCGTCATCCCAGTCCAGCTCCACCTGTAAATCATAGATGGGAGGCTTGTCGGGAGCCTCCGTCCAGATCATCTCCCCTGCCGGTCCCAGGGTCGGAGCGTCCGGGGACTTGTATGCCTCATCGTCATATTGCAGGGTCAGCATAGGATTGTCCTGCTGCTGGTCCTGATCCAGAGTCTCCTGACCGGATGCCAGCCGTTGAATGCGGTCCACCATATCCTGGAGGGACAGATGCGCCGGAACTCCGGTGTTGATACTGGTGGACTCCCCGGCCATATCAACGGCCACCCCCTGCACGACGGTGGCCATATCCCGGTACTCCTGTCGCGCTCCGGTAATGGACAGGCGGCAACCGGCCAGAGTGGCAGGAGACAATGCCCGCAGGGAGTTGACGCTGCCCTCCCAGGGCGTGGAGCGGGTGATCTCATAATAATCCCGGAGGATGGAGGAGTAGTCGGGCCAATCCGTGGAGGAGGACGGCGGAGCGCCTCCGCCGCTGGAAGGGGGATTGCTGCCGTCATCCCCTCCGGATTCTCCGGACTTGCTGGCCCGGTAGCGCATGCGGCTCTTGTTGATGGTGCGTCCCTGCCAGCGCAGCCAGTTGTACCAGCGCGTCTTGCCGTCCACCTGTTTGGTGTGCGGGAACAGCATCTCGCACCCCCTGGGAGGCCGGGTGTCCGTGTACAGGTACTGTTTCAGCTCCACGTAGCACCACTTGATTGTCTTGCAGGCCTCGCTCAACTGGCCGCTTACATGCTCATAGGCCTGCGCCGACTCCGCCGTGGAATAATTGCTCATGTCGGTGCCGTCCACGCCGGCCACAACAGATTTTTTAATGGCTCCCAGCTGCAGTCCCGAAACGGATGACAGCTGGGATACCTTGCTGAACCACCATTTCCTGGCGTTTGAATCCGTACCGGCCGGCAGTTTGACGCCGCGCACCTCGACAATCGGCTTGGTAAAATCCCAGACGGGAGACTCGCTGCCGACGGGAGCATCATCCTCCGTCGATGTGGATGACAGCGCCACCTGGGTAGTGACGCATCCCTCCTGGCGCAGGCTGGCCCCCCTGGGCCAGACCTGGGACCGGCAAGCCTGCCGTCCGGCCGTCAGGACGACGCCTATGGCCGGAGGCACCAGATCCGGCCGGGGAGAAAGCGAGATGGCAGATAGGCAGTCTTGCGCCCGGTCCAGCGTGACTACGGGCAACCCGGCCCCGTCGGCCACTCTGATCACGGGGGAGGAACCGGAGTAATCAACCCAGCACACCATGCCGGGACGGCCTGCCAGCAGTTTGCGGAGCACCCCGGCATACATGTCGCAGCCAAGCGCCGTGTCCCACATCCAGGCGGAGGGGGATACGGTCACCTCAATGCCGACGCCGGAGGGAATGAGCCCGTACTTGCGGGCGTCCTCCAGCGCCCACCGCACCGTGCCGGCAATCTTGATTTTACGCGGGGCGTCCGCGCCGCTGCCGCCGCTGACCTCGGCATAGGCGGATACGCCGCCTCTCAACGTGCCCCCAGGATTGAAACACAAGGCCGCCTCCAGGGGCTGGAGAATATCGCAAGCCTCAATGTTCCAGCGCCAGGCGTCGCCGGACTGATCCAGGGAGCACTTGCGGATCGTGCCCTCCAGGAGGGTCACGCCATCCCATACCACGCGCACCGGCTCTTTATATAGATAGGGAGCCGTCTCATCCTGATCTCTGGCCAACTGCTGCCAGGTCGCCCTGGCGGCGGTAAAGTTGCTCCACTCGTACTTGGCTCCCTTGATGGCCCGGTTTGTCAGCTCTACAACTCTCATAGGGGGGAGGTGATGATTAACGGCCGAAGCTGGCGCGGGACTGGAGAGTGGCTACCTCCTGTTCCATTTTTCTCAGCCGGGCGTCGTACTGGGAGGCCTGGGAAGCCGACTGCCGCGCGACAGCCAGAAACTGCTGCATGACGTCCAGGATGCGCCCGCTGGTCTCCCCCTGTCCAAACATCTGCCGGGCAAACTCGCCGATCATGGCGTTGTAGCCCTGACCGGTTGCAGGCTGGGGAGCGGGCTGTGGATGAGGCTGCGGATGAGGCTGCGGAGTCTGCGCGCCGGAGCGGATCCGCGTGCGCACCTCTTCCTCGGCATCCAGATCGCGGCCCTCCGGAGTGATGCGTCGGGGCCTGGCCGGCTGCGGTCTGGACATGGTCGTCAGGATGCGGCCCAGCTCGCCCTGGACCAGATCCCTGACCAGGGAGACGACGCGCTGCCCGGCGGCATCGTCCGCGTTGATGCGCATGCTCAACGCCTCCAGCTGCCTGATGGTGGCCTCATTGAGGATGCCGTACTTGGCCACATCCTTGAGGATCTCCACAATCTTGCTGGCGGCCCCATCCTTGGGCAGGCTGGGGGTGATGTCGGCCAGGCTGTCCAGCTTGCCCTTGAACCGGCCAGCTTCCAGATCTTTGCGCTCCAGGGGAGTAAGCAGGTTTCGCTCTCCGGACGCGGCTCTAGAGTAACCCTTGATCATGTCGTCCACCATCCACTTGACCTTGGCCCGCAGCTCCTTGGGTAACCCCTTGAGGGCCTCGTCGCGCATCTGTCCCAGGCGCACGGCGTCCTGCTCGGACATGTAGCCGGCATCGGCCATGTGCTGCCCCTCCTTAAGCAACCGCTTGAGCCTGGGAGTCTCGCGGTCCTTGTAATCCTGGCTGGCGGTGAGCTTGTCGTAGTGCTTGCGCCAGCGCTCCTGGACACCCTTGCGCTGGCTGGCCAGCTCGGCTAGGTCCTTTTGGCGGCGCTCGTCGGCAGCCACGGCGCTGGCCTGATCCGCCTTGGCGGCGGCGATGGTAGCCTCCTTGGAGTTGAGCTCACGCTGGTACTGCAGTATCTGCTGCTGAGTAGTGACGTTGGCCTCGTCCAGTTTGAGCTGGTCCTCAGCCGTTTTGAGGCGTTCTTTCCGAGTCGTGGAGCTGGTTTCGTGTTCCTTGATAGCATTAGAGATGTCCTCAGTCATCTGCATGCTACCGGCGTTATCAGCCGAGTACAGCTTGAGAGGATTACTGTTACGGTAGTAAGCCTCTATAACCTCTACCTTGGCGTCCGCATCGGCAATGTATTGGGCAAGGTCTTTATTCCGTTGGAGACGTTGCAGTGTCTCATCTATTTTATCCTGAGCCTCTTTGGCTATGCGTGGGTTACTGAGACCCTCGCTGGTGCGCAGGGATATGGCATCCCGCAGCTCTTGCTCAAGCTTTGTGATATTTTGCTCTCTCTGTGCAGTACGCTCCGGATTATGATAAGCCTCGGCATCCCTCTTGTATTGGCGGTACTCCTCTGGAGTCACACCCGCATAAGGAGACTTGGCCGCCTGCTCCTGCTCAGCCTTGATCTGGGCCACCTGTTTGGCCGTCTCGTCGCGGGCCTGGATGGCTGCATCCAGCATGATCTGCTGACGATCCTCGCGTGACTTGGCAGCGGATTTGGCCTCGGAGGCGTCCAGGTCAGCCATCAGGGCGGCAGCCGTTTCTTTGCTGATTTCCCCTCTGATCTCGCGGGTCTTGACAATGGTGCGCTGCAGTTCCAGCTCCTTCTGGCGGAGGGCATCCACATGGTCCACCTCCGCCGTGCGGTTGACGGCCAACTGGCCGATGAGCTGGATGCGCTGGGTGTAAAGGTCGTTGATGGCCGTGATTTTGCGCTGCTCCTCGTCGTAGATGCGCTCGCGTTTGGCATTGGTCAGCGCGTCAGTATAAGCCTGCTCGCGCGCGGCGGCCTCCCTGGCCAGCCGGTCTTTAAGTTCCCGCGCCCGTTTGACGGCAGCCTTGTCCACGCCCTCAATGTATTTTTCCCAGCCGTCCAGGATGGCCTGCCCCCAAGCTACGCCCCGGCCGTAGGCAGCCTCCAGCTCGTTGGGGATGTTGAACGTCGCCTGTACCTTGGCCTTGAGGTCGCCCAGTCCAGCCGCTGCTTTCCTGGTTCCCTTCTCCATTTTGCGCCCGGCTGCCTCTCCCTTGCTTCCTGCCTTGTCCATCTCATCGCCGGTGGCTCTGGCCGTCTGTCCAACCTTACTGACGGCCTCCTGCAGCCCCTCTGCAGCGTCGCTGGTCTTATCCAGAGCCTCGGCGGTCTCCTCGGCGGCATCCGTCACCTCTTCCAGATTGGAGGCGGCGGAGTCGTCGGAGAGTTCCTCGTTGACCTGCTTGGCCGTCCTGCGGACCTTGTCCAGCCCCTTGTTGACCTGATCCAGTCCCCGCGTGTCGGCCTTGGCCTCCACACCTACCTGTACCTTGTAATCCTTGTCTGCCATGGTGATATGATAGTTATTAGTTAAAGTTTATAGATGGTTAAGAAATGTCTCCCGTCAGAGTGAGGGATACCTGCAGAGCGGCCCAGGCCTTGCCCTCCATGCCGGGGAGGCGTATGTCCTCCGGACGGCGGCCGAGGCGCGGCCCATCCGGACCGAGGTCATGGTCGCTCGTGAGCGGCAAAGGCTGGGCAAGGTCAACCGTAGCGTGGTAGGTCTTGGTGCGGCCCGGCCGACCTTGGTAGTAGCAGGACAACCAGGTAACCACACCCTCCGGGTGAAGGGTGAGCGTCTCCTGGAGGTCGAGACCCCAAGCACGGGCGCGTCCGAACGTCGTAAATGCCCGCACCACCGTAAAAGACATCTGCAGGGAGGCGTTGCCCCTTGACGCCTGGTGCATCCAGGGACTGCCGATGACGAACTCGCGCTGGAGCTGGACGGAGGGCTTGACCTCCACCAGCTCCGCCATCACGTCGTCGTACTGGCACAGCACGATATCCCGGAGGCCGTCCGGACGGTAAATGACCGTATCAAGAGACAGATAGTGCATGATTAGTAATGGAATATGAGTGATTAACGATTGGATGCCGTCGTGAAAAACCTGAAAAACGCCACGGCGGCGGGATCCGTGATCACAAAATCCGGGTAGTCATAAACCGTAAATATCCTGCGCCCTCCGGTTTCCGCATGGATGGCCTCGACATCCAGCGCAACCTCATCCCGCTGCCCGATGGGGGTATACGGGTCATCCTCATTGTAGACAGTCGCCGTCATAAGATGAGCCCACACCTGGACGGCCTGCCAATCCTCACCCAATCCCACCAGCGCAGCAACTACGGCGGCCATGGCCGGGGTCTGTTCCGCTGGTATCTCGTCCTGCGTATAGCGCGCCGGAGGTCTATATCCGCCCTTGTCCTGATAAATGGCTGTCAGGGTGAATTCCTGCCAGTTGCCGGGCTGCGGGAACTGAATTTGTATTTCTGCGTCGTTCATGATTAGAGAGGTATGTTAATATCTTCAAAATCCGCCGTTTCCTCGGATTCAATGGCATTGACGGCCATTGCTTCCAATGCGTGATAGGTTGGATTGGTCAATCCATTGGCATAAAGGTGCCTAGTGCCTGTGCCCGCGTCGGCTGAAAGGGCATATGTTTTCTCATTGCGCGCGTCGATGACCAGGGTGCTTACGCCTGTTCCTGCCTCGAAAGCGATGAAGCCGCGGAGAGAAGCTATCTTGAACAGGGTATTGGCGCTGCCGCCTCCCAGCTCCATATAAAGAGCCGCCTTTTCCTCCCGCACTGCTGTACTCGGCGGCCCGCTCTGCATGTAAATAAGCCTGTTCAGCCCGTTCGGCATCAGCTCATTCGTCCCTACTGGAAGAAATACGGTTGTCGTCTTCACCTGCCAGTGTCCAACGGACGATACATAAAAAATTTCCCTTACTCTGATTTCATACCCCTTGCGGACAGTATCGTAAGGCGTATTGATGGTAACATCGATGATTTCCCCATGGTTGACGGCCAGATCGTTCCCCGGAATCATGGAATAAGAATCCATTGTCAACCCGGTTCTGTTGGTTTTTGATCCGCGGCCTAATCCAAAAGTAAATTTAGCGAAGGCTGTCGCGTTGACCGCAAGGGAAAATCCGCACACGGAACTGTAATTAAATTGACCGTTAGGTCCTGTCAGGGGAATAACCGCTGACCCGTACGCATTGGACCCGGCAGAAGCCGCGCCCACCGAAAAACGCTGCGTCAACCCGGCAAGAGTACCGTTGGAAGCTTTAGAAATGGAACCCGCGACTGTGATCGAACTGGAATTAAGGTATATAGGCTGAACCAACGCTGATACAGCACCGGCCAATCCTGACGTATAAAAGCGATTAACCGCCCCCGTATCGGTCGGCGCACCGACAGCCAGCGGAATATTGATGCCGCCATTGGCGTTAATAGCCCCCGCCGCCGTCAGACCTCCGGCCAGCGTCATGTTGCCGGAGGCGTCCACCTGCGGTATGGCCGCCAGAGCATTAGCCGCCGCCGTTGCGGAATTGGCCGCGGCCGTGGCGGATGTTGCGGCGTTATCGGCAGACGTGGACGCGGTGGTGGCGGATTGGCCAGCCGTCCGCGCCGCAGTCTCGGCGGTCGCGGAAGATTGGCGCACATCCCGCCCCAGACTGTCCAGCTGCCGCGCGGTAGCCAGCTCCACCCCTCCCAGGGTGATGCCGTCGTCATAGTCCACCACCACGGTCATCAGCGGGGCCATCGTGCCGTTCACGGCGGGCGGGTTGGCCACCTCCGCCACCAGGCCGCGCCCAGGGACGGACGGAGTAAGAATGGCGTGCATGCCCAGCGCGTAGGGCGTCATCTCCGTCCCCTCGCACACCTGGATGATGATCTTGTCCCCGCGCGTCAGGGGAACGCCCGGCGTAAATACCCACGTGGCCGTCTGACCGCTGAACAGATTGGACACATAGGCGGAGGTGCCAATCAGGCTGTAAGCTCCGTCCACCAGCTTCCAAATCCGCAGGCAATACTGATTCAGGGCGGGATTGTCAAAAAAATACACGGTTGAAATACTCGTCAGGCGGCAGCTGTCGGGCAGATGTCCCGCCAGAATCTCGTCTCCCCACGTCATCGCATAGCCTCCCACGATGGTCCAGGTGTCGGCGGCGTCTCCGCTGGACAAGGTGGATTGCCCGGTTGCAGGTGTCAGCTCTACTCCTGCCTCATGGAGAGCATCGGGGAGAGCCTCGACGACTGCTCCGGCAATCAGACCGGACCAGTCGGTGATGACATCCTCCGGCGGGACGGCGTCTGCCGGCATGATATCCTGGCGTACTCTTACCCTGATCAGCGACGAGGTGCGCTGGGCTCCGTCGCCGGCAATGAGAACCACCTCGCCGAGCAGGTCGATGCTTTCATCGCTGCCCATGGCCGCAATCAACTGGGTCGTGTTAACCGACATGGAGCCGACATACGCCGGACCCAGGGAGTCGTCGACCGGCTCCAGGTTGGTAGCGGCCAGGACCAGGGTATCATCACTCAGGGTGGATTTGATGGCCAGCGCCGGGCGTACTCCGGAAGGAGTCACCGGGACGCCCTCATCCAGCAGGGTGATGCGCAGGGGCAGCTTGTCGCCGCGCACCAGGGACAAGTCGGTGACCGGGATGCCGCCGGGGAACATGACGGCCATGGTGGCCAGATCAATCAGCAGTTGCATAGCAGGTATCAGTGATTAGGCGTAGAGATGCTTCCCTGCGGCGGTCATTCCTCCGCAGGGAAGAATGTGATTATGCTCCAGCGTAGTCCTCGTCAGGCGTCAGCTTGCAGAGCGGGTTGTAGATGACGCTGAGCTCGAATTCGGCCAGGGACGGGTCGGAGGCAGCCTTGGCCGGGTTGACCAGACGCAGGCGTCCCTGCATGCAGGCGCTCATGATTCTGGCTCCGTCGCGGTAGGCGTCCGTCCACTCGGTATAGACATAGACGTCGATCTGCGGCGAGCCGGCCCCAAAGACGACCTGCTCCGTACCCCAGTCCTCGCTCAACCCAAAGGAGAGCTGGAGGAATTCCGGGGTGATGTAGTTGGAGGAGAACAGGAATTTGCGCTTGGTAGTCAGCTGCAGCTCCTCGGTTTCGTAAGTGCCGCCATCGTTGGTGCCCTCAATCTCTCCCGTCTTGGTTTCAATCTGAGGGTTGCTGGTGCGTATCCTGCCCATATAGAGCCAGGGGCCGGGGGCTTCCGCAGTCGGGGGGACGGGCAGCCAGTCTGCGGACACGGTCTTGGACGGTTCGCCGCTGGAGATGACGGCCCCGAATTTGGCGATGCTGACCTTGGAGCCGATGATCAGGCCGGGTATGATCAATCTAGACATATTAGTTAATAGATAATAGTTAATGGTTAATAGTGATTACACGCCGATGCGGACGGCCAGCCTGGCCTCCTCCAGAGCTCTGGCCTGGGAGGCTGTCACTCTGGCGGTAGCGCCGGCACGTCCGTAAGCGCCGTTGATGAGCGTGCCCGTCTTGGTCACGCGGACTAACACCAGCGTATCCTCCTGGGCGGTAGCCTGCGGAGTCGTGCCGGTCGTATCGGTATTGTTGGTTGTGCTTGTCTTAGCCATGGTTGTGTGTTGTGGGTAAGGTGATGAGAGGTTAAAAATTGACGGGAGCGTAGAGGATGACGGCCCGTCCCCGGAAGCCGGTGAGCTTGGACTTGCTCATGTCGTAGTCCTCGACGGAGGCTATGGTCGGCATGTCGTAGCAGACGCGGTCGACAACCGGATCCCATAGGCGCACGGCATGCAGAGTTCTCCCCACCATGCCGGACAGGTAACGGAGGGGAGGTGCGCCGCCCGGCATCCCGGCAGCCCGCGCAAAACAGCTCACGGCCAGCACGGCGTGCATGCGTACCATAGGAGCATTGACGCCCATCTCCAGCAGAGGGACATAACCGGCCGGAGTGACGGCGACGCTGCCGGGCTTGCCCATGGCCACGCGGTTGATGGAGTCGATCTGGTCCTGGTCATCCCACACGGTGGAGCACACCATCGGAGCCAGGACATCGTCCTGTTGCAGGTGGGTGATAAGATGCTCGGAAAGCTGGTAATCTTTATCCATAGATAGAGCGGCAGGTTAAGAGTTGAAAGTGGAGTTGACGTCGGCCTGGGCCAGGAGGCGGTTGAGCACCAGCGTAGCGGCGCGCACGGCATGGTCGCGCATCTGTTCGCGGGAGGGCATCACCTCCGGATGGGCCGGGATGGTGGCGGACTTGACCAGGGCTCCCAGCGGGGTGACGTCCTGGTAATGGCCGTCCCTGTTGCGGCGCTTGCGCTGCCTGACGCGGGCCAGGATGGCTCTGCCGGTATCCACATCTCCCAGGACCATGACCTCCTCCTCCGGGAGGTGGAGGCTGGCCAGGGAGCGCCGGCGCAGGGGTGAATCCTTAAACGGGATGAGCAGGCTCCTGATGGGGCGTCCGGTCACCTCCGACCTGCGCCCGGTGGGCCTGACGGTGCCGCCCAGCCATTGCAGGCGCACGCCTGTATGGGTGATGTCGATGGTGGCCTTGTTGTCCCGGATGACGGGGGGATTGACGCTCCGCCTGGCCTTGCCCCAGAATCCCTGGGACTGGGTGCGGTCGAGCATGGATTGAAAGCTGTCCCTCACCGCCTGACGGGCGGCCCTGGCCACATCGGCCACCATCTCCGCGCGGATGGCGGGAGCCAGGGGGAGCCGCTGGAGGCCAATCACATCGACGTGTAACCTGATCATGAGTTGACAAGGGTTGAGGGTTGGTGCATAAGGGGGACATGAGCGGGATGGACGGCAAGATCGGCAAGCGCGAGATGGCGCTGTGGCTGCAGTACCTGCGCGATCCCGGTCGATCTGGAGAGCAGGATTCTTCCGCACCGCGCAAGTTGCGATGGACAGAGCTGACCCAGTATCAGCGCCGGGCTGTTGAGCGCGGCGAGCATGTGCCCTGCTGGTGCGGTACGGACCGGCCGGCTAATGGTCATGGCAACGGCCGCCAGAACCGGCGCAAGTGCCGCAAGGGGTGATCTGTTATTGCTGTTCACTGACATAGACGTAAGTGGGTGTGCCGTCCCTCCCCCGGACGATTTTATTGACCTGGTGGCGCGCGGCCTGCAGGAACAGGACTTCCGACTCATTGGTGTGGGGATGCTTGTCGGTCTTGTTGACGAGACGCCTCTGCTCCTGGAGGGCGCGGACGACGGCGTCGATGCGGTGGCCGGACCGGTAATCCTCGTTGACCAGGATGATCCTCTCGTTGCCCGGCTTGCCGCCGCCCGCAAACCTCTGCGCCGTTTCCTCCGCGCGTGACCAGCTGTCCACCATCTTGGTGGGGAGCGCCTGGTAACCGTCTCGCCTGATGCGAGACAGGAACCTGTCAACATCATTGGGGGGGATCGACATGCCCCGGTAGAGCGTGCCGCTCTCCTTGACGTCGGTGGGCTGGATCCGGGTGACGGCATCGTACAGGGCCTGCCACTCCTCTTGGGTGGCATAGCCCTGGACGCCGCGCTGCGCCCGGTCAAACTGGCGCTGGTCCTCGACGAATTTAACCATCGTTCTGGCCTGGGTGTCCGGGATGACGGGAGGGCGCTGTCCGCAGATGACCTTACCCGCCTCGCTCCAATGCACCGGACGGGTGCCGTTAGGGTCGGTGTAGTAGACGCGGTCTCCCTCCACCTCCACGCAATCCGCCAGGGCACGGGTAAAAGCCTGCTGCAGGTCGCCGTCCATCTTGCCGATGGAGGCCTCCAGGCTGGCGTTGAGCGACTCGCCGTCCATGCCCTCAATCGTCGCCTCCGGAATCGTGAGGCCGTGGCGCTGAGCCTCCTCGTAGTCCACCGGATCCACCCCCATGCCGCTGTTAAAATCAAAGGGAGGGTAAGGCAGGTCAAACCGGCTGAGCTTGCGCCAGATGGGAGAGGTCAGCAGAGCGATGTGGGAGCCGTCGGTAGCCACGCCCTCGTAGTTGACGGCGGCGGCCGCCTCCCTCCAGCGGGCGTCCCAGTCCCTGGGCTGGCGGCTGTAGCGGATACGCACCAGGCGCTGGGCGGGATAGGCCAGCGACCCCATCATGCTGTCGCGGTAGGCGCGCTCCTGAACCATGGCGACGTTGGTGTCCAGGATGAGACGCTGGCGGGCGTCGGTGCTGAGGTCCTGGATAGTACCCTCCGTACCCGGCTCCGGCTGATAGCCGGTGGCGCGCAGCATCGCGCGGACCTCGCGCAGGGCGTCCGCCTCGGACAGATTGCCGTCCACAATCCCCTGGCAACGGTCTCGGAATCCCTGCACGCGGGCATAGCATCCCTCCCTGGCTGTCCAATAGGCACGCTCCCGGATGTCCGGATCCACGCCGTCCCAGTCCGCCGACGACATGCCGGCAGCAGGCACCGTGACTTTGACTCGCAGGTAATCCGAGGGAGAGGGCATTGCTGTTAAGGAATGAAAATGGAGAGATCAGTTACTCTTGCCTGTTACCTCCAACGCCGGGGGGAGGGAAATAATCCGGGCGCTCCGGAGCCGTAGGCAGGACGCGGCCCCTGGACGTAGGGGCGCTTGCCGGGAGGCACGGGCATGCGGCCGTCCGGACCGATCACCCGGTGGGTGCCGGACCGGACAGCCTCCAGCCGCTCGCGGGCGGAAGCATAGGCCTTGTCGCGGGGTTCACTGACCGTCACGGCAAACCGCTTGAGCAGACGCCAGGCAATCATGTCCAGAGCCTCCGGCTTGAGGGTGCGGGGGATGGTGTCCCCTGCGAGGTCCATCACATTGGCGGGATTGGCCGCGATGGCCTCGCGCACGGAGGCCGTCACGTCCTGGATGATGCCGTCAACAACCACGCCGTCCGTATCGGCGGCCGTGATGGCCTCCAGCTCGGCTCGGTCGATGACCTCCGGGAGCATATCCGCCGTCAAGGTGATCCAGTGGAGCATGATATTGAGGGCTGAGGGTTAAGAGTTGAGCTTCCCGTCCGGGGGTTCCGGCATGGGATCGTCCAGGTGCAGGATCATCTCGACGATGGAGTCGCACATGCCGACGGCCTCGGCCGCCTTGCGCAGGTCGAGCATCTCGTAGGGTTTGGTCCGGGCCAATATGCCGCTGATCACGCCTCCGGTGATGATGGCTGTGATGTGCTGCCTGGGGGACAGGCCGAGCCTCTCGGCGGTCAGGATGGCTCCTGGATGCTCTCCGGAGGCATTGTCTCCCTTGACGGCCGGAGTCTGTCCATACAGGGCCTCATACTCCTGCCCAGTCATGTTGGGGCCGGGCTCGTCCCCTGTCTCCAGGTTGTCGCTGTCACCCTTGTCGGCAGACGTGGGAGTATCTACGGCAGGTTGATAGGTGGGACTGGCTGCAGACTCCGGCGTGTATGCCTCGGCAGCGGTGGCCGGGTTGGTTGATGTAGTCTGGTCCTGGTCAGTATTGGGAGCCGTCTCCGTTGCCGGCTTGGCAGCCTTGGCGGCGGTTTTGTTGGTCTTGGTTGTTGCCATAATAGTATTTAATGGTTAGTCTTTTGTCTTTGTTTCCCGCCGCCTTGGAGGCGGCGGGAAAACCCGGATCAGGCGATCTGCATGCGCATCATGGCCGACGGAGCCGCAAACACTACCTTGTGATGGCCGCGCACGCGCAGCCACTCCGTGGATATGTCTTCGTCGCGGTAGGTCTCCACCGTGCTGTACATGTCGTCGCCGGCGAGGTTGAGCGTCTTGAGCGCGGAAATATCGTCCAGGGACGGATTGTCGTCGGCGTAAAACAGATAGATGTTGCTGCCCACGATATTGACGTTGTCCACTTCCGCGCCTTCCGTACCTCCGGGATTGTAGGAGGCGATGGTGCGCATGACCCTGACCGGCGGGATGTCGTCGCCCTGCAGGCCGATGAGCTCCAGCAGCGTCTCCGGAGTGAGCACCTTGCGGCCCATCTCGCCCATCATGGTCTGGACCTCCGTGTTGGCCTGGATGTCCGCCCAGACGTCGCGCGTGGTCAGGATGCGGTTGGGATAGACTCCGTTGTTGACGGCGAATTTGTTGATGAGGCTGGTCAGGATGCTGACCACGGGCTTGGAGCGGTCGCTCCATTTGTTGGCCTCCGTGATGCCGTCTACCGACGTGATGCCGGGGATGACCGAATTCGCGTAATCAAACACCTCCTTATTGTGGGAGATGAGCATGCGGCGGGCCAGTGCGCGGGTTTTGGCCTGGCGCAGGCTGGAGCGGTAAACTTCCGCGTCAACCGCTCCGAGCAGCTCGCGGTCGTCGATGCCGATCTTGAGGGCGTGTTCCTCCAGCATCACCGGGACGTCCTCGCCACGGATGTCGATGGTGCGTGGGGAGTCGTACATGGGCCTGCGGGTGTCCGAGGCGGCAAAAGCGTCCTGGCGCAGGTAACGCTTGTAGGTAGTCAGCAGGCCGGGGGCCTTGACGCCCGGAGCCAGGAAGCGTGCCGGGTCGTGGGTCTGGGTGCCGTACCAGCCGATGATGTAGTTGGTCAGCGGCAGGTTGACGGCATAGGTTGCGGATGTACTCATGATGTGTAGTCGTTAACAGGTAAGAGTTAATATTCAGGATTGACCGGGAGTGACTGCCGGAGCTGTCTCCGGAGTGGCAGCCGGCCGGGCGACGAGTATGGCGTCATGGAGGCAGCCTCCCTGGCCGCTGGTATTGGGGGCTACGGATTTGGCCACGACGACCTCGCCGGCCGCGCCGGTGGCTGCCTTGACGGTGGCGTCGTCACAGGCCACCAGGTCGGTGCCGTCCTCGATGGTGCCGGGAGTGTCGTTGAGGCGGACCTGGACAATGCCCGGATGGTTCATGCGGACCAGATCGCCGCCGTTGCCGTCGGTTCCGTCGCGCCCGTCAGGGTTGCTGACAACACCGTCCGGGATATCCGAGGCGGAGGCCAGCAGGGACATGGTGTTGCCGTCGGCGGAAGCCTTGACCAGCTTCCCCTCGCTCTTGTCGGTGCCGGTGGCGCCCGACGCCCAGAGACGGCGTTCTACGGGTGTTTGCTTGATAATCATTTTATGCAGAGTGGAATGTTGAGATTGGAGTTACTTGCGGCGCGCGGAGGCGAATTCCTCCGCTGCCCGTGACCAGGCGCGGTCGTACTCGCCTGGGGTAAGCTGGCGGCCGTGTCTGACGATCTCGGCGTCCACGGCCTGGCGGCAGTGGGTCACCAGGTCGACGTCGGATTGCGGGATCTTGACGGCCTTGCCCTCCGGCGTGCGGTGGATGACCACCCCGGAGGGAGTGACGTCGCGGTCCATGCGCCGGCCTCCACGGTTGCTGTGCAGCTGGCGCGTGAGGGGTGCCCTGCTGTGGGCCTGGGTGCCTCCTCCGGACTCTTCGGCCTGCTGCTTGAGGAGGTCAAAGTCGGTCTTGAGGTCGGTGACGTACTTGAGGATGTCGTCTCCGGTGGCCGTATCGGGCAGGCCGCACACCCCGGCGATTTTGTTGACGAGGCCCAGCCAGCCCTCGTCGTCCGAGTTGCAGCTGGTTTCGTCATTTTGGTCGGTGTCGTTGTTGGCGCTGGTTTCGTCTTTCTTTTCCTCTTCTGTGGTGGCAGGAGGGGGATTATCGTTGTTGGCGTTGATTCCTTGCTGTTTCTTTTCCTCATCTTCGGGGGCGGGATTGCCCTCGGAGTGCAGGATCCTCTGTGTTGCTGTTTGTGTACTCATGGTTGTTGATTGGAGGATGGAGGCGCTGCGGCTGTGGACGACCACGTCGCCCGCAGCGGATTGGCGGATGATGCCCGGCTGGTCCTCGTGGTCCGGGTTGTTGGTGACGGCCAGGCCGGACAGGCGCGTGGGGCTGTATCCGTTGTGGTAGACGCGCTTGTAGTCGGCCAGCTTGTACTCGGTGCTGAATGCCCAGTACTTGCCCTGGTTGAGGTCGTGGTGGGCATCCTTGACCCAGGAGATGTAGGCGGCTTGGTAGAGACGGCCGCCGACCCATCCGTAGTCCAGCGCCTTGCACCAGCCCAGGGCCGGGTTGTCGCCGGTGGTGCGCAGATGAAGATGGTCGTTGTTGACCTGAATGCCGTTGCCGCCGTTGACGGACGGGTCGTAGGCTTCGCAGATGGCCTGCAGCGCCGCCTTGTCGATGACCTCGTCCACGTCCCAGCGCCTGGCAGGAGGGATGGAGGTATCGGGCACCGGGAAGGTGTAGGTGCCGGCAGGCTCAATGAGATACCAGCCTGATTGCGGCACCCGGCCAATGGGGTATGGAGCGCAGGCGTCCGGGTCGAATTCCGGGATGCCGCGTGCGATGTATCTGTCTCGGTAGCTGTTCATGCGTTGGATGGGGCTGAATTTGCGCCGTGCAGGGGTCGTGCAGGGCCGGATGTGGTTAGAGACGGGTCAACGGCCGCCGCGCGGCGTCTCCCCTCGTCACGGGCCTCCTGGAGGCGTCGGGCAATCTGGAGTGCCGTGGAGACGATCTCCTCCTCGCCGGGGACCTGCAGCGCATCCTTGAGCCGGGCCTGCTCCTCCGGGGTGAGGGGCAGCAGCTCCAGCGTGACCCGTTCCAGGCGCTCGTCGATGTCCCGGAGGCGGTGGGCGACTACCTCCTCCAGGCGGCGGCGCGCCGGTTCCCAGAGCGTGGTGCTGCGGTGGAGGGCCAGTGTCGTGATGGCGTCTCGGCGGCGGGAGTTAAGCGTGTAAGGCGTCTCCTGGGGACGTTTGACGCCATTCTCCATGGCCCGCTGTTCCGGAGCGTAGCCGGAGGTCCTGATGGCGTAGAGCTCGGAGGAGGAGACTCCGGCGGTCACCTGCCAGCCGGTGCGCTCGCTGACCTCGGCGTCGTCGATATCGTAGCCGGCGGCGCGCAGGGCGGCGGCGTTGGCAATTTCCTTTTCCGGCGTGGTCCTGTCTACGCAGGAGAGCGTAAAATTCACCAGGTGAGGCTGGCCGGGGTGGTACTCGTCGAGCACCCGGTTGACCAGCTGGGCCGTCAGCACGGCGGCAATATGGTCGGCCTCGCCGGCCGCCCAGTCCTTAAAGCCGTCAGCCTGGGCGTTGCCGGCCAGGGTGCCGGAGCCGGACTCGGTCATGACTGTGAGCTTACCGGCGGTGGTCAGCATGGCGATCTCCTCGGTGGCTACCTTGTATCTGCGGTCAAACAGGTCGACGCTCGTCTGGGAGACGGGGATGGACTTGATATCGGCGGTATGGTCGAGGACGCCGATGGCGGCGGACATCATCTTGGCCGCCGCCTGAATGTAAAGCTGGCGCAGCTCCTCACTGCAATCCTCCGGAAGCACAAAGAATGCCGGCGGTGTGCCCAGACGCTCCAGGAAGACGTCCCACTGGGCCAGCGTGGTGCTGCGGTTGAGCACCAGCATCTGGGCGGGCATGTCGATGGGCCTGGGATGCAGGCGCAGGATGAGATCGTCCAGAGGCACGGGCAACGGCTCCCCCCGGTAGCGGCTGAACTGGGCGTTCGGGTTGTATCCCCAGGGTCCCCGGTAGCCGTCACGGCACATCAGCCAGTTGTCGACAGGCAGCAGGTGCAGGCCATCGCCGTCGGCGTAGGGCTGCAGGAATTTGTAATGGCGGCGGGATGCCTGGGACAGGGCGGTAATGGCCTCGTCCATGTTGACGATGGCGTTGCAGAGGTCCTGGATGGTGCGCTGCTGGGCCTCGGCCAGCAGGCTGTCCCTGTCGTCCAGGTCCGGCTTGACCGTGACGGACCAGTCGTACTTGCTCAGCGCGTCGTCCCGCTTGGTAATGCAGGTCATCAGCATGGCATCGTACTGCTCCATCTGCTCCCAGATCCACTGCTGCTCGGCATAGGCCCCCAGCTGGCAATCCTGCAGGCAGCGCCGGATGGTATCCACGCTCAGGTAGTCCAGCGGGCACACGCGTTCCAGCTGGCGGCGGCTGTCCTTGTCCAGTTCGGACAGGGATACAGGCCGGAACATGCCCGGCCTGCTGTCCTGGGAGGGAAGCTCCGGCGTTGTAAGCGCCCGCTGTACGCCCTCTGCATGGAGCCTGCGGTGGAGGATGTAGTTGTAAAGTCGCTTGATCATGAGTTACGCTGCTGACAGTAAGTGGTGAACAGGACGGCCTCCGAACAGGGAGCCGTGGGAGCGGCCTCCAAACAGTCCCGCGCCGGCGACGACGCGGCCGGTGCCGGGAGCCGGGAGGTAATGCGTCGCGTGACCGTCGGCCGCGCGCAGAGCCAGAGCCAGGGCCGTGCAGCGGTCGGAGTGTCCCTCCCTGGTGTGCGGGGCCTCGTAGGTATAGTCCGTGCCTCTAAATATCTGCTGCATGGCGTGCAGGTCCTCGCGCACCTCCACGTCAATCGGGATGCGGACGCGGGTCGGAGCCTCAAAGGCCTGGCGGAGGCGTGGGAAGATGAGGCGCTTAAAGGCCGGCGTAAAGGTGCAGAGCTCGATCCGGCCAAACTCGTGACCCTCCGGATGCCAGCGCTTGAATTCCTTGACCAGGACATCGCCCATACCGATGCCTACGCCCGTGTAGTCGTAGCACACCCGGCGCGCCGCCTTGATGCGGTGGCGCAGCACCTCCATCTGGTCCGGCACGGACATGTTGCGCAGCACCAGCACCTCGCGGGTGACCAGCACGTCACCCACCCGCTCCAATGTCCAGCAGACCGTCGGGTCGTTGGTACGTCCAAAGTCAATGCCCAGGCGCAGGTCCAGCTTGCCTCCCAGGTAGATGGCAGGGTCGCAGGATACCGTGGCGCTGGCGGACTCCGCCGTGGCGAGCAGGTCGTAGGGCAACAGCACGTTGGAGGAATCCAGGAATTCGCACATGTACTCCTGCGCCCAGCCGATGGGGTCGTCCAGGGATTCTCTTAACTCGTCAATGTCGATGGGCAGTCCGTCCTCCACGGCCTTGGCAATCGTCACCACATGGCAGGACCAGTGCTGCTTGCGGCCCTCCACAGGTTGGAGCAAATTGTCGGAGATGATCTTGTATGTCCTGGCGCCGCGGCCCGTCTTGCCGTTGGGCGTGGTGATAAGCCGGACTTTTTTCTCGCCGCCCCGGAGGGGATTAGTGATGGAGGGCAACACGGCTCTCCAGGTGGCGTCAGGATCCTCGAAAAACGCGAATTCCGTCAAAACGAGATTGGCGCTAAAGCCTCGCACGGTATCGGGCCTGCCGGGCACGGCCAAAATGCGGGAGCCGTTGGCAAATGTGATGGAGCCGGACTTGAGCAGGGTGTTGGGGCCGTCCTGTCGTTCGATTTCCTCGGCAGCCAGGGCAAGGGAAAAAGCCTCGGCCCACTCCTTGCACTTGGCCAGTGATTCCATCGCCTGGCGCTCGGACGGGGCCGCGATCATCCAGGTGGTCTTGGCCCGCAGCATCGCATCCCTCACCGCCTCCGCCGCCGTGGAAAAATCCTTGCCGGACTGGCGGGACCAGATGCCGGCCTTAAAGCGGCTCTCGTCCGCCACCCACCGTGCCTGGTAAGGCAGCAGCAGCTCCAGCGGCGTTGTGATCAGGGAAGACATGAAGGGGAGTGGGTGAGTTACTGTCTAACAGCCGAAGATGCTGCGCATCCTGGCGTCGCGCTCCTCCGGGGTGAGGGTTGATTGCGTGACCTGTCTGGCGGCGTCTGCTTGGGCGGCCTTGGCCTCCAGCATCTTGAGGCGGCGCTTGTCCTGCTCCAGCTGCTCTGCCTTGAGGATGAGGTTGACCAGGATGCTCAGCGCCTTGGGATCGCAGGACGGGGAGGCGGCCAGGTCCAGGGCGGCGGAGCGGATGGCCCTCATGGTGGCCTCGTCCACTCCGTCCACGGAGATCTTGTTGAGTTCCTCGGCCGTCTTGTTTTGCCGGGCCAGACGCGCCGGCAGGATCTGGGAGTGGTAGTAGCGGCGGATGGCCTCCTGGCTCAGTGTCACACCGTCCTCGGCCAGGCGTTCCTGGACATCTTTGTAAGACGCGCCGGAAAACAACATGGCGTCCACGTCATCCTTGATGATGGGGGGCAACTGGGAGCCGATCACACTGTCTGGTCTGGGTTTGCGGAGCATGGCGTTAATACTGTTAACTGTTACCTCATATCTGGGTAAGCTGGACGCGGCCGGCGTCGGTGATGGCGTACTTGCGCTCGCCGGTGATAAGGCAGGTGGTGGACGTGATCAGGCGCAGGGCCTCCAGTTCCCGGATGGCCAGGTCGATATCGGCAGTGCCTGGGCTCGGAGACATGTCCAGGGAGACCTCGGCCCGGAGAGCAGACACGCGCTGGGTATAGGCAGCGGGCAGTCGGTCGAGGACCTGCAGGATGGTAATCTTGATGTTGGCGCGGGTGGTCATAAGGACTTGCGGGTTTTGAGGATGTCAATCATGAGTTTAAGGGTGCCGGACATCTCGTTGAGCTTGATGGTGATACTGTTGAGGCGCTTGTGCATGTCGTCGGTGGTCTTGGCGTGGAGGGCCTTGAGCTCCGCCACCTCCTCACGGGTCGCGTACTTGTCCTCCATCAAGAAGCGCTGGGGATCGTCGGATTGCTGCGGAGCCTTGCGGCCCTTGACCACCCACCATGTCCCGGACGAGCCGAGAGCAACGCCGAGGATGGTGCCTACTGCCTCCGGCGAGATGCCTGCGGCGGCGTCTGCTATCAGGTTGAGCATCATGACTGGAGCAGTTGGGCCAGCGTGGCGGACCCGGTGGTGTAGGCGTGATGGAGGGTGGCCGTGGACAGCTCGCCCAGCTGGACGTGTCCGGGGTCGTAAATGGACTTGAAATCCCCTCCCCATACCAGCCCCAGCTTATGGGCCAGGGCCGCCACGGGCTTGTAGATGGAATTCGCTCCCTCGCTGGGCGTCCATACGTCCTTGCCGTCGACAAACAGGCAGACGTCACCCGCAATTCCGAAGTTGTGCATGCTCTGCCCTCCCTTGGCTCTGGTTACTCTGGGCCTCTTGCCGTAAAGCCTGTCCTGCTCCTCATACGTGCGGATACCGCAGATGAGCTTCCAGTCGGCCAGGCCTCGCAGGGCCGTCATCATCTGGCGCACCTTGAGCGCGGCCAGGGGTTGGAGGGTAAGCAGGTTGTCCTCCGTGCGCTTGTCCAGCCTGCCGTAGCGGATCTGGAGCTGTTGATGGCTCTCGCGCCACTGGGCGGCTGCCTCACGGGTTAGCGGGCCTGTCAGGCCGTCAAGCCGGCCCCGGTAAAAACCGGCGAATTTCAGGGAGCGCTGCCAGGACAGCGTGTCGGATTGTAATGCTGCGTAAATCATGATAGCGATAGTTAAGAGTTGCTCACTTGGATGAGACTTGTACTACCGGAGCCACAACTGCCTCCGGGGTGGCCTGTGACCAGAGCAGCTTGTGCTCCGTGCGGTCCACTACCAGAGAGGTGCCTCCACGGATGACTACCACCTGCCCGTCGCTCAGGCTGACGCTGGCGGCCACAGGGTCTGCGTCCGTACTGCAGGATCCGCCCAGCAGGAGCATCAAGGCTCCCAGGACGACCATCAGGCGGGAGGTCCCGGATAAGGGTGAGGAGGAGCCGGAGCTGGGGGGTATGGACGACGGATCCTGATCAGGATCCTGACTCCGGTCCTCCACGGGGGATGTGGCGTCCTCCCCGGTAACAGGCGATGGAGAGAGGACGCCGGCCGGGTTGGCGGACTGGCCGCTCTGGCCATCCTCTCCGGCAAGCTGGTATTTGCCGCCGCTTATAAACTGCAGCAGGATGTTGACCGCGCCAAGGGCGCTGAAAAATTCAATGGGGTTACTGTCCAGCCAGGCCCGTACATCGGGGATAATCAGAGCCAGCAAGGCTGCCAGGTTGGTCCAAAAGTATTTGGACAGATAAAAAGGCGTTTTTCCGGTGACGGTATTCCCGGCTCCACCCGGAGCCGGGATCTCGTCATGCGCACCAGTATTATCAACAGGAAGCGGGTTGTTGTTCATGAGGGCACCTTAGCCCATTTCCGGCTGCCCTCTGTTGCATTTGGCGCGTTTGGCGCATTTGTTGCATTTGGCTTAAAAAAAATCGAATGTATCCTGCATCAGGCGGGCCTGCCGGATGGCACGGCTCTGGCTATGCGCCGCCAAATCCTCCACCTGGCGGCGGTAGAGCAGCCTCTTTTGGCCCGCCGGATTGGGACGCCACGCGATGAGATGGCCATGCAGCACCATGCGCCGGACTGTCTGCGCAGAAACCCCCAGCAGGGCTGCTGCCTGGGCAATGGTACAGAGCGGCCCGGAGGCCCAGCGTTTGAGCGTCTTGTCGTCCATGCCTCAACCTTACCACAATGTTGAGCCCCTCTCTAACGGCTGGCAAAAAAAGCCCCCTGCAGGGATGCTGCAGGGGGCGTGCGGGAAAGGATATTTATCCTAGAACGCTGGGAGCCTTTTCTTTTATTGCTTCATAAATGCGGATTAACACCTTATCGGACATGTTTTCTGCCATAGGTATTTTTATATTTTTCCAAGAGATGACTTCCTTAGAACCATTAATTATTTCCGTTTCATCCTTTTCATCAATCAAAGGTTCCGTGATGATTTCCATCATTTCTTCATCTGATAACTGCGCCAATGATTTTATGTGCAACAGTATCTCTATATCATTATCATGCCATTCCTTTTCCTCTTTAAAATTAGAGAGTATTGCTTCCATGAAACCCAACTTCGTTTTCTCCTCTCCATCAATTTTAATAGTGTACTTGGGCGTATTGTATTCATCTTCAGTAAGTGATATTTTTTTCATTACAAAAATATAAATCACATGAAGGGCTCAGTCAAATGATAAAACGTTATGAAAAAAGACCGCCAGGAATTTCCCTAGCGGTCTTGATATATGTGGATATCGACGAACATTAGGACGGCAGGACCAGACCGAGACGGTCGGTGGCGATGCGGTGGTAGTCGGACGACAGCTCAATGCCCACGGCTGTGTGTCCCTTGTTGCGGGCCGCCACCAGCGTGGTGCCGCTGCCGGCAAACGGGTCCAAAATGCGCGAGCCGGACGGCAGGATGGTCATGAGGTGCTCCATCAGAGGGACCGGCTTGCCCGTCAAGTGGAGCTTATCCTTGGGGCGGATTGGCTCGCGCACCACTCCTGGAGGGCATAGCTTGATGGACTTGTCATATCCTCCATGCGTGGCAGTCAGGACGTACTCGGCCTGGTTGCGGTACAGTCCCATCTGGGGGCGGCAGGACTCGGTCTTGTCCCAGGGGATGATGCCCCTCCACGTCCAGCCGGCAATCTGCAGGGCGTCCGAGGTCAGGGGCAGTTGACGCCAGTCCGTAAATACCATCAGCCAGCCTCCGGGGCGCGTCAGGCGCAGGGCCTGCTCCATCCACCGCACGGACCACATCAGGTGGGTGCGCTGGTCGCGGGTGTCATTGCTAAACGTCGGGTAGTATTTACGGGTGCCGGATTGCTGGTACTTGACGCGTGGGTCTTGTGCCCTGGCAGTGGTAGAGAGGCCGCCGCTGGCGTAGGGCGGATCGGTGATCACGGCATCGTAGGATGCCTCCGGCATCGTCATCATCAGGGACATGCAGTCCCCGTGCAACATGGTATGTGTGTTGGTCATCGGACGCGAGCATAGCTCGCTCAAACGCCTTTCTCTAACGGCACAACAAATTTATTATAAATTTGTTATGTTTGTTAGAGATATGAAATTTATGATCAGTATGTTGCGCTGTGTCATACGTCAATCAAGATCGAGGACGACGTAGGACAACGTAGACATGTCCCTCTCCTCCTCTGGTCCTGTCAGCATCATGTACAACCCCCACAAATGAGCAAACCTGCCACCCATCTTGCATAAACTTATCAAGATAATCTATTTTGCCGTCAGCAAACAAATAGAACCTCTTACATTGATATTCATAATCTTGCTTATATGTTTTGTGGATTTTCTGCTTATTTAGTTCGTGGATGTACTGGATATCAGTTGAGAGAGTACGCAAATAATACGCAATTATTCCAGTCGTGATAACAAGGACAGTCCCTACAACAATTACAAAAATTCGTAAAATATTATTCATAACTATTTAATCTGTAATTATTTGAGTTAATGAAGAAACTGTCTCAGTTAAATTACGTAGTCCTAATTTAAATGATGCTAATTTTGCTTCGGCAGTAGCTGCTCGTTGTTGCCACTTAGTATCATTAGGAGGATTATCACCAGTTAATAACCATTCCATCGACACGTCCAGAGCATTAGCAATCCTGTATAGTTCCCACGCTCCTGGTGTTTGCACATCTGATGACATGTAGCGAGATATTGTTACAGGAGAAATATTTACACGTTGCGCTAACTCTCTCTGTGTTATTCTCTTCTGTTTAATTGCATATTTTAGGCGCTTGGAAAATTGCCCTAGCTGTAAACTTTTTTCTTGCATAGAAGTTAACACAGATGTTAATTCGCTCTTGTAACGAGTAACGCAGTCACGCGTTACAAAACAAACATCTAACATAATGATCTCAACAACACAAGAGCCGACCGCCATACAGCGTCTACTGGCAATGGGATGGACTATCAGTGATGCTGCCTTATTTCTAGGTGTGTCCCGACAACATCTTTATATGGTGCTGACGGGACGTCGTGTTTCTAAGCGACTAACAGCCAAAGTTGATGCACTGCCTTATCGCAGATTAACAAGGATGAGGAGGAGCAAGTAACTATGCTGCGGATCGTCGCCAATATCATTGCCGCCATAGCGGTCATGTTCCTGGCATTCCTGGGGATGGTCAAGGCGGGAGGCTGGTATCTGGATACGGAGGAGCGGCAAGTGCGCGACGGCCTCAAGGACCCGCGCACGGCCATCCTGCCAGTCATGGAAAGGCCACACGATGATGGACGACACACCGAAGGAAAGAGCAAGGGACAGAGTGATGAAGCCAGTCATGGAAAGGCCACACGATGATGGACGACACACCCGTTGACATGGACGCGCCCATGACGGCCGAGGAATGGGCCATCTGGGCCGCCATTTGGAACATCCCGGAAGTGCGACGCCATTACCGGGTGCCTCACGACGGCCCGCTCACCTGCCCGGAACTGGCCCATTACCTGGGATTGTCCGACAAGGCTGTCTGGGAGCTGCAGGACAAGGCCCTGGTCAAGCTGAGGGTGGCCCTCAACCGTTACATCCTGCAGCAGGAAATCAATCGTCAACAACATTTCGACAACCAATGAAACACGAGCTTATGATAACCGCGGAAACGCGGGTGACGCTAAGCGTCAGCGAAGCCAACCGCCTGCACCGGTATGCCCAGGCGCAGGCAGAGATGGCGGCATGCGCCGGGCGCAATGCCGTGATGGCAGGCCTCAAGCTGGGTAAGTTGCTGACCGATCTCAAGGCCGCAACAGACCATGGAGTATGGGGACAACTATTTAAGAAAGAATCTAATACCAAATTGAGCTCATGCGCTCAATTTGAAATACAGACAAATGTAGCCCATGAGCTACATTTGAACTTTAACCAACAAACAGCCAACCGCTACATGCGCTGTTATAAAGCGGCTAAGGCCAGGCTCTCTGCCACCGAATCCGCCCAACTGGATGCTACTCTGAATGACCGGACGGCTCCGTCAACTCCTCCAGAACTGGTAGCCAAGGCTACTGACGGAGCTGAGACTCCCCGGCAAATGATGCTCAACCTGGGCGTGATTGCCACCCGCAAGCGGACAACGCACGACCGGGTCAAGTCCCTGGGCTTTACCGGCTCCGGCAACCCTGACGGGGCGCAGTCCCTCACTCCGATGGACAAGCTGGCCAATGACCTGGCCGCCATCAACCTCCCACCGGAAGAACTGGAACGCCGCCGGCACCAGGCCGAGCAGGACGCGGCCTGCCTCCTCAAACAGCTGGGAACCTTTGTCGACCAGGGCTACGTCCACCTGCTGCGCCTCCAGGAGCGTGAGCTCTTTGCCGAGGCCCTGGCCGCCTACGCCCGCAAGGTATCCGATGCCGACGAGCAGCACATCAAGGCTCTGACGGAGGGAGTAGCTAACGGCACAACCCAATTATAACGCAATGGATTTTAATATCACCATGGACGATCTGCCGCTGGTGGAGCGGGACAGAGTGCTGGCCGTCTATGCGGCCTGCAAGCGCATCAGGGAGGCCAGCGCCTGCTATGGCGGGCAGCAGGGAGCTATCCGGGATGCTGCCGCCCTCTGCGGCATCTCCCCGGTGACCATGCGCCGCTGGTATGACATCTGGCGCAACAGCGGCGGCAATCCCCTCTCCCTGGTGGACCGCCGCTACCGTAAAATACAGGCGCGCAGCCGCGTCACCCTCAGCAAATTCCTTGCCTACTGGCACGGCCTCTGCGCCAAGTGCCAGCGCAACGGAGGCATCCCCACGGCCCGCCAGCACCTGCTCAAGACCTGGACGGAGCGGCGCGACACCATCCCCGGCTATGAGGACTGGCCGGGCTGGCCGCGCGTCCCCTCCGGCTGGAGCCTGCGCAACCTGCAGAGGCTCGCTCCCCAATCTCTGGAGACGGTGGCGCTCAAGCAGGGCATCCGTGCCGCCGCGCCCCAGCTGGCGCAGGTGCTGGCCACCCGCGAGGGACTCTGGCTGGGCAGTCATTTCCTCTTTGACGACGTCTGGCTTGACTTGATGGCGCTTTCCGGCCGCGACAAGGGCCAGCCCCTGCAGCTGGGCGTGCTGGAGTACCTGACAGGCAAGCGTGTGGCGTGGGGGCAAAAAATCCGCCGCCGCGACGAGGAGACGGGCAGGATGATTCATCTTAACCAGCGGGACATGCGCTGCATCCTGGCCCTGTGGGGGGCTACCGTCGGATACTCCCCGCGAGGCACCACCCTCGTCGTTGAAAACGGAACGGCGGCCATCAGCAAGGAGCTGGAGGAGCTGCTGTACCACGCCAGCGGCGGCCTGATCAAGGTGGACCGCTCCGGCATCGGAGGCGTGCGCCAGACGCTCAAGCAGGGCCACGGCGGCCGTGGCGTGGGCAACCCGCGCCATAAGGCGGCACTGGAAAGCTACCACAACCTGCAGCACAACCGCCTCAGCCACCTGCCCGGAGCTACCGGCCATGACCGCACTCCCCCGGAAACCCTGCACGGGCTGGTACGCGCCGAGGAGCAGCTCATCAAGGCGATGGACAAGCTGCCCGCAGACAAGGCCGGACGGATGCAACACTACATGCTGACCATGGATGAGCTGAGCCGCGAGTTGACCAAGATTGTCAGCGATATCAACGCCCGCACCGACCACAGGCTGGAGGGCTGGGAGCGATGCGGATTCATGGTCGAGGAGCTGCGCCTCTCGCCCTCCGCCCCCTGGACTCCGTCCTGCGAAGTGGAGCCGTCCATGGCCGCCCAGATAATCCGGACCGCCTGTGAGACCGGGGCAGACCTGGTGCGCCGCCGCCGGATGAGTCCCACCGAGGCATGGGCCTGCGAGGAGGCCAAACCGGGCAACAGGCTCATCAAGCTGCCCCCCTGGTGCATCTGCCAGATCCTGGGCACGGACATGGCCCGCCCGATTAAGGTGGCCAGCGCCTACATCCGGATGCGCGACAAGGCCATCCGGGACGAGGAGCTGATTTACGAGGCCCGCGTGGCGACTCCTGACGGAGCCGTCCGGGTCCTGGTCCACGGCACGTACCAGGGATACGTCAACCCCTACGATGACAACCAGCTATTTATCTGCGGGCAGGACGGGCGCGTCATTGGGACGGCCTCCCTCGTGCAGAGGGTCTGCACGGCGGATACGCACGCCGTGGAGCAGGCCATGGGCAAAGCTGCCGGATATCGGGAGCAGCAGCTGGAATATGCCCGCATCATCGGAGCCAACACCGAGGCGGATATCGTCCGCAAGCGCGAGCACAACAGGCGCCTGATGGAAGGCAAGCCGGTGACGGCTGCCGAGTACGCCCAGGCATACTCCATCACTCCCACTCCTGCCGATAAACGGGCCGTGACCAGGGCAGCTACGGCGGCGGCCGAGTCCATGCCGGACATCAGCCTCATTCCCGCCAGCGGCAGCAATGACGACGAGCTGCCCCACGAGCTGCCCGATGTAAGATTTTTATAACATAACAGACACAATAATAACAATATGGACGATATTACCAAAATCAACAACAATGCCAACCTGAGCAGGTATCTGGACCGCATCCAGGATACGCCGTACAAACCGGCGCACAAAAAGATGCTCACCGACCTGATCAACTACGCAGTGGATCATGACTGGACGCTGCGCACGCTGGCCGACAAGCTGCCGGTGAGCACGACGGTCATGCACCGCCTGCTGATTGGCGCTTACCAGGCCCCGACCGGCCCTCATCTTTCCAAGCTTGATGACCTGTGCGGCCTGTTGGCCCTGCGCCAGCAGTCAACCTCGGATGGCCCGTTTATTGAGACGGCTCTGGCGCGCTACGTGATGCAGATTGCCGAGCTGACCCACGTCAACCAGTACGCCTCCATGCTGGTGGGCAAGACGCAGTGGGGAAAGACCTGGGCGCTCAAGGAGTACGCCCGCCGCCACCCCGGTACGGTTATCCTGGTGCGCTGCCCGGTGGTCACCAGTCCGGGACGGCTGCTCTATCGCATTGCCGCCCAATTAGGCCTGTCGGTCAAGGGCAACACCGAGTTCCAGATTGCCAAGATTGTCAACCGCCTGACTCCGGAGCACCTGCTCATTGTCGACGAAATCCACCACGCGCTGGACAGCGACAAGACCGGACGCAAGGGCATTGAACAGCTGAGGGAGATCTACGACGAGACCCAGTGCGGCATGCTCCTGGTGGGCACGCCCGTGCTGGCCGAGTACGTCGAAAAAAATGACAAGTGGAAAGGCATCCTGGAGCAGACCTCCAAGCGCGGGGCGGCCAATATCTACCGCCTCCCGGACCATATCGAGACCCGCGACCTGGAAACCCTGTGGACTTATTACGGCTATCCGTCCCCCAGCCGGGCCATGCTGGCCACCCTCAAGCAGCAGGCCAACCTGTACGGATTCGGCAAGACCACCAAACGCCTGCGCAAGGGGGTGGAGGCCGCCAACAATGCCGGGGTTGACCTCACCTGGGACTACTACCTGGCCGCCGTCAAAAAGCTTGAAGAAATGGAAGCCGGCAAGATGCCGGAATACGTGTAACCCCAAACAATAAACAAACATGCAACAAGACATCAACACAAACGTGCACACCATCACGATCCCCCCGGAAACCCTGGCCGCCATCCGGATTGGCGATAGCATCCCTCAACTGGCCACCCTCGTCAACACGGCGATGGCAACATGGGGAGCCATTGGTACGACCGATCCAGTCGCCCTGGGCGATATTTGCCAAGCCCTCACCGATGCCGCCGAGCGGCTGCCCCAGATCCTGCGGGACCTCACTCTGCTGCGAGACGCCATGCTCGTGCAGGATATTTAATTACCAACTGCCTCATACCATGCGCAAGAAGACGATCAAGTACACCATCGTTGACCTGGGAGGCACCCGATATGTGGTCCTCCGCCTGGCTGACCTCGACACCCTCATCACCACGCATCACAGCCTTTCCCTGGAACTCATCCCGGTATTGAGCGAGGCGCAGTGGGAACGGCACCGTCAGCTGCTTTACATCACTCAGCATATCCATGTTGAACGGGTCAGCCACTGCAAGGTGGCTCTCCTGACCAAAACGGACTATGACACCCTCAATCTGGCCATATCTCATCTGCACACCCTGCTGGGCAATATCCGCCTGGCCAGTATCACCGTCGGTCCGTCCGAGGCCGACCAGCCTGACTCAGCTTCCAACCAATAACACCATTATCATGTACAACACCAACCATCAACAGGACAGAGGGCAGCAAGCCCCCAATGTCAAGCCGGCCCCCAGAGGCGGCCACTTTATCCTCCATATTGAGGATGTCATCACGGACACGGGCAAGCAAGGGCTGGCTATTTACAGCGAACCCCTCCGGGCGGCCGACCACGAAACGCCGGCGTCACGTATCGACGCGCTGCTCAAGACGGTCATTGCCAGCAACACGGACGCCATCGGCGAGGTAATGACCGATGTCATCAATCGCAAACAGGAGGGCAAACAATGAAAGACTTATTTACAGCCACTACAGAAGAGCGCGAAATCATTGAACGCATCGCCAAAAGGGCTGCAGATATCATGCGCAGATTCATCTCGCCAGATCGTCGGATGGGTGAGGATGACATCATGATGTATCTGGAGGCCTGCCATTGCAACGGCTGCCCCCGGCGGCTGGAGGATATGGCATCAGGTGACCATTTCAGCCTGATGCACGATATTTACGGTATCAGCTCTCACATTAACACATCCACAGGAGAGCTGGATAAGCGTTTCCTGCCTCGCTTTTTTGATGCTTCCAAAGAGGGCCGCCATGAATGAGGACATCTACTGCTATTACCACCGGCACGCTCGCCTGGAGATCATCCAGCGCCATGGGCAGACCTATGCGGTCTGCCCGGAGTGCCGAAGAATCATGACTGAGGGCATCCGCTCAGAGTTGAGCCGCGCCAATCACGGCAATCATCTTTCATCCGATGATCTGGTACACAAGCTGATCAACAGAGCCGAACCTGTTAATCCCATTCCTCCCGTCTACATCTACATTGACCAGCCATGACCTATGATCCCAATACACTGGCCTATCTCATCGGCCTGCAACTCTCCCGTTTCCCCGGCGCGTGTGATCACTGGGAAGTCTGCGACCCCCGCTGGCCGGGCATGATCGCCATCCGCCTGGAGCAGCTCGGACAGTACTACGTCCCTGTAGATGGAGAGAGATTTTTGGAGTGGCTCAGCGCCACGCCAGACCTCACCTGGCAGCATGTCATCGGCATGCTGGCCAGGAAACGCAAACAACTTAACAAACAACATACACGCAACAATGGGTAAAATACGCACAACCACTAAAGCAACCGACCAGCAGGTTATTAAGGATAAGGCTGAATTTTATCAGACTCTGGACGACATCGCCCGCAAAGGTGTCGAGCTGGATACCTTGCAGGCCGCCAAGGAGACCGCCATGCAGCAAGTGCTCACAGATCACGACCCCAAAATCAGCGAGCTGACCAGGGAAATTGACCGGCTCACCAAACTGGCCGAGCAATGGGCATCCCCTCGCAGGGACGAGCTTTTTTCCAAGGGCCGAAAATCCGGTACCACTGCTCTGACCACCTACGGTTACCGTCTGGGGCAGCCCACCCTCAAGCCCGCCAAGGGCTGGACGTGGGACAAGATTGTCGCCCTGCTCAAGACTACGCGCCGCAAGGCGTACCTGGTCACCAAGGTGACTCCTGACAAGGATGCGATCCGCCAGCATGTCAAGCCTCACAAGCTCGCCAAGCTGGGGTTGGAGATCAGACAGGTGGAGACTTTTTACGTAGAGAGGAGCACCAGGGATGACTAAGATTGAAGTTAAAGACTATGGATACCAAACCCTGCTGACTATCTGGACGGGCACTGAAAGAGGAGGAGCAACAGCCACTCTTGTCTATCTGACGCCCAAGCAGCGGCAACAACTGATCAAGGCTTTACAAAATTCCGAACAACAATCCGATCATGAGCAATAAGCCACTTACCAAGCGACAGATTGCCGTACTGTCCATTATGGCCGGCAAGGCCTACAAGCGTATCCAGTCCCAGGGATGCCCCCTCCCGTCCCTGACGGATTGGAGGCACGACGAGGTCTGGGCTGCCACAGGGATCACCGAGTCACTGACCAAAGCCACCCAGGAGCACTACGTGCCTATCTATAATAGGCTGGCATCTTATCTTGGCTGTGCGCCTGTCAAGGACCGTACCTGGTCGGAGATGGACAAGGCCATCCACCTGCTTGATGATGCCATGCAACGCTATGAGATAACTCCGAACTATCTGGCCGAGATCGTGCGCGACCAGCTGCACCTGCCTTGCACGGGCCGGGATGTGTACCAGGCATTACGCAACTGGGCCGCCGTGGAACACGTCCGGCAGCTGATGTACACCGTCATCAACCGGGGACGATCAGAGGCCCGCAAGCTGGCCGCCGAGACCGGCCAGGAGACCTACGAGCCGCATGCCCGCCGCGACACCATGCCGCCCGGCAGGCTGGCTGATCATGTCGGGGCTGTACGTATTGTTCCCACTCCTGGGCCGCATAAGTCCACCAAGCGGGGATTCCGCAGTAATATATGGATGCCAGACCAGGAGGTGCAGCCATGAATGATCCTACTTATCCGCTCACATGGCTGGAGGCGCTCATGGCTGCCAAGGATGGGGCCGTCATTGAGTGCTCCGCCTGTAATCCTGAATATGGTAATATCACGGCTATATACGATCCAATCAACCATGTCCTAGTGGATTGGATATGGACGGACTGGGTTTTGACTCCGGACGCAGCCGACATCGCTGCCCCCTGGCGTATTGTCTCACCAGATAGTGAGGAGGTGCAGCCATGAGACAGGAGACGCCCCTGTACCTATTGCCGTATCAGCAAGCCGTGCTGGATGCGGATAGGCTTATCTCTTCGCCTCCTCCTACGAGTAATGTAGTGAGGGGGGGCGGTCATGTTGTTGTCGATGAGTTTAATTCCATCTCCATCGAGGAGCAAATTGAAACAGCAGAAAAAAACCATCATGAAAACCTTAAAGCCGGGCGATAAGCTTAATTGCTATATTATTGATCGCAATGGCCAACAGTCCAATCTAGCCATCCAGGTGCTTGTTGTCGCCACCAAACAGTCACTGTATGCTGATGGTCTCTATTCTACTGTCCTGTGCATCATTGACGAAAGGATAGAGCAACTGCTGGAGGATCATCAGGGCGAGGAAATGACGCCTTTTGTCCGTGCTTTATGTTGCGATGATTAGCCCACTGGACAGATACAATTCAGGCCGTCAGGTTGTTCCTGGCGGCCTTTTTCTTTTCAATCATCTTTTCTTTCGTTCCTGATCACAATCCACACGTTGTTGAGTACATCCCGCACCCAGCATGTCGTCTTGCTTCTCTCACGAGTTGTCCACATCAATACGACAGCGGTATCATGAAGATGATAAATTTGCGGATTCTTTTTCCTTCGGTCTTCGGGCGAGATAACAGTCATGGAGCCATACAAGGGGATGCAATATGCAGGTGTACACATGCGGGACATCCTATCATGATTTTTTACCTTGTCGTTTCTCTATCACCTACCCTTTGCAGATCTTGTGCAGCATCCCTGCATAGCTTGTGTACTTATATCAGATACCTGTCATCTGCCCTCTTTTTAGCTCCGACTTTTATAAGATAGCTCGTGCCTGGCCTGCTCCTCCTTAACTCCCGTGTTTTCTAGGGTTCCAACGGATTTCAACCCTGATTCAACTTATATCAACTCTCCTGTCATTCCTCAAACAGGCACAGCAAGACGGCTCCCAGCACGATCAGCGCCCGCATCCGTTCACGCGCCGCCCAGGAAACGATCATGAAGCAAACGGACAACAGCAGCCCCAGTTGAACCAGAACGATGGCCTGAAATTCCGGCCAGACGCTTAAAACACCCTTGCACAGCAGGGTGTGGGCCAGCGTATGCATCAAATTATACTGTCCGCTGACGATCTGGGGATACTGGCGATATTGGAAATCAAAGGAACACTGTGAACCCGCATGCCACCACCACGCCAGCACGGCGATGGAAATAACGGCCATGACGCCCCATTTCCCCCAGGGGCTCCACTCCGTTTCATGGCGCGCGCCATACCATACCACGCCATTCAACGCCTGTACGGACAGGCATAAAGCCATTAAAAAAATTCCATACTGGACAATAGAGGATGCGGCGCCCTCCCAGGTTCCGAAACACAGGCCATCCGCACGGAACACGAGACCCAGGGGGAAAAGAATGACACTGCAAATTCCGCAGGCAGCCACCACCTTCTTCCACGGCAGCATGCAGTCATCCGCACGCCAGCGCCATAAAACAAGCAGAGAAGCTAGAATCACGAAGAAAAAGAATACGCCAAACATCATTCCGTCACAGTCAATGAACCCAGTGCCGCTCCGGCGCCTGGACGGATAAACTAACGGATTGCTAATCCGTTACGGATTAGCACGGAATGGACTCCATGCCACAGGGAGCGCCGCAAGCCTTGCGGCATCCGGACATCAACAGGAACGGCAGAAAACTTTTTTCCCTGAAAGTCAGGGAATCGTAGCGAGACACCTGCTTTTCAACGGCTGCAAAGGCTTGCGCCGCTCCAAAGGCCGGTCATGCAATTCCGGAAGGTTTCACCACAAGGGAACGTTTCTCAATAAGGACATGGCTATTCAGCATAAGTCCCTTGTTATAAAAAACAGGCCTTGACCCCGGATTAGCAATTCGTTTTTTGAAATGCGGCAACCTCCCATGCCTTCTCCGTAAAAGGGTTCCCCGTTTTTGGCAGCGATTGCCGCGGAACATTTCTCCCGGGAAAAACGCTTGAAAATCAATCATCGGCACGATGATCCCGGAAAAATGGCGTCATTGCCTCCGTCCCGGTCTGGAACATCCGGGCTTTCCCGTTCCGGAGGGGAAAAGAGGCATTCTTCAAGGAATGCCCTGCTCTTTTTTACCGCCTTCGCGCATTTGCCTGATTTCATCCCGGATCAGGGCGGCGCGTTCAAATTCCAGATGGGAGGCCGCCTCCTTCATTTCCGCCTCCAACCTGGCAATGCGCTCTTCCAGCCCGTACCCGGCCTCGTCCTCCGTCACGCGGAAGGACTCTTCATCCTCTTCCGCATACAGTTTCAACTGCCCCTGTTCGGACCGGCTCACCGTCTGGGGAACAATGCCGTGCTCCAGGTTGTACTTCTCCTGAATGCCCCGGCGGTAATCCGTCAGCTCAATCAGCCGCTTGATGGAATCCGTCATTACATCCGCAAACAGGACGCACTCCCCGTTCAAATGGCGCGCGGCGCGGCCCGCCGTCTGCACCAGGGACGTTTCATTGCGCAGGAAACCTTCCTTGTCCGCATCCAGAATGCACACCAGGGAGACTTCCGGCAAATCCAGCCCCTCCCTGAGCAGGTTGATGCCCACCAGAACGTCTATCCTCCGGGCACGCAGGGCGCGCAGAATCTCCACGCGCTCAATCGCGTCCACATCCGCATGAATGTAGGAAACCTTCAGCCCCACCCCCTTCAGGTACTCCGTCAGGTCTTCCGCCGTCTTCTTGGTCAGCGTCGTGACCAGCACGCGTTCATTCTTGGCAACGCGCTCGTTGCACAGGGCAATCGTCTCGTCAATCTGCCCTTTCAGGGGACGGATGGTGATCTTCGGCTCCAGCAGGCCGGTGGGACGGATAATCTGCTCCACAATCAGGGGTGTGGAACGCTTCGTGGGATCAAACTTCTCCACCGGTTCCGTAGACGGGCTGGGAGTGACGCGGATATCCTTGGGGGAAGTGAACAGAATCCCCTTGAAGCCTTCCGGCGCCTTTTCCCCGGACCTGGCGGCACGGCGCACGGGAATATAAGTCTTGTTGTCCGCACGGCAGTTCACCAGCTCAAACGGCCCCGGCGTAGCGGAGGCGTACACGATCTGGTTCTGCCTCTCCATGAACTCATGGAATTTCAACGGCCTGTTGTCCAGCGCGCTGGGCAGGCGGAAGCCATGCTCCACCAGAATATTCTTGCGGCTGCGGTCCCCCTCGTACATGCCGCCCAGCTGGGGCACGGCCACATGGCTTTCATCAATCAGGGTCAGGGAATCCTTGGGGAAGAAATCCAGCAGCGTGGAGGGGGAACTGCCCGGCAGGCGGCCGGAAAGATGGCGGGAATAATTCTCAATCCCCTTGCAGAAGCCCAGTTCTTCAATCAGCTCCAGATCGTAATCCGTACGCAGTTTCAGGCGCTGCGCTTCCAAAAGACGCCCATGCTTCTCAAACCATCCCACGCGGTCCTCCAGCTCCGCCCGGATGGCCTTAAGCGCCGCGGCCCGTTTTTCCGGAGCGGCCACGTACTGCTTGGCCGGGAAAAAGGTGTAACTCCCCAGCCGTTCCCGCACGCGGCCGGAGGTGGAATCAATCAGGGAAACCCGTTCCACCTCGTCTCCGAAAAACTCCACGCGGATCGCCTCCCCTTCCGAATAGGCGGGAAACACCTCCACCACCTCCCCGCGCACGCGGAACGTGCCGCGGGTAAAATCAAAATCCTGCCGCTCAAACAGGCGTTCCACCAGCTGCCGGAGGAACACGTCCCGGTCCATGATGTCTCCCTCACGAATGCGCAGGGTCAGGTTACGGTAATCTTCCGGGGTGGACAGGCCGTAAATGCAGGAGACGGACGCCACCACAATCACGTCCCGGCGCGTCATCAGGGAATTCATGGCGTTCAGGCTCAGGCGGTCCAGCTCGTCATTGATGGCGGAATCCTTCTCGATATAAGTGTCGGAACTGGCGATGTACGCCTCCGGCTGGTAATAGTCGAAATAGGAAACGTAGTAATCCACCGCGTTATTCGGGAAAAAGCTTTTCAGCTCCGAGTGAAGCTGCGCGGCGAGCGTCTTGTTGTGGGAAATCACCAGCGTGGGCCTGTTCATCCGGGCGATCAGATTCGCCATCGTGAACGTCTTGCCGCTCCCGGTCACCCCCAGCAGGCCCTGGTGCTTGTTGCCCGCCTCCAGAGACTTGAGCAGCTTGCCGATGGCCTGCTCCTGGTCCCCGGAGGGCTTGAAGGAGGAATTTAATTCAAAAGACGACATACGCGAGGAAGCCAGTATAATCCCCCCGCCCCGCCGGGCTAGGACAATGTTTGACAATTCCCCCCTGCTGACCCAGTATATGCGGCATGTACATTCCCACGCAGGAAGAACGGTATGCAAAAAAAGGGTTCGTCTCCCTCATCCTGTGCGTCGTGGTCCCCTCCTGCCTGTACGTCTCCCTTCTATCCAAGCAACTGATGATGGTGCGCGGACATGAATGGGAAGCCATCATGAAAATCTTCCTGGCGTTCACCTATCCGCTGGCGGCGCTCTTTGCCATGACGGGCATTCCGTTCTTCTGGTGGTCCGTGGGCATCTCCCTGGCGGTCCACGCGGGAATCGTCATCTGGCTGAAGACGGCTCCCCGCCTGTCGCCCAAAAAGGCCATCTGCATCGCCCTGTGCGTGGGAATGCTGGATTTCCTGTTTGTGAAAATATTCCCCTTTCCGGCGCAAATCATGGGCTGAACTGCCCTGCGGAACGCCCGGAATGTTCCGTCCTCCGGTTCAGGACTGCTTTTTAGCCAGGGCAATAATCTGCCTCTTGATCTCGCGCGCCGCTTTTTTGGAATCCGCCTGGTAGGCCTCATACGTAAAGCACTGCGCCCCGGAGCCGTCGCTGGCAGTCAGCACCAGCTTGGGATAAAACTTGCCCTTTTCCAGGGCCTCCTTCACGGGAGCGGCCACCGTGGACTTGCCTCCCTTCACCGGGAGATAAACCAGCACGCACCGTTTTCCCACGGCTTCAAGAAATCCCTCCGTCACGCCGGCGGCCAGCGGGCAGGTCGTGGCCGTGTTCGTATAAAGATAGGCCACGGGCTTCTTTTGCTCTTTCGCTGTTTTCAGAGCCTCTTCCATTCGGTCCGTGGTGAAAGTGCTTTTGGGCAGCCTGACATCCGCCCGTGAATGGGGGGACGCGGCCAGAAGACAGACACTCAACAGGGTAATTAACATTTTCATAGGCCGCCACCATACGGGCTGCCCTGGGGCATGTCAAAGACAAAGCTCCCCCGTTTAATCTTGAACGCCAGGGCGCGGTATGGCAGAGTGCGCCCACGCATTCGTCGCGCCTGTGGCGAAATTGGTAGACGCGCCAGACTTAGGATCTGGTGCCGAAAGGCGTACAGGTTCGAGTCCTGCCAGGCGCACCAAACCAATATAATCCGAACCAAATCTTCTTAATCGGAGATGGGTTCGGATTATTTGTTTTCTTCGAGAAATTCGAGGATACGCATTTCAGAAACGGCGTGGCAAAGCGTCCCGAATCCAAGCCCAGAGGGCCGAGAAAACCAAAGCTGGCAAAGGATAAGGATGACAATTATGAAAACCATCAAAAGCTGTGAATTCAACATGGACACTGGCTGTGTGGAGCTGCAGTTTCAGGACGGCAGCATGATCTCCATCGACTGCACCGCCGTGGAGAACGAGGTGGCGGACAACCGCTTTCAGCGGTCAGAGCTGGACTATCTCATCTACAACGACCCGCTGGCTTATGCAGACCTCATTCTGAACGGCGACGTTGAGGCGTATCTGAACGCCGTCACGGAGTACAAGCCCTACGAAAACTGAATAAACGCACAAAAGGGGATGGCGGTCTGCCATCCCCTTTGCCATGCTGTTTTAGGAGTATATATCCCTTGGATTTGTCTTATATCTATCGTCAGGCGACGTTCTCGCCGTTGCTGTCTCTGTCCGTTTTTGCCCCGTCCTGCGCCGCCTTCCATTCGGCAAATTCCCGTTGCCCTTCCTCACTCTCGTAAAAGGCGAGAATATCCGGCAGCAGAATTCGGGCGATGTTCTCGATCTCATGCTGCGGGATGCCGCTGTTGTTGGTGAGCTTTTTCCGCCTGCTCAAGTTGCACCTCCGAAAAAGTATTTTGCCGCAGCTTTCTCCTGTGCGGCGGAGGAATGGCGTCTTGAGCGTATTTTGTCGTCTGCTCTTCTTCCCTTCGCATCCGTCCCCTTTCCTATCTGAAAATAAAAATGCAGCCGCCTGTCAAGCCTTTCAGCCCGTCTGCGTCTGCATGGTGTCCTGTGTCTGAAATTGTGTTTTCATTATAGCAGCGATGGGGCTGCACGTCAATACCACGGGAACGGAAGCGGCTGACAGCGTAATTTGGGCAGCGGCTACCGAAATTGTTCTGTGGCTTGCATAGCAAGGGCAGTAGCGCAGCAGCCGCCAGCCGTCAATGGTCAAGATGAACGCTTCGCGCCATTGACTGCCGCCGCCCGCCGCGCTTTTTGGCAGACAAGGCGGGAAGACACAGATTGTGCCTGCCCGCCCCCAAAATATAATAAATCCCTCGGCGTGAGCTATGGTCTTTGCAATATCTTGTTGACCGATGCAAAAAAGTATGTTAGTATGTATACAAGCATACCTATTGGGAGGCAAAAAGAATGGTTGAAAACGAGCAGAGCTTTGGAGAGTGTCTTCGCCAGCTGATAAAAGACTCCGGGATAACGCAGCATAAATTCTACACAGAACTGGGTATCCGGAAGCCATACTTTTATGATATTCTCGCCGGGAGAACTAACCCACCACCATATCCGCTTCAGTTAAAGGCAATGGAAATACTGCAAGCAAGCAATGAAACCAGAGAGAGATTTTTTGACTTGGCGGCAAAAGGCAGAAATGAGTTGCCGGCAGATATAGCAAGGTACATTGATGAAAATCCGGATGCGCTCAAAAGCATTCGGGAAAAAATGAAATTGGCATCATGCCAATAAGCAAAGGAGAAGTAACGATGCCAAGTGAACAGAAGATAATCGTAATCCCGGACGGAAAAATATGTGACTATATTGACGGCAAATTCCGTAACGATACCCCGGAAGAGTATGTTCGGCAAACTATCGAGAAACGACTCGTGAACGAGCATAAGTATCTGCCGGAGCAAATTAGAATCGAATATACCTTGCAGGTTGGTTCAAACAAACCTCGCGCAGACATTGTAATCTGGGAAAAAGGTGCAGACCAAACGCAGGGTACAATCAAGTTGATAATCGAATGCAAAAAAGAGACGGTTGACGCTCGTAATGCCAAGGATGGCATTGCGCAGCTAAAATCATATATGTCTGTTTGCCCAAACTGTGAGTGGGGCATGTGGACCAACAGTGTCCAAAAGTATGTTTTCCGCAAAGCTGTTGATGCCGCCGGAAATATTACATTCATGGAGTACAACGATATTCCCTCCGCAGACGGTAATTTGGATGAGGTCAACCGTCCCAGCAGAACGAGCTTAAAAAACGCTTATGACGACAATCTTTTATTCGTTTTCAAGACTTGCCATAATCACATTTATGTGAATGATGGCATGCAAAAGCAACCTGCGTTCTTTGAACTGCTCAAGGTTATTTTCTGCAAAATTGAGGATGAGCGTAATATTCCGAATCCGCTTGAGTTTTATACGACATCAGAGGAGCGTTCTAACCCCGACGGACAGTTGACCGTTCAAAAGAGAATCGGAAAAATCTTTCAGCGAGTTAAGAAACGTCATGGAAAAATTTTCGATGCCAATGACGAAATTAAACTCAGCCCGAGGAGCCTCGCATATATCGTCAGCGAGTTGCAGCGATACAGCCTGCTCAATACCAAAATTGACATCAAGGGCAAAGCCTACGAGGAAATCGTAGGGGCTAATCTCCGCGGTGATCGCGGTGAGTTTTTCACGCCTCGTAATGTTATGAAAATGGTGGTTGAGATGGTAAATCCACAAGTTGACGAGCATGTATTGGACAGTTCCTGCGGTACGGGCGGTTTCCTCGTCATGGCAATGACACATGTAATTGACCAGCTTGAGCAGCAATTTTCAACTTCTCTCGGCATCAAGCGAGAAAACTGGGATTCGGATACTCTCCGGGCTTTTCAGGACAGGATCTCCGAGATGGCATCCTCTAACTATTTCGGCTTTGACATCAATCCCGACCTGGTAAAGGCCACAAAGATGAATATGGTCATGAATAACGATGGCAGTGGAAACATTCTGCAAACAAATTCCCTGCTTCCTCCGCATGAGTGGTCTGATGACTTCCGCTCACGCCTTGCCGAAGCCCTTGGTATAAATAAAAATACGCTCCGTAACCATAGTTCGATTGGCTACTTCAATGTAATCGTCACCAACCCACCCTTTGGGAGCAAAATACCGATCAAGGACAAGAACATCCTTGAGCAATTTGAGCTTGCGCATATTTGGGATTGCGACAAAGAAACGGGCGTTTGGAAGAAAACCTCGCGCCTGCAATCCTCCGTGCCGCCGGAAATTTTGTTCATTGAGCGCTGCACTCAATTTCTCGCACCGGGCGGGCGTATGGGTATCGTGCTGCCAGATTCGATTCTTGGTTCTCCCGGCTTGGGCTATATCCGCGAATGGATGATACAAAATCACAGAATCGTTGCCAGCATCGACTTGAATGCTGATACATTCCAGCCTCGCAACGGGACGCAGACCTCCGTTCTGATCCTGCAAAAGAAAACGCAGGAGCAGAGAGATGCGGAAGAAAAGAGCGGCAAAATGGCTGACTACAACATCTTTATGGCGATGGTCGAAAAGGTCGGGCATGACAAGCGAGGCAATCCCCTGTTCAAGCGTGACAAGGAGGGCAACGAAATCCTTGTGCCGGATACGAACAGTGTGCTTGTGCTTGGAGAAACGGGAGAAGGTCAGCGCACCGTGTCACATGAGCAAAAGGTGAAGGTTGAGGACGACCAGACCCCCGATGTCCCGGCGATATTCGCTGAGTGGAAAAGGCAGGAGGGATTGGGATGGTAACTTCAAATCTCGCTTTCAAAGAGAAAAACAGCATTGAGCCGGAAGTCGTTGTCAACGAGAGCCCGGTCAAGTGGTGTGCTGTTGCGCTTTCGGACGTTGTTGCCCGCGGGAAAAGACTTGAAGCGAGTGTATTTGATGTTGAGGCAAAGCAGGCATATATGCTTCTTACGCACGGAAAGTATCCTGCGGTAAATCTCATCAGCAAAAATGGCCCAGTTGAAAAAGCGCACTACGGGGGCAGACTCAAAAGGCATTATGTCGATGAAACGGAACCGGGTGCTGTTGGTTTTTTGGGAAGTTCAGAGATGCTGGATTGTAAGCCTGAACCTGTTAAGTTTATGCTCAACTATGTTAAAACTGCTGATGTTCGTGTCAAACAAGGGGTGGTTTTGATCTCTCGTTCTGGAACGATCGGAAATGTCACTTATGTTGGAAATACTCTATCGAAGTTTTTTGTCAGTGAGCACGCGATTCGTATTGAGTGTAAAGACTTTCCGGGGTATGTATATGCATTCTTAAAAACAAAAATTGGCAAGCTAATTGTTTGCTCAACTCAATATGGTGCCGTGATACAGGAAATTGAGCCGGAGCATCTTGCCACAGTTCCTATTCCCGATGCGCCGACGATGCTCAAAAAGAAAATTCATGATCTGATTGTGCGTTCTTACGAGCTGCGTGATGAATCCAACGACCTGATTGACCAAGCTACCGCATTGTTAATCGGCGAGCTGAAGCTGCCTGATATCGACGCTTTTGATGTTGGCCTCTACAAAAAAGCCGCCCCGGTAGACACCTTCAGCGTAAGGCTGAGTGAGATGTCCGGACGACTTGACGCCTCCTACCATGTGCCGATTGTTGACGCTATCATTGAACATCTGAAGCGGTATGCCGAGGAAGTGACGACAGTCGGTGACCCTCGTATCAGCCGAGAGGTTATCCTGCCGGGCCGCTTCAAGCGCGTATATGTTGACGAGGGGTATGGACGGGTGCTAATTGGGGGCAAACAATTAAGCGAACTTGACCCTTCTTCAAAAAAGTACCTCTCCACCGCAAAGCACGATAAGATGTTGAAGAAGTTGGAAGTACACGAAGGCACGACACTGATTACAAGAAGTGGTACAATAGGAAAAATTGCGATTGTCCCTAAACACTGGGAGCACTATATTCCATCTGACCATATTATCCGCGTCATTCCTGCAAACAAGGATATAGCCGGCTATTTGAATATCTTTCTTGCATCGGATTACGGGAAAGTGCTTATTACCCGGTTTACATACGGTTCGGTTGTTGACGAAATTGACGACAATCATGTTCGTCAGATAGCGATTCCTTTGCTCAAAAACCACACGGTTCAGAAAAAGATAAATGATCTTGCACTGGAGGCAAATGAGAAGCGATATCAAGCCTATCTTCTGGAGCAGGAAGCATTGCAAATCATGGACAGGGATGTTATCTATGCAAAGAAGTGACTGCGGTTGCTAAGCTGATTTTAACTCCATTTAGCGTTGCAAAAGGCAGTCCAACGGTTTCTATAAGGAACACCGCCGGATTGCCTTTCTCTGCTCCCGCGAACGAAATCTAACATGGTGAACTAATGTGGCAAGCAGGGCAAAGCGGTACCCACTTTGCTGCTTGCCAACCTGCGAATCCTGCCGGCTTCACACTTGGCAAGCAAGGTGGCTTGGAGCCACTTTTCGCTTGTTGGGGAAATTTGTCCCCAAGCCCCTTTGAACGATTTTTGCAAAATCGGCTGCGCTCCTGCGGAGCTTTCTTCGCCTGCGGCGCATCAGGAAATTGCGGCGTTATGTGAATGTGTCATTGACATATTCTCTGTTTCCGGGTATACTTGAAACAGAAAAGGAGGTGACGCAGCCTTGAAAATCATCGGTGAACGGCTCAGGGGCTTGCGCGAAAGCGTCAGGCTCTCGCAGGCAAAGCTGGCAAAGGAATTTGACGTTTCCCAATCCGCCCTTGCCCGGTACGAGATCGACGATTCCACGCCCTCCCCGGAGGTTTTTATAAAATACGCCGACTACTTTGACGTGTCGCTGGACTACATTTTCGGCAGGACGGACGACCCCCACGGCATGATCTACAACAACTGCGTAAAGCTCGGCCTGAACAATCCCGAAATGGCGCGGTTCGTGGAAATGTGCTTCGACCCCGGCTCGGCTATGAACGAACGATTGAAGGCAACGCTTGTGCAGATGCTCTCGGAGGTGGAGACGAAATGAAAGCTGTGATCTACGCCCGCTATTCCTCGGACAGCCAGCGGGAGGAATCCATCGAAGGTCAGCTCCGCGAATGTACCGCCTTTGCCGAGAAAAACGGAATCACGGTATTGCGGCATTACATCGACCGTGCGTATTCTGCAAAGACTGACAACCGCCCGGAGTTCCAGAGCATGATAAAGGACAGTGGCAAGCGGCTGTTTGATATAGTGATCGTCTGGAAGCTGGACAGGTTCGCACGGAACCGCTATGACAGCGCCCGGTACAAGGCCACGCTTAAAAAGAACGGCGTGAAGGTGGTCTCCGCCACCGAAATTATTTCAGAGGGCGCGGAGGGCATCATTCTCGAATCCGTCCTCGAAGGCTATGCGGAATACTACTCCGCTGACCTTTCCGAAAAGGTCATCCGGGGCATGACGGACAATGCCCTCAAGTGCAAGTTCAACGGCGGCATGATGCCCATTGGCTATGTGATCGACGCGGAGCAGCACTTCCAGATCGACCCGCTGACCGCGCCATTTGTTTTGGAGGCTTTCAAGCGGTATGACGGCGGAGAAACCATTTCCTCCATTATGAATTGGCTGAACGAGCAGGGGCTTACCAACACGCGGGGGCGGAAAATGACCTTCAACAGCGTGGGGCATATACTCCACAACCGGCGCTATATCGGAGAGTTCCGATACCGCGATGTGATCGTGCCGGACGGCATCCCCGCAATCGTACCGCAAGACCTCTTTGACCGGGTGCAGGAGAAGCTGGCGAAGAACAAAAAGGCCCCGGCGCGTCACAAGGCCGAGGACGACTATCTGCTGACCACCAAGCTGTTCTGCGGCTACTGCGGGGCCTATCTCTGCGGCGAGAGCGGCACAAGCCGCACGGGAAAGGTGCATCACTACTACAAGTGTGTTTCTGTCAAAAAGAAGCGCACCGAGTGCCACAAGAGGCCCGTCAGGAAAGAATGGATCGAGGATTTGGTGGTCGGTGAAACCATGAAAATGGTCATGGACGACAAAGCAATCGAGGCCATCGTATCCATGCTGATGGACTTGCAGGACAGGGACAATGTGAACGTGCCGCTGTATGAGCAGCAGCTCCGTGAAGCGGACACAGCCATCGGCAATCTGCTCAACGCCATCCAGCAGGGCATCCTAACGCGCTCCACAAAGGCGCGGCTGGAGGAGCTGGAAAACCGCCGCGACGAGCTTGAGAACAGGCTTGCCTGCGAAAAGCTGGCAAAGCCCAGGGTCAGCGCGGAGTTTATGACCTTCTGGCTCCACCGCTTCCGCAAGCTGGACGTGCGGCAGAAAAGCCATCGCAAGATGCTCATCGACACCTTCATCAACGCGATTTTTCTGTACGATGATAAAATGGTGATCACCTTCAACTACAAGGAGGGCACGAAAACCATCACCTTCGCGGAATTGCAGGAAGCTATCAGCAACAAAAACGGTTCGGATTTGGATTGCCTTGCTGCACCATTTATGCCCCTCCTTAAGTAAACAACTTGAAGGGGGGTTTTTGTTTATGATGAAAAATTGGACCCTTTCAAGCCGCTTTCGCCCCTATTTGACAAGGTATTTCCGCCATGCCAACTACATCATGCACGGGTATTTGGCCGCCATGTAAAACAACAATCCAGTGCCTTATTCATCATTATCTACGCTTGTCACCATCAGGTAAGGCGATTGGATGAATTACTCCGCAGTAATGACAAGAAGTACCCGGCTGACGGCTCCCAACAGAAAAGCCGGCGGCCGCCCTTCGCACTCGCCTGCCCTGTCCGTACATTTGGAAGTCAATTCGTGCACCCGGCAAAGAGAATATTCAAAAAATCCTGCTTAAAAATTAATTTAAAATCCTTATTATCAACACAAAAAAATAATCATGAATACCATACCCAAGAAAAAATAGAACCCGTTAATATCGGAAATTTCATACCACACCCCCAACAATACGGTCACAACTGTCTCCCGGCCGCTATCAGGGCCCGGCTCCATTTATTCCCAGAAGGCGGAGAGTAAAAACCAAACCGCTGATTACCAATTATAAAGGCTTGTTAACATTTGACGCCAATCCGGCAGTATTGTCCTCCGTCGGCCTGAGATCGTGCGTTTCGGTCATCTACACATCGACAGACATACACGCTCAAGCATGCGCCCATGTTCATCACGCCAATTGCGGAACCCTCACACCAACTGATATTTATCAAGCTATCCAGTCTCTTTACCCGGATAATCCAGACTATTCACCCGATCCCCGTAAAATCTATGTAGTCTATGCCCACCTCGGCAGCAACAATCTATATGAAGTGGAAATCAAAAAATTGCCGGAATGCGATATTCTCATAAACAACATCATAGAAATAGAAGAATTGCCTGTAGATAACTTTGGAATAGATAATAAGGGCTGCATAGGTTGCTCTTAATGACGTACCCGCATGCCCGCGCTCATTCCCTTTTCCGGAAGTTTACCTGAACTTTTTCAGGAAGGGGGCGATGAACGCCGTGCCCAGCCCCACCAGGGCAATGAGGGAGAAGGACCACCGGAGGGAGAAAGCATGGGCAATGTGGCCGATGACCGGAGGCCCCAGCAGGAAGCCCAGAAAGCCGATGGTGGAGACGGAGGCCAGGGCTACGCTTGGTATCATTTTTTTGGATTTTCCGGCCATGCTGTAGCAAAGGGGAACGATGGAGGAGGTTCCGAAGCCCACCAGCAGGAAGCCCAGCGTGGCGGACCACAGCATGGGGAACAGGACGGAGACCAGCAGCCCGGAGGCAATGAGAATGCCGCTGGCGCGCAGCACGCGCACGGGGCCGAAGCGCATCACCATGCGGTCCGCCGTAAAGCGTCCCAGGGCCATGGTGCTCATGAACGCCACGTAGCCCATCTGCACCAGTCCGGGACCGGGCTGCACCACGCTTTCAAAGTACACGCCGCTCCAGTCAAACATGGTTCCCTCGCTCACCATGCTTCCGAAGGCGATCAGTCCGATCACCAAGACATAGGCATCCATGCTCCGGAACATGCCTCCGCCCTGGGTGGAGGAGCGGCGTGCATCCCGCGGCAGGAGGGAGGGGGAAAAGACGGCCAGAATGACCATGCACATCAGGAAAATGGCGATGAAGTGCATTTCCGTGGATACCTTCCAGTCCACCATCACCGCCCCCAGCAGGGCGCCGAAGAATCCCGCCAGGCTCCACAAGCCATGGAACCGGGCCATGATGCTGCACTGGTACAGCCGCTCCACTCCCACGCCCTGCGTGTTGACGGAGATATTCGTCAAATTAGCGGCCACCCCGAAGAAAAACAGCCCCGCCGCCAGTTCCCAGAAGGAGGACGCCATGCCCAGATACACAAGCACGGCGGGATAAAAGATGGAAGCCGCTATCAGTATCCTCCGGCTGCCGCAACGGCCCACCAGATAGCCGGACAGCGCCATGGCGGACATTTGCCCCACCGGAACGGCAAAGAGCACGGAGCCAAGGTCGGCGTCATTCAGTCCCAGCGCATTCTTGATGTCCGGAATACGGCACGCCCAACTGGCGAATACCAGGCCCTGGAGAAAATAGAAGGTGCTGACCGACAGGCGGTAGACTCCCTGCGTCGTTTTGGGAAGAGGCAGATTCATGCTGGATTTCCTGGTCACGCAGACGCTATCCCCATTCCCTTTCCCTGGCAAGAGAAATCATCTTTCATACAATAAGAATTTATCCGCAAAAGAGACATAGAGGCAAGGAATAAGCCTTAAGGGGATTTTTCCCCGCCATAGGATTTCCCAGGGTTGTCCCCTCTCTTCCCCATGAAAAACGCCGCGTTCCCGACGGAGCACGGCGTTTGATGAAATGGAATAAGGAAGGGTCAGCGGGGATCGTGGTGCCAGTTCAGGGCCCCCTTGCCCAGCGCGTACAGGTAGGCCACCAGCAGAATGCCGATGAAGATGCACATGGCCGTGAAGGATTCCGGATTCATCATCACATAGTCCCGGAAGTTGACGGCCCAGGGATAGAGGAATACCACTTCCAGGTCAAAAATGACGAAGAGCATGGCCACCATGTAGAATTTCACGGAGAACATGGGAGCGCCTTCCCCCATGGGAATCATCCCGCATTCGTAGGGAATGTCCGCAGGCTTGCGCACGGAGGAGCGCTTGCCCATCAAGATACTGAGCAACAAGATAATGCCGGCCAGCCCCAGGGCTGCCACCACTTGCACAAGCACTGAAAAGAATTCCTGATTCATGACGTCTGGCACGGATGTACCATATACGCCCCGGAAAAGCAAAACTAAAAAGGGCGGCGGCTTTCATGCTGACGGGGGCGCCCGTTTCCTCCCGGAACCGGAACCGTTATGATGGACCGCGTTCCCCATGTCCCTGCATTCCTTCCTCCAGTCACGGCTCTGCCGCACATTTTCCTTAGAAAAACGGGCGGCGCAACGGTTCCACTCTCCGGAACCGATACCGCACCGCAGCCACTGGAGCATCGTCAAATGGATGCTCACGCGCCGTCCGCGCCCCTATCCGTCCGTGGCGGAAAACGCCCGTATTCCCTCCTTTCATGTTCCCGTGGAACGGGGGCAATGGGAGGCCGTCATGGTCAATCATGCCACCATCCTGATCCGGCTGCACGGCCTGAACGTGCTGACGGACCCCGTCTGGTCCGGCCGCGTGAGCCCCGTGGCATGGATGGGCCCCAAACGGAAGCGGCCCGCGGGTATCGCATGGGAGGATCTGCCGCAGGTGGACGCCGTACTGGTTTCACACGACCATTACGACCATTTTGACGCGCCCACCCTGAAAAGGCTGGAGGAACGCTTCCACCCCGTCTTTCTTGTTCCTCTGGGGCTGCGCCGCCTGCTTCTGCGCCCTTGCGGCGCACAGGCGCAGATCCGCGAGCTGGACTGGTGGCAGTCCGCCGCCCTGCCGTCCGGGGATGGGGAAACCACCGTCACCTTCACCCCCGCACGGCATTACAGCGGCCGCAGTCCATTCCACGGAGACGCCAACCGGTCCCTGTGGGGAGGCTTTTTCCTGCGCGCGGCGGACGGTCCGGGCATTTATTTTGCCGGAGATACGGCCCGGACACGCTTTTTCGCGGAAATACGGGACCGCCTCGGCTCTCCGGACCTGGCCCTTCTTTCCATCGGGTCCTATCTTCCGGAAGAACTCATGGCAGGCGTCCATCTGTCGCCGCGCGACGCAGTCCGGGCCTTTAAAACGCTGCGCGCCAGGCAGGGCATGGCCTTCCACTTCGGCACCTGGCAACTGGCGGACGACGGCTACCAGGAAACGCTGGACGATTTCCGGGAAGCCCTTCGCCGGGAAGGCGTGGAGGAAGCATCCTTCATTGCCGCGGACAACGGGTTTACGCTCCCATCAAATGGAGAACCCAGTCCCCAGCCGCTTCCATCAGAACCAGACACCCCGCCAGAATCCCAAGAAGGGGATCCTCCAGCTTGAACAGCAGAAAGCCAGTTCCCGGCAAAACGCCGCCCACGCAGGCGAACACGGCCATCACCGGCATGGAACATAAGCCTGCCAGCCACGCCAGGATGCCCCATGCCCTTGTTTTACCAGTTTCCCTGCTCCCGGCAATATGGACCGGACGGCTCAGCAGTCCCCGGCCCCACCCTGCGGAGCATGGACCTCCAGCAACTTTCCGAGCACCTGCATGACTCCGTTTTCCTGATTGGACGGGGCCTCAAACGCGGCCATGGCACGGATTTCCGGCACGGCGTTCGCCACGGCATAGCTGAACCGGGCCTGCCGCATCATTTCCGCATCATTCATCTGGTCCCCAAAGACCATCGTTTCCTCCGGAGAAATGCCCAGTTTCCGCTGAATCAGCTCCAGGGCGGCGCCCTTATCGGCCCCCTTCCGGCTGATGTCCATCCATTTTTCTCCGGAGACGGCCACCTGGAAGCCATGCTCCAAATGCTTCAGGCGGGGATAACTGTTTTCCTTCGCTCCCTTGAAGTCATATACGGCTATTTTCAGCAGCTTGTCCCCCTGCACGTCCAGCAGGTCATCCACCTCCTTGCAGCGGGTGTAATACCGGCGGGCCTCCCGGACGAATTCCGGCTGTTTATCTTCAATATATGCGGAGTCCAGGCCCGCAAGGACAATGCACGTCCCTTCAATGCGCCTGATCATGGCAATCAGCCCGGCCACCGTTTCACGGTCCATGTCCAGCACCAGCCATTCTCTGGAACCAGACGCCACATAGGCGCCGTTTTCGGCAATGAACAGCATCCGGTCCGCCACGGGGGCAAAGGTCCGGCGCAGTCCGTCATACTGGCGCCCGCTGGCCGCCGCAAAGCGGATGCCCCGGTGTTCAAGTTTTTTAAAGAGGGAGAAAAACGCAGGGTCCAGTTCTCCCTTTCCATTGAGCAGCGTTCCATCCATATCGGACGCAATAAGTTTGACGGAGTCCATAACGTTGCCTGAATCATCATGCGCCGTTTCTTCCAAGGCAAGAGCGGCTTCAGACAGCACGGGCCAGGCGGCGGAAGAGACGTTTCAGCACACAGTAACGGAAATGCCGCCTTTTTTCCGGCTGTTTTTACGGAAAACTGGTGCTCCCTGCATTTTTTAACTTCAATGGCAACAACAGCAAATGAAAGAAATTTTAAGACAGACGTCACAACCGCAACGCCTAACGCATCATACCGGATTGTGAATCCGGACATAATTCAAATAATTGGAATTAAATGAACCACATCATAAGACCCATGTCCAATATGACGTCCGGGGCATGACACCATATTTTCCGCCACCCTCGCAAATGACTTTATCCACGGGCTTCTTTTCCATGTCAGGCAGGAAAAAATCTCCCTCCGGATTCACAATCCGCCGTTTAAATTTCCATATAATTCGCTCCGGGCATTCCTTGCGCGTACCATTTTTTCATTGCCCGAAGTTACGGATTCCTGCATCATGGCTTTTTGCAGTTCCCCTGCTTATGATACACACGACCTTAAGAAAGAAAACCCTCTGGTTTCTTGGAGCTTTGAGCGTTTTTGCGGCTCTTGTCGCAGGCTCCACCATTTTCTGGTTCCTCAGGAATGACCCTTCCCCCGCGGAATGGAAATTCAACCCTATCTGGACAAAAGCGGAAAGGGAGCAAATTCTTACCGCAGCGGATTTCACGGCGCACCGCAGCCCGGAGCGTTTCATTTTCCGCGGGCTTTCCCCCAATTCCCGCCATATTGACTGGCACATGTTTTCCGAGGTTTCCATGCGCCAGTACATGCAGGACGAAATCAGGGAAAGGCTCCAGATGATCCGGAATACGGCGGAGAGCGCGGACGGCCGCTGCAGCACCTCGTCCCACGAAACCCTGCTGCACCTGGCTGCGGGGCTCGGAGAGGTGCAATTGCTGGGCCGCCTTCTGCAGCGCAACGCGGACCCGAACCTCCAGATCATCCTGCCGCACCAGGCCCTTCCCTCCATCCCGGGGTCCGAACAGGGGGATACACCCCTGACTTATGCCTGCCAGCCCGGAATGGACGATACCAGACCCCTGCCGGTGCACAACAGGCTTTCCTGCCTTAACCTGCTGATCCAGAACGGCGCGGATGTGGATAAACCGGGCCCGATGGGCTGGCCTCCCCTCGTCATGACCTGCGTAGCCGGCATCGGAGGGGCGCCCTATGAGGAAACGGCTCTGTTTCTTCTGAAATGCGGGGCGGATATTTCCCTCCAGCCGGAATTGAGGGGTAAAAAAACCAGTCTGCTGACCTGGGCCGCCGCTGCCGGATACCCTCTTCTGGTCCGCAAGCTTTGCGAAGCCGGGTATGATCCCAATTTCCGCGGAGAGATGACCCCTCCCCTTCTTTCCCTGAACCTGAACACCCCGAAAACCGCGCTGCAAATCGCGCATACCCTGCTGGAGTACGGGGCGGACGTCAACGCGGCCATGCCCATGAACACGGCTCCGCCGGATTCCGGGGGAGACACGGCCCTGCTGAACCTGTGCCGCCAATTGGCTTTCATTGATATATCCCATCTCCCCCAAATCAGGGAACTGGTCAATCTTTTCATCAGCGAGGGGGCGGACGTCAACCATCAAAACGCAGCCGGGGAAACGGCCCTCATGCTGTGCTGCCGTGACATGCTGCTGGGGGACGATTCCCTTGACCGCCTGAAACTGGGCATTGCACGCCTGCTGCTGGACCACCAGGCAGACCCTTCCCTGCGTGACAAGTACGGGCGCACGGTCCTCCAGCAGATAGGCAACCGGTCAAACGACCATCTGCACATGGTCCTGAAGAACCTGCCGGAGTTAAACGCTTCACCGCTTCCGAAAAAGAGAGGCCGCTGAGTTCCTGCCGCCCCCCTGCGGCAGGACGCCTTTTATTTCACCCGGGCGTTCACCGTATCCAGCAGGATGCCGGCATCCGGTTTGGAACCGGTGCTGATGAAATGGATGTAACTGGCTCCGTTGGGAGATTGATTGGCCATTTTCAGCGTTCCGGCCTTCTTCCCGTCCAGGGAGACCACAGCCTGCGGCCCCTGCCACAGAATGGAAATTTCATGCCACGCGCCGGGCGCAAAAGGAACTTTTTTCATGCCCAGCAGCAGATGGGGCGCGGGCTTCAGCTTGATGGGGAAGGTGAACAGGGCGTAATCCTTCGTGGTGGTATCACAGGCATTGAACAGGCGGTCCGTCAGGGAAACCTGAAGGCCGGAATCGTCCGCCTGGTCCCCGTCCGCCACACGGAAGCGGAACTTGACCAGCCCCGTGGTCCCGTTCGGGAAGTTCCAGGTGGCGCCCCCGTTCTGGTAATCCACATTGGATTTCTCATTAACCAGTTCTGGATCATTCAGGCGTTTGATTTGCAGCACTTTTTTTCCACCTCCAGAGGGGTCGGGCACCAGTTCAGCGGAGGGTTTGCGGTTATAGCTGCAATGGCCTTTTTTCTGGGGGATATAGGTATGGATGGTCCACTGGCCGTCCAGGTCCCTGCCCGTCTGCGTGGAACGCGTTTTGGCAGCCACCCAGCGGCGGTCCACAATGACCAGGCGGCGGTGGTTTTTGTGCTGCCCCAGGGAAATCAGGATGCGGTTCTTGTCAAGCTGCACCATTTCACTCTGGTGCTTGCCGCGGTCCTCCGGACCGTCCAGGGTGGCATAGCCGGGATGGTTGCGGTGTTCGTCCAGAATGATTTCCCGGAATCCGTACCAGGTCTTGCCCTCGTCATTGGAAAGGGCAATGTGGTGGGAATCACGGTTGGTGAACACGTCCTCCCACGTGCCGTTGCCTGCCGTGGCGTTTTCAGGCAGGGCCATCGTGTTCGTCCACAGGGAGACGATGGTTCCGTCATCCAGGCGGCCCAGCGTATTCATGGTCAGGGTTCCGAAGAAACGGGACGGCTCCGGCTTGCTCCATGTTTCACCGAAATCCTTGGAGAAAGCCTGCCACGCCTGGTCCTGGGAGGTGCGGGCCAGCGCCCACAGGGTGCCGTCCTTCATTTCCAGCACTGTGGCTTCCACGGCATTGTTGAACCACCTGACGCCCTGGTGGGGCGGCCTGGCTTCATGCTTGGGAGAGGTAACGCCATTTTTGGACACGCGCCAGGTCAGGCCTCCGTCGTCGGAAATATGGAACTTGGTGCCGCCGCCCATGTTATGGAACGGCACGATCACCCTCCTGCCCTTGTTGACAAAGGTGGGCGTGCGCATGATGCCGCCCAGTTTTTTCAGATTTTTCTGCTTCTCCGGATTTTTCCAGTCTTCCTCCAGCTTGCCGTCGTTCGTGACCGCAAACCACTTGCCGTCCAGGCCTCCCTTGGAGAGGAAGATGAACCCTCCGATGGGCTGCACGCGGATGAATTCCCTGGTCACGGGGTTGCGCGCAATCGCCGGGGATTCCTTGGGAATGCCACCGTAGTTGGGCGGGTAACCGCTCGGAGCCGCCTTCATTTCCCAGGTCTTTCCGTTGTCCTTGCTGACCAGGTAGTCCGGTTCCTTGCGGGTGCCGGAGTAATGGCGGATTTCACGGGAGTTCACGCGGATGAGGCCGCGCCCGGCATCGGACGGCGGCGTAGCGACAATTTCAGGCTCCGGAGCGGGAGCGGCGTTCTGCTGGGCATAACAGCAGCAGACGGAACCGGCAAACAACGCAAACAACAGGTTTTTCATAAATCAAATACTAAAGGCGGTACATTTTCCTCAAACAGGACTTCCCCTTCAAGCACAATTCCCTCCTTCCTCAAAAAGACCACCGTCAGGAATGCTTGCCCGCGGATTTCCCGCCGCGGTATTTCGCATCCAGCTTTTTCAGAAGTACGGACAGTTCCTTCTCCAGCACCTCATACCCTTTGGCGTTGGGATGCACTACATCCTTCATCAATTCATTGCGCGGAGAAACGCCGTCCGCGGAAAGGAGAGCCTTCCCCGGATCGGCAAAAAAGACGTTTTTTCCATTCTGCAGCTTTGCGAGCAGCTTGTTCGTCTGCTTCACCGGCTCCGCCAGGTTTTTCTCCCTCCTGGGCAGAATGCCCAGCAGCAGGATTTTGGAAGAGGGGCATTTCTGATGCACCAGGCGGACAAATGCCTTGATATTGTCCGCACAGGCCTGCGGAGCATCCTTCCGGTGGCCCAGATTGTTGGTTCCCAGCAGAATAATGATGACCCGCGGGGAGATGCCGGCCAGCTCCCCGTTCTGCACGCGGTAATAGGCATTGTCCACGTAATCAAAGCCAAAGCCCATGTTGGTCACCGCATGGGGACCGAACAATTTCTCCCAGGAGGCCTCCCCCGCCTTCCTGCTGTCTCCGGAGGGTTCCCCTCCCCAATGATGGGTGATGCTGTCCCCTATCATCACGTATTCCGGCTTCACGGCCCGGTTCCGCTTCTTGACGGCTTCATGCCGCGCATTCCAGTCATACGGATCCCGCTGGTGGGGTTCCGGCTTCAGGGTGGCGGGCAGCGCGGCCGCAGGAGCGGAAAATGCGGGGAGCGCCAGGCAGGCGGCGCCCAGCAGCGCAGTGAACGTATACAGCAGGGAATTCATGACGGAAAAACGGAATTGAAAAGCAGTTTAAGGAAATACTTCCACGCATCAAGACCACATGCTGAAGCGGCCTTTCCCGGAAGAAAAAGACCACTGCCCCGACAGCCGGCCATGCCGCGCCGGAACATCAGGACGCGCATCCTCCCATTCCTGTCTTACCGAACTACGGAACCTCCCTTGTATCTGCCGTCTATTTTCTCCAGAAGCGAACTCAATTCCTTCCCCAGCACGTCATATCCCGCAGCACTGGGATGCAAGCCATCCACCAGCAGGCCGCTCTTTGGCGACACGCCATCTTCTGCCAGGAACGCCGTGCCCGGATTGGCAAAAAACACCCTCTTTCCATCAGCAAGAACGGATATCATTTTATTGGTTTCCACAATCAGGGGCGCCACCGCCTTTTCCTTCCTGGGCAGAATGCCCAGGAGCAGGATTTTAGAGGCCGGGCACTTCCGCCCCACCAGGCTCACAAAAGCCTTGAGGTTGTCCGCGCATGACTGGGGGGTATCCTTCCTGCCGCCAAGATTATTGGTTCCCAAAAGCACGATGATCACGCGCGGAGAGATTCCGTCCAGTTCCCCAAGCTGCACACGGTAGTAGGCATTGTCCACGTAATCTGAGCCAAACCCCATATTGGTCACCGTATGAGGGGAGAAAAGATTTTTCCATGCCTCCTTTCCCGTCCCCAGGCCCCTGTTGTCTCCGGAAGGCTCCCCTCCCCAGCGGTGGGTAATGCTGTCGCTAAAGACGGCATATTCCGGATTAACGCTCCGGTTCCTCTCCATCACGGCCTTATGACGGCCATTCCAGTCATAAACGGCGCGCTCGTTCACCTGAGGCTTTAGCGTAGACGGCAGCTCATTGGCGCACGCGCCGGAGAAAAAGGCTGCGCAAGAAACTCCCGCCAGCAACAAACAGAGGAATGAATGGGATTTCATCAAAATGATAGTTAAAATATTGTTGGCGGCAATTTGGAGAGTAAAGAAAAAACTATCCCCCATAACCGTAAATTTCCCTCATTTTTTATTCCGGAACAGCCAGATGCCTGAAACAGACCAGCGCAACCGTTCCAGTTCCCCCGCCTGGAAGAATTGGCCTTGTTGACCGCTAACATTCCCGGTATAATCAGGTGGTGCGGAGTTTCGCCGCTTCCGGGCTTTCAGCGGGCGCGGAGCGTCTTTCTCCGGTCTTCTTCACTACATCCTATTTATGATCAGCATAGTAAAAGACTTGAAGGAATCCCCCGCCCTTCCGCAGGAATGGCAGGGATTCAAGCCGGGAGCATGGACGGAGTCCATTGACGTACGGGATTTCATCCAGAACAACTACACGCCCTATTCCGGCAATGAAGAGTTTCTTTCCGGCCCTTCCCAACGCACGCTCCGGCTCTGGGAGGAACTGAAAGTCCTGCTGAAACGGGAAATAGACAACGGCGGCGTGCTGGATGCGGACCAGGAAGTGGTCTCCTCCATCGTCTCCCACAAGCCCGGCTACATTGACAAGGAGCTGGAAGTGGTGGTGGGCCTCCAGACGGACGCTCCCCTGAAACGCGCCCTGATGCCCTTCGGCGGCCTGCGCATGGCCCAGCAGGCCCTTGAATCCTACGGGTTCAAGATGTGCGAAAAAACGGCGGATATTTTCAACAAGATACGCAAGACGCATAACGAGGGCGTTTTCGACGCCTACACCTCCGACATCCGCGCCGCCCGCTCCGCCGGCATCATCACCGGACTTCCGGACGCCTACGGCCGCGGCCGCATCATCGGGGACTACCGCCGCGTGGCCCTGTACGGCACGGACAAGCTGATTGCCGAACGCCGCAAGGATCTCAAAAACCGTGAAAATTCCCCCCTTACGGATGAGCTGATCCGCCTGCGCGAGGAAATGAGCGAACAAATCCGCGCCCTGGAGGAACTCGCCCGGATGGGCGCCTCCTACGGCTGCGACCTCAGCCGCCCCGCCGGGAACGCCCGCGAAGCCGTGCAATGGACCTACCTGGGCTACCTGGCCGCCGTGAAGGAACAGAACGGCGCGGCCATGTCCCTGGGCCGCGTCTCCACCTTCTTTGACATTTACTTTACCCGCGACCTGGAACAGGGCCTCATCACGGAAGAGGGAGTGCAGGAAATCATTGACCAGTTCGTGATGAAGCTGCGCATCGTCCGCTTCATCCGCACGCCGGACTACAACAACCTGTTCTCCGGGGACCCCACCTGGGTGACGGAATCCATCGGCGGCATGGGGGAAGACGGGCGCACCCTCGTCACCCGCAGCTCCTTCCGCATGCTCCAGACGCTGTACAACCTGGGTCCGGCTCCGGAGCCGAACCTGACGGTGCTGTGGTCCGGGAACCTGCCGGAAGCCTTCAAGAATTTCTGCGCCAAGGTTTCCATTGAAACGTCCTCCGTCCAGTACGAGAACGACGACCTGATGCGCCCGCACTGGGGTGACGACTACGGCATCGCCTGCTGCGTGTCCGCCATGCGCATCGGCAAGCAGATGCAATTCTTCGGTGCGCGCGCCAACCTCGCCAAGTGCCTGCTGTACGCCCTGAACGGCGGCGTGGACGAACTCAAGGGGAAACAGGTGGCCCCGCCCTCCCCGCGCTATACGGAGGAAGTGCTCAAGTACGACGAAGTGATGGCCCTGTACGACAAGATGCAGGACTGGCTTGCCAAAACCTACGTTGACGCGCTGAACATCATCCACTACATGCACGACAAGTACTGCTATGAACGCATTGAAATGGCGCTGCATGATCCGGAAATCCTGCGCACCATGGCCACGGGCATCGCCGGGCTCTCCGTGGCCGCGGACTCCCTGTCCGCCATCAAGTACGCCACCGTGAAGGCCGTCCGCAATGAAGAGGGCCTGATTGTGGATTTCAAGACGGAAGGGGAATTCCCGTGCTACGGGAACAACGACCCGCGCGTGGACGAAATCGCATGCAGCCTGGTCAGCAACTTCATGGAAAAGCTGCGCAAGCTTCACACCTACCGCAACTCCCTGCCCACCCAGTCCATCCTGACCATCACCTCCAACGTGGTGTACGGCAAGAAGACGGGCAACACGCCGGACGGCCGCCGCGCCGGGGAACCGTTCGCGCCCGGCGCCAACCCCATGCACGGAAGGGACAGGAACGGAGCCGTGGCCTCCATGCTCTCCGTAGCCAAACTGTCCTATGGCGACTCCCTGGACGGCATCTCCTACACCTTCTCCATCGTGCCGCAGGCCCTGGGCAAGGAAGAAGGGGAACGCCGCACGAAGCTCGTCTCCCTGCTGGACGCCTACTTTGCCGCCACCGGGCACCACATCAACGTGAACGTGCTGGAGCGGGAAACCCTCCTTGACGCGATGGACCACCCGGAAAAATACCCCCAGCTCACCATCCGCGTTTCCGGCTATGCCGTGAACTTCATCAAGCTGACCCGGGAACAGCAGCAGGAGGTCATCAACCGCACCTTCCATACCCGTTAACCCAGCCAGGAAGCGGATGCCGCAGGCTTTCTCCCAGAATCCGGCCCCGGACGGTGAAACTGCCGTCACCGGACTGGTCCATTCCGTGGAATCCTGCGGCACCGTGGACGGTCCAGGCATCCGCTTTGTCCTCTTCCTGTCCGGGTGCAGCCTGCGCTGCCGCTACTGCCACAATCCGGACACCTCCTACGTGCGGAGGGGACGCTGCAGAAGCGTGGCCGACGTCCTTGAAGAAATAGCCCGCTACCGGGATTTCCTGCTGGCGGCGGGCGGAGGCGTCACCCTTTCCGGGGGAGATCCCCTTTTCCAGCCGGATTTTGCGAGAACCGTACTGAAAGGATGCAAGAAACTGGGGCTGCACACCTGCCTGGACACCTCCGGCCATCTGGGCGCGAACGCGGATGAAGAACTGCTGGCGAATACGGACCTCGTCCTGCTGGACATCAAGGCGTGGAACCCGGAACGGTACCGGGCCCTGGCAGGCGGGGAATTGCGCCCCACCCTGGAATTCGCGGAACGCCTGGCCGCCCTCCGCAAACCCGTCTGGCTGCGCTACGTCCTGGTTCCGGGCCTCACGGACAACATGGAAGACATCACAGAGCTCTCCCGCCATGCGGCGCGCCTGGGCAACGTGGAGCGCGTGGACGTGCTCCCTTTCCACCAGATGGGGCGCTTCAAGTGGGATGAACTGAAGCTGGACTACACCTTGAAGGACGTTCCGGAACCTTCCGAGGAACTGACGGAACAGGTCCGCGACATCTTCCGCCAGGAAGAAAATTTAAAAAGTTCCGTGCATTGAAGGCAGGAAAAATTCTTTTCAACCATGAGGCGTTTATAAAACATCCATTCCTCCTTTTACCATTCCAAGTAAAATCTCTACCTTATATTCAGCTTTTAAAGCACGTTCACGCCATATTCTGACATCCAAAGCCAGACCCTCCTCCCGTGCTTGTAACAGCAACGCAAGAATACATTCCCGTATGCAGGGAGGAATTTTTCTCCCTGTTCCAAACGAACTATATCGGTCACGTCATATCCAGACAATTCAGCAAGATGAGCCAGCGTTAAACCGGCATCATTTCTCAACTTTTTAAAATTAATGCCTTTAGACATGACTTCCTGTTTAACACAGGCGTTTCTTCATCATAAGAAAAAGGACTAAGCTCTTTTCTTGGTAGAGAAACCCGTTAAATTTCAGAGGTTGTTATTTCCCTCAGAGCATCCAATACCTCCTGCACGGCAATATGGCGGTTGCAGGGAACATCACGGTCGCACTCCTTCAGGAAGCAGGGGGAACAGCACTGGTGGCTGTACAGGGAGCGGTTGAAGGGGCCCATGGGCCGGCAAACGTCCGGGAGGCGGGTGGAAAACAGGGTCACCACCGGAAGACCGCGGAAGGAGCAGAGGGACGGAATGTCACCATCCACAGCCACGGCCGCCACGGCGGCATCCATCACGGGGAACAAGGCTTCCGGAGTTCCCACCGCCAGCTCCACATTCAGGCGTTCCGCCAGAGCGGACGCGCGTTCCCGGTCTTCTTCCAGAGCGGCCAGTACGGGCCTGCCCGGCAGAAGGGAAACCAGCTCCGCCCATTGTTCCTCACTCCATTCACTGGCGCTGCCCAAGCTGGAGAACGGAGCCAGCAGGATGGGGGCGTTTTCCGCCGCAGCCGCCTTTTTCACCGGGAACAGGGACGGATTCCAGGCATCCAGCCCGTGCAGCCCCCCCAGTTGCAGATAAAGCTGAACCCGGTGCATGGGGGGAGCGGCGCGCAGGACGGGAGCCTTCACCCGGAATTTGTATTTCCGTGCGCCGGGATGCGTGTCCAGCCCGGAGAACATCATGGGCCCGTACGGTTCCAGCGCCTTGAGCGTTTCCATGTCCTGGTCCAGCATGACGCCCAGGTCCAGCGGACCGTCATTGTAAAATTCATCCGCGGCCAGCGCCTCCCGGAGCTGATTCAGGGAATCGTGCGGCAGAACATGGGTGACTTCCGGCACCGCCTTCCATACCCCCGCCTGCGCGGACGGGCAGATGACGTTCACCTGCATGTCGCGCCGGACGGCTTTCAGCGCACGGACCAGGGGAACGGTCACCAGGGCTTCATCCAGCGCCTTGGGAACAGCCACCAGAATGCGGTACGGCTGCAGCTCCATGTTTTCCAGAAGGCCGTCCGTTTTTTTATCCTGCGGAGCAAAGCGGTCGATGGACTTCCAGCGGTGGTGCATCCAGAACACGTCCAGAACGGACTTGCGGATCAACGTTTCCAGGCTCCGGTTCACTTCAATGGTGTCCCCCGCCAGGGAACCGTCCGAGTTGGAAAAATCCACCACGTTCCCCATGTCCGCTATCCAGTGTCCGGGAGAATCCGTGCGTACTGCGATGGCTACCATATCCGCTCCCGTCCTCTTCCGCAGCAAAGCGGGCAACGGCGTCGTGCCGGTCACCTTGCCGAAGAAGGGGACATACACCCCCTCCCAGACGAACTGGTCGCTCAGCACACCCAGGGCGCCGCCCTCCTTGACCATCTTCATGGGAGCCTTGATGCCGCCTTCCTTGGAAAACATCCGCGTGCCCCGCTCCGTGCGCCGCTTGTATACGTATTCCTCCATCAGCGGGTTGTCAAACTGGCGGTACATGGACCCGTAACGTTCCACTTCTGGAAAGAACACGCGTATCCTCGCCAGCGCCTCCCAGTTGCCGGAATGGGCTATGGCGCATACCTGCCCGCGCCTTTCCGCCGCAGGAGCGGCAAATTCTTCATGCCCCGCGATGGTGACGCATTTTTTCAACTGCTCATCCGTCAGGGTGGCCGTCTTCGCGGAGCACAGGAAATTGGCTATCGTCCTTTTGAAATTTTCCCTGCTCAATTTTTGCAGTTCCCTGCCGCGCAGGGCCGGATCCAGCACAATGCGCAGGTTTCTTTCCACAATTTTCCGGCGTTGCGGCAGCAAGTACCACGCCACGCCGCCCGCCACGCGCCCCAGGCGGTAAAGCGTTTTCATGCCCACGAGCTTCAGCAGCCCTTCCATGATCAGGAATCCTTTCATTCCCAGCTGATGGGCAAATGCAGGGCGGGAAGGAGAGGATGAAGGGGAGCTCGTCATAAGAAAACCGGAGAACATTTTATACGAATCCCTTCCGGTCCACAAACCCTTTATTCTCCCGCATGCGGCTTCCTTCCCGCGTTCCGGCGGCCTGCCGTCCCGGGAAGCCCCGTTCCATGCTTCCTTCCCACGGCGGAAAAGAACCGCTGCCGGAACGGAAACTGCACCGCCCTCCCGTCCCGTTCCGGATTTCACCATGAACTGTTACTCCTCCAAATGCAGGAAAAAGTTTCCGGAAGGCTGCAACTGCCGCAAGCTGCAGCCCGGGGCCATACAGGGACCCGGACCGCAGCAGATCATGGAAAAGATGTATCCCGTCCGGACAGCGGATACCGTTTACATGACATCCGCACGTCCGAAGGAAGGGCCGGGAAAAACAGAAACTCACCAGTACATGGCGGCCCAGAGCCGCCATTGGAAAAAGAAGAGCCGTCTTTCTGCAACAGTTCCGTGAAACAATAAAAAAGCGGACATTCCCACCGGAAATGTCCGCCCTGCTGCCTGCCGTTTGAAATGTATTTTTTCCGCCTCTCTCACTTCCGGCGGCGCACCAGCAGCGCCATCAGTCCCAGAACGCTCAAGGAGGCGGCCGCTGGTTCGGGAACCATGTTCCACGCCTCCTTGATTTCCTGTCCCGTCAATGCGGTACCATAAGCCTTGAAATCCGCGATGCTGAAGGAATGTTCATCCGTCGTGCCTCCGCCGACGGTCACGGTTCCGTTCTGGCCGCCGTTGAGCCCCGCGAACAACTGGGGGGTATCCACGATGTTTTCCCCGTTCAGGAAAATCTGGAAATCCGTTTTCCGGGTGGTGGTATCCGTACTGAGGGACATGGAGAGGTTGAACCATCCTCCGTCAATGACGTCCTGCCCAATGGTGAAGGTCTGGCCCGCTTCTCCCGTTCTCCTGGAAGTAAACGTGCCGTCCCCGTTGTAAACAAGCTGGAGGCCGCGGAGAGAACCCGTCTCTCCAAAGCTGTAAATAGTGGCGGCAGACCCCAGGGAGGACAAATCCAGCCACATGCCCACCGTCTGCGTAGAAATGTTGCGGTCCCCGCCCGTCACCGTCGCCCAGTCCGTATAGGAAGCCGCTGAATTGACCGGGGAGGAAATGCTCCATCCTTCCAGATTGATGCCGCTTCCCGTCATGAATTGTTCCGAGGGAGTGCCGGAAGAAAATTCCCAGGCGGCGGCAGTTGCGGCGCAGGCGGAACCAATGCCGGCAGCCAGCATGATGGTTAAGAATGTCTTTTTCATTATCTTAAACAGAGTTGATCGTCAGTTGGTTGAAGGGAATATCCAGAACCTTCCCTTCCATGCAAAACCAATACCGGATTTGTAATCCGGTATTGATTCTACAGTCGGGAAAAGCTGTCCTTCGCGAAACTCCGGCATCGTGGGTACGAACCTTAATTGATATTACCCAGCTCCTTTCCCCAGCCAGGCGGTATGCGGCAACGGTTATTGAACGGAAGCTTCCGCTGCGCTACAGAACGGGTTTCAACCACGAAAGGCGGGAGCCTTCCGCTCCCAGGCGACGGAGCCGCAAAATCACCGGGCACCGGCAAGCGAAATTTGCCCAAACCTTTTTTCTTTCAATTTTGTAGGCTTGACTTCGGATTACAAATCCGTCCATGCGTACTATCTTCTCTTCCGCAAGCCGCAGAAGCAGTTCGTCCGGAACTGCAATTTTACTTTTGGTAAAGAAATGACTTTACAATTCTTAACCAAACGGTATATTCCGTCTCCCGAACCGAACACCAAACCGGAGTTACACACCATGAAAGTTCTTTCTTCCTTAGCCTCTATGAAGCGCCGCCACGCAGACTGCCAAATCGTGAAGCGCAAGGGCACGCTGTATGTGATTTGCAAGAGCAATCCCAAGTTTAAAGCCCGCCAGGGCGCCACGGCAGGTACGCGTCTTTCCAAGAAGGGCGTCAAGTAAACCCTGGCCCAACACAGATTTCAAGAAGACCGCCGCCCGCCGGGTGCCGGTCTTTTTTTGCTGACAAAGCCCCTTCCCGCACATCCATGCAGCTTCCCACCGTCCAAACCAGATTTCTGGACCTGCCCGGCTCCTTTTCCCTGCGGAACGGCGCCGTGCTGGACAAGGTGCGCGTGGCCTACGAGCAGTACGGCGCCCTGACGCCGGAGAAGGACAACGTAATCCTGCTGTTCCACGCTCTTTCCGGCAGCCAGCACGCCTACGGTTACAATCCGGAAGTTCCGGGCACCGGGTCCCTCTGGAAGCCGGAAAACCACGAGGGCTGGTGGAACAGCATCATCGGCCCCGGCAAGCCGCTGGATACGGACCGCTTCTGCATCATCTGCGCCAATTACCTGGGGGGCTGCTACGGCACCACCGGACCGGCCAGCCCATCCCCTACGGACGGCCTGCCCTACGGCTCCCGTTTCCCGCATGTGGAGGCGGCGGACCAGGCGCGCCTCCAGGCTCTTCTGCTGGACAGCCTGGGAATAGAACGCATCCATCTGGCAGGACCGTCCGTAGGCGGCCTGATCGCCCTCAGCTTCGCGTGCCAGTTCCCGGAACGGGTCCGGAGCTTCATTTCCATCGGCTCCGGCTACCGGGCTTCCATTGAACACCGTTTGTCCCTGTTTGAACAAATCCTGGCCATCGAGCTTGATCCGGATTTCCGCGGGGGCGACTATTACCAGGGACCGGCCCCCAAAAAGGGGCTGGCGTTCGCGCGCATCATCGGCCACAAGTCGTTCGTATACCAGGAAGGCCTGGAACAGCGCGCCAGAAAGGAAGTGGGGGGCAAGTCCGGACTGCTCACATGGATGACGCCCACCCGCAGCACACAGAGCTACATGCTGCACCAGGGGACCAAGTTTGCGGAACGCTTTGACGCGAACGCCTACATCCGCATTGCGGACATGTGGGCGGAGTTCGACATCCGCGACCACGCTCCGGACGGAACGTTTAAAACCGCTCTGGAAGGCTTCCGCCGCGCAGGAATTCCCTCGCTCGTCTTTTCCATTGATACGGATTGCTGCTTCCGCCCGGCGGAACAGCAGGATTTTGTGGCGCAGCTGGAATCCGCGCGCATTCCCGTGGAGTTCCATACCATCGTTTCCACAAAAGGGCACGATTCCTTCCTGCTGGAGCCGGAGCTTTACGCGGAACCCATCCGGCGCATTCTGGCGGAAGGGCACCCGGAACACACTCCGTAAGCTTTTCCGTTCAAGCCGGGGAAACCTCCCTCCCCATCCGTTCTCCTGATAACCGCATCCCCGGAAACAAGGGCCCCTGCCCTTGTAAAGCGATTCCCACAAACAAGGAGGCGCCACGGGTCCGGGCAAGCCCGGAAGACGGATTGACAGCAAAGCCCTCCGGCTTTAGTCTCCCTGTCAAGGCACCGGACGCTTCCGGCGAATCATGAAAACTGCGAATTCCCCACGGAGCATTTCATGGCAGCCGCACAGGGGCCGGCCACCAGGGAAAGGAAGGATATGAGCTATTATTTTATCGTAACGGTTTCTTTAAGCTCCGATGCAGACACTCCATACGATTCCTACATCCGGGAAGTGAAGCCCATTGTTGAAAAACACGGCGGCGAATACCTGGTCAGGACCAATGAGGTCATTCCGCTGAGCTCCGGGTGGAAGCCGGACCGCGTGATCGTCATCCGTTTTCCCTCCAGGGAAAGCCTGGAACGCTGCTTTTCTTCGGAAGAATACCGGCAGATCAAGTCACTGCGTGAAGATTCCGTTGACAGCCACGCCATCATCGTGAAAGGAACGGATGGTGATGAAGCTCGGTGAAGGGCTGCATCAGATCAGGATTGATTTCCTGGCAAGCACAGGAGAACGGGGATAAGGGGGGGCTTTGCCGCGCATGCCGGAATGGACCGGCACCCCTGCAAATCGGATTTCCGCGACGGCCCAACTAAAAAAATAACCAAATTCAGGTGAACTCGATCCAGGGTTCCGCTGTCACACTCCTATGACTGATACTCATTACACCTCCGAGACGGAGAACGTCGGGCAATTCCGCTGTGAAACCACCTACATTCCCTCCAACATCACTTTTGCCACGGACCTGCCCGCCTCTTTTGAAGGCCGCGCGGAGTTTCCCTCCCCCGGCGTGATGCTCGGTTCCACGCTCGCCTCCTGCATGATGAGCCTGGTTTCCGTGGTCGCGGCCAGAAAGGGCGTGGACCTGAAAGGCATGCGCGTTCTGGCGCGCGCGGTGGAATCCTCCAAGGGGATTGAAAAGATTGAGCTGAAGGCCGTAATGCCCCTGGAAAGCAGCCATCCCCTCCGTTCCATGCTGGAAAAAACGGCCATGAGCTGCCCGGTCCGCCAGGCGCTGAGGCCGGACATGGAAACGCCCGTTGAATGGGAATGGAAGTAAGCCGCCCATGAGAGGGCGGAAATCACTCTTCACGTTATCCTATAAAGAAATCCCGCCCATTCACGAAGAAGGCCGCTGCGGATTATTCCGCAGCGGCCTTCTGATTAACTGACGTTTTCTTCCTTTAGAAGTTGTAGCGGTAGCCGATGCTTCCGTTGATGGAGCTGGAACCGCTGCGGATGTCCGCATTGCCGTCCACGAAGATGACGCCCTGGGTGCCTACGGGGACGCTCAACCCCACACCGGCCTGGAAGGCCGTGCTTCCCACCTTGGCGCCGTACACCGGACGCGTGTAGGAGGGGTCCGCCAGGAAGCCCACATTGGCCTGCCCGCGGCGGTCGCCCATGTCCTGGGAGACGTTCACCCGGATTTCACCCAGCGCTTCACGCCCGAAGACGTTGGAGCCCATGAGGCCGGAGAGTCTGGCGCCCACGGCGACTGCGGCCGTGGTCAGTTCCTGGTCCTCCACCCTCAGCCCGGCATTTCCGGCGGAGCCGCTTTCACTGTAGCCGTCCATGCGCGTCGTCACGATGGAGGCGTTGAACAGGGGCTGGAGAATCACGCTCTTGTCTTCATTGAGGGCGATGTCGTACGCCAGCTCGTACATGGCGCCGAAGCCGGACCCGGTGGTACTGCCGTGGGCCTGGTAGGAGCCCGAGCCGTAATCCACCGTGCGCGTGAGTTTGGCATCATTCCAGCCGCCCGTCAGGATAAGCAGGTGGGACCATTTACGGGACTGGTACCGGGCGAACAGGTTGACGTAGTAGCTGTCCAGGTCACCGTCCGCGGTATCCGCCGCATTCGCCGTGAGGCTTCCGTAGTTGGCCGTGAAGGCCGCGCCAGCGGTGAAGTTGTCGTTGATGTCCACGTCCATGCCTACCGTTCCGCCCCAGGTGGTGAGCTCATAGCCGCTTTCATCCCCCTTGGTGTCCAGCTTGGCATAAGACCCGGTGCCCTGCATCCACATGTGGAAGTACGGCATGTCCTCATGGACGTACGCGGGGTTCACGCCCATCTGCGCCACGCGGTTGCGGATCCAGCCCATCTGGTCGCGCAGGGAGTCACGCTGGGCGATGCCCAGGCTGGTGACCGTGCTGCCCGCGGCGGCGGCCAGCTTGCGGGCCGCGCCGGAGTAGTCGCCCGCGTTCTGGGAGAGCAGAACGGAGGTGTAGAAGTCGCGCAGGGTGGTGCCTTCCTCCATATGGTAGCGGGAGTTCCACAGCAGGTCCGCCCCGGTGGCCGCGTTCCGCGTCAGGGAGGAGTCACGGAAGATGTTTTCCGTGCGCGCCGTGCCGGTGAGGATGATGGCCGTCATGCTGTCATTCGTGGTCAGAGACAGGTTTTCATACAGGGAGCTGAGGATCATGTCCTGGAGGGTGACGTTGTCGCCCAGGGATACCAGCGCGCCGTCCGTCGTCTTGAACAGTTCCATGTTCAGCGTTTCCGTGCTCCCCGTCACCAGGGTGTCCAGGTTGGTCATGACCAGCGTCACTTCTCCCGTTCCGTCGCCCAGCGTAATGTTTCCGCTGGAGGTGACGAAGGGGTTCCCCAGGCCATCCACCGTGGTGGAGGACGTGGTGATGGTAACCGTGCTGTTCCCCGTCACGCTCAAGCCGTCCGTGCCAAGAGTCAACTGGGTCTTGGGAGCGTCCGCACTGCCGATGTTGAGCGTGCCTCCGTTCACTGTAATGCCCTTGTAGGCAGCCTGGGCGGGATTACCGCCTTCCGCAGCCGCGCCGGCCAGGGTCAGCGCGCCGCCGTCGCTCACGTTCAGGTTGTAGCCGGCATTGCCCGCACCCTTGATGGTCTGCACGCTGCCGTTGCCGGATTTGACGTTGAGCGTTCCGGATGCGCCGTCCAGCGTACCGGTGAAGGTATGGGAGGCGGAGGAGTCCACCGTCATTTCCGCGCCGCTCAGCTTCAGGGCGCCCCCGCCCGTCAGGCCGGAGACCGTATTCACGGAGCCGGCCGCGGTGGAAAGCGCGGAACCTTCCCGGATGTCCAGCAGAACGCCGTCCAGGGAGGAGCCGTTGCCCAGCGTCAGGGAGGAGTCCGTTCCCATTCCTCCGAGGGTCAGCGTGCCGTCACCGGAGATGGTCACATCAGTCACATGGCTGCCGGCCTGCTGGCCGGTGAGGACCAGCTGGGCGCCGCGGCCCAGGTCCAGGGTTCCTCCACCCGTGCCGGAGGCCAGGTTTTCCACCGTCGTCACGCGGGAGGCGCCGTCATTCCTGCCGCCCAGCGTGATGTCTCCCCCGGCGAGCTCCAGCGTAGTGAGGCTGTTGCCCGTACCGTTCAGGACAATGTTCCCTTCCGTGGAGCTCAGCATGGAGTCATTTCCGGTGAAGCTGCCTTCCACGGTGAGGGTTTCCGCTCCTTTCTTGATAAAGTCCACATGGTCCCCGCTGATGGTGCCGCCGTAGCTGTTGCCTCCGGCGTCCACGTTCTGGATCAGGTCCACCACGGCATGGTTGGCGGCAGCGTCCGCCGCCGTATTCGTCACCACCAGAGCGCCATTGCTGCCGATCAGGTTGCTGACTTTCAGGCCGTCTCCGTTCCGGGAGGCTTCAGGAGCACCGTTCAGGCTTACATTGAGCGTGGTTCCGTTGATGCCCACGGCCTTGTAGGGATCCAGGGCGGCGTAGTCGCTGATGTTGGGGTTGTCCGAGTTGGGCGTGGTGTCCACGAGGTAGACGAGGTCCGTATTGCCGCTGACCATCAGCGTTCCGTCCGCGCCCAGGACTTCCGTCACGGCATAACCGAGGGAGGCCAGAAGCGGGGAGAAGGCTATCTGCTTGTAGTTGTCCACGGTCAGCGTTCCCGTCGTCAGCACCAGCCCTACGCCGTCGGCGGAATCCCGGTTGGCGGAGAGCAGGTCCAGGACGCCCTGGTTGCTGAGGTTGATGGTCGTGTTGGCGGCGGAGAGCGTCAGGCTGTCCGCATCAATGACGCCCTGCCCGGTTGTTCCGCCCGCGGTAAGGCTGCCGGAATCCAGTTTCAGCGTCACCGTCTTTCCCGTCATGTCCAGGCCGCCGGAGATGCCGGTGAGCCGGGAGTAGTCTTCCATGACGATGGAGCCGACCATGGAGCCGGACAGACCGCCCAGATTGATGGTGTTCAGGGCGCCCTGCGTTCCGGCGGAAGCGGCCACTTCCACGTTTCCGGTGGTTTTAGCTCCCGCGTTTGCCAGGCTTCCCTTCGTGATCAGGATGGCGTTGGCCGCATTCTGGGAGGCCAGGTCAAGAATCCCGTTGTTGACGGTGACCCGCCCGGACCCCAGGGAGTCGGCCCCCGCGAGGGTGACGGTGCCCGTTCCGGAGAGCGTAGTGGAACCGGTGAACCCGGTGTTGCCGGCCGCCAGCGTTATATTCCCCGTGGTGTCGACGACCAGGGAACCGGCTCCGGAGAGGGCCCCGGCCCAGGCGCTCCCGTCACCCAGCCGCGCCGTAGCGCCGCCCGCAATGGAGAGGGTGCCCAGGAAGGTGTTCGCTCCGGTGAGCTCCAGCGTTCCGGCGTTTACGGATACCGTGCTGCCGGCCGTGCCGCTGATGACGCCGCCGTAGGAGAAGTCGCGGGCAAAGGCCAGCGTGGAGTTGTTCTGGATGTCAATGCTGTCCCCCAGCTTGGTCACATTGGCGGAGTTCACCGTAACTGTGCCGCGGTGCACCTTGAGCTGTCCGTCCAGATTGACGCCGCCCGTGAGGGTGATGTTGCCCCCGCCCTGGGTGGAGAACGCCGTTCCGCTCAGATCGCCGCTGAGGGTGAAGTCCTTGGTGGCGAATATCTGGTTGCCCGTAAAGATGATGTCATTGGCAAAGGCGCCCCCGGCCGTGCCGTTCCATTCCGCACGGACATTGGAGTCCGCCAGGTTCACGGTGCCGTCTGCTCCCATGGTCACGTTGTTCAATTGGAAGTAACCGGATGTCACGGACAGGGTTCCCTGGAATGCCGTGCTCATGTTCAGGACATTGGCTCCGTAGCTGGTTCCCAGGCCCACGGAAATGGTGCCGGTGCCGGAGGCATCCAGGTTCAGCGCCGTGTTGTCATTGGCGCCGCTGACCGTCAGCATGGAGCCGGCGGCCAGTTCCACGGTTTTTCCGTTGGCCAGGGCCTTGGCGGCGGTAGCCGTCACATTTTCACCCAGGATCAGGGAGCCGTCCGTCCACGTCATGTTGTCTGCGGTGAACGCCGTGGCAAAGGCGCCGGACGCCAGATTGAGGCTCCCGCCCTGAAGGTTGATCATGCCCATGCCCGGCTGGACGTCAGCCGTAGCCAGCGTGAGCGTGCCACCCGTAATGGTGACAGCCCCGGAACCGAGGGAGTTGGCCACCTGGGCCACCAGCTCGCCCTGCTGGAGGGAGATGGCTCCCGCCCAGCCCGTATTGTCCAGGTTCAGGGTAAGCTTGCCTTCGCCGCGCTTGGTCAGCGTGCCCTGCGCAATTTTTCCGGTGCCGTCTGAGGCGAATACATAGTCGCTGCCCGCGGCGTTGTTCACCGTGATGGAGGCCGGATTCACCGCGCCGGACAGGGTGACGGTTCCCGCTCCGGAGCTGTTGAAGACCAGGTTCTGGCCGGCGGCCGTATCCGCAGAGCCGTCAATGCCCCACTGGGCTCCCGTGTTCGTGTCGCTCCAGGTCATGCCTTCCGTTCCCTGCCAGATCCAAACGTCCCCGGCGGAAGTCACCACCAACTTGAGGGTGGCGCCCGTCTGTTCGAGCGTGTAAATCAGCGTTTCGTCTCCGGTATAGCCGGCCCAGTTGAAGATGGCGCTGGCGGCATCAAGTCCGCTGGCAGCAGAAATCAGGGTGTATTCCCCGGCTTCCGTAATGCCTTCAAGGCCATTCAGGGTGAGGTTGAACGTACCGGCCCCGAAGGCCCCACCCACGCCGATGGAAGAGCTTATATCCAGGGTCAGCGTGGAACTGGCCGCCAGATTCAGGGCCCCGGCGGTCGTCATCCGCGTATTGGCCGCCATGGTGATGTTCCCCAGGGACGTGGCCCCTGCGGCAGTAAGGGCAACGGTTCCACCCTGGATGTTCGTCAGCCCCGTGTAGCTGACCGTTCCGCCCAGCGTCAGGGTTTCATCGCTGACCTTGGTCAGGGAGAGGACTCCGGTGGTGTCATAGGAGATGGTGGTGGCTCCGTAGGCGATGGCAACGCCGTGGTCCGTGATGGTGCCGTTATACGTGCCGGAACCCACCGTCAGCGTACGCGCTCCCCCCACGGCGCCCACCTGGGAGTTGGCCGTGCCGTCCAGGGAGGCGATTTCAATATCCCCCAGCACGCGCATGAAGGCGAATCCCGTGGTATCCGTGCCGGACGTGAGGGTGACCCCGCCCTGCGCCATGGAGGTGCGCATGTCAAGCCCCGTGCTGTACCCGTTGGCGGCGTTCATGGTGATCATGCCGGTAAATCCGGAGGCGTCACCGCCGATGATGAGCTTGCCGTTGGAGTTGTACCTGCCATCGTCCCCTCCGCGGCTGTAGGTCAGGGAGCCTGCGCCTGTAAGCGTTCCGGTGAAGCCCATTTCCTTGGCCCAGTTGTCCCGGCCCACCAGGGTGGCCGCCCCGTTGACGGTAACGGTTCCCGTAAAGTTATGCTGGTAATTGGTGGCGTTTGCCTGGGAGGCGTCCACCCATTTCAGGGAGACCGCGTCAGATGCGGCCGTGCCCAGAATCAGATCGGAACCGATGGTGTGGTGGGCGCTGTTGCCCGCAATGATCAGGGACGTGCCGTTCTGCAGGGTGACGGAGGAACCGGCGCTGCCCCAATTGATGGCAGTGGAGCCGCCCCCTATCTGGACGTTGCCTTCCTGCACGATCAGGTGGCCGGAGTTGGCCCCCGTCAATTTCAGCAGCCCCGTACCGGTTTTCCGGACGGAGCCGGCTCCCGTGATGTTATTGCCGAAGGTAAGGTCTGAAGGCGTTACCAGATTAATGAATGAGTTGGTATCCGCGGCAAGGGAGAACGCCGGGTTGGTCACGGTTCCCAAATTCACCGTGACCGTCGCGCCGTTGGCCGCTCCCAGGGAGGAACCCGCGCCCCAGGTGATGCCCGTGGCCGGCAGGTCCGTATCATACCCGAACGCCAGAACGCCCTGGTTCACGGCTACGGTGGTTCCCGTACCGAGGATGGAAGCGGAGCCCAGCACCAGGGTTCCCGTGCCTTCCTTGGTAACGGCGGTATTGGCAATTACTCCGGTTCCCGCCAGCTCATAGCGGGTGGTGGTGTTGCGGACCAGCATGGAGCCGGGGGAAACCTCGGAATCAAGCTGCACCGCGGAGGTGGCGACTCCGGCCTGGTCTGCAAAGGAAACCGCCAGGCCGTCCGCATACGTGGCGGGCGTGCCGCCGTCCGTCCAGATGTTTTCCGCGCTCCAGACCCCGTTTTCACCGCCCGCCCACAGCAGGAGGGTTTCCGCCGTGTAAACCAGGTCCCTGCCATTGTTGGAAAGGGTGATGGTTCCCGCCACGCCGTCCGCAAAGACGGCCTTGATGGAAGAGATGTTGGTCAGTCCGGTGGTGGAGAGCACGGACATGCCGTCCGTCAAGGCGCCAAACCCGGTAAGGTCCAGATTCAATTCCCCTTCCGCGGAAAGGGCGAACGTGCCATTCACGTTGATTCCCGTTCCGGCGTCTCCCGCCAGGGCCAGCGTGCTGGAGCCGTCCACCTTCAGGTTCCCCGTAAAGAAGGAGTTCTGGAACATGGTCACAATGTCGAAGCCGGTAATGACCGTATTGGAGAAGGAGATGGCCTGGTCCGCCGTATTGCCGTAACCGCCCAGAAGCAGGGAGGAGGTGCCCCCTACCGTGCCTTCCGACACATTCAGCGTGCTGCCCGCTCGGAACACGGCTTTTTTAACGGTGAGGGTGGCGTTCCCGTTCACGGCGGACCTTGCTCCGCCGCCGCCCGCATAAAGGGCTCCCGTATAGGCGCCGCCATCCAGCGTCAGGTTGGAATTGCCTCTGACCGTGGAAGTTCCGGCAGTGCCGTAGCCGCCGCCGTAAATGGCCCCGGTAAAGACGGCGTCACTGGCGGCAGTGATGCTGACGTTGGAGTCCCCGTTGATCGTATATGTTCCGGAGCTGCCCGAGTAGGAACCGCCCACGATGCTCTTGACGAAGGTGCCGGAGGCAGTCCCCAGGTCAATCGTCACATTGGTGCTTCCGGTGATGGCGGCGCTGGAAGTGGAGTTGGCTTCATAGGCGCTGCCGCCGATGATGAAGCCCCTGGCTACGGAATTGAGCGAGACGGTTTCATCCGTCACGCTCTGCATGCTGCGCACCACGACAAAGGTGCTGCCGTCAATGTTGTTGGTGGAGTTGTGGGCCGCGGTGCCACCGCCTATCACGCTCCCCTTGACCACGGCATTTCCGTCCACGGACACGTAAACGTTCCCCGTAATGCCGGCAGCTTGGCCGTCCTTGTAGTTGCCGCCCACCACCCAGTTGACGGAGGTATCCCCCTGAATCTGGGTATGGACGTCACCCGTGATGTTCCACTTGCCGGTGCCGCTCCAGTTGTTGGCATAACTGCCGCCGATGATCAGGCCGTAATTGCCCCCCAGCACATCCGTCCAGATGCCGGTAGTGATCTCCGTGGCCGTTGCATTGGTTGCAGTGTTGTAATAGCCGCCTGCCAGGGTCACTCCCGTCAGGTCACCCGTTCCGGTCACGACGTTCACGGAGCCGAAGCCCTCCTGCATGGACGCGGCGCGAATGTTGTACAGGGCCAGCGTCTGCTGGTCCGCCAGTGTTCCGGCGCCGGAGGTGGGGGCGTTTTCCAGCCCCCAGGCGGAATCCCATGCGGTATCATACGCGCCGGATCCCGTGAAGGTAATAACCGTTTTCCCGTCAACGGTGGTGATGGTGTACAGGGACTCGTCAATATCCGCCAGCGTGAACCCCGTCCCCAGGTCAACGCCCAGGTTGTAGGAGGTATTCACCAGGGCTTCGGAACCGAACAGGTCCTGGAATTCCTGGAAACCGGAAAAATCAATCAGGCCAGAAGTCAGCGTCACGTTCTGAAGCACGCTGCCCACATTGTCCATGGAGGTGTAGTACAGGCGTCCGCCGTCCACCGTTACATTGCCCGTAATGGTTCCGGAACCGTTGGCGAGGATGCCCATCGTTTCCCCCACTGTGAAGGCGTCCTGGAAATTCATGGTGCCCGCGGAGGCGGAGATGGTTCCATTCCCCGTCAGTCCCGTCACATTCATGGTTCCATTGCCTGCATCCAGCCTGCCTCCCGCAAGCGCGGCGCTGATGGAGCCCGCCTTGGAGAGTACGGCGCCGGAATTGACGGTGTAGGTGCCTGTAAGCGCTACGTTCTCGGACAGATGCACCCAGCCTGACTGGGCTACAAAGTTGCCTGCCCCGGTGATGGAGTTGTCAATGACGTCCGCCGCTTCTCCCGCCGTACCGTAATAAGTGAGGTACTGGCTGCCGGAGGAAGTAGTTACGGCGGCGGTGCCGAGGGAACCGGAAGCGTTGATGCCCAGGGAAGTGGAGTTGCGGGTGATGGCGATGGTCCCGCCGATCTGGTTTTCCGTGCCGGTCAGGGTGTAATAAGTGTACTCGCTATCGGTCCCGCTGATGGAAAAGCCGGAGGCGGCCGTAAGCACGCCCGTGAATTTGATGTTCTTGCCGTACTGGGTAGTGAGGTTCACTCCGGTGCCGAACGTGGCTGCCCCGGAGAAGGTAAAGCCGTCCCCATTGATGGAAGTGGCGTCATAGTTATAATATCCGGAAACGGCGGGGCCGTCCTGCACGGTGAGCGTTGTGCCGTCCCCCATGACCAGCTTCTGGGACCAGTTGACATTGCCGGAAAACAGGGAAAGCGTTCCGCTGCTGATTTTAAGAGTGGCATCCGCGGAGGCGGCGGGGGTCAGCGCCGCGCTCTTGTCGGAATTGCCCAGGGTGAACGTGCCGCCCCCCGTGTAATCAACTGTCACGGTGCCGCCGAAGCTGCCGCCGTAGGAAGAAGAGTCCCCCGTGATGGTCAGTGTGGTTCCCTCCCCGGTAATCAGGGCCGCGGTGTTGTTGTGCACCAGTTTGCTGATGGAGGTATTCACGCCCGCTTTCAGGACGGAGGCCCCGGTCGCATAACCATAGCCGCCCAGCTTGATGGTGGCGTTCTGGGCCGCCAGCGCGTGATTGAGGTTCAGGATGTTGTTCTGCGTTCCCCCTGTCGTGTTGGAATAGAGGGAAATAATGCCGTTGAAGGTGCCCGCCCCGTTCAGGGTGAGGGTGGAGAGGGCCGTTCCTCCGTTGGCGACGCGATTCACTGTCAGCACGGCTTCCGGGGCGTCTCCGTTCAGGTTCGTGATCGTAGCGTTGCCCGCCCCGGCAAAATTCAAGGTGGTGGAAGCCGTAACGGTGCCCACGTCATAAGTGGAGCTGCCTCCCGCCGCTACGTTAACCTGTGTCCCGTTAAAAGCGACATCCGCAGCATAAGCCTGTGATACTGTTATTAAAAGACCAGAAACTCCTGCAAAGGTGGCAGTTCCAAGCGTTACCCCGGAGAAGGAGGTTATCAGGGCGGCCAGCAGATTCAAGGGAAGGTGCAATTTCATGTAACGTTTGACAATTAATGGGTTATTCAATCATAAAAGAACCTTTCCCACAACACGGCAAGGGAAATATGATTGTGAATATAAATAAGGAATTCGCAATCCGCTGTCAAAGGAAAAGAATCACCTGCAACGGTTTTCTAACAGAAAGGAATTATCCCCGTTAAACAGATTTTCCCGGTTTTCTATGAAGGGATTATCTTTGAAACAGATAATCCCTTGATTGTTAAATATTATTCAATGATGAAATTTTGAATGATATGTAAATAAAGAGACGGCGGATTGCGAATTCGCATTTGCTCTTTTCATGACAGGACAAAATAAAAATATGCCTCACAACAAGTTATGAAAATCGCACTTTGGAGATTGAGGAAGAATGACTAAATATGCCTCTGGTCCATTTTCCCAAAATTTTCCACTCCCGCAGCATGGTGAAGCGTTTGCACAGGACTCCGGGGCACGTCTCCGCATGGTCGGGCAATGGAACCGGCATCCGTTTGAAACACATGAAGAGTGAACGGATCCGGAAGAGAAACGGACTTCCAAGGCCGGGACCCCTTGTTCCCGGGAAAACGGCCATCAGATAGCTTGGAGGACTCCATGGCTTGAACGCGTTTTCCCGCCTTTTATCAATCAATCTCCTCCAAGCACAACAGAGGAATTCCAGCTGTTTATTCCTTCCGGGGTCCTATGATTATTTTCTCCTTTTCCGGCATGTGACGGATTTCTAATCCGATGTCAATCCTACTACAATGATAGGGAATTATTTTAAGACAAATTCCTCTTCTGAAATAAAGCGCTGAGCGAAACCCCTTCATCTTTCAGAACCCCATGCTTCATTCTTTTCTTTTTTGCCGCGGTAAATTTCTTAATGCCCCAAAATACTTAATCACATAGAAATACATAGTTTTCCAACAATCAATCCTGTTACCCGATATTTCTCAAATGGTACCTGCTTGAGTTTCTTCCTGCGGCTGAAGAAAAATACGGATTAGAAATCCGCTATTTAGTTCTGCTCTTTGCCATAAGGCTATATTTATTCTTATTATTGATCATGAAACCCATCCTTCCTTTGTTGCTGCGCCGCAGCCTCCTGGCCTCTCTGCTGGTTCCCATTATTTCCCTGTCCTTCTCCGCCTCCGCGGCGGACTTCATGGTAGACGCATCTCAATATTCCGATCCAGACAATAACATATACTCCACCCTGGAGGAACTGGTCTCCTCCGTCGCCCTAGTTGCCGGGGATACGGTGATTCTGAACAACGATGACGCCTCCCTGACTACCGGTCTAACCGTTCCTGTCAACTTCCGCTCCGCTGATCCGGCTGCACTCTGTGCCGTAGACTTATCCGGCCTGGGTAAGAATCCCTTGTACGACCTGGGAGCGGGAGAGTACACGCTGGAGATGGACTCCGTCATCTGGAGCAATGGCACCGCAGGAGTGATACGCACAGCAGATGATAACGTATCTCTGGAAATCACCGGAAAGGTTCAATTTCTCAATAACCATGTTGATAATTCAAACAATAGTGCTTACGGAGGAGCTATTGATATGGAGGGAGGCCATGCAACGCTGACCTTGGGGAACAACGCTACCTTCTCCAGGAATTATGCTTTCTCCTCCTCCAACTACTCCTCTTCCTCCTCCTCTGGCGGAGCGATTGCTATGAGTGGAGATGATACAACGGTGACTCTGGAGGACAACGCTACCTTCTCCGGGAATTATACTTTCTCCGACTCCACCTCCCACTTATCCAACTACCCCTCCACCTCCTTTGGCGGAGCAATTTACATGGAGGGAGACCATGCAACGCTGACCCTGGGGAGCAACGCTACCTTCTCCGGGAATTATACTTTCTCCAAGTCCGGCACCTACTCCACCGCCTCCACCTCCACCTCCTCTGGCGGAGCGATTTATATGCGTGGAGACCATGCAATGCTGACGCTGGAGGACAACGCTACCTTCTCCGGGAATTATGCTTACTCAGACTCCTCCTCCAACTACTCCTCCAACTACTCCAACTCCTCTGGCGGAGCGATTCATATGGAGGGAGACCATGCAACGCTGACTCTGGGAAACAATGTTACCTTCTCCGGGAATTATGCTTCCTCAGACTCCTACTCCATCTCCACCTCCTCTGGCGGAGCGATTTATATGCAGGGAGTTAACTCTTTCCTCACGATCCGTAACGGCGCCATCTTCACCAATAACTATTCCTCTACCTACGGTGGAGCCATTTACCTGCAAGGGATCACTACCGACAATTCCAGCCGCTTTCTGGCATTCACGCATGACGTGCTCTTCAGCGGCAACATGACCGGGGGGACGTTCACTCAACACAATGACGGCTCCTTCTCCGTGGTAAACGGCGTTGCCAACGCCATTCATGTAGACGGAACCAACCATCTCCAGCTGGCCGCCGCCCAAGAAAAGGAGGTTCGCTTTAATGATCCGATCACCAGTGCGGCTTATTTTAGTTCTACGGAAAACGTCACCCTCTCTCTCAACCAGTACACGGATGACGACGGCATCTCCCACGCTACGGATGGCACTGTCATCTTCAGCGGGGAACTCTACCAGGGGGACAACGCCCACCTCGTGGCCAGCCGCTACAGCGATTTCAAGGGACAAACCACCCTCTACGGCGGCTCCCTCATCCTGGAACACAATGTCGTCTTCGGCAATGCCGGCCTGCGGGACGATACCTCCATGACTCTGGAACACGGCACTCTGGAAATCACCGGGGGCAGCGTCATCAATGCCGCCTCCTTCTCCATCACGAATGGGGACGCCGTCCTGCGCCCCGGAACCACCGCCTTCATCAATGCCAAAAACGTGGATCTTTCCCGCGGCTTCGTCTTTGACATGCAAAAGCAGGCTCAGGAAACCGCCACGCAGGCAAACACCACCGGCCTCTCCATCTCCGCCTCTGATTCCTTCACCCTGGGCGGCTCTATAGGGATTATGGACACGGGGATATCCGCCGATTATTTCTATGCGGACAATTCCTGGAAGCAGCAGCGTACCTTCATCGTCCTGACGGACTCCAACCAGACCCACACGGATGACTTCTCCGGCGCCCATTCTCTGGCTGCCGGGTCCGACCGGGTGGACAGCCCCTATGCCTACATGGGCTCCTGGAGCCACCAGTGGGTAGATGCGGATGGTGACGGCTTCCCGGAACAACTCCAACTGGTCTGGACTCCCGCCGAGGACTCCGCCATCCGGGACATCCTTCCGGAACTGGCAGGTACCCTGGCTATGAACTCCATGTGGTCCAGCGCCGCCAACGCGCTTGGGATGTCCCGGGCCGCCCTGGGCAACCTGGATGCCCAGCGCTTCATCACCGGGCCGGAAAACAACTACTGGGTCAAGGGCATGGGGGATTTCCTCAACCACGCCTCCGAGGGAGTACGGGACGGATTTGACTACCACGGCGGCGGCTATTCCGTGGGAGCGGACAGGAGAATCACTTCCCACGCTATCCTGGGCCTGGGCTTCGGAGACCTGTACGGCAAGATGCGCGGGCGCAGCTTTGCGGGAGATATTGACCAGCAGACGCGCATCGGCATGCTCTACGGCGGCTGGCACAAGGTTCTCAACAGGAAGAATACGTTGCTGGTGACGGGAACGGCAGGCTATGGCTGGACGGACAACAAGATGAATTCCTTCCACACGGGCGGCCGGTCCCACGGCAAGTGGACCAATGAAACCCTGTTTGGAACATTCACCGGGAAGTGGAGCCGCCGGGTAAACGAGACCGTTGCAATGGAGGTCATGCTGGGGCTGGAGTATACGGACGTGACGCAGGAGGCGTTTACGGAAACGGGCTGGGACGCGAGGCGCTTTGAAAAGGGGCGCCTGAAGAACCTGAGCGTACCGGTGGGAGTGGGCTTGACGCACCGCAGTGAGCTGAAAGACCGGGAATGGATCAACAGCGCGATGGTGAGCTACGTGCCGGACGTGTACCGCAGGAACCCAAGTGCGCAGGCGGAGCGGCTGCTCAACGGGTACCGCTGGGAAGCGGAAGGAACGTCTCCTGACCGGAACGGGGTGAGAGTGAACGTGAACAGCGCCCTGCAGTTGAACGCGCGCTGGAGGATGTATGCAGGGTACGAGTTTGAGGGAAGGAGCAAGGCCACGGCGCACCGGTTTAACGCCGGCGTCAGTTATGCCTATTGACAGAGCCTGATTGCAGGCGCCGGAAAACCGTCAAAATTACTTTATCTTTGACGGGCGGCCAGCAGCAAAGAGGCTGTGCAGAACAACTGCACAGCCTCTTTTTAACGTTAACGGGGAATGTTATTTTACTTTCCGGTCCATTTGCCCAGGAATTCCGCCGCATCCTTCCCTTCCGCAATGTGCCTGAGCAGGGCGCTGCCGAGAACGGCGGCGTCCGGACGGGCGTCTTCCGGCAGGGCATCCAGCTGGTCCGGCGTCTGGAGTCCGAAGCCCAGCGCCAGCGGCACGTCAAATACGGCCCGGGCGCGGCGCATGGTTTCCGTGACGCTCTGCGTCAGGTCCACCTTTCCTCCCGTGGTCCCCAGCACGGAAACCACGTAAACGAAGCCGGAGGTATGGGGCTTGTATTCCCGCATTCGTTCCACGGAGGTGTTGGGAGCCACCAGCGTGACGAGCGTCAGTCCGTGGGGGTCAAAGGCATCCCTGAAGATGCCGGATTCTTCCAGCGGCATGTCCGGAACGATGAAGCCGCTGACTCCGGCTTCCGCCGCATCCAGGGCAAGCCGTTCCAGCCCGTACTGGTAAAAGGGGTTCACATACCCCATCAGCGCCAGTTTGGCGAAAAAGCGGCCCTTGCGGGCTTTCAGACCGTCTAGAATCCATTTCAGGCTTACGCCGCGGGCCAGCGCGTCCCGTGAGGCCTGTTCAATGAGAGGACCGTCCGCAACGGGGTCCGAGAAGGGAACGCCTATTTCAATGATGTCCGCCCCTGCTCCGTCAATCCGCTCCAGATGGGTCCAGAAGGATTCCTTGTCAGGAAATCCGGCGGTGATGAAGGGGATGACGGCGCGCCTGCCGAGGGCATGGGCGCGCTCCACGGCTTCCTGCAACGGTGATTTCTGCATGTTGTTCATGGAAAGATGCGGCTTAAAGGTTCAGATATTTTTTAACGATTCCCAGGTCCTTGTCTCCGCGGCCGGAGAGGTTCACCAGCACGTCACCCCCCGCGGGCAGCTCGTCCGCATGGTCCAGCACCCACGCGACGGCATGGGAGGATTCCAGAGCGGGGATAATGCCTTCCTCCTGCGTCAGGGTCTGGAAGGCGTTCAGCGCGGAGGCGTCACAGATGACGCCGTAATGCACCCGGCCGATTTCCGCCAGGTGGGAGTGCTCTGGCCCCACGCCGGGGTAGTCCAGCCCGGCGGAGATGGAGTGGGACGGCTGTATCTGCCCGTCTTGATCCTGTAAAAGCATGGTCACGTGGCCGTGCAGCACGCCGGGGCTGCCCAGGTTGATGGGTGCGGAGTTGTAGCATCCGGGCTCCCCGGTGCCTCCGGCCTCCACGCCCACCAGGCGAACGCCTTCATCTTCCACAAAGGGGTGGAGCATGCCGATGGCGTTGGAACCGCCGCCCACGCACGCCACTACCACGTCCGGAAGCCTTCCGGCGCGTTCCAGCATCTGGGCCCGGGCCTCCGTGCCGATGACGGACTGGAGCTGCCTGACCAGCGTGGGGAACGGGTGGGGCCCCGCCGCCGTGCCGAAGCAGTACAGGGTGTCCTCCTGATGGGAAATCCAGTAGCGCAGGGCCTCGTTAATGGCGTCCTTCAGGGTGCGGGAACCGTTTTCAATCGGAAACACGCGGGCGCCCAGCAGCTTCATGCGCATCACGTTCATGGACTGGCGCTCCACGTCCTCCGCCCCCATGAAGATGGTGCAGTCCATCTTGAGCCGGGCCGCCGCCGTGGCCGTAGCCACGCCGTGCTGCCCCGCCCCGGTTTCCGCAATGAGGTGCGTTTTCCCCATCATCTTGGCAAGAAGGGCCTGCCCGAGGGCGTTGTTGATCTTGTGGGCTCCGGTGTGCAGCAGGTCCTCCCGCTTCAGCCACAGGCGGAAGCCCAGCTTTTCCGAGAGATGGGGGCAGAACGTGAGGGGCGTTTCACGACCCGCGTAGTTGACCAGCAGGTCCTGGAGCGCGTCCCGGTACTCGCGGGACGGCATGATGGTGGCCATGGCTTCCTCCAGCTCCATGAGCGGGGGGCGCAGCGCTTCCGGTACGAAGCGGCCGCCGAAGTTGCCGAAATATCCTTCTTTGTTCATGCGATATGGTAAGGGGTGTAGGAGATGAGTGATTTAAGGGCCGCCAGCAGCTTTTGCGGGCTTTTCTGGCCGGGGATGGCTTCCACGCCGGAGTTCAGGTCAATGCCGTTCGGGGTGCACTGTTCCAGCGCCTTATTCAGGGAAGCGGAGGAAAGGCCGCCCGCCAGGAACCAGGGCCGGGGGGATTTCAGGGAAGCCAGGGCGTTCCAGTCCAGGGAGACGCCGTGGCCGCCGCTCTGGCTGCCCGCATCCAGCAGGAACCAGGCGCAGCTGTCCGCCCAGAGTTCCATTTCCTTCTGAAGGGCGTCCAGGGATTCATAACGGTCCGGCCACAGTACGCGGATCACCTTTTCCGGACCGATGCGGCGCGCGCAGTCCAGGGATTGTGCGCCGTGAAGCTGGGCGAATTCCAGCCGGGCCGTTTTCATGATGTCCATGATTTCCTCCGCGTTCTGGTTCACGAAGACTCCCACGCGGCGGATCAGCGCGGAGTCCAGGGCCGCGGCGCGTGACGGAGCAATATAACGCGGGCTTTTGGGATGAAAGATGAATCCGCAGAAATGGGCTCCCATCCCCATGGCGGTTGACAAATCGCTCTGGCGGGTAATCCCGCACACCTTGATTGCGAATGAATGCTTCTTCATGTTGTTTCTTCTAAAATTGCAGCCAGTTTTTCACCCGGCTTTCCGCCGTCCATCAGGGCAGTCCCCATCAGTACGGCCTGGAAGCCCGCTTCCGCGGCTTCCCTGAGATGAGCCCCGGCGCTCATGGCGCTGGCGGCGATCCACACCTCCCCCTCACGGCGGAGTTTCCCCATGTCCAGGCAGGCAGCCCTGTCCGTTTCAAGCGTATCCAGGTCACGGGCATTCACCTGGATGATGCGAGCGCCGGATTCCCGGGCAATTGCCAGGTCCGACTCGTCAAAAACCTCCACCACGGCGTGCATGCCGTAGGCTTCCGCCTGTTCCCTCAGGATGCGGAGCGTCCGCGCGTCCGGCGTCAGGCGCACGATGAGCAGCAGGGCGGAGGCCGGCGTGGACGCCGTCTCCATCACCTGGAGCTGGTGGAAAATGAAATCCTTGCGCAGCAGCGGAAGCCCGGCGCGGCTCATGCGCTCCAGATACCCGATGCGGCCGCCGAAATACCGCTCCTCCGTCAGCACGGAGATGCAGGAAGCGCCCGCCGCGGCATACTGTTCCGCCACTTCCTCCGGTTTCAGCCCGGTGGCGATGACGCCGCGCGACGGGGAGGACTGCTTGAACTCCGCAATCACGGCCACGGGCTGCCCGGCGGGCGGCTCCGCAATGGCTTTCAGGAAGTCCGGCCTGCGCCCCTTCCAGGGACGGGGCAGCTCCCGGCGGGAGGCCATGTCCGTGAGCAGGGCTATTTCCTCCGCCTTGGCTTCCCTGAACCGGTCAAGCAGCATGGAGCGTTCTCCTTCCTACCCCGGCGCAGACGGCCTCGCGGGCCTTCGCCATGCAGACGGCCAGGTCCATGTGGTCCTCCAGCAGGAACATGGCCACCCCCACATTGAGAATCACCATGTCCATCATGGCGCGCGGGCCTTTCCCCGCCAGAATGTCCTTCAGCACAGCCACGGCTTCCGATTTGGACCGAACGGCCAGGTCCTCCGGTTCGCAGGGCTGGATGCCGTAGTCCGCGGGGTCCAGGGTCATGGGCGTCAGCCTGCCGTTATGGACGATCATCATCTTGGTGGGTCCCAGCGGCGTCACCTCGTCATACCCTCCTGCGCCGTACACCACGGCGGCCCTGCGGATATGGGACTGGCTGAGCGTCTCCGCCAGCAGTTCCACCAGCTCCGGACGGGCCACGCCCAGCAGGATGTGCGTGGGACGCGCCGGATTAATGAGGGGCCCCAGCAGGTTGAACAGGGTACGTATGCCCAGCTCCCTGCGGATGGGGCCCACATTGCGGAAGGCGGGATGGAAATTGGGCGCGAACAGGAAGGCGAAGTTCCGCTCGTCCAGCAGGCGCTGCACGTCCTCCGGAGCCACGTCCAGCGGGAAGCCCAGGCCTTCCAGGGCGTCCGCGGAGCCGCAGGAGGAAGACACGGCGCGGTTGCCGTGCTTCACTACCTTGTACCCCATTCCGGCCAGCGTCAGGGACGTGGCGGTGGAGCAGTTGAAAGAACTGCGGCCGTCGCCACCCGTGCCAACCACGTCTATGCAGTCCCCTTCCAGCCCTTCCACACGGTTGGCGCGCCCCAGGGCGATGCCGACGGCATGGGCCATCTCCAGCGGGGTCTCTCCCTTCATGCGCAGGCCCATCAGGAAGCAGCCCGCCTGGGCCGGGGTCATGCGGCCGTCCATGATGTCCGCAAAGCCCGCGGCGGCCATGTCCGCCGTCAGGTCCTGCCCGGCGGCCAGCGTGTCCAGAATGCGGTTGATGCGCTTTTCCTTCTGCCCTGCCGGAACGATGTTGTCCGGGAAGTTGCCCAGGAGCTGGAGGCCGTCCGGCGTCAGGATGGATTCCGGATGGAACTGGATGCCCACCCAGGGGCGGTCATTATAGCGCAGGGCCATGACTTCCCCTTCCGGCCCGCGGGAGGTGACGGTAAAACGGGAGTTCGGCTCGTCCTCCTTGGACTGGACCACCAGGGAATGGTAGCGGCCCACGGTCATGGGATTGGGAAGGCCGGTGAACAGCCCCGAACCGTCATGGATGATGTCCGAGCTCTTCCCGTGCATCACGTACGGAGCGCGGGAAACCTCCGCTCCGGCGAAGTAGCCCAGGAGCTGGTGCCCCAGGCATACGCCCAGCACGGGAACGGCGGCGGGGAGGCGTTTCAGGAACTCCAGGCACAGCCCGGCGTTGCGCGGATGGCTGGGGCCGGGGGAAATGCACACGGCCTCCAGCTCCGGGCTGGCCGCCAGGTCCAGAATGCGCGGATCGTCATTCGCGTACACCACGGGCTTGCGGCCCAGGGCGTAAAACGCCTGCACCAGATTCCACGAGAAGGAATCGTAATTATCAATGAACAGAAACATGGTCTTCTCCTTTCAAAATAACGTCAATAATCTTGCCTTTGTTCATGCACTCCTGCCATTCGGCGGCCGGATCTGAATCGTACACGATGCCGGCGCCCGCCTGCCAGTGGATGCGGCCGTCCTTCACCCACATGCTGCGGATGGTAATGCCGGAATCCATGTGGACGCCGTTCCTGTCCAGCCCCAGCCAGCCGATGCAGCCGGCGTACGGCCCGCGCGGCAGGGGTTCCTCCTCCGCCAGGATTTCCATGGCCCGCACCTTGGGAGCGCCGCTGACCGTTCCGGCGGGGAAGGCCGCGCCGAGGATGTCCAGGGCGTCCAATCCGTCGTTCACCTGGGCGGTCACGCGGGAAGTCATGTGCATCACATGGGAAAAACGTTCAATCTCCATCAGGCGTTCCAGCTTCACGGAGCCGGGCTTGGCGACGCGGCCCAGGTCGTTGCGGCCCAGGTCCACCAGCATCACGTGTTCAGAGCACTCCTTCGGGTCCTTCAGCAGGTCGGCGGCCAGTGCGGAGTCTTCCTCATCGTCCCTGCCGCGCTTGCGCGTCCCGGCAATGGGGGAGAGCTGGAGCTTGCCGTCCGTGCACCGCACCATCAGTTCCGGGGAGGAGCCGAACAGCGTCACTTCCGGCAGCCGCATGAAGAACATGTACGGGGAGGGATTGATGCTGCGCATGCGGCGGTACAGCGTGAAGGCGTCACCGTGGAACTCCGCGGAGGCCTGGGAGGAAAGCACCACCTGGATGGCTTCTCCGTCATGGAGCAGTTCCTTGATATGCTCCACGCCCTTCATGTAGCCCGCCTGGTCCGGCGTGCGGGAAACCTCCCCGACGGAAGGTTCTTCCGTCTCCTGAAGGGGCGCGTGGGACAGGTCCCGGTGTTCGCCCAGGCTGATCTGGGTGAGGCGGTTGTACAAATGGTCAAACACGATCACTGTGCCCGCCAATACCAGGCAGGATTCCGCGGAAGAGGGACTGATGGTCTGCGCCAGCTTGGGCTGGAACAGGGCGGCGGTTTCATACCCGAAGTAGCCGTACAGAGCCCGCGTGATGGGAGCCTGCCTCATGTCGTCCCCCACCAGTTCCAGACGCTGCATCAGGGAGCGCAGGCCGTCCAGGTAAAGCATGCCTTCCAGCTCCTTCAGGGAAGCCAGGCGGTCGTCGCTGATGGAAAGGGAAAGCCTGGCGTCCACGCAGGAAACGGTCATCAGGTAATCGCAGGCGATGACGCTGTAGCGGCCCCATCTACCATCCACCTCCGCGCTCTCCAGCAGAAGGCCGGGAGTTTGGTTCTGGGTCAGGCTCAGGAACAGGCTGATGGGCGTCTCCAAATCGGCGCTCAGCCGCCGGCTGCGCTGTTGGAGGGTGATGATGGATGGTGGTTGCATGGATGGATGATGGTGTAAGTTGAAAATAAAAAAACTGCTTTGACTCTCGGAGGAATCAAAGCAGTTCTTGAAAAACGGTCATAGCTGGATGCTACTACTGCACATCGGGATTCCCCCGTCCGGACATGGGTATACGCCACCAATAGCCGTTGCCATAATAACGGGTCGTGCTAAAAAAGGGCTGTCCAGTGCTGAATTGCATCTGCGCGTTTATTACTCCTCCCGCCCGGCGTTGTCAAAAAAACTTTCCGTCAATGGCGAAAAAAATCCACGGCGTCCTTCCTGCCGCCGGAAAAAAAGCCCGTGGATTCCACTGAATCCACGGGCCTTGAATATAATGACTGTCAACCTTTAGAACAGCGTCACGGCGATGTTGACGCCGGCGGTGACGATGGCCACCATGCTCATGAGCTTGATCAGGATGTTCAGGGAGGGGCCGGACGTATCCTTGAAGGGGTCGCCCACGGTGTCGCCGATGACGGCGGCCTTATGGCTTTCCGATCCCTTGCCGCCCACGTGGCCCTGCTCAATGTACTTCTTGGCATTGTCCCATGCGCCGCCGGAGTTCGCCATGAACACGGCCAGTACGAAGCCGGAGGCCAGGCCGCCGGCCAGCAGCCCGAACACGCCGGGAACGCCGAACACGAGGCCCATGCAGATGGGGGTGATGACCGCCAGCACGGACGGCCAGATCATTTCATGCTGCGCGCCCGCCGTGGAGATTTCCACACAGCGCACGTAATCCGGTTCCGCTTCCCCGGTCAGGATGCCCTTGATTTCCTTGAACTGGCGGCGCACTTCCTTCACCATCTTCTCCGCGGCGCGGCCCACGGCGTTCATGGTCAGGCCGCAGAACAGGAAGGACATCATGGCGCCCACGAAGAGGCCCATGAGCACTTTCGGGTTCATCAGGGTCACCTGGAAGTAATTCATGAATTCAGGCAACGTGCAAGAAGCTATCTTGGACACTTCCACGCTCACCGCGTCATTGATCTTGTACATGGTGTTTCCGGTGGCGTCCCCCCAATGCTGGATGGAAATCTTCAGCTCTTCAATGTAGGAGGCCAGCAGGGCCAGCGCGGTCAGCGCGGCGGAACCGATGGCGAAGCCCTTGCCCGTGGCGGCGGTCGTGTTGCCCAGGGCGTCCAGGGCGTCCGTGCGGCGGCGCACTTCCGGGTCCAGCTTGCTCATCTCCGCATTGCCCCCGGCGTTGTCGGAAATGGGGCCGTAGGCGTCCGTCGCCAGGGTCAGGCCCAGGGTGGAAAGCATGCCGACGGCGGCAATGCCGATGCCGTACAGGCCCTTGCTCATTTCAGCGCCGGTGAAATGCCAGTCCCCGGAGGCCATGCCGTAGGCCAGCACGGTGCCCACGACGATGGTGATCACGGGAATGCAGGTGGAAATCATGCCGATGCCGATGCCGGAGATGATGACGGTGGCGGGCCCCGTCTTCGCGCTGTGGGCGATCTTGCGGCAGGGATAGGAGTCATGGGAGGTGTAATGCTCCGTGCTCTTCCCGATGATGATGCCCACCGCCAGGCCGGTGACGATGGCGCCCCAGATGCCCGCCCAGTTGTCCAGGCCGATGAGCTGGAGCAGGAAGGCGGAGGCGATGGCGATCAGGAAGGAGCTCAGGTTGATGCCGCGGTTCAGGGCGGCCATCAGCTCCGTCTGGGAAGCGCCGCGCTTTACGCGCACCGCATACACGCCCAGCAGGGAGAGAATGGTGCCGAGGGCGGCGATCAGCATGGGTGTGAGAACGGCCTTGATCGCCATTTCCGGCACGGCCATGTAAGCCGCGGCGCCAAGAGCCGCGGATGCCAGAATGGAACCGCAGTAGGACTCGTAAAGGTCCGCGCCCATGCCGGCCACGTCCCCCACGTTGTCGCCCACGTTATCCGCGATGGTGGCGGGATTGCGGGGGTCGTCCTCCGGAATGCCGGCTTCCACCTTCCCCACCAGGTCGGCCCCTACGTCCGCGGCCTTCGTGAAAATGCCGCCGCCCACGCGGGCGAACAGGGCCTGGAGGGAGGCCCCCATGCCGAAGGTCAGCATGGTGGTGGTGATGACGACCAGGCGCATGGAAAGCTCCATGTCTTCATAAAACCAGTCCAGCACCCAGTACCAGACGCCAATGTCAAGCATGGCAAGGCCCACGACGGTCAGGCCGAGCACGGCGCCCGAACGGAAGGCGATCTGCAGGCCGGCGTCCAGGGAGTGGCGGCAGGCGTTCGCCACGCGGCCGGAAGCGTATGTGGCCGTCTTCATGCCGATGTAGCCGGCCAGGCCGGAGAAAAAGCCGCCGGAAATGAACGCGAACGGCACCCAGGGATTCTGGATATGGAGGCAGTACGCCAGAAAAGCGAATACGACGGTAATCAGCACAAAGAAGATCGTGACGATCTTGTATTGCTGCCGCAGATAGGCCATGGCGCCGCTGCGAACGTGCTTGGCGATCATTTTCATGACCTCGTTCCCCTCATCCTGGGCTTTCATGCGGTAAAAAAAGACGGCCGCAAAAATGAGGGCCAGCACGGAAGCCGATGGGATGAGCCAAAATAAATCCTGGATGGTTATCATTGTCAGTACACTTTAAATTAAAGTGGTAGGAACATAACACCTGGTCCACTTTACTCCAAGAAAAAACCTCCGTTCGGAACGGAAAATTCACCTTCCTGCGGAAAGACCAGCACCGCAGGAAAATCCGGCGGATTCACGGAAGAAGCAAGTACCGCACCGATTAATCCAAATTGACTCCGGAGGTTCCGGAAGCGGCTGGGCCGCACCTCTTTCCCCCTGCCTACTTCTTGTTACGGTTTTCTGCTGCCGGAAACCCTGGAAAACGGCAAAAAACCGTGGTATTCCGCGCAATGTGCTCTCCTTGGCCAGCTATCTCCGGCAATTCTTGAAGCTGCCCTGATTCCGGGAAAACTGGATAAAAAGAAAAAGCAAACGCTCCCATTGGAAAAAACAGCGCCTACCTGTCCGCCATTCCGTCAATGATGGAAAGCTCCTCCGCGGTGAACCGCGTATTTTCCAGGGCTTTCAGGCAATCCATGACTTGCTGGGGGCGGCTGGCGCCTATCAGGGCCGTGGTCACCACGGGGTCTCTCAACACCCAGGCCAGCGCCATCTGGGCGAGGCTCTGGCCGCGGCTCCGGGCCAGGGCAGCCAGGCTGCGAATTTTCTCCCCATGCTCCCGGACCCGTTCTTCCGTTAAAAAGACGGAGGAACCTGCCGCACGGGAATCCGCGGGAATTCCCTCCAGATAACGGTCCGTCAGCATCCCCTGGGCCAGGGGGGAAAAGGCGACGCACCCGGTGCCCGTTTCACGGATGGCCTGAAAAACGGACTCTTCCGGCTCCCGGTTGAACATGTTGTAACGGAGCTGGTGGACCAGGCACGGCACGCCGGCCTCCCTGAGCATGGCGCATATCTGCCTGGTTTGCTCTGCCGGGAATTTGGAAATACCGGCATACAAGGCCTTTCCGGACCGGACCGCCGTGACGAGGGCCCCCGCCGTCTCTTCCAGCGGAGTCTCCGGGTCATGCCGGTGCGCATAAAAAATATCCACGTAATCCAGCTTCATGCGGGAAAGGGACTGGTCCAGGCTGGAAAGCATATGCTTGCGGGAACCCCAGTCCCCGTACGGTCCGGCCCACATCAGGTGCCCTGCCTTGGTAGCGATGACAAGCTCGTCACGGAAACGGGACAAATCCTGCATGAAAATGCGGCCAAAGCATTCTTCCGCCGCGCCGGGAGGCGGCCCGTAATTGTTCGCCAGGTCAAAATACGTGATGCCGGCGTCAAACGCGCCATGGATAAGCTGCCGCGCATTCTCGAAATCGTCGGCAGCGCCGAAATTGTGCCAAAGCCCCAGGGAAACGGGAGGAAGCAGCAGCCCGCTGCGCCCGCAACGGCGATAGTCCAGATGACTGTAACGGCCGGGATCGGGGAGGTAACTCATCGGAAGGAAAAACGGGAAGGTTCACCGGGCATGGGAAGTACGCTCATGCCGCACGCCGGAGCGCCATGCCTCCGTGCGGTATTTGGATGCCAGCAGCTCCGCCACCCTAGCGTTCATGCCGGGAAACAGCTCCGCTTCCACGCACAGGGAATGTCCGTCCGCCAGACGGGCGGCCAGCATTTCATCCCATCCGGCGGGAAGAAGGCAATTCTGGATGCTCCCCTGATGGAGAACGCCGCCGCGGACTCTTCTCTGGCCGCCACCGGCCAGCTTTTCCCCGCCGGGAAGTACTAAATCACTCGTCACGGGGCTGGCAAAACAGGCGCGGCCACCGTCCGGGGCGTCTCCGTCCAGCATCACGCACTCCACGCCGCAATCTCTCAAAACACGGGCCAAAGCCCCGTGAATCCATCGGTACAGGGTGGCGCTGGAAGGCCGTTCCTTCTCTCCCCGGCGGTGCATGGCCAGGGTAAAGGGAATGTCCTGCCGGTGGTCCACAATTCCCCCGCCCGTCCAGCGGCGGACAAAATGGAGTTCCTCTCCCGGAAAAATGGCGCGTGCCGTGGCTTCCTCGTCAAAATAACCGTAGGTCACGGTCGGCTCCGCCCAGCGGTATGCACGCAGCACGGGCTTCTCTCCCCATTCCAGCAGGGCTTCATCCACGGCCATGGCTTCCTCCCCGCTTCTAGCGACCGGGTCGCGCCACAGCACCAGCTCCGGCAGAGGGGACAAATTGCCGACGACATTTGCGAAACCAGACATTTTGCAACTACAGTGTAAATAACGGCAGGACGCTCCGGGCGGGAAACGGCAGCGGAAAAACCCGCTTCCATCAGCCCCCATACTACAGGCCTAACGGTTCATGGGCAATGCTACGCGCTGGGTGAAGGACCGGGTATAGCGCTCAAAGAATTCCTCCGGAGAGGGGGCGGGACGCTTCTTCTGCCGGATCTGGTCCACCAGGGCCATGCCTTCATCCGTCACCACCGTCATGGAAATCGTCACGGCAGTGACGCGTCCGGACTTCAAATCGTCAATATTCACGCTGCTGCCGATGATGTCCAGACGGTTGCCGTACACATCCATCTGGGTGCAGGAACCGAGCCGGTTGGCCCCCGTCGTCATGACGGGCACCAGCACGGACGCCCGCTGCGTGGCATCCTTGTCCGACTTGTTGCTGCCGGAATTGCCGATCTTCTTCTGGTAGTCCACTTCAAAAATCAGCGTCATTTCCACCACGTTTTCCACCAGGAAATTGGCGGGAATGGTCTCATCCTGCTGGTAGCGGGTATAAGCGGACCAAAGGTCCTGCTGGCCCAGGAGATTCTGCACGGTATCCTCCGCGCTGATCAAATTGCGGTACAGGGAATAAACCGGAAAGCCGTCAGACTCCGCCGTAGCGTCCTGGTCCAGAATCTGGTCACGGTAAAGCAGCTTGTACCCCACGCAATTCACGTCACCGATGATGCGGTCGTTCCGCATGTCCATGCTGGACTTGGCAGGATTGCGGTCCGTAGCCGTGGTAAAGAAAATCAACTGGGAGGCATTCGTGATCTTGGCGCCTTCCGGCCCCATGGTCATCAGGTTCACGCGGGCTTCATTCAGAGCGGAAGAACCGCCCTTCTTCCTGGACGCCGTGGTCTTGGTCGCGCGGGAAACCAGATCGCTGTCCCGCTGCACCAGCATCCATTCAAAGGGATTACCGGCACGGAACTGCATGCTCTCAAAATCCTTGGTCATGGTATCCATGGCCGTGCGGGCAAGCGTGGTGGTCCGCACATCCTGCAGCACCCATCTCCAGATATCCACCCCGCGGGAGGTCAGGGCCACAATCACCAGCACCAGCACGGTGGTGATGGTCATGGCTGCCAGGAGCTCAATCAGGGTGAACGCGCCGGATTTGATTTTGGCAAATGTCTTCATGATTTTTCAGAGGTCTTCAGATAATGCCCGTTAGCGGCGGAAAGCGAGATTGCGCGTAAAGATGGGAGTCTTCAAATTCTCCCACGTCAGGTGCTGCAAACGTTCAGGGTCCGTATTCAACAGCTGGAAAAACTCCGCCTGGTACAGGACTTCCGCCCCCCACGGCAAATTCAGGCCGCCGCCCTTCTCCGGCGTATAAACGTACAGGGAAGGCTCCGTAATCACCTTGCCGCGGTTGTAGGGATTGTAAATCGTCCCGTACTTGGGAGCCAGCTTGTACCCGTAAGCGTTGGAATCCATGCGCTCCACCACCAGCTGGGTCATGCGCACGGCGAAGACGGGGCCGACAAGCGCCTTGAAATCATCCCAGCGGTCCTTGTTGTTCGCTAGGCAAACTCCCGTCACCACCGCCGTATTCTGCCCGGGGATGCTCCCACCTTCCTCCAGCCAGGGCTGAGGTGTGCCGTCCTTGCGGGCGCCCTTGGTCAGATCCGCCCTGTAATTGTAAACAAGAATGGTCGTAGCGGGTTTGGACGTAAACTGCATCCAGTAAAACGCCTTGTCAAAAGCGGAAATATATCTGGTGGTGGAAGACTTTCTGGCATTGGGAGCGGCACGCTCGGAATTGCGAAGCTCTCCAAGTTCCGCCGTCAGGGCGTGGACGATGCGGTCCGCTTCGCGGATGGTCAGAGCGGACTGAACCGTCCTTCTGGCTGGAATGAACATGGCCATGAACACCACGATCAGCACGGCAACCACGCCGATCGCAAGCACCACTTCCGTCAGGGTGAACCCCTTGGCACGAGACTGTTTCATACACTTGGTCAACATAAAATGGGAAATCCGGTAAAATATGAATTAGTTGGGAATCACCTGCTCCGTCGTCCTCAGCCGGCTGATATTGCCTTTGGGATAAATCACGATGCCGCCTGCCAGGCCCGGCTTGCCGTCCACCATCGGAGTCGGTTTCTCCTCCTTGCCGTTTCCGGCGGAACCGGAAACCACCACCAGGCGGGTGGGGGCGTTCGGCTGGGACATGCGGCCTTCCTCGTCAAACTCAATGAAATAAATATCCGTCATCCGGTTGCCCGGAAGATTGACGGTATCCTGCCCGTCACGGCTGGCAAAGCTACGGGCTGCGGACTTGCCCTTGGTCTTCTTGGAGCCTTCCAGCAGGGTGCTGTAGGTGGGGCTGATGTAAAACCCGGCGGGAAGAGTCTGCAAACGGTTGACCAGATGCCACTTTCCGGTGCGCGTATTTTTGGACATCACGCCCAGCGTGCGCATGTTGCGGGCTTCGTCCTCAGGAGTGCTCACGATAATCAGGCGGCTCCACGTTCCCTTGCCCATGGCGTCCAGGCGGGCTTCCTGCACCATGCCGTCCACCATCTCCACGGCGGACTGGAGGCCCTGCCCCCTGCCCCCGCCTCTTAACATGCTGGCGGCCAAGGCCATCATGGCAACCATAATGGTGATGACGACAATCAGTTCCACCAGGGTAAACCCCTTGCTCCCTGACGAGGAACAGTGCGAAGCCGTTCCGGAATGCTTGGAAAAATATCTCATACAGATGATGCAGGATTGAACAACGATTTTTGGCATGCTACCCGTTTCACACGGGCACGGCAATCATTTTTTGAGAAACGGGAATGCCTGATATGTTCCGGTCCGAATAAAAATCCGGCGGGGTTTCACCCCCGGATCATCCCCGGCGCCATGAACCATCCGGAAGAACGGAACTTCCGACTGATTCAATCCACACATTTCAAGAAGCATAGGGAGGAAAAAGCTCTTGAAACGCCTCTGGAATGCCACTTTTCCAGAGTTCCCGACCACTCCTCCTGCATCCGAGGGCATGCAATGCCCCATAATGATCCAAGCAGTTTAAACGGTTCATCCTTTCTCCGGGCCTGAAAGCCTATCGACCCCTTTACTCGTTGGAGAACGAAATTTCCGGTTAATGTACAAAGGAACAATTCCGAAAGCGCATGGAATGGAACTAGCATTCCATCATTCTCCGGAAAAGGAACTTCATTCTTATAATAAGAATAGAGGACCGTCACTCTTCCCCTTCATCCCGGGCCCCGTTCCCTCCATGCCGGACGATACTCCTGCACCACAGAAGATTCCATGCTCCCGGCATTCCTAGTGACAGAGGCACAAAAAGGACCTTGCACCCATGGGACACTCTTATTATTCCGTTCCGCCATGCCAAATACATCAACATTACACTCATCCCTATTGGAAAAAACCATCGAACGATTCCTGTTTCATTCCCAATATGAAAAAAACCTTAGTGAAAAGACCTTGAAAGCCTATGCAACCGACTTGGGGCAATTTGCCGACTTCATGATAAATCAAAGGAGCATCTGCCATTTGCCCGCTATTTCCGCAGAAGATTTGAAGCAATACGTTAAATCATTGTCGGGATTTCAGCCCAGAACCATGAAAAGAAAAATGGCTACGCTCAAAGCCATGCTGAACTTCATTGAAATGGAAGACGATGACTTCATCAACCCCATGCGGAAGCTTAAAATCAACATCAAGGTTCCCTTCCTGCTCCCTCCCGTCATGGACTCCATGGAAGTGGCCTCCATCCTAACCACCCTGTACCGGGAGAAAAACGCCTGTTCAAGCAAAACAGGGTATCGTTATCAGGAAATCGTCCGCAACATTGCCGTGGTGGAACTCCTGTTCGGCACGGGCATCAGGGTATCCGAACTATGCGCTCTGCGCCTTGCGTCCGTAAACCTCCATAACGGCTTCATCAAAGTCTATGGCAAAGGGAGAAAGGAACGCGTCATCCAAATATGCCAGGACGCCATTCTGGAAGCCCTGCACGAATACCAGCGCTTCTGTCTGCCTTCTTCCCGTCAGAACACGTTCTTCTTCATCAACCACCTAGGTCGCAACCTCTCTTCCCAGTCAGTAAGAATCATGATCAAAAAACTGGCCCTGAGATCCGGCATCCACAAACCCGTCACCCCTCACACATTCCGCCACACCTTCGCCACCCTCCTTCTGGAAGAAGGCGTAGACATAAAATACATCCAAACCATCCTCGGCCACAGCTCCCTCGCCACTACTCAGATATACACCCACGTCAGCACCACCAAACAAAGAGTCATCCTTCAGAATTTTCACCCAAGAAAAAATGTGCAGATAATTCTACAATAAAGAGTGATAACTATTTATTATCGAAAGAACATAACAAATGAATGGTCACTTAGAAGAGTTTCAGGAAATTTGTCAGGAACTACAGTATGAAGAAAAGCGCCTTCTACCTTTGTGTGCAGCGGAAAACGCCATATCGCCGTTCGGAAAAATTCCGTTAGATTCCTTTATTCAGGAGAAATACATTATGGGAGGAATTATCAGTCTGGAGACCAAACATAATTTCATGGAAGCGGAACATTTATTTAAGTTCTACAGTCTCCTCAATCGACAATGTTTTGAATTATTCCAAAGTAATTATTCAGATGCAAGGACATTATCAGGTGTCAATGCCGTTATGATCCTCCTGATGAGTCTCTTTCAACCGGGTAGCACTTTGCTTATATCATCGGAAGATAGTGGAGGTCATGGTTCCATGCCTCTTATATGCCACCGGCTCGGTATAAAATTTATATATGCGCCGTTTGATTATGAGATAATGGACTTTGACTATGAAAAAATTAAAGCATTACGTCAAAAGGTAAAAATTGACGGTATGCTTATATGTCCATCTGACATCTTGTTTCAACCATCTTTGCAAAATCTGGAAGTATCAGAAGATTTTATAATTATTTACGATGCAACTCAAACTTTAGGTTTAATAGCTAGCAAATCCAATTCCAATCCTTTCCATTTTTTCAGCAATGAAGTTCCATTTGTTTTAATGGGCGCAACTCACAAAACGCTTCCCGGGCCGACTAGCGGATTAATCATGACGAATAATCAGAAACTGATGAATCTCATTGATACAAAGATTAATCCTGATTATCTACGAAATGTGCAATTTCATCAAATTCTTAGTCTCATTCTTGTTCTTATCGAGATGGAAATGTTTGGTGAACAATATAGTAAGCAAATTATAGACAATGCCAACAAACTAGGGCGTTATCTTGAGAAACGGGGAGTGCAAGTAATTCGAGCTCGCAATGATTTGTATACAGACACTCATCAAATATTTATATCCATGAAAGAAAATGAGATAATGAGATTTCTTCACAGAAGCCAATCACATGGGATAAGTTTAAACGGAAGGTATAAAAAGCTCTATCGCGATTCAGGAATACGAATAGGAGTTCAGCAAATTACACGTCATGGTTGGGAGGAAAATGAATTTGAGCAACTTGCTGATGTTTTTTATCAGCTCACGCAGGATACATACAACTATGACGAAGTAGAGAAAAAACTTAATATCTTGCGTTCAAAGAAAGATGTCCATTATACTTTTTCAGAGCAAACGTATCATGATGTTTTCAACTGCTTACATGACGGTTAATTTAACTGGTCCGCCATGTTGAGCGGCGTGCGCCAAGTCGGCATATTGCATTTTTTCCCAATATCTAGTTTGATTTTGATCAATTTCCCCGCCTCGAAGCAGATTCTCGACATAACATGCACAAGCATAGTTTATTGATAGTACGTGGTTGTGAGCTTCATCGGATAAATCAGTCATTATTTTTTGTACTTCATTTAATTGTTCACTCTGGATGATGTCATGGAACTGGTGTAATGTTAAAATTTTACCTAGCTGGGACATTGTTCGCAGGTTGAGATCACCGTTTTCATCAGCAAATGCAATAGCCTGATTATAAAGGGAAAGAATTTCATTTTTTACTTTTCGATTCTGGTTTTCTGCGGCATAAGTTTTTATTCGTAAAAGTTCAGCTTTTTCAAAGTAGAAATCATAAATAATTCTGTACTGAGTTTTTTCCAGACTGCGCAAAGCATTATCTACAATAGTAAGAGCAGATTCTATGTCTTGAAGTTTCTTCAGTGTGTAAATTGCCCGATGCCGTTGCGCATGCATTATGACGGGAGATTCTCCAATCTCTTTGGCAAGCGTGTCTATCCTGTTAAATGATGCCTCGTAATCGAATGACGTATCCCAGAATAGATAGATAGCGATACGCGAGTAGAGAATTTTCATTTGCAACTCAAGGTTTTGTATATTAGTGTTCTTATCCAAGCCTCTAAGAATATTATCAGCCAAAAGCAAGTCGCTTCCCTGATGCTTTAATATGTGAGCCTTTAAATATAAAAGCTTGGCCTCTTGTATTTGGTTCTTGAAAACCTTGGGGAGATGTTGCAGAAAAGCGTCGATTTCGCTTATGGCAAAAGAAAACCGATTGCTTAGATGATGCAAATCGATAATGAGAAATAGCATATCAAAATCTTCTGCATTCATATTTTCTGTGGGTCTCAAAGTTGGCAGAGCAGAATCTATTTCCTCCAAACGAGCTAATTCCGAGTATGCCCTTCGGTATTGTCCCAGTTGCAACAAGGAGTTTAAATAACAGTAATTAAAATATTGATTATTCGAATGGCTTTCTTTAAGTGACGAATTGAGATAACCGATTTGCTCATATTGCCACAGACGTTCGAGAAATAAATACTGTTTGCCGTCCAAAAGATTTTTTAGAATTTCGCGACCAGTTTCTTCTGAAAAATGAGTGTCGCTTAACATCAATAAAGAAACATTCAATGTGCCATCAAAAATATTTTCCAGATGTTCATGCGAATTTTTAATCATTTCCACAGCTTGATTTTTGTTGCAGCATTTACGACAGGATTCTGCTACCAAATCATTCATCCGTATATTTCCATCTCTTGTATCATTTTCTCGATATATCAATGAAGAATCGAGGACTGCACATACATGGTGAGGTGTGCTATCAGGGATTATATCGTATATTTTCCGTTCAGGAAGCGAGTCAACTCCCATAAGCTTTAAGTAAGCCATTAACATCACGATCTTTTTTGACTCATTACTGAAAAAAGAGTATTGCTGCCATATTATTTCATCAATAGTTTCAATATTAGAAAGATTTAGAGCCCTATTTTGATGTTCCAAATCTATTAATATGCGTACATAGGTTGGAATGCCGCTTGACAAACGAAGAATCTTTTCAGGATCAGTTATTGAAATGTTGTAAACTTTTTCCAACTCATGCAAATGGAGGCACCCAAATATATCTGGTTTCAAATTTCCATATAACGTGATAGTTTGGCTGTATACTAGTGATTCTATTGTAATTCCAATAATGATAGAGATGTTTTTGGATGAATTTGTCAGTATTTCAGCAAACTTGTCAGCATCTCTTTTCCTGTTTCTATCAATACCATCTAGGATAAATACGATTTTGGGGTAACGAGATGCTTGATCAAGAAATGCAGCCAGGGATTCTGCTGTTCCTATTTTTTCGTCGGATGGAATCCCTATCATTTCAAGACACTTATGTAATATAGAAGAATCTTTGCCTTCTATTTCCACGTAGTACACTGTTGTGCATATTTTTTTCTCTGCCAAGTCATTGACAAGGCGAAGAAGTAATAGTGTTTTTCCTATTCCTTTCCTGCCGGTAACATAAAAAATTCTGCGTCGTTCGCTGCTATCGTTGATGAATTGCATAAGCGTACAGCGTTCATCTTCACGGTCGACAAAAAAATTATCACAGTAACATTTTGTTGAAGACAAAACAACGGGATATTTAATTATTTTCAGAATCAAACCCGATATGGCCAGCCCCGCGACGAATAGTCTCCAAAAATCGAATTTTATAGTTTCTAATATTAAGAGTATGATACCGGTGGGAATCACGCCGCATATGTAAAACCAGGCCAATCTGTGCAGCCAGAGGGCGAGAGTCTTTTTTGTTTGGTTACGCATATCTATAATCGATAATAAATAGTTATCAGTTATTAGAGTTGCAATGCTAAGAATCAGCACTACAAATTTCATCCTTATTAGGATATTATTTTTTTAGATTTTTGCAAAGATATTTTCATATTGCAAAAATATCCATTTCATAAAATGAAAAAACTAACAAATATTTATTGCATATCTTTTTTATAATAAATCATTTTTACCTACCTCAATTCCACCCAAATGCCACGATGGTCGCTGGCCTGGCGGGAGAGGGGAGAGTCAAGGATTCCCATGGGAGGCTTGCGGCCGAGGCGCTTTTTCAGAGTATTGTTCAGGAAAAGATGGTCAAAGGAGTGGTAGGTGTCTCCGTCTTCGTAGTAGATGGTCCAGGTTTCCCCGCGGGAATCCCTGGGTTTCAGGCGGTTCAGGCGGTATTCCGTTTTAGCCGGCCCCTGGATGACCTGCAAGGCGCTGTCCGCCGGACCGTCATTGAAGTCTCCGTACAAAAGCAACGGCATGCCGTCCTGGGAGGCGATGGCTTCATTCAGGTAGTCCCGCAGGGCATACGCTTCCCTTCGCCGCGTGTCTTCCGCGGAGCCGTCACGGCTGAGGCGGGACTTCAAATGAATGCCCATCAGGCGGAAGAGGCGGCCATCCGGCGTTTTCACCGTGGCGTCCAGAATGCCCCGCAGCATCATTTTTTTCCTCTTCGTTTCTCCGGATACAGGCATGTCCGTCACGGAACGGTTGTCCACAATGGGATATTTGGAGAGAAGGGCCAATCCCCGGTCTTCTCCGTTCCGCATGACCAGGACCTTATGCGGTAACTGAACTCCTTTTCTTTTCAACCGCATTTGCAGGTCGCGCACGGCGGCTTCCCCACCCATTTCTGACAATCCTACTATTTCTGCACCGGATTGACGGATGAGTTCGGCCACGGCCTCCCGTGCTTCGACGGGCTTGTATTTTACCTGGAAGTTGCTCCTGCGCGGATCTTCCGGTACAAAGTAGTTGCCAGCATTTATTGTGAATAACCTGACAGGTTCTCCCTTTTCCGGTATAGAGATTTTCTCCGGAACCCTTCCCTTCCCGGGCGCCTCCCGGGAGGCAGGCACCGCCTGCGGCGTATCCGTCAGCGGCTTCCATTCCATCAAGCCGTACCCCAGCACCGCGCACAGCACAACCAGGGCCGCGATGACGGAGGTTCCCCTGCGTTTTGACGTTTTCCTGATCATGTCCGTTCCCTTGAAAGATTTTCTCCATGAAGGACGTAGTGAATGAACAGGCCGAGCCGCACAAAATTTTCCGGCTTATTACTCGGCTTTCACTTCACTTTCATCCGTAATTCATGATAAACCATGAATGTGCCTTCATTGCAACCCCAGAACGAGTCCCAGCCTGACGAGCAGACACTTTCCCAATATGCCGAACATACCAGGAAAAGCCTGATTGCGCGCCTGGAGAATTGGGAGGACCAGCGCACGTGGGATGAGTTTTACCGGACGTACTGGCGTCTTATTTATTCCGTCGCCCTCAAGGCCGGATTGAGGGAGGACGAAGCCTGGGACGTGGTGCAGGAGACCATTCTTTCCATCGCCAAGCAGAGCAAGAAGAATATTTACAAGCCGGAACAGGGTTCCTTCAAGCTCTGGCTCTGGAATATGACCCGCTGGCGCATCAACGACCAGTTCCGCAAGCGGAAGAAGGATACGGCCATGCTGATGAGCCCGGACGCCACGGAGAGCCAGGAACATCCCATCGACAAGATTCCGGACGAAGGGAAGAATAATTTTGACCAGGTGTGGGAGAGGGAGTGGCAGAATAACCTGCTCCAGGCGGCCCTGGAACGCGTCAAAGCGAAGGTGTCTCCCAAGCAGTTTCAAATTTTTGATTATTACGTGCTACGGGAGTGGGATGCGGCGAAGGTCCGCAGACAGCTCGGCGTCACGATTGCCCAGGTTTATCTGGCGAAGCACCGCGTAGGAAGCGCCTTGAAGAAAGAGCTGCAATTCCTTCATTCCCAGGAAGAGGAGAAGGAGAGATAGGCGGATGCCGCCCCGGTGCAACCGGGCCCGTTTCCCGCTTTTCTCCTGCCGTTCCGCTTTTCAGGAATGATTCCTTTATTTTGCCTCTTGCCAAGGCAGATGTTTTGTCGTTAGATAACGGCAACTGCAATGCCGCCCTCACGCAACAGACATTCCGCCCAGAGAGTTTTTACCTGGGACAAGATCAAGATGGCCCTGGCGGCGGCGGAAGAAGGGTTTTATATCTGGAATATCAAAACGGGCGTCATCCATTACACGGACCGCTGCCTGACCATGATGGGGGCCAGCCGCAAGGAGAAGGCCCCCAATATTTTCACCCAGCCGGAGCTTACCATCCACGAGGAGGACCAGGCCTTTTTTTCCCAGGAGGTGCGCCGTTACCTGGACGGCCATTCCCACATGCCCATGCGCATTGAAATACGCATGAAGAAGCTGAATTCCAAGAGCTGGAGCTGGGTCCGCATCAACGGTCTCGCTCGCAGGGACAAGCAGCGCCGCCCCGTCATGCTGGTAGGGGTATGGGTCAACATCACCCGGCGGAAGACGGCGGAACTGCGCGCCGCGGAAGACAGGGACCTGTTCCACACCCTGATTGAGCACATTCCGGACAGCATTTATTTCAAGAACCGGGAATCGCGCTTCGTCCTGGCGAATACCGCCACGGCCAATAAGCTGGGCGTGCCCACGCCGGCTGACCTGACTGGACGGACGGACGATTACTTTTTCGATCAAACGATGTCCGATGTTTCCCGCAAGGAGGAGCTGGACATCATGGCTACCGGACGCCCCATCCGCGCCCGCCTCCATCATGAGACATGGCTTCACAAGGATGATTCCTGGAGCCAGATCAGCAAGTTTCCTTGGTATGGCCGCAACGGGGACCTGAAGGGCATCGTGGGCATTTCCAGCGACGTCACCAAGCTGGTGAAGACGGAGATCAAGGCCACGGAAACAGCCCGTATTCTGGAAGAGCGCAACAAGTCCCTGGAGAAGGAGATAGATTTGGCCCGGGAAATCCAGTTCGCCCTGCTTCCCTATGAGATTCCCTCCCGCTCCCATACGGAACACGGCCTGACGCGCCATGTGGATTTCCACCACATTTTCACTCCTTCAGAGGGGGTGGCGGGCGATTGGTTCGATGCCTTTCCCGTGGGCAATTCCGGCGTAGGCGCCATCGTCTGCGACGTGATGGGCCACGGCATCCGCGCCGCCCTGATCGCTTCCATGCTCCGCGGCCTGATGGAGCAGTTGTCCCATCTGGCGGACAATCCGGCGGCCTTTTTGTCTTCCCTCAACCACCAGCTTGCCAAAATTCTGCAACGGGCGAATACCACGATGTTCGCCTCCGCCGTTTATATTTACCTGGATTTGGAAACCGGCGTCATGACCGCCTCCACGGCCGGGCACCCGCATCCCATTATCCTGGGGCCGGACGGAGTTGCCCGCAAGATGCCGCTGCCCAGGGGCATTGCCCTGGGGCTGCTGGATGACGCCACGTACCAGAACGCCCAGTTCCCCCTCCTGGCAGGTTCCCGCGTCCTGATGTATACGGACGGACTGACGGAAGCCGCCAATTCGGAAGGGGAAGAGCTGGGCGTGGAGAGGCTGATCGATTATTTCAATAATTCATCCCCCAAGAGCACCAAGGATTTTGTCCATCAGGCCCTTACCTGCGTAGCAAAATTCACCGGCTGCACCAACCAGGCCGACGATATCTGCATGCTGGGCATCAGCTATTCCGAACACGAGGCAAAGCCGGGGCATTAACAAACCCGGTTCTTCCCTTTTCCGGATATTTACCTCCTTCCTCCTTTTTTGCTGGGGAAAAATCCACATTCCGTCCGCCTGAAAAACAGGAATCATTCAAGCAGGAAGGCTATTTCCCGGAAGGACGGTCTGCCAAGTTTTCCTTTTTCCCTGAAGAGTCCTGCCGGCAGGGAGGCACATTCTCCCTGCAAGGCCGCAGATGATTCCCGCCAGGAGAAAAACGGCAGAAGCGGCTTTCAATTTTCCCGCAGGACCGGAATACGCCTGCTCTCTTTTCAGTAAAACAGGTTCAAGAACTGCCTTTCCAGCCTCTTCCAAGCCGCATTCCGGAATTCCCGCCGCCAGGAACTTCCCGAATCGCATCTTCCTGACCAATTCTTAAAAGCCAGCGGAATACGGGACGGCAATTTTCCCATGCCGCCAAATGACAAGGATCCGTCAGGTTGCCTCAGGACAATCATCCGGAGAGAATTTGAAGTTGCGCCAGAACGGAACGCTTAGCATCCAGATGGAGAACAAGGCTTCCAGCCCTCCCGCCATGATGATCGTCGCCTGGACTCCCCAAACATCCACCACGGCTCCCCAGCCCATGGCCGCCAAAGGCTGCACTCCAATCGTAACGATGCTGAACAGCCCCAGAATGGCAGATTTGCGTTCCGGCGGCGCCAGAAGCTGCACGGCGGATGAAGAGGTGACAAAGAGGGAAGAAGTAGCCAGACCGGCAAAGAAGAAGCAGAGGGCCTGTATTTCCACCACGGGAATGATGCCGGCCACGCATAATGCGCTCCCCATCCACAGCGTGCCCGAGGAGAGCTTGGCCCCCACCCTGTCGCTTTTGCGCGCAAACGGCAGGACAAAGAGGATGCTCACCATGGCACCGGCTCCGACCGCTCCCAGAATGAGGCCGGTATTCCTTGGGTTCCCGTGCATCAATGCCGGAACAATCTGGTAAAGGGATTGCCCGCAGATGTTCTGAATGAGCGCGCTGATCATGATGAAGAGCAGGCTGCGCGTAGAAAGCACCGCCTTGAGCCCGGAGGCCTTTCTTCCGGCCCCGCGCTGCTTTTTAGGGGCGGAGGTATCCGCAACGCGTCCTTTCAGAGCTACCAGGCAGCCTACCAACGGCAGGCTTGCCACGACATTGCCGCCAAAGGCGGTTCCGGCCCCCCATTCCGCAATGATGTAGCCGGCCAGCGCCGGACCTACGGCGCGGCACGTGTTGAATACCAGGGAGTACATGCCCACGGCCTCCTGCAACTGCCTGCGCGGGATCAGATCGCCCACAAAAGCCTGCTGCGTGGGAAAGCCCACCGTCTGGTTGACGCCCATGACCAGCCCGGCGGCATACAAGTGCCATAGCTGGAGCATGTCCAGCATCGTCAGCAGAAACAGGGCTACGGCCACCAGCCATTGGACGCATTGCACGGCTATGAGCAGTTTTCTCCTGTCAAAACGGTCTCCCAGCCCGGCCAGCAGCATGCCGCCCAGAAAGAAAGGGAGCGCGTTCAGGGCGGCCAGGAAGCCCACCGCCGTGGCGGAGCCGCCGGAAATGTCGTACACAAGAATGCCCATGGCCGTCACCTGCAGCCACATCCCGATCAGGGCGGCGGCCTGCCCGGACCAGAAGATTTGCAGGTTCCTCACCTGAAGGGGCTTGAAAAAGCCCAGCCAGTCATTCAGCCATTTCATCAGCTCCGCCATCCTAGCCCCCGCCGCCGGAACCGTCCAGACGCGAGTGCGGCAACGGAAGCCCTCATAATCCCGGAACCTTTTTATTCCTCCGCGGTATAGCAGGCCGGGTAGTCCTTGGAAGGCAGCCAGACGGGAAGGTCTTTCATCCTGTCCGCGGCGCGTTCGGAAACCGGCATGCGCCAGATTTTAAAGAAAGGCCCCATGTTTTTTCCCGTGACCTTGGAGAAGGCGTTCATGACCCATTCCCATTTCTTTTCATCACTCAGCTTGCCGTTGTCGTACGGCTTGTCATGGAATTGAAGGGCCACCTGCCGGAAAGCGTCAAATCCCAGATAGTACATCAGCTCCACCCAGAAGAAGAGCTGCACCTTGTTGGGCGCTTCATTGTAGGTCTGGTCGCCGGAGAAGTACTTTTTCATCTCAGCGCTCATGCCGTACGGCCCCATGCCGCCGCCCCAGCAGGATTCAAAGTTTTTCCCGGTGCCCATTACCTCGCAGACCATGGAGAAGATGTTGACGGATACTTCCGTCTGGCCCTCCATCGTAAACGGAGGCGACTGGTGGTTATGCCCCAGTTCATGCCACAGCCCCCAGCTTCCGGAATGGATGATGGAGCCGCTGGCAATGGAGTCCGTCCAGTCCTTCGTAGCCATGGCGGGATAACCGGAATGCCCGGCCCCGGCGGAAATCTGCCTGTCCACGACAAAACGCATCGGGTGATGCAGGCGGTCCGGCTTGGTGTCCCATCCCATGATCCAGTCCTGGAGGGCCATGTTTTTTTGCAGGAATTCAGCCGTTTTCTGAACATCCGGACACCGCTTCAACTGCTCCACGGGCATCGTGACAATGAGGCGGGGCATACAGATTTCCCCCCACGGCGCCTTGGTATTTTCCAGTTGTTCGGCCCATTGTTCCGGAGTGGTCTTCCCCATGACGAACAGAGGGGCCGGCACGGCTCCGGAAATCTGAACCTTGAATACTTTTCCCCGTTTGGAACGCTGGCCCACATTCACGTAAACCAGGCCGCCCATCGGGTTCACCATTTTCACGCGGCCCCGGTCCGCCGGAACCTGCATGGTTATTTCCGGAACCCTTTTCCATTCATCCAGCTTGTGCAGGCTGTCCGTATGGCACCCTATGCGCACGCTGACCGTGCTGTCCTTGGGCGCGCCGGACAGGGAAAAGGAGATTTCCCCTCCGGGGGGAGCATACAGTCCCGTACTGTGCCAGCCGCCGATGTTGGAATCTATTTCCACCGTCCTTCTTACCGTCTGGGCCCCGTCCTCCGGAACGCCGGGAAAATCCTTCGCCGCCGGGCACGCCTTCAGGGTGGAAAGCTTGGCGTCCTTCCATTCCCGGCATTTTTCCAGAAGCTCCTGCATGCGGCGGGTATCATCACCTCTTTTCCACGGGGCGGCTCCCGCAGGGAATTCCTCTATTCCCGCCATTTTTTCCGCCTTGCCCCAGGACCATGTTTCCAGCGGCTTGTCCTTATCCGTTTGAATTTCATCCCTGGAGGGGATTGAGTAGACGGAAAGCTCCGGCATCCGGTTCTTCACAGGCAGGGGAAAACGCCCTTCCGGTTCAGGCTCATCTTCTTCCACAGGGATGTTTTCCTCCTGCCTGCGGGCCTGTTCCTCACGTTCGCGCCGTTCCAGCTCCTCCCTCCTCTTCTTTTCCTTCTCTTCGCGTTGAGCCTGCTCCCGGAGCTTTTGAGCCGCTTCCGCAGCCTGCCGTTCCTTCTTTTCCCTGGCTTCCTCACGCGCCTTCTGCTCTGCCTGCCTCTCCTTTTCCTTCTTCTCCCTGATTTCCCGCTCACGCTGCATTCTCTGTTTTTCAGCGGCTTCCCTGGCCTTCTTTTCCTTCATTTTACGCTCGGTAGTCAATTCCTGGGCAGCTTTCCTTTTTGCCAGGTTATCCTGGTACAGATAATATCCGGCTCCCGCTCCGCAAACCAGCAGAAGCACTAAAAACCAGCCTACGGCGGAACCTCTGGAGACGCTTCGGGTAAAAGAAGGAATATTCATGTGATCGGAATTCGGAATAAATCGTCATTATTTCTGCATCGCAGACATTTCTTGTCAATACGATTCTTCCTTTTCCGCGGGAGCTTTCATGGAAAGAACATTCCGGAAACCGATTTTCCCCGCATCCGGCGTCCCCCGTTTTTCAAGCGTCCGCTTCCGGAACCTCCGCCTTCATCCCGAAATGGGGGAACGCGCCATGCATCAGGCCGTCCAGCACGCCGCGGGTGCGCGGTTCCGGGCTGATGTATCCATGGCCGCAGGCTACCATGGCTTTCACTTCCTCCGCCGCATTGGAGGGACAGCACCGGAACGCTTCCGGCAAATGGCGCATGGCGTCCAGGTCGTTGTGCCCGTCTCCGAAGATGGCCGCATGGACGGGAAGCACACCGAACCGTGAGGCTACAAAAGCCAGGGAAGTCCCCTTGTTGTAGTCGCGGTGGCTGAAACGCAGGTAAGGCCCCGCCCTCTGCGTGACGATTTCATCATACGGTCCAACCGTGTCCTGAATGACGCAGGAGACGTCATCCAGCCCGCAGGCATCGTTCACCACCAGGGAAAAAGCGTCATTGGCCTGCCTGCGGAGTTCCAGCCCGGAGAACCGGTGTTCCAGATGGTCCATCAATGATTCCAGCATTCCGCCGTGACGGGTGAACAGGTCGTCATGGGCCACGGAGCAGGCATCGTTCCACGGAACGCCGGGCATCAGACGCCCTTCCGCATCCGCCAGATGAACGTTCCGTTCCATCGTGACCGTAAAATCCGGGGCAAACGCTTCCGGATTACCCTGGAACATGTCCATCAACCCTTCCCGCAGGTAAACGGGGTCCCTCCCCGTATTGATGCCCCAGAGCACGCCGTACCGCGCCCGGAGTCCACGCATGGTTCTGAAAAAAACGCGTCTTTCCTCCGCAGGGCCCCCCAACGTGAACAGGGTATCGTCAAAGTCAAAGGAGAAGAGATACCGGGGCAGTCCGGGCCTGGGCAAGGCACGGACCGGCAGAAAACGCATCAGTTCCATTTCAGGCCAGTCCTCCCTTCACCGCGGCGCGCCTCTCCGCATGCACGACGGGTTCCGCCAGCGGAATATCCTCCTCCACCGGCTCCGCCGAGGGAATGTGTTCTTCCACGGGTTCGGCGGAAGGAATGGTTTCCGGAACGGGTTCCGCCTCAGGGATGACTTCCTGCCGCGGCGCAGGCTTCTCCCGGCGTCCCGGCGCAGCGGGAGCGGGACGGGCTGCCGGGACGGCAGACGGCGGACGCGCCGCAGGGGCCGTTTTCCTTTCTCCTGCGGAAGCGGGGATTCTGGCCTCGGCGCCCACGCCGGCCCGCACCTGGCGGGCAATGGGGGTATTCATATCCACCGCATACGTGACGGGCAGGCTTCCGGCGGGAATTTCCTCTCCCGGCTTGCGCATGTGGATTTCCACCCTGCGGTTGGCAGCCTGGGCATTCCGGTCCCCCTTCGTGGAGACTACCGGGCGGGAGGCCCCGCAGGCGCGTATGTAGAGCCTGCATTCCCCGTTCGGGCGCGTCAGGGCAATGCCGTTGTCCTTCAGCCACTGGCGCACGGCATTGGCCCGCATCAGGGAGAGCACGGCATTATATTCTCCGGAACCGAAGCTGTCCGTATGCCCCTCTACAATGAAAATCGTGTCCGGGTTTTTCATCATCAGCCCGGCGAGCTGAAGCATGCTGAGGCGCGCGGAATTTTTCATCACCGCCTTGTTGTATTCAAACAGAAGGTCCGCGCCCAGCCTGCTGTAACCGCTGTCCTTGCCCAGGGAGGACTGGGCCATCAACTGGGAAAGTGATTTACTGCCGTCCGGCAGATGGGAATCATCCTGGCCGCCAGCCCCCTTGAGCTTGTTGTTGTACCATTCGTCCGGGTTGACCATGTCCGGCTCCGCCGTCTTGATAGTCGCCGGGCTGGCGGAAGTTTTCAGCATCTCGGGCGGAGAAGGTTCAGGCAGTCCCTTCGCGACGGCATTCATGTCCACCTGCGGCATTCTGGGGGCGAGGGATTCCGGCGGGGACGGAGTAACCGGATCGGCGGAAAAGCTGGTTTCCCCCGGAGCGATCACCACCTGTTCCGGCAGCATGTCCTCCAGGTCCGGCAATTCCGGCGGCACTTCCTCAAGCTGCTCGATATCCGGTTTTTCAACCACTTCCGCCACATCCGGTGCGGGACGGTCGTCCGCTTTCAGCACGATTTTCTCAGGCAGCGGCTTCCGGTCCTCCTGAACCGCGGGTGCCTTGTGCACATGAATGCCCAGGTCAAACCAGCTCAGAACGATGAAGCCCAGGTAGTGCACCAGCACGGCGGCAAGAAGGGCCCCCACCGCCACGGCGGCAAGATGGCGCGGCGCAGGCAGGATGAAACGGCTGCGCCTGCGGCGGTTCTCGCGGAGTTCACGGGTGTTTTCCTGATTGGCACTCACGGGATCATCAGCAAAAGGAGAGGCACGGTTCATGAACCGGAAGGAGCGGTGCCCGTAGCAGGTGCACTGTAGGTTTCATGGGACAACACCCTGGGCATGGGCATGCGCGTATTCTCATGAATCCATTCCGCAATGCCAGCCTGCAACTCGTCATCCCCGGCATAGACGTTGACCTTGTAGGTTTTCTCAAATTTCTCCCCCTTTTTTCCTTCAATGGAATGGAGGAAGGTCCGCTCCCGGGTGCCGTAGGGCTCGCCTTCCCGGATGGATTCATAAAGTTGTTTTTTCTCGTTTCTCAGGGAGTCGTAAATGCTCAGGCAATCCTCCAGGGTGGAGAAGAAGTACTGGTTCGTGCAGACCACCATGACGGGATAATCCAGTTTCAGGGCATCGTCTACGGGAGCCACGTCAAACGTACTGAAATCCGCACGCCAGTCAACGCCGGCATCCAGCAGCCAGTACGCGGCATAACACAGGGGCTTGCCCCAGTCCTGCTCCATTTCCCGGACGGCCACGGTTTTCAGGGAAGGAAAGCAGTCCATGCTGACCATGCAGCGGATGCGGGGATCTTCAGACGCGGCTTTCAGCAGCACCGCTGCCCCAAACCCCTGCCCTACGGCGGCCACGGGCGGCAATCCCCCCTGTTTCCGGGATACGGCGTCCAGCAGAGCCGTTACGTCCGCATATTCCTTCAATCCGTACGTGCAGAATTTCCGGGCGTCGTTTTTCCCGCGCGGATTCCATACCAGGCACGTGTAACCGGCTCCGGTCAGTCCTTCCGCCAGCGGCAGGGAGCCTTTCACCCCCTGGTCCCAGGAGGTGGCTATCACCACCAGCTCCGGCTTCGCCTCCAGATGCGGCATTCTTCCGCGCAGTTTCAAGGTATCCCGCACGCGGCTCTGGCGCGGGGACAAGGCCTCCGGACGCCCCGGACGCACCAGATAGCCTTCAATGGCGGTACCGTCGGCGGAGACGGCTTCCACCGGCTCCATCACCAGGGAATCCGCAACGGGAGAAGCGGAGGGTTCATCCCCCCCCACGGGAACGAGCAACGGAGTGGACACATACCACGCAAACCACACCAGGACGCCCACTGCTGCCAGAAGGAGCAGAAGAAACAGTTGAACAAGACGTTTGAACATGGAAAAGCTGTACCCGGAAAGCGGTTGTCAGGAAGATTTTATCCCATCCTGTCTACGTTGACAACACTCAACTTCTATCAGGAGAATATCTTCCGCACGCCATTCCGGCCCGCATGGAGCCGTGCCGCACCGCCCTCCGCTGGACAGGCGCGGGCGCACGGACATGCGGTTCCGGCAAGCCTCCGTCCCTGCCCGGCGGCCAAATAACGCTTTATTTCCCGCCCCCGATCTGGCATCCTTGTCCCACCTTACTTTTTCATGGCAATCCAGGCCCGACATTTCCGCCAATGGTTCGCATTCCTCCTCCTGCTTGCGCTGGGAGGAACGGCGGCCTGGTTCCTGATGCCCCGGGAATGGTCCCAGATGCAATGGGAAATTCCCGGCACGCCGTCCGAATATCCCCTTGCCCAGCTTCTGCGGCCCTGGCTCATTCTCCTGGGCTGTTTCCTTCCGGCGCTGGGGATGCTGCTGTACAACCGCTCGGGCATCCTGGACAGGTATGTGGCGCGTACCTGGTTCACGGCTTTCATCATGTGCACGGCCATCCTCACGCTGATTTACATCATCGGCGACTTTGCGGACAATGTGGGGGACCTGATGAACCTGGATTCCCCCCTGGCGGGCACCTTCCGCTTCTACCTGAGCCAGCTGCCCATGATTCTGAACCTGATCCTTCCCTACACCCTTCTGCTGGGAACGCTCTGGGCGCTTACCAAGCTTTCCTCATCCTCGGAAATCACCGGCATGCTGCAATCCGGGAGATCCCTGCTCCGGATCAACGCCCCGGTCATCATCGGTGCCGTCTTTGCGGCCATCTACTTCGGCATCTTCGGGTTTCACTGGGCTCCCAATTCCACTCTGTACAGGAAATTGATGTTTTCCTCCCTGAGCCAGAATAAAAATGACGACGCCTCCCGGAGCACCATCTACAAGAACGACGCGGAATCCCGCATCTGGTACCTCGGCGACCCTCCCGGAATAGACTCCCCCGGCGAGCCGTTCAGGCAGGTGCGCGTGGAACAGTTCAGCGCGCCCGGAAAGATGGAGTACGAGCTGTTTGCGGATGAAGCCATGTGGGACCCGGCTTCCAGAACATGGACATTCCGGCAAGCCATCAAAAGGAATTATTCCCAGGAGGAACCCCGCCAGCTGAACGACGTGCCCGTGTTCGCCGGGCAGGAATACCAAACGTTGAAAGAGCATTATCCAGAGACTCCCTGGCAGTTGATTTCCCCCAACGTCCGCGTGGATACCCAGGGCACTCCGGCCCTCCAGGAAATCATCAGGTCCGGCACGACAAACGCCAAGTACCTCAGAAGCCTGCAAACGGAATGGCACGTCAGGATAGCCCGCATGTTTTCCTGCATTATCCTGACATTCATCGCCATTCCTTCCGCCATCACGTTCCAGCGGCGCTCCGCCATGTCCGGCATCGGCATTGCGCTGTTCCTGGCGGCGGCCATGCTGTTCCTGTATGAGTTTTTCCCCACGCTGGCCTCCGCAGGCTACCTCCCCACCTGGCTGGGGGCGTGGATGCCCAACATCATTTACACCATCATCGCCATCCGCCTGTTCCAGACCAAGCTGGCCCACAGAAGCTTCATGGAGATGCTGAGAGGCTTGAAAAAGACACCCGTCCATGACCAACCCTGACCACCTTGACGACTCCCTGGCAGCCGTCCGGAAAGCCCGCGAACTGCTCCACCGGGCACGCGCCGTGATTTTTGACTTTGACGGGCTGCTGGTGGATACGGAATACGCCATTTATTCTTCCTGGGAACGCGTGTTCGCATCCTGCGGCCACGCCCTCCCCCTGGATTTGTTCAACCAGTGCCTGGGGAGCGGCTACACCCACTGGAACCCCGGGGAGCATCTGGAACAACTGACGGGCCGCACCTTCGACTGGGAAGCCGTCAACGGCCGCCGCCAGGAGGAAATCGTCCGCGACCTGGAGCACGCCGGCCTTCTGCCAGGAGCCTGCGAACTCATCCGGAGCCTGGCGGAAGCCGGAACGCCCATGGGCGTGGCCTCCAGCTCTTCCCACCGCTGGGTGGACGGCTGGCTGAACAGGCTGGACATCATGCCCTATTTCCAGACCGTCATCTGCCGTGACGACGGCCTTCCCGTCAAACCGGACCCGGCCCTGTTCCTGAAGGCTGCGGAAAACCTGGGCATGCAGCCGGCTGAATGCCTGGTGCTGGAAGATTCCCAGAACGGCACCACCGCCGCACACCGCGCAGGAATGCCCGTCATCTCCATCCCGAACCGGGTGACGGAGCAGGCGGATTTTTCCCTGGCAACCAGTAAAATCCGTTCCCTGGCGGAACTTCTTTAGGAATTCGGGAATTCCGCCTTCCATTCCGTTACGCTTGTTTCTTGACGGAATTCCTTTCATGCCTTATGTAAGGAGAATGGCTTCCCAACGTACCCCATTATATCACTACCGCGTCAAAGACAAGATTGTGGGCCCTATCTGCCTGACAGACCTCCACGCCCTGCTTGTCTCCAAGAAAATTCTTCCGGACACCATGATCCGGGAGGAACATTCCCAGTGCTGGATGCCGCTCGCAACGGAGCTGCGCCGCCAGGAGCGCCTGGCGCGCCTCAGGGCATCCGCCTTCATGCTTTCCTGCCGCCCTCCTAAAAGCTGCCTCCTGTTTTACATCATTGCCCTTCTCCTTCTGGCCTGCGGCGTGGCGCATTCCATCATGCTCCACACCATTCTTTACATGGAAGTGCTGTTCGTGCCTGCCATAGCGTTTTTCATGGGAAAGATGCTGATGTACATGCACCTTCTTACCGGAGGCATGAGGAAAATGCCCGCCCAGGAACCGGAACGCTGACCAGACGCAAACATTTTCCTCCTCTCCGCTCTCTCCCCTGCAGCCTATGAGCCCGATACCCGCCAGAGCAACGCTCTACCATTACCGCACCGATGAGAAAACCGCCGGTCCCGTCAGCAAGGAAGTGATCGACACGCTGGCGGCAGCCGGCAAGCTTCCGTTTTCCACCACCATGGTCAGGAAAGAAGATTCCCGGAACTGGGTCCCCCTTTCCGCCATTCTGCAGAGGCGGATTAAATTCAAGGCGCTCCAGCCTTCAAAGAAGGAGCAGCCTTCCATCCGCATCCTGTTTTACGCAGCGGCAACCCTCTTTTTCTGCTTTGGCATCGTGATATTTTTCCTGACGAACCATGCCGAACTGGAAGTAATCATCCTGATTCCCTGCATCCTCGTTTTCATGGGCAAGCTTTTATGCTACGTCCACACGCTTGTGGAAAAGTGCGGCATTACCGCTGCTCCCGGCAGGGAATAAGAGCGCGGCGGAATGTCCGCCACCGTGTTGCACCCGGGCCGGGACGCCGTGCCGTCGGATAACTTGAAATAAAGAACCGCCGGGACCGTTGAAGATCCGGCGGTTTGAAAATTACTGTTACGGAGAATTATTTATTTAATTCCGCAACGGCGGCTTCCAGGCTGGGCACGTCTTCGATGGAGATGACGGTGGCATCCTTGCAGATGCGGCCCATCATGCCGGCCAGCGTCTTGCCCGGTCCCAGTTCAATGAAAAGGCGGTGGCCCTGGTCCACCAGCTTCTGCATGGAGGCCGTCCAGCGCACGGAGCCGCACACCTGGTGCTCCAGCACATTGCGGATGTCGTCCGGCCCTTCCACCACGCGGGCTTCATAGTTGCAGTAGACGGGCATGGAAGGCGTGCCGAAGGAGACATTCTTGAGTTCCTCCGCCAGCTTCACCATGGCGCTGTGCATCAGGCGGGAATGGTAGGCTCCCGCCACATTGAGCTTCTTGGCGATCTTGCAGCCGGCAGCCTTGGCTCCGGCAATGGCCTTGTCCACGCCTTCTTCCGTGCCGGAAACGACCGTCTGGCCGGGGCAGTTGAAGTTGGCAACGTCCACGTCGCATTCCTGCGCCAGCTTGATGACGTTTTCATCCGTCCCGCCGATCATCGCCGCCATGGTGCCCTTCGTGGCGTTGCAGGCTTCCTCCATGAACGCGCCGCGCTTCTGGACCAGGCGAAGGCCTTCTTCAAAGGTATAGGTTCCGGCAGCCGCATGAGCCGTGAATTCACCCAGGGAAAGGCCGGCGGCAGCCACGGGATTCAGGGAAGGCGCCAGCTCCTTCAAGACGGCCAGGCAGGCCAGGCCATGCACGTAGAGAGCAGGCTGGCAGTTGCAGGTGCGGGTCAGTTCTTCGCCGGGGCCTTCAAACATGATGGAGGAGAGGGATTCCCCAAGCGCCTTGTCCGCCTGCTCAATCAGGGCCCTGGCTGCGGGATACTGGTCATACAAATCTTTGCCCATGCCTACTTTTTGGGCACCTTGTCCGGAAAACAATAATACTGCGTCCATAGTTGAGGCTGAATTATACCGTTCCGGCAGGAAAGAAGCAAGAGCGATCTTGCCACCGCACTTCCTCCGTAATCTCTTTACCGCCAATATGAATAGAAAATCCGCCCCGGTCTCTGCGAGAGGCCGGGGCGGATGGTTAAACCTGATGTGTCAGGGAACGGCCTTAGGCGGTTGCTTCCGTGGTTGCGGGAGCTTCTTCCTTTTCAGCCGTTTCGCGGGGCAGATCGATGATTTCGATCATGGCCACGAGGGCGGAGTCCGTCAGACGCTGGCCCAGCTTGACGATGCGGGTATAGCCGCCCTTGCGTTCCGCGCAGAGGGGAGCGATTTCATCAAACAGGCGCTTGACGGCGGCCGTGTTGTGAATGGTGGCGGTAGCCAGGCGGCGGGAATGCACGTCGCCGCGCTTGGCGAGCGTGATCAGCTTTTCCACATAGGGACGGAGAGCCTTGGCCTTGGCCAGGGTGGTGGTGATGCGTCCGTTGAGGATGAGGCTGCATGCCTGGTTGGCGAGCAAAGCCCTGCGGTGAGAAGCGTTGCGCTGAAGCTTGGAGGTTTTTACACCGTGTCTCATGATGATATTTTTCTATGTGTGTTGGTTTTGTGAGATTTAGTCGTCGTCGTCTTCGATGTTGGCGGCAATCAGGTCTGCCAGGCCCACGGGGCTTTCCTCTTCCAGACCCAGGCGCGGCTTGGCCTGCGGCACGGGACCGGTAAGCAGGGAGGGATCCACCTGAACACCCAGGGAAAGGCCCAGTTCCAGCAGCTTGTCTTTGATTTCGTTGAGGGACTTCTTGCCGAAGTTGCGGTACTTGAGCATTTCGCTTTCGCTCTTCATGGCGAGCTGGCCAACGGTGGTGATGTTGGCGTTGTTGAGGCAGTTGGCGGCGCGCACGGAAAGCTCGATTTCGTTGACGCTCATGTTGAGCAGCTTGCGCAGGCGGGCCGTTTCCTCGTCCTGGACGGCGGAAGGAGCTTCTTCAAAGTTGACCTGCTTGTCGTCATAGTTGACGAAGACGTCCAGGTGGTGGCGCAGAATGGCGGAGGCCTGGAGCATGGCGTCTGCGGGGGAGATGCGCCCGTCCGTCCATACTTCAAGGATCAGCTTGTCGTAGTCGGTCATCTGGCCCACACGGGTATTCTGCACGGAGTACTTCACGCGGGTGACCGGGGAGAAAATGGAGTCGATCGGGATCACGCCAATGGGCATGTCCGGCACCTTGTTTTCGTCGCCGGTGGCAAAGCCGCGGCCCACGCGCACCTGGAATTCGCATTCGAACATGGTGTCCTGGTCCAGGGTGCAGATGATTTGATCGGGATTGACCACCTGGTAGGTGGTGTCGTCAGTGATGTCGGCGGCGGTCACGACGCCCTGCTTGTGCACGCGCAGGGAGAGCAGGCGCGGTTCCTTGCCGTTGTGCTTGAACTTGACCTTTTTCAGGTTCAGCACGATTTCCGTCACGTCTTCCACCACGCCGGGCAGGGAGGAGAATTCATGCTGTGCGCCGGCGATGCGGACGGAGGTGATGGCGGCGCCTTCAAGTGAACCCAGAAGAACGCGGCGCAGGGAGTTGCCAAGCGTATGGCCGTAACCGTTTTCAAACGGTTCCGCCACGAAGGTCAGATGATTCGCATCATTCGGGTCTTCAATTTTTTCCAGACGGCTGGGAACTTCAAAGCGGGCCAGCGTGGTAACGGCGGTTTCTTCTGCAGTAGTGGTTTCGTTTTCCGACATAATCGTATGTAATGTACCGGGTTTCCCCTCAGCACGGGCATGGCGGGCAATCCGCCTGAAGGACCTACGGCATGTTTTGGAAACGCCCGTGCGGGGAGCAATTTAACGATCTGTTTTCAACAATCAACTCTTTTCATGTCCGCCGGCAAATTTTCTGTGACTTAACGTGCGTCATCTGGCATAGTGGGGCAAACCTATATACCAACTCATGAAGCATCCTGATTTTTTGGACAACAGGGATTTTACGGGGGAAGACAAGAAGCGCCCCTCCACCATGTCCATGGACACCAGCTACCAGGCTCTGGAAGGAGTCGTCAAAAAACTTTCCGAAATAGCCTCCACCAGGCACGATCCCCGTTACCTCCAGGAGTATATCAAGACGGGCATCAACATGGCGCAGTCCGAAGCCTCCGACCACGATTTTACCGTCCTGATCCGTTCCGGGCGGGAGATGTACCGGGCCAACTGCGTTTTCGCCCCGTACCGCCACATCCGCAAGATTTCCGTGTTCGGCTCCGCGCGCATCAGGAATGATGAGCCGGCGTATGAAACGGCGCGGGAGTTCGCCAGGGAAGCCAGCGAACACGGTTACATGGTCATTACGGGTGGCGGACCGGGCATCATGCAGGCGGCCAATGAAGGAGCCGGCGAGCAACGCTCCTTCGGCCTGAACATCACCCTACCGTATGAACAGACTTCCAACCACGTGGTAGCCCACAGCGACAAGCTGATCAATTTCTATTATTTCTTTGTCAGAAAGCTGAATTTCGTAGCGGAAAGCGATGCCATGGTGGCGTTCCCCGGCGGCTTCGGCACCATGGACGAGGTGTTTGAAACCCTCACCCTGATCCAGACGGGGAAGGCCACCATTTACCCGATCGTCCTTCTCGATTCCCCCGGCAAGACTTTCTGGCTGAACTGGCTGGCCTTCATCCGCGTGGAACTGGTGGATTCCGGCCTGATTTCCGCGGATGACCTGCACCTCATCCACGTCACCAAGAATCCGGCGGAGGCCATGGAGCACATCGACCGCTTCTACCGCATTTTCCACTCCTACCGTTTTGTCAGGGACGCCATCGTCATCCGCCTGAACACGCACCTGCCCGCCCAGTGGGTGGAGCACCTGGAACGGGATTTTTCAGACCTGATCCTGCCCGGGGGAAGAATGGTCCAGAGCGGACCGCTCCCGGATGAGGCGGACGAACCCCACCTGGACCGGCTGCCACGCCTCATTTTCCCCATCAAACGCGGCAATTACGGCAGGCTGAGGCTGCTGATTGACCGCATCAACCAGACGCCCAGCCGGACTTATTCCCCACCCTCCCATGTCTGACGCCCTTCCCGCGTGGCTGATTCCGCTGATTTTCGGCCTGATGGGAGCCTGCATCGGCTCCTTCCTGAACGTGGTCATTTACCGGACGCCGCTGGGCATCTCCGTCAATGATCCGGCGCGCTCCTTCTGCCCGGAATGCGAGGAACCCATTCCGTGGTACCTGAATATTCCGGTGCTAAGCTGGCTGACGCTCCGGGGAAAATCCGCCTGCTGCGGAACGCGCATCAGCTTCCGCTATTGCTTCGTGGAGCTGCTTACGGCCCTGCTTTTCGCCGCCCTGGGGTGGAAGTACGCGGACGCCTCCGCGGGAGCCGCCATACTGCTCTGCCTGTGGACTGCCATGGCCATCGTCATCATGTTCATTGACGCGGAGCATCTGATCGTATTCCGTACCCAGGCGCTCATCGGCGCCGCAGCCGGAGTGGGAGCCTGTGCCCTTTACCCGTTTCTCCTGCCGGACAATGACGTCATGACCTGGACGGACGCCTTCACGGCCTCCGTGCTGGGGGGAATCGCCGGGTATGCCGCCATCAGGCTGGTGATTGAAATGGGCAAGCTCCTGTTCGGCACCTGGAAGCAGCACTTTGACGCTCCCGCTCCGTGGAGCCTGAAGGAGCCGGAATCCGACCGGGACGAGCTCCAGCTCATTATCAACGGACAGCCTCACGACTGGTCCATGCTTTTCCACCGGGCCACGGACAAGGCCGTCATTTCCGGGGGCTCCGTCACCATTGACGGGGAAACGCTCCCTCCCTGCTCCGTCATCCTGCGCCAGGACAGGATAGAGCTGGAGAACGGAGACGTTTTCCCGCTGGAAGACCTGGAAAGCGTGGAAGGAACCATGACGGATATTCGCGCGCAGCGGGAAGCCATGGGCTCCGGTGATGCCTGGATTCTGATGATGGCCGGATGCGTGGGCGGATGGCAGGGCGCGGTGTTCTGCCTTTTCCTCGGCTCCCTGCTGGGGATTGTGCAGGCAGTCGTTTCACGCATGGGGTTCGGCAGGAATCTTCCCTTCGGCCCCGCTCTGCTCAGCGCTGCTCTGATCTGGCTGCTGGGTGGCGACCAGTGGTGGCTGGCCTATCTCCGCTTCATTTCCGGAGAATAATTTTTCCCTCCATGACACGGCTGGACCGCAACCCTTCCGGGCTGCGGTCTTTTTTTACAGATTTATTTCATATTCAACAGCTTTACCATTCTGCACCCCGGCAGAAAAAAGGGAAGCCCCGCAAAGGCTCCGGCCGCCCCTTTCCGGAGCACGCACGTTTTTATTTTGCAACCAGGACGAATTCCGGGGGTTCATCCTAGCAAAGGGAGGCGTTTCCACCTGTTTGAGATATCACAGCGCGACGCCCCTTTCCGAAACGCATCAAACCTCACCACTCAAAGTTATGACCAAGCAAATGATTATCGCCGCGGCCTTTGCCGCATGCTCCGCGTTCGCTCAGGACGCGCCGCCGCCCCCCGCCCCGGACGCACCTTCCGACGCTCCGGAAATGCAGCCCCCTCCTGAAAGAAGGGAAGGCCCCCGCCACCGCGCCGGAGGCAGGGACCGCCAGGGCCCAGGTCCGGAACGGGCCAATCTCCAAATGAGGAGAATTGATCCCGGCATCATGATCATCGGGGAAGAACTGGTCATGGCCAAGTATGACACCGACAAGGACGGCAAGCTTTCCGACGAGGAAATAGCCGTTCTCCAGGCGGACGTCAAGAAAGCCCAGGAAGCCAGGAAGGCAGCCATCCTGAAGAAGTTCGACAAGGACGGCGACGGCAAGCTTTCCAAGGAGGAAAGAAAGGCCATGCAGGAAGAATGGCTCAAGGACCATCCGGAAGCCGCCAAGCGCATGGAAGAAATGAAGGCCCGCCAGGAAGCCCGCAAGGCCGAAATGCTTAAGAAGTATGACAAGGACGGCGACGGCAAGCTTTCCGACGAGGAAAAGAAAGCCATGCGGGAGGACTGGGCCAAGGACCATCCGGAAGCCGCCAAGCGCATGGAGGAAATGAAAGCCCGCCAGGAAGCCCACGCTGCCAACATGATCAAGAAGTTTGACAAGGACGGCGACGGCAAGCTTTCCCCGGAAGAATTGCAGGCTATCCCTCCCCATCACGGCCAGCCCGGCCCGCATCATGCCGCGCCCGGCGGTCCCAAGGGACCGGGTGCGCCCAAGATGGATGGCCCGCGCCGTCCCGGAGGCCCCAGGGCTGAAGGACCCCGCGCGCCCAGGGGACCGGAAGGTCGCAGAGGCAGTGAAGGACGCCGCGGAGACGGTGACCGCGGTCCCCGCGGCAACCGCCCGGACGGCCCCCGCCCCCAGCTTGATCCCAACCGCGCCCCCATCATGGCGGCCGGCTGGATCCTGATTGAGGAAAAGTATGACGCCGACAAGGACGGCAAGCTGAATGAAGCTGAAATGGCACAGCTCAACGCTGACGCCTCCAAGGCTCTGGAAGCGCGCCGTTCCGCACGCAGGGAAGCCAGGAAGGCAGCCCGCGGCAATAACGACATGCCCCTCCCCCCCGCTCCGGTCCAGGAAGAAGGGGATGATGAATAAGTTCACCCGCAGAAACGCATAGCAGAAACAGAGAGACGGCCCCGTCTGCCTTACGGCAGGCGGGGTTTTTCTTATCAGGGAAAAGGGAAAAGGAATTAGGGGTTATAGGAATCATAGGGAACTTTAGGGATTATAGGGAATTCCCATCATTACCCCTCTTACCCCTCTTACCCCTCTTACCCCTCTTACCTAGCAAACTCTCTCGGACTTACTTAACCCTTCCCCTTCCTTCCACCAAGAAACAGACCGGGGGAGGCATGCGGCCTCCCCCGGTCAGAGTTAACGAATCAATTTCCTGCCGCGCCTCAGGCTCCGGCCTTCATGGCCTGCTTGACTTCCTCATGCAGACCGTGCTTCCGGGAGAAGAGGAGGGCCGCCGGAGAGGCGATGAAAATGGAGGAGTACGTGCCGATCAGAATACCTGCGGAAATCGTCCAGGCGAAGTCCTCCATGGAAGGGCCGCCGAAGAAGTACAGGCACACCAGCACGGCCAGTGTGGAAAGGGAGGTCAGAATGGTGCGGGAAAGCGTCTGGTTGATGGCTTCATTCATGATTTGGGACGCGCTTTCATTCGGGTCCGAGAAGCGGAGGAATTCGCGAATGCGGTCAAACACGATGATTTTGTCATTGATGGAATAGCCGGCCACCGTCAGCAGCGCGCCGATGTGGATGACGTTCAGCTCAGTGCCGCTGATGATCACCAGCCCCAGCACCAGCAGGACGTCATGCGTCAGGGCGATGACCGCGCCGATGGCGAAGGTCCATTCAAACCGCACCGTCAGGTAAACCATGATGCCCAGAATGCCGAAGAAGAGTGCCCAGGCGGAAGTGATGAGCGTATCGTATCCCATGGACTGCCCGATGGTTTCCTCGCTGAATGGTGCGTTGTCCAGCACGGGGAACGCCTTGTCCAGGGCCGTGGTGATGGCCGCCTTGTCCAGGGCGTTGTCGGAGAAGTTGATCAGGATGTTCACCTTGCTGCTGTCCGTGGATTCCGCCACTTCCTGCACAGTGGCTTTCTGGGTCAGGGCCAGCTTGTTCACGACACCTTCCACTTCCCGGAAGGAGATGTCTCCCTTGTTGACCAGGTAGGAGATGGAGGAACCGCCCGTAAAGTCCATGCCCAGGCAGTCCTTGCCCTTCATGGCCCCCACCACGATGCAGATAAGCAGCAGAATGGCGGACAGGGAGCAGGACCAGACCTTCTGGCCCATGAAGTTGATGTTGCTCTTCTTCTTGAAGAGATTCAGGAATTTAAGGTCCTTCATCATGCCGATGGTATCCGCCCAGTAGAACAGGACGCGGGTGACGAGAATCGCCCCGATCATGGAGGTGATGACGCCCACCGTCAGCGTAACGGCAAAGCCCTTGATGGTGCCGGTGGCCATCCAGTACAGGATGACGGCGGTAATGAGGGAGGTGATGTTGGAGTCAAAGATGGCGGAGAAAGCCTTGTCAAAGGAGTTGCGGATAGCCACGCGGAAGGGGCGCCCCATTTCCTTTTCTTCCCTCAGGCGTTCGTAAATCAGCACGTTCGCGTCCACCGCCACGCCCAGGGTCAGCACGATACCGGCAATACCCGGCAGCGTCAGCTCAAACCCGAAGATGGACATGGCCCCCAGAAGAAGCAGGGCATTGATCGTCAGGCCCATGATAGCCACCAGACCGGCAAAGCGGTAGTAGATGATCATCATGATGAAGCAGAGAATCAGCCCCGTGATGCCCGCGTATTCCCCCTGAAGGAGAGCCGTATGACCCAGGGAGGCGGAGATTTCGCTGGCGGATTCAAAGTTGAGCTTGTTGGTGAGGGGGTTGGAAAGCACCTTCGTCAGGGCCTCCGCCTCGCCGGGCGCATCCAGTCCGCTGATTTCAAAGCTTTTTGAAAGAATGGCCTGAACCGTAGGCGCGCTCTTGACCACGTCATCCAGAACAATGGCCATGCGGTCGTGGCCCAGCTGCATGCGGGAAGTCAGGTTGTACATCTTGTCCGCCCCCTCGTTGCTCAGGGTGACGTTGACATGGCCGGGACGGGCCAGGTCCACCCCGGCGCGCACGATGTCCTTGCCCGTCAGGGATTCACGTTTTTCCAGGAAGATTTTTTCCGTGACGTCCTCGTTTTTGCCGTTCTTGAAGGTGTATTCATACATCCTGTAGCCGGGAACGCGGATGCGGCCTTCCGCCACCAGTTCATTGTTGCGCGGATGGACGGGGAGAATCTGCAGCTTGGCCACCTTGGTCAGGATGGCCTTGGTTTCCTCGCGCTTGGCAGGGTCCGCGGCGGGAATCTGCACTTCAATGAGGTTCAGGTTGTCCTTTTTCTTCGGGCGGATGATGACGTCATTGGCTCCGGTGCTGTTGAGCCGTTCCGTCAGGATCACGCACGCCTGCTCCATGGCCTGGTCCGTCAGCGGAATGGGCTTGCCGTCATCCCCGATGTTCGGTTCTACGCTCAGCGTGAAGGAGACGCCCCCGGCAATGTCAATGCCGTATTTCAAGCCCTGCTGGAAAAGGGAGAACAGGGAAAAGGACGCAATGCCGATGATGAAGATCGTGCCGGCGTTGCGCTTGACCTTGTCCTGGTCGGAACCCAGGTACCAGAAAAACACACCCAGCAATACCAGACCGCCAATGAAAATGAAGAGAGGGTTGTTGAAGAGATCGTAAATAAACGCGAGAGGAGCGGACATTCCGCCAGCCGCGGGGAGAGTGTCGGCAGATGCCAGGAGATTCATAGACATTTCAATCCGGATTGGGTGTGAGTAATACGGCAAGGGATTGTGGAGAAATTCGCCAGCAGGTCAAGCCTTCTGTGCGTGTACCCGTTAAGAGGAAGCCACCCCCTGCGGACCTCCGGAAAACGAGCTCCGCCGCGGGCATGAAAAACCCGGTTTCCCTGCGGAAACCGGGTTGAAAGAAGAATGGAAAAGGGGAAACGCCGGAGATTACATGCCTGCCACCGTTTCAACGGGAACGGGGGCGGGCGCCACGGGAGTGACGATCACGGGCGCGGAAAGGGGGGAGGAATCCGGAACGGCGGGAGAAGCGGGCATGGAAGGAGCATGGCCGGCGGCGGCGCGTCCGCGCCGGATGAGCTCGGAAACGGTCACCAGCTCATAACCGCGGTTTTTCAGCCCTTTCACAATGGCGTCTACAGCCGCCACCGTGGAGGCGTGGATGTCATGCACCAGGATGATGGAGCCGGGCTTGGCGCCGTTTACGGCGCGGGCGGCCACCACGGAGGAGCCGGGCTTGCGCCAGTCATTCGTGTCCACGTCCCACATGATGGTGGTGAAGCCGAAGCGCTGGCGGGCCCAGGAAGCTACGCCGGCGTTCGTGTAGCCTCCGGGGGGGCGCATGACCACGGGAACAATGCCGCAGGCGTTGCGGATGGCTTCATTGGTGCTCTGGAGCTGGGATTCCGCCTTTTCGCGGGATACCTTGCTCAGGTAGGCGTGGTTCCACGTATGGTTGCCCACTTCATGGCCTTCACTGACCATGCGGCGCACTACCTGGGGATGGGCTTTCACGTTGCAGCCCTGCATGAAGAAGGTTCCCTTGACATTGTTGTCCCGCAGGATGTCCAGCACCCTGGGGGTCAGCGTCCCGTGGGGACCGTCGTCAAAGGTGAGGGCCACCACTTTGTCCGGCACGGCCACGCGGCTGACCGTCACTCCCGGAATGCGGGGGGAAAGTGGGGTGTTGTTGTAGGACGGGCTCACGGACGGCACCTGCACGGACTTGGGGGGCAGCTTCACGGCGGGGCGGTCCGGCTTCTTCCCCGGAGCGGTCACGGGAGAAAGGGAGGTCTTCACCGGAGCGCCGGACTCCACCGGCTGCTCCTGATGCTGGGAACAGGCGGACAGCCCGAGCGCCAGGGCACATGCAAGGAATAAACGTTTCTTCATAACAGGTTTTTGGAGGATGTACGCCCATCCCGCCTTCTTGTCACGTCCTAAATCATCCATCCGTGCGGCATGAAAAAGAAGGAGGCTTCCCCTCCCTGGGAAGGGCGCCCGCGGGAACGAGGCGGGGGATTATTCCGGACTGTCCATGTCGATATAGCTGACAGATACCGTTCTGCGGGGATTGGAGGGGTCCCGAACCTCCACCTTCATCCGTTTGAAAAACCAGGAGCCGTCCTTCAGCTTCATCACGGAATCAATCATGAACCTTTTAGCCAGTTCCCCGCGGCCGTCAATGCCGTCCACCTGCCACATGGCTCCGTTTTCCTTGTCAATCCAGACGCGCACCCAGGCATATTGCCCGACCTTGGGGTTCGGGTTCGGAATCTGGACAATCCAGCAGTCCCGGCCCTTCACCGTGCTCGCCGCGTCGTCCCGGACGATTTTGGCCTGGGGCCAGTACAGGTAGCGCATGGAGAGGTCCTCATACGTCACGTCCGTCCCCGCGATGGGCACCGCGTACTGGGCGACCGGCAGAACGCCTGCTTTCCCGTCCTTCCAGGAAAGGATTTCCTGGCCGCGGTCCTTGAATTTCAGGTCAAACCTGTTCCAGACGTTATTCAACTGGTACTGGAAGGCAATGAGGTTGCCGCGCAAGCTCATGGAAAAGGGAACTTTCACGCTGCGTTTGCGTATTTGCCCCTTGATGTCCTTGTTCTCCTGGAGGGTCGCCCCCTGGCGAACCCTTTTCAGCAGTTGCCCGGCATCCGGTACGGCCTGGGAAAATGAAGGAGCCAGGGAAAGGACCATGGCGGCCATCCCCGCGAAAAAAGTGGAAAGCAAAGAATATCTGCGCAGCATGAATTGCTCATATCACTCCGGAAACGCGGAAAAAAACCTTTTCTCAGTCACCGGGCGGCGTCCGTGACATTTTGCGCTAGATTTTGCTCGACTAGGTAATACAAAACGACAAGATGTGCCCAACGACATCTATTGATCCATCAATTATGGAAACGCCTGCATTCTTGAAGCCCATCCAGTCCTATCCTGGGGAAATCGTCCAGTTTATTGAAAGAATCCCGGGGGTGGACGTAACCGGAGACCGCGAAACCGTGCTGGAACGGCTGGAACCGTACCACAAGGCGGAAGTGGAGGCCCTGGGCTGGCGGTGGAAGGACCTGCGCCGCGCCGAACAGGTGCACGGCACCAGGGTGGCCCTGGTGGGGGACATCGGCTCCAACTATCCCGTGGAAGGCGTGGACAGCCTGATCTGCTCCGGAGTTTCCGACTGCGTGCTTGCCATTTACGTGGCGGACTGCGCCGCCGTCTGGCTGTACGACAAGGAAAACTGCCACCGCTCCCTGATTCACTCAGGCAAGGCTGGAACCGCCGGCAACATCGTTTCCAACACCATCAAGTCCATGAAGAAATACCTGGGGGTGGACCCTGCCAACCTGATTGCCGTCATCTCCCCCTGCATCCGTCCCCCCCATTATGAGGAAGACATCCCCACGGCCATCAAGGCCCAGCTCGTTGAGGAAGGGGTGCCGGAAGACCAGATTCACGATTCAGGACTGGACACGGCGGCGGATACCAAGCGCTTCTACTCCTACCGCGTGGAGAAGGGGCAGACGGGCCGCATGCTGGCCCTCTTCGGCCCGGACCACGCCACCCGCCCGCACCCGATCATTCTTTAACAGCGGAAAGGCAGCGCCTTTCATTCCTTTTACCCAGCGCATCACGGTTTCGCCGTGGTGCGTTTTTTTTGCAGGTGGCCCATACCCGTTGGCGCTGGACGGGACCGGCCCGCAATCCCGCAAGGGACATGGCCGCATCCCACCGCGGCAGGACCGTTCCGGTTATTCCGGACCCGATAATCCAAGTTGCCGTTCCCGCATTCAAACATCATTACATTTGCAATCATGGCAGTAACAATCAGCGACAATTATCAGGTAAAATACACCAGGAAATGGGGCACCCTGCTCCAGCAGCACGCTTCCCGCCTGGACAAGTACGTCAGCGTCATGCGCGACTTGAGCGGCAAGGTGGTCTTTCTGGACCAATTCGGCGTTCTGGATTTCACGGAAAAAACCACCCGCGTGGGCCAGACCGTTCTGAACGAGGCGCCCACCACGCGCCGTTCCATGCGTCCGCGCACCTTCACCAAGGCCATCGGCTACGACGAATTCGACGCTACCCGCCTGGGCGACATGGACCTTCCCGTCAGCAAGACGATTGAAGGACTCCAGGCCGCCGCAGGGCGCCGCATGGACGACGTGATGATCTCCGCCTTCCTGGACACGAATTACGTGGGGGAAGACGGCATGACCGCCGTTCCGTTCAAGGAAAGCCAGCAGATCGCCGTGGACCACGTGGACAGCGGGACCAAGGGCGCAAGCAACCTCACGGTAGCCAAGCTGCGCGCGGCCCTCCAGCTCTTTGAGGAAAACGAGGCATGGAACCAGGATGCCCCCCAGTTCGGCGACCAGCTCGTCATTGCGGTGACCAGCTCCCAGATCATGAGCCTGCTGCGGGAAACGGAGGTCAGCAGTTATGACTTCAACAACGTGAAAGCCCTGGTGGAAGGCAAGATAGACACCTTCATGGGCTTCAAGTTCATCCGTACCCAGCGGCTTCCGAAGGCGGAGGACGGCACCCGTTCCTGCCTGGCCTGGGTGAAGAGCAAGGCGCAGTTCGGCATCTGGAACGACTTCAAGGTGAAGCTTTCCGTACGCGACGACATGGAGGAAGCCCTCCAGATCCGCGCCAAGTTCGCCTGCGGCGCCACCCGTCTCCAGGAAGAAGGCTTCGTCAAAATCCTGTGCGACGAAGGGGCCAACTAGGCCGCATGCACCATTAACACCCTCTCTTCATCCATGAAGGGAGACGCCCCGGGCCGTTCTGCGGTCCGGGGCTCTTGTTTTCCGGAAAACGACGGTCCCAATGACGAAAGCGTTCCGCTCCGCAACCGGAAACATGGCGTTGCCGGCACAAGGCGCTTTCCAGCGGTTTCACGGAAGCCCCTTCTTTCCGGCAAAAAGGTTCAGGCTTTTCAGCCAGCGCCATGAGTTGATCGCCGGATTTACCAGATAGGACAGATCCGTATATTTGGTACGTGCGTTATTGAAGTGTCCCATGGATTTGCAGAGGGCGGGCATGGGCGCTCCCACCCCGCAGGAAACAGGCGCCGGGGAAAGGGCATATAAATCCCCGTAGCGGCCCAAATACCGGGCAAACCATTCTTCCAGGGAACCATAATACCTCAGCCATGGCCAGACCCGCTGACCAGATGGAAGCGCCGGAAGAACACGGTCACATAAAGAAAGGTTCATCACATACGCTCCGGAGGCAGCCATATCCGATACGCGCAATAGAGCGGACTTTTCCCCATTCGCCACGGAGCAGGCAATATGGGGAGAAAGATGCGGTTCACTTAAAAACAAGGCTGTTCTTTCCCGGCATCCATTCAGCAACTGCCCAAGCATCCGCGCCATGGTGCCCGTTACCGGGAGCCTGAAACGGCAATTTTCCTCCACGACCATGAAACGGGTGAAATTACGGGAAGAAGCAAGAGCCAAAGCCGCCTGGTGCCCCAGCACCCGGGCCGCTTTCCGCCTCTCCGCCCGGAGAGAGGCCCCATCCCGGTCCCCTCCCGGAGAAGGAACGTCTACGGGAACCAGTTCATGAACCGGAACGCCATGCGGAACATACGCTTTCCAGGACCATTCCGGATGGCCGGACGCCCCTTCCTCCGTCTTTACCACCAGCACGACATCCAAAGCCGCCCAGAAAGGATTCCGCCCCATTCGCAGTAACGCTGACCAAAACATATTCACAGATTTTTACGTAACGCCGTCAGGCCGCCTTTTTCAAGCCTGCCCTCCCTTCTCAATATGTTCTTAACATCTGGAGATTGAAAAATAACGCCCTCCGCCGGAAAAGAAAACGGAACCTTATGAAACAATCTTGTCCGGATAGCTGAATGGCTGCCGGCGTTGGCGCCCCGCAAGCCATTCGCAGGGGAGCCGCACAATAGGATTGGCACAGGATTAAGGCAAACAGCTCCGGAAGGAACAAGGCTGGGGAACTGACATAATACGGACGCAAAATGAGGAGGAACACCTCAATAGAAGATTGACCTTCCTTTCTTTACTGGAATAGTAGGATGTATGCAGCAGATTGTACGTGAACATCAGACCTATCCGCCGAAAATCGTTGCGTCCGTCACCTCATGGGAGTTGTGGAAAACGCTGAAAGGAAAAGATTTAACAGACCAGTGCGACTGGGTGGAACTGCGCGTGGATGCCCTTCCCCCGGAACTCACGACGGAGCAGGTCATGGAGTTCAGGCCGGAGATGCCCCTGCTGGTCACTGTACGCTGCCATGAAGAAGGCGGCCTGCGCCGCATTCCGGAAGAGGAGCGCTTTGCCCTGATCCGTGCCTACATGCCGTACGCCACCGCCATGGACATTGAAATCAAGGCCATGCGGCATGCCAGGGAACTAATCATGGAAGCGGGAGCACGGGATGTCATCGTCATCGGCTCCACCCATGACTTCCAAATCACGCCGGGCGTGGACTACCTGCGCGAACTGGAAAAACGGGCGCGCGCCCACAAGGCGGACATCGTCAAATTCGCGTTCACCCCGTGCCTCGCCTCGGACATCCAGACGGGCGTGCAGCTTTTCACCAAACCCAAGGGGCCGATTGCCGTCATGGGCATGGGACCCATGGGGCCCGTCTCCCGCCTGCTTTACTCCCAGCTCGGCTCCTGCCTGGTGTACGGCTACCTGGGGGAAAAAGAGACGGCGCCCGGCCAGTGGCACGTCTCCCTCATCAAGGAAACCCTCCGCCACCTCGGCCCTATTCTCCGCTGATTCCGGAGCCTTTCTTTCCGCTCTCTCATGAACATCATTACTTCCGCCTTTCTGGCGGCACGCCCCAAAACACTCACCGCCTCCCTCATTCCGGTATGGGCAGGCTGCATGGTGGTGCAGAAACTGACCGGAAACTGGAACGCGGCCCTGGCCCTCCTGACGCTTGCCTCCTGCCTCTGCCTCCAGATTGCCTGCAATTTTTTCAATGACGCCATTGACCACGCCAAGCACGCCGATACGGAACGGCGCACCGGCCCCGTGCGCATGACGGCCAGCGGAGCGCTCTCCCACGGAACGGTCATGATCATCGGCCTCGCCTTCCTGCTGGGCGCGTGCCTGCTGGCGCTCCCCCTCATTGAGCTGCGCGGCTGGCCCATCATCGCCATCGGCATTCCGTCCCTCTACTTCACCTACGGCTACACGGGGGGACCATGGCCGCTGGCCTACAAGGGTCTGGGGGAAATATTCGTCATCCTCTTCTTCGGCCTGGTGGCCGTCCTGGGAACCATCCTGGTGCAGATAGGCACGGCTCCGGTCGTCCCCGGCACGCTGGTGGAATCCCTGGCGGTGTACAACGCCGGCATCGTGGTGGGCATTCAGTGCGGCCTTCTGTGCGCCGTCATGATAGCCGTCAACAACATCCGCGACAGAAAGGAAGACCTCACCACGGGCAAGCGCACGCTGGCCGTGCGGCTGGGGGAGGGAAAAGCGCGCGCCATGGCCCAGGCCTTCATCCTGGCGGCCTACATCACGCTGCCCACGTCCAGCCGGGCCCTGCACCTGAACCTCTCCCATACGTGGTGGATGTGGATTCCCGCCATCCTCTTCGGCGGCTACCTGATGCTCCTGATCCGCAAAACGCCTGCGGACAAACGCATGAACAAGGTGCTGGCCCTCGCCTCCCTCCATCTGCTGCTGTACCTGGCCACGTACACAATTCTGCCCGCACACTGAAAAACGCCTCCTTTTCCCAACGTAGTAACATACGTGTATCATGAATCTGCTTAAATTCATTCCCGTTTTTCTCATTCTCCCCACCTTCTTCTCCTGCACTCAAAAAAGCACTCTGGAAATCGCCACCGGGAAGGTGACGACCATCAAGCTGGGCAACGTGGTCCGCATCAAGGAAATCAACGTGCTGACCTCCGCGGATGACGGCACCTTCGCCAACATGGCGGGCACGGCGGCGGAAGCGATGACGCCCGGCATCATCGGCATGGGCACCTCCAAACTGGCTTCCGCCACCGGCTCCATCGTGGACGGCAGGGTGGAGGCCACCAAAATGATCCGCGTGCGCGTCAAGCTCAAGGACACGAACGAACTCGTGGAAGTCCAGCAGGAAGTAACGCCCAACTTCACCCTGAAAATAGGCCAGGAAGTCGTCATCACCCAGGGCAGCACGCCCGGCAACGTCTGGCCCGATTAACGGAAATGAACCACGCTGCGGCACCCGCCCCGCCACACCGGGGCCTCCTGATTAAAATCGCCGGCCTCCTGGTGGCCGTCTCCCCCCTCTGTGCGTGGAACTACTGGAACAGCATTCCTTCCGCAGCGCTGCTGGCCCCCCTGCTCCTTGCGGTCCTGTTCGCCGGAACGGCATGGGCCATGAAAAAAAACGTCCGTGAAACCTTCCGCCCGGTTCTTCCGGCGGTGCGTCTCACGCTGGCCGCTGGGCTGGCCTTCACGCTTATCACCCAGCTTTCCCAGGCTGCCCTCAACTGGCTTCCCCAGGTACTGGCGGGAACGGCAATCATGCCGCCCGCATGGATTATCCCGCTGGGTCACCTGAATCTGCTGGTGACCTTCTGTGCCCTTCTTCTGCTAACCATGGCGGCGGCCTGGGCATGCCTTCTCTGCATCGGAAAACGCGGAAGCCGCCCCACCGCGGAAAAAACGCAACCGGACTCCCGAACCCGGCCTTCCTGACGGAAGCCGCCGAAGACGCCAAGAAGATACTCCGGAAATACGGGAATGAACATCCCCTAACTCTCCCGCATCAGGCGGAACACGTCTTCCGGACGCATCCCCGCGGCACGCATCTCCTGAAGGCTCAGGCTCCGGTCCCTCTTGGCAAGCCGCTTGCCGGAGGCGTCCTTCACCAGCCGGTGATGGTACCACTGCGGCACTGGAAGCCCCAGCAGGGCCTGGAGCGTCCGGTGAATGCCGGTCACAGGGAACAAATCCTCACCACGGCTCACATGGGTGACGCCCTGGGCCGCATCATCCACCACCACGGCAATATGGTAGCTGGCCGCACAATCCTTGCGGCCCAGAATCACGTCCCCCAGTTCCTCCGGGCGGCAGACCTGGTCTCCGGACCGCATGTCCCGCCACAGCAGGGGGCCCGTAATCCGCGCCGCGGCGTGGCAGTCCAGCCGCCACGAAAAGGGCTTGCCGGATTTGAGAAGCTCCTTCCGGCGCCCCTTGTCAAGCAGGCGGCAGGTTCCCGGATAAACGTCCACGCGGCCGCCCTGCGGCGCGCCGCCCATGGCGGCCACCTCCTCCGCAATCTCCCGGCGCGTGCAGAAACAGGGGTACAGCACCCCGCGGTCCTTCAACGCCTGGAGGGCATGTTCATAAGCGCTGAAGCGTGAAGACTGGACCATCATCGGCCCGTCAAAGCGAATGCCCAGCCAGTCCAGGTCTTCCAGGATGCCCCCTACAAACTCCGGACGGCACCGCGTCCGGTCGATGTCTTCCATCCTCAGCACGCACCTTCCGGAAAAACGGTCCGCCAGGGAACGGGCCTCCCACGCGGCCAGGGCATGCCCCAGATGGAGACGGCCCGTAGGGCTGGGGGCGAACCTTGTTACTATGGGGGAATCCATGCGGCGCCGCCACCATAAAAAAGCGCAGCCGCCTTTTCAAACCCTTTCCGGAAAATTATTGCGGCTTGACAGAAAGAGGCCGGGAAAGTAGGAGAGTTGGTCCCTTTCCCTGCACCTTCAACTTTCAGTACATGCTTTCTCTTCTCAACATCAACTCCGCCTCCGTCATGGGCTGGCTGGAATCAGCGGCCACCCAGCAATGGATTGTGGGCATCCTGCTGCTACTCCTGTTCATCTGCTTCATCAAGGAATGGATGCCCGTGGAAATCACGGCCCTGGCAGGAACCGCCGTACTCATGCTCACGGGGATACTGAGCACGCGGGACGTGCTGTCCAGCTTTGCCAACAGCGGCCCGCTGACGGTGGTCTGCATGTTCATCCTGAGCGCCTCCCTGGAAAGGACGGGGCTGATCGGGGACCTCTCCAAGCTTTTCAACAAGGTAGCCAAAGGCCGGGAGCTGACCGCGCTGCTGGTCATCACGCTGGGGGCGTTCATGGTCTCCCCCTTCGTCAACAACACCCCGGTGGTCGTCATCCTGATGCCCATTGTGCTGGCCTTCTGCCGGGACCACAACATCGCGGCCTCCAAACTCCTCATTCCCCTCTCCTACGCCACCATCCTGGGCGGCACCTGCTCCGTGGTGGGCACCTCCACCAACGTGGTCGTGCTGGGCCAGGTGCAGAAACTGGGCTATGAAGGCATCCAGATGTTCACGGTAACGCCCATGGGGCTCATTTACGCGGCGGCGGGGCTGCTCTATCTCTGGACCTTTGGCCGCAAATGGCTCCCGTCCCGCCCCACCCTGTCCACCATGCTCCCCGGCGGCATCCAGCGCGACTTCCTGCTCCAGGTCAGAATCCCCGCGGACTCCCCGCACATCGGCGCCACTCCCGTCAGCCTCATGCAGTCCGAACTGCTGGGCACCAAAATCGTGGAAGTGCGCCGCAAGGGCTTCTCCATGCAGGAGGAACTGCAACACATCAACCTGGAGGAGGGCGACCGCATCCTCTTCCTGTGCAATGCCAGAAAAGTCAACCAGGTCCGGGAGGCCAGGGGCGTGGACCTGGGCTGGGACGACAGCCGCGGACTGGAAACGCTGGAACAGCGCGACGTGCAAATCGTGGAAGGCATGATTGCCAACAATTCCGAATTCGCCGGACTGTCCCTGTCCGAACTCAAGCTGCGCCAGCGGTTCAACATTTTTGTGCTCGCCATCCACAGGCAGGGCAAGAACATCACGGACATGGGGCCGGATACCAAGCTGGCCGCCGGGGACACCCTGCTGCTGGAAGGCCCGCAGGAAGGGATGAACCGCATCCTGACCAAGCAGCGCATCATTCCCCTGAGCCAGCGCCCCGCGGACGCGCACAACCGCAGCAAGCAGGGCTGGGCCATCCTGGCCATGGGGCTGTTCATCTTCATCGGGCTGCTGGGCTCCTTTGAGCAGTACGGGGAATTCTTCAAGTTCTTCGCGCGCTTCAACCCCTTCTACCTCGCGTTCATCGGCGCCCTGATCGTCGTCATCTCCGGCTGCGTCAAGCCGAAGGAAGCCTACCAGGCGGTGGACTGGGGCATCATCTTCCTGATTCTGGGCATGCTGTGCGTGGGGGAAGCCATGAGCAAGACCGGATTAGCCAAGGCCATCGCCTTCGGCGTGGTGGACAACATAGGCCCCATGGGCTGCCTGGTCGCCATCTCCGGCCTCTACCTGATCTGCTCCATCCTGACGGAAATGATTTCCAACAATGCCGTAGCCGCCGTCATGGGACCGCTGGCCTATGAAATGGCCCTGCAATTCGACGCCAACCCCATCCCCTTCATCCTGGCCGTCATGTTCGGCGCCAGCGCCAGCTTCTCCACCCCCATCGGCTACCAGACCAACACCTACGTGTACAACGCAGGCGGCTACAAATTCAAGGACTTCGTGAAAGTAGGGCTGCCCCTCAACATTCTTCTGTGGATCATCTTCACCTGCACCGTCGGCTGGCTGTACCCGCTCAAGTAGAAAAGACGATTCTGCGGAAAAGGCTTCCCGGCGGGCAATCCGCTCTTCCGTGTAAAAAGTCAGGATTCATCCGGATCACAGGAAAGGCGTTCTTTCCGTATCTTCTGACGCATGGGTTCTGAATGAAGATAAAGTGCCTCCTCATTCAAGTAGGAATCCGGCTGGGCCATCGTATGGAAAAAAGAAAGAATGGTCTCAATCAGGGGCGTGAATTCCTTCTTTTCTGTTAACGAAGCAAGCTTTTCACTTACCCGCACATACAGGGAATCAGGCTGGTGAATCACAGGTGACAAGTTACTGTACTGAAGAAATACTGATTTATAAAAGAATTGGCCCAAAGCCTGCTGTTCCTTCTCTGAGGCGGGTGGCTGAAGGGACATCACGTTCTGACCGGCGTTAATAGCGGCTTTCCAGGCGTCAACTGTCTTGGACATATCTTTTTCCCCATCCATGGCCAGCGTAAGGGCGCACGCGGCATTCCATGCCTTTTGAAGGTCCAGGATGACTTGACGTTGCTGTTTTTCAGAAGCGCCCGCGTGTTTGTCACGGAATAGGGGATCATAACCCTCTCTGGATAATCGGGAGGGCATGCGGAGGGTTGCGCCTTCCAATCCCTCGGCAATCATCGCCTGGAACTGCTGGCCGTTGAGAATGTCCGCGATCTGTTTCCGGGAGGGGCTGTTCGGAGATAGTTTGGAGTCCAGCTCCTTACAAATATCTCTGATTTGCCGGTCTCTCCAATTCAGGGCGAAAAAATTGTCCCTGGGACCTTCAAAAGGATCAAAAATGATTTTTTCAAGAAAACCTTGATGAAGCGGATCCGTGGCTTTTGCACGCCTGGCCAGTTCTTGAACTGCCTGCAAATAGTCTTCATCCGGAAATTTTCTGATGTAGTCAGCCATCTGTGTAAGCTCCACCCTGGAAAACCGGGAAAGATCATTGAAGATAAAGGGAATATTCTTAAGAATAAGCTGACGGCATTCGGCATCCGCCTTTGCCGCGGCCTTCCATTGCTTCTCCTTGATGCATTGACTTTTCTGTTGCTGAACAATTTTTATTTTTTTCCAATAATCCGGACTCTCCTGATTATTGGAAAAAGCCGGAAAGGAAAGCAGGCTCAGCAAGAAATAAGATAATAGTTTATTCATGTTTTCTAAAATAATTCGGGAATATTAAATATAGAATTTTATTGTTATCAGAAACTCCGCCACTAATTCCTGCACCGTCATAGTCTATAATAGCACAGTGGGCATCATCGAAACAAAGCCATCCAGGCTCAGGTAAAACAGTGGAAGCCTTGAACCATTTCCACCCTTTTATTGTTGTATTTGGTGATATCCATTCTGCAACTATGGGGGCCCGTGATTGGACGAGGTTGATGGTGAAGGTAGGAATATCAATACCACAGGAATGGCAGTGGTAAAATACAAATATATTACATTTGCTCTGATTATAAAAATTATTCATTCCAAAGGCATTATGCCCGTAATTCTTTACTTCTTTTTTAAGAAGAGCCGCTTCCGTATAAAGCTGTTTTGTTGCGGTATCCAATGGAGGAGAAGCGTTACGGAAAACATCTTCCAATTTGTCAAAATCATACCACGGGGTCAATTTGGCATAAGTCTTTTTCATCAAATCTGCGATGGCACTATTAATAAGGTTTTTCTCATGCTGACTGTTGACTACCCCTACGCAATCCGGGTCTCCCCTACACAAAAAAGGAGATTTTTTTCCACCATACGCATCTTCCCGCCGAGTATATGTAAAAATTTTACCATTGATTTTAGAACGCACACGGTAAATTCCCGGAGTATTGCACTGGTAGGTACATGTTGTTCCATTTCCAACTTCAACCCATTGGGTTTCAAAATTAAGTGTCTTTGATGCTCGAAGCCGGCATATTTCCCATGTGATAATATCTTTAAATTTGCTTTTTTGTCCCAGCATATCCTTATTCAACGCCATTTCTATGCATTCTCCCTTAATCAGCAATACTCTACTGTTCTCCGTAGGCGCATTTTGCTTCCGCACGGAAATGTCCACCACAACAGGAGTGACGAAAAGGGTAATTCCGTCTAGATCTTTTTTCCCCGGAGCCGGATTGTAATAGGTCTGGGAATATTCAATGTCAAACGTATGGGTGCCGGGCATCAAAATGTGGGGATAATCCCTTCTTCCCTTGGAAATATCATGACCTTTGCCGCTTTCTTTCAGCCATTCCTGTTTTTTTCCCTTATCGTCCGTAATGGAAATAGTGCAACCGTCATCTGATACCAGAGTCACGAAACCGATACCGCAAGGCTGACCAGAAAAATCGTTGTTTTTGTCGTCGTCATATTCAGGGCGTTTACGGGAATTGGGAGCCTCCTTAAAAGTGAAGGAGACGGAATAATTCTCCTTGTGAGGTTTTCGAGGATCATCAACAATGGTTGAGTTAGGTTTTTTGACATGGCCTTCCAATACAATCCCACTCTTGAACATTCTCAGTGAGAAGTATCTATCAATGTTGAGCTGGTCCGGCAAATCCGGAATCCGGAGCCTGATCCCACGGTACATTTTACCTTCCGTGGTGATTCAGATGTGGACCCATTTCATTATTTGGGGCTGTCTCTCCTGTAAAAAGAAAGACAGCCCCTTAAAAATCCAGCACCCGGGAGTCCTACTCCCTCATCAGCGCCACGCGCATGGACTGGCACTTGAGCAGGGCGGCAAAGGCGGCGTAGTCCGTTTCCCGGTCTGAGGAAACCAGGCAATACTGGTACCGGGGCAGGCAGGCGTCCTCCCGCGCGGCATTGCGCAGGCGCAGGGAGATCACCTCGTCTTCATCCGTCTGGCGGCCGCAAAGGCGGTTTCTCAGCTCTTCCTGAGGCACGTAGATGTAGACGTCCGTATAGCATTTGGGAAGAATGCCGTCCACGCAGGCGCGGATCTGCTCCGCCCCCTGCACGTCTATGTCCATCACCACGTTTTTCCCCTGTTCCAGAAGATTCAGGATGTCCGCCTTCAGCGTGCCGTAACGGTTGCCGTGCACCTCCGCATATTCCAGAAAGTCCCCCCGCTCCACCCTGGCGGCGAATTCGGCGGCAGTCAGGAAGTGGTAGTCCACCCCGTCAACTTCCCCGGACCTGGGACGGCGCGTCGTGCAGGAGATGCTGTACACGCACAGCCCGTTTTCCGTCGCGCGGCGGCACAAGGTCGTTTTCCCGGAACCGGAAGGCCCGGACACCACCAGCAAAGTTCCCAATGGCTGTTTCATGGCTGTTATTCGATGTTCTGAACCTGTTCCCTGATTTTTTCCAGCTCCGTCTTGGCCGCCACCACCAGATGGGCCAGCGTGGAGTCGTTCGCCTTGGCGCCGATGGTGTTGAATTCCCGGAAGATTTCCTGGCAGAGGAAGTCCAGGGGCCTGCCCGCGGGCGCGGACGAACCGCACAAGGTGCGGAACTGGTCAAAATGGGAGGAAAGGCGGGTGATTTCCTCGGAAATGTCGCACTTGTCCGCAAACAGGGCCACTTCCCGGATGATGCGTTCATCGTCCGCAGAAACGGACAGGTCGGCCTCCGCCAGACGCTTGAGCATGGCTTCCCGCAGCCTGACGGGCACGGAAGGGGCGTGCTCCGCGATGCTGAGGCGGAATTGTTCCAGCGTATCCAGCTTGCCCAGCACGTCCGCTTTCAGATTGGCTCCTTCCGCCGCGCGCATGGCGGTAAAATCTTTCAGGGCGGCCTTGAGCGCCTCTTCCACCACCGGCCAAGCCTCCTCCGGAGAAAGGGCGGCTTCCGCCGTGGAAGCGATGATTTCCAGCCGCAGCAAGTCGGACGCCTGGAGGGGCATGGGCTGCCCGGCCAGGTCAGCCGCGCGGTTCAGCAGCCCCGCGAGGGAGGCCAGCTTGTTTTCATCAAGCTGGAGGGAGCCGTCCGCTTCCGCCAGCCGTTCCACGGAGACGGAGACGCCCACGCGGCCGCGTGATACGGCCCCCTGGACGATGGAGCGCACGGGGGCGTCCCATTCCGCATAGCTGCGCGGCACGTTGACGGCAATTTCCGTCTGTTTGCGGTTTACGCCTGATATTTCAACAAGGATGTTGTAACGGTCTGTCTGGGCAACGGCTCTGCCGAAGCCGGTCATGCTGTTCATGGTTACGGGTCAGATTTAGGTTAAGAATGGGAGTAGGCCTTCTTCACCTCGTCCGCCACGATGGAAAGCCCCTTGCGCAGGAGTTCCTCCGTCTGGGTGAAGCTGATGCGGATGCATTCATGCCGGTGCGGCCAGGGTTCCCCCTCCTCCGGAAGGGCGAAGAAGAAGTGGTGGCCGGGATTCACAAAACATCCCCGGGCCTTGCACCGTTCGTAGAGTTCCTGGCACGTGATGGGAAGCCCCTCGAACCACAGCCACAGGAACATGGCGCCTTCACTCTTGTGGACGCGCCACGGGATGGATTCTCCGAAGAGTTCCGGCAGCAGGGACAGGGCGAATTCCGCCTGTCCGCGGTAAAACGGCGTGAGGGTTTCACGGCAGACGCGCTCCAGCGTGCCGTCTTCCAGATAGGGCGTTACCAGCGCCTGGCCCAGGTTGTTCGGGCACAGGGAGGAGGTGGTCACCATGCTGACCACGGCCCGGATGACGTCCGGGCGCGCAATCACGATGCCGGTGCGCGTGCCGGGCAGACCGATTTTGGAAAGGCTCATGGTCAGGATCATGTTTTCATCCCAGGCCGGCTTCACGGGCACAAAGCAGATGTTGGGCAGCGGCGGTCCGTAGGCGTTGTCAATCATCAGGGGCACCCCGGCGCGGGACGCCATCTCCCGCAGGCGGTCCAGCTCCTCATCCGTCACCACGTTGCCGGTGGGGTTCGTAGGGCGGGACATGCAGACGGCGGCCGTTTCCGGGCGTATGTCCAGGCGGTCAAAGTCAATCACGTACTTGAACGTATGGCCGTCCAGCATGCGGATGCCGGGCCGGATGCCCCGGAACATCACGCCCCCGCACAGGGACTGGGACTGGTAGCCCACATAATCCGGGCACAGCGGAAAAAGGATTTCACGCATGCCTCCGCCCGGGCAAGGCCCCGCGAGCATGTTGAACAGCGTGAAGCAGGCCATCTGGCCGCCCTGGGTGATCGCCACGTTCTCCGGCGCCAGGTTCCAGCCGCAGCGTTCATTGAGAAAACGGACCAGCGCGCGAATGAAGGCGGGGTCACCGCCCGGATGGGCGTAATGGCCCACCAGCACGTCAAACTTTCCATTCCGCACCAGCTCCGCCATGCTGCGGCGCCAGAGTTCCGTCACCTCAGGAATGACGGCGGGGCTCCCACCGTTCAACTGGCACAGGCCTGTTTCCTCCGAATGGAGGGCCTTGAACAAATCCTCCATCAAATCATCAATACCCGTTCTGGCCGTCAGGTGGCCTCCAATCTCCGATAATTGCATCATGCCGCGGGCATTGTAGCCGCATGCGCGTTTTATGCGAGAAAAATCATTGTTCCGCAGGGCGCATGAACAGTTTGACTTTCCCCCCCGTTAATGTTCATAATCCCCGGCATGTTCAATATCGTGCGATTCACCAGGCGTACCTGTCCGGCGCTGGCCCTTGCGCTGGCCCTCACCTCGTGCGACAGCGGTACGAATGAAGCCCTTACCTCCTTTATTACGGGAAATTCCTCCTCGGAACACCAGCAGCTCCAGGCCCAGCTCCAGCAGGCGAAGGACGCCCTGGCCCAGATAGACCAGGAAATCAGCCGCGCGGAATCCCACGACGCCCGCGTGAACTACAATCTTCAAAAACGGCTTTCCACCCCGGGAAAAGTCACCACGCCTTTCACGGTGAAGGATATTGACATTCTGCCCTCCAAGCGCCGCGACTTCGAGCACCTGTGCTTTGACATTGAAGACATGCGCAAGACGCTGGCTCAGCGCAAGCAGGAGTTCCACGCCCTGCAATACCAGTATAACGCGTATGCCGCCAAACTGGCCGAATTCAAGCAGTCCCACCCGGTAGATTAACCCCACCCCACGCAACCCATGACTGACTCACCTTCCCCCAAGCAGCCGTCCGACGAGGCCCTCCCTCCTTCCGAAGACGAAACCCGCTTCGCCCCCAGGGAGAACGGCGAAGAACACAAGGACGGAACCTCCGCCCCTGCGGCTAAAAAACGCCTGAAAACCTCCCTGGACGTTGTGTCCGAACACGCCGCGGAAGAAGAATCGACCCGGCAGGAAGACGCCGAACGGAAAGCCAGGGGAGACGCCCTTTTCTGGAATCTGTGCCTTGGGCTGTTCGCCCTCATCGTCATCGGGGCCGGCTACATCGTTTATGAAAAATTCTCCCAGCTTCCGGACCCGGTCAAAGACGCGCGGGAGGCGCTGGAGGCCAATCACTCCCAGCTCCTGAAAAAGCAGGTACAGCTCATGGAAATACGGAACAGGACCGCCCCCAAGGAACAGCTCCTCGGCCTGCTGGACATTTTTGAACATACGGCATCCGATCTGGAAGAGACGCAGAAGTCCATTGAGAAGGAGAAAATGCGCGTGGCCGGCATCCGGGGGGAAATCCGCTCCTACTTTGAACGCTACCGCCAGGACGCCAGGGCCAAGGCCCGCGGCCGCAAGTTCGACATCCTCAGAACATCCCATTCCGGCAAAACCTACCTGAACGTGGAAATCACCCGCGTGGAAAATGAATTCGTGCGCATCATGCACGAACAGGGGAGCACCTCCATTCCGGCCGGAGACCTCCCGGACGACATCCGGGAAATGCTGGCCTACGGCGACCCCCTGAACATCACGGCCATGAACCAGACGGACGCCTCCCTTCAGGCCCCCGTGATCCGCCGGGCGCCTTCTCCGGCTCCGGCTCCCTCCCCCGCTCCACAGCCCCCCAAAAAGAAAGTGGTGGTGGAGGACCTGGACCCGCCCGCCGGGAAGCCGCAAATTGAAACGCCCACACACACGGGAGATTCGGACGGATCCTCTTCCGGGAACATGTGGGTTCCTCCCGCCCATTCTCCGCTGCCCCCCATGTAACAATCATCTCCATATTATGAAAACACTCATATTACCCCTCGTGGCCGCGCTCCTTGCCGGAGTCGCCGGAGCTTCCGAAGCCTGGAGCACCAACCCCGCAGAGGCCATGCAGCAGGCCGCCGCCCGGAAAAAGGGCGTGATGCTGGAATTCACCGGTTCCGACTGGTGCGGAGCCTGCATCATGCAGAAAAAGCAGGCCCTTTCCCTCCCCAAGGTGCAGGAAGACATCGCCCGCTCCTTCATTCCCGTGGAACTGGACTACCCGCGTAAAAAGCAGCAGGACGAACAGACAAAAGCTTCTCTGGAAACCTACAAGAAATCCTACGGCATCACCGGATTCCCCACGCTGGTGTTTGCGGACGCCCAGGGGCGCCCCGTCCATACCGTCGTAGGCTACTCCAATCCGGACCAGGTCATGCAGGATACGGAAAAGGCGGCGGAAGCCCTCAAAACGCAGCAGGCCCTGACGGCCAAACTGGCGGGACAGCTTACAGAGCAAGAGCGCCGGGACGCCCTGGTCCAGCTGCTGAACACGGTTCCCCAGTCCAGCATCCGCACCTTCTATAAGCCGGCTCTGGAAGAACTGGCGAAACTGGATCCGCAGGATGCTTCCGGCATCCGCGCCAAACTGAACAGGAAAGAGCTGCTCAATACCCAGAGAGAGGAATTGGCCGATACGTTCCGGCAGAAAAACGTCCACATCCTGGCGGAGCAAAAGCCTGACGAAGCCCTTTCCATCATGGACAGCTACCTGAAGAAGGACGGGCTGCTTCCGGAAGTCAAACAGGCTGTCCTCATGCAAGAGGTGAACCTGCTTATGCAGCAAAACAGGGTGAATGAACTGGAACGGCCTCTTAAAGAAGCCATTGCGCTTCTTCCGGACAGCTTTGAAGGAAAAATGTGCAGCAGGCTTCTGGAAAAACTGCCCGAAATCAAGAAGGAACGGGGCCAGCTGAAGCCGGGGGAAGAGCCCCCGCTTCCCCCCGGAGCCATCCGGGCCACTAAAATGATCGTTCCTCCGGCGCCCGCGAAAAAATAACCTATTTTTTCCTGCCGGGTACCGGGTTCTCCCTGCCCGGCAGGTCCGCACATGGACCTTTCCGCCAACCACATCCTCGTCGTCTTCCTGCTCACTACGCTGGCCGGTCTCGCCACCGGCATAGGGGGCTTCATCGCCTTCTTCATGAAGAGGACGGATACAAAGACGCTTACCTTTTCCCTGGGGTTTTCCGGCGGGGTGATGGTGTACATTTCCCTGGTGGAACTGCTGGGAGAGGCGCAGCACCGGCTGATGGAATTTGAAGGCCACACGGCAGGCGCATGGATTGCCATTGCCTCCTTCTTCGGAGGCATTGCCGTGGCGGCCCTGATTGACTACCTGGTGCCGGAAGACGAAAACCCGCACGAAGCGCGCGGCCCGGAAGACATCCACGGGCAGGGCAGCGGGGAATTTTCCTCCTCCAAAATCAAAAGGTCCGGCATCCTGTTCGCGCTGGCCATCGGCATCCACAACTTTCCGGAAGGGGTCGCCACCTTCGCCGCCGGGCTGGACTCCCTGACGCTGGGCACGTCCATCGCCCTGGCCGTAGCCGTCCACAACATTCCGGAAGGGATTGCCGTGGCGGTGCCTCTTTACTACGGCACAGGCAGCCGTAAAAAGGCCCTCTTCTATTCCTTCCTCTCCGGCCTGGCGGAACCGGTGGGCGCGGCCATCGCCATGCTCTTCCTGTTCCACTTCCTCACCCCCACCGTGCTGGCCATCCTCTTCGCTTCCGTGGCGGGCATCATGGTCTTCATATCCTTTGACGAGCTGCTGCCCATGGCGGAACGCTGGGGGCACCACCACATTTCCATCATGGGCATCATTGCCGGGATGCTGCTGATGGCGGTTGTCCTGATCTGACCGGCTCTGCTGCGGGAAAGAAATTTTCCGTGTCCTGGACGCGGGCGTATTGAGCATTTCCCGGCGTCAGGGGGTCTAAACGGAAACCCCCTTCTCATCCATGCCGGACTCCCCTGCTACCCCTGCTACCCCTGCTACCCCTGCCGTTTCCGCCGCTCCACAGTCATCTTCCTCCCCTTCCCCCCTTTCCTGCTGGAAAAAAGGCTTCCGCCGTTATGCGGATTTCCGGGGCTGCACTTCCCGGGCGGAATTCTGGTGGTTCATGGCTCTTCCCCTCCTGGCCCTGATTCCGGCCCTGGCAGGCTACATCCTGACGGACTGGCTGCACATTCCGGATACAAGGCTGAGCGTTTACGGGGACGCCCTGACCATCCTCCTGTGGGCAGCCCTGATAGTTCCCTGCGCGGCGGCGGCATTCAGACGCCTGCATGATACGGGCAGGAGCGGCCTCTGGATTCTTTCCGTGCTGCTTCCCTTCGGCCTGGGGCACCTGATCTTTTTCTACCTGACGCTGGGAGAAAGCAAGACGGACGGCAACAAGTACTGCCGCCGCGCGGGCGCACAGCCGGCAAACGCCTCCGTTACTCCCGGAGAACGGAAAAAGCCGCCTTTCACGCCGTTTTACCTTTACTGGCTCATCAGCCTGCGGAAGCTGACCACGGTGGCCGGGCGCGCCTCACGGGCGGAATTCTGGTCCTTCTTCCTCCTTTCCGTCCTCCTGTTCCTGCCGCTGGGCTACAGCATGATAGACGTGGACAGCAACCCGCTGGGCTTTTACGTCTCCCCATCCCGCCAAATCCTGCTGTACGCCGCCCACCCGCAGGATACCCTGATCCTGCTGGCGCACGCCTGCTTTAACCCCACCTTTTACTTTTTCTACCAGGCCGGAGAGCTGAGCATGCTTTCCCTGGAGCTTCTGGCGGCTGTGGCGGGGCTCAACATCCTGTTCAACCTGCCGGTGGCCGTGCGCCGCCTGCATGACAGCAGCCTGAGCGGAAAATTCATCCTGATTCCCATCCTCATTTTCATCGTTACCTTCCTGCTGATTTTCCTGCTGCGCCTGATTCCGGAGGACATGACGCCCTACCTGGGCTATCTGGGGATGGCCTCCAGCCTGATGGACCTGTTTTCCATCCTCTTCCTGTCCATGATGCTGCTTAAAAGCTCTCCCGGCCCCAATGAATATGGCGTGCTTCCGCAAAAAATAACCGTATCCTGATTCCAGGATACGGTTGAAAAACAGTCAACGCCGCAGGAGGCCGCATTGTTCGCCTGCAAATGGAGGAACGTCAGTCCCCGAAGCATACGCCCAGGTCGCGCGCCGTGCGCACCAGCTGGCAGTCGGGGTCCACCAGCTTCAGGGTTTTCACGGCTTCCTCAATGGGCACGGCAGTCATCTGCGTTCCCCGGAGGGCAACCATGCAGCTGAACTTGCGCTTTTCCACCAGCTCCACGGCGTAACTGCCGAACCGCACGCCCAGAATACGGTCATAGGCGCAGGGGGAACCGCCGCGCTGGATATGGCCCAGCACGCAGGAACGCGTTTCAATTCCCGTGGCTTCCTCCAGTTTCTTGGAGATCACCTTGCCGATGCCTCCCAGGCGCACTTCCCCCTGGGTCTTTTCATCCAGCAGCACCAGTTCGTCCGCCAGGCGGGCGCCTTCAGAGACCACTACCAGGATTTCCCGCTGCCCGGCCGCCTTGCGGTCCTTGATGCATTTCACCACATTTTCAATGGAGAAGGGAATTTCCGGCAGCAGGATCACATCCGCGCTTCCGGCGATGCCGCCTTCCAGGGCAATCCACCCCGCATGCCGCCCCATCACTTCCACCACCATCATGCGCTGGTGCGCGTTTGCGGTGGTTTCCAGGCGGTCCAGGGATTCGGAGACGATGGAAACGGCGCTGTAGAAGCCGAAGGTGACATCGGTCGCGCCCAGGTCGTTGTCAATGGTCTTGGGCACCCCTACCACGGGAAGGCCTATTTCAGAAAGCAGCAGAGCTGTGGACTGGGAGCCGTCTCCGCCCACGACGATCAGGGCGTCCAGGCCCAGCCGCCGGATGGTGGCCTTGGTCTTTTCCAGCACGGCGGGTTCAATCGCCCCCTTCTGGTCCACGCCTACCTTGATGGCGAAGTTCCCCTTGTTCACGGTTCCCAGGATGGTGCCGCCCTTGGCGCGCAAGCCGCGGCAGCAGACAGGAGTCAGCCATTCAAACCGTTCATTGCCTTCCTCGGACAGAAGCCCTTCAAAACCGTCGTAAAAACCGACAACGTTCCAGCCGCGGCGGGAAGCCGCGCCTACCACACCTTCAATGACTGCATTCAACCCGGGAGAGTCACCCCCGCTATTCAAAACACCGATGTTCATATTCGGTGCCTCTTATAGCAGAAAATTCCGGGGCCGTCTACTTCCTATCTCTTTTCTGTACCAGATTTCACGGGAAGCTGGACAAACTCCTTGGGATCCTTCATGTCCATGCCGGAAGCCTGCCAGTTTTCCCACACCCGCCAGCCGGTGGTCATCATCTGCTTGGCCAGGGGATAGCGGTTCGCAGAGCCGAGCACCACAATAATCATGCGCTGCGGGTAAATCACCTCCGTCCCCGTCTGGGGGCTGCGGCGGGAGATGGCGTTGCGCGTCACGCTGAGCAGCAGGCAGGGGCCGGCGGCGCGGGAGGTTCCCGCCTTGATGCCGTCCACGCCGGGAGAGCTCATGAGCTTGTTGTTGTTGGAAATATCATACATCGTCCTGCCCTTGGTCTGGGACTGCACCTCAATGCGGCGGCTCGCCTGGGAAACGATGTAGCAGAAAGCCGGGTTCTGCATGCTGTAAACACCCAGCAGGGCCATGTCCAGCGCGCAGGAGGTGGAAACGGAGTTGCCCGCGTCCAGGCCGTGGGGAGCGGTGAAGCGCGTCTTGGCCATCCTCAGGGAACGAGCCAGGTTGTTCATTTCCGTCACGAAGGCGGCAATGGGTGAGCCGCCGCCCCGGCGGGACACCAGGTCACGGCCCACAAAGGAGGCGATGGTCAGGGCGGACACGTTGTCCGAGCCCAGCAGGGTGGAATACAGCGCGTCCCGGAGCGTCAGGCGGTCTCCCGGCTGGAGGTCCATGGGATTTCCGGCGCGGAGGCCGAAGGCTTCCTGCGGCACGGCGATGAAGGTGTCCAGCGGCAGGCGCGTGCGGGCCACCCAGTCCAGCGTCACCATGGCGGTAGCTACCTGGGAGAGGCTGGCTACGGGCCGTTTTGCTTCCGCGTTGGAACTGAAAAGAAGTTTGCCGGAATTGGCCTCAATGGCGATGTAACTGGGCCGTTCCTGCGCCTGGGCGGAGAACTGGAATACACAGGCCAGGGTCAAGAGGAATAGAGATAGCTTTTTCATGGCGGGACCGGCGGGATAGTGCCCGTTCCCCCCACGTTTGAAAAGTCTAAAATATTTTCCGTACAACACTTATATGTCATGACACGGAAAAACGCATTGACCTTTCGGCTCCTATCCTATTTGTTGGAGGAAGCCGTTTCCCGCAAACGGAAGCAGTCCGGACATCCCCAACGCCATGACCAGCATTCAATTTTTTTACAACCGGGACTTTCCGGGAAACGCCCTGCGCTCCAACGCCCGCCAGGCGCTGGACCGTCTGGGCATGAAACCGGAGATGCGGGAAACGGAAGCCGCGCCGGAGCAGGTCGGCGCTCTGCTTCCCGCCCTCGCCATTGACGGGGAGATCGTCGTTTCCGGCGTGGAGCCCTCCGTGCGCGAGCTGGAAATCCTCTTTGAAGACCACGCGCAGGAAGGGGAGGAAGATTCCGCCTGCGGCGCGTGCGGCATGGAGTGCGGCGGCGTGAACGGCACGGAGCATTGCCCCATGTGCGGCCAGCACGGGGAAGGCGGCAGCGTGGCGGGCAGGATTATCGGCTTCGTGATCCTGCTCATTATTCTGTTCCTTGCGGTTAAAATACTGTCCTGAATCTTTCCACGCCGCCTTCGTCTTCCCTCCTTTTACAGCTGCCCCACGCGCCGGGATTGGGCCGGCATGCGCCGGCGCAGTCGCCGCTCTGCTTCTGGGCGCCTTCTTTCTGCGCCGCCGCCCCTTCCGGAAATGGGCGTGCGCAGCGGCGGAGTTTTACGTGGCCGTTTACGGCGTTTCCAGCCCATGCAGGCGGTCTTGATAATTTCTTGAATTCCCCTTTCCGTCAGGACACAGTAACGGCATGCGCTCCTTCTTCGGTTCCATTCTCCTCATTCTGGTGCTGGCCGCCCTTGGCGCCACCATTTACTACCACTGGTCCACCAACTCCCACCTGGAGTTCGAACTCCGCAACCCTGACGAACCGGAAAAAACCACGCAGGTCATCAACATGGAGAAGCGGGCTGCCGCCCTCCAGGCGGGCCCGGCGGCAGAAGCCCCTGCTCCCGCTGCCCCCCCTGCGGAAGAAGTTCCGGCTCCCGCCACGGGGATACCGGAAGCCACGGAATTGTAAGGGCGCCACTTTCCACACCATGAAACCGGTTATCGGATACACGCTGGGCGACCAGTCAGGCATAGGCCCGGAAGTCATCTCCGCAGCTCTTGCCTCCGGAGAGCTCCCGGAAGGGGCGGAATACCGCCTCATCGGCAAGAGGGTGCAGGTCCGCCTCGGCAGGCCGAATGCGGAATCCGCCAAGCACGCCTTTGACCATCTGGAACAGGCGGCCCATGCCCTGCGGGAAGGAACGGTTGACGCCGTCGTCACCGCGCCCGTCTGCAAGGAAACCCTGCACGAGGCAGGCTTCCGCTGGCCGGGACAGACGGAATTCTTCGCGGAACGCCTGGATACGGGCAATTACGCCATGTGCCTGACCGGAAAACGGCTGACGGTGGGCCTGGCCACCATCCACACGTCCCTTCAAAGCGTGCCGTCCCTGCTGAACACGGAGGAACTGGTCCGCATCGGAACCCTGTTGAAAAATTTCTGCCTCCGCAAGGGAATCCTCCGCCCGCGCATCGCCCTGGCGGCCCTGAACCCCCATGCCGGGGAACACGGCGCCTTCGGCGACGAGGACGGAACTATTATTGCCCCGGCCGTAGAACGGCTGGGGGCCATTCATCCGGACGCGGAATTTGACGGTCCGTCCGTTCCGGACTGCGTGTACCGGGACGCCGTGGAAGGGAACTATGACGCCGTGCTGGCCCCATACCATGACCAGGGGCTGATTCCGCTAAAACTGGTGGACTTCCATACCGCCGTGAATGTCACGCTGGGCCTTCCCCGCCCCCGGCTGAGCCCGGACCACGGAACCGCCTTCAACCTGGCGGGCGCCGGAAAGGCCAATCCGTCCAGCACCATCCACGCCTTCCAGCTGGCCGTAAGGATGGCGCAGACGCGTTAACGCCCCTCTTCTTTCCGGAGTTTTTTCCGCCACACCTCTGCCACCCGTTCCGAGGCTGAAACCCAATACCGGAAGGTTTCTTCCATCAGGGGATCACTTTCCTCCCTTTCTCCTTTATTCCACAAAAGCAGAGCAATCGTTAACAGATCTGCGGCGGAACGTTCCAAGGCTTCCCTGTCATGCTCCCTCTTTTGGAACCAGCACCATTGTTCAGGCGTCAGGGCCGGAAGCCTGGAAAACCTTTCCGCCATCTCCACCTGCCGGTCTGCATAACACCGGATTAACAAAAAACGCCTCTCACGGGAAATCCGGGGAACCGTATCCGTCAACAACCCCAGAACTTCGCCACTCCAGCACCGTTGCAGCGTTTCTTCCAGACTGCCGTTGACCAGCGGGTCGTGATCTATCTTATAAGACAGGGAAGATTCAGGATTCAACTTCCAGGCCAGCAGCTTTTCATAGGAGTCTCCCTCCGGGGATGACGGCAAAGGCAGTTCCGCCTGCGCGATGAAATTATCCAGGGAGTCTATCGCCGTCTTGGACGCCCACATCATCCTGCGCAGCGCAGAAAATCCCTCTTCCGCCTCCTCATGGGTAATGACGCCGTCATCCTCCAATTCCGATAAGGAAACTATCTCCTCCTTTTTTTCCCGTTTCCTGCTTTCCGCCATTTTTCTGAACAACTGCACATCCACGTCAGCCACACGGCACCACTCCTGCGTGGTAGGGGGTCCGGACATGAACGCCTCCCGCCACGCCTTTTCCATCCGGTCAGCCTCCCGGTTCAATTCCTTGACCACTTTTTTGCAGGAGGAGGAATCCTTCACCTGGCTGCCAATCGTCTCCAGAGCCCTGGTAAACGTTTCATCCCCCACCACATCCACCATCCGGACGCCGGAACGGGCGCTCCCGCAGCAGAGGAATCCGGCAAGAAGCGCCATGCAGAACAATTTCACCATGAACGGATGATTGGCAACCGTACGGGAAAAGTCAATCTCTTCCGTTGCGGCGTTCCCCATTCTTTCCTTCCCCGGCGGGAATAAAATGCAGGAAACGGCATCTTCCCGGAAACAAGGTAAAAAATAGGCTTGCTTTCTGAAGACAATCATTGCACCTTACTTGCCCGCAAGGTGCGCACCGTTCGCACGACACATTTCTAATTATCACAAGACCATGAGAAATTACGAAGCTCTTATCGTATTCAACATGAAGGGTACGGAAACCCCCGTTGAGGAGTTGATCAATACCGTAGCCGCCACGATGAAGGAAGAAGGCGCCGACATCACCGCCACGGAAAACACCGGCCGCCGCGAATTCGCTTACGAATCCAACCACCTTTCCGCCGGCCAGTACGTGACCTACACGTTCTCTGCGGAACCTTCCGCCATCAAGACCATCCGCGAACGCCTTCGCCTGAATCCCCAGATTCACCTTCAGTACTACAAGGTGCTCGGCTAAAGCCGGCCCATGCGGACGAAGCATCCGCTCCTTGCCTTTTATCAAAAAGAACCGCCTCCCTAAAGAGGCGGTTCTTTTCTTATGGCCAGTTCCTTCCGTGCACGGAAGCAGGGAAGCCTTGTTCAGTAAACGTTTGCCGCCCTGGAGACAATGTTCCTCAGCAGCTGGCGGATGGGGGCAACAGGAGGCAGATTTTCCACGCCGTATGCCCTGGCAATTTTTTCCATGTGGGGAAAGCTGATCCAGGTGCTGCCCTCCTTATCCTCCCATACGGCAATGCGCAGGGGCAGTTCCGTGGCAATGCCCGGGTTTTCCAGCATCAGGTTGGTGCCTACCTTGGGAGAGCCGAAGATGACGACCTTGGAGGGGGGCATTTCCAGTCCGGCTTCACGGGCGTTCTTACCGTGGTCAATCCTGGCAAAGACGGGAATGGATTTTTCCGCCAGAATTTTTTCAATGCGCTCCATGGTTTCGTCCACGCCGAAGACGCTTTCATAAAGATACAGGGAATCGTCGTCCAGATGGCCGGAGCCCAGCTTGGGATCCAGCGCCCCGGCGATGCGGCGCGCCAGATTGGTCAGGTCCACGCCCTCCTTGTTCGCCGTCAGCGTCACGCACACGAGTTCGGACGGATCCGTGAACCGGCAGATGTAGGAGGAGAAGCCGGGAACGCCGCCTTTAATATCCATCAGGCCCTTGTGGTGAGGGAACTGCCAGCCGGCCATGGCCGGAACGATTTTCCCGTTGTCCAGCCGGATGGGCTTGTAAATCATGTCCCGGTGCTTTTCATCCTTCACCAGGATGGAGCCCGCCAGGCAAATGTCCCAGAAGCTGATTTCCTGCGGCGTGGACCAGATGTCCGAAAAACCGCGCAGGGAGGAGCGCGCGGGCGGCGGAACGGATTTAACGGCGCCGTCCTTTACCGCATAGCCCGCCGCCGTTTCCGCCGGGTCCACATATTCCACACGGGATTTGAACAGGGAATGCCTGTTGCCGTGTTCGCGCACGTTGTCCTGCTGCACGGCTCCCAGATCCTTCCCGAACATGGTGTGCTGGAGGCCCAGCGGCTGGAACTGGTTTTCCCGGACGAATTCCTCATAAGGCATGCCCGCCACCGCATCAATGACCATGGACAGAAGCAGGAAGTTCGTGGCGCTCTGGCGCACGTCCGTTCCGGAGGGGAATTCCAAATCGTTCAGCCTGACCAGGGAAAGGAGTTCCGCCGGATCATAATCCCGGCCTATATCGAACTGGGGGGATTTCCTGTAGTCCGGAATGCCGGAGGAATGCTGAAGAAGCTGGAGCACGGAGACATTCTGCCAGGCTTCCGGCAGGCCGGCCACATAGCGGGACACCTTGTCATGGATGTCCATTTTGCCCTTTTCCACGAGCTGGAAGGCGGCAATGGCGGCATATCCCTGGGAGATTTCCGCCGCAGGCCACAAGGTATTGGTGGAAGACAGCAGGCCCGTTTCCGCATTGGACAAGCCGTATCCTACCACGCGGGGAATGTAGGGGGCCTGGACAATCGCAAGGGTCATGCCGGGAATTTTTTCCTCCTGCATGAAGTCGTAAATCAACTGGTCCATGGACTGCCCAAGGTACTCTACCCTGGAATTTCCGCGGCCCTGAGCCGGGAGCTGGATGGTTGCAGATTCTTGAGCGGACATTTTGGTGGGGATGTTATTTGCATGTGCGGGAAGGCCGCCCAGCATGCACGCGCATGCGAGAATCCCTCCTGTTAACCTGAATGATTTATTCATGGGTGTCTTTTTATAAGACCGCATTCCGCGCATACGGTTCATTCAATTTGTCATCACTATCCCCAAAATAACGCAAAGGCGGGAGAATGCAATCCTCCCCTGCCCCGTCCTCCAGGAAAAGGGTCCTCCCGTCCCGGTTCCGTGATTTGCGGGCTACAGGGAAACGAAGTTTTCCAGCAGCTTCACGCCCAGTTTCTGGCTTTTTTCCGGGTGGAACTGCGTGGCGACCAGGTTGCCGCGCCTGATGGCGGCGGCAAAACGCACGCCGTAGGTGCAGAAGGCGGCCGCTAGGGATTCATCCTCCGGCTGCGGATAATAGGAGTGCACAAAGTAGAAGTACGGCTCCGGCCCCATGCCTTTCCAGATGGGATCGGCGGGATTGGAAAGAGTCAGGCTGTTCCATCCCATGTGGGGCACCTTGAGTTCCGATTCCGCAAAACGGACCACGCGGCCCTTGAAGATGCCCAGTCCGGGCACCTGTTCGTCTTCCTCCCCGGTTTCAAAGAGAACCTGGTAGCCCACGCAGATGCCCAGAAAAGGCTTGTCCTGCCCTATCCACGTCCGGATCAGCGGCACCAGCTCCTGGCTGCGCAGCTTTTCCGCGCAGTCGCCGAAGGCGCCCACACCGGGAAGAACCAGATGGGTCACGCCTGCCGCATCCTCCGGCGTGCGGACCAGATGGCCAGTCACGCCGGCAGCCTCAAAGGTGTTCAGCACGCTGCGGAGGTTGCCCGCGCCGTAATCAATCACGCCGAGCTTCATGGACTTACAGCATTCCCTTGGTTGAAGGCAGCGTCCCGGCGGCACGCGGGTCAATGGCCGCGGCCTGCCGCAGCGCATGGGCGATGCCCTTGAAGACGGATTCCGCAATATGGTGGCCGTCCCTGCCGTAGAGCACTTCCACATGCAGGTTGCAGCGCAGGTTGTTGGCCAGGGCGCGGCAGAATTCCTCGCACAGGGTCAGCGGAAAGTTGGGCGCGTCCGGAAGGCCCCCTTCCGGAATGCGGAAGACCACATACGGGCGGTTGCTCAGGTCCATCACCACGCGCGTAAGGGTTTCATCCATGGGCAGGTAGGAACAGCCGTAGCGCGCAATTCCCTTCTTGTCCCCCAGGGCGTTCTTGATGCATTCCCCCAGAACTATTCCTACGTCCTCCACCGTGTGGTGGGCGTCCACCTCCAGGTCGCCGCGGGCCTGGAGGGTCAGGTCCATCAGGGAATGGCGAGCCAGCAAATCCAGCATGTGGTCAAAAAACGCATGGCCCGTGGCGACGGCGGCGCACCCGGTGCCGTCCAGGTTCAGTTCCATGCTGATGTCCGTTTCACCGGTGACCCGTTTGCAAGAAGCGTTCCTCATGTGACTCTTCTATACCGAAGCCGCGGCGGAAGAAAGCAGGAAATACCGCATGGGGTAAGATTTGCCCGCTTTTCCGCGCAAAAAACCGCATGGCCCAGTAATAGGGCCATGCCACCGGAGCCCCCTCCATCAGAAGAATTCCAGGAGGCTTTTATATTAAACAACACGGGGTAAATGGACTAAACAGGCCCGACAAACAGAATGGGTCCAGCTTTACTTGATCCATCCTGTCCATGAAGGCCATTTCTGCGGCGCTCCCCGGAGGGTCTTTTCTCCGGGAAACAGCCGGATTATTTTTTCCTGGCCTTGGCAGCGGCAGCCCGTTCCTCCTGGCGCTTCTTATCCCGGTCTTCACGGGCCTTGCGCGCCGCTTCCGCACGTTCCGCGCGTTCGCGGGCACGCTGTTCCTGCAGGCCCGCGCGCACCGTCTCCGTCAGTTCCTCATAGTATTCCCTGGGAACCTGGGCGGTGCGGACTTCCGTCAGGGCCTCCATGGCCTCGTCAAATTTCTTCTCGTCACACAGGTTCCAGGCCTTTTCCAGTGCGGCGGAGCCAGCCCCGTTTTCCGGGTCCTGGTTTTTCAGGCGTTCCGCATCCGTAGCGGCCACCAGCTTGACGTCCCTCATGGCTTCCAGGGAGCCGGCCGCAGGTTCAAACCACCGGTCCCCGCGCTCCTTGACCTTCTTGCGCAAGGCCCGGTGCACTTCCGTGAGCTGGTTTTCACGCTCCCGGATGGCGGTCTGCCTTTTCTGGAAAGCGTCCATCAGGAGCTGGCGCTGCTCTTTCGTCAGCTTGGGGTCTCCGCGGCGCTTTTCCTCTTCCTTTCTCAAGGTTTCACGTTCCTTTTCCAGGGCTTTTTCCTTGGCGGCTATCATGACCTCCAGCTTGCGGTTGAGCTGGCCGGCGATTCTGGAGGCATCCGGATAGGCGTCCGCCAAAGCGGCGGAGCCGGGGTAGCCGTCACGCAGGCGGTCGTACACAGCCATGGCCTGGTAGGGATTGCGCACGGCAAGCGCCTTGAAGCGCTTCAACAGCTTATTGGCCTCATGGTCATATTTGGTGCGCACGGTCACTTCCGCTTCCTCCTTGGCTTCCTGGGCGGCCTGGGCTCCTTCCACCAGCTTCTTCTCCTCCAGCAGAACCACCACCCTGGCCCTGGCCTTGACGGCGGCGTCATGGGCAAGCCCCTGGGGATTCTTCTTGATGGTCTTGTCCAGGTCCGCCAGGGCGCTTTCCAGGTCCTTGGCGTTCATGGTTTCCGGCTTGGCGTACGTCTTGTTGATCTTGGCGGCCTCCAGTTCATCCGGAGTCGCCTTCTTGATGGATTCAATCAGTTCCCTTTTAACGGTCACGGAATCCTTGATCCCGCCGGCTACGGGGACCAGGAGGCTGACGCTTTCCGGCGTTTCCACCTCCACGGTGCAATCCTTGTAAACGGTTCCATCCTTGAGTTTTACTTCATCCGCCGCGGCAAGCGGAACGAGTGCGGTCAACGCCAATATGAGGGACTTGTTCATAAATCTAAGGCTTTTTTCCAGAGTAATCTGACGAATACGTATCTTGCACTTTACCAGAAGACGCCCTCTTGGCGACAAAAAAAAGCCCGGAGCCGTAAAAACGGTTCCGGGCCCGGAGAGATAAAAAACAGGCTGTTTCAGGCTTACTTCTCGGCAGCGGCTTCTTCAGCGGCCGGAGCGGCTTCCTCACTGGAAACGCGGGGGGCTTCCACGATGGCCACGATCACGTCGCCGGCCAGTTCCGTGTTCACGCCGGAGGGCAGCTTGAGATCGGCAATGCGCAGGGTTTCACCCAGCTTCAGGCCGGAGATGTCGGCAGTAATGGCTTCCGGCAGGTTCTTCACCTGGCAGACGATAGCCAGTTCATGAATGGTCTGGTCCAGCACGCCGCCCAGGGCTACGCCGGCGGCTTCGCCTTCCAGAATAACGGGAACGATGGAGTGAATGACCGTGGTGTCGGTCACGGCCTGGAAGTCCACATGCAGGCAGGCGTTGGTGATGGGGTTGTGCTGCACTTCCTTGAGGAGGGCCTTCACGATCTTGCCGTTAATGTCCAGGGCCACCAGGATATGTTCGGAAACGGCGGAAGCCAGCATGCGAGCGAATTCGCGGGCGTCAACCTGGATATTGACGTTGTCAAAACCGGGACCGTAAACCACGCCGGGGACCAGGCCCTGGCTGCGGAGTTGCTTCAGATTACCGGAGCCGCAGGCTCTCGTTTCGGCCTTGAGGGAATGGGATGTAGCCATGTTTTATAGAGGCAATATTGAGTGTTGATTGATAATGTTTCCTAATCGGGTTCAGGCAGAGGCCCCGCCGGGATTTCTGAACCCGCGTAAACCAGTACTCAGGTCAGGGCGCAGGACTCTGCACTAAAATTGGCTAAATGTCAAATAATGATGATACGGATTCTCCGTCATGTATGCGCTGCACGGCATGGCCCAGCAGGTCGCCCACGCTGATGCAGTCCACCTTGGGGCCATAGGCCATGGGAACGGTGTCGGAGGTAAGAACGCGTTCAATGCAGGAGCCGGCAATGCGTTCGCGGGCCATGTCCCCCAGCACGCCGTGGGACACGCAGGCAAACACGCGCTGGGCGCCGCGCTCCTTCAGGATGTTGGCGGCGGCGCACAGGGTGCCGGCGGTCTCCGTCATGTCGTCAATCAGGACGGCGTCACGGCCTTCCACATCACCGATGACGTTCATGGCTTCCACATGCGTGGCGTTGACGCGGTGCTTGGCGACGATGGCCAGCTCCGCACCCAGGGCGTCGGAATAGGCGCGGGCCATTTTCACGCCGCCCACGTCCGGGGAGACGACGACCAGGTTCTGGAGGTCTTTTACATAGTGCTCGCGCAAGTGGCGGATTAAAACGGGAGCGGCGTACAGGTGGTCCACCGGAATATCGAAGAAGCCCTGGATCTGGGCGGCGTGCAGGTCCATGGTCAGCACGCGGTCCACGCCGGCGGCGGTCAGCAGGTTGGCCACCAGCTTGGCGGTAATGGGAACGCGGGGCTGGTCCTTGCGGTCCTGGCGGGCGTACCCGAAGAAGGGAACCACCGCGGTGATGCGTCCGGCGCTGGCACGGCGGGCGGCGTCCACCATCACGCACAATTCCATGATGTTATGGTTGGTGGGGGGGCAGGTGGGCTGAATGAGGAAAACATCCTTGCCGCGGATGTTTTCATTTATCTTTACAAAACTTTCCCCATCGGGGAAAGTGTTCACCGTGACGTCCGTCAACTGAATGCCTACGCTTTGCGCAATGCGCTCCGCAAGTTCTCTGTGTGCTGTACCGCTGATAATCTTCATACCGGAAACTGAAAAGCGGACGCATTCTGAACACAGGTCCACATAATCGCAATACTTAATTCTCACAATTTGATTTTTCTCCATGATGGGTTCCCCCGTTCCAGATGCCAAAGAGAGATTTCTAACCGTCCCCATGATTGCTGCCCTGGCCGTGTGCGCCATCCTGCTGGCGGTGCCCTACCTGGCGTTTCCCGAATTCGGCTCTACCGGGAATGAAAGCAGCATCCAGTGGCTCGTTTCCTCCTGGAACAAGCAGACGGATTACGAACACGGCTGGCTGGTGGTCCCCATCATCGCCTTCATGCTGTACCACGCCAGAAAGAAGATTGCCCAGGCGCCCAGGCGCATGGACTGGCGCGGGCTGATCCTTTTCATCCCGGCGGCCCTGCTTCTGGCGCTCTCCTTCCGCGTGGGACAGCCCCGCGTGGCCGTGGGCGCGCTTCCCCTGATCCTGCTGGGCGGAGCCTGGTACCTGGCCGGACCGCAGATCGCCAGGCTGTGCGCCTTCCCCCTGCTCTTCTTCTGGCTGTGCATTCCCCTTCCCTCTTTCCAGCAGGCCACGGTGGAGCTGCAAATCGTCGCCACGGAGCTGGGGCACCTGGGTGCGGCCCTTTTCGGCGTGGATACCTACCTGCAAGGCACCAACATCCGCTCCACCGGCGGCCACTGGGACGCCTTCAACATCTCAGGGGGGTGCAGCGGCATGCGCTCCCTGATGGCCCTGCTCATGCTGTCCGCCGCCTGGGCCTACCTGTCCGACCTGAAGTTTTGGAAAAAATGCGTGCTCTTCCTCAGCGCCATTCCCCTGGCCGTCATCGGCAACGGCGTCCGCATCACCAGCATTGTGGTGCTGGCGGAATACGGGGACCCCGAGTTTGCCGCGAAAACCTGGCACGACTGGTCCGGCCTGCTGTTCTTCTTCCCCATCTGCCTTCTCGGCCTGGCGGCCGTCCACTCCCTGCTGGCCGGGGAGCTGATCTGGAAGCCGTCCCGGCGCAAAAAGCTGGTCGTTAAAATGAACAAGTCCCACTAAGCGTTTCCGCCGCCATGAACATTAAAACGCTCAAGATTTTCGCCCTTCCCCTCCTGCTGGCCGTCACGCTCGGCGGCATTTACCTGATGCCGCGCAAGGGAGAGGTGCAGGATTCGTCCATCAGCATGGCCCTCCCCACCGGCATGAATCCGGACGGCTGGCACGGCACGCGCCGGCAGGAGTCTGAACAGGAGCGCGGCATCCTGGCTCCGGACACGGAATTCTCCAAGGCGGATTACGTGCAGGAAGTCCCCATCAGCCTGGACGCGCCGGAAACCGCTCCCGTGCTGTGCCGCGTCTCCATCGTCAAATCCGGCCATGACCTGAACAACTCCATCCACCGCCCGGAACGCTGCCTTCCGGCCCAGGGTCATTTCAACCTGACGGGAACCAAGGTGGAGGTGCCCGTGGAAGGCCACGGAATTATCAGGATGACCAAGCTGAAATCCCAGCAGAACATCACTCCGGACCAGCCGCAGCCCATCATTCTGGACAGCATGCACTATTACGTGTTCATCGGCCACCGCCACATGACGGAGGACCACCTGGCCCGTACCCTGACGGATATGAAGGACAGGGTGCTGTACGGCGTGGACCAGCGCTGGTGCTACTTCCAGATTTCCACCGCGTACGGGGACAAGATCAAGGTGCCGGAGGAGGAAGCCCGGAAACAGACGGAGCGCCTCATCAGCCAGCTTCTTTCCCAACTGGTGAAGTGGGACGAACTGGACCGGTAGCGCTCCCCGCCCCGCGGCGGTCAGCCCGGAAGACGGCCTTCCAGCCATGCGGAGGCCGCCTGAAAAAGGCTGCACGTTTCTTCCGCGGGGGCTTCATACAGCATGGGAGCGGGCCTCCGGTGGGAATAAAGGCGGCCCTCCCGGTCGCGCCGGTAGCCGGAAAAAGCCAGGTTGGCGTCCGCCCCGGCGCAGTGCCCCCAGCGGCCGCCGATCCTGGGCACCACGTCCATGAAGCCGCCCCCGTCCCGCAAGTAGGCGTTCCCCCACCATTCCACGCAGGCCGGGCGCGCGTTTTTCTGCCGGCGCGCCACGGCGTCTATGGTCAGGAGGCAGAGCGGAGCGGCCTGAACAGACTGGCGCCTGGCTACTTCCACCGCGCAGGAGCCTCCGTAGCTGTGCCCTATCAACACGATGGGCAGCCCGGGGCATTCCCGGCGCAGCTCTTCCAGCTCCGCCGCAATTTTTCCGCACCTGTCCAGGAACACGCCGCAGCCGCCCCCGTCCCAGTGGTAATAGGCCGTGGCATGCGCCACTCCCGGCAAAAAACCGGGAAACCTCTTTTCCACCCGGCTCAGGCAACCCGCCACCACGTCCCCGAAGCCGCCGATGAACACGGCCAGGTAACCGGGAGCGCTTCCGCGGGAAAGCAGGTTCAGCGTCCTTTGAAAATGCATGACGGAGCCCATGATGGAGAAATCACGTCAATATCCAAGTCCATAAGACGTTCTGGCTTGATAAAACCTGCAAACTGTCCAAATGTGATGGTATGCAAGTAATCATTCACCAATGGGCCTTCAACGGAAGCTTTGACCAGCTTGCCTCCCTGCCCCGCCAGGAACTCGTCAACGACTGGTTCGGCTACGACGTGGAGCCAAGCGCGGAGTTCGCCTTCGCCACGGACGGCGAGTACCTCTGGTTCCTGGCCTCCCGCAGCAAGGAAGCCACCGTCCATCCGGACGCCCGGCCCGGCCAGTTCCTGCCGGAGCTGTGGCGGTACGACCTGGCGGAATGGTTCATGGCCGCCGGGGACGGCACCAATTACTGGGAATTCAACCTTGCGCCCAACGGCGCGTGGTGGGCCTGCGCCTTTTCCGACACCCGCCGGGCCAATGAAGACATTCCCGCCCCGCTGGCCGTGGATACCAAATGCATCCTGACGGACGAGGGCTGGTGCGCCATGGCCCGCATTCCGCTGAACGAACTGCGCGGCGTGGACGTACGCGACTGCAAGCTGGCCGCCACGTTCATCCTGGACACCCCGGACCAGATTTTCCTGACTACGGCGGACGACCTTTCCGGCAACCCGGACTTCCACCGCCCGGACTGCTTCTGCACCCCCATTCTCAAGTAATCCATGTCTTTGGAAGAAGACATTTCCCGCATCCTGGGGCCTGAAAAGGTCTCCGGGGCTCCGGATGTGCTGGCCGCGCACGCCGGGGACAAATGGTACGCGTCCGTGCTCCCGGAGGCGGTCGTTTTCCCGGAGAGCACGGAGGACGTCTCCCTGCTCCTGCGCTACGCCTCCTCCATGAACATTCCCGTCACGGCCCGCGGCGGCGGCGTGGGATACGTAGGGGGCTGCGTTCCCGTGCGCGGAGGCATCAGCCTTTCCCTGGAACGGATGAACCGCATTCTGGAAATCTCCCCGGAAGACGGCGTGGCCGTGGTGGAACCCGGCGTCATCACGGCGGACCTCCAGCGGGAAGTACGCGCCCTGGGGTGGTTCTACCCACCGGACCCGGCGTCCAGGAAGGAATGCAGCATCGGAGGCAACATCGCCACGAACGCAGGAGGCCCCAGGTGCCTGAAATACGGAGTCACCAAGGCCTACGTGCTGGGCCTGACCGTAGTGCTTGCTAGCGGGGAAGTGGTGGAATGCGGAGGGCGCACCCACAAGAACAAAACGGGCTTCGACCTCGGGGACCTCTTCATCGGTTCGGAAGGGATGCTGGGCATCGTCACCCGGGCCATTCTGCGGATCATCCCCCATCCGGAAGCCTTCGGCGCGCTCAGCGCCAGCTTCCCTCAGTTCCCGCTGGCCGCCGCCGCCGTGCAGCGCATCCTGAACAGCGGGCACCTTCCCTCCGCCCTGGAAATAACGGACAGCTTCACCCTTCGCGCCGCGCGGGCCTACCTGGGGGACAGCGCCCTGCCCTCCGGCAGCCGCGGCCACCTGATTGTGGAAGTGGACGGCAGGCAGGCCGCCGTGCGGGAAGAACTGGATTCCCTCTGCGCCTTGCTGGAAGAATGCGGCGCAACCGACATCCTGCGCGCGGACACGGAAGAGAAGGCGGAAGCCATTTGGCAGCTGCGGCGTGAATTTTCCTACAGCCTGAAAGCCACCGGCATGACCAAGCTGAATGAAGACATCGTCATCCCCAGGTCCCGCCTGGTGGACCTGGTGGAATTCTGCGAGGCCATGAACCGGGAAACGGGGCTGGACATCGCATGCTTCGGCCATTCCGGAGACGGCAACATTCACACCAACATCATGGTGGACGATTACGCGGACCCGGAGAAGAAAGCCCTGGCGGACGCCTGCGTGGACAGGCTGTTCCGCTGGGTGCTGGAACACGGGGGCACCATCACCGGGGAACACGGCATCGGCCTGGCGAAGGCCAAATGGTTCCGGGAAGCCGTGGGAGAAGGAGCCTTCCACCTGCACGAACTGGTCAAATCCGCCCTGGACCCCCGGAATTTGCTGAATCCGGGCAAAATGGGACTCCCGTAACGTAAAATAGACTTCCATGATGCCCCCGGACGGGGCATCATGGCAACCGCACTTCATGAACAGCCCGCACAAGTCCATCCTAGCTGCCCTTTACGACCATTTCCCGGTCGCAGATGCCATCCTGGTGTTTATTCTGGACCATCCCCTGGCCTGGTTTACGCCCAAATGGCGCAGGAAAGGCCGCATGGCCCTGAAGGCGGTGCGCCGCTACGTCAATTACAACCGCGACCTTTTGCCGCCCGAGCGCCTGGCGGAGTTTGAAGAAAACCGCAACCTGCTGAAAACGGCCCTCCGCCGGGGTGACAGGCAGCAGGTGGAAACCATCACTGCCAAACTGGAATCCACGCTGGAATCCATTCCCGGCGCGCTGCCCTCCGGACTGGCGGAAAACGTGGAGGTGCTGTTCGTGATTCTGGCCATTTTCCTGGGCCTGCGCTGTTATGTAGTCCAGCCCTTCCGCATCCCGACCGGCTCCATGCAGCCCTCCCTGAACGGCATCCGCGCCGTCCCCCAGGAGGGAGACCCCACCCTGATGAAGAAAATCGGGGACATGATCCTGTACGGCGGCTCCTATGTGCATGAAACGGCCTCCAAGGAAAAGAAAATCGTCCGCTTCGAGCCCGCTACCAAATACCTCCTGCTCACGGTAACCAACGTGATTTTCGACGACGGCTCCAAGCTGGAAATTCCGGCGGCGGAGGCGGAGACGCGCCGCTACTTCCTCAACCAGGAACCGCGCTTCGAGTCCGAACGGCACACGCCGTTCAGAAGCTACCTGCCGGGGGATACGATCGTGAACGCCCGCTTTGACGCCGGTGACCTGATCGTGGTGAACAAGATGGCCTACCACTTCCGCAAGCCGGAGCGCGGGGAAGTCTTCGTCTTTGACACGCGCGGCATTGAAGGCATCGCCAACAAGGGAAGCAGCACTGGGCAGGAAGGCGGAACGCACTACGTCAAACGCCTCTCCGGCGTACCGGGAGATTCCCTGTCCATCCGGGATTCCCAATTGATCGTCAACGGAAAACCGGCCACGGAATGGACCATCCAGAGGGTAGCTTCCGGCAAGCCCCCCTACCAGCCCTGCGGCTATGTGGCCCTTCCCGCCCCCCTCAGCCTGCTGGACGGCAGGGCCTACATCACGGAAGGGGGAACCGTGCACCTCTCCAATGATAAAAAACGCCCCTACCTGCGTGAGTACGTGGCCCTGGGCGACAATTCCACCCGTGAAAATTCCTTTGACTCCCGGTACTGGGGGCCCGTTCACCAATACAACATCGTAGGCCCCGCCAGCTTCTGCCTGTGGCCCTTCACTTCCCACTGGGGGCTTATCCCCTGATTCCCGGCCATTCCGCAGGCACGCTTTCCCCGTCAAGACATGACTCAAGCTCAGACTATTACAAGCAAGGCCAAGTCCAACCTGGCCTTCGCCCTCATTGACCTTCCTGAAGAAGAACGCCGCCACATGGCGGAATTTTACGCCTTCTGCCGTACGGTGGACGACATCGTGGACGAACCGGGAATGACGCCCCGAGAACGCCACGACGCCCTGAACCGCTGGATAGAAGTCATCAACGGCGGAGACGTTCTGGAGCTGACGGAGCTGGAAGAAGACATCATCGCCCTCATCCAGGACCTGGAGCTGGACACCACCCCCATGCTGCACCTGATTGAAGGCTGCCGTTCGGACATCTGCCAGCAACAGCCCCTGAACCGTGACGAACTGCTGGATTACACTTACTGCGTGGCCTGCTGCGTGGGCCTCACCTCCGCCCGCATCATGGGCGCCGGGGAAGCCGCCTACCCGTACGCCATCGCCCTGGGGCACGCGCTGCAAATGGTGAACATCATCCGTGACGTGGCGGAAGACTGCGGCAAATCCAACCGCATCTACCTGCCCAGAGAGGACATGGACCGCTTCGGCTACACCCTGGAAGACCTGCGCGGCAGAGTCTATTCCCCCCAGCTTCAGGAACTGCTGCAATATGAAGCGGACCTGGCGGAAAAGTTCTTCGCGGAGGCGGAGGAGGAATACAACCGCCTCAGCCCGGAGGATAGGGCGGCGCTCGTTCCCGCCCAGGCCATGGCGCTCATCTACCACACCATTCTGGACAAAATGAAGGCGGGCGGCTTCCGCATCTTCGACATCCGCTACCGCGTCAACACCTTCCACAAGCTCTGGCTTCTGTTCCGCACCAAGCTGGACATCGACCCCCAGTCCTACTACGACAAGTCCAAGGCGTACTATGACAAGCTGGTCGGCTTCCTTTCCCGCCCCGGCAGGAAGGATGAAAAGTAAGGGCCGCTCTCCCGGCGCGCAGGGCAGAAAACCACGGCCTTTCCTTCCGGCCCTGCGGGCATTATGCTTGTCCTGAAAGCCGTGTTCCTGTAGGAGTGCAGCATGCAAACTCCCGCAGCCACCCTGCTTCTTGTTCTCACAACACTAACCGGGCTGTGCGCGGCAGCGGACTACCCGGAACGGGCGCAGCGCACACAATCCGCCGGGAACCATACCTGGTACATAGACCCGGACCAGGGAAACGACGGCAACCCCGGAACTTCCCCCTCCACGGCCTGGAAGAGCATGTCCCCGGCCAACCGCCTCATCATGTCGCGCGGGGACACGCTCGTCATCCAGCCCGGAGAGCATGCGGCCTCTCTGGCGCTCATGGGGGAAGGCTCCAGACAGGCCCCGGTCACTATCCGGTTCATGCCCGGCAGGCACGTTTTCAAGCACGGCGCCCTGGTCACCGGAAAGCCGCAGATTTCCAACACCAATGACGCTCCCAACGAGGCCAAGGCTATGGCCATCCGCCTGGTGGAGGCCAAAAACGTACGACTGGAGGGCAAGCCGGGAGCCACCGACATCCTGCTGGAGGGAAAAGCCATTTTCGTCTGCATGGAGCACGCGGAAAACGTTTCCCTGAACGGCCTGGGCTTTGACTACGTGCACCCTACCATGGGGGAATTCCTGGTGACGGAAGTTGAAGGAAACACTATGAAGGCGACCATTCCGGACGGTACCCTGTATACGGTGAAGGACGGCTCCCTGACCTGGCGCGGCCCCGGCTGGGAATTCCGGATGGGAGGATATTCCAAGGTCTTCGATGCCGCCTCCGGCACCTTCCAGGGCCGCTTTGACCCGGGAAAAACAGTCATTAAAGAACTGTCCCCCGGAAAAATCAGCATCACGTTCAAGGAAGGCGCCCCGACCATGCGGGCGGGACAATCCTACCAGAACCGCAACACGCGGCGGGACTGCTGCGGATTTTTCCAGCACAGGAGCAGGAACATCGTCTGGAACAACTGCCATATCTACTACATGCACGGCATGGGCGTGGTTTCCCAGTTCAGCGAGAATATCATATTCAATAACTTGAAGATAGCGCCGCGCCCCGGCTCCCTGCGCACCAATTCCTCCTGGGCGGACAACCTGCATTTTTCCGGATGCAGGGGGAAAATCATCGTCAGGGACTGCGTGCTGGGAGCCTCCCATGACGACGCCATCAACGTGCACGGCACCCACCTGCGCATTGTGGACCAGCCGGCACCCAATAAAATCACCGTCCGGTTCATGCACCCCCAGACCTTCGGTTTTGACGCCTTCGCGGTGGGGGACCGGATTGACTACGTTTCCTGCAAGACGCTGGTTCCTTACGCCTCCAATACCGTTTCCGGCATCAAAAAGCTCAATGAGAAGGAAATAGAACTCACGCTGCGGCAGCCCAACCCCGGGAACATCCAGCCCAACGACGCCGTGGAGAACACCACCTGGACGCCCTCCGTCCACGTCAGCAACACGGTTTGCCGCCACATTCCCACCAGGGGCTTCCTGCTTACCACCAGGAAGCCGGTGCTGATTGAACGGTGCCGGTTTGAGAAGACGGGCATGCCTGCCATTCTGGTGGAGGATGACGCCTCCGGCTGGTATGAATCCGGTGTGGTCAAGGACATGGCCATCTCCCGCAACACCTTCATTCAATGCGGGGAGGCCGTCATCCAGATCGTTCCGCACGCCCCCCAGCCGGAAGGAAACGTTCACGAGAACATCACCATCACCGGCAATACGTTTGACCTCAGGAATGGCACCGCCATCCGCACCCGCCATACCGGCAACGTAAAGGCGGAGAAAAACACCTTCACCAAAGACGGGAAAAACATTCCCGCGGAGAAGGCGGTGGATATCCGGTAGGGAGCCTCCCCTTTTACCGGTGCCGTGAAACATGCACCGTCACGGAGACGCTGTCCGTCCGCGGCAGGATGAACTTGCGCAGGGTGACGATCACGTGACGCGCGCCGAACTCCTTCAGGCAAACCTTTCCCATGTCCTCCGCCAGCGTTTCCACCAGCTTGCGGGGTCGCGCCATGGCTTCCGCCCTCAGGGCGCGGGCGATGGAATCATAACAGACGGTCCTGGAAAAATCGTCGTTCAGGCCAGAGAGGGCTTCATCCGGATAAAAAGTGATATCCGCCTTCAGGGTCTGCATAGAGGCGCGTTCCTCCTCCGGCACGCCGATGAAGGTATCCAGCTCCAGGCCGTTGATGTTGATGGAATCCTGCGTATCTGAAGGCAGGGCATAGCGGCGCATCAGCGTGCGCAGGACAAGCAGGTCCGGAACGATGATGTCCGGCCTGGCCTTGGAAAGCTGGGCAGCGTCATTATAGCCGGTCAGCACGGCGATGGACGTGATGCCCGCATGGTGGGCCGTCTCTATGTCATGCTGCATGTCCCCGATGAACGCGGTTTCATGGGCATGCAGCCCGTGCTGGGCCAGCAGGGTGTGGATATGGGCGTCCTTATGGCGGATGCCCGCGTGAATGGCTTCAAAATATTCCATCATGCCCAGCTCCTGGCACTGGATGTCGAACTCCTTGGCGTCCACGCTGGTGAGGATAAAGCAGCGCACGCCGCGCGCGCGGCAGAACTCCAGGAATTCCCGCGCGTTCGGCAGCACCTCCACCGGCGCGTTGGAAACGCGGAAGGCGTACCGGAAATGGTCTTCCAGTTCATTCAAATCCGCCTGGGGCAGCACGCGGGCATAATAGTCCGGATAGGGAAGCTGGAATTCCGCGCGGAATTCATCCCTGTCCATGCAGGGTTTTCCGTACTGGGAAAAAACGTAATTGGACGCGTCCAGCGTCAGGGCCAGGTCATCCACCAGGGTGCCGGACCAGTCGAAAATGAGATTCTTGAACATGGGAATGCGTATCGGGAAAAACTCAGTCCAGGGCGTACCGCATGGCGGCCAGCCCGAAGAAGGCGGCCGTCTCCACCCGGAGGACGATGGGGCCAAGCGTAACGGGAGAGAATCCGGCCTCCAGCGCCATGGCCGTCTCCTGGTCCGTAAAGTCGCCCTCCGGCCCCACCAGCAGGGCAGCACTCCGCACGGAGCGGGAGCGGGCTTCTTCCAGCACGTCCCTGACCGGGCGCACGCCGGGCACCAGGGAGGCGATCACGTTCAGCCCTTCCGGCGCTCCGCGGCGCAGCCATTCCGCAAAGGGAACGGGAGACGCAACCTCGGGAAGCGTGTTCTGGCCGCACTGCTTGCAGGCCTCCAGGGCGATGCGCTGCCACTTCTGCCTCTTGGCCTCCGCCTCCCGCGCGTTCAGGCGCACGATCGTGCGGTCCGTCAGGAGCGGAACGATGGCGGAAACGCCCAGTTCCACGGATTTCTGAATGATGAGGTCCATGTTGGCTCCTTTGGGGACCGCCTGGCACAGCGTCAGATGGGCCAATTCCGGAGCGGGAGGACATTCCTCCCCCGGAGCCAGCAGCACCCCGGAGCTGCGCGGAGGTTCCGCCACCACGGCATGGGCGGCGCGGCCGCGGCCGTCAAAGACGACGCAGGAATCACCCTGTTTCAGGCGCAGAACCTTGGCGGCATGGTGCGCCTCATCCCCGCGCAGCTCCCAGGAGGGAGCGGCCCATTCCGAAGCCGGGAGGTAAAAGCGAGCCATGCGTGAAAGGGAAAAACGGACCTTACTTGTTCTTCAGGTAGCGCGCCGCCTTGTCGGCAAACGCCACGCAGGCCGGCTGGTTGCGCTTCTCATCCACCGTGGAGGCAAAGGCGTTCAGCTTGTCCATCTGGTCCTTGGTGAGCTGGGTGGGGATTTCCACCTCCACTTCCACCAGCATGTCCCCTACGTCCGAACTGCGGAGGGCTTTCATGCCCTTGCCGCGCAGGCGGAAGATCATGCCGTTCTGCGTGCCTTCCGGCAGCTTGATGGTGGCCGCGCCTTCCAGCGTGGGAACCTTCAACCTGCCGCCGGAGACGGCCAGGGAAAGCGGAACCGGAACCGTGCAGCTCAGGTCGTTGCCTTCCCTCTGGAAAATATCGTGAGGTTTTACGTCAATAAACACGTGCAGGTCCCCGGTGGGGCCGCCGTGCACCCCGGCATCCCCTTCCCCGGCGATGCGGAGCTGGCTGCCCGTGGCCACGCCTGCGGGAATGCGGATGGTGATGTGGGAATCCTCCCTCACGCGCCCTTCCCCGCGGCAGGCGGGGCACGGGTCCGAGATGATTTCCCCGGTGCCGTGGCAGGTGGGGCAGGTGGACTGCTGGACGAAAAAGCCGCTCTGCTGGGTGATGATGCCGCGCCCCTGGCAGGAGGGACACGTCTTGAACGCTTCCTTTCCATCCCGGGCTCCGGTGCCGTGGCAGGCCTTGCAGGTCACCAGGCGCTCAATCTCCAGCTTCTTGGTGCAGCCCTTCGCGGCTTCTTCCAGCGTAATGTCCAGGTCATAGCGCAGATCGGAACCGGGCCTCTTGGAGGATCTCTTCTGGCCGCCGTGGCCACCGCCGCCGAACATGTCCGCAAAACCGCCCATTCCGGAAAACATCTGGGCAAAAATATCCATCGGGTCCTGGAACCCGCCTCCGCCATAGCCGCCGCCCGCGGCGGGACCGCCCTGTTCAAAGGCGGCATGGCCGAAGCGGTCGTAAGCGGCCTTTTTGTCCGCATCGGAAAGCACCTCGTAGGCCTCTCCCAGCTCCTTGAACTTCTCTTCCGCGGAAGGATCGTCCGGATTGCGGTCCGGGTGGTACTTCAAGGCCAGCTTGCGGTAGGCCTTCTTGATCTCATCATCAGTGGCGTCCTTGGAAACGCCCAGGATCTCGTAATAATCTTTCTTAGCCATGTGGCGTGAATGTTAAAAAAACGGTCAAACTTGCGGTTCGGGTTCCGGAGTCTCGGCCACCACGACGTTTGCCGGGCGCAGAAGCCTGTCCTTCAGCTTGTATCCCTTGCGGATGACGCGGAGCACGGTGCCTTCAGGCTGGTCGGAGGGTTCGCGCTGGAGGGCTTCCTCCGTGGCGTGGTCAAACATGCTGCCCACTACCGGTTCAATGGCGCTCACGCCATTGCTGGAAAGAAATTCGTCCAACTGCTTCTTCACCATGCTCATGCCGATGTAAATCATGGAGGCGGTGTCCGCGCTGGCCGCCGCCATGCCCATTTCAAAATTGTCAATCACCGGCAGCAATTCTTCCAGCAGGCGCTGGTTGGCAAACTTGGCGCATTCTTCCTTTTCCTTCACCATGCGCTTGCGGTAATTGTCATATTCCGCGGCAGTGCGCATGGCGGTATCCCTCCATTTAAGCAATTCCTCTTCCAGGGAAGCTTCCGCTCCTTTTTCCTCTGCGGGGGCGTCCTGGGCCTGTTCCAGAACTTCCTGCTCTTCCGCTTCCGCGTTCTTCTCTTTCTCTTCGTTGCTCATGCGGACAATGTAGATACTTTTACCGAATGCGTCAACGGCCTGCTAAGACATGGATGACGTTTGACGCGTGATGACCGGAACATGATGCAACTCATCTACGCAGAAAAGGGAATGGCGGCTTTCCGGCCAGCCTCCCTAAGCTTCCGGAACGCCTGCCTCAGGCAGCAGCCGGGCAAGCTTTTCCGCGCAGCCGTCCGGCAGCTCCACCACTTTCAGCCGGGCTGACTCTCCGCGCAGCAGGCTGACGGCGGACCGGGGAACGTCCAGCCAGGCGGACAGGAACAGGATGACGGCCCTGTTCGCCTTCCCCTCCACGGGAGGCGCGGCAATGCGCAGCTTCAGCACGCGTCCGGCACGGGGATCGTCCTCCCAGCCCGCGGCTTCGCTCTTCTTCGCGTTGGGAATGACTTTCAGGGCCAGCTTCATGCCTTGCGCCTTTCCGTCCCGGATTTCCCGCTTTGCCTCGCCACCAGGTCCGCGTACCTGATAAGGCCGCCCCCGAACAGGTCCAGGGCGCTCCCCGCCGTGGCGTCCATCGCGCCGCCGCTCAGGGCGTCTATCTCGTCAAAATCCTGAATACGGCTGATTCCGCCGGCATAGGTCATGGGCAGGCGGCGCCAGCTTCCCAGCATCTCCACCAGTTCCCGGTCAATGCCCGTGCAGAGGCCTTCCACGTCCGCCGCATGGATAAGAAACTCCGCGCAGTGCTCCGCCAGCATGTCCAGCGTCTCCGCCGTCACCCGGAGCTCCGTCAAGGTCTGCCACCGGTTCATGGCCACGGCCCAGCCGCCCGGAACCCTGCGGCAGCTCAAATCCAGCACCAGGCGTTCCGCGCCCACGGCGGAAACAAGGTCCTTAAGCTTCCCCTCCAGAAATTTCCCCTCCGCATCAAACAGGCAGGAGGTGACGATCACATGGCTGGCTCCGGCTGAAATCCATTCCTTCGCGTTCCCCGGCGTTATGCCGCCGCCTACCTGGAGGCCGCCCGGCCACGCCGCCAGGGCTTCCCGCGCCGCAAGGTCGTTGCCGGGTCCCAGCTTGATCACGTGGCCGCCGTGCAGGCCGTCCCTGCGGTACAAATCCGCATACCATGCCGCGCCGCGGTCGGAGACGAAATTGGTGCGCAGGGAAGCGCCGTCCTGCGTCAGGGAACCGCCCACGATCTGCTTCACGCGCCCGTCATGTAAATCAATGCATGGTCTGAATCTCGTCACGCGGCCACTTTGCCCGCCCTATCCCCGCAGGTCAAGAAGGGATTACCCTCCGGCGCCGTCCGGAAAACGGGCGCGGAAAATTACACAAAACAGTCCCGGGCCTCCGCTTTACCGGATAACCGCCCCTGAACATCATTCAAGAAGCCGATGAAAAACAACCTCGTCAAAAACAACCTCCTTTCCTACTGCGCCGGGAGCGCCCTGTTTGCCCTCCTGGCCTTCCCACCTTCCGTTGCGGAAGCCGGAATCCATCTGCACGGTGAAATCCGCATGGCCCCGGGAGGACAAGTCAGCCTCCTGTATGACTCCTCCGGATTCCCTATCTGGGGCTATTCCGCATGCGGCCGGCCCATTTACGCCTATTCCCCCGCAGGCATGCCCATCTACGTCATCAGGGGCATCTACCGCGGCTGCTACGTTCCCGCCTGGAATCCCAGGCCGCATTATCACGGCCCCTTCTGGCCTGCGGGCGTCTGCCGCGGACGCCGCTCCGCGCATCCGCAGCATGGAATGGCGTACCCGTCTCCCCGTCCGCATTGCCGTCCCTACCGCCCCAGGCCCCCTTACGGCGGACTTCCGTCCCATTTCCGCCGCCGATGATTCCATCTATTTCTTGATTCTCTTCTGCACTTTTGAAACAAAAAAATTGATCGTCAATCAGAAAAAAATGTTTGACAATTTCTCTTTTTCATTGATAGTCTTTGGATAAGGATGTGTGTTGGCACCCATATTACAAAAATAGATGCTTTAAAAAAGTCAGATACTAATCTAAACGCTATCTTTCATACCAAATTTTATCAAAAATATGGTAAAAAACTTCCTCTACATTTTACTTTCTATTTCTCTACAGATTTCATCTGCAGAAGTTCCTGCAGAAGTAAAAAGTGCATTGCATAGTGGTAGTGCGCGATTAGTGAGTAATGTAACAGAACGGGTAATTATTCAGACAATTGATGCGAAAACACTAAATGAAGAATCTCTTAACTCCCTTTTAGAAAACAAAGATATTGAGCATGTTTGTTATATCAATAGATTTTTTTAAAATATAACCAAGAAAAACAATTGTTTTATTGAAGCTCTTCAAGATAATGAATTTTGTAATTTTTTATTAAAAAATCCAGTTATCTTTCAGCAACTCGCAAAAGCCAACCGGGGTAATAGCGGTACTCTTAATGTCATTAGAGAAATTTGGCTAAGAGAAAACAAAAAGCTTGAGGGAATTGATTTGGTCTCTGCTTTAGGATGCGGACTTGAAGCACATCCAGAATTAAAAGAAGGACTTGAACAAAGTCTGGAGAGATATGAATTTTATAAAAAATCAAGAAATAATGGAGATTTATTTAAGCAATATGATCATCTAAACGCTTGGGAAATGGCAATTCTCTACCACCACCATCATAACGTTGAAGATTTGGAATGGGGACAGAGATTTAGTAAAACTAGAAATAAATTCAAATCAGAAAGTGCAGGCAGCGCAACTCAGTTCATTCCCTACAGAGAAAAAAATAAAAACGGAGTCAGTATACATGCCGGAGCTCCATTTTATGATTACAAACCAACGACACTAGCTATTTTAAATGAATATGGAGGTGTTTGTGGAGCAGTTTCTAAAGGAGCTGCAGGTTTTTTAGCGTCCCGCGGCGTTCCAGCTTATCCGATCGGACAACCAGGACACTGTGCTTTTGTATACAAAAATCTATCTGGTGAATGGGTCATCGGAAATAATATTTATGGCTGGGTTTGGTCCGGGGGCCACTCCGGTTGGAAACTTCCTGGGAGTTCAAATATGTCTCCATGGGAAGGACCTCCGGCAATAATTTCTTCCTTTGTGAGATTTGAGCAATTAAATGAAGCAAGAGATTCGGAATTATGCCGGGCTTACTCCAGCTTAAGCAAAAACAATATTAATAAAAATATTTTATCCCGTAAAGCTATCGAAAAAGCATATGGTAAAAATATTGCTGCATGGCAGGATTTTATTTCTATGCAATCCAGACAGATATCCACTGAAAAGAAATATCAGTTAGCTCAAAAAATTGTATACTCATTCCGTAAGGATCCTATAGCAGCACAATATCTTCTTGATCAATTCATACCATTGAATCTTAAAAAACAAGATAAATATAAAATAATTTCTCAAATTATACAAAAAGAACGAGTAGAAGACTCCGCCATTCAGTTGTACATGCAATCATTTTCAAAATGTTTGGCAAATGATATTCCTGAAATAAAAGGTAAAGTAATATATAATGTGCATAAAAGGCGTATATTTTATAGTGACTGGCTTTTATACTACAAAACCAATAAAATAAAATTTTCAACCAAAAAGAAAACCTTAATTATCTTGGAACAAGCTATTGAAGGATTATTACCCAACAGCTCCGAGTCAATCAAACATCTCAAATTCTATGCTGAATGTCAAAAACTGTGGAATGATCCACGATTGATTGAACTCGGAAATATCTTCTTAAAAAGACTTCTCAAGGAGGAAACCGATAATATCACAGGGATAAGAAATGAATTGATCAAAGTTGGAATTGATATAGCTACTCTTTCAAAAAATAAACATGATCTGGAATATTACCATTCCCTGCAAAAATAAATATTAGAAATAGCCATGCCAATTAATATTAACTTTTTAATTAGATAATTATGAAATTACATCAGAGAATACAAAGAATTTTAATCGCGTGTCTGATTTCTTTATCATCAGTCTATGGAAAAGATCGGACTATAGAATTTTCTGACCAACTGCCGCCGTGTCCCGCAGAATATCTTACTGATTGCCTATTAGCTTCTGATGGTTCAATCTGGATAACGAGCGAAGGACAGGGAATCTACTGTCTGAAACCTTTGGAAAAAGCGCAAGCGGGAAAAGAAAGCTGGTTGGACATATCCTATTATCATGGTCTTAAAAAAGAAACCAATTATTATTCCATTGCTGAAGATAAACAAGGTCGCATCTGGGTTGGCACGGATAATGAAGGGGTATCAGTATTTAATGGAGAGAAATGGAAAACCTACAATCGTGAAAATGCTTTGCTCGGTGAACGTATTTTTGACATAGCCGTATCTCCTGTAACTGGAGACGTTGCTATTGCTACCTCCGGTGGAGTGAATGTCTTTAAACCACAAACGAATCAATGGCTCAATCTAACGCGTGCAGAGGGTTTGGTGGAAGATCAAGTAGAAACTCTTGCCTATGATGATAAAGGAAACCTTTGGCTGGGTTATGCATGTGGAGGTGTTTCTCAATTATCTGAACAACAGAATTATAAGATTATCAATACTGAACAGGCAAAGTGGTACTGGGACAAAGAGAACCGGGTACGCCAACCTATAGAAAGTTTTGGTTCAGGTCTTCCTTCGAATTTATGTAATACAATATTGCCAACAAAAAAGGGCGATATCCTTTTAGGAACTAACAGTGGCTTGGCCTTCAAAAAAGGTACAAGTAGTTGGAAATACCTAAGGGGAGAAGATTGTCGTGACAAAAACCAGGGATTATGGAATGTCAAAGTGGACCGGGATATTTCTTCCAAAGCAGGAGTGTCGCTCCTACCGGAGGACTATGTTACTTGTTTAGCGGAAACCAAGGAAGGATGGTGGATTGGATTCCGCCAAAAGGGAGCTGTTTTAATTAATCCGCTCAATCTGAAAAAAAATAAATTAGGTATATTCCCAAAAAATATTAAGAATCCCTTTGTGAAATCGTTGCTTACTTTACCAAACGGAAGCGTATATGCAGCAACGTATGGACATGGCATTATCAAAATACACGAAGAGAAGAAAAGAAATCAATTAAAAGTCGCTGAGAGAGAGGATTTTCCATCTTTCCCGCCTATTCCTTCTATTAAAACTCGTGATGAACTGAATCAAGAAGCAGTTAAACTTAACCAAGTTGTTGATGAGGAAAACAACCATAAGGTAAAAAAAATCCCCTATGCTGTCGCATGGAAAGAGGACTGGGCGACAAAAGGAGATTGGTATGGATATTACGGCAAAGATTATGCTCTCCTGTGCGGGACCTGCAATATGGGAAATGATATTATAGCCAATTTGGATGTTAAAATTGATAGCAATCAAATATTAGGATTTCATAAGCAGAAAGAAGATTCTTTGTCTGTACGTCCCCATAATGATAATGCGTCATTAAATCCTAATGTACTATTTAATCCGAAAACAGGTACGCGTATAGCAACAGAATGGTCCGATAATGGAGAAGAATACGCATCTAAATTTGATGGGCCCGATATTTGGACAAGTATACAAGTACCAGAAGGATACCATTCTTGTTCACTGTATTTTTATAATTATCAAGGTAAAGATCATAATATAGGAACTTGGAGGGATTTTATTATTGAAGTTAGATCCGGAAAACTTGATGAAGGAGAAAAAATTCAAATGGCTCCAATTCTTGCACGTAGCCGAGTGAAGGATTTCCATGGTAGTGGTGTCTACAAAACATTCATTCTGTCCGGTCCCGAAACTTACAGCATACGAATTCTTAATAATTATTCAAGCGATGCTATACTAAACGGGCTTTTCATTAGCCGCATGGATCTTTTAAAAGAAAAAATGAATAGTATATTTAATAATAAAGATGTTTTTCTTCTTAATAAAAAAATCCCGATTACACCAAAGGGAATTTCTCAAGAAAGAAGTTTTCTCTTATCTTTATACCGCCACTTGAATGCAATAGAAAAAGAAACAGAATTTAAAAAAATATTGAATATATGGACATCGGAAGATCATGAAGCAGTGCAAAAAAAATTCTTGGAAGAGTGGTATCACAAACAAGATGAATATGCTATATACAGGTCACAAGAATTCTTTCCATTTAGTCCTAGAACATTACCTCTCACTGTAGATGAATGCGAAGTAATTGAATACATGGGTCTCGATTGGAAAAGTTATCTACCAAACAGTAAAGTTAAACCAAAAATTGAACTGGTAGAACTGCAAGAGAAAATTTCTTCTATGAGCCAAGCTGAACTAGATAAATTAAAAAATCAATACCAGAAAAAACTTATAGAAGAAATCTCGAAATCATACAAAAATAGAAATACAAAAGAAAATGAAGACTAAATTATTATGTATCATATTCTTGTCAATCCCAACTGTAATGGCATATGAAATGCGGTTATCAGGGCCAAATATCTGTAAACAAGATACAATATATCCTTATGAAGCTATCATGAAGCGCGAAAATGACGATAAGAAAAAAGGGAATTTGAAAGAGCTAAAATATGAGTGGTTTCTTCCAGGATTTATTCCAGAGAAGGCAGATGAAAAGACTCCAATAGCTAAAGTGCGCACCCCCAAAGTTGAGGCATTTTCTCCCGATCCTAAAAAATGGCCCAAAGCCTCAGCAGCATGTAATGGCAAAGCTATTTGGTCGCGAAGACCAGTACAAGAAGTCAAAACATCTAACCGAATAGATGTAACAATATCTCCACAACAACTAAGGTAAATAATATCAGGGGACTTGCCGTATTCCTATGGCAGTCCCCTATTCTAAGCAAGTTACTATTTATTTGCAACGGAAAGGCCATACCACCCTTCCCCGAGCAGCTTCACCAAGGTGAAGGAATATTCCCCCTTGCGGTTGGGCTCCTTGCTGCGGGAAAGCAGGACGCGCACGCGGAGCATGTCAAGTTCGTCATTAGCGTTCAGCACCCGGTATGGGGAATGCTCCATTTCCTCATTGATTTTAAACAGCATAAACAGTCGCTTGCCCGTTTCCGATTTTCTGGGAACATAAACCATGGGCCGCGCAATGCTGCGCTCCTCCGACCCGTTCATTCCGGGAGCGATCAGCTTGAACGCGTAGTTGTCCTTATTCTCCGACATGCGGTCCCGGATCATCCACACGCGGAATTCCGCGATGTCCTCCCCTTTTCCACGGACAAAATCCTCCCAGTTCACCGGCTGGTAGCGGGCGAACTGCTGCCAGTCCAGCTTCCAGGCGCCATCCTGTCCATCCTTGAAAAAGCAGAATTCCATGTCGGGCGTCTTTTCAAAGCCTATCAGCAGCTGGGCGCAGGGATGCCCCTCCACCTCAAGCACGGCGAAACTTTTAGGCCCCACGGGCTTGCTGGCAATCACCTCAGGCGGAGATACGGCGTAATGCCTGACCATCAAAGGAAGCGATTGCAGGGAATTCCACACGAAGGAGGATTTCTGGACCACGTCCGGAGCGCTCAAATATTTCTGCGCCTCCACCAGGCAATTGCGCAGCAGGTCCTGCCGCTCCATCGGGGGGATGTGGCAGGGAGGCCAGAAACTGTAGTCCACCTTGTCCTTCAGCGTGGCCTGCAATTCCCCGGACAGCATCTCCGGCGTGGCGCAAATCCGCGCGGCGGCCCCTGAATCCCGAGATGCCTGGCGCTTCTGGAGCCAGAAAAAAAGGCCGCCGAAAAACAGCCCCAGCGCCATCATGAAGAAGATGACGGAAAGAATGCGCCCCAGCGCGCCGCCCGCTTTTCCGCCGCTCCTGCGCGCGGCAGGGGAAAGGGGCGGTTTATTGTCAGATAAATCACTCATTTTAAACCGGAAATACCCACAGAAAACAACTGCGGAAGGATGGTCAAACACTACCGGAACGCCAAGGGTAACGCAACGATAAAAAACAGACACATTTTTTTATCCCTTCCGGAGAAAATTGTTTCACATCCACAAGCGGGTGATGTACATTAAACCGGACGAGTTTCAAGAACTCCCACCTTACCTTTCACCCCTCCCTCTTTTTAACGCCATGTTTGGATCATTCACCACCGTTCCCGCCCCCAAGGGCAACAAGAATCCTGAATCCACCCCCAGCTGGATGGACGTAGCCAAGAGCCAGGACACCCCCGAACCGGTTGCGGAAGCCGTACCCTCCCCCGCTTCCTACGCCCCCACTACGCGCGTCCAGCAACTGACCCGCAACGTGCTGAACTCCGACGTGGAGGTTGTCGGCTCCCTGCGTTTTTCCGACGACCTGCTGATTGACGGCACCGTTGAAGGCGACATTTCTTCCGAAGGGGTGCTCTCCGTAGGCCAGAATGCCGTCATCCGCGCGGAAATCAACACCAAGTCCGTCATCATCCACGGCAAGGTCATCGGCAATGTAACGGTTACGGACCGCGTGGAACTGAAAAGCACCGCGGAACTCGTAGGCGACATCCAGGCCGCCTCCCTGGCTATTGAAGGCGGCGCGATCTTCATCGGCCATTCCACCGTAGGCGCCCCCACGGTAGGCACCGCCGGAGCCTCCGCCGCGAAGAAAGCGGCCCCCGTTCATACCTTCACTCCGGAACCGGAAGCCCCCGCCCCGACCAGCCAGAGCACGCTGGACATTGACGCGGAATAAGAAAAACCTTCCACCAGCCATTTTCAGGGGCGTCAAAGGAACGGATCGTTCTTTTGCCGCCCTCTTTGTTCCATGACTCCCTCCTTCCATCCCGTTCCACGGACCAGCAGCGCGCCTTCCGGGAAAATCAGGCGTCCCGCTCCGGCCCCGCCCTGGACGCTCCCGGCAGCCGCGGAAAGGAGGCCTGCGCCCACCCGGGAGGTGGAATGCTTTTCCTGCCGCAAAAACACTTCCGTTCCCGTCACGGCCGTTTCCGCCAGATGCGGGCACTGCTCCGCCTACATCAAGCTGGACGACGTTATCCTGCACAGCAGGACGCACAGAACGAAGGTGCAGACCTGCGGAAGCGTCACCGTGCAGGCCAATGCAGACCTGAAGGGACTGAACATCGAATGCCGGGACCTGGTCTTATACGGCAGGGCGTCCGGCGATTTTCTGTGCCGGGGCGTCTGCAAGATCAAAACGGACCAGCACATCTCCGGCTCCATCTCCGCCCGCAGGCTGGTGGTGGAAAAAAAGACGACGGTGCTGGTCACAGGAGCCATCCAGGTGGAAAACATCTGGATACAGGGTTCCCTGGAAGGAACGCTCACGGCGGATGAAACCGTTACCATCCACCGGCATGCCAAATTCCTGGGGGACATCACGGCGCGCCGCCTCATCATTGAGGAAGGGGGGGCGCACCAGGGCTCCTTTACCCGGCTTACGTGACATGAACCTTCCCATCTCCATCCGCGGCGCACGCCAGCACAACCTCCGGAACCTGGATCTGGACCTTCCATCCAACAAGCTGATCGTGTTCAGCGGCCCTTCCGGCTCCGGAAAATCCTCCCTGGCGTTCGACACGCTTTTCTCCGAATCCCGCAGGCGTTTCCTGGATTGTCTTTCGGCACGGGCCAGGCAGGGCATGGAACAGCCGGAAAAGCCGGAGGTGGACAGCATCACCGGACTGCCCCCGGCCCTGTGCCTGGAACAATCCGCCAGGCAGCAGAGTTCTCGCACCCTGCTGGGGAGCATCACGGAAATTCTGGACTACCTGCGCATCCTGTATGCGGCTGCCGGCACTCCCCATGACCCGGAAACGGGCAAGGAACTGGTGCGCAAAAGCCCGGACCAGATTACGGAGGAACTCGTCTCCCTGCCGGAACAGACGCGCCTGGTCCTGGCCGCTCCGGCGGAAGCCCTGCTGGCCCAGGATCCTGCGGCGACTCTGGGCGACTTCCAGCGCCAGGGCTTTCTGCGGGTCTATTGGAACGGGGAAATGCAGGATATTGAGGAAATAGGCTCCCCGGCTCCTCCCCCGCCGGATGCCGCCCTGGTCATCGACCGCATCATCGTCCGCGGGGAAAACACGGCCTCCCGCCTGGCGGACTCCCTCCAAACGGCCCTCCGGATCAATCCGGACGAGGTGCGGGCCATCATCACCAGGCCGGGGGAAGAAACTACCGTCCAGGCCTTCCATACCCGCTACCGCAACCCGGAAACGGGCTTCCTGCTTCCCCAGCTTACGCCCCGCCATTTCTCCTTCAACTCTCCACTGGGCGCGTGCCCTTCCTGCCAGGGCTCCGGCCTGAATGAGCGGGAAAAAGGCCCATGCTCCGCCTGCGGCGGCCTGCGGCTCTCCCCCCTGGCGCTGGCCGTCACCATGCACACGCCGGACCGCGCCTATAACCTGGCGGAACTGACGGCTCTACCGCTGGAAGACATGGCCGGAGAGCTGGAACGGCTGAAGACGCCCGCCTCCCTGGCGGCGGCGCTGGACCCGCTCATGAAGGAGATCAACAAGCGCGTGCGCTTCCTGAACGAACTGGGCCTTTCCTACCTCTCCCTGGACCGGCAGGCAAACACTCTTTCCGGCGGGGAACTGCAAAGGGCGCGCCTGGCCTCCCAGCTGGGCGGCGGTCTTTCCGGGGTCCTTTACATCCTGGACGAACCTACTGCCGGACTTCACCCCGCCGATACGGACCGCCTGCTCCGCGCGCTCCGGACGCTCCGGGACCAGGGCAACACGGTCCTGGTAGTGGAGCACGACGAACAAATTCTGAACGCGGCGGACCATCTGGTGGACATGGGCCCCGGCTCCGGCACCCACGGCGGCCGTATTCTGGCGCAAGGTCCCCTTCCGGAAATTCTGGAAAACGCCGAGAGCCCTACCGGAGCATGGCTCTCCGGCAAACGGAGCATGCCCGCCTCCGGACACAGGACGGTTCCCACCGGGCATCTGGTCCTGGCCGGGGCGGACAAGCACAACCTCAACAACGTCACCCTGAACATCCCGGTAGGCACGCTGACCTGCATCTCCGGGCCCTCCGGTTCCGGAAAATCCACTCTTGTCCGGGACTGCCTCATTCCCGCGGTCAGGCAGGACATCCCCGGGAAAAAGGGCGTTCCGCGCCGCGTGCAGGGCTCGGAACACTTCAACCGCCTCGTCGTCATCGACCAGTCGCCCATCGGCAGGACGCCGCGCTCCACGCCGGCCACAGCCACCGGACTGCTCCAGGTTCTGCGCCCCCTTTACGCCCAGCTCCCTCTTTCCAAGCAAAGGGGATACACGGCGGCGCGCTTTTCCCCCAACATCCGCGGGGGGCGCTGCGAACGGTGCCTGGGCACGGGCATGATTGAAGTGGACATGAACTTTCTGGGCAACGTCACGATGCCCTGCGACGCCTGCCAGGGCCAGTGCTACAACCGGGAAACGCTGGAAGTCACCTGGAAGGGAAAATCCATCGCCCAGGCGCTGGCGCTGACGGTGGATGAAGCGGCGGAATTCTTCTCCTCCCTGCCCCGGGCCGCCGCTATCCTGAAAAGCATGCAGGACGTAGGCCTGGGATACCTCAGCCTCAACCGCCGGGCAGACACCCTCTCCGGCGGGGAATCCCAGCGCATCAAAATAGCCGCGGAGCTGGCCAAGGCCCCGGCCTGGAAACTGGCGGAGGACGGCAAGCGCGCCCTCTTCATTCTTGACGAACCTACCAGCGGCCTCCACTTCAATGAAGTGGCCCTTCTTCTGACGGCTCTTTTCCGTCTGAGGGACGCCGGGCACACCATCCTCTGCGTGGAACACCACAAGGACCTGCTGAACGCCGCGGACTACCTGGTTGACATGGGCCCCGGAGCCGGAAGACATGGCGGAAACATCGTGGCGGAAGGAACGCCCGCCGCCGTAGCAGCCATGCCGGAAGCCCCCACGGCGCCGTGGCTTCTCGCCCGTTAAGGAAGAATAATTATTATTATCTTGACGTTTTTCAGGCTTTTATCTAGCAATATGGGAATTCCTCTCTGCTTTTCCGATGAATCCCCGTTCCTTTTCCCTAGCGCTGCTGGCGCTGTTTCTTCTTCCTGAAACACTCCATGCCACGCCCGTATTCCTTGAAAACGTCTCCGAATCCGGCGGATGGTATGACTGCAACAAGAAAACCAAATGGAAGTGGGGCAGCGGTTCCATGACAGACCGTCCTTCCGGCTACTACAGCCCGGACAATCCCGTAGACAGCCAGCTCTGCTGGGCAGCGGCGGCCTCCAACGTTCTTCAATGGTGGCAGAATACCAGAAGCGACCTCTCACCTACGACCCCCAACGGAAAATCCTCCACTTACGGCAACATGCCGGAAGCCTGCCAGCTGCGCATTTACCAAACCCTGGCGACGAGCTGGACTGACAAGGGAGGGTCCGTGGAACAGGCTTACAACTGGTGGTTCAACGGAGGAATGCTTCCCTCCGCCTTTTATGGGACCGACTCCACGATCAGGGACAACCCCTCCTCCGAAGGAGGCTACTGGAAAGAGCTGAACCTGACCGTGACCTACGACAAGTGGGGAACGCCGGACAACACCCCGCTATTCAATTCCTACACCTTCTGGGAGGGCGATACCAGGGACGGAATCTACAGCGTTTTGAAAAACAGCATCAACAACAACTGGGGAACCACGCTCAGCATCGGCGAGTACGGAACCGGCCACGCCATCACCATGTGGGGCTATGATATGGACGCGGACGGGAACCTGATTATCTACCTGACGGATTCCGATGACTATGCATTGGGAATGTTCCGGCAGAAAGTTATCGTGGACGATGAGAAACACATCTATCTGACCAGCGTGGACGGTGAAAACAACGTGTACGGCTATAATTACGGTGAAGCAGGCCTGACCGGCACGCGGCTGGGCGAACTTCAAAGCTTCACCGCCCCGCTGGGAGACCTCAGGATTCCGGAACCCGGCACTGGAATTCTCTCCCTCTGCGGCGTATTCCTTGCCGTGTCCCGCCGCAGGCGCATCCTGCGGTAAGGCCATCCGAACTCCTTTCTCTCTCAAAAACGGGTCTTGATTCTTGCCGGGGAAATGTGCAGAATCGGGAAACGCATAAGTTCAGAAGAGCATGAATTGTTCCAATGTTCTCCAGTGCGGTTACCTGTGAAATGAATGACGCTTCCAACAACCACGGCGAGCTGGAAAGCACCGTCTCGACCTATTCCGTCGACATAGAAACCCTTCAGCAGATAGCCCTGAAAGGAGACGCCCAGGCACTGTTTCAACTGGCGATCAGTTATGAACAGGGGCGCGGGGTAGCAGAAAACCAGCAGGAAGCCTTCTACTGCTACCAGCAGGCGGCGGAACTGGGCCACGTGACAGCCCAGCTCAACCTTGGCTGGGCCTACTCCAACGGCATAGGCGCCCCGCAGGACAATGACAAAGCCTTTTACTGGTACCGGAAAGCCGCCGAGCAAGGCCATCCCACCGCGCAATTCGACCTCGGATTCTGCTATATCAACGGGCTGGGCGTGGAAAAAGACGAAAACCAGGCCATCACCTGGTACAAAAAAGCGGCGGAACAGGGTCACGCGGTAGCCCAGCTCAACCTCGGCTGGATTTACGCCAACAGCGCCAGCCAGAAAAACTGGGAACAGGCCGTGTACTGGTACAAGCAGGCCGCGGAACAGGGGGATCCCCGTGCCCAGTACAACCTGGCCTGGTGCTACGGCAATGGAAGCGGCACTCCCCGGAATCCGCAAAAAGCCGCCTACTGGTATGAGGAGGCCGCCATGCAGAACCACGCTACGGCCCAGTATAACCTGGGCTGGTGTTATGAAAACGGTTTCGGCGTGCAGCCGAATATCGACAAGGCGCTGGTATGGTACCACAAATCAGCCCTCCAGGGCCAGATCACGGCCCAATACACGCTGGGCTGGTGCTACGGCAACGGCCGGGGCATGGAAGTGGACATGGCCAAAGCCGTCCACTGGTACACCAAGGCCGCCGAACAGGGCCATACAACGGCCCAGCTCAACCTGGGGTGGTGCCACCTGAACGGCAAGGGAACGCCCGTCAACCGGGAGGAAGCCTTGAAATGGTATCTCAAGGCGGCGGAACAGGGCAACGCCACAGCCATGTTCAATGTGGGCAACTGCTACGCCCACGGCTACGGCATTCCGCAGGATGACGAACAGGCGGCGGAATGGTACCAGAAAGCCGTCAGGCACGGCAACAAAAAGGCCGCCAGCGCCCTGCGCCACCTGGCCTCCAAGCAGGAAAAAGAGAAAAAACCGGATGCGGAGGCCTGAAAAAACGCTTCTTCTTTTTACAAGAATCGGAGAATCCCTTTTCGCAGCGCAGCAGCCATCAAAAAACGCAGGGAAAAAACATATCCCCATGGCTTAAAGAAAAAACGTCCGCCTGGGATTGAAGGCCCCCGGCCTTCATCAAGAAGCCGTTGCATTCCATCACCGCCGCCTCTTCCTCCCACCGTCCGCCGGGCCTTTCCGGGACAACCTTTCCACCGCCTCCGGTAGCCGTGTTGCGCCATCGCCGCCCAGCACGACGTCAATATCCTCAAGAGCGCGAATCAGATCAATCACTTCCCGCCGGGGCAAGGCCCCACCCGCAGACATGCAGAAATGAGTGCGGCACGCCAGCGGCCTTCCCTGGTAAATCATGCACTTCCCCTGCCCGTTCAGAAATGGGCAGCTTCCGTCCGGCGGCAGCTCCACGCGCGTGCGTCCGGCGGCGCGCCACGCCTTCCAGGCCATCCACGCCTCCCCCAGCGTCACATGCGGCGTCTCTCCTGTCAGCCGGAACCGGCAACAGTCCGCCACGCCCGTGCAGGAACGCTGCGCCCGGGAAGCCCGGAGAGCGCCTTCATCCAGAAGGCGCCGCACTTCCATCAGCATTTCAGCGGAGGGAACAGCTCCCTCCGCTCTTCCATGACGGCACTTTCCCGGTGCCATGACTGCGGCGGTTAATGCGTCAGGCCATCGGCCTTCGCCTGGTTCCAATACGCGTACTCGGAACGGTTGAAGTCCACATACTCCGGAGACAAATCCGTGGTGTACACCGTATGGGAAAACTCGCCCCGGTTCAAATTGATATCCACCTGGAATGCGGAAACCTGCACGGCCTGCCGCAAATCGTCCGACGGAGTATCCGCCTGCATGCCGCCGCGGCAGGCGGCCAATCCGGCGATGTCGATGTCGATCTTCTCTTCATCCACCTTCGCACCGCAATAGCCCACGGCATGGATAATGCGCCCCCAGTTGGGATCGTTCCCGTTCCAGGAACTCTTCACCAGGGATGACTTGGCGACGGCTTCCGCCGCCTTCTTCGCTTCATCCTCCGTACGGCCTCCGGTCACATGCACGGTCACAAACTTGGTCACGCGTTCGCCGTCCTGCACGATATGCTTGGCCAGCTCCAGCATCACATGGGCCAGAGCCTGCTGGAACGCGTAAATATCTTCCGGGGATTCCAGCTTCACGCCGGAAGCGCCGTTCGCCATCACCAGCACCGTGTCGTTCGTGCTCATGTCGCCGTCGATGGTGATGCAATTGAAGGAACTTTTCACGCCGGACTGCACGCACAGCTCCAGCACGTCGCGGGAAATGCCCGCGTCCGTCGTAATAAAGCACAGCATGGTAGCCATGCAGGGATTGATCATGCCCGCGCCCTTGCAGCACGCGCCGATGCGCACGGGCCTGCCCTGCACCATGAACTCAATGGCAATGATCTTCTCCTTCGTATCGCTGGTCATCACGGCCTGGGCCACCTCGTGCCCCTTGTCGCGGGAAAGGCCTTCCGCCAATTCCGGGAACTTCGGGTAAATGCGCATCATGGGCATCGGCAGGCCGATCACGCCGGTGGAGCACACGGCCACTTCCGCAGGCTTCAGCCCAAGAAGTTCCGCAACGCTCCTGCACTCGCCCCTGGCGTCTTCCACACCCTGGGCTCCGGTACACGCGTTCGCATTCCCGCTGTTCGCCACGATGGCGCGGATATTCCCCTTCCGGAGGTGCTCCCGGCTCACCTTCACGCAGGCGGCCTGCACTCGGTTGGTCGTGAACGTGCCTGCGGAAACGCAGGGTTCCGTGGAATAAATCAGGGCCAGGTCCAGGCGCGTGGCCGTAGGCTTCTTGATGCCGCAGCTTACGGCGCTCCCCACAAAGCCCTGAGGCGCGCAAACGCCCCCGTCAACCGGAATATAGGATGAATCATTCATCGTCTTGAAGTGCCTTCCAGCGTATCAAAAAACTACAGGACCCACAAGCCTTCCGTTTCATCGAACCCGCACATGATATTGAAGGACTGGACGGCCTGGCCGCCCGCGCCTTTCACCACATTATCCTCCGCGCTCATCAGAATCACGCGGTTCGTCCGGGGATCATGGGCCCAGCCGATGTCCACGCAATTCGTCCGCGTCACATTCTTGGTATCCGCAGGCTGGTTGCGGCCCAGAAGGCGCACGAACGGAGCCGCCGCATAAGCTTCTTCCAACAGGCGGCCGACGGACTCGGGATCCGCTCCCTTCTTCACCCTGGCCGTAATGGTGGAGCAAATGCCCGTATTCACGGGAATCAAATGGGGGGTAAAGGACATCACCACCGTCTTCCCGGCGGCATGGGAAAGCTCCTGCTCAATCTCGCTCAAATGGCGGTGCTTCGGCACGCCGTAAGCATGGAAACTCTCATTGCACTCGCAGAACAGCAGGGGAATGGACGCCTTGCGCCCTGCGCCGCTCACGCCGCTGCCGGAGCAGACCACGACGTCCTCCGGCTCCAGAATGCCGGCCTTGAACAGGGGAATCAGGGGAAGAAGGATGCTGGTGGGATAGCAGCCGGGGGAAGCTACGATGCGCGCCCGGGCAATCTCCTCCCTGCGCCACTCCGGAAGGCCATACACGGCCTCCTGCATCAGGGCCGTATCCGGATGGGCGTTGCCGTAATACTCCTCGTACACTTCCGGGCTGTCCAGGCGGAAATCCGCGCTCAGGTCAATCACGCGCACGCCGCGGTCCACCAGGCCGCGGGCATAGGAAGCGGCCACGCCATGCGGCAGCGCCAGGAAAGCCACCTCCGCGCCCGTGGCGGCAATCGCGTCCACATCGGAATCCGTAAACTTCAGGTCGGAACCCGGAACCTGCCGGAAACGGGGAAACACCTCCCACAACGGCTGTCCGGCATACTGGCGGGAGGTAGCGCACACCAGCTTCACTCCGCGGTGATTCAACAGGATGCGCAACAACTCCTGTCCGGTGTAGCCACTGGCCCCGACGACTGCAACTTGAACTTGCTTCATGACAAAAAAGATATGCTATGAAAAAAGACTCTTGCCAACACTAAAGTTTTCCTATATACACCTCGCCGTCGCAAGACACGGCCCCGGTCGGTCCGATTTTATCGGGTTGTAGCGCAGTCTGGTAGCGCACCTGCATGGGGTGCAGGGGGTCGCAGGTTCGAATCCTGTCAACCCGACCACTTTTAACCGCTGTAAGTTGAAAAGCTTACGGCGGTTTTTCATTTTCAGGCATATTGAAATAATTGCCGTCCACCTGCCTCTCAACATCATGGGGATGTGGGTCTTTCTATCCATGAGCCCGCGTCAATGCGGAAAAATTAGGAAAAGGAGAAAAGCACGTGGAATCGTTGTATTCTGCCCATTTGGCGTTTCCGCCTGACGTTGCATGCGGGATGACTTCTTTTTGAAATACATGCAAATTCCTTTCGCAAGGTGTCTGTCCTGAAACAGGTTCCCGAATAATCAGGAGATATGTATCCCAGGAAAAACAGGATGTTCACCAGCCGGGGTTATCCCGAACCAATTAGACAACAATCATGAATGAGATTATCACGATTAACGGAATCCTGATGACCACGCAGAATGAATTTTCCGCTCATGCAGGAAACGCAAGCATTCACGTCACGGCACAGGAAAAGGAAAAATGGAACTCAGGCGGTCAAGGACCTAAAGGAGACAAGGGCGATCCGGGAGCCCCGGGACCGGAAGGCCCCCAAGGCCCCAAGGGTGAACCCGGCATCCAGGGCCCTGCCGGTCCACAGGGCCCCAAAGGGGACAAGGGAGATAAAGGGGATGCAGGTCCCGAAGGTCCGCAAGGTTCCAGCGTGCCTCCTGGCTGCTTCATGTGGTTCTGCGGCAGCACAGCCCCGAACGGCTGGCTGGAATGCAATGGCACGACTCTCCAAATCAGTCAGTATCCGGAATTGTACGCGGCAATCAGCACCACCTATGGCGGCGATGGCGTAACTACCTTCGCCCTTCCCGACTTGACAAGAGACAGCGGGTTGTTCATCCGTTCCACTTCTACAGAGAGAACTGTAGGCAGCGTGCAAGGGGATGCCATCAGAAACATTAAAGGAGCCTTTGGATTTTTGGGAACTGGTAAATCTCAAGGCTGGGCGACTAATTTAGAAGGCGCCTTCGGGTATATCCAAGACACGACAAATCGAAACACAGTTTCTATGTCAAGTACTGGCACGTTAAACAATACTACTAAACAATGGACTTTTGATGCATCCAAATCTGTACCCACTGCTGAAGAAAACCGTCCCGTCAATATAGCCTTCATGCCAGTCATCAAATACTAAGACAAATTTCAAGGACAGTCCTACGGACCGTTTCAACCGCTGCAGGTACCAACCTGCAGCGGTTTTTCTTTTTCTCAAAGAAAATCCTGGCCGCCTCTCCATGCGATAAAAACCATTCTCCAAATAAAGGATTCTTCTTTTATATTGTTAGCTCTTGAAGCCTTTGCTATAGAAACGGGCATCCGTTGGCCAGCCAGTACCACCAAATGCTCCAGCCGCCTGTTCCGGAAAAACAACTTCATTGACACAGGGAGTAACTCATATGAAAAAAATCCTGTCGTTTCTCACCATTTCACTGGTTTCCCTTCTCTCCGCCCAGGGAGCGAATACCCCCAGCGGCAGCATTCCCTTTGAGCTGGGCACTGCCAGCCGTATTTACGTGAAGGGGAGCGTCAATGGCAGCCGTCCCCTGCGTTTTCTTTTTGATACCGGAGCCACATCCATGGTCATCAGCACCAATTCCCTGAAAGGCGTTCCAATGGAATTCAACGAGACCGTCGTCAACCATGGCGCCACGGGGTCCGATGAAGTACGCGGAAGCACGGAGAACAAATTCACCATCGGGGGACGAAGCCTGGAGCACGTTCCCTTTATTGCCATTCCCTATTCACCGGACCAGTGGGACGGCGTGCTGGGCCTCTGGTTCATCCAACGGCAGGTAACGGAAGTGAATTACACGGACCGGAAGATTTACCTGTACCCGCACGGTTCCTATACGCCGCCGGCGAATGCCATCCGCCTGAAGATTGAGTACGTGATGGGCGTTCCGATTGTCCCCGCACAAGTGACGGTCAACGGAAAAACCCACCAGCTCCGTTTATCCGTGGATACCGGCTCCGACCGCGTTCTGGACCTCAATACGCCTTTCATCAAAAAACATCATTTGCTGGGCAGCCAAAAGCCCTTTTCCACTTCCCGCATTTCCAGTTCGGACTCCCATACCGGGGTTCTGGAAAACGTCATGTTCGACAGCATCCAACTGGGCGGCTGCAAGCTTCCGCTCATCCCCGGCGCCTTCTCCACCGTCACCAGCGGTATTCAGAGCATCGCGGAAATGGACGGCGTCATGGGCAACAACCTGCTGAAACGGTTCAACATGGTCTATGATTCCCGGGAAGGGTATATTTACCTGATTCCCAACAATCTGCTTTACACTCCGTTTTATGATTGCCTGCTCCGCCCGCAGCCGGACGCGGCCTTTTCTTCCAGAAAGTAAGGCATTCCGGCACCACCCCTACCCTACCGGGCGCTTCCGCGCAGGTTGATGATGCGGGTGCAGAGGTCCACCAGCCTGTTCCCCATGCGGGAATGCAGGACCCGGTAGATGCCGAAGAGGGCGCACCGCACGCGGAGATCGTTCCCCTTGGCAATGTGTCTCAGCAGGCGGAAGGGGGATTCCGGGGATTTGACGAACTCACGCCATTCATATTTGTCCAGCAGCGCCCGGACGGCGTCCAGGGCCTCCTTTTTTTCTGCCGCCGTCTGGTTCAACAGGTTGGAGGAAAAGAGCTGGATACTGCCGTTCAGCCAGTTCAGCACCGTAATCCCGGCTCTTTCCAGCACGCCCTGTTCCCGGTAGGCCGCCGCAATCAGGTCGATGCGTTCCAGAGCCGGATAAAAGCCGGAACCCTTTTTGTCCGGGGCCTTGTACACGTTCACCAGGGAGTCCGGGCGGGTAGGACGGTAGATGTACAGGCAGTCCGGTATTTTCACGATTCTTTTCACATAGGGCTGGAGCAGGTTGTTGAAGAGGGCGTCACTGCCCTGCTTCATTCCGGACCGGAAGCGAAGACCCGTCTTTTTCAGGAATTCCGCCCGGTACAGCTTGTCCCAGCACAGTTCGCTGAACGGCCCCATCGTCGTGAAGTCATAGTTACCGCAATGCCATTCCGGGCATTGCAGGCCGTTGAGCATGCTCCAGCGGACGGAGAGGGGCATGTCCCCCGCAATCGTCGCCCCCATGCACGCCACGTCCGCCCGGTATTCCTCCGCCGCCAGATACAGGCGCTGGAACATGACGGGGGAAATGTAGTCGTCCGGGTCCACAAAGCCGATGTATTCCCCGGAAGCCGCATCCAGCCCGGCGTTCCGCGCCGCCGCCACGCCCGCATTCGGCTGGTCGATGACGACGAACCGTTCATCCGCGGCTTCATATTCCCTCAGGATGTCCAGGGTTCCATCCCCGGAGCCGTCGTTGATGCAGATGATTTGAATGTCCCGGAGCGTCTGGGCACAGACGGTATCCAGGCATTTTTTCATGAAGGGGGCTACGTTGTAGCAGGGAATGATGATGGAAACGAGCGGCATGTTTTTATGAAAATAAAGGTTAGCATGATGAAGAAGAGTTTAATTGACGGAAGAGGTCCATCCACGCGGCGCAGACGGCATCCATCGCATAACGGGCCGCCTTGTTCCGGGCGGCTTCCCCCATGCGGCTCCTTAGCTCCGGCTGTTCCATCAGCCGGATGATGGCGCGGGCCAGGGCGTCCGTATCCCCGGGAGGAACCAGCAGGCCGTCTTCTTCCGGGGAAATGACGTCCCGCGGACCGCACGGGCATTCAAAAGCCACGCACGGCACGCCGCACGCCATGGCTTCCACCAGCACCATGCCGAAGCCTTCAAAGAGGGAGGGGAATACCAGCATGGAGGATTGAAGCAGTTTTTCCCGCACCTCCCCTGTGGCTCCGCGCAGCAGCACGTTTTTTTCCAGCCCTTTTCCCCGGACCAGGCGTTCAAGAGAACCGCGCTCCGGACCGTCCCCCCAAATTTCCAGTTTCCAGTCCGGATGAACGGCGGCCACTTTTTCCCACGCGCGTACCAGCAGGCCGAATCCCTTCACCGGAACCAGCCGCCCAACGGCCACAGCCCGCGGACGTTCCAGGGGAGCAACCCGCTCCGGCCGCCATACGCACGGATTGGGGATGACATGCACTCCCCGCCTGCCCTTCCAGTTTTCTTCCCGGTCCTGCCGGGTGAGAACGACGGTAGCGTCATAGGTTCCCCTGCGGAGGCCGAATTCATAGAAGTCGGAAAGAGCAGCCATTACGCGCGCACGGATTCCCCCCTGAAGCCGCGCATAGTCCTTCCGGTACGTTCCGGAGTAGTGGAATTCGCGCACGGTTTTCCACGGCTTGTCGCGCGACAGGCGCGGTATCATGAATTTTTCCGACTGCCCGACGGAGACGACTATATCCGGACGGAGTTCATCCAGCGCCTTCCGCAGAGCTTTCGCATGCCTCCTGCGCCGGACCAGAATGCCCTTCAGCACATACAGGAATCCCTTCCAGTCGTCCTCATAGTAGTTCACACCCAGGTGAACCACCTTCACGCCCGGAGGGAGGGAGGAAGCGGTCCGCCGGGAATCATTGGCCGTCACCAGCATTATTTCATTGCCGGGGATGGCAGCCAGGGCGGCAGCCTTGGCGCGGGTCACGGCCTGAATGCCGCCCGCCGCGTCCAGATCATCCAGTACATAGGCTATTTTCATTTCCGTTATTCCTTTCTTCCGTTTTTGGCCAGAATAAGGCCCGTCAGGACCACTCCGAACGGCAGGGCCGCCAGAGTCAGCAACGGTCGCGGTGATTCCCGCAAAAAACCCGGATTGCGGGCCAGCAGGGAGGCGGAGACGTAATGAACCGCCTCCATGAACCGCCGACGCCGGGAGGGCTGGTATTTCATTCCCTCCTTCCGCAGAAAGGCGAATCCCCGCGGGTTGAGCACGTATTGGCGGAACATGTTCCTGGAGGAGCCGTCCTCCCGGTATTCCACCAGGCAAAGCACCTTGTTCATCGTAAGCAGCGGGGCGACGCGGTCCGCCAGCATGTACTTGTAGCCCAGCCCCACGTATTTTTCACCGGGAAAGACGGGATACGGCGGCAATTGCTTCATCAGCGCGGTGCGGTACACCAGCTTCTTGTCTCCGCGGCCTCCCGCCGCATAAAACCCGGTCAATGTGGTTTCCTGCACATCCCCTGCAAAGGCCGTGCCGATGAGTTCCCCCGTCTTCACGTCCGCATCCAGCCCTGCCAGTCCGGCCACACGGTCACTTCCGTGACGTTCCCAGAATTCCAGAATGGAGGCCACGGCGTCTTCCGGCATCAGGTCGTCGGAATCCAGGCAGACATTGAGTTCCGTGTCCATCAATTCATACGCGGCATTGTGGGCGGCATGCATGCCTCCGTTTTCCTGATGGTGGCAGCGTATGTCCAGCGCGCCTTCCCGCATCCATTCCTTCACCAGTTCCTTCGTGCCGTCGGTGGAGCCGTCGTCCACCACCAGCCAGATAAAATCACGGCAGGTCTGCCGCCGCAGGCTTTCATAGCAGTGGCGCAGGCAGTCCGCCCTGTTGAAGGAGGGCGTGAAGACGGTGAGCAGGGGGTTCATGCTTCACCTCCCTGTGACAGATAGAGTTCCTGAAGCTTTTCCGCATTGCGGACGATGTCCAGCCCCGCTTCACGGATGAAGGCGGACGCATCCGTCCGTTGCCAGCCGTCCGCCAGTTCCGCTATTTTCCGCGCCCAGGCGGCGGGGGATTTTTTCAGGGACATAAAATTCACATGGCCCGGGACCACCGCTCCATCCCCCGGCACCCGGTCGGACGCCACCACGGGCAGCCCCGCCGCCTGCGCTTCCAGCATCGCAATGCCGAAGCCTTCAAACCGGGAGGGGAAGACAAAGACATCCATCCCCTGCACCAGGGCGGCAACGTCATCCCTGCCGCCCAGCAGGCGGATGCTTCCGTCCCATTCAGGCCGCTCCGCCTCCTGCCGGATCCTGCCCTCTCCTTCCCCGCCGCTTCCCACCAGCGCCAGCAGGGCGTCCGGCCTTACCGCCAGCAGGGCGCGGAAGACGCGCAGCAGGAATTCGTGGTTTTTGGGCCAGGAAAAATTGCCGATGTGGCCCACTACCAGCCTGCCTTCCCAGCCCATTTCCTTCCGCACCCGCTCCCGGACCTCCGGGGAATAGGTGAACCGCCCCGCGTCAATGGCGTTCCGGACGACGATGGCGTCACGCGCGCCCCTGCGGCCGAAAAGCCAGCGCCCGCACAGTTCGTTGCACGTGAACCGGTGGGTCAGGCAGGGACGCATCAGGTGCTTGAGCACGAAGCGGAACAGGGAGTTTTTATCAATTCCTACCGGAGAGCTGTGGGCATGCGCCGCAATGAAAGGAATGTTCCGCGCCGCCGCCTCACGATATACCCAGTAGCCCAGCTCGGAACAGTGGCCGTGAACCATCCTGTATTCCGGATGTCCGTCAAAAAAAGCCGCTATTTTTTCCTGATACGCCGCCAGACCGCGCAGGGTGATGGGCGGCAGCCTGTAAATCCGCCCTCCCAGCCTCCGGATTTCCTCTTCATAAATGCCGGGCGTCTCCCGGTGCACCAGAAAGTCAAACTGGAGCCTGCTGCGGTCCATGTGGCGGTAATAATTCATCACCATCGTTTCCGCTCCGCCGCGGTTCATGATGGTGAATACCATGAGCACTCGTTGAGGGGTCATTTTGCCAGAATTCTTTTAATGGTCAGAAGGAACAGGTACAAACCGGGCACGCATCCCAGTTTCACGGTCAGGAAAAACGCTTTCCAATGCGGGGGGAGAGGCGCCAGAGGCAGCTCCCTGACCGCCGTCCGGCACCAGTCCCGTTTCAGCAGTTCATGGAGAATACGGCATTTCCGGAAGGAGGAGGCCGGAGCGTCGCAGACGTTCAAGCCCAGGAAAATGACGGAGAGCGCCATGCGGTTCCGCAGGGCCTGCTCCGCTTCCGGATAAGCTCCGCTTTCCCGCACCTGCCGCTCCATCCGGCGGAAGAGTTCCTCCCACTGGTCCGCCAGCTCCGGCTTGTACCGCTTGGTCAGGGCTCCCGCCGCCGTCTTCCGGTAATGGTAGAAGGTGGTGGGGATGTACACCGCCCTGCGGGCCGCCCGGAACAGGGAAAGATTGCAGAGCACGTCTTCCGCGGAGCCGATCAGGGCCGTGTCCACGAAGGAGGCTTCCCCTTCCCGGAACAGGGAACGCCTGTAGAGCTTGCCCCAGGCCGTACCGTAGGAGTCCAGCCGTTCCGGACGCCCCAGTTCAGCCCCGGACGGCCCCAGGAGCCGGTTCCTCAGCCATTCCATGGATTCCCCTTCAAACACCCGCTCCTCGCGCCAGAACAGCACCGGGGCGGACGCCGTTCCATATTCCCTGGCATAGCTCCAGAACACGATGTCCGCGTCCCTTCCCAGCATGGCTTTCATCGCGTCCGCGCAGGCGTGTTCGTCCAGCCAGTCGTCCGCGTCCACAAACATCACGCATTCCCCTTCCGCCAGCTCCAGCCCGGCATTCCGGGAGGCGGACAAGCCGGAGTTTTCCCGGCAAGCCACCTGCACCCGGCCATCCCGGCGGCGCAGTTCTTCCAGCATGTCCCCACTGGAGTCCGTGGAACCGTCATTCACGCAGATGACCTGAATATCCCGGTACGTCTGGTTCAGAATGCTTTCCATGCAGCGGGAAAGATAAGCCTCCGCGTTATAGACGGGAACGATGACGGAAATCACGGCTTGCCTCCTTTCCTTTCCTGAAGGATGCGGCGGAACAGGCCGTCCCATTGGGCCGCCACCGTTTCAGCCGCGTACCGCTTCACATTTTCCCGCGCTTTCGCGGCCATGGAGGAGCGCAGTTTTTCATTCCCCATCAGAAGTTCCAGGGCGGAAGCCAGTTCCGCCACCTTTCCCGGCCGCGCCAGAAGGCCGTCCTCCCCATGGCGGATGATGTCGCCGGGACCGCAGGGACAGTCAAAGGCCACGCACGGCACGCCGCACGCCATCGCCTCCGCCAGCATCATGCCGAATCCTTCATAGCGGGAAGACATCGCACAGATGGAAGAGGCCAGATACTCCCGCATGATCTCCCGCGTGGGGGGATGCAGCAGGAAGCTTTCCTCCAGCCCTGCGGCCCGTATCTCTTTCCTCAGCATCCCTCCGTCCTTTTCCGCTCCGAACAGCTCCACCTTCCATTCCGGAAATTTACCGTGCGCCTTTTTCCAGGCGGCCAGAAGCGCTCCGTAGTTTTTCTGGGGGGAAACCTTGCCGACGGCAATCACCCTTTTTTCTTTTCCGGAAGAGGGTGCCTCCGGATAAAACGGCAGGGGATTGGGAATCACCTCCACATTCGCCATGGGCCATTCCTCCCGGTTGCCGGGCGTCAGCACCACAAAACGGGAGAAGCGTTTTCCCAGGAACCGCATCAGGGCGAATTCCAGTTTCATGAGAGCGGAAGATTTCAGGCCGTCCGCCTGAATCAGCCGGGAAACGTGGCGTTCATAGACCACGGGGCAGCCGCAGCCCGTCAGCAGGAAGGGAATCCAGAACCCCTTGAAGCCGTCGTCGCAAACGGAAACGACAGCAGGCTTGGCGGCGCGCACCGCCTTCCGAACGCCGCTTGCCCAGGCCTTCAGCCTCGCGGCGGGATTTCCCTGCATGCGCACGTCATGGACGTGAATGCCGGGCCAGAAGTCATAAAAAGGCTCCTTTCCTTCTTCATTCAGCGTCAGGATATGGATTTCATCCCCGTACCGTTCCGCCAGCAGGCGCGTCCGGACGGAGAGCACCCGTTCCAGCCCTCCCGCTCCGGCGATGCCGTTGGTGATATACAAAAGCCGTCTTCCCATGTCAGATCAATGCCTCCAGTTTCAGGATTTCATTACGGTTGCCGTAGTCACGCCTCCGGCATTCCGCAGACAGGCTTTCCAGGCGCGCGTCATCCTTCAGCAGCCGGAACAGGGCCAGCGCGGCACCTTCCTCGTCATTCGGGATGATGATTCCGTCCACGCCGTCTTCCAGATGCCCGGCGGAGGTCGGAAAGTTTGTAATGGCTACGGGCCGTCCCAATATCTGCGCCTCCCTCACCGCCACGGCCCTTCCCTCATACCGGGACGGCTGCACATACAGCCCGCAGGCGGCCATGTACGGGTAGGGATTGGCCTTTTTACCCAGAATGACCACGTGTTCCCGCATGCCGCAGGCGGCAATTTCACGGCGCAGGGACATTTCATCCCCGTAGCCGATGAGGTACCAGCGCAGTTTTTCCATCCCCATTGCCACCAGGCGCGCGGCCAGCCTGACGGCGCGGTCCATCCCTTTGGCATGGGAGAACCTTCCCACGGTGCACAGGGACGGGGCCCCCTCCATCACGGCGGAAACGTCTTCCAGAGCGGCCTGTTCCCTCACCGCTTCCGGGGAAACGATGTTCTGCATCTCCACCAGCTTATCCTCCAGTTCCGGAAAGCGGGACAGGAAGCCCCTCCCTGCCTGCGGGGAAATGGAGATGATGCGGTCATAGCTGCGCCACACCGGCAATTCACGCTCCACATTGATTCCGATGGAGGAGTAGTCCGTATGAATCCAGGCTATTTTCCTGCGGGCCAGCACCTTGTCCCGGACGATGCGGTGGGGCGTCAGGAAGCTGATGGCCAAGTCATACACGCCCAGCTTTTTCAGGGAAGGAAGAAACGGGGAGACGGCGGCGGCGGCATCGTCAAAGACGGCGTAGTTTTCACGGCCTTCCAGCCGTTTTCCAAAACGGGCGGAACGCCGCTTGGCCCACAGGCGCGCGGCGGCAATGCCCAGCCTCCCTTCCTTCAGGATGTCCTTTACCGGACGGGACAGCGCACGGTAGGAGGGAAGTTCCGGCAGAAGGTTCACTTTATCCGGAATCAGCGGCATCAGCTCTCCGGAATGGCGGTAAACGAACAGGTCCACGCGGAAGCGGGAGGCGTCCAGCGCATCCAGCAGCCCCAGCAGAGCGCGTTCCGCGCCCCCCAGCTCCATGTATTGAATGGCTATGAATATACGTTTCATCTGCATGCCAGCGTGCGCATGTGGCCCATCAGCCCGCGGAAGGGGGACGTCCTGAACAGCACGAGTACGTCCAGCCCCAGCGGAATGACTACGGAAATAATGCCCCACATGAACAGGTCCGCCAGGGGGGAGGAAAAATAGGAACGGGCGCAGAGGGGATACGTCAGCGCATATCCCGCCGCCGCCAGCAGCAGGTACCATCCGTACGTGATGAAGTACCGCCTCAGGGGCTGGTGGAATACATGCCTGTACACCAGCCGGGGGAATTGCCAGACGCCGATGGAAAGAAGGCTGAGCGTCGCGGCCAGCAGCACGCCCGTAATCCCCCACCACTGCACCAGCGTGACGGAAAGCGCGACGTTGAGCACGCCCTGGAGAAGCGGGGAGTACCGGTCCTGGTGAAAGATGCCCGCCTTGGTCTTGAACACCATGGCGGAACGCCTCATGCCCACCACGAAGAAGTTCAGGATGATGACGAACGAGCAGGCCCCGGAGAGCATGTATTCAGGCCCCAGCCACCAGACGATGAAGGGATTCAGCGTGTTCAGCAGAACGATGGAGGACACCCCTGAAATCAGAAAGTTAATCAGGAAAACCCTCTTGAAAATCTCGTACACATGCCCTCTGTCCTCACTGGCGATCAGGTTGCCCACGCTTTCCGCCATGCTGTTGATCACCTGCATGATGAAGGTGGAAATGGTTCCCACCACCAGCATGTAGTTGGAATAGAAGCCCACCGCCGCCAGCCCCACGAAGCTGGAAATGACGATGTTGCTGGTGGAATGCATGAAGTAGCCGCCCACGCTGTGCAGGAACAGGGCCTTGACGTTGACGACGATCTGGCTTTTCGTCACGGCGTCCAGGGCATGGGAGACCCTGCTCCTGACGTAGGGGTACAGGGCATCCACCTTGCGCACCATCGCCACGTTGAACCCCGCCAGGAACAGGGATTCCACCACCAGGTACAGGACGTAGTTGCCCGTCCAGTACAGGATGGCCAGCTTGGACAGGTTCAGCCCCACCTGATAGATGAAGTTAATGGCGCCCAGCCTGTAATTTTTCTGGTCCGCGTTGATGAGGGAATTCTTGTACGCCGTCAGGTACGGCAGGATGGAGTTGAAGACAAAGATGAAATAAACCAGCGCCAGGTAGTCCAGATGCCCCTCGTCCTTGATGAAACAGCCAAGGAACGGATACAGGCACAGGCACAGGATGAGCACGGCGGCGGCAATGATGCGGTACACCTTGCGGTAAAATTGCAGCAGGGCCAGAATCCGCGGCCGGTCGTTCTCCGCCAGAGGCTTGTAGAGGTGAAAAACCACGCTGGTTCCAAAGCCGGACTCCAGCAGCGTGACAGCGGCCAGGATGTTGGTCAGCAGGCCGTTGAGGCCCAGGTACTCCACCCCTATCTCATTGACGAACAGCTTGCGCGTCACAAAGCCCAGCAGGGTCATCGTGACCATCAGGCTGATGGTCACCAGAAAGTTCTTGCCGGAGTTCAGCGTTCTCACGCCTTACCCTCCTCCCCGTTGAGTTCCACGCTCAGCCGCAGGGCCATTCCCTGGGCGAACGGCATCAGGCTCCACACGTCGGAATACATGCCGATGCCCTTGGTATCCCCCTGGCACATGTCCAGCACGCCGTTGCGGCGCGTCACCCCCATCAGCGCCTTTTCCGCACGGAAGGCGGCTTTCAGAAAACGCTCCTCTCCGGAAATACGGTAGGCGGCCAGCAGCAGAAGGCCCAGCAGGGCCGTTCCGGAAGATTCAAACACGGATTCCGGCCTGGCGACCATCCAGCCGAAGCCGCCGTTTTTCTTTTGCAGGGGCAGCAGTTCCTCCGCCAGCGCCAGAATGCGCCGGGCCATTCCAGCCGCCTCCGGCCTCCCGTGCCGAGCCATCAGGCGGTAAAGCTCACACAATCCCAGCGCGTACCAGCCCAGGCCCCGGGACCAGTCATACAGCCCCAGCGGGTAGCCGCGCTCCATTTCAAAGCCATGGGCGGGGAAGGAAGAACCCGGCAGCAGGGCCATATCATATTCCTCCACCTGCTTCACCGCCAGGTTCCAGTATTCCCCTTTTCCCGTACGTGCCGCGCAGGCGGCCGCCAGCGGGCAGGCCAGCCCGATCGCATCCACGTAACGCACGCCGGGCTGCCTGCGCCTGTAGGCCAGCGTTCCCGCCCCCGTCCGCAGGGATTCCAGCAATGCGGCGGAAGCCTCCGCCACCTGGTCCGCCCCGCGGCATCCGGCCTCCAGCACGGCATAATCCAGCAGCAGCCGGTCCGCCTCCCACCGTTCCGGCTCCGGAACGGCCAGGCAATTCCTAACCAGTTCATGTTCCTCCAGACTGTGGCGCAGCCTTTCCTTCAACGCCTCATCCTTCCTGTCCGCGGCATAGACGTGCAGACCCAGGAACAACCCAGCCGCCTGCCACCCCTGAATGGCGGCGTCCGCGTAGGTTCCCCGCGCCATCTCCCACAGGATGCGCCTGCCCTGGTCCCTTTTGGGAACGGCCGGCATGCGCCGCGTCCATGCCGCGGCCGTCCGGGCCAGGGCCTCCTGCCACGCGCGCCGGTCCTGCCAGCGCCCGATATGGAAACGCCCCGCCAGAGTCCCCAGGAATCGCCAGGCATCCACGCAAACCACGGCCAGAACCAGCAGGAGCAGGACGGACAAGATGGAAACGTACGCAATCATGACCGCTTCAACAGGGTTGAAAGTTCTTCCGGCAAACGCGCCAGGCGTTCCCGATACGCGGGGATTTTTTCCGCATAGGCGGCCTTCAGGCCGTCCTCCCTTTCCATCATCCGGATAAACGCCTTCCTCAACTCGCCAGGGTCATCCATCGCCTGCACGGGCAGCACGTGGCCGTCTTCCGTCCCGAACAAATCGCGGGCAATCCCCCTGGCCTTCACGGAATATCCCGCCACCAGCGTGGGAACGCCCGTGGAATAGGCGGCAATGGAGGCGTGGGTACGGGCGGCCACCAGGAAACGGCACCGGGAAATGCAGCCCTTCAATTCCTCACAGGGGGCGTCCCCAACCATAACGACGCGCCCCGTGTGCCGGAAACGCTCCCGCAACGCGCCCAGCGGCTTCCGGTCATCGTTGCCGGGCCACACCACATGGGGAATGAGGGCCACATTCATATCCGTAGCTTCCAGCAGGTATTCCACCAGCCGCACATAGTTTTCCATCACGGCCCCGGCCCTTCCCTCATGGCCGATAATCAGGGGGCTGACGTTGATGCCGACCATGTTCCCTTCCTTCCAGCCCTCCGGCAAAGGCCCCTCCTTCACCGGAAGGGCAAACGCCGGGTCCGGGTACAGCACCGTGCGGAGGCACCCGCATTCCAACAGGGCGTCGCAGGTCAGGGATTCCCTCGCCACAATCAGGTCAAAGGCCCGGAGGTCCTCCAGCATCCGCCCCTTCATATCCTTCCGTTCCAGGGAACACCCCCACAGGACGGCGGGCACGCCGGCGCGGCGCAGCAGGTCGTTCTGCAAATAAATATGCACGGGCTCCCCGTAGCAGTAATTGTCCCCGCCGCTGCACAGGGCCAGGTCCGCACCCTCCTTCACGATGCCGCCGAACGCGAGCCGGTCAAAGGCGTCACGGACGCCCAGCACGCGCCGCCGCAGCCACGCGCCCGCATACCCGGAGGAGCACCTCCGGATGGGCCGCTGTTCCGGCAGCACCCTCACCACTTGTTCCAGCCCATAACGCCTGTCTTCCCCGCACGCGGAGGAGAATAGAACACCCTGTCCGGGACGGAGCAGCAGCATCGTGGACCTGACGATCGCCTCGCAGCCGTGATTGCCGCTGCCTCCATGGGGATATAAAAGAATCTTATGCATGCCCATTCGATTTATTTTTTCCGGCGCGCGCGCCTTCCATCAGCAGGAACAGGCAGAAGGGCCAGCGGTTGAATAAACACATGCTCATCCACCCGGGACAGTGGAACACCCCGGGATAAGCGCGCAGCAGGTTGTTTTCCGGCGTTCCCACAATGGTTCTCACCGCCTTCATGCGCTCCGCCAGGCCGTACCGGTCCCTGAAACGGTAGATTTCAAACAGGGCGTTGTACACCAGCCCCCACCAGCGGAAGGCCAGGTATTCCTCGATTGACGCCCCTTCCAGCCCCCTGGTATGGAAGTACTTCCGCTCCAGGCGGAACTGCCTGACAATCCAGATGAATTTTTCCGGGACAAAACGCGTGGACAGGGTGCCTTCCTCCGCCCGGCGATAGAAGTATCCGGCCTTGTCCACCGTTCTCAAACGCCTGATGTATTTCAGGTACGCCATGTTGAACATCAGGTCCTCTCCATAGGAAACGTCCTCCGGAAAGCGTATGGAATGCCGGGACAGCAGGGTGCGGCGGTACAATTTCACCACCGGGCCAAAAAGCAGGAAGGAACGGAACAGCCGTACCCAGGCTTCCTCCTCTCCGGGCCTGGCGTCCAGCTCCATGGGCTGCGGCACCGTCACTTCATCCTTTTTCCCGGCGCGGACGGAGCACAGCCCTTCCACCACCAGGTCGCAGGCGCCGTCCTCCACGGCGGAGACCAGTTCCTGAAGGTAGGAGGGGGTCACCCAGTCATCCCCGTCAATGAAACACAGCCAGCGGCCGTCCGTTTCCTTCATGCCGCGGTTCCTGGCGGCGGAAACCCCCATGTTCCTGTCCAGATGGATGACCCGGACGCGCTCGTCCCCGGAAGCCAGCCTGTCGCACAGCGGGCCGCTCCCGTCCGTGGAGCCGTCATCCACCAGGCAGACGTCAAAATCCGTGAAGGTCTGGTCCAGCACGGACCCCACGCATTTTTCAAGGAAACGCGCGGCGTTGAACACGGGAATAATGACGGATACGGAGGGCATGGCGGTTCAGCGCGTTTCTTCAAAAAGTTCTTTCACGGCATTCATCTGCCCATCCAGGTCAAACCGGCTCCCCCCGCGGAGCGCCCGCCCGCAATAGTCCCGGCGGTCCGCCTTTCCCGTCAGAATATCTTCCAGGGCGCGGTAAAGCCCCAACAGGTGGTTTTCCGCAATCAACCCGAATTCCCCGTCCCCAAGCTGCTCCCGGACTCCGGAACACAACGTGGCCGCCACGGGCGTGCCGAGAATCAGGCTCTCGGAAATCACGGTGGAATACCCCTCGCTGCGGGAGGAACAGACCAGCCAGTCCGCCGCCTTCACGTAGGGATACGGATTTTCCAGTTGCCCCAGCAGGGATATCCTGCCCTGCAAGTTCCCCTCCGCAATCATGCGTTCCAGCGTCTTCCTTTCAGGCCCCTCCCCCAGAATCCAGAGATGGAAGGAGAAGCCCTCCTGAGCCAGATAGCGGCACGCCGTCACCAGCCGGTCAAATCCCTTCTGGCGCACGAGACGGCCGGAAGCGCAGAACAGGACGGCCCCTTCCGGACGTTCCGGAACGGATTTCCCCGCCTTTTCCCGGACGCGCGGAACGTCCACGGGGTTGTAAACCACCCGCGCATCCTGCAACGGACCAGCCAGGGCCAGCAGGGAGTCCCGGACATTCCGGGAGACGCAGGCCACCGTGTCAAAACGGCGGTAAACGGCCTTTTCCTCTTCCGCGTTCCGGTAGGCCGGCAGCGTCCAGTGGTTGGCGGCCAGGTCAATGTGGACCCAGGCCAGTTTCCGGCTTCCGGCATGGGGGGAGCCGGCGGCTATCCGCGTGGCGTAGCCTTCAATGAAGGCGGCCTCCACGTCATAGGTTCCGCGAATGAACAAGCGGTAGAAAACGGAAGAAGGGAAATGCCTGTAAACCAGCAATTTCAGACCGTTCCGGATTTTGACGAGCAGGCGCGCCCAGGGGCCGTCCTCCTCCCGGAGGGCGTCAAACAGGAAACGGACGGACACATTCCGGGGGTAGCCGGACGGGATGTCCTCCTTCCTGATGGAATAAACGACCACCTGCCACCGGTTTCCGTTCCAGCGGTTCAGCAGGGTTTGCAGAATTTTTTCCGCACCGCCGCCGGACAGGCTGTTGACAAAAAACGCCACCTTCTTCATTTCATTTCCTCCAGCAAATGCTCCACCTTCCGCACGGCGCTTTCATAAGCAACCTCATCCCCGCCCCGGGCCGCCCTTTCCCTCCAATCTTCACAGGATTCCCTGCCGGAAAGGAAATCCTCCATGCCGCCGGCCAGCGCCCCATCATGATTTTCCACAATGCGCCCGAACCTTCCCATGCCAAGCTGTTCCCGCACGCCGGAACACTCCACGGCCAGAACAGGCAGGCCCAGCGCCAGCGCCTCCGTGACCACGGTGCTCATTCCCTCGCTGCGGGAGCTGCATACGAATACATCGGCAGTGGCCATCCACGGGTAGGGATTCTCCCGGAAGCCGGGCATCAGCACGGAGTCCGCCACTCCCAGAGCGGCGGCCTGGCTTTCCAGCTCCCGCCTCCGGCTTCCTTCCCCCAGAATCACCAGTTCCGCCTGCCATCCGCGCTCCTTCAAGCGGGCCAGCGCGGCAATCAGCCGGTCAAAGCCCTTCTGTTCTTCCAGACGCCCCACGGAAACAAAGCGGAAACACTTTTTTTCTGGCACTTCCTCCGCAGCGGAGGCTCCGGAACGCACGGCATCCCGGTCCACCGGATTGTGCAGGACGACGGACCCGGCATGCGCTCCAAAGCGCCGTTCAAACGCTTCCCTGACGGTTTGCGACACATGCGCCACGGTTTGAAAACGGGCGTAAGCCTTCCTTTCCTCCTCCAGCGACCGGAACACCGGCCCCTGCGTCCAGGGCCGGGCCTCCAGGTCCACATGGACCCACGCCAGCCTCCGGGCCTTCCCTTCCGGAGCGGCTGCAAGAAGGCGCGTGGGAAACCCTTCCGTAAAAGCCGCCTCCACATCGTAATCCCCGGCAATGCACCACTTGTAAATCCAGCCCGCAGGCAGAAAACGGTACACCAGAGCGTACTTGAGCCGGTAGAGCCAGCCCCGGCCGCCCACGATGGTGCGGTAATGCGCGTATTTTCCTACTTCCTCCCGGTACGGACCGCAGTCCACCACCGTGCACACCGTCACGTCAAAACGCTCCCGGTCCAGGCCGCGCACCAGCCCGGAGAGAACTTTCTCCGCCCCTCCCCCGGACAGGGATTCCACCAGGAACAGGACTTTCAGACGGGAACGCGGCATAAGACGGGCTTCTGAAACGAATTATTTTCCCGCGCACGGGGAGGAGGTGTCCAGGCTTCTGTACACGGCATACCCGCGGGAAGAGCGGCCATGGGGCTCCACGTCGCACAGGACGATGCCCATGCGCTTCAGCTCTCCGTTTTTCCAGATCTTCTGCAATCCGGCCAAATCACGCTTCTTCACGCAGCCGGCCCGCATGACGTACAGCGTAACGTCGGCCAGCCGGGCGACGATGCGCGCATCCGCCAGGGAGGAGTAGGGAACGCAGTCCATGAAGATGAAATCATACTGCTCCTTTACTTCCTCCATCAGCTTCCTGATGCGGTCATGCAGCAAAAGCCGGGAGGGATGGTCCGGCACGGTTCCCGCAAACAGGTAATCCAGGTGGTCGGAAACGGGGGATTGTTCCACCAGGGAACGCCAGCCGCCCTCCCCGGCCTGCTCCAGATCCCCCAGGCCCGGCTTTCCGGCTCCGCCCAGCAGGGCGCTGAGCGCCCCTTTTCTTAAATCCATATCCATCAGCAGCACCTTCTTTCCGGCCACGGCCAGGGAAAGGGCCAGGTTCACGGAAAGATAGGTTTTCCCCTCCCCGGAACAGGTGGACGTAATCAGGACGCTGAGGGGGTTCCCCTCGTTCCCGTCGGAAAGGGCCACCATGCGTTCCGCCAGCAGGGGGAAGCATTCGGACAGCTCGGAAGGTTCTTCCAGATTCACCACGATTTCCTGGTTCTTCAGCTTCCGCGGCTTGCGCGGCAGTTCCCCGTACACGGGAATGGAGGTCAGGGTTTCTATTTCCTTCCGGCGCTTCACGCTGGAATCCAGCATGGCCGCGACCACGCACAGGAACACGGGAATAGCCATCCCGGCCAGAAATCCCACCATCAGAATCTTGGGAACGTTCGGCTCCAGCGGACCGTTGCCGCCCCGCACGCCGTCCACCATCCGCGCGTTGTCTTCCGTGGCGGCCAGGGCCAGGGAATTTTCCTCCCTCTTGTTCAGCAGGAGAACGTACAGGGATTCCCGGACGCGCTGCTCGCGTTCAATGTGGTTGACGGCCCTTTCCCTGCTGGAAACATTCCTGATATGCTCCCGCGTCTGCTCATGCTGGTCCTGCACGTTCTTCTTCTTGACCAGCAGGGACGTATAGTAGTTATTCACGGAACGCTTCAACGCATCCTTCAGGGAGTTCAAATTGGCCTCCAATTCGCGGATAATCGGATTATTGTCCCCGGCATTCACCTTCAGGCTCGTCCTTTTCAGCAGGGTGTCATTAAAAACGCTGATCTGGTCCCGGATGCCCATGTCCGCTATCTTTGAATTGATGGGGACCAGCCTGGCGTCATGCTCGGCCTCCTGCTCCAGGTAATCTTTCAGGTATTCTATGGACTTGATTTCAAGCTCCAGCTCTCTCAAATCCTTCTTGTCATTGAGGCTGTTCTCATATTCCTCCGTGAGGGCCGTGGACAGGTCCGTCAGAACGTCCGTCTCCTTTTTCAGATCTTCAATGGCGAGGTCATTTTTCTTCATCTCCTCACTGATGACGTCCAGGCGATCTCCGATGAACTCGTTCGTCTTTGTGCCGCGCTTGTTCTTTTCCTCCAGGGACGCCTCATTGTAAAAATGGACGATGCTGTACAGAATATCCTCCGCCTTCACCGGATTATTGCAGCGCATGGAAATGTTGATCAAATCATTCTTTCCGCTCGCCTTTCTGACGGTCAGGCCGCTTCCCAGCCCCATCGCCGCATTCTTCACGGAAGTTCTCCTGACAATCACGGGAACGTTCAGGCTGCTTTCGTCAAACTTGGGAGTTTTCTCCACGATGAAGGCCTGGGAGTCAAACCGGATTTCCTTGCCGAAGACGCCCGTCTCATGCCCGTGATGATCCTTCTCATCCTTTTCCAGGCGGAATTCCGTTCCGGAAACGGGAATCACCAGGAACCGGGCGTCAGCCGTTTTTCCCTCCTGCGTGAACTGCGCCGCAATAGGGGAGTCCTGATAAATTTCCACCTTCCGGAACCCGTTCTTCTTCCAGTAGGTGACGTCCAGCTTCAAATTCCGGACTACCGTTTTCAGCAGGGAATGGGAGGAAAGCAGGAAAATTTCATTGTCCAGATTGGTGGCGCCCGTGTTGACTATTCCGTTGGTGGAGGCCAGCACCGTGGCGGCCACGGATTCCCTGGGGTAATCATCCTTGATGAGGATGGTGGTGGCCTTTCCGTACACCTGGGGCTGCCGCGCCGCGTACAGATAGGCCAGGGGCAGGCAAATGCAAAGGGAAAGCACGCACCAGTACCATTTCCGGACAATCCGGCCCATGATGGCCCTGGGGCTGGGAAGCAGGGATACCGGCGCGGCGCCGCCGGCATCCAGGGATTCCTTCTTGGGGGAGAGGTCTTTCATGGGATTAAATGCAGAAGGCCAGAATGACCATGGCAATGGAGGTGCCGGAAATCAGGTAGGGATAAATCTGGAGCTGTTCGCTACGCGTGTTCACCTTCCTGTCCGACGGAGTGACGTAAATGACGTCATTCTGCTGGATGTAGTAGTAGGGGGAATGGAACAGGTCGCTGTTCCGCAGGTCCACCTTGGACGCAATGCGCTCTCCCTGTGATTCCCGGATAACGTAAATGTCACGGTTGCCGTCCATGTTCAGGTCTCCGGCCTTGCTCAGCGCTTCCAGCAGCGTCAGGCGTTCCCCCTTGATTTCATAATTGCCCGGCTTGGACACTTCCCCGAGCACGGAGAATTTGAAGTTCATCAGGCGCACGCTGACGGCGGGGTCCTTGATGTACCCTTCCCTGATGATTTCACTTTCAATGTCGTTCGCCAGCTGGGTGCAGGTTTTGCCCACGGCCTTGATTCTCCCCAGAACGGGGAACACGATGTCGCCGTCCGTGTTCACGAAGTACCCGCGCTCGTCATCCCTGGGGCTGGAAACGCTGCCGCTGTCCTTGTTGAACATCTGCGCGAGCGTGGGATTCTTGCTGCTGACGGAAATGAACAGGCGGTCATCCTTTTTGATGACTATCTTATATTCCTTCCCGATGGACGCTTTCTGGTCCAGCACCAGGTTCTGGACGTAATTGACTTCTTCAGGCTTGACGCAGGCGGGAAGCGCGCACGCCAGGGCGGCGGCCACCAGCAGGCGGCTCCACAGGGAGGGATGGCGGAACAGATGTAGGTATTTCATTGGATGATTAAGCAGAGGTTAGATGGTAAGGGGTTTCTTCAAGTCCAGGTAGTCGTACTTAGCGTAGGGAGAGTTGTTGCTCTTGTATTCGGGTATCAATTGCTTCATGGCGCGGATGGTATCCTCCAGATGGTGGGCTTCCGCATGCCGCACCAGCTCTTCAAAGGCTTCCTTCAGCTCGGACATGTCATATTTCCGGGTCTGGAAAATGCGGATGCGCTGGTGGGAGGTTTCCAGCGTATGTTCATAGTCCGCCAGAAGTTCTTCATAAAGTTTTTCGCCGGGGCGCAGTCCGGTGAAGACGATGCGGATATCCTTCAGCGGAGAGAGCCCTGCCAGGCGAATCATTTTTTTAGCCAGCTCCACGATTCTGACCTGTTCCCCCATGTCGAAGACGAAAATCTCCCCGCCCTGCCCCATGGCGTTCGCTTGCAGAATCAGGCGGCAGGCTTCCGGGATGGTCATGAAATAGCGGATCATTTCAGGATGGGTGACCGTAACGGGCCCTCCCTTCCTGATCTGCTCCTTGAACAGGGGAATAACGGAGCCCGCGCTTCCCAGCACATTGCCGAACCTCGTGGTAATGAATACGGTGGCGCCTTTTCCGCTCTTTTTCAGCAGGGCTTCCCCCAGGCTCTGCACGTACATTTCAGCCAGCCGCTTGGTGGCGCCCATGACGCTGGTGGGGTTCACCGCCTTGTCCGTGGAGACCATGACGAAACGCTGCACCCCGTACTTGACGGCCAGGGAGGCCAGATGCATGGCCCCCTTCACGTTATTGACCACGGCCGTGCACGGGTTCTCCTCCATCAGCGGAACATGCTTGTAGGCGGCCGCATGGAAAATCACATCCGGCCGGTACAGCTTCATGCTTTCCTCCAGCTGGCGGCGGTGGCAGACATTGGTGATGGAAGTGGCAACGGGAACGTGGGGATATGATTTTTCCACCTCCTGGCGCACCAGCCACAGCGGCGTTTCCGCGTGGTCCAGCAGAACGATCCGGCGCGGGGAAAACCGGCACAGCTGCCTGACCAGTTCGCTTCCTATGGAGCCGGCCGCGCCCGTCACCATCACCACCTTGCCCTTGATGCCGCCAGAGATTTTTTCCATGTCGATGCTGATTTCCTCCCGCTCCATCAGGTCTTCAATCTGCACTTCATCCACGGCCACGCCGGAATATTCGTGAAACGACTGGAACAGGTCGTGGGAAATCATCAGTTCAATCCCCTTTTCCAGGCAGACGTCCGCCAGCTTCTTATCTCCCAGCAAATCGTCCTTCCCCACAAAAACGACTCCCGACGCCTGGAACACATTCAAGGCCGTCTCCACCTCCGCGGCCTCCTTGATCAACCGTATCGGAATCTCCTTGATTTCCTTGCCGTCCGCCTCCGGAGCGGAAGTCAGGATGCCCACCACTTCATATTCCTCACTTTTCAGGCTTCTGATAAGGGAGGCTTTCAGGAGGCAGGCGTCCAGCTTGCCCACCAGCGCAATCCTCTTGCGCCCGGTCGTCGTGAGAGAGGAAACGGATTCGCTGGAATTGAGGTGTTCCAGCCATCTTCTTCCGCCGATGCACGCCATGCGGCACCCGATCAGGACCAGGAAGGTGATGACGAAATTGAAAATGGCGCAAACGACATGCCCCTTGTAATACGCGGGCCAGAGAAGAATGTTAAAGAGGCACAGCAGCATGCTGGCCAGCAGGATGGCCGCCATCAGCTTCTGCAAGTCCTTCATGGTCGTGAACCGGACCAGGGTCTTGTAAACGCCGGACCGCCAGAGCATGGTGCCCGTGACAGCGAGATCGAAGAGGAGGGCTACCCCCATGTGCTTGTCCACCCAGTCACCCTTGTAAATCCATTCCCCGTAATAGCAGGCCAGCAGCGTGACCAGGGAGGAAAGCCCCAAATCCAGCAGGAAGATGAATTTCCCGCTGGCATTCAGCAGATAATGCCGGGCGTAATAGAGGAATTTTGAAATCTGGCTATGAGTCTCGGTCATAAGAGCGAACATTAAAGATTCAACAAGACGTCAATGATGCGGTCCATGTCCTCCCCGGCCAGGGAAGCGCCCGAAGGCAGGCACAGGCCCTCTTCAAACAGGCGGTCCGATACGCCGGAGCCATAAAACGGGCAGGAGCGGAACACGGGCTGCAAATGCATGGGCTTCCAGAGAGGGCGGCTTTCCACCCCGGCCTTCTGGAGCGCCAGCCGCAGCGTTTCCCGGTCAAACCGGGCCTCCTCCGGATTGACCTGAACGCAGGTCAGCCAGTGGTTGGAATGGTAGCGGGAATCCGGATTTTCCAGCAGGGACAGCCCCGGCACGCCGGAAAGCCGGCGGCGGTATTCTTCATGGATGCCGCGCCTTTTTTCCAGGAAGGAGGGGAGGGAAAGCATCTGCCCGCGGCCTATGCCCGCGCACACGTTGCTGAGGCGGTAATTGTAGCCTATGCGCGTGTGTTCATAATGCGGCGCCTGGTCCCTGGCCTGGGTGGCGTAAAACTTGACCCTGTTCCGGGATTCCTCATCCGGGCAGCACAGGGCGCCTCCGCCGGAGGTGGTGATGATCTTGTTTCCGTTAAAGGAAAAGGCCCCGTACGTGCCGAACACCCCGCACTTCCGCCCCCGGTATTCGGAACCCAGCGCTTCCGCGGCGTCCTCCAGCACGGGAATGCCGTATTTCCCGGCAATCTCCATGATCTCCCCCATGCTGGCGGGCATGCCGTAGAGGTCCACCGGAATGATGGCTTTGGGGGTGCGGCCCGTCTGCCTGATGCGGTCCCGGATGGCTTCCTCCAGCATCTCCGGAGACATGTTCCACGTCTTTTCCTCACTGTCCACAAACACCGGGGAAGCCCCCTGGTAAATGATGGGATTGGCGGAAGCGGCAAAGGTCATGGACTGGCAGAGGACTTCATCCCCCGGCCCCACTCCCAGCATCACCAGCCCCAAATGAAGGGCGGAAGTGCCGGACGCCAGGGCCACCACATGCGTTTCCCCCAGGTATTCCTCCAGTTCCCGTTCAAAAGCGTCCACGTTCGGCCCCACCGTCGTCACCCACTTTGATTCAAAGGCTTCATGCACGAACCTTTCCTCCGCCTCCCCCGTGCAGGCCAGGGACAGCCAGACGGTGGATTTCTTCTCCGGCGCAGGGGACGGCTTCTTTTTCAGCACGGCGGGACAGCCCGCATAAGTGCCTCCCACCAGCGCATCCCGGACCAGGGTGGAATTGGCGCCCAGGACGACGTTTTCCTTCACCGTGCGGCACGGGAGCACCACGGACGCGGCCCCCAGGAAATTGGCATTACCCAGCGTCACGCCTCCGGACACCTTGCAGCCGTTGGCCACGACGTTCCAGTTTCCCAGCGTCACGTCATGGCCGATCAGGGAACCGCAGCTGAACAGGTTGAAATCTCCCATGTCCACATGGCAGCTGAAGATGTGGCCGAAGCTGATGACATTCCCCTTCCCCATGGCCACCCGGCCGCGGTCATAAAACTTCACATCAGGGGCGATGATATTGGGAAAATCCAGCAGGGGATTATCCAACAGGCCGGAAATGCGTTCCAAAGCCCGTGGCGAAGCAATCGCGATCACAACGGAAAGAGGCTCCTTCCAGGCATTCAGGTCTTCCACCGTGCCCAGCACGCGGCCGTACTCGTTTTCCGTTCCGGCGGCCACCCCGTCATCAAAGAAACCTATCAAATTCCAGGAGGGGGACTCCCCGTTGATTGCGCGGAGGCAGCAGGCCGTTTCCCTGCCGAATCCCCCGGCGCCGATGATTGCTATATTTTTCTTCATTTTCCGGAACCCGTGAATTTTTCCATGGTGGCGCAGCCTTCACCGCTGATGCCCTGGCGCTGGACCACCTTCGCCAGCGTTAACAGAATGATGCGCGCATCCAGCAACAAGCTCAGATGGTCCACATACCAGACGTCCAGTTCAAATTTGCGGTCCCAGCCGATGGAGTTGCGCCCGTTGACCTGGGCCCAGCCCGTAATGCCGGGCCTCACGTCATGGCGGCGCGCCTGCTCCGCACTGTACAGGGGCAGGTATTCCGGCAGCAGCGGGCGCGGACCGATAAAGCTCATCTGCCCCGCCAGCACATTGAACAGCTGGGGCAGTTCATCCAGGGACAGGGAGCGCACCAGCCGCCCCGCGCGCGTCAGCCGCCGTTCGTCCGGCAGCAGTTCTCCCCGGTCATCCTTTTCATCCGTCATCGTCTTGAATTTGACGATGCGGAACAACTTGCCGTGGCGGCCGGGCCGCGTCTGGCGGAAAAACGGCGTTCCGCGGTTGGCGGCGGCCAGAAGCGCCGCCAGCGCCAGGAACGGAACCAGCAGCACCGCCAGCACAATCAGGGCGGCGGAAAAATCCAGCACCCTCTTGACGCAATTACCGTAAATCATGCCGACGCCCTCCCGTAAAAATGGAGCAATGCTTCCCACACCATCCGGCAGCTGAAACGGCTTTTCACCTGTTCCGCCGCTTCCGCGCCCATCCTCCCGCGCCGTTCCGGGTCGTCCCGCATGGCCGCCATGGCCTGCCGGAGAGCCTCTTCATCCCGTGCCGGAACCAGCAGGCCGTTCACGCCGTCTTTCACGATCTCATTGCACCCGCATATATCCGTGGCAATGGAGGGCAGTTCCATGGCACCCGCCTGCAGCAGCGAATTGGGAAATCCCTCCCGGTAGCTGGGCAGCACGAACGCGTCCGCGGCTTCCAGCCAGGACCGGATATCCTCCTGAAAACCGGGGCGGAACACGCCGGGCACGTCCAGCTTGTCTCCGGCGTAATCCTCCGTCCATCCCACCAGAGCCAGAAAAACGGGAGGACGCCCGGTCTCTGCGCGCAGGGCGGAAAACGCGGCAAGCAGCTCACGGATGCCCTTGTCTTCCGTAATGCGCCCCACAAAAACAAACAGCACGGCATCTTCCGGCAGTTCCAGACGCTTCCTCACTTCCTCCCGGCAGCCGGAACGGCGGAAATAATCAGGATCAACGCCGTTGACGTTCCCGTGGGCCAGGATTTCCAGAGGCTTGCCCGTCACCTTCTCCGCCATCAAGAGCTGCCGGACGCCCTCCCCCTCCGGAATAACGTGGGTGGCAAACAGGCAGGTCAGGCGGTCCATCTGCTTGAGCAGGAACTTGAAGGCCCCCTTCCGGTAGGGAAAAATCAGGCCGGTGAAGGTATGGACGCGGACCGGAACGCGGGCAAGAGCCGCCGCCGCCATGCTCAGCAGTCCGGCCTTGGGGGTCACGGAATGCACTCCCCACGGGCGTTCCCTGCGGAACAGCAGGAACAGGCGCCACAGGCTTTTCAAATCCTTCCACAGGGAAATGGTCCGTTCCATCTCCAGCTCCACGGTTTCCACGCCTTCGCGGCGGCGGATGCGCGCATGCTCCGCTCCGGGGGAAGCCACGGCAAGAACGTCAAAAAACCCGTTCAGGTAATTCAACTGGCCCTTGAGCAGCAGGTCCAGCGAGATAGGGGACGCCGCAACCCGGATGAGCTTCCTTTTCATGCGTTGTAAATATTCATGTAAAAGGTGAAGGCGTAAACCACCGGGATAAAGCAGGCCAGTTTCTTTTCCTGGTCCGCCCAGAACCTCTGCTTGAAAAAGGGATAGATGAAGACAAAGCCCATCAGGAACCAGGAAAGCTGGGCGAACCTGTTGCTGAACGCCGCGTACATGCAGAGAATCCAGAACGCATTGGCCGCAATGTAGATGTTCAGCAGCCACGTATACATCACGTCCCGGTATTCCTCCCGGAACAGGAAGTAACAGCTCGTCACAATGGGGAGCGCGCTGTAAATCAGGAAATCCCAGCGGAAACCCACGCTGCTGAACAATGCGGAGGAAGCCTTCAATTCATCCGCCTGGTTGATGTAAAGGGTCAGGCGCGGATCATCGAAAAAGCCGGAGGAGGCGATCATCTCCCCGATGGCGGGACCGGCCAGAATGACGGCCAGGATGCTCCCTACCCACGCCGCCACGTAATACCGCGTATCCGTGATAAACCAGGCGCAGGCTCCCGCGGCGGCCAGCAGCATCATGGACTTGTGCAGGCTGACGGCGAGCACGGTGCAAAGGAGAAGCATTTTAAGGTTGCTGCGGAAGGTGAGGCCCAGAATCATCACGGAGGCGGCCATGCCGTTGCGGACGCCGTTGACCCCGTATACCCAGAAGGTGAACATGGCGCACGTAATCAGGAAGGGAATGAACCACCGGGCTCCGAAAATCCTGTAGCTGGCCAGGGCCAGCGCTCCCACGTATACCGCGGAACAGGTCAGGAAATAATCGTGCACATTGCCGTGCTGCGCCCACGCATGCAGAATGACGGCAAACAGCCATTCCCCCTTCATGCCCGTCAACTGGGCTTTCCAGTTGCCCGCCTCTCCCTGCTGAAGCGTCTGGAATTCCGCGGCGTAATTGATGGTATCTCCAAACTCTGCGCTGACGGGACGCGCGCCCATGTACATGATCAGGGCGACGACGAATAAAAAGCCGGCCAGGCTGTCCAGCCTGGCGGTGGAAGCGGAAAAGATTCCTCCCGTTCCCGCCTGATAAACCGCACCAAGGATTAAAAAAAGAATGGTCCAGTTAAACAATGCAGTGTATGAGGAAATGGGAATAAAATCGAAACACATGCCAAGGCAAAAACGGGCGCGGCCGGACATTAGCGGATTACCAGTCCGTTTGAAAATAGAGGCCCGGAAAAGCTGGCAAATTCAGCCTCTTAGGCAGGGGAGGAAAAACGGCTTTTCCGTTGGGATAAAAATCCAGAAACTCCTTAAAGTTTATATTGTCAGAATCTTCGATTGACAGCGGACTGGTAATCCGGTTTAATATTTGGCCCTCAAAAAACGATTTTTCTTTCCCTTTATCATTATATATTGAATATGAAGAAAATAGCAAATGACTCTAACTATACGATAATGTAGAAAACAGCTTTTCGGCATTGTTTGACGCGCCCGGATGCCCTATCGTTTCCTCCGGTCCGGGCCATGTCCCCTGCTTCCGTTCCGGCAGGCATCCTGTTCATGGCGGCGGAGCCTTTACGACCGCGCCCATGCACCACCCTGTTCAAACCATTCCGGAGGCTCCCCTCGTCAGCATCATCGTTCCCGTGTACAACCTGGAAACGTGCGTTTCCTCCTGCCTGGACAGCCTGCTGCGCCAGACCTGGTCACCGCTGGAAATCATCCTGGTCAATGACGGTTCCACGGACCGCACGGCGCACATTCTGAACGCCTATGCGGCGCGGCATCAGAACATCCGGGTCATCACCCGGGAGAACGCGGGGGTGGACGCCGCGCGCTACGCCGGCATGGACATGGCCGCGGGAGAGTATGTGATGTTCGTGGACGGGGACGACGCCATTTTTCCGGACAGCGTGGAAGCCATGGCTCAAATGGCCGTCCGGGAACGGGCGGACGTCGTCATCGGAGACTACGTCCGCCATCTGGACCGCTTCGGCCTCTTCCGCAGGAAGGACGGCCATATCCCGCACAGCCGGGTGGTGGAAAGGGAGGAATTCCTGTCCTCCTACCATTCCGGCTTCTTCGGCATGGACAGGCACGGCCTGTTCTACACCTACGGGAAAATGTGCATCAAGCTTTACAGAAGGGAATTCCTTCTGTCCAGCCGTCCCGCCCCCAGCGGGCTCAGGTACGCGGAAGACCAGCTGTTCAACCTTCAGGTATTCCCCAGGGCGGAACGAATCGCCGTGCTGGCAAAGGAGGTGTATATCTATAAATTCGGAGGGGTGACCGGGAACCTGTCCCTCTCCCTCTTTGACGACATGCTCCGCCTTCATTCCCTCAAGCTGACCTTGACGGACCGGGAAGACTGGAAAAAAAGCGAACTGGGGGCCTTCCTGAACAACGTGCGCAGCTTTCTGGCAACCCTGGCCGTCTCCGGAAAACTGAAGGCGGACGGCATGCCGCAGGCGCTTGAAAAATTGAACGCCAGCTCCATCTGGCGCCACGCGCTGGAAGCCCATCCCGCCCGTGACGACGCCTTCCTTTCCGCCATGCGCCGGAATGACGCCGCGGCGGCCTACGCGGAACTCAGCCGCCATACCTTCCTGAAAAAAATCGCCTACAGGCTGCGCCGGATCCTTCTGCGGCTGGTCCGCTGAATCCATTCCCGCACCGTGGGAACGTCCCCACGCTCCCCGGCACAGCCGCCGCAGGGCCGGAAAAAGCCGGAGCCGGGAAGAAACAGTTTTTTATTGCGTTCCGGGCGGGTAAATCATATATCCCAGCGGTTCAGCCTCCACCGTTTTTTTCCTACCTTCCATGCCCTCCATTTCCTTCCTGAAAAACCTCGGAGTCCTGCTGACGGGCTGGCTCCTCTTATGCTGCGGCGCGGGAGCGGCGGAAAACGGCAGAATCCTGATGGTGACGGAAGCGACCTTCCCGCCCTACGAATTCCGGGAGGGGAACGCCATCATGGGCATTGACCCGGAAATCATGCGGGAGGTGGCCCGGCGCACCGGCAGGGAGCTGGTCATTGAAGACATGAGCTTTGACTCCGTGATTACGGCGGTGGTCTCCGGAAAGGCGGACGTGGCCGCCTCCGGCATCACGGTCACTCCGGAACGCAGGGGAAAAGTGGACTTTTCCATCCCCTACGTGGAAGCCGCGCAGGTCATCATCGTCCCCAAAGGCTCCCCCATCCGGGGCCGGGAAGACATCCGCGGCAGGAGAATCGGCGTGCAGCACGGAGCCACGGGAGACATCTACGTCACCCGGAACATCCAGCAGCCGGAACGCTTCCCCAACGGGGCGCTGGCCGTAGCCGCCGTGGCGGCGGGCAAGGTGGATGCGGCCGTAATTGACCAGGACCCGGCCAGAATGTACGTGGCAGGCAATGACCGGCTGGAAATCCTGCCGGAACCCCTCACTTCAGAATCCTATGCCATTGCCGTCCGCAAGGGAAATCCGGAACTTCTCCAGGACATCAACAGCGCCATTGCGGACCTGAAAGCCTCCGGCAGGCTGGAGGAAATAAGGACCGCGTACGCGGCCATGCAGGTCAAGTCCGCCGCGGGAGCCGGAAAACACGCCGCCGGGGGGAACTGGCTGGAAAACATGTGGCTGGACCTGAAGGACTCCTTTGACGTCAACTTCATGCAGGAAGGCCGCTGGAAATACCTGGCCAACGGCTTCCTGGTCACGGTGGAGGTCTCCTTTTTCTCCGTCCTGCTGGGCATCCTGATGGGCTTTGTGGTAGCCGTCATCCGCGCCACGCATGACAAGACGGGCAATTTCCGCTTCCTGAACGCCCTCTGCAAACTGTACCTGACGGTGATCCGCGGCACGCCCGTGGTCGTGCAACTGCTCATTATCTACTTTGTGATCTTCGGTACCGTGGACGTCAGCAAGGTGCTGGTGGCCGTGGTGGCCTTCGGCTTCAACTCCGGCGCCTACGTGGCGGAAATCATCCGCGGCGGCATCATGGCCATTGACAAGGGGCAGTTTGAAGCCGGCCGCAGCCTGGGCCTGGGATACGCCCAGACCATGATTTTCATCATCCTGCCCCAGGCCTTTAAAAACGTGCTGCCCGCGCTGGGGAACGAATTCATCGTGCTGCTGAAGGAGACCAGCGTCTCCGGCTACATTGCCCTTCAGGACCTGACCAAGGGCGGCGACATCATCCGGAGCCAGACTTACACCGCCTTCATGCCCCTGACGGCCGTAGCCCTGATTTACCTCTCCGTGGTCATGCTGTTCAGCTGGCTGCTCGGCAAACTGGAAAGGAGACTGAAAAACAATGAATGAACAGCCCGGAAACACCCCCATGTTCCAGATCAGCCGCCTGGTGAAGGAATTCAACTCCGTGCCTGCGGTCAATGACGTCACCACGCAGATTGACCGGGGGGAAGTGGTCTTCATCGTAGGGCCGTCCGGCTCCGGGAAAAGCACCTTCCTGCGCTGCCTGAACCTGCTGGAGGAACCCACCTCCGGGGAAATCCTCTTCAAGGGGGAGCTGGTCACCTCCCCCCGCACGGACGTCAACCAGTTCCGCCGGCACGTGGGCATGGTCTTCCAGCACTTCAACCTTTTCCCGCACCTGACCATCCTGGAAAACATCACGATCGCCCCGGTCAAAACGGGACGCTCCACCAGGAAGGAGGCCGTGGCCCAGGCGGAAACCCTGCTCCGGCGCATCGGGCTGTACGACAAGAGGAACTCCTATCCCCTCCAGCTTTCCGGGGGACAGAAGCAGCGCATCGCCATCGTGCGCGCGCTGGTCATGAATCCGGACGTGATCCTGTTTGACGAACCCACATCCGCCCTGGATCCGGAAATGGTGGGGGAAGTGCTCTCCCTGATGAAGGACCTGGCGCAGGGTGGGCTGACCATGGTGGTGGTCACCCATGAAATAGGGTTTGCGCGGGAGGTGGCCTCCCGCGTCCTGTTCATGGACAAGGGAAAAATTGTGGAAGAAGGGCCTCCCGCCCAGGTGATCGACCACCCCGCCAACCCCAGGCTGAAGGAATTCTTCTCCAAGGTGCTCTGACGCGGCCAGTCCCGGAAAATTCTCCGCAGGAGACCTGCCCCGCGCCCTCCTGCCGCCGAAGCAGGAAGCAGCGAAGACCGCCTTACTTCTTCTTTTCCCTGATCTCCCCCCTCATGCCCAGCTTGACGTCCACGGGGACGGAGACCGGCTCCACAGGAACCTTGTAAATCATCCGGAACCTGAGTTTTTGCATATTCTCCGGCTCTTCAAACTGCAGGCGCCTTGTCCATTCACGGTAGGAGGAGTTCATTCTGCTCCCCCCGCCCCGGGATTCGGTTTCCAGAACTTCGTCCTTCTCATTGAGAATTTCAAAACGGTCCAGGTCGAAGGAGCTTTCCACCCCCAGCCCCAGAATCATTTTCCTCATCTTTTTTCCGTTCCTTTCAAACGTACTGCACTCTTTCAGGAAAAGCCTGCCTGTAGGCACGCTTTCAGACAGGACGATGTCTCCGCCGCCCGCTTCCTCCCGGTCATTGGCTCCCGGCAGCGGCACATGCTCTTCCGCCTCTTCTGCCAGGGGAAATTCGTAAACAGGGCTCTCCACGGAACGGGAGACGGGAACGCGGAACACCCCTTTCAGCCGTACCCAGGAAGCGTCCGGAGAAGGCAGTTCTCCGGCAACTCCATTGACGGTTGCCTGTACTATTCCGCCTTCACTCCGCGGGTACATGCTGCCCATCCTAAACTCTGCCGGGGCCAGCTTCCTGCCGGTGGAATCGGTCGCCTCCAGATACTGGATACCGTCATTGTATCGCGATCCAAAGCCCAAGGGGGACTTGACGCTGAAATTTACTCCGAACTTCAGCTGCAGAGGGGATTCCTGGGGCGCTCCGTTAATCCACATGCTGTTTTTTTCCATGCCGACGGAAACAAAAACGACCTTCACCGGATTTTTTTCCTCCGGCTTGCCGCCGCCCCACGCCGCCGCTCCCAAAGCCGCAGCGGCGCACAGCAAAAACCGGGCAACAATAATGCTCTGCCTGTTCATCCTAGTTCTCCTTGTTCGGGGTATCCTGTTGTTCCACGGCGCCGGACAGGCCGCACCGGATACGGACGGGCACCATGATTTTCCTTAATCCCTCCGCATATTGAACGGCCACCTTCAGTTCCTCCTGCTTCTTCCCCTGCATCCGGAAGTACCGGCCCCAGTCATAACTCTTCAGGGAGCGTCCGGAGCTGGAACCGTAATTTTCCGTCACCAGCGGAGCGCCATCCGGGGAATGCAGTTCAAAATCCAGAAAGCCAAGCGGAGTGGAAGAATGGACTTCCACCCTCAGCATATACCCCTTCGTGTCGTCTCCGCCCTCATCATAATGGCCTTTCAGTTTGACCTTCACGTCCCCGCCGTCCAGTCCGGCGTTCTTGAGCACCAGAGGAACGGAGAAATCCTTGACCGTCATCTTGAGCGTCACGCTCTCCGAAACGGCGGGGCTGCTATATATCACCAAGGGAACCTCCCCTTTGACTTCCACCCACCTGGCTTTTTCCGAAGGCAGCCAGGACGGCGTACTTAAAAAAATTGTTCCGGCTATGTTGCTCTGCTGGTAGGAACGGGAATCACTGTAACGGCAATTCGTTTTGGCAGGAGAACTTCCTTCGGAATCCGTCAGGGCCAGCTCGGAACCGGACTCCCCGCCATAAGCCACCTTCCATGAAGAAGACGTTTCCCTGACCTTCAAATCCATGGAAAACGACCGGCTGGCTTTTGAAAACGGCCCGGCCTCCTGGAGGTTCGTTCTCCAACCATCCAGGGAAACGGTTACGGCAGGTTCTTCAGGGCTTTCCTTTCCGGCAGCGGGGCCGGAAACAGCCGCGCAGCAGAACGCGGCCAGCCAGGGCAGGCAATAGTGAAGCATAGGCAGGGGGTAAGGGTACTTTTTCAGCATAACACGTTCGCAGAACGGCACAAGATGAAAAGAGACCGCCGCCAAGGAAGAAGCGCCGGTTCCGGCAAAACGCTAGCCTGCTTTCTTTCCTCCCCGCTTTTCCGCCTCCTCCCGTATTTCCCCGCCTATGCCGAACCTGGCATCTACAGGAACGGAAACATACTTCAGGGCAGTTTTATAAACCAGCCGGACCCTGCATTTGTCTGCATTCATTTTTTCCGGAGGGGAAAACGTAAAATCGGCCGTCCAGGTTGTTGACTCATCATCAATCTCCGAATTGTCAAGGGACTGGTACTCCAGCACTTTCCCATTCTCGTCAAGAAGCTGGAATTTTTCCGGACGGAACGCGTTATTCGCGTCCAGACAAATGCTGAGCATGAGCTGTTTTTTTCCATCCTCCGTCACCCGCTCGCATTTTTTCACATACAGGTTCCCCACCGGCAGCTCGCACGGTTCCACCACATCGTTCACATTCCCGCCGTTCTCTTCCTCAATGCCAGGAAGCGGAATGAAGGCGGCGGCGCCCTGCCTTAAAGGCAATTCGTAAACAGGGCTTTCCAGCGTGCGCGCCACCGGGACCCTCAGGCATCCCTTCAGCCGGATCCAGGCACAGCCGGCAGGGGGCAGATTGGCCGCAGTGCCTTCAATTACCGTGAAACTCACTCCTTTTCTACTATTTTCATTCAGCCATGCCGTTTGAAATTCCACAGGGGCCAGCTCCCTGCCATCCGCTGCCCACCTTCCCAAAGACTGGTTTTCCACCACGCTACTCTCTCCAAACCCCCAGGGTTCGCGGATAAAAAGAACGGCGCTGCACTTCCATTGCAGTACCCCTTCCCCGCCGTCATTCCCCGTGTCCCGCTTCAACCCCGCTTCCCTAAAGACGATTCCCACTTTTTCCTCCATTTTCCCCTCTTCCGCTCCCCGGCACGGGTGCCAGCCCGGCAGGAAGAAGACGATGCCGCACCATAAACAATGTATCGCCTTCATGGTTTCCGCTGCCGTGAAGTTTCCCGGACCATTCCGGACAAACCGAATTTCAGGTCGACAGGCACGTCAATCCGTTTCAGCTCAGTCATGTAATTCACCAAGACCTGTATCTCCCCCTTTTCTTCCGGTTCCAGCCTGTAATCCCATTCCCAGGAGAGGGAACCGCCGGAACCGGAAGAATAGCCCCAGCTCCAATTTTTTCCCATCACGGGAGTACTGTCCGGTTTCATGAGCGTCACTCCGCAAATACCCAGCATGCGTGACGAAACCAGCTCCACGTTCAGGTTTATTTTTCCGGAATCCTTATTGAGCGACCTTGTTATTTTCAGAGTAGCCTGCGCGTCTCCCTGCCGGCCGTCATCCATCAGGCTCCCGCCTTTCAGAACAACATGGCGTTCTTCCTTTTCCTTGTCCATGGAAAAAAGACAGCCCTCGGACGTCACCTCCTTCTCCGCTGTCACCAGCAGCATATTCCCCTTTACACTCACCCAGCGGGCGTCCGGAGCGGGAACCCAATCTTCCGTTTCCATCCTGAATTCGGGATCGCGGGCATGCAGGAAATCAACATAATCGGAAGGAACGTTCCCTCCACCGGTGGAATCACGTATCTCCAGGCGGATGCCCTCCTTTCTGCTCCCTATGATTTTGCCGGGACCGGGATTGGAAAAACCCAGCACGACCTGGAACGTTCTTTCCGGTTTTTTTATTCCGGGCTCCCAAGGGATTTTACTTGTAGCCGACAGAAGAATGACGGAAACCGCCTTTTCCTCCGGCGCCTCGTCACCCGGTGCGGAAACGCCCGCAAACAGGCAAAAAACGGGAATTGCGAAAAAGATTTTCATCAGGGCAGTTGTTACAGTAATTCACGCTAGCATTTCCCTTTCAAGGATCAAGGGTAAAATGAAAACGTCAGGAATTCACTCCCTCTGCCGCCGCATGGGAACGGTGGCAGCGCAGCATTCCGTTCCCGCAAAGCCGCCTTCCGGCCATGTTGTAAAACCGGGAAGCCGCTGCCGGAAAACTTCTCCGCCCGGGTGAAATGTCCATCCCGAGCAATGCCTGACGCTATGGAAAGCCGCAGGCAGGCATGGCGCCGCCTCTCTCCGGAAAGGCCTCACACGAGACCTCCGTTTTTACAACACGATATCCACGTTGTAGGACTCCTCAATCAACAGATAGTCACACCCATGCTGCCTGCATTTCTCAAGGTTGTCCCTGTTTTCACGCAGCAGGCTCTCCCGTGTGCAGGACGCCTCATCCATGCGCTGCTCAATCGCGTTTGCATGGTCCATGATGTCATGGTAATGCCTTTGAATATAATCCTCTGAAAAAATCAGGCAAACATACCGGATCTGCTCCCGGCAGGCCGGTGTAAAATCCTTCTTCCAGTCAAAGGGGATGCAGCACCCTTCCACCACCAGATTCTGCCCATTTTCCATGGCGGTTTTTACAATTTCCCTGATAACGCTCCAAAGGAAGGGGGTGAGCTCTTCATCTGGGCTTTCAGGTGCAAGGGGACATATTCCGCTGCGTATCAACCCCATCTTTAAATGGTCAATGGATAAATAGGGATAGGAATATTTTTCAAGCGCCCGCTGCGCCGCAAGCGTTTTTCCGGTATGCGTGCCGCCGCCACCGGAAATCCCTCCCCCGGCGTCCCTGCGAGGCATGCTCGATTAGCCCGATGCGGGCAACGCCCGGCATTGTTCCATTTCCGTTATCCAGGTTCATGTTGATTAACTGTGGATATATTTTACAGGATTTCCCGCAAACCGCGTGTTTTGCCCAAAAAAACGGGCCGGGCCGCACAGAGGGGGAACAGGGGGCGCCCCTCCCTACAGGCATTTTGCCCTGCTTTCCGGAGGCACATTCTGCGGCTAGGGACCCTAAAGTTCCAGTTGCTCCGCCAGCTTGATTTCCGCAAACATTCCATTCAAGCCTGCCATATACGCATCCTGTACTGTCTGGGCCGGGATGGAATGCTCCATGATCTTCAAATCCCTGGCAGCGCAGGCGTCATACAGGAGCGTGACGGGAATGCCGTAATCCTTCGCCGCGCGCACGGTGGTATCAATGCACATATGGGTCATCATTCCGCAGACAACCAGTTCATTCACTTCCCTGGCTTGCAAGAGCTCCAGAAGATTCGTCCGGAAAAAGCTGTTTGGAGCATGTTTCACGACAATCGGCTCATCCCCCGCGGGAGCAATGTCCGGATGGATTTCCGCGCCGACGGTATCCGGGAGGAAAAACGAAGCGTCCGGACGGGTGTTGATGTGCTGGACAAAGATAACGGGAAGCCCCTTTTCCCGGAACCGGTCCAGTACGGCCCTGGTCCGTTCAAGCGCTTCAACGGCGCCCGCCAGTTCAAACCGGCCGCCAGGAAAATAATCATTTTGAACGTCAATAATAAGCAATGCCTGCATCAGCTTCTCCATCCGGCCATTTTTCCAGTTCTTGCAGAGGCGGGCAAGGAAAATTACAGGAGCGCGTGTACTCCTCTCCTCCCCGCTACCGCTGCCTTTGCGGAATCTGGCAGATGAAGTAATACGTTTGACGGAAGCATCCCGGGAAAAGAGCCTCACAGCGGCCATACCGGAAAGGAGGCCGCCGCGGCCGCTTCCGGCCCGGCGCAGCCCATCCGCAGGAAGGCCGTCCATCCAGCAACAAAGCCTTTGCCGTCTCCGGCAAAGGCTTTGAGAATGGCGCCCCGTCGCGGGCGCGGAATGGATCGGAACCTTAATTGCTGTAGGAGGATTCCACGCGCTTGGCTACGTCGCGGTAGCCGTATTCGGCGTCGTAAATCTGCTGGAACGCCGCCAGGGATTCCTCCTTCTTGCCCAGCTTTTCATAAAGCAGGCCGATCATGTAAAGGATTTCCTTCTTGGTGTCATTCATTTCAATCAGTTCCTTGTTGGCTTCCTCCAACTGGCGCAGGGCCATATCATGCATGTTCTTGGCGTCATAGCACTTGCCGAGCAACAGCATGGCGCGGATGCGGATATGGGGGTTGTTGCGGGCGCGCTGGAGCTCCGGAATGGCTTCCGTGTAGTTGCCGCAGTCGAAGAGGGCCTGCCCCAGTTCAAAGCGCGTCTGCGGGTCCGTGGGGTTGTTTTCCACGCGCTGGCGGCACACGGCCACCTGCTGTTCCGCCGCTTCCTTGCTGAACTGGACGAGCTGTTCCTGAAGTTCCTTGTTGTCCGGCTCCGCGGCGGCGCGGCGGCGGATTTCCTCCACCTGGGCCTTGCGGTAGCGCTCATTCATTTCAGAGGCCTTGTTTTCCAGGGAAATATCATTGTTGCTGAGGCTGAACGCGTAGTTGTAGAAGGAATAGGCATTCGCCCAGTCCTCCATCTGTTCATAGACGCCGGCGATGTCGCGCACGGCGGCCAGGTCCTGCTGGTTCTGGGCATAACGGGCGGAAAGGAGCCCAAGGCGTTCTTCCAGCTCCGCACGGGTGAGGCCCTTCTTGTCGCTCTTGTCCAGGGAGTTCGTTTCCGCGGAGTTCTTCATCACGTCCCGGAAGCTCTTGGCTTCCTCCCACTTCTGCTGCTGCATCGTGGCGCGGGCCATGCAGTCTTTTTCACTCTTCACGGCCACGCTGTCCGTGGGGTCCAGCTTCACGAGGTCATGGTACACCTCAGCAGCCTGGGCGGGCATGTCCCGTGAAACGTAATGGGAGGCCAGCATGTGGAGCATCTTCTTGTTGCCGGGATGGCCCTGGCGGACGGTTTCCAGCGCAAAGGCGGCCAGGTCCGGGAAGCCCACGTCCATGGCGGCCGTGTACAGGGCCTCGTTGACCGGAATGCTGTAAGGATCATTTTCCAGTTCGTCTTCCAGCGCGGAAAGCTGGGTGGCCGCATCCTTCTTGGAGGAGGTGAGCTTGCTGGTGCTGATTTTCATGCCGCTGAACAGACCGCCTTTCTTGGCTTCCGGGTTCAGCTTGATTTCACAGGCACGGAGCGCCCTGCGGCCTTCCAGAAAGCCGGGAAGCTGCTTCACCAGGGCCTTGAGCAGGCTGACGGCATAGGGATAATTGTTCATGTCCACCGCCTGGCGGGCGCGCACCCAAAATTCGGCCTGCTGGGGGGTCAACTGTTCTTCTGTAATCGTTTCAATCATGGAACTATATAAGCGTAAATGGTGAACAACGGCAGCGCTCCAAACGGGGAGGCTCCGCATGTAATAGTTTAATGCTATCAGCCGGGGAGGCATACTTCAACCTTGTTTTTTGTTCCCGTTAGGAAAAAATACGCCGTATGAGACTGGATGCTCTTTTATCCCGCTACGGGTACTGTTCCAGGCGGGAAGCGCCGGGCTGGATCAAACGCCACTCCATCACGTTCAAGGGGGAACCCTGCTCCGCCCCCACGGACAAGGTGCAGGCGGAAGGCATCCTGCTGGACGGAGAGCCGGTGGAGTTCCCGGACGGCCTGTACGCCGCCCTTTACAAGCCCGCGGGATATACGTGCAGCCATGACGACGGGGAGGGGGACGTGATTTACGACCTGCTGCCCTTCCAGTGGCGGCACAGGAACCCCGCGGTTTCTTCCGTAGGACGGCTGGACAAGGAAACGTCCGGCCTGCTTCTCATTACGGACGACGGGAAATTCATCCACCGCATGACGTCCCCCAGGCATCACGTCGCCAAGGTTTACGAAGCCGTCACGGAAGAGGACATTCCGGCGGAGGCCGTGGAACTGTTCGCCTCCGGAACTTTCATGCTGAACGGGGAGGACCGCCCCTGCGCCCCCGCCGTGCTGGAAATCCTGGAACCGCGCCGCGCCCGGCTGACGCTGACGGAGGGGAAGTACCACCAGGTGCGCCGCATGCTGGCCGCCGTGGGCGCTCCCGTGGCCTCCCTGTGCCGCATTTCCATCGGCTCCCTGCATCTGGACAGCCTGAACCTGGAGCCGGGGGAATGGATGCCCATCCGTCCGGATGCGCTGTAATCCTCCTGTTCGCCATGTGGATTCCCATTTCCGACGCTCCTATTGCCTGCTTTCCGCACTTTGAGGTGGCGGGGGAGTCCGGGGACTGGATTGTGGTGGACAAGGGCGCTCCCCTCATCGTCCACCCGTCCAACGGGAAGAAGGAGCCCAACCTGCTGGAGGGCGTGGAAGCCCTGCTGAGCTATGAAATAGCCAACGGAGCCGCCCTTTCCCTGGTCAACAGGCTGGACCGGGAAACCAGCGGCCTGACGCTGATCGCCAAGAACAAGGCGGCGGCGCGCGAGCTGGGGAGGGCCATGCAGAGGCGCCGGATGCACAAGGAATACCTGGCAATCGTGCAAGGCCGGCCGGAGTGGGCGGAAACAACCTGCGCCGCCCCCATCCTGAGACAGGGGGACGTCGCGGAAAGCCCCATCTGGGTCAAGCAGGCCGTTCACCCCGCCGGGAAGGCATGCGCCACCGTTTTCCGGACGGAACGGACGTGGAACACGCCCCGCGGCCCGCTGGCCCTGGTCCGGTGCATTCCGGAAACCGGACGCATGCACCAGATACGCGTGCATCTGGCGCACCTCGGCCACCCTATTCTGGGAGACAAGATTTACGGCCCCTCTGAAGCCTGCTATCTGGAATACATCCAGCACGGCTGGAGCCGGGAGCTGGAAGAACGGCTGATCCTGCCGCGCCATGCGCTGCATGCCTGCCGGCTGGAGTTCCCGTTTGATGAAGAAGTTTTCACCGCGGAAGCCCCGCTGCCGGAAGACATGCGGCAACTGCTTGAAGCGGGGGATTAAAGAAAATTCCGTCAGACGACCGGAATGACGTCATCCCGGTCAAAGCGCACTTTCGCCAGACGGGCGTATTTGTCCGCCTCTTCATCCCGGTAGCCCAGGGCCAGGGCGCAAAGCGCATAGTACGGGGAGCCTTCCAGGTTCAGAATGCGGTCATAGGCCGCAGGGTCCATTCCTTCCAGAGCGCAGGTATCCACCCGGAGGTCAGCGGCGCAGCTCATCATGAACCCGAGGGCGATGTACACCTGGCGTTCCAGCCATGCCTTCAGGACTTCCGGAGACTTGGAATCCACCAGTTCAAAAATGCGCGCGCGGTACTGCTCCAGGGATTCCATGGTGACGCCGCGCACTTCCACAATGCGTTCCAGATAGCGCTGCACATCCTCCGGCTTGAAGTCCCTGCGGGCGCAGAAGACTACCAGATGGGAGGCGTCCGTAACCTGGGGCTGTCCCCAGGAAACCTCCCGGAGCCGTGAGCGCACGGACGGATCCTGCACGTCGAGGAATTTCCACATCTGGAGACCGAGGGAGGAAGGACTCAAATGCAGGGATTCCAGAAGGGCTTCCCAATCCTCTGCCGGAATTTGGCGGTCCGGGTTGAATATCTTGGTGGCATAGCGCCATTCCAGCGTCTTGATCAATTCCTGAGCGTTCATATTCGTATAAAATGATTGATGCGGGAGCTTTCCGCGTAGCCGGCGCGCCGGGCGGCGTTGCCGCCATGGCATGCGCCGCGGTTTGCCCCATGTCATGGCATCTTCCCCGTTTCCTCCCCGGAATGCAAGCCAAGGTTCCGGCACAAGCGCGGCAGCGGGTTCTTGCGGAAAAACTTTTCCTACCCGGTACGCCGGAAGCCCCAGCCCTCCCTGAAAAGAAGATGAACGTGGACGGACGAATTGTAAAAATGCGGCCTTGGACCGTGTCCGGGGGGGTCCATGAACAAAAGCTGATTCGTTCATCTTCCAGCTTCACTCACCTTGAGGACGGCCTGTCTCGCATTCCGCTCCAACCAGGGAATCCCGGTTTCCCGGCCCCTGTAAAATCACGCAACCCCGGAGAAAAAGCCCCCCTCCCCGGAAAAACGTCACACAGCCCGGGCAGCTTCCATCCCTAAAAACACGGATGCCGTAACAAGGAGAAACGCTTCCGGCGCACCCATTACAAGAGAACCGCGACCTTCCCCGGACATTAGAGGAACTTGACCGGCATGTAGTCCCCGGTCTGCTGAATGGTGAAGCTGATGCCCAGGCCGAATTCGTTTTTATTCCCGTTCTTGCGCACGAACGCTCCCACGCCCAAATACCAGGAACCCATGTTGTGGTACACGTTGTATTCCTGAATGTCCAGCTTTCCGTCCAGCAGGGAGAAGCGCCACTTGCCGCTGAATGCCCAGGCTTCCGAAAAACGCTGCAAAACGCGCAGGTCAAGCTGGCTGCTGTCCTCCAGCAGGGAGTGCTGGTTCAGGTAACGGTGCCCCACCACGAATTCCGTGGAGCGCCACGGCATGAAGCGCAGTGAGTTGTTGTACTCATGGCAGCCGGAAATCTTGTCCTTCCCCAGGATGGGGGCCTGCATTTCCGACCGGTATTCCATCCACGGAACGGGGTTCCAGCGCATGAAGGAGAAGAGGTTGGAGAAGTCCCGCTGGTTGATCGGGTCATACAGGTACGCATCCATGAACACATCCCAGGAAAACCAGCGGTGGGAATTGGCGTCCCGGCTGGTCATCAGCATGTTGCGCAGGCCGTACCGGAATACCAGCCCCGTTGGGAGGGAGTCAATCTCCGTATACCTGCCCAGGCTCAGGGACGGCGGATTGGTGGTGGGGGTGTCTCCGTCAATCTGGGGATAAAGCTCGCTCAGGCGGTTGGTCTTCACGTACGCCAGCGTAAAATGGGGCTGCACGATGTGGTTCATGCCGTTCAGGCCCAGGGAATCACTGTACACGGAGGAATAACGGCGGGAAAATTTGAAGTCCGCATCCGTTCCGGCATAAAAAATCCCCTGGTTGAGCGGCTTGTAGTCCTCCACGCCGTAATACCCGGTGTAGCCCCCGCCCAGTTTGGGCGTCAGGTTCAGGAACCCCATGATTTTCTTGGAGGCGGAAATTTCATGGAAGGAATGGAACCGGCTGTAGCTGTCCGTCATCAGCATGCGGGCCCAGTAATCATAGGAAGTGGTTCCGGGCTCCATCTCGTCCAGCATATCCCGGATTTCCGTCCGCATGAAAGGGGGGACGTACTGCTTCAGGAAGGCGAAGCTGGTGCGGCTTTCATACATGACGGGAGAACGGAAAATGGGGGACTTGATGCGTTCATAGCTGAACTCCGTCCGCTGGTCCGCCATGTAGAAGTTGTTGGGAACGAAACGCTGCAGCAGTGAAAAATCATTCGTGTCGTCCGTGCGGGAGAGAAGCACCGTATTATCCGGAGAAGAATTGCGCTGATAGATTTCCGGATAAAAGTCGCGGAGCATGTACTCGTCGCTCAGCATGTTGACGTTGGCCTTCAGCCGCCAGTCCGTGCGGGCGTTTACCCGGTGGGACCACATCTGCTGGAGCGCCAGCCGCCACCGGTCCGGGTCCAGGTGCTCGCGGTATTCATCATCCCCGGCGTTAATCTTCACCCCCTTGTCATGGGTTTTGTAAAAGGACAGGCCCGTCATGTCCGGACAGTCCTTTTCCAGCAGCACGTCACGGATGTCCAGCCCGTAGGCGAAGCCGCGCCTGGTGCGGTAATCCACATGGAGGGTGCCCAGATAGTCGGCGGAAGGCATGCCGTTGTCCGACCATTTTTCCCCCAGCAGGAACCCGTATTCATTCAGGAGGTAAGGCCCCCAGATGGACCGCATGCCGGGAAGGGGAAGATAGCCCACCTCCGGATTCAGGGAATGGCTGAAATAGGGAAAGTAAAAGAAGGGAACGCCCCCGTAATACAGGGTCAGGTTTTTGAAGGAGAACCTGTCTTCCGGATACACGCGTATCCTGTCCGCTGAAATCCAGGTGAGGGGTTCGCTGACGTCCTCCGCCGTAACGGAGGCGTTACGGGCTTCCAGATAGGTCTTGCCGGCGGCGTCCTTCCGGGATTCAAACTTCCCGCTGCGCAGGATCAGCCCTTCCATCTTCGCCCGGATGGCGTCCGTGAGGAGCACTTCGTTCTCCCAGTCGAACTCCGCGCTGCTGGCGCGTATCAGGCTGTTGGTGCGCGTCTTGCTGTCGCTCTGGTAAATGGACAGGTTCCCTTTCAGAAAAACCCTGCTCCGGTCCATATCCGCCTGCGCGTAATCCGCAAACACCTCCACCCCGGTATCCGTGACCATGTGCACGCGCGGGCCTTCAAAAATGATCTTCCTGGCTTTCTCCACCCTGATGGGCCCGTCATTGGTGATGGAGATATTGGAGGGAATCTGCGGCATGAGCGTGCCGGAAAGCAGGTTCCCCGCCATTTCCCCCTGGGGTTCTTCCTGCCCGGAACCGGAGGACGGGGAGGACGGCGGCTGTTCCGCGGGCGTCTCTGCAAACAGGGGAGCGCCGGCAATCAGCGCCGCGGCACCCCATAGCTTTGCATTCATCCCAATCATGGCTAGTCCACAGAACACTATGAGAAAGGACAAAAGACAAGCCTAATGTCACATTTCTCCGCCAGTGGAGCGGAAATTTACCGGGTCAGAATGCCGTTGGCAATGATGCCCCAATCGGCGGCATTGCCGTCTCCGGCGTCATCCACGCGGATTTCCAGCTTCCTGCCGCCCTCCACCGCCGCCTTCACCGGAACGGAGGAGCCGTCCTTGAGCACGGGGGTTTCCACAAGCTTTTTCCCGTCCAGGTACACGCCGAATTTGACGCTGCCGCGGGAACCGAAGGGCAGCCCCACATCCGCGCGGAACTCCTTCCAGCGTCCGTCCAGGTCATAGGAAAAGACGGCCGGGGCATGCGCCAGGATGAAGCGTTCCGGCTTCCCGATCGTCCTGAAGAAAGGCACGGGCCCCAGGTCAGACGGAAAGAGGACGTCCCACAACGGAACGGCCCACCCCACTTGAGCCACGGAGGGCTTGCAGTCATTCAGGCTGACGCTGGCGGTTTCCGCAGGAATCTGTGCAGGGGTAGCCTCCAGGGAGGGGTCCTGGCGCTCCAGGGCGCGCTTCCAGATGGGGAGCCATTCCTTCACCTCCGGACGGGAGCCATGCTTGCGCTCCACCTCCGCGAGGGCCTTCCGGGCTTCCTCCGCGCGGCCGCGTATCCACAGGTTCTGAACGTCGCCGAAGTAAACGGTCTGGGCCAGCGAAGGAGTCTTGGCCCCCTGGGCGTCCATCCACACGGGCAGCGTAATCATGCTGCGGGTGCTGTCGCAGTTCAGCACGGCCACCCGCATTTCTATAAAGCCGCCCCTGTAGCCGGGCCGGCAGATGGTGAGGTCAAACTCTCCCTTTCCATTCAGGGAAGCTCCCACGGCATTGGAATCATAATCCGAACCGCCGGGAGGGTCCAGGTGGACTACGATTCCATAAGCGGGCCGCGTCAGGCGCACCCGGCCTTTCAGCCGCAGGCCGTCCTTGACGGGAATGGCCTCCAGCCGTTCAAAGGACCCCGGAACGTATTTGCCGATCATGCGCCCGTAGGAGGCGTCAGCAGGAAGCTCTGTCTCCACGCCGTTGAACAGGGGAACGCTGGCCAGTTTCAGGGCGTCCGTAGGCGCCAGGAAAGCCCCCTTCCCCTCGTTGCGCAGTTCATTGCCGTACGTGGAATTGCCGTGGCCCATCAGGGAATCCCCCGCGTTGGGGTAGTCCCATCCGTTGCCCGTGTGCGGAAGGCCGAAGGAATGCCCCAGTTCATGAGCCGTGCCGCCTATGTAAATGGTGGCGTTCTTCCCCTTGGTCACCTTGAAGCGGCCACCCTGCATCATCTCCGTATCCAGGAAGCTGGCGGGATCCAGCCCCTCCTGGTCGCAGGTCCAGCCCGTTCCCTGGTGGCTGAAGCCGCCGCCGTAATAAGGCCCTACGCCGTCCGGCAGCTGGCACACGATCAGCACGTGTTCCTTTTCAATGTCAATCCCCTTGGACGCCAGCACCTTCTTGGCCGCCTCCCGGGAGACGGGACCGGAGCTCTGCACGTTCATCTCGCTCATGGGCCTGTCCACATAGGCATCGTAAATGACCAGCTTCCCCCGTTCGTCCAGGTCCAATTGGAACGTAAGCGGAGGAAACCCGTTGGCCTGCATCTGGTCCGCATAATAGGCCTGGATGTTCTTCAGGATATGGTCATACCGTTCCCGGTATCCTTCAAGGGCCGGCCTGTCCTTGAACGTTACGTAAACCACGTGCAGCTTTCTGGAAGACTTGGGCTTCCCCTGGTGATAGGCGCTCAGGGCCTTCCATGCGGCGCGCGCGTTGGCGGCATCCCCGGGATTCACCGTCCAGCTCACGGGCAGGCGGGTGAACTCCGCCCCTTCCCGGGCCGCGGGAGCCGGAGACCGGGAGGCTGATTCCGCATCCTTCCCCATGGCGGGGGCGTTCCACGCCCCGGCGCCCAGGGCCAGCAATAAGACAAAAAAGCGTTTCGACATAAAATCCATGAACCGATGTCAGGATATACGGGTAAACCGGAGGTGTTTTATCACCATATCATTCACCAGACGGTTCATATTCTCGGAAAAAGAGTCGTACACCACTTCCACGCGGCAGGGACCGGGCGTCATCACCACCTCCACCGCCGTGGAATAAATGAAATGCTCCCAGTTGCCGGAGCGTGACGTATGGGGAAAAGCCAGCGTGCCCGCGCGCCGCCCGTCCAGGTACAGGCTGCGCAGGGCGCAGGTGTTCCCGTCTGAAACGTCAAAAGTGCCGTTCGCGAAAAAGGCGTCCACCCGGTACACGCCGGGCTTGTCTATGTTGACATTATAGCACAGGGCGTCCGGAGACTCCGTAACGCGGGAAAACCAGACTTCATCCCCGCTCAGCCCGCAGGGGCGCGTCTCCATGCGGGCATCCGCGGAAGGATAATCATTGGGTTCATTCAGATAAGACTCCCTGCCGTCCAGAGCGACCGCCATCACCTGGAAAGACACGTCCCCCCGGCTGGGGGCAGGCATGTAATGGCAATACTCCGTCTGGGACACGGGAATGCCGTTCCGGTAAACACGGTAATAATCCGCTCCGGCCACGGCCTCCCAGGCGATTCCATGGCGGGCTGCCTTCCACTCCGGAGCCTCCAGGCTGCCGCCCATGTGGGCCAGATTCACCTGCCCCGCCCCTTCTTCTGCGGCAACCATCTCCAGTTCCACGAACACGCGGCCCTTCATGCCCGGAGAAAGCACGGGGGGAGCCTCCTGCCCGTTGACCAGGCACCGCGCTATCCGGCGCCCGTGGCCGCGCAAGCGCACATCCACCGTCATGCCGCGGTATTCCAGCCCGGCCAGTTCATGAACTCCTTCAAAAGACTCCGGAACACAGGGGCGGAACTCCATGGAATCCGGCTGAAGGCGGATGCCGAACAACCCCTTGTAAAAACTGCCCAGCATCCCGGCAATGCTCCAGAGCTGGCTGTCCGAACTGAGCAGCAGCCCTTCATCCAGGCCCGTTTCCAGAAGCACGTTCTCTTTGTTCGTCCCACACAGCAGGGCGGCGCGCACCATGCAGGCGAACGCCAGAGCCAGGGCAGACTCATTCTCCACCGCGGCGGCGGCCTGCGCGTAATAGCCCTCCAGGAACGGCCACATGGCACGGTTGTGGTAAGGCGGCACGCCGTCCGGCATCTGGGGATGGAAACAGGGAATGCCGTACACGCAATGGGGGAGAACGGCTACCATTCCGGCGGCATGCGGACCGTGAGCCTGCCCCAGAAGCACGCAAAGCAGATTGCCCAGGGAATCCACCTTTTCCGACAGCACGGGGTAACCCCGGCCATACAGGTACTGCCCGTACAGGGCATGCTCCGGAATCCGGAAAAACCGCTCGATGACGGCGGACAGGGAGACGCTTTTTTCCTCCCATTCCCGCGCCTTCTCCTCCAGCCCCAGTTCCCGGAACATCCGTGCCAGAACCTTGCGGGCCTCCGCATGCAGAACCATGGTGGAAAGGCTGCATGAATCCCCGATGTCCGCGGAAGTCATCCACGCCGGGTAACTCTGTTCCCGCCAATCCAGGAAAGATGACTCCCCTTTCACCAGGCCGCCGGTAGCCGCAAGCACCTGTTCATCCCGCATGCACGTCTTTTCCAGCACGCGGCAGGAACGGGCCAGCCAGCCGGCGTCCCCCGTCAGGCAGTAAACCTCCCAGGCGGCCATTCCCCACACCACGCGGTCGGAGGAAATGGGCCAGGAACCGCCCGTGCCGGTATCCTGCTCCACCTCCCCGTTCCGCACCCGGGCATTCAGGCTCTTCATGCAGGCATGGACATTCCACAACCCCAGCCCCAGATGGGTGGCGTAGGAAATATCCCGGGTCCACACGGTGGGCCAGTTGGCTCCCGTCCGGAACGTCCCTTCTTCATTGAGCAGGGCGCCGGCCTCGTTAAGCGCCAGGCTGTAGGCCTTATTGAGCACTTCAAAGCTTCCCCGGTAATGCGGGGCGTTTCCGGCCTCCGGCAGAACGCGCCATTCGGAATAACGGCCGTTCTTCATGGTCTTCACCTGGCCATCCGGCTGCACCTCCGCCCAATGCGCGGCATCCTGGCGCACGGAATTTCCGGTCAGTGTAAAGGCCTCACCCCGGTATAATATGCGGTCTTGGTCCATAAATAAGCGGATGCTGCATCCATCTTTCTTTTTAACACGGGGGAAAACTTCTGTCCCGCAGAAAATGAGGCTTACGGAGCTTTCAAGGCACAAAAAAACCGGGCTCCCCGAAAACGGGAAGCCCGGCGCAAGAGCAAATCAACTTTAATGCTTCAACAGAGAGGAAACGGCGTCACGTTCTTCCTTAAGTTCATTGACGGTGGCGTCAATCTTTTCCTGGGAGAACGCGTTGATCGGCAGGCCCTGCACGATTTCCCAGCCGCCGTCCTTGGTGGTGCGGATCGGGAAGGAGCAGATGAGGCCCTTTTCAATGCCGTAGGAGCCATCGGAGCACACGGCCACGGAATACCAGTCGCCTTCCGGCGTCTGGGTAGCCAGGCTGCGGACAGTATCCACGGCGGCGGAGGCGGCGGAGGCGGCGGAAGAAGCGCCGCGGGCCTTGATGATGGCGGCGCCGCGCTGCTGCACGGTGGTGATGAAATCACCCTTGAGCCATTCCGTATCCTTGATGACTTCCGTCACGGGCTTGCCGCCGATCTTGGCGTTCGTAAAGTCCGGGTACTGGGTGGAGGAATGGTTGCCCCAGATGGTCATGTTGGTCACTTCCGTCACATGGACGCCGGCCTTTTCAGCAAGCTGGCTCTTGGCGCGGTTTTCATCCAGGCGGGTCATGGCGAAGAAACGGTCGGCGGGAACGCCGCTCGCATTGTGCATGGCGATCAGGGCATTCGTATTGCAGGGGTTGCCTACAACCAGCACGCGCACGTCCTTGGCGGCGCTGCGGGCGATGGCCTGGCCCTGGCCGATGAACACCTTGCCGTTGATGTCCAGCAGGTCCTTGCGTTCCATACCGGCCTTGCGGGGCACGGAGCCTACCAGAAGGCACCAGTTGGCGCCGGCGAAGGCTTCATCCGGATCAGAGGTGGGAACGATTTCATTGACCAGCGGGAACGCGGCATCACGCAGTTCCATTACCACCCCTTCCAGAGCATTCATGGCCGGGGGAATTTCCAGCAGGCGCAGGTTGATCGGCTGGTCCGGTCCCAGCATGCTGCCGGAAGCAATACGGAACAGCAGGGAATAGGCAATTTGGCCGGCGGCTCCTGTAACGGTAACGGTAATAGGTGTTTTCATAACGTTCAAATTAAAATAAACAGATCTTTTCTGTCTGGTCCCGGTTATAGCACAGGGAAGAACGGCGCTCAATCAGGAACTTTTTATTTTGACAGAAAAAATCCTCTTCCCCATTATGCTTGAACATCAGCCCTGCAGGCCTTATCCTTTAAATCAACCAAGTTTTTACCATATATTTGCACTGATACCATGAATTTAACGATCATCGGCAGTGGCTACGTGGGGCTTACCACGGGCACCTGTTTTGCGGAAATGGGCCACCACGTCATCTGTGTGGACAATAACGCGGAAAAAATACGCACCCTCCAATCCGGGTCCATTCCCATTTACGAGCCCAAGCTGGAAGAACTCGTGAAAAAAAACGTGGCCGTGGGACGCCTGGAATTTTCCTCCTCCATTGCTGATTCCATTGCGGAAAGTGAAGTCATCTTCATTGCCGTACCCACGCCGCCCAATACGGACGGCTCCGTGGACCTCACTTACATTGAAAAAGTGGCCCGGGAAATCGCCCAGGTGCTCCAACCGGAAATGGGTTACAAGGTCATTGTGGACAAATCCACCGTACCCGTCAAAACCGGTGAAAAAGTCCGCCAGACCATCAAGCGCTATGCAGGAACGGACGTGCAATTCGACATCGTTTCCAACCCTGAATTCCTGAGGGAGGGATGCGCGGTGGACGACCTGCTGCATCCCGACCGCATCGTCATCGGCGCCAACTCGGAACGCGCCATGGACGTCATCAAGCGCGTCTACCAGCCCATCCACGCGCCCATTCTGGAAACGGACGTCAACTCTGCGGAGCTCATCAAGCACGCCGCCAACTCCTTCCTGGCCCTGAAAATTTCCTACATCAATGCCGTCGCCAAGGTCTGCGAAAAAACGGGAGCGGACGTGGAACTGGTGGCGGAAGGCATCGGCATGGACAAGCGAATCTCCCGCCACTTCCTCAACGCGGGACTGGGCTACGGGGGCTCCTGCTTCCCGAAGGACGTCAAAGCCTTCATCAACATCAGCCGCACGCTGGGCATTCCCTTCACCCTGCTGGAGGAAGTGGAACATATCAATGACACCCAGCACATCCACTTCCTGGACCAGATCAGGGACCGTCTGTGGGTGCTCAAGGATAAAAAAATAGCCGTCTGGGGCCTGGCCTTCAAGCAGAACACGGACGACATCCGGGAATCCATCGCCCTCAAGCTGTGTGAAAAGCTCCGCAGGGAAGGAGCCATCGTCACCGCCACGGACCCCAAGGCCATGCACACCGCCGCCCCAATCCTAGAACCCATGGGCGTCACGCTGGAGGAAGACATGTACGAATGCGCCCGGGATGCGGAAGTGCTGATCATCGCCACGGAATGGAGCGAATACGCGAATGCGGACCTGCAAAAGCTGGCGGACGTCATGCGCAACCGCATCATCTTTGACGGAAGGAACATCCTCTCTCCGGCCAACATCCGGGCCGTTGGATTTGAGTACCATTCCGTGGGCAGGCCCTCCATTGAAGAAGCCTGACCGCTGCCGGGAATAATTCCGGCTCCAAACGCCCCATTTGCAGAAAGGCCCCCGGAGCGCTGAATGCTCCGGGGGCCTTTGTTATGTATTCGCTAATCCTGTTGGCCGATCAAAACTCAAACTGCAATCCCGCGCGCAGGTAGAAACCGGGATCGTAATGGTACTTCTCCAGCTCATGGCTCCCGTTGCTGGTCTTGATGGTGCCGGAGTTCCCAAAGGAAAAACCGACGTCCGCCACCAGCCTGGGACGAACGCTGCCCCAGTGTCCCAGGCCTACGTCGGCGCCCACGCCGGCGACGCCGGAAATCCACTCGAACTGGCGGACGCGGCGGTCATGGTGAATCGTCCAGGTGCCGGACACCACGGAAACGAAAGGCCCCCACGTCAGCCCCTCGCTCACCTTGTTGATATAGGAAAGCCGGGCTCCTTCCAGTTGAAGGGTCCAATTGTTCGTTGCCTTCCACTCAAACTGGATAAGGGGAAGGAGGGGAAAATCTCCCAGCTGCGGATAACAGCCGACGCCGATACCATAGCTGAACCGGTCATTCAAGGGACCTGCGAGAAGGGCATGGCCGCCGAAAAACAAATTATGGGTCGTCCAGGTATCGAAATCCGTGGAAATCTGCGGCGTTACGCCGAAAACCAGGCTCGTCTTCCCCCTGAGCTTGTAAGACGCGGTCACATTCAGCCAAATCGTGTACAGCTCATCCACATCCATCTCGCGCGCGCCTTCTCCGTTGAACCAGCTCAAACGAAGGGCGGCCGTGGAGGAAAAACCCCAGGAACCGCTGGACATCCGGCACAAATTCAGGTCCGTCATCCAATTCTGTATGTTCACGCTCCCATGTCCGTTTCTGGAATCCATGGGGCCAAGCAACTCAAAATAGGACTGCGTGGGAAAAACGGGCTTGGAGGCGTTCTCCCCCGTGGGAGCCGGAGAGCTATTGTAGCCTCCGGAATAAGCTTCCGCATAATAGCCGGTATCATAACCGTCTGAGGAATCGGAATCCGGATAAGGCTGGGCGTTCGCCTGGGCGACCAGAGTCATGCCAGCCATGAGAGAGAAACTTGATAATAATCGAAGGAACATGATCGGAAATTATATATCAGTGCACACTCGGTCAATCAAAACATATACAAATGACTAATTAATATTTTCACGCCCGAACAGCAGCGCGATCATAATCATCACGAGTACAAGAAGTAAGTACCAGCGGGCCGCTTTGCTGCTCCGGATACACGCCCCCGCACAAACAAGAGACACGACAAAACAAACCGCCGCCGCCAAAAGCATGGCCCGCGCCAGCATGGGAAAATCCAGCGCCCCTGCCCCCGCCGCAAAAAGCGTCCCTACCACATACCCGGCAAATGACCACCTCAACCCCACCAGCCAGGAAAAGGAGGCTGTTTTTTGCTGACTCTGCTTCATATATTCACTCTGCTTGCCTCCCTCCGAAGCTCAAGTAAAAAATCGGCTTTCTCCATGATATCAACAAAGAGAATCTCCCTCAACACGGGAATGCCTCCCAAAAGCAATAAAAAAGCACGTTGAAAAATAGACCGGGCACAAGAGGCGAAGACCCCCCATATCTGGTTTTATGAACTAAAAAAACTCCGGAATACTGCACCTCCAGGATTTCTTCTCAAGATAACATTATTCAGGTTCCATATACGGTTCAACATTTATTTGTTTTTCCTGACTGCTTCAAGCCTCTTATCAATTTGCTCTGTTAGGGAAAGAACAGAACAAGACGGATCCATGGAAACAAGGGCTACTACCGTATTACCGTTCACGAAAAAGAGGGACGACTCGTTGCTCGACGGAATAATTCCGCCAAAATCGCCCAATACCCCCTGCCTTCCCAAACTGTAATCTCCCAGTTTGAACGGATTGACGACCACTGTTGCTATTTCGTCATCCCAAGACCATTGTTCAGGCCTGTCCGGGGTTTTCTGAAAACGCCGTGAATACAGCTCGTTCATGGCCGCAGACTGAGACTGGCAATAGCCGACAAAAAGCCAAATATCGCTCTTGTCATCGTCTTTCCCTTCCGTATGAAGGCGCGCAACCACGCCGTTTTCCTGTTCATCCACCACATCCACGTCTCCCTTCTTCCAAACAGTCTTCAACCATGCCTGATTGATAGCACCCTGATCGGGATTGGGCAAAATAACCTTCTTGTCGGGAGAAAGCGAAAGAGATGAGAAATATGTATCAAAGTTTTTCCACTTTAAACCTTCCGATAAATCAGATTCCCCACGAACGCTAAAAGGAAACTTTCCGGGAATGCCATAGTCGGGAGCAAGTTTTTTTCGTTCTTCCCGCTGCTTCTCTTCTTTTTGCCAACGGAGTTTGGATACTTCTCTGGCCCTACGGTCCCGCTGTTTGATAGATCGGTTGAATTCCATTAATTTTTCTTGGGCTAAATCAAAATCATAAACAGCCGGCGCTTTCCCATCCAGAACGAGAGACAATGCTTTAAGTACAGGCAGCATTTCACGCGTAGAGGCATATCTCGTCTTTACCGTTTCGGGGGTAACAAAAGTAGCCGGATCGGTAAATCCCTTGAACGCCAATCCAGCGTTTTTAAACGTAAAACAAAGAATATCATCACCTTTGGTCATAACCCAGCAATCGTCGCTTAACACTATTTCCTTATAAATGGAAGGCATGGACCAATAATTGAATGAAGCTCCTTCAAAAATAATCATATCAGTCCGTATGCCGAAAACACTGGTGGAGTATCTGACATCCATCGATCCATTTATATGTCCATGTTGATTGCAATAGAGAATAGGATTCCATGAATCGGAGGTAACAAAAAAAATACCGTTTCTCACTTTTAATCCATGGAGGATTTTTTTGAGATCAGGCGCCTGATCTGTTAACTTTTTACTTCCAAAATGAAAGGAAGTATTTTCCAAGTCTTTTAGCCCATGCAATCTTATGCTTTGCATGGAAGATCTATTTTTTTCCGCAGCTACTGTCATCAAAGGCATAGACTCCGTTGCAAATAATGAAACGGAAGTACATGATATTGTAAATAGTATAATCAATATATTTTTCATGAGAACTCTGTTTTAAATATTCTACTATTAGGCGGAACAGGTGGATTTTCTATCGTGCTTTTTTGATAGGAATTAGAACTATCACCAACTACTGGTCCGGCACAGGCATCATAAATAAATTTAAACGAAGAACCAAATAAACTTACATCGAATACGACATATGCATGATTACCAAATCCGGTCCTATACTGATAATAGGGATTTGTTTTCAGAATGACTGGGACCGCAAGAGCTGCGGGAAGGCGAGGATTTTTATAAAAAGGATTATTACAAGAACCCACTCCTATTAAATTGACAGTTAATATATTCCCAAAAGGTTCCTGATAATTTCCTTCGACGTTGATTCCAAGCAATCTAACGAGAGCAGTTAGAGAAAAGCATTGGTCGTAACAATTGACTACATTCCCATTGTTCTTCTCAAGATAGGAATCCAGATTAATAGTACCAAGTGATGGAGTATACTTTGGTGCTCCCCTCACCGTATCATAAGTCCACCCCATCTTGCTAAAAGTATAATTAGTAATATTTTTTATGATTGAATCTGATGAATTTTTATCAAGCCCTATATTCCCTGAACCTTCTATTACTACATCTAGCGCTTTAATCCATGGTTTTTTCTTATTGTCATTCATATCCCACGGCGATTTGAGTGGTTCACTAAACAGGACATACCCATTCCTAACTGTTGTTTCAAAAACAATTGTCTCGTTAGTAAGAGCAGTTCCTTGAATCTCTGTTAATCTCCAAGTCCATTGTTGATTTCCTTTATTCAATTTGGAATCAATATTATCTTTGAAAGGAATTTCAAATTCTGTGTTGTTATCAAATTCCTGTTCATCCAGTTCTGGGAGGAAATTTTTCGAAACTTTTCCCTCACCCTTTGTCTTTACCTTCGCTTTCTTTATGATTCCAGGTTTTACTTCCGCTTTAATTTTTAGATCAGGTTTTTTACCGCCAATATAGAGAAAAGGTTCCGATTTCGTTGCTTTGCCATTCTTATCAAAAGTTGCTTCCGGGACATCTATGATTTTCCCTTTATAAGTTTTTAATAAATCCATAGCATCCTTGTCATGCTTACCCTGTACGTGATTGAAACTTATTTGATGGATTAGGAGGCTTGGAGTTAATAATTTGTGTGCGGCTTCAAGATCAGTCAAATGTTTTTTCTGTCCGTTTTTAGTCTCATAAAAACTCATCTTGCATTTTACCGTGATCACTTTTCCCCAGTGTTCCTTGTTAGACGAATGGACAGTACAAGTGTCCTGATCTCCATTTTTGACTTCCAACTTTTCCGTAACGGTCCATTCGTACTTTTTCTCTTCGTCCAATTCGTATCCTGCATGTGGCTGCGGCGGCTCCACGACAACAACAGTGAATTGCCCCTTAGCTTTATACTCCTTGATTTTCTCTGGTTCAAAAATGGCATATTTATTGCTGTTCTCATCTTCTGGATCCTCTCCTTCTGCCTCTTCTATAGTACATATGGGAAGTGACTGAGGATCCACCTTGATTTTACCTCCCGGCTCCCCGCTCGCCCAACTCGCTTGCAGAATCAGAGGACAGGCAATTAGAACAATATAATAATACCGCAATATACTCATATGTCTTTTATCGATTAAAATATTCATTCAGCCGTAATCTCATTTTATTTACATTTGATTCACTGTATTGCTTTGTTCCAATGATAAATTGTTTCCAATCAACTTTCCATCTATCCATCATTCTGATTTCCTGGGGAGTAAAATCAATGACATTGGGACTGTTGGGGAATTTATAGCTGGAGCGATAATAAGAATCCTTCATTTGCTCCGTTGACCATGTCTCAAGCATCTTTTGTTCAAATTTCTTGATATCGCCTTCATCCCAGATCTTTAGATGCCACTTCCAGTTTTCTTTCAATGGATCGGGAACTGAAGCCTCATTCCATAGTTTCCTGAACGTATAAAGCAGTAATTTTTGGGAAAGGCGAAGATGAAATGGAGAATCGGCCCGTTTCACAAAACAGTTGCTCCAAGCTTTCAGTAGATTTTCCGGAACATCAGCATTTTTTATGGAAGTAAGTTCCGGAGGGGAAGGCATCCTGGCATTCTGATAGCCGCTTTCCAGACATGCATTCAGAAAAACACCACCAAGAGTCGCCTCTTTAGAGCCATTTCTGGAAATTCTTAAAAAATAGAATCCGGCCCGGTCCGTATAAAAATTTTCGGAACTATATACTTTAATCTTGTAAATCCCCCATAATCCATTACACTACTCCTAGAAAAAGAAAGGAGTAGAACATGACGTACCGCGAATTCATTGAAAAATTTCCTGATGATGAGAGCGTGGCAAAATACCTGATTGAAAAACGGTTTGATGGGAAAATAGTTTGCCCGTTTTGCGGGAAAACAGAGAAGGTTTATCACGCTCACTATAATTGCCGCAATGCCTATTGCAACAACTGTAAGATGGAATTCTCTATTTTCAAGGGAACCATTTTTGAAGAAACAAGAATGCCTTTAAGGCATTGGCTGTATGCTATCAATATGGTTTGTTTGTCTAAAAAAGGGATTTCTGCTATGCAATTGAAAAGGGAATTAGGTGTTTCTTATAAAACTGCTTGGAGGATGATGCATAAGATTAGAGGGGCAATGGCAAAAAGAGAGGTAGGAGAAACTTTTGAGGCGATTGTTGAGATTGACGAAACCTATGTTGGAGGAAAACCCCGGAAGAAAAATGAACATGGGGATGATGACGATTTGCCGAAAAATCCTAGAGGAAGAGGGACGGCTAAAGTTCCTGTTATTGGAGTCAGAGAAAGGGGAACTGGGAAAGTTCATGCCGTCGTTGCCAATAGGAATGAAGAAGGAAAACAATTGACGGGCAAACAATTATTCAATGTCCTTAGCAAGGTTTGCAAACCTAATACCAAAGTCATGACTGACCAGTTCAAGGGCTACAATATTCTAAAATATCCTAACAATAAGAACCTTACCCGCATCATGATTGACCATAACGTTATGTTCAGCGCGGGCAATGGGGTTCATACCAATGGGATTGAAAGCTTCTGGGCTTTATTGAAAAGAGGGATTCATGGAATATTTCATCATGTCTCCCTTAAACACCTACAGAAATATGTGGATGAATTCTGTTTCAGGCAATGTTATAGGAACGAAAATGAGGCCTTTGAGGTTTTGATGGGGTTGTGCTGGAAATGAAAAGCCGCCACCCTGCAAACAAGGTGACGGCCTAAGTCATGCAAATCAAAGAATCGCCCCCTTCCCCGAAAGGAAGGAGGCCAGTTAATTCACCGCCGAAGGGGATTAGAAGGTCCAGCTAATGCCAGCTTGGATAAGGTGGTAGGGTTCGACTTCATGGAACTTGAGGAGTTCATAGCCCAGAATCAAATCTGTTTTGTTACCAATGGCAAAACGGAAGCCAGCCGTAAGAGAAAAGGTAAAATCAGCATTGTATTCTGAAGCACTAATTCTCTTACGCTCAATTCGATAAGAGGAATTATGCCAAACTTTTCTATCAAGCGTTGCTGTTGCTCTCCATGTATTAAAGGTGATGCCAATCTTGCCTCCTAAGTAGAAATACGCTTTCTCCTGTACTAATGGAAGGTTCAATGTATATCCCGCCAGTAATGGAATAGATGTTTGGTATTTGATTTTCAGGTCAACATTCGTAATATTTTTATCATTAAGAAATTGTTGAATCTGAGCATCGGAATATCCCAATTCGCGGCCAATATCAAAGGCATTGAAATGTTTAGCATCGGAAGACATCAATCCCGCCGTCAAAGACAATTCGTGAACGATATCTCCTGTTTCAGTATAGGAATTTAGGCTGAGCAGACCGCCGCCAAGATTGGGCATGTCACTATCTCCCGCAATCCCATAAACACCCTTGATACTCATTCCAAAGGTAGAATCGTATTTCTGAGTATAGGATGGGGAACTGTAAGAACTGCCTGCTCTATAATAGTTCCAAGGGTCAGACGCTTGGACTGAAAAAGCACAGGATAATAGACCTAATGCACACGTTATAAATAAGTTTTTCTTCATGGTCGTTTATGGGTTGAAGTCATAATGAAGTCACGCTTGCCAACAAAGATTCCCTCTTGAGGGTCTCAATTGCGAATCGCAATAATCATCATATGCGAGTTATTAACATAACAAATGCGAACAACACAAGCTCTTTCTTTCTATGAACTGGGTTCTATCAGATAATCAAACCGCATGTTTACGAGCAATTCCAAGCCTGAACCGGACTATGTGGACACTAAAAAATTAGGCCAATGGCTCAGCGAACATTCCATTAGCCGTGCCGAAATAGCCAAGGCTCTTGGAGTCCAAACCACCGTGGTTCATAACTGGTTTGCCCGTCAAAGAATCCCTAAAAACGTGCAAGGCTCATTGCGTCATTTGATGAGTAAGGACTATCCTTCGGAACTCGAATCTCAAATCGCCGTTCGAATGAAAAATTCTACTCTGAATGAAGTGGTCAAGCGGGCCGTCAAGGAAGGGTTGTCTGTGGAGGAATGGATTTTGAGGGCGGTGGAAGAGAGATTAGGAGGGAGTAAATCCCTACAATAAGAGACCCTAAAAACGATTTTTATTATTTGTTAGAAAGCTATTTGAGACATAAGGAAATACCTATGGCATCAGATGAACGGATAGCATTCAATAAGAGTCAATTCCAACAGGAATAACAGAAACAAAATGCCATCAAATGAAATTGCTAAAAAGTGTAATTTTTTAGAGAGCAAACATTCTGAACATTATAAAAAAACAGGAAAAGCTTGACCAGACTTAAGAGTTCGACATAATTTTCCCGATATTTTTAAGTTTTACAATTATTATGTCAATTTTTTACAAAAACGACTTTGTTAAAAAAATAGAAGAAGATTCGCCAGAGTGGATAGACAATATCAGTCGCGAGCATGCTTGTATTATTATTCAAGAAATTATTCGTGCTTCAGTAAATTACGTTTACATTCAATGTTCTAAACTTGCTTCTGATATTTATGGCACTAAAGAAACAAAAGATTTAATTGTTGATGCCATGAATAGAGGAGTAAAAATTCGTATTGCGGTTCGGTCCTCTGTACCAGAGGCAAGAGATTGTTATGATATCCTGAACTTGAAAGGTGGAGCAGAGGTTCACCTTCTTTGTAAATGCTCAAACAACGATTTTTGCATCTCTGACAATAAAAGATTTCGTTATGAAACGGATGCTGAAAATAGGCATGCTAAAGTTTGCGCTAATGACCCAGAAATGGTCGAAAACTTGAAATGTATTTTCGATGCTGGGTTTGGAAAATGTTCTGTTTAGGAAATTAAATTACTCCTATTATGCCAGACGAATATTCTAATTTTTGTGCTGTAATGTGTGGTGTTTTAATCGCTACTAACATATGGGACAAGCCTCAACAAATTTTTAAAAATATAATATTTCGAATATTCCACATTATGAAACACGGGCTTGCTAAGCTCTGTGTTTTAATGTCATCTAATGATAAAAAAAATTTGCATGTAGATTACTTCGAAAAACGTTATGAGCAGGCTAATGAGAAAGTTGATAAGATTGGTCATTTTTTTACAGTCAGACTATATCCTTATTTATCTTTTCCTACATGTGTCATAGGAATTTATTTCATGTATAAAGGATATTCTTCCGAGTTGGGTGAAAAAAATCTCTATCTTCTTTTGGCCCCAGCTACAGTCTTGGCTTATTATGTTATTGCTTATTTTATAGCTGTAATTTTTCTATTTGTTGAATGTCTTTCAACATTGTGTCATGTGCATGTGGATAATATTATGAGCAATGAAACAGTTAAAGCTCAAGTTAAAAATGAAGCAGAACAGCATCAATGTGACCCTATTTCATCTTCTGAGTAAATTTTTTATTGTCTAAAATAGATTCAAATCATATTTGAACATCTAACAAAAGCTCCTTCTTTGAAAGGAGCTTTTTTTGTTACCCTATGCAATAGGAGGGGGAGAACAAGACTAAAAGGGATAATTCCGAAAATTTTTATATACTCCATTATTCCCGAAATCCCGGCATCTCGTACGGACCATAACAGGAAGCGACATGATACGGGTTAGTTCAAGGTTTACAATATTTTCCGATTTTTTCCCATTCCTTTGAATCAGAACCTCCTGAGGCAAACGAGATTCGACAAAACGAGCTTCGATCAGGTAATCCCGATCATAGCGTGAAATGTCATTGGATAAGGGTTGGTTGAAGTAGAGGGAAATTTCATTTTTACCAGCAGGAACGCGTACAAGAACCCATAAGTCTGGACCATCAAAAAAGGTACCGTGCATATAACCCTGATCACTCCATTCGGAACAGGGACGGGTCGCATCGTTGATGTTGTACAGACAAATTCGGGACGCTGCATTTTCTTCATAGAATTTCCCCGATATCCAGGCATCTTTGATTTTCTTCCTCGGCCCGAGAGTTACTCTGGCGTCATACAAATAGCCTCGGAAATCCTTTCGTTGATCAAAACGATGCATGATATTTCCCCATGACTTTTTTGCCGAACGTCTTAAGGAAAAATGGCGTCCATATCTGTTGCACCAGTCGCCCTGTGTTTCCCAATCATCACAGGCAAAACAAATACCATAAGGCCTTTCGCCAAGCGGCAGAGATTGAAACTGGTTCAAAGAATTATGCCATGCCTGATCATCTGGAATGGAAAAAATTTTTGGATGTTTGATTTCATCTCCAAGACGACGTCTTTTCTTTTTACTGGCTGTTGTTTTCCAACGACCCGAAACCCTTCTCCAAAAACTCCAGCTAAAACAGTCCCATCAGGAAGATCAACAAAACAACTGACTGTGCCTCCCTTTTTTTTCTCTGCCAATTTAGTGTTCACAGAACTTTCATATTGCATATTTGCCGGATTAAGCAAGATGGGAACTTGATTGCGGAAGCCTATCCACACTCCTTCCTTTACGGGATAAAGGCTCGTCACATAATCTTCGGGAAGAGGCCTCAATTTACCTTGGGAAGATTTCATAATTCCCTTCGCTTTCAGTTTTTCCACGGCATCCATTCCCCGGATAAAAATCTCTTTGTCACCGCGTTTTATTCCCAGTCCTGACGTTGTGCCCACAAATACGGAATTACCATTGGCAGCCATGGTATTGCACAAATTTGACGGCAGCCCTGCACCGAAAAGAACCGGAGGTTGCGAAAGCTTGCGTGCATCATCCGAATGCCATTTTGACTGAAAAAACTCACAGGTCTTGTATTCATCCTTAAGAGTCATCCGGGCCATTCCTGCCGTTAAGAAGCCTACCCACAAATCTCCCGACCTATCAAAGGCTAGTGCTGAAACTTGATCTTCAGGCAAGCCATCGGCCCGCGTGACATCCTTCCATGAATCCGTCAAAGGGGAATAAATAGCAATGCCTCCCGAGGTTGCTACGGCAACATCCCCTGTTGCAGAAGAGACGCTAATGTCAAAAACACGGCCACCCGGCAATGTCGTCTTACGGGTGTATGTTTTCCATTGTTTGCCATTCCAAATACACACTCCCCAACGGTCTGTTCCCACCCATATTCTTCCCTGGGCATCTTCAGCCAGGGCATAGAAATTTTCAGTATCTGGAAAATCTGCCGCTGTTCCTGCCTTTTTCCAGACATTTTTATCCAGCTCCAAGTAGAATAATCCCTCACCCTGGGTTGAAGCCCATAAAATACCTGAAGAATCCACTAAAGCATCCGTTATCCTGCTTCCGGGACAAGGAGGAAGGTTGGAGAAATTTTCCACCCCAAGAGAGAAGGAACATAATGCAAGCAAAGTTGAGACCATTAATCCCAATAGCTTCAGAAATGCCGTGAATCTCATATTCATCGGATGAAATTCTACTAATTTCTACAACAAAAAACTAAAATAGACTTATCAACAACAGTAGTTCTTCTGGCATTTGTCATTATGTTGAAATCAAATTAAAAAGTCAAAAATTATTTCCCTCCTTATTTTGGAATATTCAAGACTCTCCCTGGTTTTTCCCATTACTGGGAGTAAAAAATGGTCGGGAAGACAGGATTCGAACCTGCGACATCCTGCTCCCAAAGCAGGCGCTCCACCAGGCTGAGCTACTTCCCGTATAAAAAAGGGATTAAAAAATTGGGAGAAAAAAATGGTGGCTCGGGACGGGATCGAACCGCCGACACGGGGATTTTCAATCCCCTGCTCTACCGACTGAGCTACCGAGCCACTTGCTTGCACGCAGAACGTGTTTGCGGGGCAGAATCTAGCACCGCATCTCCGGTATTGCAACCACAAAATATCATTTTTCCAATTTTCCTGCGTTTTGCCGTGTCCGGCCCAAGGAAGTTCTTCCCTGTCAATCAGGAGGAGGCCTGAGCCAGAATACCGCTCAGCAACAGCGGAAAGATCAGCGCCACCCAGGAGAGGGTGTACAGCAGGAGAGGGGGCATGTTCTTCTTCAACCTGTCCAGCACGAACATGAATACCCCCGCCATGGCCAGCCCGTAATAGATCCACGCGTCACCGGTATATTCCCGGGCGGCGGCGGCCAGGCAGAAGACGACGTAGATCACAATCACCCCCATCCAGACCAGGGAAACCATGTCCCGGGCGGCGGAGTCCTGCCCGTCTTCCTCCTCTTCTTCATTCCACCGTTTGCGGCTGAACATGCTGAGGATGACCAGAGCGACGAGATACCAGGTGGGCGTGGACAGCTGGCCGCCCCAGCCTCCGCCCATCGTTCCATAGAAGTAGGCAGGGATTCCCGCTCCCGTAGAAAAGGAGACGGCGGCAAAGAATGATGCCATGACGAATCCGGAGGACAGGCTCCCCTTTTTGTGCGGATTGGAGGAAAAGTAGAGGAAGAGCAGGCTGCAAATACCCGGAAGCAGGGCAAACTGGAAGATGACCACGCCCAGTTGGAAGAACATGATCCACAGCCCCGTCACGGCCGCCACCACAATGAGCAGGGAGATGACGAAGCAGTGCTTTTTGGCAAACAGCAGGCATTCATCCGAGTATACCGCAGGGCCTCCCCGGAATATTTTAAGCACCCGGTCCAGCATGTTGACGCACCAGACGGCCACAAAGAGGAATTGGTACAGCCAGGGGGTGGAGACTACCACCAGATGGGACTGGCTGACGGCAAAAGCCCATGCAATGGCTGCAGAAGGAATCTCCAGTCCCATCAGGGAAAACCACGCCCACCAGGGGGGTCTCTTCAGCACCTGCTCCATTTTCCGTTACATCATCCCCATAACCGTTCCTCCCGCAAGCTCCCGAACCGTCATTCACAAACTTCCGCATTTTTATGCGGGGATGCTTGACATGCAATAAAACACTCCTATACTGGTGCTCCCCTTGCGTCGGAAACGCAATACATCACCATGAAGAAAGATATTCATCCCCAGTACAATCCGGTCGTTTTTGTCGACATCACCACCGGACGCCGCTTCATCACCCATTCCACCGTTCGCTCCCCCAAGACGGAAGTTATTGACGGGGTTGAACATTTCGTGGTTTCCTGCGGCATCACCTCCGACTCCCACCCGTTCTTCACCGGCAAGAACCAGTTCGTGGACACGGAAGGCCGCATCGACAAGTTCCAGAAGCGTTTCGGCGCTGTCCGCCGCAGCGGCGGCAAGCCCAAGCTCAACAAGTAAGGCTTGTCCCCAACAGTTTTCCAACCCCGTTTCCTTTCCGGAAAGCGGGGTTTTTTATTTGCAGGCTTCTCTTTGCCCCTTTTTCCTGCTTCACTGGCGGCAGCATGACGTTGACACCAGACCATTTTGACAAGCAGTCTGCGGAGCTTCTCCGCTCCGGCCGTCCCGTCCTTGCCGGAATCAGCGGCGGACGGGATTCCATGGCGCTGCTTTCCCTGCTTTCCCAAATGCCGGGATGCCACCTCATTGCCTGCCACGTGAATCACGGGCTGCGCCCGGAGGCGGAGGAGGAGGCACAGTTCGTATGCCGGTACGCCGCCTGCCTGGGGGTTCCCTGTGTCCAGGAACGGGCGGACGTCCGCGGCATGGCCCGTTCGCGTGGAATTTCCATTGAAGAAGCGGCGCGGGATGCCCGGCAGGCCTTGTTCCTGAAATGGGCTGCCGGCTATCCGGGGGCTTTCGTGGCCCTGGCCCACCACCGGAACGACCAGCAGGAGACAGCCCTTCTCCACCTGTGCCGCGGGGCTTCCGGCATTCACGGCATGTCACCCGTTTCCACCTGGGCCAACGGATTGACTGTCGTACGCCCCCTGCTGGATTTTTCCCGGAAGGATATTACCGCCTACCTGGAGCATCGCCATATTCCATGGCGGGAGGATTCCAGCAACCAGTCTGCAGAGTATACCAGGAACGCCCTGCGCCATGAGGTCATTCCCAGGCTGGACACGCTGTTCCAGCGAGACACCAGCCTTTCCTTTTCACGCGCCTGCCGCATTGAGAACCAAATCCGCACGGCGCTTTCCCAGGCGCTGGATTCCATGAATCTGGCAGACCCCCAGGGGCGCCTGTTCCTGCCCAAGGTCAACCAGCTTCCCGCGGAGCTGAGGCAATGCGCCGTGCATGATTACCTGCGCCGGCAGCATATTCCGGACCTGACGGAGGACGCCGTGCTCCGGGTGATGAGCATTCTGGATACGGACGGTCCTTCCCGGACTTCCCTGCCCGGCGGCAAGCTGGCCGTACGCAAGGAGAAGCGCCTGATGGTCACGGATGCGCCGTGCCCAATCAATAAAGGGGAGCAACCCCCTGCGGGTACAGCAGGTGGAATTTAATGGCTTCATTCCCCACCACCAGAGCGGTGCCGAACATCCTGTCTTCATCCGTCAGCCGCGGGAGCTGGGCAATCGGGAAGAGCAGCCCTCCCAGAATGAGGCCATAGTTGTATACGGAGGGCATCATGCAGAGCAGCTTTTTGGAGATGTCCGCGGCGTCCAGGGTCGGGAAGACCCACACGTCACTGGGCTGAAGCATGGAGTTGCGGTGAACGCGCACGCTGTAGGAGTCCGGGGACAGGGCGGCGTCAATCTGGATTTCCCCTTCCACGGAGATTTCATTGTTCAGGCAGTCCTTCTGCACCATGCTCCGGGCCAGCGCGGTAGCGGCCCTGGTGCGGTCCGCAGCCAGTTCCGGCACGGACCCGGCGGTGGAGGCGCTCAACATGGCGACGCGAACGCTTTTGCCGAGCATGTGCCGGGCCATTTTGGCCGTTTCCACGGCAAAGTAGGCCATGTTTTCCACGGTGGGATCAGGGGTCACCCCGGTATCCGCCAGGAAGTAGATGCCGCGGCCTCCGAATTTTTTGGCAAATTCGGGAACGAGAACGATCGAGATGGCAAAGAGGGGCTTGGTAGGAACGGGTTCCTGCCGGTATTTGTTCACGGCGCGGAAGACGGAAGCCACCCTTTTCATGTTCCCGGCCACAATGGCGTCCGCCTGGCCGTAAAGCACCATCATGGCGGCAAAGTGGACCGGCTCGGAGACGATTTCACGGGTGTTCATGGGCAATCCGTTGCCGAACATTTGTTCCGCCCGTTCATAGCGGTCGCAGAACATTTGAAGGTCCGAGCTTTTTTCCGGCTCAATGATGCGGACGAATTTCAGGGAAATTCCGTTCATTTCCGCCATCCTCCTGATGACTTCCTTCCTGCCCAGCAGGATGGGCACGCCTGCCTGTTCCGCCACGAAGCGTTCGGACACGCGCAGCACGCGAACATCCTCCCCTTCCGGGAAAACGATGCGCTTGGGATGACGCTTCAGGTTGTCCAGGAGCGGTCCTGTAAAATCATTCAGCGGGGAAAAGCCTTGCCAATCACTCATATGTCACGTGTCCTATTTAACGCGACTCTAAAAAATCCTGTCCATAAAATCAACCCATAATGTCAAAGACGGCAAATAATCGGCAAATACGTCCTCCGGGTTGAACCGCCCGCGCCGCCGTGCTAACATGGGCATTCCTCCATGTACTGCGATTACCATACCCATACCCCCCTGTGCCTGCACGCCTCCGGCACTCCGCAGGAATATGTGCAGGCAGCCGTCCGCGCCGGCCTCCGGGAATACGGCATTTCAGATCACGCCCCAATGCCCGGGGAGCCTTTTGACGACTGGCGCATGAAGCAGGCGGACATGCCGGCCTATCTGGACTGGCTCACGGAGGCCCGGGAATGCGCCGCACCGCACGGCCTGACGGTCCGCGCCGCGCTGGAATGCGACTGGTTTCCCGGCATTGGGCCATGGATAGAGCACTTGCAGAGCCTGCACGCATGGGATTACCTGATCGGGTCCGTCCATTATCTGGGGGAGAAGGAGGAGTTTGACAATCCCTACAAGATGGATTTCTGGAACCGGACGGATGTAGAGGACGCATGGAGGCAGTATTGGGAACGCTTCCGGGAGATGGCGGCTTCAGGCCTGTTCCACATCATGGGCCATGCAGACCTGATCAAGAAGTTCGGCTTCCGCCCTTCCGGAGATTTGCGTCCTTATTACGAACCGTCTCTGGAAGCCATGAAGGAGTCCGGCGCCTGCCTGGAGCTTAATACCGCCGGCTGGCGCAACAAGTGCGCCGAACAGTATCCGGACGCGCAGTTTTTAAAGATGGCGGCGGAGATGAATATTCCCCTCACCATCAGCTCAGACGCCCACAAGCCGGAGGACGTGGGCCGGGATTTTGAGCGCGCCGCGGACCTGGCCCGCCAGGCGGGCTTCACGCATCTGGCCTCCTTCCAGGAGGGCCGCATGGAGCTGTATCCCCTCCCCGGAATCTGACCTTCCCCTTTCCTCTGCGGGAAGGGAATGCTTCCCGGGGCCGCGGCGTCTGCCGCCTGGGCAACCCGTGCCTTGAGTTTCCTGTTCCGGCAGCCCGTTTGCTGCGGAGGCTGGCGCACGCTTTCCGGAAGAAGAGGAGGAACCCGCGGACGCACTTTCAACCACCGTACAAGCCAGGCTTCACAGGCAAAGGCATCGGACGCGGTGGAACGGGGCGGGGAGGGACGGGATGGGGCCTTGGCGGCAAGGGGGAAGGCCGGATAATGACGGGCGGCGGCGGATAGTTCCACGTCCTGATAATCGGAGGGACAATGATGCGCTCCGTTCTCGGCTGGCTGGCCACCTCCCTTACTTCCCCCTGCAACTGGGAGACCTGCTTGTTCAAGTCCGCAATTTTCTTCTGGGTTCCGTCCTTCAGAGCCAGGTATTTCTTTTCCAAATCCTGCCAGTACTGTTCGGCGGTCTCCCTTTTTTTACGGATGGCGTTCACCTGTTCCTGATAGGTTCCCATCCTCGCACGGAAGGTACGGGCATCCTCCGGCAGTCCCACGCGGTCCGCTTCCAGGGCATTCCATTGCAGGGCCATGACTTCCGCCTCCACCTGGGAGAGTTCCCCCAGCAGCAGAAACATGCGGGAGATATCCGCTCCTTCCAGATAACGGGGATGCCGCTCCGCTTCAGACAGGGATTCCCTGATTTTCCTGGCTTCTTCATCAGCCGCCTTTCTGGCCTCTTCCGCCTTTTTCCTGCGCGCCGCGTCCTCCAGGCGCCGCTGGTCCAGCCTGGCTTTCACGTCCTCCGGCGTCATCCTGTAATCCTTCTGCTGGGCATCCGTGAGCTCCTTGTAGGAGACCTTGGCCACCCCGTCCGTGTACTGGACGCTGACAAAGTCGTCTCCGGAAGACACCACGCTGGCGTCTTCCAGCACCCTGCCGGACCGCAGGGTCATATTTTCCGCCAGGGCCGCAGGCAGCAGGGCGCACAACATCAAAAAACAGGTTCCAGGCTTCATATGATTCTCCTCTTCTACGTTGGTAAGAGGCGTGGGGAAAGAAATTTATTCAAAAAAAATAGAACCAGAGGTTAATACTGGCGCCGCGGCCCGGTTTTCGCTAGCATCACGCGAGTCATTTACACGTGTTATGAGTCTCTATTCTTCATCCTGGTCCCCTTTACCCTCTCTTCCCGATCCGGAAGGTTTCGCCGGCATGTATGCCGGAACATGCGGAGAAACAATGATTTGTGCCGGCGGCACCAATTTCCCGGACAAACCCATGCTTGAAGGCGGCGCCAAAACGTGGACGGACCGCATTTTCACGCTGTCTCCGGGGGAGAATGGGTGGACGGAGGCAGGAACGCTCCCTGCGCCTTACGCGTACGGAGCCTCCGCCAGCACCAGGGAAGGCCTGCTGTGCATCGGCGGCTGCGGCAAGGAAGGCCACCGGAAGGACGTTTACCTGCTGAGCACTGCGGACGGAGCCGTCACTGTGACTCCCTTCCCTCCCCTTCCCATAGCCCTGGCTTACACGGCCGCCGCCGTTCTGGACGGCAAGGTTTATCTTACGGGAGGCTGTGAGCGCCCCGGGGAGCAGGACTGCACCAACCGGGTTTTCATGCTGGACGCACGCGGGCCGGAACAGGGCTGGCAGGAGCTGGACCCGCTGCCGGGCCGCGGACGCTTCCTGCACCAGATGGCCGCGGCGGACGGCGTCCTTTACGTGCTCGGCGGCATCGGCCTCCGGGAGGAGGACGGCAAACAGGCCCGGGAATTGCTGACGGAAGCCTGGAGCTTCACGCCGGAACGCGGATGGACGCGCCTGCCGGAGATGCCTTACGCCATCGCCGCGGCCCCCACCCCGGCCCCGGTTTCCCGGAACGGCGTGATTTATTTGCTGGGCGGGGACGACGGCTCCGGAAAGAAGTATACCCCGCAGACCAACCCCGGCTTCAACAACCAGTCCCTGTGCCTGGATACAGCCGCCATGGAATGGCACGACGCAGGGCCCATCGCGGCGCCCAGGGCGGTCCTTCCGTGCTGCGCGTGGCAGGGCCGTTTTGCAGCCGTGAACGGAGAACTTAAACCCGGCAGGCGCTCCCCTGAAGTGTGGAGCATCACCCTTTCCTGATTTTTCACCCACATCCCATCCCTATCTTCCAGCATATGCACATTTCACGTCACCTTACCCGGTTTTCCAGGGCATGCGGCTCCGCTTTCGCCGCCCTGCTGCTGATGGCGGCCCCCGCTGCCAACGCCTCTTTTTCCGTGGATGTACACCCGGCCGGAGCCATTCCCGACCTGCCGGACCCGGCGGGCCGCGCTGGAATGGCGGCTGGAACCGTTACGGAAAGTGACGGCACCCAGTCCATCATCGCCGCAGGCGGCGCCAATTTCCCCCAGGCCGCTCCGGGAGCCTCAACGCCGGAAGAACGCGGGCCTAAGGCGTACCACCAGGATATTTTCAAACTCCGCAACGGCCAATGGAGCAAGGTGGGGACGCTGCCCGTTCCGCTGGGTTACGCGGCTTTTGCAAGCGTAGGCAAGGGGCTGGCGGTAGCCGGAGGCCATAATGCGGAAGGCATCCTGAAAGACGCCCTGCTGATCAAGGCGGACGGCTCCGTGGAAAAGCTTCCTCCCCTTCCCGTCCCCGTTACGGAAGCCGCCTTCGCCGCTCACGGAAACAAGCTGTTCGTCATCGGCGGACGGGACAGCGACCAGCCGGAAGCCGCCCTCAATACCATCTACATGCTGGACACCACTCCGGATACGGCCAAAATGAAATGGGCGTCCCTCCCGCCCTTCCCCGGTGCGGGCCGCATCCTCTCCACCGCCGCCGTCTGTGACAGCACCCTGTTCATCGCAGGCGGCTGCACCCTGTCCAGGGATGCCGCCGGAGAAACCGCCAGAACGTACCTTTCCGACATGATCGGCTACGACATGACGTCCAACGATCCCGCCGAATGGGGAGCCGCGGGCAAACAGCAGCCTGCTGGACCGGGAACGCCCGTAGCCGCCGCCGCAGGCCCCGCCCCGGTACGTGAAAATTCCATCATCCTCATCGGCGGGGACAAGCGCGGCAACGCGCCGGACCCGTCCAAGCCCGTGGTGCAGTCCCGCGACATCCTGGTTTATGACGTCATCGGAAACAAATGGACGCACCAGGGGGAGTGGCCCGTCGGCATCGCCACCGCGCCCGCCGTCGTGAAGGGTTCCGAGATCATGACCATCAGCGGGGAAACCGCCCCGGGCGTCCGGACCCCCGTGAACGCCTCCGCCTCCGCAGGGTACCATTTTGAAATGAGCACGGTTGATTACGCCGTTCTCATCCTGACCGTCATCGTCATGGCGATCATCATCGTTTCCGCCGTGCGCAACGGCGTTAAAAATGTTTCCGCCGTCACGGACCCGAACACCAGGCCGGGCCTGTGGGCCTGGGTGGCCGTCATCGTCCTGTGGTTCGTGGTCATGCTGAACTATTTTGACCGCCAGCTCCTTTCCGCGCTGCATGAACCCATCGTCCGGGACATTCCGCAGACGGAAGCCCAGTTCGGCATGGTCACCTCCGTCTTCCTGCTGATTTACGCCCTGCTCAGCCCGGTGGGCGGCTTCCTGGCGGACCGCTACAGCCGCCGCCTGATGATTCTCTGCTCCCTCGTCGTCTGGTCCGTGGTCACCTGGTGGACCGGCCATGCGGAGGATTACACGTCCCTGCTCATCGCGCGCGGCGCCATGGGCATCAGTGAGGCCTTTTACATCCCCGCCGCCCTGGCCCTGATTACGGACTACCACCGGGGCAGCACGCGCTCCATCGCCACGGGGCTGCACATGAGCGGCATTTACGTGGGCATGGCCGTGGCCGGCTTCGGGGCCACCATGGCTTCATGGACGGGCTGGCGCATGACGTTCGCCCTGTTCGGCCTGATCGGCGTGGCGTATGCCATCGTCCTCATCCTGTTCCTGAAAGACCCGGCCAAGGCCCCTGCGGATACGGCGCAGGCCAAAAAGCCGTCCGAACCCAAGGAAAAAACGGTCCTGATCAATGTGGACAATGACGAACGGGCCATCAAGGAACCCGCGTCCAATCTTTCCACCGGCGCCGTGCTTTCCAGCCTGCTGAGCGGCCGCCCCATGTGGATGCTGCTGGCCGTGGTCGCCTTTGCAGGCGCCGGGAACTGGTTCCTGCTCACCTGGTACCCCACCCTGCTTCAGGATAAATACCAGCTTTCCTCCGCGGAGGCAGGCCCCGCCGCCACCCTGTGGAGCTCCGTAGCCAAGTACGTGGCCGTGCTGGGCGGCGCCATTCTGGCGGACATGTGGTACCGGCGCAACGCCCGCGCCCGCGCCCTGGTGCCCGGCATCACCTTCACCATATCCGGCCCGCTGGTGGTCCTGGCGCTGCTGCCCGGCATCTTCGGCTGGGACATTGCGGTTCCCCTCGTGCTCATGCTGGGCCTCGTCGCCACGCAGGGGCTGGCGCAGGGATCGCTGGACGCCACCCTCATGCCTGTGCTACGCTCCCATATCGACGAGCGTTATTCCGCCACCGGCTATGGCCTCCTCAACCTCACGTCCGCGGGCGTGGGCGCCCTTATCTCCTTCTTCGGGGGATGGTTCAAGGACCAGGGCGTTCCGCTGACCACCACCCTGGCGGCGGCAGGATGCCTGATGCTGCTCTGCGGACTGCTGCTCCTGATGCTGCCGCGTCCCAAACATTAACAGCAACTTTCTTTCATATCCCCAACCCCAGCCTTATGAAGAATCCCGCATGCCTGTACCTGGTGACGGGAGCCCTGTGCTCCCTCTCCTTCCTTCCCCTCGCGCAGGGGCGCACCTGGACCAGCGTCCAGGGGAAAAGCCTGGAAGCCGAGTTCGTCAGGCTGGACGGCCAGAAAGCCGTGCTGAAACGCTCTGGCGGCCAAACCGTCTCCATCCCCCTCGCCCAGCTTTCCCGGGAAGACAGGGATTTCATCGCGGCCCGGGGAAAGGGAGGGGCTGCCTCCTCCAATCCCGCGGACAATTACCACCTGCCATGGCCCAGGACCGTCAAATGCCAGGACAATTTCAAGGTGGAAACCATCAAGGAGGAACAAGGGGAGTATATTTATGAAACGCCCCATTTCCGCTTCATCTGCGACGCCAAGCTGGGCGCCGGCATGATCAAGCGCCTGGGCCTTCTCTTCGAGGCCACCCACCTGGCGAACAAAACGCTTCCCATCGGCAACATCCCCCCTCACGACGATTCCGCCAAATTCCCCGCCTACCTGTACGAAAAGTTCAGCACGTACCTGGAAAACGGAGGCCGTGAAGGCACGGCAGGCATTTTCCTGGGGACGACGCGCAGCGGAGACCGCGGCAAAATCCTGGTCCCGTTTGATTCCCTGGGCGTCAAGACCATGGGGAGCACGTACATCATTGACCGCGACAAGGATTCCTCCACCCTCATCCATGAACTGACGCACCAGCTCATGTCCCCGGAGGCCAAGCAGGCAAGCTGGTTCTGTGAAGGCTCCGCGGAATACATGGGGATGACCCCGTATTCCGGAGGCCGCTTCAACTTCGGGGCCAACCGTTCCCACATTGTCTCCCGCGTGACGGAATACGGCAAGAAAAATACGGGGGGCCGCGCCCTGGGGGACGACTTTGAGGCGCCCAGCCTGGAGTCCTACATGAACATGCCCTATTCCCAGTTCACGGGAGAGAACGCCAACCTGAATTACGGCCTGGCCGCTCTGATGGCCTACTATTTCTACCACATGGACGGCAAGGGGGACGCCCAGCGCGTGAAGAACTACATGAAGGCCATCCAGTCCGGCAGCAGTGAAAAAGAAGCGCAAAAGCTCCTCCTTGATGGCCGGAGCTATGAGGAGCTGGCCAAGGAGATTGAACAGAAATGGCGCAAGGCCGGCGTTAAAATCCGCTTCCGCTCCTCCTCCTGACCCGCGCCGCGCATGCGGAAAGACGCTTCCGTCAATGGCCGGAGGACAGTCTGTGCCCTGAAAAACCGTTGACATGGCAGGGAAAGGCGGCACACTTTCCACCAGCAGGGGCTATCAGACACGCATGGCAGAAGACGCTTCCATAACCGCCCTGATGGACAGGGTGGCCCGCACCGCACCCTTTCACCGGGAACTCGCGAAACTGGGCACGGAGGAACAGGCGGTTTTCGACCATACCTCCCTGCCCGGGGTTCCGTTCGTGGCGGCCCTGTGCATCAGGACCATTCCGGACACCGCCCGGGCCTGGGTGATCGCGCCCCATCTGCGCGCGCAGGAATCCCTTGCCGCGCAACTGGAAACATGGGGAGTGCGCAACATCCTCTTCGTCCCGGAAAAAGAGGTGGCCCTGGGGGAGGAAGTGGGAGACCCGGAGCTTGCCGCGGAACGGCTGAACGTCCTTCACCGCATCGCTTCCGGCCATGTGGGCAGGCAAACCGTCGTTCTGACGGAAGGCAGCCTGAATGACGAGGTTCCCTCCCCCGACGGCATGCAGAACCAGGGAATGACCCTGAAAACGGGAGAAACGCACGCCCCTGACGATTTGATACGGCTGTTTGAGGAGGCGGGGTTCGAGGGCGTTCCTCAGGTCATTTCCCGCGGGCAGTGGTCCCGCCGCGGCGGCATTCTGGACGTTTTCCCGCTCCAGTCCTCCCATCCCGTACGCCTGGAGTTTTTTGACGACGAGATTGAATCCATCCGGGAATTTGACGTGGACTCCCAGATTTCCTTCCGGAAGACGGAGCACGTCAACCTCGTCCTGACGGAAGCGGCAGGCGTGGAAACCCTGCGGGCCTGGATCAAGCCGGGCGACCTGGTCATTACGGCCCCCTTCTGCAAGGAACGGGGGAACGTGTGCATCCTCACCGCACCGCCGAAGAACGCGGAGGGGGAGGAGGACTTCTCCCTGGCCATCCATGACAATCCCCTGGGCAGCTTTGACGCCGGGGACTTCGTGATGCAGGAGATGCGGCGGGAGCTGGCGGAACGCCAGATCCGAGAATGGCTGGACCGGAAATGGAACGTCAGCATGTTTTTTCCCAACGAAGGGGAGGAAGAGCGCTTCCGGGACATCTGCGCCGGAACGCCCGCGCTGCTGTCCATCACCGCCCTGCGCGGGGACCTGCCCGGCGGCTTCAGCATTCCGGGGGCAAAAACGGCCGTTCTCTCCTCCTCGGAGCTGTTCGGCAGGTACCAGTCCGCCACGGCGCGCCGCCGCGCCAGCCGGGAGGACAAGGCGCGCAAGGCCCGCGCGCAGGCCTCCCTGAAGGACATCAACCCCGGAGACCTGGTGGTGCATACCAGCTACGGCATCGGCAAATTCATCAACATTTCCACCTCTCCGGACTCCGGAGACGAGGAAATGAACATCCTTTACCGGGACAATACGATCCTGCACGTCCCCCTCAGCCAGGCGCACCTGGTTTCACGGTACATAGGGCTGGGCAGCAAGACGCCGGAACTCAACAAGCTGGGGGATTCCAAATGGCAGCGCGCCAAAAAGTCCGCGGAACGCTCCGTGGCGGACTACGCCGCCCAGCTCCTCAACGTGCAGGCGGAACGCCAGACCGGAAAGGGCTACAGCCACCCTCCGGACAGCAAATGGATGTGGGAGTTTGAAAGCTCCTTCCCCTTCCGGGAGACCCAGGACCAGCTCCGCGCCATCGCCCAGACGAAGGCGGACATGGAAGCCACCCGCCCCATGGACCGCCTGATCTGCGGGGACGTGGGCTTCGGCAAGACGGAGGTGGCCATCCGCGCCGCCTTCAAATGCGTGACGGGAGGCCGCCAGGTGGCCGTGCTGGTGCCCACCACCGTGCTTGCGGAACAGCACTTCCGCACCTTCAAGGAGCGCATGAGCGAATACCCCGTGCGGATTGAAATGCTCAGCCGCTTCAGCAGCGCGGCGGACGTCCGCTCCACGCTGGAAGGGCTTAAGTCCGGGGCCGTGGACATCGTCATCGGCACGCATCGCCTCATCTCCGAGGACGTGTCCATTAAAAACCTGGGCCTCGTGGTGATTGACGAGGAACAGCGCTTCGGCGTCAGGCACAAGGAGAAATTCAAGGAACGCTTCAAGGGCATCGACGTGCTCACGCTGTCCGCCACGCCCATTCCCCGCACCCTGTACATTGCGCTGATGGGAGCGAGGGACATGAGCTCCATTGAAACGCCGCCCGTCAACCGGCAGCCCGTGCAGACGAGCGTATGCCCCTATGACGAACGCATCATGAAGAAGGCCATGGAGCGCGAACTGGAACGCGGCGGCCAGATTTTCCTGCTGCACAACCGCGTCAAAACCATCGAACTGTTCCGGGACCGCATCCAGGCCCTGGTGCCCAAGGCCCGCATCGTCATCGGCCACGGACAGATGCCCAAGGACGAGCTGGAGAAGGTCATGCGCACCTTCGTGCAGGGGAAGGCAGACATCCTGCTGGCAACCACCATCATCGAATCCGGCATCGACATCCCGAACGCCAACACCATCATCATTGACCGCGCGGACCGCTTCGGCCTGGCGGACCTCTACCAGCTCCGCGGCCGCGTGGGCCGCGCGGGGCACCGGGCCTACGCCTACCTCATGCTCCCCAGGTCCGCCGCCACCACGGGAGACGCCCGCAAGCGCGTCTCCGCCATCAAGCAGTACACGGAGCTGGGTTCCGGCTTCAAGATAGCCATGAGGGACCTGGAAATACGCGGCGCGGGCAACCTGCTGGGCACCCAGCAGAGCGGCCATATTGCCGCCATCGGCTTTGACCTGTACTGCCAGCTTCTCCAGCAGTCCATCGCCCACATGCAGGGCAGGTACACGGCCCCCCGGCCGGACGCAGCCCTGAGAACGGATTTCATCGTGAACAGCGAGACGCAGTTCGCCGCCAAATCCCGCAAGGATTATCTGGGCGCCTTCCTGCCCCGGGATTACATCAGCGACGCAGCCCTGCGCATTTCGGCGTACAAGGACCTGGCGGCAGTCCGCACCCTGAAGGAGGCGGACGCCCTGCTCCGCGCGTGGGAAGACCGCTTCGGCCCTGCACCGGAAACGGTGCATCACCTGCTGGATTCCCACAAAATCAAGATACTGGCCTCCAAAGCAAACATCTCCATGGTGGAAATCAGCGGACAGCGCCTGATGCTCACCAGGAACGGGGATTTTATCCTGCTGTCCAACAAATTTCCGCGGCTGGCAGGCGTCTCTCCCGCAGACAAGCTACGGGAAGCGCTGGAAATGCTGAAGAACATCTAAACCGCGCCACAGCCTTCCCGGCCGGGCCATCCAGCGGAAACAGGAAAGCCCCGGCGCCGGGGCCTTCCGCCCCGAACGGCTTCCGATAACGGACGGAAACCGCATGCCGCGTTCTCTCCTTTCCCGTGGTAAAATCCTTCCATCAAATTCGCAGCTCTTCCGCGCCGGAAAACTCCTTCTTCCTCATCATTTCCATGATGCCGGACGTATTGGCCGGAGCCATGATGACCTCTATCGACCATTCGGAACTGTCCATTTCCTTTGCGTAATCCTCCATGTTTATGGAGACCTCCAGGACGGGAGACTCCCGGGTAAGGGCCGTACGGAAAGAACGGGACATGACCTCCTGCCCGTTCCGCAACAGAATCACCTTGTCAATAAGGATACTTCCCCCTTCCACGGAGGTCCGTACCAGCCGCAGTCCTGAAAATTGGCTCATCTTCCTGCCGGGAATGGAGCAGCGCATCCTCGTATAGGTTTCCTCCTTCTGCCCCAGAAGCTCCCAATGGGATAAAATGGGGGACGACAAGGTAAGCCGCGACAGGTCGTAACCGGAACCGGCCAACAGCCTGGACAGGCGCGCGACCATCTCCGCGGAATATTCCACCCCCCACCCCTGGGAATACAAGACACCCAGCATATACAGCACGGAAGGATCCTGCGCGGCAAAGGACATCAGAAGGAAATCAACCGCCTGAGAATAGTTCTGGGACAGGCTGACCGGGCACTGAAGCATATCCGGGAAAAATTCCTTGCCCCCCACAAGAAGAAACGCCAGATCCCTCTGCGCCACAATAAAGCCCCCCATGGCCGCCTTATAAAGCCAGGCGCCTCCTTCCTCTCCGTATCTCCCATCCCGTTCAAAGATGAGACGGGCTATTTTATACTGGGCGGCGGGATACCCCGCCTTGGCGAACTTCCGCACCTGCGCCTTCTCCTGTTCCGTCAGCACGATGGAATCAATTTCCGTACGGTTCCTTTTCCGGGAGGCGATGAGCATTTCCCGGATCCTGCCGTTTTCCGGCCTGTTCAGCGAATCTCTCACCGCGGGGTCATCCATCGCGCAAATGAATTTAAAATGGGGCCTCACGGTTTTCCCGCTTTCCAGCGTCGTAACCTGGGAAGAAACAACCTTCAACGGATGAGGAACATTATCCTTGGTTTCAAAACTGAACCTGTAAGGCGCATCCACATTCAGCGCCGGAAGATCCACAAAGCGGAACCCGGTGAGCACAGGACTCTCGATCAAGGTGAAGGAAAAGCCGTTGAGAGACCGGGAAACCAGCTTTCCCTCCTCATCACGTATGGTCAAATACAGGAGCGGGCACATCTTGTCTTCCTGAAGCACCCTCAAATGGACACACGCCAAGGAAAAGCGGTCGGGAAGCAGGGATGGAAGAGCATGGCGCGACAAAGACGGACTATCCAGCCTGACGTCAAAACGTTCCACGGGACTCAGCAAGGAAACGCCCCTGGATTCTGAAATAATCTGGGGAATGGGGGTGGACATTACACTGGGAAAGCGAAGCCCTAAAGCATCGTCCTCCTCCGGGCCGCCTCCCCAGTCATAAACAAAATAGCCGAGGGTTGCGCCAATCACGCCCACAACAACGAAGAGCCCCAGCACCTTCCTCCATCCGGCCCCCCACTTTTCGTGCCCTTCCGACATGATGCGGGAAGAGGACAAGGCAAACAGATTGAAAAAACGCTTACGGGCGGACTTGAACTCCTCACTGGAGAACTTAATGGTTGAGAGCGCCCCTCCTTCCACTCCCAGATCCTTCATCCACTCTTCCGCGGAGTTATAACGATCTTCCACCCGAGGAGAAAGGGCCTTGTCTATGGTCCTGAGAAAATTTTTCGAATAATGGGAGGACAAGGGCGCGGACAATGCCAAAGGCTGTATGGTATCGTGGATCAGCCGCTCCTCTCCTCTGGGGGGCGCACCCCCCTTCAGCAGGGAATAGAACGTAGCGCCCAGGGAATAAATGTCGCTCCAAGGTCCCGTGTTTTTCCTGCCGAGAGCCTGTTCCGGAGAAGAAAAGCCATGAGTCGTCAGGACAGTCTGGGTATGGGTGCTCTCCATGTGGCGCGACGCGCCGAAATCCACGAAAACGGGAGTTCCCTCCTGTGTAAGCAATATATTTCCCGGTTTGATGTCCCTGTGGCAGATGCCTTTTTTATGAAGGTAATCCAAAATCTGGAGGATGTGCATCAGCAATCCCTTCAACTTGGCTTCCGAATAACAGTTTCCGGCAAGCAGCTGCTGTTCTCCCAGGTAATCCAGAGGAAGCCCCTGAACATAATCCATGGAAAAATAAGCCGTGCCGTTGCACTCAAAAACGGAAAGAACCCGGACAATACCTGGAGAATCCAGCCTCGCAAGAATGCGGGCTTCATTCAAAAAGTTGGAAAGGGTCCACTTGAAATACTCGGCGTCATGCTCATTATTGGGAACCACGCGCCCCGTAAACGGATCTCTGTAAGCATAGGAAGAAGGAAAATTCTCTTTTAAAACCACTTTCCTCTTCAGCATCAAGTCCCGGACCAGATAGGTAATGCCGAATCCGCCGCTTCCCAGCACCTTCAATATTTTATAATGCTCCAACGTCGCTCCGTCCGGGAGTTCTTTGGAATAAACGGAAAACTCGTTCCAGGAAGAGGGAGGTGTCAATTTGGATCCATGCACGGAAACATTATTCAAATGAGCATCTTTTCCCGGAACTGCCGCATGGTGAAAATCGGGAACACTATTTGAGCCGCAACTCTCCATCCTAATATCTGATCAGGAAATTACTTTTATCTTTTCCACCTAATTTGTAAAGATTATTCTTTTGCCGCTCACCGGGTCGGTTATTTCTCCATAACCTCTTGCACGGGAAACAAGACATCCGCCATTTTTCATCTTCATGAACAGCTCACGGCTTCCACGGATTTAACGGAGAACCACCCGGCCTTCACGCAGGGAGGGCCTTTTCCCCCATTCCGGAAAGTAGATGCGCTGGCTGCCGCCCTTCCAAAACATACTTTTGCAATAAACGGGCCAAGATGGACGTATTCTGACAAAGATATGATTGTAAAATCTCTCATTATTTTCAGCAATATGGCAGGATGCCTCCTGCCCGGTTCCGGACAGGCGGGAGAATTGCATGCCTCTCTGCAATCCCCGGACGGCCGTCTGTCCTGGATGCTCCACGCGGATAACCGGGCCGCCCATTCCCTGAAAAAGGGAAACAGGACGGTTCTGGAGCCCTCCGGCCTGGGCATCGTGGTGAACGGCAAGGACCTTGCCGGAGGCATTACGGGATGGAGCGTGAAAAAAGTGAAGGACAACGTCCACGACACCTTTGAAACGCGCGGCAAATACCCCTCCGCTTCCGTCCATTTCAACGAATACGTGGTTTCCGGGGATAATTCCGGCCTCCGCCTCCGCGCCCGCGTTTTCAACAACGGAGTCGCCTTCCGCTACGAGTGGACGGAAGACGTGCAGAAAGCGCCCGTGCTGAACATCGGGGAAGAAAAAACGTCGTTCGCCTTCCCGGAAAAAGCCGTCCTGTGGACCCAGGACGCCGCTTCCGCACTGGGTCCCTGCGAGGGAGTCTGGTCTCCTTCCAGAATAGCCGATTTCAAGAAAGACCCCGGCAATCCCCGCAGCCATGTCCGCACCATGCCGGTTGCGGCGGAACTGCCGGGCGGAGGCTTCGCCCTCATCCAGGAAGCCGCCAATTTCAACAGGCAGTGGAGCGGCATTAAATTCTCCCTTCAGGACGGCGCATGCAGGACGGTATATTTCCAGGACCCGGAAGGCTTTTCCGCCCCCTCTTCCGCAGAGATGCCCTGGCGGGTCATCCTGGTGAACGACGACCTCAACGGCCTGGTCCGGAACGACGTCATCCCTTCCCTGGCTCCGGAACCGGACAAGAACCTTTTTCCGGAAGGAGCCAAAACGCCCTGGATCAAGCCGGGCCGCTCCACCTGGACCTGGTGGGACCGCGGAAACGTCCGTGAAGAGGACCAGTACGCCTTTGTCGACATGGCCTCCGAATTCGGCTGGGAATACCACCTCGTTGACGAAGGATGGAAGAAATGGGGCAAAACCGTGCCGGAAAGCATGGACAAGGTGGCTCAACTGGCCAGCTACGCCGCCGGCAAACAAGTAGGCATCTGGGTATGGGTGCGCTGGTCAGACGTCAACAACCCCGCCAACGACTGGGAAAGCATGCGCAGCTTTTTCAGCAGCCTTGCCAAAACGGGCATCAAGGGAATCAAGATAGATTTCATGGATTCCGCCTCCCGGGAACGCCTGGCCTTTTATGACGCCGTCGCGGAAAACCTGGCTAAAAACAAGCTCATGGTCAACTTTCACGGCGCCAATACCCCCACGGGGGAAGAACGCTCCTGGCCGCATGAAATGAGCCGGGAAGGCATCTACGGCGGGGAACAGAACATCTGGGCCGCCATCGGCGGACGGCACTACTGCGCACTGCCCTTCACCCGGCTGGTCTCCGGCCACGCCGATTTCACTGGCGGCTACTTCGGCCACGGGCCCAAGCTGCGCGGCTCTTCCTGGCCCCTCCAGATGGCGGCCAATATCATTTATACGTCCCCAGTCCTCCACTGGGTATCCAACCCCGCAGACATGGAAGCCGCCTTCCCGAAAGGCTCCCCGGAACGGGAAGCCGTCCGGAACATTCCCTCCGTATGGGATGAGACCATCGTCCTGCCGCCGTCCGCCATCGGGGAATGCGCCGCCTTTGCCCGGCGTTCCGGGGACCAGTGGTACATTGCCCTGATGAACGGGGACGGACGGGAACGCACCGTTTCCATTCCCCTGGACTTCCTGAACAGGAACACCGCGTACCGGGCCACCATCCTCCGCGACCTGCCGGAAAAGAACGACGGCTGGAAGGTGGAAAACCGGGAACTCCATTCCGGGAGCACCCTTTCCTTCACCATGCGCGTCAAGGGCGGCGGCATTGCCCGCCTGGTCCCCGCCGGAAAGTAGCGTTCCCTTCCGTCTGCTCAACGGGAGTTCATCAGGAAAGGGGAAGAGGCTATTTTCCTCTTCTCCCTTTCCATTTGAAGCGGCCTTTCCGGAAAGGGAGAATTCCCATCATTTACGGCCTCCGGCAGTCACCAACTTCATTACCCGCGGAAAGACCGGAAAAGACGGCAAAAGGGTCAGTCCTGGCCAGCCTTCTCCATGGTGCTCCACGCCGGGAGCCACTGCACGTCCCGGAGGCGGTAGCCGCGTTCCAGAAGAGCTCCGTGCAGGCCGGGAAGATGGGCCGCGCCATAAAAAATGCCTATCCTGCGAACGCCCTTGCCGCGCCATTGGTCAAATACTTCCATGCACTTGGAATTCCGGCCTTCCAGAATCACGGTATCCTCCAAATCATTCGGAGCATGGGCAAAAATGCGCATCAGTTCATTCTTCAGCCCCGCCTTGTTCCCGGCAAGCAAATCCACCATCATGCCGAATTCATTCGGCTGGTACGCCCCGGGCTTCTCCACCAGGGAGGACAGCATGGATTTAAGCATCAGGCTGGCGAAGTTTTCTCCCTTACTGGCCTGCGCCTGCCGGAATTCCGCCAGCGTCATGTCCGCATGGATAAAATGGGGCGCGGAATAATCAATGCCCTGATGCTGGGTTTGAAGGCCCAGCGCGGCGCTCAATTCCCGGTACGCGCTTCCCAGCAGCCCCAGCAAAAAAGACTTTTCCTCAAGGGCGGCTCTCTTCCTCCACTCCACCATCCGGTTCCATTCCCGCGCCTCCTCCAGCGTCAGCCCTCCCATAGGCTTATTGCGGTCTATTTTACGGCGGAGCTCCTCCTCCCTCCGGAGCCCCTCCCCGCCGATCATTTCAAACAGCAGCACGTCATAACTGCCGAACAGCTTGTTCAGCCAGGCATAATAATCAGCCTCCGCCACATGAATGGCCCCGATAAGCGCCACTTCCGCGCCTTCGTCATTCACATACGCGGCCACGGGCGTAGACAGGCTCTGGCTGTTGCGGGACGAGGATTCCAGAAGCATGTACCGGGCCGGATACCCCCCATGCTCCTTCTTCCCCGCAACGGAGGCGTCCGCCGCAAGCGCGGGAGAGCACAACAGGAACACGGCCAGGAAGCTGCGCAGCATTTTCATACATGTCCAGCCTAGCGCGGGCCACACGCAGAGCAAGCCCAAAAAAGGACTGTGCCGCCTTTCCCTGCATCCCCCTCTCCGGAACCGGCAGCCACCGGAGCACGAACGGGTTTTCCTTAAACCGCGGGAGCCGGCAAACTTCCGCAGTTTCCGCCGCGTCAGCAGGGAGCAAAAAAATCCCCGCACCCGGAGACGGGCACGGGGAATGAAAAGGTTCATTCAAGGCACCATGCGGAAAGCGATCCGCCGGCCGTGAACGGTTACTTCTGGCAGCAGCAGCCGCACTTGTCGGTCAGGGCTCCCACGCCGGGAAGCACCTTGCCTTCCAGCAGTTCCAGGGAAGCGCCGCCGCCCGTAGAGCAGAAGGAAAGCTTGTCCTGGACCTTGAACTTCTTGGCCGCCGTCACGGAATCGCCGCCGCCCACGATGGAGATGGCGGAGGAATCCGCCAGGGCTTCCGCAATTTCCTTGGTGCCCTTGGCAAAGCAGTCCATTTCAAACACGCCCATCGGGCCGTTCCACAGAACGGTCTTGGCGTCCTTGATGATGGCGGAGAATTCTTCAATAGCCTTGTCGCCGATGTCGATGGCCATGCCGCCTTCCGGCACCTTGCCGCCTTCCGCGAAGGGAGCCGTGCAGAAGGTTTCAGCGCCGTCTTCAAACTTCATGGCTACGCGCACGTCCGCAGGAAGCAGGAATTTCACGCCCTTGGCCTTGGCTTCCGCCAGGATTTCACGGGCCAGATCCAGCTTGTCGCCTTCAATCTTGGAAGCGCCCAGGTCATACCCTTCAGCCGCCAGGAACGTGTTGGCCATGGCGCCCCCGATCAGGAACGTATCAGCCTTTTCCATCAGCTTGGAAAGCACTTCAATCTTGTCGGACACCTTGGCGCCGCCCATGATTACCACGAAGGGCTTTTCCGGGTTTTCCAGCTTGCCTTCCAGGTATTCCAGTTCGCGTTCGATCAGGAAGCCCATGGCGCTCTTTTCCGCAAAATGCGTCACCCCTTCCGTGGAAGCGTGGGCGCGGTGGGCGGTGCCGAACGCGTCGTTCACGAACAGCGTGGCATTGCCCAGAAGAGCCTTGGCAAATTCCGGATCGTTCTTCTTTTCACCGGGATAGAAGCGGACGTTTTCCAGCAGGACCACGTCGCCGTCCTTCATGGCGGCGCGGGCGGCTTCCGCTTCCGGGCCGATGGCGGCGGGAACGAATTTCACTTCCTTGCCGAGCAGTTCGGAAAGGCGGGCGGCAACGGGCTTCAGGGAAAAAGCGGGATCGGGTTCGTTCTTGGGACGGCCCAGATGGGAGGTGAGGACAAGGCGGGCGCCCTGGTCCAGCAGGAACTTGATGGTGGGGAGGGCGGCCACGATGCGGGCGTCATTGGTAATTTCCCCATCCTTGAGGGGGACGTTGAAATCCACGCGCATCAGGACTTCCTTTCCCTTGGCATCAAGGTCACGTACAGTAAGTTTAGCCATATCGGTTTATATTGTTTGGTTCAATGGAATAAAAAAGGGAGGGCATTTCTGCCCTCCCGGATAAATCCCCGGCCGCCTGGACAAACCCGGTTCAGGAACCGGAAGGTTGAAGCAGGCAACCGGCAAGACTTGTCGTGCAACTGAAGAGCAAGCGTTGTTCGGAAGAACTTACTTGCCGCAGGAGCAGCCGCAGCTCACGCTGTCGCCCAGCTTCTTCATGGCTTCAGCGGCGCGGTTGGAGTAGCCCCATTCGTTGTCGTACCAGCCGCAGACCTTCACCAGGTTGCCGCCGACCACATACGTGAAGCCGGAGTCAAAGATGCAGGAGTGGGGGTCGGAAACGATGTCCTGGAGAACGAGGGCTTCTTCAGAGTAATCCAGAATGCCCTTCAGCGGGCCTTCAGCGGCTTCCTTCATGGCGGCGTTCACTTCTTCCACGGTCACGTTCTTCTTGAGAACGGCCACGAAGTCGGTCAGGGAACCGGTCGGGGTCGGCACGCGGAAGGAAGCGCCGTTCAGGGAGCCCTTCAGGTTCGGCATCACTTCGCCGATGGCCTTGGCGGCGCCGGTGGTCGTCGGGATGATGTTGATCGCGGCGGCGCGGGCGCGGCGGGGATCGGAGTGGGGAAGGTCCAGGATGCGCTGGTCGTTCGTGTAGGAGTGAATCGTGCTCATCATGCCCTTTTCAATGCCGAACTTGTCGTCCAGCACCTTCACCATGGGAGCGAGGCAGTTGGTGGTGCAGGAAGCGTTGGAAACGATGTCGTGCTTGGCGGGATCGTATTCGCTGTCGTTGATGCCCAGAACGAAGGTCAGGTCAGGATCCGGGGAGGGAGCGGAAATGAGCACCTTCTTGGCGCCGGCTTCAAGGTGCTTCTTGGCGGCGTCACGCTTGGTGAACAGGCCGGTGGATTCCAGAACGACGTCTACGCCCAGCTTCTTCCAGGGAAGGTTGGCGGGGTCGCGTTCCACGGTGATGAGGATCTTGTGACCGTCAACGACCAGATATTCTCCATCAATGGAAATTTCACCGTCAAACTTGCCCTGCGTGGAGTCATACTTGAGCAGGTGGGCGATCATTTCAATGGGGGTCAGGTCATTGATGGCAACAACCTTGTTGCGTTCTTCCTTGGACATGGCGCGCAGTACGTTGCGACCAATACGTCCAAAACCGTTAATAGCATATTTGGCCATAAGATTGAGGGCTTCAGATTTGATTAATTACTAGTCCCGGACTTATTTAAGTACCATGGACGCCGTAAGTTTAAAAACGATTCAACCAGCCGTCAACACTATTGTTCCCCCATCATGGCAGTATGCTCCCGCGCCTGCGCGGACCGCAGGAAGCCCTGCCCGCGGGCATGCTCCCGCATGGAAGTCAAATGCTTGCGGAGCCGGTCCCCGGGTGGGGGAGCCGGTCAGTTCATGGAGCGCAGGGCGGCGCGGATCAGTTCGTCCGCATCCGCGTCCGGATGGTCTTTCAGGTGGGCGGCGATCGCCTTGCGGGACTCCACCTGCTTGAACCCGAGCGCAATCAACGCCAGCTCCGCATCCCCCGCTGCCTGGGAGGTGGCGCCCTGCGCCTGGGCCTCCCACGTAGCGGCCAGTCCCACCTTGTCCTTCAGCTCCAGGACAATGCGTTCCGCCGTCTTCTTGCCCACGCCCTTGGCCCGCGCAATGCCGGAAACGTCCCCGCTCACCACCGCCTGCTTGAACTGCTCCACGGACAGGGAACCAAGAATGGCGATGGCCGTGGCAGGGCCGATGCCTGAAACGCGGTCGATCAGCAGCAGGAAAATGTCCCGCTCCGCATCCGTGGCAAAGCCGTAGAGCACCTGCATGTTCTCCCGGACATGCAGGTAGGTTTTCAGCGTCAGCTCCCTGCCGGGAAGAGGGTTCAGCCTGTCAAAGGTGGAGAGGGGCACAATCACCTCATACCCCACGCCATGAACATCCAGAATCAACCGCTGGGGATATGATTCCGCCACCGTGCCGCGCAGAAAAGCTATCATGCCCATAACGTGACACAATCCGGCCCGCGCTCAAGCCAAAAACGCATCTGCGGAAACCGGCCCCATCATCTTTTCTGGAGCACGTGCAGCCTGATATGCTCCAGGTCCTCCCGGTGATAAAAACAGCGCACCCGGAGGCCGCGGGCGGTCTTCATCCGGCACCGGTATTCGCGCAGCAGCCCCTTTTTCACGAGCCTGTAAATGTAGCTGCGCACCACCCCCAGCATGTCGATAGCCTCGGCCATGTCCATGTAGCACGGTGGCACGCGGCGGCGTACAGGCTCCCGCCGGGCGAGAATCCGGTCCACATCCGCACGCCGCCAGTACAGGGCCAGGGAACCCGTACCCTTGCGGACCACGCGGAAGCGGGCTCCGTGACGGTGCAGGTACTGGCGGGCGGCGGACGCGCTGCAGCAGAGCCGCGAGGCAATGGAGGACGTTTCCACGAACGCGCTGCCCGCTTCCGCATAAGGCTGGCCGGATTTGGGATTCGTTCCCCGACGGCGGATTTTCACATGTTCCGGGAAGCTCAGCTTGGGATTGTTAATGTATTCCCGTCCTCCTACTCCGATGAATGTTTTCTTAAAATGGTATATCATGGTTAATGAGTTTTTACATTGGGATTGCGAAGCTCCATGCAGACATTCCGCACGAAACTCTAACATTTTTGGAAGATTCCAAAAATGCATTGAGTCCAAGAATATTCAACATTTTTCTTTGTTTTTCTGTTTTTTACATTCATACTGAACTCATTTCATCGCAATATATGCCCGGAGGCCGTATCAGCCAATCACGGGAAAAGGGCCTACGCCCCCGGCGGAAACAGCATGTTCCTCAACTCTTTCCGCCCCGCAGGCCTTCCGTTCCGGTGAATACAGAGGTTCACGGGCACAGGGAAAAAACCCCTTCCACCAGCGTTTTTACTGGCGCCGTACGGTTCAAGGGAAAACTTTTTTCCCGCTATGATTCTACCATACGGTTCCACGCATGCACGGCCCATTTCCAGAAAAGGGCCTGGGAAATTTCATGACAGGCCTTCCGCGTTCCATCTCCCCAGCGGCCTGTTCCCATCCCGGACGCCGGCCCACGTGTTTTTTCCGGCATTCCATGGATTTTCCGGGAACCGGGGCAATAAAAAACCCGGCTTCCCTATGGAAAGCCGGGCATGAAAAAAGAATGTTTCAGGGCAGGAGCTTCGCGGGCCGCCCTTCAAAAATCCCGCGCTGGGGAACGAAGATGCGGTCATTGGGCTGAATGGGAATCGCCCTGTCCTTGATGGAGAAGTAATCGTACGTCACGGTTTTTCCGCCGCGCGTCACCTGCACGTACCGGGAACCCCAGTCCGTAATGTCGCCCGCGCCCACAATCGCTTCCAGAAGCGTCATGCCGCGCCGCCACAGGACGTTTTTCTTCATGGCTACGCCGCCGCTCACCAGCACAATGTGCTCCGTCAGCCGCGCGTCCGAACTCTGCACCTTCACCAGAAAGGTGGGGGCCGTGTACAATTCCGCCTTCTTATAGGCGGCCATCAGCATATCTTCAATCTGGCGCGCCGTCTTGCCTACCACGCGCAGCACGTCGTGGCCCGGCGGAAGCTGGGGCATGCGTATCGTCCCGTTGCCGTCCAGCAGATACTGGCCGGAAATGGCCGTAGCGTCATCCGCAGGAATGCCGCGCACCTGAATTTCAATGGTGCCCTGCGCAGGCACGGCGTCCGGAGACTGGGCGGACGCCAGCCCCGCCGCACCCAGCAAGAGGCAAAGGAGGGAACAAATGTATTTTTTCATGGAGCAATGGGTTAGTACAGATCTTCACTATCATGGGACTGGGTGGCCGCCAGCTCCTTGGCCTTTCCGGAACGCTCGGCCTTCTTCATGGAAGAGGCGTCCGCATTCTCGCCGGAGGAACCGCCATCCGCAGAATAATAGGAGTAATAAGTCGTGTAATACTGATACTGGTGATCGGACGTGATGTCCACATTATTCATCACCACGCCGGCCAGGTTGCCGCCTACGGATTCAATCACCTGCTTCTGCCTCAGGAGGGCTTTCAGCGGCAGTTTGCGGGGCTGGACGACCATGAGCGTCATATCCACCTCGCTCACGATGACGGCGGAATCACTGACGCCGAGGATGGGCGGGGAGTCCACCAGCACGATGTCAAAGCGCTGCTTCACTTCCTGGAGCAGTTCATTGAATTTGCGGGAATTCAACGCGCCCGACGGGTCGAAGGGCGTGGGGCCCGCAGGCATCACGTACAGGTTTTCAATGGGCGTCTGGAAAATCACTTCCTCCAGCGGGTAGTCTTCCAGCAGATAGGAGGTCAGTCCCACTTCATTGTCCAGTTCATAATACCGGTGAAGCTTGGAACGGCGCAGGTCGGCGTCAATCATCAGGGTGGCATAGCCGCCCTGGGCGCAGATATAGGCCAGGTTGCACAAGGTGGTGGTCTTCCCTTCCCCGGCACTGCCGGAAACAAAGGTCAAGGAAATTTCCTCCAATCCCTTTTTATTGAATTCTATATTTGTTCGCAGAATACGGTAGGCTTCCGCGTCCGGGCCCATCACATCGGAAGAATGAAGGATCGGCACATTCTTGGGGATAATGCCCAGCACCGGAACCTGCAGGGCCCGTTCCACGTCCTCCATCGTCTTCACGGAAGTGTCCATGAATTCCAGCAGCAGGGCCAGCCCGATGCCCAGAAGCAGCCCGGCCCCGGCGCCCACCGCCAGGTTGATGGTCACGTTCGGCTTGTAGGGAGCGGCAGGATAGGTCGGAAGCTGGTACATTTCAATCGCTTCACGGGGAACGCGCAGACGGGCGATTTCATCCTTGTACCGGGAATCCAGGTCCTTGAGCTGGTCCAGCGCGGCGTCATAATCACGGCTGGCCTGTTCATACATGGGAACCTGCAGGACATGCTTCTGGAGAGCTTCCTCCTTTTGAGCGACGGTCGCCTCCCAGTGCTTCCGGCTTGCGGAAACCATTTCCAGCTTGCTTTTCAGGGAGGAGCGCAGCCCGATCAGCTCCTTGTTCAGCTTCTCTCCCAGAATCCTTTCCGTCTCCAGCAGCGCCAGCATCTTGGGGTGCCTGGCCCCGATGTTCTGGGCTTTCAGGTTTTCCTTCTCCTTGAGCTTGTCGGAAAATTCGGCATAGGTTTCACGCAGGGCCTTGGCTCCTACGGATTCCGCATTCAGCAGGTCGGAACTGATGACGTAATCCAGCAGCTTGTCGTCAGGCAGACGCTGCAGTTCCTGCACGTAGGAAGCCAGTTCCTTTTCATCCTTTTCAAACTGCATGGCCTGGGATTTGGCGTTCCGGAAGTCTTCCTCTTCCATGCCGGCCGTCAGAGTGCTCCGGTTTTCACCGTTTCTCCAGGTAGTGGGAAGGTAGGAGCTTTCCGCAATCAGCTTCTTGAGGGACATCATCTTTTCATTGACGGTATCCTCCTGTTCCCGGAGAACGTCCTTCAAACTTTTGATGGCGGTTTCCACCAGGCGGTTTTCACGCATTTCACGGTCCTGCTTGTAAGCCTCGGGAACCGTCTTGGCGATGTTCTGCACCAGTTTGGGATCCGGGCCGGAGACAATGACGTCCACCAGGTCCGTCGCACGCACGGGAGCCACCTTGATCATGCCGGCCAGATTGGATGCCGCCATTTCATCCGTCATGCCCCATTCCGCGGCAAGATTCAGCTTCCTGGACACCACCTTCAGAACTTCAGTGGAAGTCAGCACGGAATACTGCATGGGAATGTAGTTAGCCGTCACGTTGGAGGAGGCGACCACGTCCCCCCCCTGGCCGATTTCCATTACGGGCTTGGGCAGCTTGATCTGGAACTGGCTCGTCGCCCGGTAGGAGGGCGGCATCAGGAAAGTCACTACCACGGAAATGACCAGCACCAGAAGGAAGACCAGGAAGACTTCTTTCCAGCGATTTTTTAAAACTTGCAAATAGTCAATGTTGCGTACGATGCGATCACTGTTCTGCTGATCCTGGGCATTCATGAAAGATAGTGAGGTAGTAAGATAAAAACTCCTCTAATTGTGAATGAACATTCGCAATTAGAGGAGTAAGGACATTAATGGTCAGTCAAGACTTAGAAGCTGTAATTCACGCCGAAGGAGAACACGTTGCGGTTGTAGGAGGGCATCGGGTAGTTATAGCCGCCGTAGGAACCGTTGGTGTAGGAGTACTGGGCCGTAAGAGCCAGCGCATTAGTCAGCAGCAGCTTGATGCCGGCCGTAGCATTGAAGGTCAGGTCAGACGTATCACTGTTGCTGCCGGAGCTCAGGCGGCTGTACTCGCTGGAAATCAGGTTTACGCCGCAGTTCAGGCTGGCGCGGTGCGTCAGTTTCAGCGTGCTGTTCACGCCGAAGCGCCACGTTTCATTGGAATAGTAACTGGCACCGCTGTAGGGAATGTACGTATTCGTCGCTTCGTTGGAGTAGCGGATGAACGTGCCGATCATGAAGCGGTCGCTCATGCGGTGGTTCAAACCGAATTCTGCGGAAGGATAGGTCCTGGTACCGTAGCTTTCCACATATTTGAACTGGGGACCTACGCGGAGCGTGGCGGACGTATTTTCAGCCACAGCGTATTCAGCGCCGGCCATGACGAAGTTGGAGAATTCGTTGTTGCCGTATTCGCGGTCGCAGTAGGAACCGTTCCAGCTCAGGGAAATAGCCAGGCGTTCCGTCCACTTGTAGCGGTTGGTGAAGTCCATGCCCACATAGTCGCGGTTGTCCGTCTTGGCGGAGTCCTCCTGATAGTTGATCATGGAGAAGTTGGCGCCCAGCGTGGTGGAGTAGCGGGAGGTCCATGCCTTGCTCACGGAGCTGGAGACGTACACGTAAATGTAGTCGCCGTCCCGGCGAGCGTTGGCAATGCCGTTGGAATAGTTGGGTTCCGGCTGCCACGCAAAGGACACGCTGCCGTTGTAGCGCAGGGTCTGGTCAAAGCTGTGGGAAAGGTTGGCGGAGAGCGTGGAGTTGGAAAGTGATTCGTTCGTCTCTCCCTCAAGGTCCTTCAGGTAAAAGATACCCCCAAGCTTGGCGGAGAAGGAGTACTGGGTCACGGAATCGTAGTTGGCCAGGGAGGCGCCGATGTCCGTGCTGATGAAAGCGGCTTCCTGCTGGTCATAGTTGGAAGCGTTGACGTTGTCGTCATAACCGCCGGCCAGATTGAATGTCCACTTCAGGGGAAGGGATTCTTCCAGACCGACCGGTCCTGCCAGGGTGTACAGGGACTGCCCGTTGGCATGGACGGCAAGCATGCCGGCAGCCATCAAGGAGAGATAAAAAAGACTCTTCATGCTATTGATAAATGGATCGGGTTAATTTCCGGCAGGATTGGAGATGGGAGCGGGGCTTGTAGCAGAGCCGCCCACGGGAAGACCGCCCGGCAGGACCAGGGCCCCTCCGGATGCCTCTTCACCAGGCCTCACCAGACCGCTGGTCTGAGTGGTCACCCCTTGCAGAGGATTGTCAGGCGTCTGGGCCGCCACGCCCACGGCAATGCCGGGAACGGCATTGGCTACCATGGAGCTGCCCAGAGCTTTCGTAACCGCTTCCGAGATGGGAGAGACGGACGCATACGGGTGGGGCTGCACAGCCACAGCAGAGGCAATCACGTTGCGTACGTTGGCTTCCGTTACCTGGGTTCCATAGCTTTTAACGGCGGCGGAAGCAACAGCGGGCGCGCTGCCCGGGAAAGCGCCTGCGGCCATGGATACCAGGGAGCCCATCACCTGGTCAGACACGCCGGCCTTGACAGCGGCGTTCAGAATCTCGGTCACGGCTTTCATATCCAGGGCGCCGGCCTTCAGGCTGGCCTGGACAACACCTGCCATTTGATTCATAAAAGCCTTTTCAACAGCAGAGGCTTTAACCTTATTAACAGCCGGAACGGCTGCCGGAGAAGCAGTTTGCTGAGCCACACCGGGGAGGGCGCCCGCAAACGCAAGTGCCAGCGCACTGAGCGCCGTCTTTGTCATGAACCTGGCTTTCATAAAGGAAGTATCTAGCAGGTGAATTTAATGAAAAAATGGAGCGGGTAACGGGAATCGAACCCGTGTGATCAGCTTGGAAGGCTGGAGCTTTACCATTAAGCTATACCCGCACAACAGAGGCATTATGTTCAAGCCTCGGGGGTAAGACAAGTTTTTTTTCATTTCTGTGTTAAAATATCAAAAAAGAAGACACGATTTTTCTGTGGTCTTGACATACCTGCCTTCTGCCGCTAAATAGGCATCCGCATTTCATGCGGGCGTCGTTCAATGGTAGGACGCGAGCTTCCCAAGCTTGAGACGTGGGTTCGATTCCCATCGCCCGTACCACTTTTATACCGCAAGCAATTGTTCCTCAATGCTTGCGGTTTTTCTTTACACTTTAAAAAGACGAGCATTCCGGAGGCTTTCGCTTTCCGGAAAATAAATTTTCCCCATTCCCGCTTCCCGGGTATTCCGGGAGAATTTCCGGATAAGAAAATGCCGCTCCCTCTTCCGCTGCGCCGGAAGCAGCCGCCTCCGGCGCAGCCGTGAATTACAGGCCTTTACCAGCCAAGAACAAATTTCCGCTGAATTTTCGCCAAAAGAAGAACCTTGCGGATCATCGTGCGGGTTTCATTAAGGAGGTTGAGGTAGAGGAGCGCCCGCCGCATGTCGGATACGTCCTCCGCCCGCAGGATGATCTGCTGCTTGACCGCCTCCGCAAATTCCTCATCCAGCGCGTCCATGCCGGCCAGGCATTGGTCCAGCCCGGCATAGTCGTTGCTTTCCATCATTTCCCGGAAACGGGGGTACAGGGAGGAAACGCGGTTGTTCATCCCCCTCAAGTGCTCTATCCTGTCCATGTCCAGCCCTTCATGGTTGTTGTCTATGTAGGCATGGCTGGCCGTGGTGATGTTGGAGAGGGATTCAAAGACGGAGGTGGCGTATTCCACCATCTGCACGTAACGCTTGCCGCGGTCCGCCTCTTCATCCGGAAGTTCCCGGACGACGGGCATGACTTCCATCGCCATCCGGTCGCTCAGGGAGCGGCGGATGCCGCGCGCTTCCTTCCGGAGCTTTTTCAGCCGCTTCCGGTCCTCCACGTTCAGGGCTTCCAGGTTCATTTCATAGATTTCCGCCATGCGTTTCATCAGCTCAATGATTTCTTCATTGTAGCGGGCGGCGCAGGCCGGATCCCGGTAATTGGCCACCTTCGCCAGCGCCGCGTCCTGGGTTCTTTTTTTATGGAGCCTGGAGCTTTTCAGCAGCAGGAAGGCAGCCAGGGCGCACATGGCGACAATGCCGAACAGGCCTCCGTAAACGATGCACGCCGCCACCATGCAGCACATGGTGAATGCGGCAAAGGCCGTAAAGAACCACCCGGAAATTACCGTAATCACCCCCGTGATGCGGTACACGGCGCTGTCCCGTCCCCAGGCTTTGTCCGCCAGGGAGGAACCCATCGCCACCATGAACGTCACATACGTGGTGGAAAGAGGAAGCCGGAGGGACGTAGCCAGGGAGATCAGCAGGGCGGCGACCGTCAAATTCACGGAAGCGCGGATCAGGTCAAAGGAGGCCCCGTTATCCGGGCCGTCCGGCACGGGCTGGAAACGTTTTTCAATGAATCTTCCCACGCAGGCGGGCATGATTTTTTCCACCGCGCGGGAGGCGTTCAACGCATAGCGCACGGCCATGCGGGCCGGGGGGACGGAGCCGAACCGCTCCACGCCCCCGCCCTGCCTCGCCAGGTTGACCTCCGTATCCGTGACGGTCTGCGCCTTTTTGGAGAACATGAGGGCCAGCACCATGATGACGCCCGCGCCCAGCAGGTAGCGCCAGTCCGCCGTGACGGGGACCATGAGGCCGCCCATGGTGAGGGTGGAAAGGTCCGCGCCCTGCGCCGCAGCGGCGGACGCTATCTCCATGGAGGACTGCCCCGCCATGAAAACGCCGATGAAGTTGACCAGGTCGTTTCCGGCAAAGGAGAGCGCCAGGGCCATGGTGCCCGCCAGGACGGATATTTTCAGGATGTTGATTTTGCAAATGTTCTGGAGAACGGCCATCAGGACGGTCCAGAATACCAGGCTGCAGCATACGTACAGCCAGATGTGGGCGTCCAGGTGGCGGATCATGTCCTTGGTGACCAGCGTACTGCCTTTCAGCCCCTTGAAGATGGCGAAGTAGGTGATGGCCGTCAGGGCCAAGCCGCACCAGACGGCCCCCAGGTATTTGAATGATTTTTTGTAGTTGAAGGAGAAGATGAGGCGGGAAATCCACATGACCGTTATCCCGCAAATGAAGGCGACGAAGACGGAGGAGAAGATGCCGGAGATGATCGCCAGCGCCTTGGAGGAGTTGATGTAGCTGGACAGTTCCTGCGCTGCGCCCGGCTCTGCGGACCAGATTTTGAACAGGGCAACCGCCACGGCGCCGCCCAGCAGTTCAAAGACGATGGAAACCGTGGTGGAGGTGGGAAGACCGAAGGTGTTGAAGACGTCCAGCAGAATCACGTCCGTCAGCATCACCGCCAGGAATATCAGCATGATGTCATGGAAGGTGAACTGGGCCGGCATGAATACGCCGCTTCTGGCGATTTCCATCATGCCGCTGGAGAACAGGGAGCCGATGATGATGCCCAGGGCGGCCACCAGTATGATCGTCCTGCGCGGCGCGGCCTTGGAACCGACGGCGGAGTTCAGGAAGTTGGCGGCGTCATTGGAGACCCCGACGACGAGGTCAAAGCAGGAGAGCACCAGAATCAGCCCTATGATGAAGTAATAGATTGGGTCCATAAGCGTAATAAACGGCCCTCTATTACAGGAGGCCGCTTCCGCACGCCCGTTTTAAAACGTGAACATTCCGTCACATTGATGCAACAATATGATTTTCAATAAAAACCATAGCGCTACACCTGCTTCCCGTGAAATCTTCCGTTTCTTCCGGGCACTTCCGGAGCCTGGTTTTCCTCCGGTTCTCCGGCAGCCACGGCCCATCTTCCTGAAATCCCTTCCCGCGGAGTGGCGGCTGCCGCCTTCCGAAAGAGAAGCGTTTCCCATACGGGAAAAGCAAAAAAACGGAAGGTTCCGGCGCCCTCCATACAAAAAGGCCCCCCGGAAAACCGGGGAGCCTTGAAGTCGATTGCCGTGTCTCGCAGAAACGGACGGGGGGCTTACATCATGCCCATGCCGCCCATTCCTCCCATGCCGCCCATGTCGGGAGCGCCGGAGCCGCATCCGCAGCCCTTCTTCTCGGGCTTGTCGGCAATGACGCATTCCGTGGTAAGCAGCAGGCCGGCGATGGAAGCCGCGTTCTGCAGGGCGGAACGGGTTACCTTGGTCGGGTCCACCACACCAGCGGTGAGCAGGTCTTCATATTTGTCCGTGGCTACGTTGTAGCCGTCGGCCGCTTTCTTCATCCCCTTCACCTTGGCGACGATGAGGGCGCCTTCACGGCCGGCATTGCTGGCCAGTTGGCGGAGCGGAGCTTCCACCGCACGATAGACGATTTGAGCGCCGGTTTCCTCGTCGCCTTCCAGCTTGAGGGTGTCAATGGCTTTCTGGGCGCGGATCAGGGCCACGCCGCCGCCGGGAACGATGCCTTCTTCCACCGCAGCGCGGGTGGCGTGCAGGGCGTCGTCCACACGGGCCTTCTTTTCCTTCATTTCCGTTTCCGTAGCGGCACCCACATGGATGACGGCCACGCCGCCGGCCAGCTTGGCCAGGCGTTCCTGGAGTTTTTCACGGTCGTAGTCGGACGTGGTGTCCTTGATCTGGTGGCGGATCTGGGAGATGCGGCCTTCAATGTCCGCAGACTTGCCGGCGCCTTCCACGATGACGGTTTCATCCTTGGAGACGACCACGCGCTTGGCCTGGCCGAGGTCTTCAATGCCCACGTTTTCCAGCTTGATGCCCAGGTCTTCCGTGATGCACTTGCCGCCGGTCAGGATGGCAATGTCTTCCATCATGGCCTTGCGGCGGTCGCCGAAGCCGGGAGCCTTAACCGCGCAGATGTTCAGCACGCCGCGCAGGCGGTTGACCACCAGGGTAGCGAGAGCTTCGCCTTCAATGTCTTCCGCGATGACCAGGAAGGGACGGCCGCTCTTGGCCACTTTTTCAAGCAGCGGAAGGAAGTCCTTCAGGTTGTTGATCTTCTTTTCGTGGATGAGGATGTAAGGGTTTTCCAGCACCGCTTCCATCGTTTCCGCGTTGGTCACGAAGTAGGGGGACAGGTAGCCCTTGTCGAACTGCATGCCTTCCACCACGTCCAGCGTGGTTTCAATGCCCTTGGCTTCTTCCACGGTAATGGTGCCGTCCTTGCCCACCTTGTCCATGGCTTCCGCGATGATGTGGCCGATTTCGGCGTCCCAGTTGGCGGAAACGGTGGCAACCTGGGCCACTTCCTTGCTGGAGTCAACAGGCTTGCTGATCTTCTTGAGTTCTTCCACCACGGCGTCCGCGGCCTTCATGATGCCCCTCTGGAGGGAGATGGGGTTGGCGCCGGCGGTGACGTTGCGCAGGCCTTCGCGGTAAATGCTTTCAGCCAGCACGGTGGCGGTGGTGGTGCCGTCCCCGGCCACGTCGTTGGTCTTGGAGGAGACTTCCCGGACAAGCTGGGCGCCCATGTTTTCAAACGGGTCTTCCAGTTCGATTTCCTTGGCGACGGTCACGCCGTCCTTGGTGATGAGGGGGGAACCGAATTTCTTGTCGATCACCACGTTGCGGCCGGCAGGCCCCAGCGTGCTCTTGACAGCCTTGGCAATCTGTTCCACGCCGCGGAGCAGAGCCTGGCGGGCGGTTTCGTCAAATTGGATTTGTTTAGCCATAATATCAGGTTATTTTAAAATGATGTTGAGTGAGTGTGTCGTGTGATTTAGCCAATGATGGCCAGAATGTCGTTTTCAGACAGGATGAGGTAGTCTTCTCCGTCCAGCTTGATTTCCGTGCCGCCGTACTTGGAAATAAGAACGTGGTCGCCCGGCTTCACGGTGAATTCAATCAAGGCGCCCTTGTCATCGCGGCCGCCGGTGCCTACGGAGATCACTTCGGCTTCCTGGGGTTTTTCCTTGGCGGTGTCCGGCAGGAACAGGCCGCCGGCCGTCTTGGTTTCAGCTTCAATGCGCTTGACCAGCACACGTTGTCCTAGGGGTTTGATGTTTGCCATAGTATGTTGTTTTTGTGTTGTTATAGATGAATATATGGATGTAATGTTCCGCCGGAGGGGAAGTTGCTCCCCCCTCCGGCGGGAAGGGGTTGCTTATTTGTCGTCGTCGACGATTTCGGCGTCCACCACGCGGCCTTTCGCCTTGCGGGGGCCGTCGGAAGCTTCTTCCTCCGGAGCGGCTCCCGGCATGGGGCCGGCTGCACCGGCGGACTGCTGGGCGGCTTCCGCTGCCTTGTAAAGGGCTTCCAGACGGGATTCCAGGTCTTCCTTCCCGGCCTTGATCGCGGTGTATTCCTTTTTGGAGATGGCTTCCTTGAGGTGCATCACCTTGTCTTCGATCTCGCGCTTGAGGTCTGCGGGAATCTTGTCCCCCATGTCCTTGAGCTGGCGTTCCACGGAGAAGCAGAGGGAGTCCGCCTGGTTGACGGTGTCAATTTCCTCAGCCCGCTTCTTGTCTTCTTCCGCATGGGCTTCCGCATCACGCTTGGCGCGTTCGATTTCATCCTTGGAAAGGCCGCTGGAGCCCTGGATGGAAATCTTCTGTTCCTTGCCGGTGCCCTTGTCCTTGGCGGAGACGTGCAGAATGCCGTTGGCGTCAATGTCAAAGGTCACTTCAATCTGCGGCACGCCGCGCGGAGCGGCGGAGATGCCGTCCAGCTTGAAGTTGCCGAGAAGCTTGTTGTCCTCAAACATCTTGCGTTCACCCTGGCAGATGCGGATGTCCACGGCGGGCTGGTTGTCCGCGGCGGTGGAGAACACCTGGCTCTTGCGCACCGGAATGGTCGTGTTGCGCTCGATCATCGGCGTAGCGATGCCGCCCATCGTTTCAATGGACAGGGTCAGCGGGGTCACGTCCAGCAGAAGCACATCGTTGACGTCCCCCTGGAGCACGCCGCCCTGGATAGCGGCGCCTACGGCCACCACTTCATCCGGGTTCACGCCCTTGTGGGGTTCCTTGCCAGCCAGCGTATGGGCCATTTCCTGAACGGCGGGCATGCGGGTCATGCCGCCCACCAGCACCAGTTCGTCAATGTCCCCGGTCTTCAGGCCGGAGGCGGCGATGCAGTCCAGCACGGGCTTGCGGGTACGGTCCAGCAGGTCTTCCGTGAGCTGTTCCAGCTTGGGACGGCTCAGCGTCAGCTGGATGTGCTTGGGTCCGGAAGCGTCCGCCGTGATGAACGGCAGGCTGATGTCATAGCTCTGGGTGGAGGAAAGGGCGATCTTGGCCTTTTCAGCTTCTTCCTTGATGCGCTGGATGGCGTCCGGCTGGTTGGAAAGATCCATGCCGGAGTCCTTCTTGAACTCGTCCATGATCCAGGTGATGATCGCGTTGTCCCAGTCGTCGCCGCCCAAGTGGGTGTCGCCGTCGGAAGCCTTCACTTCAAACACGCCGTCACCGATTTCCAGCACGGAAATATCGAAGGTGCCGCCGCCGAGGTCGTACACGGCAATGTTTTCATTGGACTTCTTGTCCAGGCCGTAAGCCAGGGCAGCAGCCGTCGGTTCATTGATGATGCGGCGCACCTTCAAGCCGGCGATTTCACCGGCGGCCTTGGTCGCGTTGCGCTGGGCGTCATTGAAATAGGCGGGAACAGTAATCACGGCTTCCGTGATCGTCTCACCCAGCTTGGATTCCGCGTCGGCCTTCAGCTTGGCCAGGACCATGGAGGCGATTTCCTGGGGAGAAAAAGTCTTCTTTTCCCCGCCTACGTCCACGCGGATATAGGCGTCCCCGTTGTGGGCCTCCACAATTTCATAAGGCACCTTCTTATCTTCTTCCGTCAGCTCGCTGTACTTGCGGCCGATGAGGCGCTTGGAGGAAAACACGGTGTTTTTCGGATTGGTCACCGCCTGACGTTTGGCGGCCTGCCCCACGAGGCGTTCACCGCTCTTGGTGAAGGCAACAATGGAGGGAGTGGTGCGCGCACCTTCGCTGTTTTCAAGTACGGTACCCTGACCGCCTTCCATCACAGCCATGCACGAGTTGGTCGTGCCCAAGTCGATTCCTAATATTTTAGCCATATCGTTATCTTAGATTGTTTTAAATGGATTTCGTTGAGATTTGATTTCCCCATGACCTGAAGTGTCATGCAGGCAAACTCATGTTCTTGCCTTTCTTTCTGCAAATGGCATGCCAGCCTTGTAAGCCCTGTTGAAAAATAAACATAAACAACATAAATTCATCGTATTATAACATCGCATCATTTCGTCCGCTCTTTTTCCTGCCGAGCAGCAATGGGACATATTGTCACACCAAAAAGAGACAAAATGTCACACGCGGCCATTTTGTCCCACACCCTCCGGACGCCTGTCCCCGGCGCCCGTCACGAAGCCTCCTTGCAGGAGGAAGCTTCCGCTCCGGCTCCGGTTCCGCATTTGCCGTAAGCCAGGCGTTTCATGAAATCCTTGTAAAGCAGCGTTTCCATGCGGCCGTCCCCGTATTCCACCACCGCGCTCATGGTTTCCACCCAGTCCCCGCAATTCAGGTACCGCACCTCCCCCACCATGGTATCCGCCGGATGATGCACATGCCCGGCAATGATACCGTCACACTGCCTTTTCACCGCCAGATTCTGGAGCTGCTCCTCATATTTCCCAATGAAATTGACGGCGGATTTCACGCGGCTCTTGATGGCGCGGGAGACGGAATAATATTCCCTGCCCCGCCAGGCGCGGTATTTATTGTAAAGCCGGTTGACCGTCAGCAGAACGTCGTAGCCCAGGGAGCCGAGCATCGCCAGCCACCGGTGGTTGGTGGAGATGGCGTCAAAACCGTCTCCGTGCACGCACAGGTAACGCCTGCCGTCCGCCGCCCGGTGCACGTACTCCTTGGCCATTTTCAGGCCGCCCAGATGAAAGGGAAGGAATTTTTCCAGAATATCGTCGTGGTTCCCGCGCAGGTACAGCACTTCCACATCCTCCTGCTCCATCTTTTTCAGCAGGGTGCGGATCAGGCGCGTATGCCGCCTGCGCCAGCGGCTGCCGCGGGAGAGGGCCCAGGCGTCCACAATATCCCCTACCAGAACTATTTTTTCCGCACGGACATGCTTCAGGAACCTCCGGCATTCGTCCGCCTTGCAATCCTTCGTGCCCAGATGGAGGTCTGACAAAAAGACCGTGCGGCATTCCAGCACCGCATCCCGCGGGGGGCGGGCGTAGCCGGTTCCATTCTCCTCCCGCGCCACGGAGGCCAGCAGTTCTTCAAACCTGTCATGGATGGAATCCCACGCTCTGGCGCGCACGGTCCTGCGGGCCTGTTCGCCGAGTCTCCGGATCATCCCCCTGTCCTCCAGCAGACGGCGCATGGCGGAGTAAAAACCCTCCGCGTCCCCCTTCTCCGCCTGAAGGCCGTTGATGCCGTCCAGCACCACATCCGCAGAAGCGGCGTACCGGTAGCTGACCGTAGCCAGGCCGCTGGCCATCCCTTCCAGCAGAACGTTCCCGAAGGTCTCCGTCTCACTGGCGAAGAGCAGCACGTCCATGGCGGCGTAATGGCGCGCGAGGTCCTCCCCGCTGCGCATTCCGCAAAACACGGCGTCCGGAAACTCACTGCGCAGGCTGCTCATCATGGGACCGTCCCCCACCACGACCATCTTCATGCCGCAGGCCGGGAACTCCCGCTGCAGGCGCGTGTACAGTCCCAGGGCCGTCACCAGGTTCTTCTCCCGGGCCAGACGCCCCACCACGCCGAACACCACTTCATCCCGCCAGGCGCCCCATGACTGGCGCAGGCCGGCATCCCTCCTGGCAGGGTCAAACAAGGCGGCATCCACCCCGCGCCCCATTACGGAGAGGCGTTCAAATCCCAACCCCTCCAGCGCGCGGCGCATCTCCTCCGTGGGCACCACCGTCATCCCTGCCCGGTTGTGGAGCTTGCGCAGGTAATTCACGGCGGCGGTTTCCAGCCTGGAGAAATGGTAATCCTTCATGTACTGGTGAAAATTGGTGTGGAATCCCATCACCACGGGAATCTCCAGAGCGCGAGCGGCCTTCACGGCGGAGGCCCCCATGGGGCTTTCCGTGGCAACATAAACCACATCCGGCCTCTTCTTCATCCATCTGGAGCGGAACCTTTCTGCGGAAGGCAGCCCTATTTTCACCTCATGATACATGGGGAGGGAGAGAGACGGCATGGCCGTCTCTCCGGGAACGGAAGCTCCGTCCCTCCCGGAAGCCCTCAACACATGCACCAGATGCCCCCGCGTCCGAAGCCCCCGGACCAGCCGCTCCAGCGTCAGGGCCACTCCATTCACGTCAGGTTCATACGTATCCGTTGCCACATCAATTCTCATGCGGCGGCACCATGGGCAGAAAGGCCTTCCCAGGCAAGCTGAGGAGGGAAACGAAACCGTCACAGGCTGCTGTCATCCGTCCCCGTCCCCAGCAGGAGAAACAACCGTGCCGGACAGATTCCGGCATGTCCCCCCCGCTTTTCCTGCACGGGAAACCGAACAGAGGAGGCGGCCTCCCCCACTCCCTGTTTGGAAGGTGCCGCCGCCAAAACCGCACATTTCCGTAAAAAAACAGACGAATCATTGAATATCAGACGCTCTGAAACTACATGCGGTCATCCGCGCATTATAAATCCGCCGTCAACCAAATTTTTTGAGAAAAAATGATTTTCATCGTATCCAGGACGGGAAAAAACACAATGGAATCCAAAGGCCGTGAAATCTGATATTCTTATTAACCATTGATAATGTTTCTATTATTTATTAAAAAAATTATTCCTTCCCGACAGCCGGATTTATAATCCGCCAAAATGCATGCATACGGGATACATAAAACGGAAATGAAGGAATATTTAGAAAGATTTTTAATAAAAATAATAATGATTCCCATGTTCTGAAAGCCGGGAAAACGTGGCGGAACGCCGGATGCTTATCTCTGCCTTTTCCCGGTCCGGAAACCGCAGCCGGTTATCTACTTCATTGCTCCTGATACTCTTGCATATTATCCTTCAACCTGCTTTAAACACCCCGGATTAGGAATCCGGCGTCAATACTAGTTTTTCATATCAAGCCTGTTTCTCCAAATCAATCCAGTATTTTCCTAGACGAAAGCCTTGATAAAATATGTTTGTTAGAATAAAGCATAAATACTTGAATATAATGATTGTTCATCTTATTTTAGCGCTGTCGGCCATTTCATCCGGATTCCTAATTCGCTATTGAAACAACCGACCCCCATCCCCTACCCCATTCCTGTCTCTTATACACATCTGACGCTGCCGACGATCT